>Ga0209099_1000001_pt1 | contig 656075 bp, 705 predicted proteins | sample AD_JPNHW2_MetaG_FD_184430 | JGI IMG/M metagenome (GOLD analysis project Ga0209099, IMG submission 184430) | Active sludge microbial communities of municipal wastewater-treating anaerobic digesters from Japan - AD_JPNHW2_MetaG (SPAdes) (version 2) | ecosystem: Engineered > Bioreactor >...
GTGTTATTTATAAAAAAGACTTTAATGGTTCTGATTTAACTGGAAGGTTATATAAATCTGAAGATAATGGAAAGACCTGGAAAGAAATACTAAAACAATATAAGGGAGAAATTATCTATGCGGTTGACCCTAAAGATTCTAACATTATCTATGCAGGTGATGTTTCGGGCAATATGATGGCAGATGATATGGATATTGATTTATTAAAATCAACGGATGCTGGTGAAAATTGGATAGATATCTCAAAAGGAATTGTTAATCATGCGGACACATTGTATGGTGTAAAATTAATATCAATCGATCAAAATAATTCAAATATTATTAACTTAATCATTAATACTCAAAATGGAAACATTGGTTTAAAATCTTTAGACGGAGGAAATACTTGGACCAATTCAAAAATAGATGAAATATCTATAAAGGTAATATATTTTATCAAAGATAGTTTTAATCTTGGCGAATCAACTTTTAGTGTACAAATAAGTGAAAACAAGATAACTGGAAAAACAAAAACATATAAAATAAACCTTACCGACAAAACAAAAATTTATAATTATTCTAATAATGGAGAGGTTTATTATCAAACATTTTCCGAATTTGCGAATTCAATAATTAATTATAAGAATGATGCTTTTGATACAGGAGATCCTAATTTAGTTTATATTTATGGGGGGTATACAATTAAAGGCATTTTGTTGAATGATGATATAATCGAAGCAATCGAAGTATTTCCGATTATAAATAACCAATAATTGTTTAATAAATAAGCTTTAACATAGTTCGTAAGCCTCTACTAAGAACACCGTTATGCGGTGTTTTTTGGTAGAAAATAAGACTTGCTAATTATTTAATTTATTTTCTAATTTTCAGCTGGGGATAATTCTTTTGCTATGGCTATAAGTGAAAGGTAGTATTAATTAGTAATCCGTAAGAGATTGTTTTTTATTTATGAAACAAAATATGTATATCAAAGGAGTGGGAATGACTAAGTTTGATTATTCTCAGAAATATTGGTGGCAGTTTGCCTACGAAGCAGCAATAGACGCTTTAAAAGATTCAGGAATAGGAATATCTCAAATAGATGCGATTGTTTTTACAGGAATGTCTAGTGCTGCTGGTGGAGAGCATCAAACACACAAAGTATCTTTTTTATCAGGTCTATTTAAAACAAACGTTCCAATCATTGAAGTTCCTTCAGTCTGTGGCGGAGGAGGCGTTGCTTTGTGGGCTGCTTTACATTTAGAAGGTTTTAAAAATATCCTTGTTTTGGCAGGAGAAAAATTGGTTGATAATAAAAGTGAAATTGTCGTTGATTATATCTTGTCAGCGGCAGAAAAAGTAATAGAACAAACAGAGGGACTGCTTTTTCCAGTTCAAAATGCTTTAATCTGGCAGCAATATATGAATAAATACGGAGGGAGTATGGACGATTTATCTTTAATTGCTTTTAAGAATCATACTAATGCAGCTTTGAATCCTAATGCTTATTTTTATAATCGCCCAATGGATTTAGAAAAAGTAAAGAATTCTCCAGTAGTTTCTTCTCCTTTGCGTTTAATGGATTGTTCGCTATCAATTAATGGAGGAGCGGCAGTTGTTGTCTCAACTGAAGCATCTGATATTCAAATTATTGGTTCTGGTTTTGCAACTGATTATATCTTAACTTTTGAAAGAGATGACATTACTCATTTTAAGGCAACTAGATTAGCAGCTAAAGTAGCATATGATCAGGCAGGAATTACTCCGAAAGATATTAATGTTGCTGAAGTCCATGATGCTTTTACTTCCGTTGAATTAATTTCTTACGAAGATTTAGGATTTGCTGAAGAAGGAAAAGGAGGAGAATTAATCAGGTCAGGAAAAATAAATCTAAATGGAGAAATGCCGATTAATACTTCTGGCGGATTAAAAGCTAAGGGCCATCCTATTTCAGCTACTGGCTTAGCTCAGGTTTTTGAAATAGTTAATCAACTGAGAGGCAAATGCGGAGAGCGTCAAGTTTCAAATCCAAAGATTGGCTTAACTCATAATATTGGAGGAGCAGGAGGAAGCGTTACTGTTCATATATTTAAAAAAATATAATATGGTTTTTTATCAATGTTCAAAATGTAAAAAAGTCTGGCAGCAACCAATCGAAGTTTGTCCCGAGTGTTTTTCTCAAACAGAAAAAATAAAAACTGTAAAAGCTAAAGTGATTGGAATTTCTAAGGTTAGTATTTCATCTCTTCCTCATCCCGAAGTTCCATATTTTGCTTTGGTCTTAGAAGATGAATTGGGAAATAAATGGGCTCACAAATCAGTGAAAGAATATGCTATTGGAGAAGAAATTAGTTTTAATCCAGGCTCTGATAATTCAGTTGCTGTTTGGAGAACTAAATACGATATTGCCGACTCAATTGAAAAAGTATTTAGTTTTTTAAATATATCTTTAAATAAAAATTCAAAGATTGTTATCTTACCAGCTTTAGTTTCTCCTAATCATGCATACTTTAGAGAAAATACTTCTCCCGAGTTTCTTGATTCAGTAATTCAGTTTCTTCTTGAAAAGAATATTAAGTTAGAAAATATCAAAATAGCAACTCAGAGTTTTAACGAAGTTCCAATTGAAGGAATGGCTCAGAAGTCAGGATTGCTTGATGTTTGTTTGAAAAATAAAATAATGCCATTGGATTTGTCTAAATTGAATTTTGTTAAGAAAGATAATTTAGAAATTTCAGAAGATGTTTTAAATGCTGATATTGTTTTGAATCTATCAATGATGAAAATGGGAAGGGCCAGCGCTTCGGAAAATATATATCGAATATTAAAGAAAGAAAACTTTGCTTCTTTGAAATATTTACAATCAGAAGAAGACATTGTAAATGAATTAAAAAATAGTCTATCAAATATTGTTACGCTGGGAGAAGCTGATTTTGTACAAAAGCAGAATAAAACTATTGTCTATCCTGGCTTAATTCTAGGCAGCAAAAGTTTCCTTAATTTAGATAGAGTTTTTAATGAAATAATGATGGCAGATAAAATGCCAGAGATTTTAAAAGGAATAGAAATTCAAAATATTGAAATTACAGGAAGAGATATTAAAGAAGTAAAGTGTATTAATAATTAATTTAAAAATATGTTTAAAGACAAAGTTGTTTTAATAACTGGAGCGTCTCAGGGAATAGGTAGAGTAATGGCCTTAAAATTTGCTTCATTAGGAGCTAAGGTTGCTTTGAATGATATTCCTCAACAAGAAGAAAGCTTAAAAAAGGTGACTGAAGAAACTGGCGGCAAATACTTTTTAGCTGATGTTTCTAAAATGGACCAAGTTGAGAAAATGATGATGGATATTCAAAAAGAATTAGGCGGACTTAATGTTTTAGTTAATAATGCTGGAATAACTAAGGACAGAACCTTAGCTAAAATGACAGTTGAAGAATGGCAAAAGGTAATTGATATCAATTTAACAGGAGTATTCAATTGTTCTAAGGCAGCTCTAGCCCTTCTTATCCCTAGTCAAGGAAATATTGTTAATGTTTCTTCTATTGTTGGACAAAGAGGTAATTTCGGACAAGCTAATTATTCGGCTTCAAAAGCAGGAATAATTGGATTTACTAAATCAGTTTCCAAAGAGTTAGGAAGATTTAATGTTAGGGTCAATGCTGTTGCTCCGGGATTTATTGAAACTAAAATGGCAGAAGCTATTCCCGAAGAACTAAAAGTTATGGTTAGAAAATTAACTTCCTTGGGCAGATTTGGAAAACCAGAAGAAGTTGCTTCAACGGTAGTCTTTTTAGCTTCTCCTGAAGCCAGTTTTATTACTGGAGAGATAATAAATATTGATGGAGGTTTATCTTTATAATATGCTTTATTCAAAAGAACAAATTAAAGAAATAATACCATATCAAGATCCTTTCTTGTGGGTTGATGAAATTGAATCAATAGAAGGAGATACGATTATTGGTTTTAAGCAGACCAATTCTGCTGATGAATATTTTAAAGGGCACTTTGTTGATTTTCCTATTATGCCTGGAGTTTTGGTAGTCGAGGGAATTGCCCAAACCGGAACTTTATTATTAAGAGAAAAGATAGGAAAAGACCACAAGAAAAAACATCTTTTAGCTTATCAAGTCAGAAGTGCTTTGTTTTACGAACCAATTTGGCCAGGAGATAAAATTAAATACAAAGTTAAACTTTTAGGAATTTATAATAGTAAAATTGCTAATTTTTTAGGCGAAGCTTTTGTTGATGATAGTAGAAAATGTGAAGTCAGATTTAGTGTTGCTATAATGGATAAGAAAGAAATGGAAGAAAAGAAAACATTAGCTAGCGCTAATAAAGAAAATAAAGATGGCACAGTTAAACTTTTTAAATTGCCTAATTTAAAAATAGGAAATGTTTTTGCTAGATTGCCGATTATTCAAGGAGGAATGGCCGTTCGAGTTTCTTTACATAACTTAGCGGGTAATGTTGCTAAAGAAGGTGGAGTAGGAATTATTGCTGTTTCAGGAATGAAAGATACTGAAGAGGTTAAGGATGAAATAAGAAAGGCGAGAGATATTTCTGAAGGCAATGGAGCAATTGGAATAAATATCATGGGAGTAGTAGGAAGGTTTAAAGAATTAGTTAAGGCGGCAGTAGAAGAAAAGATAGATTTGATTATTCAGGGGGCTGGTTTTAGAAAAGATGTTTTTGATATTGCTAAAGAAGGTAATGTTCCAGTTTTTGCTATCGCTTCTTCAGCTAAAGTTGCTAAAAAAGCAGAGGAATCTGGGGCTTCGGCGGTTGTTGTTGAGGGCAGTGATGCAGGAGGCCATTTAGGATTTCCCGAGGGACATCCTTTCAGGCACGCCATAGATATTGTGAAAGAAGTAGTTAAAGAAGTTAAAATTCCCGTTATTGCAGCTGGAGGAGTTTTTAATGGAAAAGATATTGTTGAAATGCTTCGAGCGGGAGCATCGGGCGTACAAATGGCAACTCGTTTTGTTGCAACCGAAGAATGCGATGCTGATATCAAATTTAAAGAAACATATTTAAAAGCCAAAGAAGAAGATATCGTGATCATTCATTCGCCAGTTGGTTTACCAGGTAGAGCAATTAGAACTTCTTTTGTTGATAAATTATTAAAAGGTAATGCTCCTAAAGTTAATCTTGCTGAATGCGAAGGATGCATTGGTCCAGTTTGTGATAAAAGTTATTGTATTTTAAAAGCTTTAGAAAATGCTAGAAAAGGAGATTTAGAAAATGGATTAGTTTTTGCCGGAGCTAATGCTTGGAGAATTGATAAGATTGTTAAGGTGAAAGATTTAATAAAAGAATTAGTAGATGAAGCAGAACAAATATTAATCAAAGATTCTTTAATTAAGACAATATAATATGTTTGAAAATAATAAATTAACAAAACTTTTGCATATTCAGTATCCGATTATCCAGGGAGGAATGGCCGGAGTTTCAGAGCATGTTTTAGTGTCTTCTGTTTCTAATGCTGGAGGATTGGGAGTGATTGGTTCTGGTTTTGCTTCTCCAAATTGGTTAGAAGAAGAAATTAAAAAAACTAAAGAATTAACTGACAAACCATTCGGAGTTAATTTATTAATGCAGAATCCTAACATTGCTGATTTAGTTAAAGTTATCATTAAAGAAAAAGTTCCTGTTGTTTTAACTGGCGGAGGAAATCCTTTACCTATTCTTCCTTATTTAAAACAATCAGGAATTAAAGTTATTGCCGTTGTTCCTTCAGTTAGATTAGCTTCTAAAATGGAACAGAATGGAGTTGATGGGGTAGTGGTTGAGGGAATGGAATCAGGAGGACATATTGGAGAGAATTCAACTTTTTGTTTAGTTCCTCAAGCCAGAAAGGCTGTTAAGAATATTCCTTTAATCGCTGCTGGTGGAATATTTGATGGTGCAACCTTTGCTTCAGTAATAGTTTTGGGTGCTGACGGAGTCCAGATAGGAACCAGATTTATGGCCTCATCTGAATGTCAGATTCACGAGAATTACAAAAAAGCGATTATTGATGCAACCGATGAAGATATTACTGTCGTTGCTAGATTTACTGGCCATCCGATTCGTGCAATTAAAAACAAGCTTTCGGAAACAATTAAGAAAATGGAAGAAAAGAGTCCTTTTCCTGAAGAATTAAATTCAGAAAGATTTGCTGGAAATAAAGGTTCAGCCAATATTGATTTGACTCCTTTGTTGTGTGGTATTTGCGCCGGAGGAATAAATGAGATTAAAAGCTGTAAGGAAATTATTGATGAGATTATTAACGATGCTAAGAAGGCAATAAAAGAAAGCGAACATTTCTATGAATAAAGTTCTTTCAACAATATTAAAAATTACTTTAGCTCCTTTAGTTGGATTCCTATTTATCAAAGAAGTGAAAGGGAGAGATAATTTTCCAGATCGAAATGTGATATTAGCTTCTAATCACCAGAGTTATTTAGACATTCTTCTTTGCGGATACGTTTGTGTTCCAAGAAAGTATACTCATATCGGACAAGTAGATAGGGAAAATAAAGGATGGAGCGGTATTAGAGATTTACTTTATTCTTTAGCAGAAGTTATTCCGGTAAACAGAAAAGATGAAAATTCAAAGAAGCAAGCTTTTTTAAAAGCAGTTAAGTTTTTAAAGAATGGATATTCGTTAGTTATTTATCCCGAAGGAACTAGAACTAGGACCGGAGAAGTAGGGAAAGGTAAATGGGGAGTGGCTAAGTTTTTTCTTGAAACAGGAGTGCCGATTCTTCCGATGGGAATTAAAGGAGCTTTTGAATTATTTCCTCCGGGAGAGAAACCAAAAGTTAAAAGGAATATTAGATTAAATATTGGTAAGCCACTTTTCTTTAAAGAAGAATTTGAATTAGCTGAAGAAATGAATCGTGATTCAAAAGAGTATGAAGATATTTGTATTAAGATTACAGAAAAAGTAATGGAAGAAATTAAAAAGCTAACCTATGAAGATTAAGAAAATCAAAAAGATTTTAATTGCCAATAGGGGAGAAATTGCCTTGCGGATAATAAGGACGTGTAAAGAGATGGGAATTAAAACCGTCGTTCTTTGTCCTAATCCAGGAGAGGAAAAGAACTTCTTAGAAACTACCTTAGCTGATGAATACTTCTTTTTAGAAGAGTCTGGAGTTAAGGGGTATCTTGATATGAAGAAAATTGTGGAAATAGCTAAGAAAGCTAAGGTTGATGCGATTCATCCTGGCTATGGATTTTTAGCTGAGAATTGGAGATTTGCCCAGCTTTGTGAAAAGAATAAGATTAAATTCATTGGACCGAATCATCTTCTTTTAAGTAAATTTGAAGACAAGATTGAAGCTAAGAAGATTGCTAAGAAAATTGGTATTCCAACTTTACCAGCCAGTGATAAGCCAATCATGAATAAGAAAGATTTAGCCATGTGGGCTAATAAAATCAAGCCGCCCTTTATCTTGAAAGCTCAGAAAGGAGGAGGAGGAATGGGAATAAGGATTATTGAGAATAAAATAAACTTGGGAGAATTGTTTGCTATCTCTTTAGCTGTGCAAAGACAAATGGCTACCGCTTTTGCTGATGCTGATTTCTTTTTAGAAAAATATCTTCCCGAAGTAAGACATATTGAATTCCAGATATTAGGAGATGGAAAGAATGCAGTTCATTTAGGAGAAAGAGAATGCACAATCCAAAGAAGATTTCAAAAGCTTTTAGAAGAAGCACCCTCTTCTTTCCTTGATTCTAAAACTAGGGAAGAGATGGGTGCTTGGGCCGTGAAGATAATAAAAGAATTGAAATATAAAGGAGCAGCAACAGTTGAGTTCTTGGTTGATAACGATAAGAATTATTATTTCATGGAAGTGAATCCGAGAATTCAAGTTGAACATCCTATTACCGAAGCTATTACCGGAATAGATATTGTTGAGCAACAGATAAGGATTGCCCAAGGAGAATCATTATCTTTTACTCAAAAGGATATTCATTTCAATGGCTATGCTATTGAAGCTAGAATAAATGCTGAAGATTCACAGAGAGATTTTCAACCAACGCCAGGAATAATTGAAAAGTATTTTCCTGCAGGAGGACAAGGAGTATTCTTACATAGCTTTTTACATCATGGTCAAGAAATATATCCTTACTTCGATTCTTTATTAGCTAAGGTTGTAGCTACGGGAAAAACAAGAAAAGAAGCAATTAATAGACTAAAGAGAGCCCTAGACGAAATTATTATTCAAGGAGTTGATACGACTATTCCTTTTTTTAAATTATTATTAGAAGATAAGGATTTTAAAAAGGGAAACTTCAATACTAATTTTATAGAAAAGAGCGGAATAATGAAGGAGTTAATGTTAAAGCCATATTTAAAGAAGAAGATGGAAAAAAAGTTAGTAGAAGAACTGAATGAAGAAGAACTGGCTGATATTGTTTTTAATATCTACGAAAAGATTAAGAAGATCAATGGTTTTTCTAATAAATACGTTTCAAAGTGGCTTAATCCAGAGAAATTAAAGATGATTGATTAAAGATATGGATTTTAAGATTAAAATTAAAAATAAAGAATACCAGATTGAATTGAAAGAAAACTGTGGGGCAGTGAAGATTAAAATTGGAGGCAAAGAGTTTGTTTTTGGCTCAAATAAAGGATCTTTAATAGAAACATCTTCTATTAAAAAAGATTCTTTAAATAAGGGGATAGCATCTTCTTTATCGGGAGTTGTAACTAAGATTTTTGTCAAAGAAGGGAGCCATGTTAAAGCAGGTAATAAGTTTTTAACTTTATCAGCTATGAAGATGGAAAATGAGATTGTGGCAGAAAATGATTGTAAAATTAAAAAGATATTAGTTAAAGAGAATCAACAAGTTAAAGAAGGGGAAATCTTAATTATTTTAGAATAATATGCAAATAGAAAAGTTTAAATCAATTTCTTCAACCAACAAGAAAGCCAAGGAAATGAGCAATCTTGGTGTTGCTCCTTGGACAGTTGTTGTTTCAGAAGTTCAAGAAAATGGATATGGCCGAAAAGGGGAGGCTTGGTATTCTCCTAAAGGAGGATTGTATTTTTCTATTATTCTTCCTCGGGGAAATATCGATGATTTACAGATTATAACTATTTTAGCTGCCTTTATTGTTGCAAAAACAATTAAAGAATCTTTCAATGTTGAACCTTTGATAAAGTTACCGAATGATGTTTTATTAAATGGAAAAAAGATTTGTGGAATTTTAACCGAGAATGTTATTGGTAGTGACGTAAAACTTTCAGTAATAGGAATAGGAATTAATACTAATATTGAAAGTTTTCCTTTAGAATTAAAAGATATTGCAACTTCTTTAAAAATGGAACTAGGGAAAGAAGTTGATAATACGGAATTATTAGAAAAAATAATTACTGAATTAAAAAATCAATTCAAAATAATTAGTGAATAAATATTATGAAATTTAAAAAGGAAATAGAAAAATTGAATAATACTTTATCAGATATAGATAATTCTAAGTTGATAGAAAAACAGCACCAGAAAGGGAAGCTAGGAGCAAAAGAAAGAATCAATCTTCTTTTAGATGAAAATAGTTTTACTGAATTAGATGCTTTAATTGAAAGTCGTTTTTCTGGATTAGATTTGGACAAGAAGAAGTTTTTGGGAGATTCGGTAATTACTGGATTTGGTAAGATTAATGGCCGAACTGTTTATTTATACAGTCAAGACTTTTCTAAGATGGGAGGGTCATTAGGAGAGATGCATGGTAAAAAGATTGCTAAAATCATTGAATTTGGGCGTAAAACAGGCTGTCCAGTTATTGGAATCATTGATTCAGGGGGAGCGAGAATACAAGAAGGAGCTTCTAGTTTAGATGGCTATGCCAGTATTTTTAGAAGTATGGTTAGAGCTTCTGGAGTTATTCCTCAAATTAGTATTATGGTTGGTCCTTCAGCTGGAGGTGCATGCTATGCTCCCGGACTATCTGATTTCATTTTCATGACTGAAGGAATCTCTCAAATGTATATTACTGGTCCGGAAGTAATTAAAAGAGTGACTGGAGAAGATGTTGATTTTGAAGGATTAGGAGGAGCTTCTGTTCATTCTACTAAAAGCGGTTGTGCTCATTTTGTCTATGAGAACGAAAAAGATTGTTTTAATGGAGTTAAGAATCTTTTTTCTTACCTTCCTCAGAACAATACAGAAGATTCAATTGTTAATCAAGAATCTTCTGAAGAAATTAAAAATGAAAAGTTGTTAGAAATAATTCCTGAAGAACAAGAAAAAGGATATGACATTAAAGAAATTATTAAAGAGATATTTGATGATGATACTTTTTTTGAAGTTCAGGCCAAGTTTGCTAGTAATGCGGTAGTTGGTTTTGCTCGATTAAATGGAAGTGTGGTCGGAATAGTTGGCAATCAACCTAAATCAATGGCGGGAGTATTGGATATTGATTCTTCAGATAAGATTGCTAGGTTTGTTCGCTTTTGCGATGCTTTTAATATTCCTTTGATTAATTTAGTTGATACTCCTGGATATCTTCCGGGAACAAATCAGGAATATCAAGGAATTATTCGTCATGGAGCAAAAGTATTATATGCCTATGCTGAAGCAACTGTTCCTAAGATTAGTTTAATATTAAGAAAAGCTTTCGGCGGAGCATATATTGCTTTAGCTTCTCGTGAGTTGGGATATGATCGAGTTATTGCTTGGCCCTGTGCCCAGATTGCAGTAATGGGAGCAGAGCAAGCAGTAAAGATTATTTTTAAAAAGCAATTAGCTGATTCAAAGAATCCAGATAAATTAGAGAAAGAAAAGATACAAGAAATTAAAGATGGTTGCCTTGATCCTTTTTGTGCGGCTAAGTTGGGTCAAGTAGACATGATTATTGATCCAAGAGAAACAAGAAGTGTTTTAATTAAATCTTTAGAATCCCTAGCAACAAAAAGAGAGGGATTGATAACAAGAAAACATGGCAGTATGCCTTTGTAATTTTAAAAACAAATGAATTTATACAAAATTGATAAAGTGAAATGTCTTGGTTGTGCCGGGTGTACAGTCTTCTGTCCCAAAGGGATAACAATAATGAGTAATGGGAAAGCGAAGATTAAAAATAGTAAAGAATTAGAGAAATGCGGGGGAGAAAAGTTATGTCCCCGCAAGGCAATCATCAAAATAGAAGAAAAGAAAACCACTGTTTAATGACAGTGTTTTTTGTAAAGTTTATTTACATATCTATTGACAAAAATATTTACAAAAGTTATAATTAAGATAATATGATTGGTGAATTTATCTTAAATCAACGTAAAAAACGCAACATAACCCAAGAACACTTAGCTTCTTTGCTTAATATTTCTCGTCCGACTTATGTGCAAATAGAACAAGGAGAAAGAGATTTAACTGTAACCGAAGCACAGAAGCTTGCGGAAGTTTTTGATATTTCATTAGAAGATTTATTGAAAGGCAAAGAATCTAAAGAAATAAAATTTAAAATTGAGAAAAAAAATACTAAAGTTGAAAAAGAAGAAATTCGTATTAGTGTTCCTCAGGAAAAATTAGAAAAGTTTCGCCAAGTTTTATTATATATTCTTAAGAAAGTTGGTGGGAAACCTAATGTCGGAATGACTGCAATATATAAATTTTTATATTTTATAGATTTTGATTATTATGAAAAATACGAAGAACAATTAATGGGATTGAATTATATTAAAAATCATTATGGCCCAACTCCCTTATTATTCGATAATCTTATTAAGAAAATGATTGATGATGGGGAAGTAGAAACAGTGAAGAGTAAATTTTATCAATATCCTCAAATTAAATATTTGGTTAATCCGGAAGTCGAGCCAGATTTAACTGTCTTAGATGGGAAAGAAAAAGAGCACATAGATTTTGAACTTCAAAGACTATCTGATATGACAGCGATACAGCTTTCAGAACTTTCTCATAAAGATGTGCCATGGATGAGTGCAGAAAATGGCAAACCTATTAATTACGAATCGGTATTTTACCGAACTAGTGATACTTCTTTACGTGATTATGGAGAATCAGATTAATTATGAGGAAACAGATGATTTCCGCAAGGATTTTAAACGATTAATTAAGAAGTATAGAACTCTTGAAGAAGATTTAGAAGTTGTCAAAAAGAATACAATCGAACTCTATCATTTAAAAGGTATAGAAAATCAGAGTATTTTTCCTATTCCGGGTTTTTGTAATGAATCTTTACAGATTTGTAAGATAAAGAAATTTGCTTGTAAAGCTTTAAAGGGGCGAGGAGCTATGAGTGGAATAAGAGTTATTTATGCTTTTCATTTAACAATAAGTAAGGTTGAATTTATAGAAATTTACTTTAAGGGAGATAAAGCAAATGAGGATAAAGATCGAATAAGGGATTATTTAAGAAATATCAATTAATTTACATAGGTTTTCAATTAACTCCTTTTTTGCTAGAATATTGGTATATTATGAATATACGAGAAGAAATCAAGAATAATGTGTCTAAATCATTGAAATCTCTAGGATATGGAGATGAATTCATGATTAAAGTTTTAAAGCCTAAAGAGGCTTCTTTTGGCGATTATTCAGTCAGTGTCGCCATGGAAATAGCTAAAAAAGAAGGGCATAATCCTTTAGAAATAGCTTCTAAGATAAAGGAGGGAATTGATAGTAAATACTTTGATAAGATTGAAGTAGTTAATCCTGGGTTCATTAATTTTTTTGTTTCTAAAGAATTTGTTTTAGATGAAATTCAAGAGGTATTAAAAAAAGGAAAGAAGTTTGGAGATTTGAATATTTCTAAAGACAAGATACAAGTTGAATTTATTTCCGCTAATCCAACAGGTCCTTTAACAGTTGGAAATGGAAGAGGCGGTCCTTTTGGAGATGTTTTAGCTAATGTCTTATCAAAGACTGGAGCTAAAGTTGAAAAGGCTTACTATGTTAATGACTATGGCCAGCAGATATTATCATTAGGCCATTCTGTTTTAAAAGATGCTGATGCTAAATATACAGGAGAGTATATTGATGAATTAGCTTCAGTAATTAAAGAGACAGATCCTTACAAAGTAGGAGTTAAAGCTTCTTCAATTATTTTAGAAAGTATTAAGAAAACTGTTGCTAATTTAAATATTAAATTTGATGAATGGTTTTCAGAAACATCATTACATAATAAAGGAGAGGTTAAAAAGGTAATAGAGTTCTTAAAGAAGAAAGGTTTTACATATGAATCAGAAGGAGCTTTGTGGTTTAAATCAACTATGTTCGGAGATGAGAGAGATAGGGTAATAGTTAAAACCGATGGAAACAATACTTATCTAGCTGGAGACATTGCTTACCACAAGAACAAATTTGAAAAGAATAAGTTTAATAAAGTAATTAATATTTGGGGAGCAGATCATTTTGGCGATGTTGCTGGTTTAATGGCGGGAGTAGAAGCGATTGGACACAAGGGACAATTAGAAATCATTTTATTACAATTCGTTACTGTCATGAAAGACGGTAAGCCAGTGAAGATGTCGAAGAGAATGGGAACAGTTGTTTTAATGGATGATTTATTATCTGAATTATCTCCTGATGTAATTAAGTTTTTCTTTTTGCAGAAATCAAACAATACTCATTTGAATTTTGATATGGGCTTGGCTTGTGAACAATCAGAAAAGAATCCTGTTTATTATGTTCAATACGCTCATGCTCGTATTGCCAGTATTTTAAGGAGTGCTGGAGTTTCTTCTGTTAAGAAGATTAATAATGTAGCTTTGCTTACTCATCCGAGTGAAATTGAATTAATGAAAGAGATATTGAAATTGCCAGAGATAATCGAAGATACTTCTATTGATTATCAGGTTCACAGAATTCCTCAGTATGCGATTGATTTAGCTACAACATTCCACAAGTTTTATAACGACTGTCATGTTTTAGTCGAAGATGAGAAATTGAAAGAGGCAAGATTAGGTTTAGTATATGCAACTAAGATTACTTTAAAGAATACATTAGAACTAATGGGAATATCTGCTCCTGAGCAGATGTAGGGTAATAAAATGGCAAATAATAAAGATACATTCGTATATAAAACATATAAAAAAAAGACATATAGCTTGGCAATAATATTATTGATTATATCTTTTTCTCTTATTGTTCTTGGTTTTTATTTAATGTTTTTTAAAACCAAAGAAAATGCTTTTTTTCTTTCGTTGTTGGGAGTATTGGGAATAGCAGCAATTCCTAGTATTGAGAAAGATTTTGATAAGAAATTTAATTGGCTTGATCGAACTTGGGGTAAGGGAGCCAAAGCGGAGCTTGCTATTATGGGGGACCTAGAAAAAATGGAAGAATGCAAAGTAGTTAATGATTTTAAAATGGATAGAGGGAATATTGATCATATTTGTATTTCTCCAACAGGTATTTTTACTCTCGAAACTAAAGGCAGTGATGGAATTGTTTCATATGACAATAAAAAATTAAAAATTAACGGTAAAGAGCTTGAAAAAGATTTTTTACATCAAGCAAGAAAAGAGTGTTTTTTCCTTGATAATTTAATAAAAAAAGAGTTAAATAAAAATTACTTCATTATTCCAATTTTAGTTTTTGCAAATGCTAAAGTTGATACAAAAACAATATCTGGTCCAATAGAGAATGTGTGGATATGTCAGAGGGGATTCGAATGTAAAGTGATAAGAAAAAATAAGGATATTTTAACTAACGAAGAAATGAGCAATGTTTATAAATTTTTGTTAAAAACAAAAGAATTTGAAAATAAAAAAGTTTAAATAAAAAGTCTTAGAAGTTATTAATATGATGACAATTAATGAAATGAAAGATTTATGATTTGAGAGTATTTTAGGAAAAACCATTAAGGAAATAACTGGCTCGAATTTTATCGATCGATATTCTTATAAAATTAAATTATGGATAAAGAAGATATAATAGATTATTTTTTAGGGAACATATTTGAGGCGGAATCTGCCTATTATGCATGGCGAACAAGTAAATTTATTGAAAAAAAAGAATCAATAGAACGAATCAATAAAATTAGAAGCTTACATGCAGAATTTTTTTCCATTTCAACTAAAGCTCTACTTATAATGTGGGTAATACTTATATGTCATATTGACGACAAAAGAGACGATTCTATCTCTTTAGATAAGGCAGACAAGGAGGGCTATAAAATTTTTTTTGAAGAAAATAAAAAAATAATTGAGGAAATTAAAAAAGTTAGACATAAAGTATTTGCACACAAAGAGATAAATGACGGAATTGAGAAAATAATGATTCCTCCTATTGATGAATTAGATTGTTTTTTCGAAAATTTAGAAAAGTTTTATAATGAATTAAGTTATAAAATTAAAAAATCTAGCGTAATTTTTGACAATGCTCATGATTTCGATAGGTATTTAGAAGATTTGTACGCAAATCTAGAAAGAGGAGAAAAATTAAGAATAGATGAAATTAATAAAGAATACGGAATAATATCTTAATGTTAAAAAATAAACAATAAACATGCCAGCAATAAAAGTAACCAATTCTAGTAATTTTATAATTAAGAATAGTAAATTTTACGGATTTGAAACAGACATAGAATTAGAAAATGTCGAAGGTTTTTTATCTGAGAATAATCAATTTTCTAGAGATAACAATCCTGTGTTGTTGCTTGAGAAGCTCTCTGATGAGATATCAAAATCAAAATTAGATGATTGCCTAAAACAAACATTGTCTAGAGAAATAATAGAGACATTATCATCTAGAAAAATGATTAAAGAAGAAGAAGTAAAAATAAAGAATTATATTGGTGATAAGGCTGTAGATATATTTACTCAGCTTGTAGCAGCAGTGCTAGCTGGATTGATAATTAAACCGTAAAAAATGTTCCAAGTTCGTTCCATTTTCCTAGCCAACCAATGAGGGGCTCTAAGAGACCAAGTTACCGGTAGGGTAAGCGGTTTTTGTCTAATTTGATTTAAAGGTCTATTTATCTTATAATGTTGTAAAGTAAATTATGGATTCGTTAATATATCAATTACCTAAAATAGTAGACGAGGGAAAGAAAGAAGTTGAAAAAATACTAGAGAGACTTTCTAGTTCTAATAGATTATCATTACAAACAAATGAGTTGGTTTTGCCGTCAAAAGATAATAATAATTTGTGGAGTGGTAGAATTCCACAACAAAAAGAAAATGATTGGATGAGTCGTTTAATATACGGAGATAATCTATTGACTATGCAGGCTCTTTTAATTGGAGACAAAGAAAGTGAACTACCGTCAATGAGGGGAAAAATTGATTTAATATATATAGATCCTCCTTTCGATAGTAGAACGGATTATAGAACTAAAGTAAAATTACCTGGAGTAGACCTAGAGCAGAAACCCACTGTCATTGAACAGTTTGCTTATGCTGATACCTGGAAAGATGGCACAGTTTCTTATTTAAAAATGTTATATCCTAGATTAGCATTAATGAAAGAATTGCTATCAGAAAAGGGATCTATTTATGTTCATATTGATTGGCATGTTGGACATTATGTCAAAATTTTATTGGATGATATTTTCGGTAAAAATAATTTTAAAAATGAAATACTCGTTAATAGAATTAAAAAATCAGATAAAAATGCTAAAAGATTTAATTATGCGACTGATTCAATATTTTTTTATGGTAAGAGCCAAGAAATTAATTTTAATTCTATAATTAAAAAATTAGAATCAATAAAGGATGGTTATTTTCATTCTTTAGACGCTCCCGGACAAGGAGACGCTAAGTATTTTTTTGGTAAACTAATATCTCCTCCTCATGGAAGACATTGGGCATGGGAACAATCTAAGATAGACGAAGCAATAGAAAAAGGCTCGTTAAGATTAAATCCAAAAACAGAAAAACCAGAATACTGGATAGAACCAACAGATGAACAACTTTTGGATTCTAACTGGACAGACATTTCAGCATATTCTTTTAATTTTGATTATAGTACAGAAAAAAATATCAAAGTTTTAGAAAGAATTATTAAGGCATCTTCTAGTGAGGGAGACATTGTTGCTGATTTTTTTGCTGGTTCAGGAACAACTGGATCTGTGGCCGAAAAACTTAATAGAAAATGGATAATGGCAGACTTAGGCAAGCCAGCAAATTTAATAATGAGAAAAAGACTAATTGATCAAAATGCTAAGCCATTTTTATATCAATCTATAGGAGATTATCAAAAAGAGGCTCTTGCTTCTTCGGGTCTTTATCGTCGAATTGGTGATTTATCTACAGTAGTAGCTCAACTTTATGGATCAATTCCTTTTACTGAAGAACAAAATCCCAATAGAAATCTTGGATATATAAAAGATAGTAGAACATTAGTAATGGTTGATTCTCCTAACAAGTTAACTGGTTTAGCCACACTGAAAAAAGCAATTGAATATAGAAATTCATTTATGGGGGGATGGAATAAAGTTGTAGTCCTTGGTTGGAATTTTACCTACGATATTACTGAAGTGATTCAATCTTTAAATGATAACAAGTTAGAAGTTTTAGTAATTCCACCTGATTTACTTGATCAGCTTAAAACAAAGTCTAGTTATAAAGATTTAATCGATAGTAAAAAAATTAGATTTTCTTCTTTACAGTATTTAACTTTGAAGCCAATAATTATAGAATCTATTTCTGAAGCCGAGGAAAAATTAAAGATAGAGCTAGGTGATTATGTCTTGTTGTCTCCAGACAATATTCCTCTTGATGAAAAAGATAAAGATAAACTTAAGGAGATAATAGCTAAAGATCCTCTGTCTCTAATTGAGTATTGGAGTATTGATCCTGATTATGATGGAGAAACTTTTCGTAGTAAGTGGCAAGATTATAGAGAAAACATAGAAAATGATAGCGATCCCTATCACGTTATTTCCAAAACATCGCTAATCGTTCTTAAAAAGAAAGATAGGAAAATTTGCGTTAAGGCAGTAGATGTTTTTGGTTTTGAAAGTATTGTAATAGAAAAATTATAACTTTATGCCATCACCAATAAGTATAGGAACAAGGGATATACCATTAAAGATTGCAAAAGAATTAACTGATAAAGTTAATGCTTCTTGGGATAATGGAGAATTACTCTCAAAGGTTTCTTTAGTTACTCAGGATTTGTTAAAATTTTGGTTTAAAGAACCACATATCGAAACTAGATATATTAACTTCAATCAAGGACAAAGACAGGCTATTTTAAATGCAATATATTTGCACGAAATTTTGAACGTTAAGGCAGTAAAGGATATTTATGAAAATATTAATCCAGACTTGCTTTCAGAAATTGATATAGTCGAATTAAAAAAAGATAAATACGAAATACCAAAATATGCCATAAAAATGGCTACTGGAACTGGGAAAACATGGGTTATGCACGCCTTGCTTATATGGCAATACCTTAATGCTAAATATGAATTAGAAAAAACAGATAAATTTACTAAAAACTTTTTATTAGTGGCTCCTGGTATTATCGTTTACGATCGCTTACTTGATGCTTATCTCGGAAAAGAAGATATTAATCAAGAAAGGCATTTTGAAGAATCTGATTTTTATAAATTTAAAGAGCTATTTGTGCCTTCTCAGTATAGAGATGATGTTTTTGGATTTGTTCAAAATAGTGTCGCCAAAAAGCATGAAATAGGAAATAAAATTACAGGAGATGGAATGATAGCCATAGCTAATTGGCATTTATTTTTAGATAAAGAAGAAAGGGATAGTAATGATTTTCCGTTGGACGATCCCAGCTCAATCATTAAAGTATTAAGGCCTATTAGTCCTGGGGTTTCAGGCGGAAACACATTAGATTCTCTAGATGCTAATTATTTAGGAGGCAAGGAGGTAGATTTTTTATCTAATCTTAAAGATTTAATGGTAATAAATGATGAGGCTCATCATATTCATGAAAATAAAATATACGGAGAGGTTAAAGAAGTTGAATGGCAAAAAAGTTTAAATAAAATATCAAAAAATAAAGGGAATCAATTCATTCAAATAGATTTTTCTGCTACGCCATATGATGTTACCGGTAGCGGACAAAAAAGAGTTAAACATTATTTCCCACACATTATAGTAGATTTTGACTTAAAAGATGCTATTAGGAAGGGATTAGTTAAGATTATTGCTATCGATAAAAGAAAAGAAATAACTGATATAGTCTTAGATTATAATGCTATAAGAGAAGGCAATAATGTTATTGGATTATCAGAAGGACAGAAGTTAATGATTAGGGCCGGAATAAATAAATTAAAAATTTTAGAAAAAAATTTCATAGATTTCACTAAAGATAAGGATGGCATTTCTGATAAACATCCTAAAATGCTTATTATGTGCGAGGATACTAAAGTTACTCCATTTGTAGTAGAATTTTTGAATGAAGAGGGATGGTCAAATGAAGATGTCATAAGAGTTGATTCTGATAAAAAGGGAGATATTTCCGAAACAGAATGGTTAGGATTAAAACAAAAATTATTTAATATAGATAAGCACGAAAAGCCCAAAATTATTGTCTCAGTTTTAATGTTAAGAGAAGGATTTGATGTAAGTAATATTTGCGTTATTGTTCCTCTGCGCTCTGCTTCAGCTCCAATATTATTAGAGCAAACTATCGGCCGCGGATTAAGACTTATGTGGCGTGAGCCAGAATTTTTAGAAATTAGACAAAGTAATCTAAAAAGATTATTAGTTGATAAAAAAGAACCAGAAAATTATATTGATTTATTGACAATTATCGAGCATCCGTCTTTTATCCAATTTTACGAAGAATTCTTAAAAGAAGGGCTTATTGGTGAAATCGAAAAAGATCCAAAAGACAGGGAAGGAGTTCTTGGCGATATCATTAAAGTTGGGTTAAAGAAAGATTATAAAAAGTACAATTTATATTGGCCATCAATAATTAAAGACTCAGAAGAAGAGCTGATTAATGGAGACATAAATATAGAAAAATTAGAACCATTTTCAGCTTATCATTTAGAAAATCTGCAGCAATTTTTTAAAAAAGAAGGCGAAAGTTTCGTTTCAGAAGAGTTAACCGTCAAAACAAGATTTGGAGAGTACGTCGTAGATGCTAACCTATTTAAATCACAAAGCTACAATGAATATTTAGAAAAAATACTAAATGTTATTATCAATAGAATGGTAAAGGTAGGGAACAGAAAAACAAAATCTTTTCCTGTAATGCAAATTAATAATTTAGAAGTAGTCAGAGCTGTTGATAAATATATAAGAAATAGACTGTTCGATAAACCATTTGATCCATTTATCGATAATAATTGGAAAGTACTTCTTCTCAAAAATGGGATTGTTACTCAGCACATAATTAAAGAAATTGGTAAATTAATTATGGACATGCAGAATAATACCAGTATCAGTGAGGCGATAATAGAAAAAAGATATTTTTCAGAAATTACTGATTTAAGAGTTAGAGAAAATTATTCTTTAGAAATAGTCAAAACAATTTATGAAAGATTGCCGTACCCGTCAAATAAAGGAAGACTTGAAAAGGCCTTAATGGAATATGCAGATTCTGACTCTAAAGTCGAGGCTATTATGAAGATTAATGAATATTATCATAATTTTGCCAATATTATTTATATACGAACTGATGGATTTTTATCTTTTTATTATCCAGATTTTATTATAAAAACATCTGATAATATTTATCTTCTTGAGACAAAATCAGATAAAGATTTAAACGACCCTAATGTTAAACAGAAACAATTAGCTACCCTCGATTGGATTAAAAGAATTAATGAGCTTAAGCTAGAAGATAGAATGGATCGTAAATGGGAATATGTTTTACTCGGGGAAACCCATTTTTATGGATTAAGAGATAATAATGCCTCCATTGATGAAATTTTTCAATTAGCAAAAATAAATGAATCTAAAGTTTTCGGTAAATTAATTTAATAATTAAAACATAGATTATTTTTGTAGAATTTATTATATAAAATATTAATTAATTTGATTTATTACTATGTCTTCAAATAAAAATTTTTATCAATTTCAATTATCTTTTAAGGGAGACCTAATTGAAAATAGTGTTGATGCTTATGATGTAGCAAATACAATTTTAGCCACAAGTCAGGCTTTACATGAAATAGCAGAAATAAAATTGGGAAAAGATGCGGTAAAAGACTTAAAAATAAATATTAATGCTTTTCAAAAAGGTTCCTTAATATCAGATTTTTTAATTTTTATAGAACAAAACAAAGAATTAGCGATTCCTTTAATTCCGTATATAAGCAATATTTATAATACAGGGAAAGATTTGTTAGATGGGCTAAATGTTATTATCGAAATTAGAAAGATGTTAAAGGGAAAGCCAGCAAAAGAGATAAAGGCCATTGATAATAGGCATATAAAAATAGTAGGCCAAGATGATTCAACAACAACCATAAATTATTACGACTTTAGAGGTTTACAAAGTAAAACATTAATTAAGAATATAAATAAAATTGTTAAACCCTTAACCTCTGAAGATTCTTTAATCCAAAATATTGAATTATTTGATAAAGACAATAATAAAAAAATAATTGGAATTAACAAAGAAGAATCTATTTATTTCAAGGATAGTCAAGATTTTCAATTGCTAGAAGAAGTAAGGTATAAGGGAGTGATAACAAAAATAGATACAAAAGCTTGTAGTGGTTTTATGTATATAGGAAAGAGTAGGCTTTCTTTTAATTATGATCATTCTCTTTCTCGAGAAAAATTTAACATTTTAGTAGAGTCTTTAAAAAATAAGATACAAATTTTCTTAATAGGTAAAGTGCAGATGGATTTTGAAAACAATCCTTTTCATATGCAAATTTTAGATATTGAATCTGAAATTAAATTATTCGATTAATTTTTATATATTAGCGATTAGATTTTTTGTTTGATTTATTGCTCTCCTTCTCAAAATCTGCTATTTTTAACGTATGAAACTTAACCTCAAAAACAGGTATTTTTTCTTAAGGCACGGCCAAAATAATCATCAGGCTGAGCACAAAGATATAATATATATATGGCCCGATGGTAATCCTCCATATTGTTTAACTGAACAAGGAAAAAAGGAAGCAAAAAAAGCAGGAGAAACATTAAAACAAGACAAAATTGATTGCCTTTTTTCGTCAGATATTTTACGATGTCGAGAAACAGCTAAAATAGTAGCTGAAATCATTAATTATGATATCGATAAGATTATATATGATACGAGGCTCCGGGACTTGAATTGGGGAGCTTTTGGGGGTAAAACTAAAGAAGAGTATTGGAATTTCTATAACAATGATCGAATGAAAGCTTTTAATACAGCCATTCCAAACGGAGAATCATGGAATCAATGTAAAGAAAGAATGATTAGGCTTTTAAATGAAATTGAAGAAGAATTTGAAGACAAGAATATCCTCATCGTTTCTCATGGTGATCCTATATGGCTTCTAGAAGGATACATCAAAGGATTAGATAATCAGACTCTATTAGAAAAAAGAAAAGAAATATTACCAAATACAGGAGAGATTAAAAAAATACATGAATAAAGAAGAAGAAATATTAAAATTCTGGGAAGATAACGATATCTTCCATAAATCAATCGAGAACAGAAAAGGTTCTCCGTATTTCAGTTTTTACGATGGTCCTCCTTTTGCGACTGGAAAACCTCACTACGGCCACATCTTAGCTACTACTATTAAAGATGCTGTTTTAAGATATTGGACAATGAGGGGATATCAAGTACCCAGAAGAGTTGGTTGGGACTGTCACGGTTTACCAGTAGAAAACTTAATTGAAAAAGAATTAGGAATTAAAAACAAGAAACAGATTGAAGAAATGGGAATTCAGAAATTCAATGATGCTTGCAGGAATTCTGTTTTTGCTTGTGTTGATGATTTTCAAGAAACATTAAAAAGAGTAGGTAGATGGGCTGACTATGATCATGCTTATTCAACATTAGATAGTAACTATACTGAATCAGTTTGGTGGGTTTTAAAACAATTATGGGATAAAGAATTAGTAAATAGGAATTATCGTGTTTCTCCTTATTGTCCTCGTTGTGGAACCACTCTTTCTAATTTTGAAGTTAATCAGGGATACAAAGAAACTAGAGATAAATCTATTTACGTTAAATTTAAGATAATAGACAATAAAGAATTTGAAGATGCTTATTTATTAGTCTGGACTACTACTCCTTGGACATTACCAGGGAACGTTGCTTTAGCTATTAATAAAGATTTAGAATACAGCTTTATTAAAACAAGTAGCAATCAAGAATATGTTTTAGCAACTGATAGATTGTTTATTATTGAAGAAGAATACAAAACAATTAAGAAATTTAAAGGTAGTGAATTGGTGGGAATAAAATACGAACCCTTATTTAATTATCTAAAAGAAGAAAAAGTAGATAATATTAAAAATGCTTATCAAGTATTAGCTGGTGATTTTGTTTCTAATGAAGATGGAACAGGAATTGTTCATTTGAATCCCATGTATGGTGAAGATGACTTTAATATGGGTAAGACATATGAATTACCTTTCTTTCACACCGTTGATATAGCTGGTAATTTTAAAAAAGAAGTATCTGATTTTCAAGGAATGCCAGTTAAAGAAGCTGACCCGAAGATTATTGAGAACTTAAAAGAAAGAGAAATTCTTTTTAAAGAAGAATTAGTTGTTCATGAATATCCACACTGTTGGAGATGTGATACTCCTTTATTATATTATGCTATCGAAAGTTGGTATGTCATGGTTACTAAGATTAAAGATAGACTATTAAAGAACAATGAACAAATTCATTGGGTTCCAGATAATGTTAAAGAGGGAAGATTCGGTAAATGGTTAGAGGGTGCTAGAGATTGGGACATTAGTAGAAATAGATTCTGGGGTGCTCCCATTCCGATTTGGCAATGTCCTGATTGTAAAGAAAAGATTTGTATCGGTTCAATTGAAGAAATAAAGTCATTGGCCGTTAAAGAATATGATTTAAAGGACCTTCATCGTCCATATATTGATGAAGTTAAATTGAAGTGTAAATGTGGAGGAGAAATGAAGAGAACTCCCGAAGTATTTGATTGCTGGTTTGAATCAGGTTCTATGCCATATGCGCAATGGCACTATCCATTTGAGAATAAGGAATTAGTTGAGAAAACATATCCCGCTGATTTTATTGCTGAAGGACTAGATCAGACTAGAGGTTGGTTTTACACTCTCCATGTTTTAGCAACTGCATTAACAATTGATAATATTGGATTAGGAAAAGACCATCCCGCTTTTAAGAACGTCATTGTGAATGGTTTAGTTTTAGATGACAGAGGAAGGAAATTAAGTAAGAAGTTAAAGAACTATCCTGACCCAGCTGAAATGTTTGATTCTTACGGAGCTGATTCTTTAAGATATTTCCTTTTGGCTTCAACTTCAATTGGAGAAGATTACCGATTCTCAGGAGACAAAGTTAAAGAATACTGGAGAAAGATTATTTCTGCTCTAGAAAACTGTTTTGTTTTCTTTGAAACTTACAAAGGAGAAGTTAAAGAATTAAAGACTGACAATTTATTAGACAAATGGATTATTTCTAAAACAGAAACATTAAACAGAGAGGTGATTAAATGGATGGATAAGTATGAATTAACTAAGGCTACTAGATTATTCAATGACTACATTGATGATTTATCTAATTGGTACATTAGAAGATCGAGGAGAAGATTCCAAAAACCAGAAACAGAAATAGAAAAAGAAGAAGCGACTAATACATTAAATTACGCTTTATTTAAATTATCCAAACTAATGGCTCCCTTTACTCCTTTTATTACTGAACAAATCTATTTGAAAATGAATAATAATGGAAAGGAGAGTGTTCATTTATGTGATTATCCAGAAGTTGATGCTAAATTGATTAATGAAGAATTAGAAGAAGAAATGCAAGAAGCTAGAGATATTGTTAATTTAGCGCTAGCCTTAAGATCAAAAGTAGGAATTAAAGTCAGACAGCCTTTAACATCTTTAAAAGTTAAGGAAGTTAAAACTAAAATAAAAGACAAGACAGAGATATTAGACTTGATTAAAGATGAAGTGAATGTGAAGGAAATCATCTTTGATAATAGTATTAATGAAGCAGTTGAATTAGACATTAATCTTACTCCTGAATTGAAAGAAGAAGGAGAAGTAAGGGAAATAATCAGACAAATTCAACAAATGAGAAAGGATTTGAAGTTTGTTCCTGAAGATACTATCAATATTTACTTCCAACAATCAGAATTTTTTGATAGAATATTAGAAAGAAACAAGGATACTATCTTAAAAGAAGTTTTAGCAAAAGACTTCATTAAGGCTAATGAAGAAGGAATGAAAGAGATAGAAATAGGAAGTGAAAAAATATTATTAAATATTAAAAAGATATAATATGGTTTCTTTCAGAGATTTTATTTTAGGACAGTCATTGGAAAAGAAAGATGAGCAACAACCAGAAGAAATAAAAGAAGTAAAGCCAGTAGAAGAAAAGTCAAAATCAATTTTTGATGGTGGTAAAACGCTTTCCAAAAAAGATCTTATTGGTCGTGCAGGACACAAGGATGCATATGGTAATGTATATAATACGGGAGAGTATGCTTCAAGCAAAGATCAAATTAAAGAAATTATAGAAGAAGCTCTTGGGTATAAGAAAAATAGTTATGAAACGTTTAGTAAGGATGAGATTAGAAGAATTGCTACTGCATTAAAAAATAAACCTGATCGTGCTTCTCAATTAGCGGGAAAGTCATTAGAAGAAGTATTAAACCAATAATATGGAAGACAACGCTCCAATACAAAGCAATACGGGTGGACCTAATCCTTTCATGAATGATGAGACAAAGAGTAATTCTTTTTTAAAAAAAGAGCCCGATACTAATAATCCTTTAATGAGAGATGAAAGTAAAGGACCAGAAACAGCAAGAAAGTTTGCAAGACCAGAACCCAAAAAAGAAGAGCCAGTAGAAAAACCATCATTTTTTAGAGGAAGGAGAGATGTTACTAAAAGAGAAATACTTTGGAAAATTGCTCAACCTGATGCTTACAAGAACATGTGGGGAGGAAAGTCCCGCATGTATCAAGATAAGATGAAAGCATTAGCTGAAAAGCATTTCACCAAAGGACAATATGAACATTACACTAAAGTTGAGTTAGATAAAATAACTAGAGAAATAAAAAAAGAGGTAAATAAAGAAGAAGGAAGCTGGAAAACAGCTAGAAACGATATGCTTAGTAGAATAAAAGACATAATAAACTAAAATGAAAAAAAATTTAATTATTGTTATAGTTTTAATAGTTTTGGCTCTTTTAGGAGTGGCAACTTATTATTCTTGGCAGAGCATGTCTTTTTCTAAAGAAATTTTGAAATTAGAAATATTAGGACCAGAGAAAACAACCGTTGGAGAGGACGTTGAATATGTTGTTAAGATGAAAAACAATGGCAGTATTAGATTAGAGAATCCTGAAATGATTTTTACTTATCCTGAAGGTTCAATTATCGGAGAAAAAGAAAGTAAAGTTAAGGTAATGAGCTCTACTGATTTAGGTGGAGATATCTATCCTGGAGAAGAAAGATCATTTAAATTTAATGCTAGACTATTAGGAAAAGAGAATGATACTAAAGTTGCCAAAGCTAGTGTTTCTTTTCAGCCTAAGGATTTAAAAACAAGAAGTGAAGTTTCAACAACCCTTACGACAATATTAGGAGAGATACCTTTGAATCTGAGTATCGATATTGGCTCAAAGGCTTCAACAGGTAAGGCTTTAACTTTTAGAGTTAACTATTCTTCAAACGTCTCTTATCCTTTAACAGATCTAACTTGTTATGTTGAGCTTCCTGATGATTTCCAATTCTTATATTCGCAACCGAAGGGAATGGATAATAGTCAATGGGATATCCCGATATTAAATGAAGGTGGAGCAGGAAAGATAGAGATATCTGGAATTTTGAATGGACAATCAATGGAACAAAAAGTTTTTAAAGCTAAAATTGGAATTTGGCAAGACGGCAATTTCATTCTTTTAAAAGAAGTACTTAAAGGAGTAGAGATAGTTGCTCCCGGATTATATATCACTCAGAAAATAAATAATAGTGATAATTATGTGGCTTCTCCTGGCGATCAATTACACTACGAAGTCACTTTTAGGAATGTTGGAGATAGTGCGATGCAAGATTTGGTTTTAATTACTAGGCTTGAAGGCGATCAATTTGATTTAAATTCAATTAAAACTACTGATGGGAAATACCAAACAGGAGATAATTCAATTATTTGGGAGGCAGATAAAATTCCCGAATTGAAGCTTTTAGATGTAGGTCAGGTTGGTAAGGTTGAATTTTGGATTAATGTTAAGCCGCAGTGGGCGATGAAATCACTAAATGATAAGAATCCTATTTTAAAAAATAAGGTGACATTAGGAGAAACAAGGCAAGACTTTTTAACTAAAATTAATTCAGTCATTTCAGCTCAACAAAAGTTTTATTCTGATAATACGTATTTTGAAAATTCAGGACCTTACCCATTAGAAACAGGCCAAAAAACTACTTTGACTGTTGAATGGAAAGCAATAAACAATTATAACGATATTGAGAATGCCAAGATGATTACTGTCCTACCAGAAAGTATTACCTTTGTTGGTAAAACATATCCAGAGGGAATGGAAATAAATTACGATAGTAATACGAGCGAGGTAGTTTGTAATATCGGCAGTCTTCCTGCTGGGTCAGGAGTGATAAAAGATCCAAAGATTTGCGCTTTCCAAATTTCGATACAGCCCGAATTAGCTGACGAAGCAATTATTCTTCTTGGTTCTGCTCAACTTTCGGGAACAGATCAATGGACCAACACAGTGTTAACGACAAAAACAGAAACTCTTTACGGGCAAATGAGCCAATGAGCTTTGGAGAACCTGAAAAGATTAAGAAGTTATTTAGAGCCTTGGCGGTTTTGGTGGTTTTCTTTTCTTCCATGTCTTTACCTTTATATCTATCATATAGAACTCAAGAAAACGCAAAAGTGATAAGGGTGAAGATGGATATGAATCAATTGAATAATTGGGCCAAAATATATGAGGTTCAAAATAATGATTATATTGGATTTGATAATAGTAAAGATGTTAAAAGAGTTTTTAAAGATATTGAATCAATGGGTGGAGTTGCTCATATTTTTATAAGTAAGGATGGCGAAAAATATTGTTGTAAAACAGAATTTTTAAATAAAAAATTAGGAACATGGTGTATTGATAACTTTGGAAGTGTTGGAGGTGATGGAAAATGTAGCGCAAATTATGTTCAATGTGAATAATTTTACTAGAACTTTGAGAAGCCATAAAAACTTGGCTTATTTCAGCTTTTTTGGTAGTATATACATATATGGAAAACAGTTTTGAAAAAATAGTCTCATTTACTAAAAGAAGAGGTTTTGTCTTTCAATCATCAGATATTTATGGTGGATTGGGTGGTTTTTATGACTTCGGACCTTTAGGCGTGGAATTAAAAAGAAATATTAAAGATTCATGGTGGAATGCCATGACAAGAAAAAGAGACGATATTGTCGGATTAGATAGTTCAATTGTAATGAATCCGAATATTTGGAAAGCTTCAGGCCATACTGAGAATTTTTCTGATCCTTTATCTGAATGTAGGGAATGTCATAAAAGATTCAGAACAGATCATTTAGACGACAAAACAAAATGTCCTGAGTGCGGAGGGGAATTAACTGAGGCCAGAAATTTTAATCTAATGTTTAGAACTTTTATTGGACCAGTTGAAGATAGCGCTTCGATTGCTTATCTTCGTCCCGAAACAGCACAAGGTATTTTTGTTAATTACAAAAATATTATTGATACACAGAGAGTCAAATTGCCATTTGGTATTGCTCAGATTGGTAAAGCTTTTAGAAATGAAATTACTCCTGGTAATTTTATATTCAGGCTTCGTGAATTTGAACAAATGGAGATGGAGTATTTTGTAAAACCAGGAACCGAAAATGATATTTTTAAAAAGATAGTTGAGGAAAGAATGAATTGGTATGTTAATGATTTAGGAATCAAGAAAGAAAATCTGAGATTAAGATATCACGAAAAAGAAGAATTGGCTCACTATGCTATAGGTTGTGTTGATGTCGAATACAAATTTCCGATTGGTTGGGCTGAAATTGAAGGAATTGCCAGTCGCGGAAATTATGATTTAACTCAACACCAGAAACATTCTGGCCAAGATTTAACTTATTACGAAGAAGCAACCAAGGAAAGATATATTCCTTATGTTATTGAACCATCTTGCGGAGTAGAAAGAGTTTTCTTAGCTTGTCTATGCGATGCCTATACTGAAATTGAAGGAGGAAGAACAACCACTACTGAATCAGTCAAGGAAACAGAATTTTTATTAAAACTTAATAAAAAGATTGCTCCGATTAAGGTTGCTATTTTACCTTTAGTTAAAAATAAAGAAAATATAACTGCTAAAGCAAGAGAAGTTTTTAATCTATTAAAAGAGTGTTTTAATTGTCAGTACGATGAAGTTGGTGCTATTGGTAGGAGATACAGAAGACATGATGAAATTGGAACTCCTTATGCTATTACTATTGATTTTGAAACACTAGAAGATAATGCGGTTACTTTAAGAAATAGAGACACAATGGAACAAAAAAGAATAAAAATAGACGATTTAATTTCTATATTAAAAAAGGAAATATATGAAAATTAGGGTTCCTTATACTTTTAATCTTTTAATTCCCATTTTAGGATGGTCTCTTCTTTGTGGTGCGTTTGCCTATGTTTTAATTACTACCATAGTTAATTTTAAGAATCCTATAGCAGGAAGATCTTTTTTGATAATGGCTCCTATCTATATGGCGTTATTTTGTTTTTTGGCAATTTTAAGATATGGCGGGTCTAATTTTTTAACAGAAGATAATGTTAGGTTGATAAACAAGAATGTAAATTCTAAAGGAATAGTCCCTGGATTGTCTACCGAAGAAATTAAAGACACTCTTAATGCTCTTATTTTTGTTAGCAAAACAAGCTCAATTAATGTTTTGGCAAATGGTTTATCAATTATGGTTTTAGTTATTTTAACGGAGTGGTTTAATTTAGCTTCAAATTTAGAATTATTAATGATTTTTTGTGGTGGATTAATAGCTTTATTTTTTTCTTGTGCTTTTGCTGCCTTTTTCTGTCAACAATTTATATCTCCAGCAGTAAAAGAATGTAGAAGAATTTTAATGGAAAGAGAAGATAGGCCAGACGAAACAAAGTTTTTTGGAATTGGAAGTAAGTTTTATTTTTTATTCTTTTTGCCACTATTTACCGTTTTAATAGTTCTAATTTCTGTTTATCCTTTTAGTATTAATGTAGCGATTATTTGTTTTATTGGTTTGAGCATGACTTTCATTATTGATAGGGTTTTGTTTGTTTATCTAAGTAACGCATTAAAAGAATTGGAAGCTTTTGCAGTAGATTTACCAATGGGAGAAGAAAGGGCAGTTTTTATTACTGGAAGCATGGATAAAGAGATTGTTGATTTGTCTCGAAGTTTAAACGGAGCTTCGGAAAAAATGTACAGTTCAAGAAGTGAATTAGAAAAATCTCAAAAAGAAATGGTGAACAGGGTTAATGAATTAGAGAAGTTTTTTGAGTTAACTGTAAATAGAGAAGTTAAAATGGTTGAATTAAAAAAACAATTAAAAAAAGAAAAAGGAGATGTACAGGAAGACAACGATTAAAAATGGATTAAGAATAATAACTGTTCCACAAAAAGAAACAAAAGCTGTGACTGTTTTGGTAATGACTGGAACTGGCTCTAAATATGAAAATAAAAAATTATCAGGAATTTCCCATTTTGTTGAACATATGATGTTTAAGGGAACAAAAAAAAGAAAAGGGTCGATGGAGGTTTCAGGCGAGATGGATAAGATTGGAGGAGAAATGAATGCTTTTACTGGAGAGGAATATACTGGATATTATGCGAAAGTTGATGCTACCCACTTTGATATCGCTATGGATTGGATTTCAGATGTTTTTATTAATTCAGTTATGCCCGCAGAAGAGATTGAAAAAGAAAGAGGGGTTATTATCGAAGAAATTAGAATGTTTGATGATAACCCAATGAGAAATATTGGAGATATTTGGAGGAAGGCTTTGTATGGAGATCAGCCTGCAGGATGGTTTATCGGCGGGACTAAAGATTCAGTCTTGAATATTAAAAGGGAGGATATGCTTAGTTATGTCCATTCTCAATATACTGCAAAGAACACGGTTATTTGTATTGTTGGCAATATTAAAGAAAAAATGGCTATAGAATCAGCTAAAAAGTATTTTTCTAAAATGCCAACTTCGTTAAATAAAGGTAAGGATTTAGTAAATAATGAACAATCAGAGCCCAATGTTTTTATTTTGAACAAGAAGACAAATCAAACAACAATGGCTTTAGGGGTTAGAGGTTACAATTATTTACATAAAGATAGATATGTAATGGATGTTATGGCTACTCTTTTGGGTGGAATGATGAGTTCAAGGATATTCAATGAGGTAAGAGAAAAATTGGGTGCAGCTTATTATGTAGCTACTTATAACGAATCAGAGTCAGATGTTGGTTCTTTTTCTACTTTTGCTGGAATAGACAGTTCAAAGATTAATAAGGTTATAGAGACTATTTTAAAAGAGTATAAAAAATTAACAGAAACGAAAGTTACTGAAAAAGAATTGAGAAAGATTAAAGATCACTTGAAGGGAAAGATTGTTTTAGGCATGGAGTCATCAGATGCCAGAGCTTCTTTTTATTGTACTCAAGAGCTTTTAAAAAATAAAATTTTATCGATTGAAGAAATAATCAAAGAAATAGAAAAAGTTAAGGCAAGTGATATAATGAGGGTAGCAAAAGATATTTTCAAAGAAGAGAAATTAAATTTAGCAATTATAGGTCCATATAAACAAAAAGAAGAAGATTTAAAAAAAATATTAAAATTTTAATAACATGAAAAAGGAAATTGAAATGATAGACATTACATGGAGAACTATATTTAAGATAATAGCTGCTATTATTCTTTTTTGGATTGTTTATCTTTTACGAGATATCATTATTTGGTCAATTATTGCTCTATTTATCTCGGTTCTTTTCGACCCTTTAATCGATATTCTTGAAAAAAGAAAAATAAAAAGATTTTTGGCAGCAATAATAGTATATTTTTCTTTTCTTTTAATTTGTGGATTTATAGTATTTATTATTGTTCCTCCACTAATTACGGAAACACAATATTTCAGCTCAACTTTCTCTCAGTATTTTGATAGGGTTCCAACCTTTTTAAATAAAATAGGATTAGATTCTTTAAATGGAATTTATTCTCTTGATTCAAGTTTAAAGCAAAGCTTAATCAATATTTCTTCTAATATATTCAATATTTTTATTTCTTTATTCGGTAGTATTTTTGCCGGATTAACCGTATTTGTTTTAGCCATTTTTATGTCGATAGAAGAAAAAGACATTCTTAAAGGATTAAAATTAGTTTCACCAAGAGGTTTCGAAGAGCAAGTATTAGAAAGGTGGGAAAGGAGCCAGCATCATGTAGTGGCTTGGTTTGGAAGTAGAATACTATGTTGCTTCTTTGTATTTATAATGACATTTCTATTATGTTTATTTTTAAAGATTAAATTTTTACTAGCTTTAGCTATTTTAGCTGGAATATTGAATATAATTCCAATGATTGGTCCAATAATTTCAGGAATAGTTATAGCTGCTCTTGCTTTCTCTATTTCTTTACCAACACTAATTGTTGCATTATTTTTCCTTGTTCTTATTCAACAAATTGAAAGCAATATTTTAATGCCAGTGTTTACTAAAAAAATGTCTGGATTGCCTGCCGTATTAGTTTTAATTTCTATTTTAATCGGAGCATCTTTAGGAGGGGTTATTGGAGCTGTATTAGCGATACCTATAGCTGGAATAATATTCGAAGGATTAAAGGATTATTTTAATCATAGAAAAGAACAAGATTAATTATGAAAAAGATTTTTATTTCAACCTCTATCCCATATGTTAATGCTGCTCCTCACTTAGGACATGCTTTAGAGTTTGTTCAGGCAGATGTTTTAGCAAGACACCATCGATTACTTGGCGATAAAGTCTTCTTTTTGTCTGGCAGCGATGAGAATAGTTTAAAAAATGTCAGAAGTGCTGAAAAGGCGGGAGTTTCGGTTATGGAATTAGTTACAGATAATTTTAATAAATTTTTTGAGTTTAAAGACTTACTAAACATATCTCTTGATGATTTTATTCGTACTACCGAAGAAAGGCATTTTAAGGGAGCTCAGAAATTATGGAAAGTTTGTGAAAAAGATATTTATAAAAAGAAGTATTCTGGATTATATTGTGTCGGTTGTGAAGAATTTTATAAAGAAGAAGAACTTGTTGATGGACTATGTCCTGAACACAAAGTTAAGCCAGAATTGATCGAAGAAGAGAATTATTTCTTTAAGCTTTCTGATTATCAAGAGAAGATAAAAGAATTGATTGAAACAGATAAAGTTAAGATTATTCCTGAGTCAAGAAAAAAAGAAGTAGTGAGCTTTATTAATTCAGGACTTCAAGATTTTTGTATTTCTCGAACTAGTGAAAGGGCGAAAGGTTGGGGAATAGACGTTCCAGGTGATTCAACTCAAAAGATGTGGGTTTGGTTTGACGCTCTTTCAAATTATATTAATGCCCTTGGATATGGAAGTAGTGACGAAAGTAAATTTAATGAATTTTGGCAGAACAATGAATTCAAAACGCACGTGATAGGAAAGGGAATTATCAGATTCCATTCTGTTTATTGGCTAGCCATGCTCTTATCAGCTGGAATTACTTTACCCAAAACATTGTTTGTTCACGGGTATTTAACCGTTGACAATCAGAAAATGAGTAAAAGTATCGGCAATGTAATTGATCCTAAAGAATTGGTTTCTAAATACGGAAGCGACGGTGTTCGATATTTTTTATTAAGAGAGATTCCAGCATTGGGAGATGGTGATTTTACTTATGAGAAGTTTGAAAAGAGGTATAATTCAGATTTGGCAAGTGGATTGGGAAATCTATTTTCTAGAACTTTAGCTATGGTTACAAAAACAGGATTGAATAACGGATTTGAAATCAAACCGAATAGTCTTTTTATTGAAAAGAATAAAGAAGTAGAAGGCAAAGCAAATGAAAGATTTATTCAATTTAATGAAACTTTATCAGATATTTGGGAATTGGTTTCTTTTTGTGATAAATACATTGACGAAGAAAAACCATGGGAAATTACAGATATAGAAAAACAAAAAGAAGTATTTTCAAACCTTATCTACTCATTAAATAATATTTCTAAATTAATAGAACCGTTCTTGCCTTCAACCGTAAAAAAAATGAAAGAACAGTTAAAAGAAGAAAATGGAGTCTTTATTGTTAATAAAGGAGAGGCTCTTTTTCCAAGAATATGATATTTGATACTCACGCTCATCTTAATTTTTTTGAATTTGATGAAGATAGAGAAGAACTAATTAAAAAATGCCTTGCTCAAGGAATAGGTCTAATTAATGTTGGTACTAATTTTAAAAGTTCAAAAAAATGTATAGAAATAGCGAGAGATAATGTTTTTGCTTCAATTGGTTTGCATCCTTCTAATATTGATTCAGAATTTTTGAAAAGTAAGGAGGACTTAAAACAAATAGAAGGAGCTTTAGAAAATGATTTTGATTATGACGCGTATAAAGTATTAGCTAAATCTAAAAAGGTTATCGCTATAGGGGAATGTGGTCTTGATTATTGGCGTAAGCCGAAGGGAACAACTAAGAAAGAGTTATTCAAAGAAGAGCAAAAAAAGATATTTGAAAGACAGCTTGATTTAGCAGAAGAATTAAACTTACCGATTATTATTCATTGCCGTTCGGCTTTTGACGATTTATATAGTATTTTATCTAAAAGAAAGATTAAAGGAGTTTTGCATTGCTTTACAGGAACAAAAGAAGAGGTTGAGAGATTTCTTTCTTTAGGATTGTATTTTGGAATTAATGGAATAATTTTTAAGATTAATTCAGAAGAAGCGATAAAGAATATTCCTTTAGACAAAATACTACTCGAAACAGATTGTCCTTATCTTTCTCCTCCCATGTTTGAAGAAAGAAACAACCCTTTTTCCTTAAAATATATTATCGAAGAAATTTCTAAGATAAAAGGAGTTACGGCTAAAGAAATAGAAGAAATAACCTATAAAAATACTAAGGATTTGTTTAATATTTAAGGCCTTAACAGGCCTTTTGTTTTGTGGTATTCTTTAAATATATACAATTATGCAATATATCAGTCGAGAATTAATATATTTTATTAGGGCTATCCTTTTTGGGATTGCTGTTGGCTATGCCTTTTTTTACTTTTTTTTGTATTTTAAACCGATGTTTGAAAATATGATTGGGAGTAATAAATTGAATGTTGATACGTGGTGGTATGTTACCATAACGATTTCGATAGTTATGGGAATGATAGGGGCTCTATTATTAATGTAGTATGGAATATAATTACAAAGAAATTGAAAAAAAATGGCAGGATTATTGGGAAAAGAATAATTCTTATCTAACTAAAGAGGATTCAAAAAATCCTAAATTTTATGTTTTAGACATGTTTCCTTATCCTTCAGGAGAAGGTCTTCATGTTGGTCACCCTAAGGGATATATTGCCACTGATATTATTGCCAGAGTAAAAAGAGCTCAAGGTTTTAATGTTCTCCATCCAATGGGCTGGGATGCTTTTGGTTTACCAGCAGAAAACTATGCGATAAAAACAGGAATTCATCCAGAGATTATTACTGAAAAAAATATCAGTAATATTAAGCGACAAATGAAAATGATTGGATTGAGCTATGATTGGTCTCGAGAAATTAATACTACTAGTCCAGAATATTACAAATGGACTCAATGGATATTTCTAAAACTATATGAGAATGGATTAGCTTATAAAAAATTACTTCCTATTAATTGGTGTCCATCTTGTAAAACTGGATTAGCCAATGAAGAAGTTGTTGATGGAAAATGTGAAAGATGTGGAACTGAGACTACTAAGAAGGATATCGAACAGTGGGTTTTAAAAATAACTAATTATGCTGATAAATTATTAGAAGGATTGGATGATATCGATTGGCCGGAGAAGATAAAGGAAATGCAGAAGAACTGGATTGGTAGAAGTGAAGGTTGGGAAATTAAATTTTTAATTGATAATACTAAAGAAATTTCAGTTTTTACAACCAGAGTAGATACTTTATTTGGTTGTACTTATTTAGTTTTAGCTCCTGAACATCCACTAATTAATGAACTTCAAATTGAGAATAAAAAAGAAGTTTTAGAATATATTAATAAGGCTAAGAATAAGAGCGAGAGAGAAAGAATAAGTGAGGTCAAGGATAAAACGGGAGTTGAATTAAAAGGAATTAAAGCTATTAATCCGATTAATGGAAAAGAAATCAGAGTATTTATTGCTGATTACGTTTTATTTCATTATGGAACAGGAGCAGTTATGGCTGTCCCAGCTCATGATGAAAGAGATTTTGATTTTGCTAATAAATACGGACTAGAAATAATAGAAGTTATTAAAGGAAAGAACAAGGAACAAGAGAAGGCTTTTGTTGAAGATGGGATATTATTTAATTCTTCTAATTTTGACAATTTAACTTCAGAAGAAGGAAGGGCGAAAATAGGAGAATATTTAGCGAGTCAAGGAAAAGCAGAAAAGAAGGTGAATTATAAATTAAGAGATTGGGTTTTTTCAAGACAAAGATATTGGGGAGAACCGATTCCGATTATTCACTGTTCTAAATGCGGGATGGTTGCGGTTCCTGAAAACGAGTTGCCATTAAAACTTCCTTACATTGAAAGATATCAACCAACTGGAACAGGGGAATCTCCTTTAGCGGCAATATCTGATTGGGTAAACGTTAAATGTCCTAAATGCGGAGGTGATGCAAAAAGAGAAACTAATACTATGCCGCAATGGGCTGGTTCTTGTTGGTATTATTTAAGATATTTAGATAATAAGAATAACGAAGAAATTTTTGATAAAGAAATAGAGAAGAAATGGATGCCAGTTGATTTATATGTTGGAGGAGCGGAACACGCTGTTTTACATTTATTATACTCACGTTTTTGGCATAAGTTTTTATACGACATTAAAGTTGTTTCAACTAAAGAACCATTTAAAAAATTAAGAAATATTGGATTGATTCTTGCTTTTGATGGGCAGAAGATGAGTAAATCAAAAGGAAATATTGTTTCTCCTGATGTTATCGTTGATGAGTTTGGAGCAGATACATTAAGGGCTTATGAAATGTTTATGGGTCCATTTGATCAGGCGATACAATGGAATGAGCAAGGAGTTAAGGGAGTTAATAGATTTTTGAATAAGGCCTGGGATATTATTATTTCATGCAAAGATAATAAAACCAGCTCTGCTGAAATTATTGCTATGGTTCATAAGCTAAACAAGAAAGTTAGCGATGATTTGTTAAAAATGAAGTTTAATACTCCAATTGCTTTTTTTATGGAATTCTTTAATTATATTTCTGAGAAGAAAGATGAATTCGGTAAAGATGAAATTGAAAGAATTTTAAAATTATTATCTCCTTTTGTTCCACATTTTTGCGAAGAATTATGGAGCATTTTAGGAAATAAAAATAGTATTCTTTTGGAAAAATGGCCAGAAGAAGACTTAAGCTTGATTAAGGAAGAAAAGGTAATTATGATTGTTCAGGTTAATGGAAAAATGAGAGAAAAAATTGAAGTAGAAGTTGATACCCAAAAAGAGGAAGTAGAGAAAATTGTTTTAAGTAATGAGAAACTTAAAAAGTGGCTTGAAGGAAAAGAAATCAAGGAGATCTTTTTTGTAGAAAATAAATTGATAAATATATGTGTGGTATAATTGGATACATTGGAACAAAAGAAGCATCTCCGATTCTCTTGTCTGGATTAAAGAGAATGGAATACAGAGGTTATGACAGCTATGGTTTTTGTTTTTTAAATAACAACAAAGCGTCTCTTTTTAAAAGAGTTGGTAAAATAGATAATACCGAAAAAGAATTTTTAGAAAAAGACTTTAGCGGACAGATTGGAATAGGGCACAGTCGTTGGGCAACTACTGGGTTAGTAACTGAAGAAAATGCTCATCCTCATTGTGATTGCAAAAAAGAAATTTTTGTAGTTCATAACGGAATCGTTGAAAATTATAAAGAATTAAAAGCTAAACTAATCAATGAGGGGCATGTTTTTAAATCAGAAACTGATACCGAAATAATCGCCCATTTAATAGAGAAATATTATGTTGATAATTTAGAAGAAGCAGTAGGAAAAGCTTTAAGGGACATAAGAGGAACATATGGCTTAGCTGTTATTTCAACAAAAGATCCAGACAAGATTGTAGCTGCAAGAATGTCCTCTCCTTTAATTATCGGAGTTGGAGTTGATGAATTATTAGTTGCTTCTGACCCTTCAGCAATAATTACTAGAACTAGACAGATTATTAATTTAGATGACGGAGAAATGGCAATCTTAAAGAAAGATGGATTTTGTATTTTAAAAGAAGAAAAAGAAGCTCAGAAAAATATTGAAACAATTGATTGGGACATTGAACAAGCAGAAAAGGGTGGTTACAAGCATTTTATGTTAAAAGAGATAATGGAAGAGCCGAACGTAATTGAAGATGCGATGCGAGGAAGATTATTAGAAGATGAAGGCTCGGTTAAATTAGGAGGATTAGAATCAGTTCAAGATCAACTAAGAAAAATAGACAACATTACTTTGATTGGATGCGGTACTGCACATTATGCTGCTAAGATTGGAGAATACATGCTTGAAGAATATGCAAATATTCCAACCTCAACTGATATTGGTTCTGAATTCAGATATAGGAAACCAATTGTAAATAAATCTACAGCTGCTATTTTTGTTTCCCAGTCTGGAGAAACTGCTGATACCTTGGCAGCTTTGCGAGAAATGAAAGCTAAGGGGGTTTTAACTTTAGGAATAACCAATGTTGTTGGTTCTTCTCAATCAAGAGAAACTGATGCGGGAGTATATACTCGTTCTGGTCCAGAAATTGCAGTTGCTTCTACTAAAGCTTTTCTTGGTCAATTAACAATTTTATCCCTAATTACAATATATTTAGGAAGACAGAGAGATATGTCAATTGTGACAGGAAAAAGAATTATTTCTGAATTGATGAAAATTCCTGAACTAGCTAGAGAAATTTTAAAACAGAAAAATGAGATTAAGAAAATTGCTGAAAAATACAAACACTGTAGAGATTTTTGGTTTATTGGAAGAAAGTATAATTATCCAATTGCCCTAGAAGGAGCTCTTAAATTAAAGGAGATTTCATATGTCCATGCTGAGGGATTAGCTGGTGGAGAATTAAAGCACGGTCCATTGGCTTTGATTGACGAGAATTGTCCAACAATCGCTATTTGTCCAACTGATTCAGTTTATGAAAAGATGATTTCGAACATCGAAGAAATTAAAGCCAGGAAAGGAAAAATTATTGCTATTGCAACTATTGGAAACAAAGAAATCGAAAAGATTGCCGATGATGTTATTTATATCCCTAAAACATTAGAAATGTTAACGCCAATACTTTCAGTCATTCCTCTTCACTTGTTCGCTTACTATTTTGCTGATTCATTAGGTAGAGATATTGATAAGCCAAAAAACTTAGCTAAGAGTGTTACCGTTGAATAAAATTATCACTAGAACTGTGGATAATTAATTTTTCTTTTGTTTCTATTGTGATAAAATACGCCTATTATGAAAAATAAAAAAGACTACTCAATCATCATCGGAGGGGCCGCCGGACAAGGCTCAAGAAAGGCAGGATTAATAATCGCTAAGCTTTTTAATAATCTTGGCTACAATGTTTTTATCTCTGAAGATTATCAATCTTTAATTAAAGGAGGACATAACTTTTCGGTAGTAAGAATTTCTGAAGGTCAGCATTTTTCTAATCGTGAAAAGGCCGACTTTTTGTTAGCCTTAGATGCAAACACAATTAATAGGCATGAAAAATCACTAGAAAAGAATGGTTGTATTATTTTCAATAAAGACAAAATTAAAAAAGAAAAAGGAGTAGGAATAGCTTCTGATACTATCACTAAAGAATTAGGAGGTCTTCCTATTATGAGTAACACGGCTTTAATTGCTGGATTCAGCAAGGCGATGGGAATAGAATGGAAAGTATTAGAGGATGCTTTAAAAAAGGAATTAGGAAAAGGAATTGAAAAAAATCTAGAGATAGCTAAAAAAGCCTATGAAGAAACAAAAACAGTTTTAAATATTGAAAAATTGAAAGCTAATCCCGATCCTCTTTTAACTGGAAACGAAGCAATTGCTTTGGGAGCAGTTAAGGCGGGACTAGATATTTATTATGCTTATCCCATGACTCCAGCTACTAGTATTCTTCATTATTTAGCTGAACACGAAAAAGATTTTAATATTATTACTGCTCAATTAGAAAATGAAATAGCAGTAATTAATTCAGCTGTTGGTTCAGCTTTTGCTGGAAAACGATCAATGGTTGGAACATCAGGAGGAGGATTTGCCTTAATGACCGAGGGGATAAGTTTGGCAGCTATGGCAGAAACTCCAGTTCTGATTATTAGTAGTCAAAGATCAGGTCCAGCGACAGGAGTTCCAACATATGGTAGCCAAGCTGACTTGCTTTTTACTCTTAATTCAGGACACGGAGATTTCGTTAGATTCATTGCTGCTCCTGGAGATGCTAATGAATCTTGTTATTGGTCTGGTAAATTATTGAATTTAGCTTGGAAATATCAAACTCCAGCTATTTTGTTAGTTGATAAAGAGTTATCAGAAAGTACCTTTGAATTCGATGAGAAGATTTTAAAAGAAATCAAAAAAGAGAAGCCTGTTTTGTGGAGTGGAAAAGGAGAATACAAAAGATATACTGATTTGAAGAGCGGAATTTCTCCAATGGCTTTTCCAGGAGATAAAGCGATAGTTAAGGGAACTAGCTATGAACACGATGAAAAGGGATTATCAGTTGAAGATAGCGAGACCATTATGTTGATGCAGGAAAAAAGATTAAGAAAGTTTGAAGAGATGAGAGCAGAAGTTGATTTATTAGAAGCTGTTAAAGTTTACGGAAATAAAAAATCTAAAAAAGCAATTGTTGCTTGGGGTTCAACCAAGGGCGTGTCATTAGAGATTGCTGAAAAATTAGGATTGAAATTTATTCAACCTCTTGTTCTCCAGCCATTCCCAAAGAAACAATTTGAAAAAGCACTTAAAGGCGTTAGCAAATTAATATTAGTCGAATGTAGTGCTTCAGGACAAATGGAAAAACTTTTTAATTGTAATGGAGTTAAAGTTGATAAAAAAATCCTCAAGTATGACATGAGGCCTTTTACTGTAGAAGAATTAGAAAGGAAATTAAAGAATATTTAATATGGAAAAACTAGAAACAAATTCTATAAATACATGGTGTCCTGGTTGTGGAAATTTTGGAATTCTTCAGGCGGTTAAATTGGCGATTAATGATTTGATTTTAAAAGGAACTCCTAAAGAAAACATTGTTATCGTTTCTGACATTGGATGCAATTCAAAAATAGTAGATTACTTAAATTTGAATAGTTTTTATTCTCTTCATGGCAGATCTATTGCAACTGCCATGGGAATTAAATTAGCTAATCCAGAATTAAAGATAATAGTATTTTTGGGAGATGGAGCGGCATTGGATGAAGGAATTTCTCATTTAATCCACGCTGCTAAGAGAAATTCAGATATTAATGTTGTTATGCACAATAATAGGTTATTTGCATTAACCACTGGGCAATTTACAGCTGTTTCTCCTAAAGGATTAAAAGGAAAATCTACTCCTTTTGGATCAATTGAAGAGCCTCTTAACCCATTAGAATTAATGCTGGCTGCCAATTCTTCTTTTATTGCTAGAGGGTATTCAGCAAAGATAGAACATTTGAAGAATTTAATTATCGAAGCAGTAAATCATAAAGGATTTTCTTTTATTGAAGTTATGCAGCCGTGCACTAGTTTCTTCAACAATATTCAATTCTATAACGAGAAGGTTTACGAGGCAGTTAATGAAGAATTAGACTCAAGAACAAAAGCTTTAACTTTAATTAAAGAATGGAACTATAATGGAGAAGGGAAAATACCATTAGGAATTTTGTTTAAAAAAGATAGAGCTTGTTTTGAAGAAGAAGCGACTAAGCATCTCGTAAAAGATAAAAAACCAGAGATAGAAAAATGTTTACAAACCCATTTGTAAAAAAGAATATTGTTTGTATTGGAGGGGGCAATGCTATGCCTAAGGTCGTTCTCTCTGGATTAAAAAATAAAAAGGTTAACCTAACTGTTGTTTCGGCAGTTTTAGATTCTGGTGGATCTTCGGGAAGACTAAGGAAAGACTATGATGTTATTTCTCCAGGAGATATTAGAAGAGCATTTTTAGAATTATGCAATCTATCAGAAGAAGACAAATTGTTATTAGATTATAGATTTGAAAATGGTGACTTGCATGAACATAATTTATGGAACATTGCTTTCGTTGCCATGGCTTTGGAAAAAGGTGGATACAGGTCTCTTTTCGAAAAAATGAATTCAATGCTTATCCAAAATCACAAAATACTTCCATCAACAACACACAAGGCTGATTTAGTCGCTGTTTTAGAAAATGATGAAGAAATTATTGGAGAATCAAATATTGATGTTCCTAAGCATGACCCTAAATTAAAAATTAAGAAATTGTTTTTAAGACCAATAACTAAGGCTTGTCCGCAAACAGTGAAAAGAATTAAAAGGGCAGACATGGTTGTTATCGGCCCAGGAGATATTTATTCTTCTTTAATGCAGGTTTTATTGGTTGACGGTACCTCAGAAACAATAAAGATGAGCAGAGCAAAGAAAGTATATATTTGCAATTTGATGACCAAGAACGGGGAATCAAACGGTTTCACTGTTAATGATTTTGTTTGGGAAGTAGAAAATTGTTTGAAGTGTGAGCTTGATTATGTTATCTTTAATACAAACATGCCTAATAAAGAGAGAATCGACGAATATTTAAAAACACATCCTCAATTTCTTGAAATGGTTAAATTTGATAATTTATCTAAGAGCGACAAATATATCGGATTAGATTTGCTACCTCAAGAGGGTGAGATTATTCACGATTCAAGTAAGATAGCAGAAGTATTATTAAAGATATGCAAGCAATAATTTTAGCAGCCGGGAAAGGAACAAGGTTTGTACCTCTTTCAGAGAGCAGACCAAAGCCACTCTTTTCAGTTTTTGGAAAGAGTATTTTGGAATATAATTTAGATGAATTAGATGGATTGGTTAGTGAGGTTATTATTATCGTTGGATACAAGAAAGAAATGATAATAGAGAAGATTGGAAAGAAATACGGTAAAATGAAAATAACCTATATTGAAGATAGTAAGATTGAAGGAACAGGTTCTTCAGCTAAGTTAGCTTATTCTTACTTAAAAGATAAGTTTTTGCTTTTAAATGGTGATGATTTTTATTCAACAGAAGACATTAAAAAAGCAATTAATAAATGTCCATCTATTTTAGTTAAAGAACATGAGAATCCTTCTTGTTTTGGAGTGATTGATGAAGAAGAAGGATATGCTAAAAGTATTATCGAAAAACCATCTCAGCCAGTTTCTAAATTAGTTAATTCAGCTTTGTATTGTTTGCCCAAAACAATATTTGATTATGAGATTCAAAAATCAGCTCGTGGTGAATTCGAGTTTACAGATTATATTAAAAAGTTTATTCACGAAAAAAAGCTTCGTATTTGTGAGGCTTCTTTTTGGATGCCAGCTTCATATCCTTGGGATATTTTCGACGTAATCCCTTATTTATTTGAGAAGCAAAAGAAAGAAAGGAAAGGAAAAATAGAAAAAGGAGTAGTTTTAAAAGGAGAAGTTATTATTAAGGAAGGAACGGTTGTAAAAAGTGGAGCGTATATTGAAGGACCAGTATATATTGGCAAAGATTGCATTATTGGACCCAACTGTTTTATTCGTTCGGGATCTGTTATTGAAGACGGTTGTAGAATAGGACAAGGAGTCGAAATTAAAAATTCTTTAATCGGAAAAGGAACACGCGCTAGTCATCTATCATATATTGGAGATTCAATAATTGGAGAAAATTGTAACTTTGGAGCTGGAACAATTGTTGCCAATTTAAAACATAACCACGAAACAGTAAAGACAGAAATAAAGGGAGAATTGATTGATACCAAAAGAAGTAAATTTGGAACAATTATAGGTGACAATGTTAAAACAGGAATAAACACAATAATTTATCCCGGTAGAAAAATTGGAGCTAATAAATCAACTTTGCCTGGTGAAAAGATTGAAAAAGACAAGTAGTGCCGAAGGTGGGACTTGAACCCACACAGAATAAATCTATAGCGTTCTGAACGCTACGCGTCTGCCAGTTCCGCCACTTCGGCAAATAAAAAAAACACAAATGTGCCGAAGGAGAGACTTGAACTCTCACGGGGTTGCCCCCATAGCATTTTGAGTGCTACGCGTCTGCCAGTTCCGCCACTTCGGCATATATCTTTATTTACCATAAAAAACATTGTTTGTAAATTTAAAAGCCTTGTGTTAAAATTATATTAATGACTCGAGTAATCGCTATTGCTAATCAAAAGGGTGGAGTCGGGAAAACAGCAATTGCTGTTAATTTACCCGTGTTTTTAACTGCCTTTGGAAAGAAGGTTCTTCTTGTTGATATTGATCCCCAAGCTAATGCTACTTTTTCGATGGGAATAAAACCTAGAGATTTGAATATATCTTTATATGAAGCATTATTAGGGCAAGTTTCTCCGAGAGATATCATCAAGAAGACTCCTTTTTTGGCTTTTGATATTATGCCAACTTCACATAATTTAGCTGGAGCTAATATAGAATTGGTTAACATGGAAAATAGAGAGTTCAAATTAAAAGAAGTATTAGATACAATTAAAGACCAATACGATTTCGTTTTAATAGATTGTCCTCCTAGTTTAGGATTGTTAACTTTAAATGCTTTGATTGCTGCCGATGAAGTTTTAATTCCAGTTCAATGTGAATATCTAGCAATGGAAGGATTAGGGCAATTATTACAGAACATTAAATTGATTAATGATAATTTAGAAATGAATATTAAAGTATTAGGTTCAGTAATGACAATGTACAATAGGAAGAATAGAGTTTGCGCGGCAATTTCAAAAGATCTAAGAAGAAGCTTTCCTGGTTATGTGTTTGATACTGTTATTCCTCGAACAGTTTCTTTGTCTGAATCTCCTATAACCGGTAAAACAATTTTAAGGCACTCTCCTAATTCTCGTGCTGTCCATGCTTTTAGAGAACTAGCACGTGAAATAATATCAAAAAATTAATAATTTAAAATATGATTGGAAAAGGAATTGAATCATTGATACCTAAAAAAGATACTTCTATTCCCGAAGATAAGATTCGTAAGGATTTTATCTTCTGGATTGAGATAGAAAAAATAAAGCCTAATCCTTATCAGCCTCGTAAAGAATTTGATGAGGAAGCTTTAGAGTCTTTGGGAGAATCAATCAAAAAGTATGGAATACTTCAGCCAATTATAGTTAATAAGATAGAAAAAAAGAGCGATAGAGGAATTACATATGAATATCAGATTGTTGCAGGAGAAAGAAGGTGGAGGGCAGCTGATAAAATTGGTTTAAAACAGGTTCCAGTAATTATTCGTGAGCAGTCAAACAGAGAAAAATTAGAAATAGCTTTAATTGAAAACGTACAAAGAAGGAACTTAAATCCAATTGATAAGGCCGAGGCTTTTGACAGACTAAGAGAGGAATTTGGTCTTTTAGAAAAAGAAATTGCTAGAATTGCTGGAACAAGCAGAGAAGCTATTGCTAACAGCTTAAGAATATTAGCCTTACCAGTAGAAGTTAAAAAAGCTTTAAAAGAGGGAAGCGTATCAGAGGGGCACGCTAGGGCATTATTGGGATGTAAAGACGTTAAAATGATTAAAGAGTTATTAGAGGAAATAATAACTAATGGATATTCAGTTAGAGAAACGGAAAGGAGAGTAAAAGAAAGAAATGCTGGAGCTGGTCCTAAAAGAAGCTTTGTTAAGCAAGTTCCTTTAATGGTTAGCGAGTTTTTAGAAAAGAAAGTTAGACAAATATTAAACTTGGAAAATATAAAGATTGAGAAGAAAAAAGATAGTATTCAGGTGGTAGTTAATTTCAAGTCAGAAGATGATGTCAACGAATGGCTTAAGAAATTAAGAGGATAATATCGCCAATAAGAAAACTGCAAGTTGATAATTACTTGCAGTTTTTGTTTGAACATTTTATTTTTTTTCCTTTTTCTACCATTAAGGCTCCACATTTAGGACACTTTTCTCCGGTTGGTTTATCCCATAAGGCAAAATTACAATCAGGCCAATTGGGACAGCCATAGAATATTTTACCTTTTTTTGTTTTCTTTTGAGTTATTTCTCCTTGATTACATTCGGGACAGATGATGCCTGTCTTTTTTGTTTTATCTTCAATATTTTCAGTATGTTTACAATCAGGGAATCCAGTGCAGGCTAAGAACTTTCCAAATCTTCCTGTTTTAATAGCTAATGGTTTTCCGCATTTAGGACAAACCTTATCAGTAATAACTGGTTCTTCTTTTTTCTTTTCTACTTCATTGTATTTATTTTCAAGATTTTCATTAAAGGGAGTATAGAAATCTTTTAAAATAGTTTTCCAGTTTTCGTTCCCTTCAGCGATTTCATCTAGTTCCTTTTCCATGTTAGCAGTGAATTTAATGTCTACTATTTGAGGAAAATGTTCAACAAGAATTTGATTAACCGTTGTTCCTATTTCTGTGGGTTCAAATCTTCTTTCTTTGTTTTTCTCAACGTAGTTTCTAGCTTGGATAGTTGAGATAATAGGAGCATAGGTTGATGGTCTTCCGATTTCGTTTTCTTCTAATTCTTTAATTAAACTGGCTTCAGTATATCTGGCTGGTGGTTGAGTAAAATGCTGTTCTGGTTTTATATTAACTAAATCAACGTTTTCTTCTTCTTTTAATTGAGGAAGAGTTTTTTCTTCAAACTTCATCGGATAGACCTTTAAGAATCCATCGAATTTTAAAGTTGATCCATTGCTTTGTAATGTGTAGTTATTGTCTGTTTTAACTTCAACTTTAATTGAATCAAAAATAGCTTCAGTCATTTGGGAAGCAACAAATCTATTCCAAATTAGTTTGTATAGTTTTTTGTATTTATCTTCAATCTTTAAACTGTCAGGTTCATTTTCAATGTTTGTTGGCCTAATAGCTTCATGAGCTTCTTGCGCTCTTCCTTTAGTTTTAAATCTTCTTAATTGATGATAATTATTTCCGAATTTATTATTAATAAAGTTTTGAGCTGAATGAAGGGCTTGTTCAGAAAGATTCAAAGAATCTGTTCTGTGATAAGTAATTAAACCTTTTTCATATAGAGTCTGAGCAACACTCATCGTCATTTTAGCTGGATACCTTAATTTTTTTGAACCTTCTTGTTGCAAAGAAGAAGTTGTAAATGGAGGAAGAGGAGTTCTTTTTGTTTCTTTTTTTTCAATCGAAGCAATTGAATATTTAGCTGCCTCCAGTTCTTTTTTAATATCTTCTCCTTGGTCTTTAGTTTTAATTCCCATTTTGGAAATAGCTTTTCCATCTTTCTTGCTTAGAATAGCTTCGAATTGTTCTTTCGACTCTTTTTCCAATAAAGCAGTTATGCTCCAGTATTCTTCTGGCTTAAAGTTTTTGATTTCATTTTCTCTATCAACTATTAATCTAACTGCAACCGATTGAACTCTTCCAGCAGAAAGGCCTCTCATTACTTTTTTCCAAAGGAATGGGGAAAGTTTGTATCCTACAATTCTATCCAAAACTCTTCTTGCTTGTTGTGCATCAGCTAAATCAAGATTTAATTCAGTTGGATTTTTTAAAGCCTCTTCAATAGCTGGTTTGGTAATTTCGTGGAAAGATATTCTTTTATACTTATCTTTATCTAATTTTAGAACTTCAATTAAGTGCCAAGCGATAGCTTCTCCTTCTCGATCAGGATCGGTAGCGACATATACCGTATCAGCTTTTTCTACTTCTTTTTTGAGAAGGTTAACATTTTTTCTGGCTTTAGTTGGAATAACATATTTAACCTCAAAGTCTTTTTCTACATCAACACCCAGGGTGCTTTTTGGTAAATCTCTAATGTGTCCATATGAAGAAAGGACGCTTGTTTCGGCGCCTAAGAATTTTTTAATCGTATTAGCTTTGGTTGGACTTTCAACAATTATTAATGATTTCATGTATTTTTCATATCATTTTTAAAACTTAAAGGCAAATATCATTGGCTGATAAAACTGGAATTGCTCCGCTTAAAATTAAATAATCGGTTCCTTCAGAACCAGGAACAGCGTAAATTGTTTTTCCTTGTTCTTGTGCATATTTTACTGTATGCATAGTGCCTGATTTTATTTGTGTTTCAATTACTAAAACAGCGGATGATAAACCGGCGGTAAGTCTATTTCTTTGAATGAAAGAAAATTTAGTTGGTCTGGTCTTGCTTGGATATTCAGAAATTAAAAGTCCTCCTCTTTCTAGAATTTTTTTAGATAGATTTTCATTTTCTTTAGGGTAGATTCTTTCAATTCCAGAAGGGAGAATAGCAATAGTTGATTTATTAGATTTTAAAGCTGATAAATGTGCGAAGGTATCAATTCCTCTAGCGAGACCAGAAACAATAACAAAATCTTGTGGCAAGTTTTTGATAATTCGTAAACAGATATTTTTATTTTGATTTAAACAATTTCTTGAGCCAATTACGGCTAGGCAGGGTTGATTCCAGATAATATGTCCTTTGTAATAGATATTTTTAGGAGGATTTTTTATTTCCCTTAATTTCTTTGGATATTTTTTATCTTCAAAAGAAATTATTCCCTCCATATTGATTCAATTGCATTTTTTATTATTCCGAACATCTTTTGATGTCCGATTGAACTTGGATGCAATCCATCACATAAATCATCATCGTTTATTAATAATCCTAGCATTTCAATAAACATTAAATCATTATCTTCGCAAAAAGATCTGATAGCCTCATCGTATTCTCCAATACTTTGATTGTTATATGATTTACCGGTTTCGCTTGGGAAATAAGGATTAGTTTTGGTTTCATCTACATTAGTTAAACCGATGAATATAATTTTATCAGTGAATTGTTTTGCTTTATCTGTAAGAGAGGCTAGATTGTTACGAAATTTTTCTAAATTTACGGGCTTATTTTCTTTTATGCTTAATGAGTCATTTATTCCGATGGCAAAGATGATAATATCTGGTTTTCTAGCTTCTGTCTCAACAGCAAATCTTTTAAGTAGTTCTTCGGTGGTATCTCCAGATATTCCAAGATTGTAAACATCAATGTCTTCAGTCATTAAATAATTTTTTAATCGATCAGCCCATCCTCCTTTTTCGTAGTCGCTGGCTCCCCAAGCTATGCTGTCTCCAAATATACAAATTGTCATACAATTAAATCAATAATTTCATTAATTATTAATTCAGCCGCTTTTTCTATGACTCCCATAGCAATAATTTCTTCTGCTTTGCTGAAGTTTTTTAAAACCACGTCTTCAAGAGAATTATTTTTAAATGATGGATCATCAGAAGCAATGCCCAATTTTAATCTTTTGAATTCATTAGTTTTCAATTCATCGATAATTGATCTAACTCCATTGTGTCCAGCGGCGCTTCTTCCCTCAACCTCTTTTATTTCTCCTAAATTAGTTTCGGCATCATCATGAATGACAATTATATCTTTAGGCGATATCTTATAGTAAGAAGCAATGCTTTTTATCGCTTTACCAGATTGATTCATATATGTCTGAGGCTTGACCAAAAGAACTTCTCCTTTTTTTGAAATCAAAGCATTGTGTTCTTTTTCCAATTTAAATTCAGGAAAGCTACACTTTCTTTGAATTTCATCAACAACCATGAAGCCATAGTTGTGCCTGGTTTTCTCATATTCAGGCCCGTAGTTTCCTAGACCAGTAATTAATTTCATATACCTATTATATGTATTTTTGAGAAAATAGTAAACCTTGCTTAAAAATTACTTTTCCCTTATAATAGTCTTATTATGGAATCAAGAGAAGTTTTTACCTTTCTATTAGACTCTTTAAAGATACTATTAATTGCTTTAGCAATAGTTATTCCCATAAGAATGCTGTTATTTCAGCCTTTTATGGTAAAGGGGTCTTCAATGGAGCCTAATTATCATTCAGGTGATTATTTAATTATCGATGAATTATCGTATAAACTAAGAGAACCTCAAAGAGGAGAGGTTATTGTTTTTAAATATCCATTGAATCCTTCATACAGATATATTAAGAGAATTATTGGATTACCAGGCGAAACAATAGAAATAAAGAATGGAGAAGTATTTGTTGGTAATAATAATGGAGAATTTAAAAAAGTTGATGAAAGTTTGTATCTTTCTACCAAGGTTCAAGAAGAATGGAAAAGTACTAATTATAATCCATTAACCTTGAAAGCAAATGAATATTTTGTAATGGGAGATAATAGAAATAATTCTTCTGATTCAAGAGTGTGGGGAGTTCTTCCTGCAAACAACATAACAGGGAGAGTATTATTAAGACTTTCTCCTTATGAAATATTAGTTAACACTTTAAGTCAAAATGCGACAACAAATTAAAATATGAGTAAACCAAAATTTCAAACGGTAACAGGAATGCACGATATTCTTCCTCAAGACCAAGCGTATTATGAAAAAATACAGGAGGCAGCGAAGAAGGTTTTTTCGTTCTATGATTTTGAAAAAATAGACACTCCTATTCTAGAAGATGCTAATTTATTTATTAAAAGCGTGGGAGAGAACACTGATATTGTTGAAAAAGAAATGTTTACTTTAAAAACTAAAGGTAAGGATTCTTTAGTTTTAAGACCAGAAGGAACAGCCTCGATAATGAGAGCATATCTTGAACATGGTTTTCTTTCTTTACCCCAACCGGTCAGACTTTGGTATTATGGACCATTTTTTAGATATGAAAAACCTCAAGCAGGAAGATATAGACAATTTAATCAATTTGGAGTAGAAATTATCGGAGAAGCAGATCCAATCGTTGATGTTCAAACTATTTTAGTAATGTATAGTGTTCTTAATGATTTAGGATTAAAAGGATTAATGGTTAAAGTTAATTCAATTGGAGACGATAATTGCCGTCCTTTATACAGAAAAGCTTTGGTTAAGTATTTAAGAGAAAAGAAATCAGGATTATGTTCTGATTGTCAAAAAAGAATGAAAGTTAATCCTTTGAGGGTTTTAGACTGCAAGAATGAAAAATGCCAAGAAGTATTGTCTTCAGCTCCTCAAAGCGTTGATTATTTATGTGAGGGATGCAAAAAACATTTGAAAGATGTCTTAGAATATCTAGATGAATTGAAAGTTCCTTATTGTTTAGATAGTCGTCTTGTTCGTGGGCTTGATTATTATACAAGAACCGTTTTTGAGATAGAATCCACAAAAGCAGGAGAAAATACGGGGGGAGTCTTGGCAGGAGGGGGAAGATATGATAACTTATCAAAGATGCTCGGAGGAGGAGAAACACCTGCTTGCGGAGCGGCTGCAGGAGTAGAAAGGATTATCGCGGAAATGAAAGAGAATAAAGCGAGAGTCAGCTTTTCTTCAGTTCCTGAAATATTTTTTGCTCAGATCGGACCTTTGGCCAAAAAGAAAAGTTTACCTATTTTAGAAGATTTAAGAAAAGCTGGAATTAAGGTAGGAGAAGCTTTTGGAAAAGACGCTTTAAAGGCCCAATTAGGAAAAGCGAGTAGGTTGGGCTCTAAAGTAGTTTTAATTTTAGGACAAAGAGAAGCCTTAAATAATATGATATTGGTAAGGAATATGCAGACAGCTAAACAGGTCGAAGTAAAACAAGAAGACATTATAAAAGAAGTTAAGAATATATTAAAAGAAAAATAGTATGAAGATACAGAAGCAATTAAGAGAAACTTCTCAATCTTTAGTGTATCGCTTTACAAAAGCCGTTCAAAAAAGTGGTGTCTTGGTTGAAGCTAGAAAAAGAAGATTCACCAAAAGAACAAAAAGCGAAAACATGCAAAGAAGAGCTGCCCTAGTTAAGGTAGAAAAAAAGAAGGAGTTTGATAAAGCCAAAAAATTGGGCAAAACCATAAATAAAAAATAATATGATCGTTGAAGAAATTAAAAAAGATTTAATTTCTGCGCTAAAAGAAAAAAATGAACTAGCCGTCTCTACCTTGAGAATGGTAACTTCTTCTATCTTTAATAAAGAAATGGAAAAGAGAGTTAAAGTTTTAGAAGTTGAACCAAATTTAAGCGAAGAACAAATAAAAGAGAGGGTTAAATTAACAGACGAAGAAGTGATAGAAGTTCTTTCTTCTGAAGTTAAAAAAAGAAGAGATAGTATTAGTCAATTTGAGCAGGGAGGTAGAACTGATTTGATTGAAAAAGAGAAGAGCGAGTTAGAAGTTTTAAAAAAATATCTTCCGAAAGAGTTGACAGAGGATGAGATTAGAAAAATTATTAAAGATTCGATTGCCAAAACAGGAGCAACGACAATGAAAGATATCGGAATTGTAATGAAAGAAGTTTCTCCACAGACAAAAGGCAAAGCAGATGGAAACATTGTGGCGAAGATTGTGAGAGAAGAGTTAGGAAATTAATTACAAGCCGCTTAAAAAGCGGTTTTTTCATACTTTAAAGGCCTTAAACGGGCCTTTTTTGGCTAAACTTGCAATAACCTTCTTAATTTAGTAAAATAGAGAAAAAGCAAATGATAGAAATAAACAATCTTTCGAAGAATTATAAAAAGATAGACAAAGTTTTTTTGAAAAAAGTTGCTGAGAAAGTTCTGAGAGGAGAAAAGAATAAAAAAAAGATAGAATTGTCTATTGCTATTGTTAATCCGGAAGAAATTAAAAAATTAAATAAGAAATATAGAAATATTAACAAGCCAACCGATGTTCTTTCGTTCGGAGAAATAGGCGAAGACATTTCAGAAGTAGTTATTTGTCCTGAAGAAGTAGAAAAGAATGGAAAAGATTTTAAAAAAGAGTTAACATTAGTTTTAATTCATGGGATCCTTCATCTTTTCAAATACGATCATGAGAAGACAAAGAAAGAGGCGGAGAAAATGTTTCAAAAACAAGAAGAATATTTTTCTAAGATTAAATTTTAATTAAATAAGCAACATGTCTAGAAAAAAAATAATTACTGGATTAGATATTGGAACGAACACAATAAAGATTTTGGGAGTTAAAAAAGATTCTGAATCTGAGCCAGAAGTTTTATTCTTTGAAAAAATAGATTCATTTGGGGTCCAAAAAGGAAGAGTTAAAGATTCAAATGAAGTTGCGAAGAGAGTAGCAGAACTTATTGAAAAAGTTGAAAGAAAACATAATTGCAGAATAGATAATATTTTTGTAAATATTAATGGAACCAAGCTTCAGCTTGTTCCGAGTCATGCTTTAGTTTCTGTGGGAAGAGCTGATCAAAAAGTTTCTTTGGAAGACATTGAAAGGATTAATGATGAAGTTAAGATGATTAATCTTCAATCTAGCAATAAAACTATTCTTGAAGTGTTTCCTCGAGAATGGATTTTAGATGGAGAAAAAGAGATAAGAAATCCATTAGGATTGCAAGGCGTAAGATTAGAATTAGATGCTTTACTTTTATCTTCTTTTAATTCAGATATTGAGGGAATTATTGACTCCGTAGAAGCAGTTGATTTAGAAGATGAAAATATTATTCCAGGACTAATAGCTGATGCTAATGCTGTTTTAACACCCAATCAGAAAGAATTAGGGGTGGCTTTGATTAATATTGGAGCTGGAACTTCTGGTGTCGCTGTTTTCGAAGAAGATAGGCTTTTGAATATGACTGTTTTTCCTATTGGCTCAGCAAATATCACCAATGATATTGCCATAGGATTTAAAACAGAAATAGAGATAGCAGAACGTATTAAAAAGCAGTATGGTTCTTGTTTGTCTAGCGATGTAAAAAAGAAGATAGATTTTAATCTTTCTGCAAATGACGAAGAAGAGGATGATGAAGAAGATATTTTAGGTAAAAAAAAGAAAGTGGTAAAGAAAAAACCTAAAAACGTATTATCTTTTTCTGAAAAAGAACTAAGTAAAATAATTGAAGCTAGGGTTTCTGAAATATTTGAATTAGCTGATAAAGAAATCAAGAAAGTTTCCAAACAAGGACTATTACCAGGAGGAATAGTTTTAACGGGAGGAGGAAGTAAGTTACCTGGCATTGTTGATTTAGCTAAAAAAGAATTTAAGCTTCCTTGCAGAATTGGATATTGCAATAGTTTAAAAGGATTAGAAAAAGATAGTTCTTTGTCTACCGTTTGCGGATTGGTTATAAGTAAAATTGACAAAGAAGTTTCTCATTCAGGAGGTGGTGGAATTGGGAAAAAAATTAAAGGGTTTTTTGAAAACTTTATTCCTTAAAATATATGAGCTTAACAAGAATAAAAGTTATAGGGGTTGGAGGGGCTGGTTCAAATACTATTGATAGATTAACGAAAGCAAAAATTAAGAATGTTGAACTAATTAGTATTAATACTGATGCCCAAGATTTAAAAAAGAAGGAAGCGCATTTAAAATTAAGAATAGGAGATAAAATTACTAAAGGATTAGGGGCAGGGATGAAGCCAGAGATAGGAAGATTATCAGCTAAGGAAAGTTATAAAGATATTGAAGAAATTTTGAAAGACAGCGATATTATTTTTTTAACATCAGGATTAGGAGGAGGGACTGGCTCTGGAGCAATGCCAATTATTTCAGAGATTGCTAAAAGATCAGGAGCTTTAACAATAGGAATTGTTACTCTGCCATTTTCATTTGAAGGAAAAAAAAGAAAAAAGATTGCCTTAAATAGTTTAGAAGATATAAGAAAAAAAATTGATGCGATGGTTGTTATTCCTAATGACAAGCTTCATGAAATGATTCCTTTAAAATCTTCAGTTGAATTAGCTTTTAATAAGTGTGACGAACTTTTAAAAGAAGCTGTTGAAAGCATCTCTAATGTAATAATGAACCCAGGAATATTTAATTTAGATTTTTCTGACATTAGAGAGATATTAAAAAGCAGTGGTTCAGCATTTTTTGGAACAGGTAAAGCGCAAGGGAAGGATAGAGCGATTCAAGCAGTAGAAAAAGCATTGCGTTCTCCGATTTCTAAGTTCCCATTAGACAAAGCAGAGGGAATTTTATTCAATGTTGCATCGGGAAATAAGAATTTTCTCTTATCAGAAGTAAAAAAAATAGCCGAGATAATAAAAAAGAAGACAGCAAGCTCGGCAAAGATAATTTTTGGAGCGTCTTTTGATAATAGTTTATTAAAAGATGAGATTAGAGTGACCGTAATAGCTACTAGTTCAGAGAAATCGTAAATTATAAGGGCTCTTATACGAGGGGCGCATAAGAAAATCTTCTAATGTTTTGTCAAAATTGACAGTAATTTTTTAGGAGTATAGAATATTAAATATGAAACTAACCAACCACATTACTAAAGTCCAAAAAAGGAATGGAAACATCGTAGAATTTCAACCAGAGAAAATTTTCAATGCTGTTTTTAAAGCAATTACTGCTACTAAGCAAGGAAACGGAAAAAAAACTAAAAAAATGGCTGATGGTGTCATCAAAATTTTAAACAGAAGGTTTAAAGTTAATGAAATTCCTCACGTTGAGCAGATTCAAGACATCATTGAGGAGGTCATGATCCTTGAAGGAGAGGCAATTGCTGCTAAAGCATTCATTTTATACAGAGAACAGAGAAGAATCTTGAGAGAATCGCAAGCGGTAGCAGAAGAAGCGGTTGATCGTGTTGATGATTACTTAGATAAATTGGATTGGGAGGTGCAAGAGAATTCAAATATGACATTTTCTTTACAAGGTCTGAATCATTACGGAGTTTCTTACATTGTAAAAAAATATTGGTTGAATAAAATTTATCCTGAAGAAGTTAGGAAAGCAAATGAATCGGGAGATATTCATTTGCACAACTTGGACACATTAGCTTGTTATTGTGTGGGATGGGATTTGTATGATTTATTACTAAGAGGTTTTGGTGGAGTTAATGGAAAAATTGAATCAGCTCCTCCAAAGCATTTTAGAAGCGCCTTAGGACAAGTAGTAAATTTTATGTACACGCTTCAAGGCGAAGCAGCTGGTGCAGTTTCGTTTTCTAATTTTGATACGTTACTTGCTCCTTTTATTCGTTATGATAATTTGAGTTATGCTCAAGTTGAACAAGCAATTCAAGAATTTTTATACAACATGGCTGTTCCAACTAGAGTTGGTTTCCAATGTCCCTTTACTAATATTACTCTTGATTTAAAACCTTCTCTTGTATTTGCTAATCAGCCAGTAATTATTGGAGGAACTCCTCAGAAAGAAAACTATTCTGAGTTTGAAGAAGAAATGAAAATGTTAGACAAAGCTTTCTATACAACCATGATTAAGGGAGATAGGAGCGGAAGACCATTCTCTTTCCCAATTCCAACAATCAATATTACTAAAGATTTCCCATGGGATGATCCTGCACTAGATCCAATGTTTGAGGCCTCAGCTAAATATGGTATTAACTATTTTGCTAATTATATCAATTCAGACATGAAGCCTGAAGATGTAAGGTCAATGTGTTGTAGACTAAGGCTTGATATGACTGAATTATCAAATAGGGGTGGAGGAGGATTATTTGGTTCAGGATCTTTAACAGGAAGTATTGGAGTTGTAACTGTTAACCTTCCAAGGATTGGATATTTATCTAAGACAAAGAAAGATTTCTTTGAAAGATTAGGCAAAGTGATGGATATTGCTAAAGAGAGCCTAGAAATTAAAAGAAAAACAATTGAAGAATTTACTTCTAAAGGATTGTATCCGTATTCTAGATATTATTTATCTGGAGTTAAAAAAGCCAAAGGACAGTATTATGCTAATCATTTTTCAACTATTGGTATCTGCGGAATGAATGAAGCATTATTGAACTATATGGGAGAAGACATTGGTTCAAAAAAGGGAAGGCAGTTTGCTTTAGAGGTGATGGACTTTATGCGTTCTAAATTAGTTGAATATCAGCAAGCGGCTAATAGTATTTATAATCTTGAGGCTACTCCTGCTGAATCAACTTCTTACAGATTAGCTCAAAAAGATAGAAAACTTTATCCCGATATTATTACCTTGGGGACAAAGAAAGTTCCTTACTATACTAACTCAACTCAATTGCCGGTAAACTATACAGATGATATTTTTGAGGAATTGAAATTACAAGATGATATTCAATGCAAATATACAGGAGGAACAGTTGAACACTTGTTTATTGGAGAAGAAATTTCTGATATCGAAACAGTTAAAACATTAATTAAAAAGATTTTTGAGAAAAACAGATTGCCTTATATCACTCTGACTCCAACTTTCTCTATTTGTCCAACTCACGGATATATTGCTGGTAAACATTTTACTTGTCCTAAATGTGCAATTGAGCAGCCTTGCGAAGTCTATTCAAGAGTTGTTGGTTATCTGCGTCCAGTCTCGCAATGGAACGAAGGCAAACAACAGGAATTCAAGGATAGAAAAGAATTTAAAGTTAAAGCCTCATTAGCAAAATTAAACAAGAAATAACATGGACACTCAAAACGTTTGTCATGATTGCGGAAAGAAAATTATTATCTCTGGAAATAATGAAATACTTAATGGTCAATTATTGAAATATTCTTTACCAGACGGAAAAGAGAAATTAATTTTTAAGTGTAATGAATGTTTTGCTGAAAGTAAAAGTTTGAAGAATTATCAGGAAACGGAAGTTTATTCAAGAGTTGTTGGTTATCTGCGTCCAGTCTCGCAATGGAACGAAGGCAAACAACAGGAATTCAAGGATAGAAAAGAATTTAAAATTTCTTAATTATGAGTGTGCGGGCTTCCGCACATTTTTAATCTTATGACAATAGGAGGATTACAAAAAGTTACCTTAGTTGATTACCCAGGCAGACTTGCTTGTACGGTTTTTCTTTCGGGATGTAATTTCCGCTGTCCTTTTTGTTATTCTAAAGAACTTGTTTTAGATCAAGAAATTAGAAATCATCCACAAATATCAGAAGATTATTTCTTTGATTTTTTAGAAGAAAAAAAAGGATTACTCGAGGGTTGTGTTATTTGTGGAGGAGAGCCAACAATTCATGGGGAAGCTTTAGTAGATTTTTTAAGAAAAATAAAAAAACAAGGTTTTTTAATTAAACTTGATACCAATGGATCTAATCCAGAAGTTATTAAAAGATTAATTGATCAAAAATTAATTGATTATATCGCCATGGATATTAAAGCTTCTTTAATAAAGGAAAAATACCAGGAAGCTTGTGGAGCAATAATTGACATCTCTAAAATTCAAGAATCAATTTCGATTATTAAGGATTCAGGAATTGAATATGAATTTAGAACAACAGTTGTTCCAGGAATTCATACCGAAGAAGATGTTATTAAAATGGCTAATGATATTGCTCCAGCTAGTAAGTATTTTATACAAAGATTTAGAGTAGAAAAAGGAACAATTGATAAAAGATTTGAAGCAGCAGTTCCTTTTCCTGATGAATTTTATAAAAAAATAGAAGAGAAAATTAAAGATCTTTTTAATACTTTTAGGATAAGATAATGATACCTCTTTATGATAAAAGAAAGATAGGGAATAGCTTTCCTTTGATAACAGCTTTCTTAATCGTTATTAATACGATTTTTTTTCTTTGTACTATTTCTAATCTTAATCATTATATTGATCTTTTTGGTTTCACCTCAGGTAAATTGTTGGATGGGAGATTTTTTACGATTTTTACTTATATGTTTTTACATGGCAATATTTGGCATTTAATTTTTAATATGTGGTTTTTGTGGGTATTTGGAAGTAATCTCGAGTCTCATTTAGGCAAAGGTAAGTTCTTAGCCTTTTATTTACTTTGCGGCATCGGTGGGGCTATTGTCTATGCTTTGGCAATGTCTGACCCCACTGCTGCGGTTATAGGGGCATCGGGAGCTATTTCAGGAGTGTTAGGAGGGTATTTAGTCTATTTTCCTAAGAATAAAATTAAGACTTTTTTCTTCTTTTTTGTCGCTTCAATTCCCGCGGTTATTTATATCTTTGTTTGGTTTTTATTACAGCTTTTTTCTACTTCAGGAATAGATACGCCCGTTGCTTATTGGGTTCATATCGGAGGTTTTGTTTCAGGATTAGCCTTTGTTAAAATGATTAAAAAGAGAAAATGACAAAATCGGAATCATTAATATATTTTTGTTTAAGCTTTGTAGGAGGTATTTGTATGGCTTCCTTTTTTGTTAATTCAATTATTGTTGAAATTATCGGATTAATTATTGGTCTTATCTTGATTGGGGCTTTTTATGAAAACAAAATAATCGTAGTAGCTGGTTTTTGTTTTATTTTTTGTTCAATTGGAATGTTTTTATTTGGTTTTAATTTGTTTAAAATTGAAAATAATGAATTAATTAAGTTCAACAATAAAGAAGTTATTTTTGAAGGTGTGATTTCTAATGATCCAGAAAGAGGAAGTGAAAAAATTCAGACAACAGTGGATATTTTAAATAATGATAAAAAGTTAGGCAGAGTCTTAGTTTTTACTGATAAATATTCTCCAGTTAATTTTGGAGATATTATTAAGATTAAGGGAACGATTAAGGTTCCCGAAAAGTTTGATAATTTTGATTATCGAGGTTATCTTGCTAAAGACGGAATATCGGCTATTATTTCTTTTCCTGAAATAGAAATTATTAAAAGCCAGAAAACTTTTATTGGCAAGGTGTATGATTTTAAAAAAGAATTAGAGCAAAGGATAAAAGATAATCTTTCTCCGAAATTAAGTTCAATATTGGAAGCAATGATTTTAGGAAATGACCAGATGATGGATAAAGAAACGAAAGACAAATTAAGCAAGAGTGGATTGAGTCATGTGATTGCTATTTCTGGTTCTCATATTGTTCTTTTTTCGGCGATGCTATTTGAGGTTTTGCTTTTCTTTGGTTTATGGAGGAAACAGGCCCTACTTAGTTCAATTGTTTTTACTCTCTTTTACGTTTTCTTAGTTGGAATGCCAGCTTCAGGAGTAAGGGCTGGAATAATGGTTGGACTTTTGTTTTTAGCTCAATTGATTTCTCGTCAATCATTTAACTTGAGGACATTAGTGATTGCAGCTTCAGTCATGTTATTATTTAATCCTTTATTGTTAAAATTTGATTTAGGTTTTCAATTGTCTTTTATGGCTGTTTTAGGAATTATATTAATGGGTCCTATTTTTAACAAATGGTTAGACGTTATTTTTAGGGGAAAAATAAATTGGCTTCAAGAAATTGTGGCGATGACAATCTCTGCTCAATTGTTTACTTTACCTTTATTAATTTCTTCTTTCGGTTATTTTTCAATAATTTCTTTGTTCTCAAATATTATTGTTTTACCGATTACACCGATATTAATGGCTTTGGGAATTCTGGTTCCTATTTTAGGACCAATCGTAGCCATTCCTTGTTCATTTCTTTTGTCGTATTTAATGTGGGTGGTAGATTTTTCTTCTCGTGCATCTTTTGCAATAATGAAAGTTGACTTACCTTTTACTGTATTGTTGATTACATATAGCCCCTTTTTATATTTAATTTATAAAGGAAAGAAAAAAGAATTGGAATTTCTGAATGGATAATGTATAATTTAAACATATGAATAAAACAGCTTGGATTGTTTCCATAAATATGGGATATGGGCATCAAAGAACTGCCTATCCTTTAAAATTTTTTGCTGAGGGCAAAGAGATTATTTGTGCTAATGATTATCGTGGAATTCCTGAAAATGATAGAAAGATTTGGGAAAATTCAAGAAGTTTTTACGAATTCATTTCTCGTTTTAAAAAATTTCCTTTATTGGGAGAATGGGCTTTTTCTCTTTTTGATATGACCCAAAAGATTAACGATATTCATAGCAACAAAGATTTATCAATTCCTAATTTTACCCAGAAAGGGACAATTCCTTTATTCGAAAAAGGATGGGGAAGGGATCTGATAGAAAAACTTAAAAAAAGTAATCCAGTTCCATTTATTTCTACTTTTTATAACCCCGTCTTTATGGCAGAATATTTTAAATATCCTAATGATATTTTTTGTGTTATTTGTGATGCTGATATTAGTCGAAGTTGGGCTCCTTTTTCAGGTAAAAAATCAAAAATAAAATATTTTGCTCCCAACGCAAGAGTAGTTAAAAGATTAAAGCTGTATGGAGTTAAAGAGGATAATATTATCTTAACTGGATATCCTTTGCCCATGGAAAATATCGGAAGTAAGGATATGGAAATACTAAAAGAAGACTTAAGAAACAGAATTATTAATCTTGACCCGTTAAAGAAATACAGAGAAAAGCATGATTTTATTATTCGTGAAAAACTTGGTAAGTTGCCTAAGGTATCCGATCATCCCTTAACTATCATGTTTACGGTTGGAGGAGCAGGAGCACAAAAAGAATTAGGCATAAAAATAATTAGAAATCTAAGAAAAATAATATACAATAAAAGATTAAAAGTCATTCTTGTAGCTGGAATCAAGAAAGAGATAAAAGATTATTTTGAAAAAGAAATTAGAAACGGAGGTCTAGGAGAATTATTGGGTGCTGGAATAGAGATTTTATATGAAAATAATTTCGAAGAATATTACAATAAATTTAATTTAGCCTTAAGGAAGACAGATGTTTTATGGACTAAACCATCAGAACTTTCTTTTTATTCAGCCTTAGGGCTTCCGATTATTATAGCTCCAATCATTGGTTCTCAAGAAGAATTTAACAGGAGTTGGTTATTGAAATCGGGTTTTGGAATAGAACAAAGAAATATTGAAAATATTAAAGATTGGTTTTATGATTATCTTCATTCAGGATATTTAGCTCAAACGGCTATGAATGGTTTTATTGATGGAGAACAGATGGGAACAATAAAAATTAAAGAAAAAATACAAAAATGTTCTGGCTCATAGCAATAATTCTTTCATATTTATCTTTTGCTCTTGCCTCTTTGGGGGATAAGATAGTTTTGTCTGGTCCTTCTAAACCAAAGTCATATACTTTTTTTGTTGGAATACTTAGTCTTTTTTCGGTATTTATAATTCCTTTTGTTGAGTTTGGTTTTCCAAGTGGAATTGGATTAGCCTTTATAGTCCTTGAAGCTATTGTTTATGTTGCTGGTCTTTATGCTATGTTTTATGCTTTAGAGAATTTCGATGTTTCCAAAGTAATGCCAACGATTGGAGCAACCCAGCCAGTTATTATTGCGATTTTGTCTGTTTTCTTTTGGGGCTATCAGAAGCTAGAAGGAAATGAAATTTTAGCTTTCATTATTCTTTTAACGGGAAGCGTTTTAATATCTATTGATAAAAATCCAAAAATTACTAAAAAAAGCTTGGAAATATCTTTAATCGCTTCTTTTCTTTTTTCTTTAGATTTTATTTATTCTAAGTTTGTTTTTACAGAAATGTCATTTTGGCAAGGATTTATTTGGATGAGAATATTTAGTTTTATTTTTGTTTTGATTTTTCTGTTTGATAAAGGATTCAGAAAAGAAATGGAAGAAGAGAATAGTGGATTTAATAAAAAAACAGGAATCGTCTTTATCGTTGCCCAAATATTTGGAGGGTTAGCAAATATCCTTCAAAGTTGGGCCATATTTCTTGTTCCGGTTTCTTATTTAGCGATAATGAATTCAATGAAAGGAATACAGTATGTCTTTTTGTTTGTTTTAGTTGTTTTAATTTCTTCATTTTTACCTAAGGTTTTAAAAGAAGAAATTAATAATAAGATAATTATTCAGAAAATTGTTTCTATCCTTCTTATTGGTTTGGGTTTGGCCATTTTAGTGCTATAAAATTTAGGGTTTGATTCTTTACCTAAATTTTAATATAATGTATCTAATGGTTCCACTATTAAAATATATCCTATGGTCCTTTTCGGGATTAGGGATTATCTTTATTGTCTATTTTTTCGTTGGTTTTGCTAATCAATCAAAGAATATGACGTGGGGAGTTGATTTTTCGGTCAAGCAGACGGATTTTTTAAAGTTAGACTCAAAAGAGACATACTCGGCTATTTTGAACGATTTAGGGGCAAAAAATATTAAAATATCAGTTTATTGGGATTTAATTGAAAAAGAGAAGGGAGTATATGATTTTAATGAACTAGATTGGCAGGTTGCTGAAGCAGAAAAACATAACGCTAATGTTGTTTTAGCTATTGGGATGAAAGTGCCTCGTTGGCCAGAATGTCATTTACCAACCTGGGCTAGGGATCTTAGCAAATCAGAACAACAAACAGAAATATTAAATATGTTGCAAGAAGTAGTTTTAAGATATAAAGATTCTTCAGCCCTTACTATGTGGCAAGTAGAAAATGAGGTTTTTCTTAAGTTCGGAGCTTGTCCTTGGACTGATGAAGATTTTTTAAAAAAGGAAATTACTCTTGTTAAATCAAAAGATTCTAATCACAAAATTATTATTACTGATAGTGGAGAATTATCTTTTTGGATTAAGGCAGCTCAGGCCGGAGGAGATATCATCGGAGTTACAACTTATAAGAAGGTTTGGCAACAGCAAGTTCATCTTTATGTTTCCTATCCTTTTCCATCGGTTTTTTATAACCGTAGAGCAGATATAGTAAAGAATATTTTTAATAAAAAAGTAATTGGGGTTGAATTACAAGCTGAGCCTTGGTGTGCTAATTCAATTATGAACTCGTCTTTAAGTGAACAAAAGAAAACTATGGATTTAAGTCAATTCAAAAAAAATGTGGAATTTGCTAAAAATACTGGAATAGATACTTTTTACTTTTGGGGAGCTGAATGGTGGTATTACATGAAGACCGTTTATGGTGATTCAAGCATTTGGGACGAGGCTAAAAAGCTATTTTAATAAATATGATAAGTATAATTATCCCGACATTAAACGAGGAAAAAAATATTAAAACCTTGCTTGCTATAATTCAGAAAGGCGGTTTTGATGATTATGAAGTAATAATAGCTGATGCTGGTTCAATCGATAAGACAATTGAAATCGCAAGAAAAAATAATTGTATTATTAGTAAGGGAGGCTTGCCAGCTAGAGGAAGAAATATTGGGGCAAAAATCGCTAAAGGTGATATCCTTTTCTTTCTAGATGCTGATTTAAAATTTTATCCTAAGAATTTTTTAAAATTATCAGTTGATTATTTTACTAAAAATGATTTATCGGTGGCTTCATTTGCAATCTTACCCCAAAAAAATAATATATACATGAATCCTTTTACTTTGAATCTTTTTTATAATATTCCTCAAGAATTATTAAAGAAGGTATTTCCCATGGGAGCTATGGGAATAATGGTTAAAAAAGATGTATTTGAAAAGGTTAAAGGATTTGATGAAAGCATTACTTTAGCTGAAGATCATTATTTTGTACAACAAGCTAATAAATTTGGAAAGTTTGATATAATTAAAGGAGTTAAAATATATATGCCCTTGCGAAGATTTGAAAAAGATGGATATTTTAGAACCTCCTTTAAGTATCTTATATGTGCTTTTAATATGGGAGTAAGACGAAAGCCAGAAAGAAAGATTAGATACGATTTTGGACATTATGATAAAAAATAAACCATCAAAACTATGTCAATATATCAATTACCAACAATAAGTTTTCATAAAATAAAGGGACCAGAAATGAAGAAGTTAATTCCAGGAAAAATGCCTTTTCCAGGATTGTTTTTGATTTTAGTTTTTTTAATAGGATTGATTGGAGGACTATCTTCAAGCTATATTTTTTATCTTAAATTAAAACAAGAAATTATTAGTGCTGGGGTTCCGATTATTCATTCAGAAAAAGTTGTTGAAAAAGATTATGTTCCTCAAACTACTCAAGAGCAGAAAGTAATAGACGTGGTTAAAGAAAATTCTCCCTCAGTTGTTTCTGTTGTTATTATGAAAGAAGTTCCCGTCTATGAAGAGCAGTATATAGATCTTTTTGGGGATGGTTTTTTTACTGTTCCTCAACAAAAACAAACTGGAACAGAAAAACAGCAGGTTGGAGCTGGAACGGGATTTATTGTTTCTGAAGATGGACTAGTTTTAACTAATAAGCACGTTGTTTCTGATGATTCAGCTGAATATACAGTAGTTATGAGTGACAATAAAGAATATCCAGCTAAGGTTTTAGCTAAAGATCCGGTTCAAGACTTGGCAATTATCAAAATACAAAGTGATACCAAATTTAAAGCATTAACTCTTGGTTCTTCTTCTGATATCCAAATAGGGCAAAGCGTGATTGCTATTGGTAATGCTTTAGGAGAATTTCAAAATACGGTTTCAGTCGGAGTTATTTCTGGTTTAGGTAGAACAGTTGTTGCTTCAGGAGAAACAATAGGGACAGAAACATTGGAAGACATTATTCAAACTGATGCTGCTATTAATAAAGGAAATTCAGGTGGACCATTATTGAACTTAAAAGGTGAAGTCATCGGAATTAATACAGCCGTATCTTCTTCGGGACAAAATATTTCTTTTGCTATTTCAATTGATAAGGCTAAAAAAGATATTGAACAAGTTAAGGGTTCTGGCAAAATATCATATCCATATGTGGGAGTTAGATATGTCGTGATAAATAAAAAATATGCAGAAGATAAAAAACTATCAGTTGATTACGGGGCTTTGGTGATTAAAGGAATAAGTTCTAGCGATCCAGCTATCATTTCTGGATCTCCTGCCGAAAAAGCAGGACTAAAAGAAGGTGACATTATTTTAGAAATGGGAGGCGAAAAAATAACAGAAGATAATACCTTATCTAAAATTATTTCTAAATACAATCCATACGATTCCGTTGATTTAAAGGTATTACGAGACAAAGAAGAGCTTACAATTCCTCTTGTTTTAGGAGAATGGAAGCAATAGCGTTTTTCCTTCGTTTGTGTTAGTATTTTAATACTATGAACTCTGACATTGAAGAAATAAAGTCTCGTTTAAATATCGTCGATGTCGTAGGAAGCTACATTAAACTTGAAAAAGCGGGAATAAATTATAGAGCTCGCTGTCCTTTTCATAATGAAAAATCGGCTTCTTTTTTTGTTTCTCCTTCTCGTCAATTATGGCATTGTTTCGGAGGCTGTAATGAGGGAGGGGATATTTTTAAGTTTGTGATGAAAATAGAGGGAGTTGATTTTATCGATGCTTTAAAGATTTTAGCCGACAAGGCAGGTGTTGCTTTAAAAAGAGATTCGGAAGATTGGCAGAAGGTGAAAAATGAAAGACAGATATTAATTGATTTGCTAGAAAGATCTTGCAAATTTTATACCGCTCAGCTAGAAAAAAGTAAAACTGGAAGAGGAGCAATTGAGTACCTCTTAAAAAGAGGAATGAAAGAAGAAACAATAAGGGAGTGGAGACTTGGCTATGCTCCTGATACTTGGACTGGTTTGTCTGATTATTTAATTGGACAAGGATTTAAAAGAAAAGATATTGTTAGTGGAGGATTAGGAATTAAAAAAGATTCGGCTAAGTTTTTTGATAGATTTAGAAGCAGGATTATGTTTCCTATTCTCAATTTGAATTCTCAAGTATCTGGATTTACAGGTAGGATATTTAATTCTGAAGACGAGGCTAAATATTTAAATACTCCCAATACTTTATTATATGACAAGAGCCGTGCTTTATACGGTATGGACAAAGCAAAACTAGAAGTTCGCCAGAAAGATTTTTGCGTTTTGGTTGAGGGAAACGTTGATTGTATTATGTCTCATCAGGCGGGAATTAAAAATTGTATTGCTGTTTCGGGAACCGCCTTAACTCCTTTGCACTTGGGAATCATTAAGAGATATTCTTCCAATTTGGTTTTGGCTTTTGATATGGATATTGCCGGGAATAATGCGACCAAAAAGGGAATTGATTTGGCTCTCAAGAACGGATTTAATGTGAAGGTTATTTCGATGGTTGCGGAAAAAGACCCGGCTGATATTATTTTTTTGGAGGGAGAAGAGAAATGGAGAGATTTGGTTAATTCAGCCAAACCGATTAATGAATTTTATTTCGAATTAGCTTTTAAAAACAGGAATCCCGAAGTTTTTGAAGACAAGAAGAAGATTATTGCCGAACTCTTGCCCGTTTTAAAGAAAATTGATAATAACATAGAACAGAGCCATTGGATTGAAAACATGAGTCAGCGATTGAGGATAAAGGATGAAGACATTAGGGCGGAAATGAAAAAAGTCAAAATAGAGGAGAATAATATTTTCAAAAAAGAGGTAATTAATATTAAAGAGAAGAAAACCAGGAGAGAGATGCTGGAAGAGGATATTTTGTCTTTAACCCTGCTTGAACCGGTAAAAGCCTTTGAATTAACCGAAGAAATGATTGAAGTCTTTTCTCCCGAGGCTAAAGAAGTGTTTTTAAAGATCAAAAACAAGGAAGATTTGGGCGTATCGGACTACGCAAGCTATATCTTAATCAGGTCGGAATTGATGAAAGAAGTGGAAGATTTGATTGTAAACGAAGAGTGGAATAAATGCCTGAATGAGTTGCAAAGCTTGATTAAAAAGCAAGAAAGAGATAGGCTGATTCAAGAGATAAAAAGCAAGGAGAAAGAAGGAGCTTTCGCAGACGTCAAAGAACTTTTATTAAAATTTAATAAATTAATAAAAAACAATGAAGAAAACAAAAAAGAAGTTAATCAAAAAGGCGAAGCCCAAAAAGCCGTTGAAGAAAGCTGTGAAAAAAAAGAAGCCTGCGAAGAAGAAAGCTCTGGTAAAGAAAGTTAAGAAAAGGAAGAAGAGAGTCATTAATGTTATCACTCCAGAAAAATTAGATGAACTGGTAAAGAAAGGCAAGACTAGAGGTTTTGTGACTTTTTCTGAGATTTTAAATTATTTTCCCAATATTGAAGAAAACATGATTGAATTGGACCAGATGTTCGGTAAATTGGAGCAGTTGAGTATTGATGTGAAAGATTCTAAAGGATATTTGGATACAACTGATACAACCAAGAAGAAAGGAAGGAAAAGAGCTTCGACCGGAAAGATTGATTCCATCCAGTCATATTTAAAAGAAATCGGAAGGATTGATCCGATTACCGCCCGCGATGAGAAGGATTTGGCCCGAAGAATTGAAGCGGGAGACGAGGATGCGAAGAGAAAATTAGCCGAAGCTAATTTAAGACTAGTTGTTTCAATTGCCAAGAAATACATCGGACGCTCTCCTAATTTGACTTTGCTTGATTTGATTCAGGAAGGTAATTTGGGATTGTTTAGAGCGGTAGAGAAATTTGATTGGAGAAAGGGATACAAGTTTTCAACCTATGCTACCTGGTGGATCAGGCAAACGATTACCCGTGCTTTAGCTGATCAAGCCAGAACTATTCGTATTCCGGTTCACATGATTGAAACTTTGACTAAATATACTCAAGCTAAAAGAAAGTTATTACAAGAATTAGACAGGGAACCGTTAGACGAAGAGATTGCGGCGGAAATGGGAATCGAAGTTGAAAAGGTGAGACATTTAGAGAAGATTTCTCAAAAAGCTGTTTCTTTGGAAACTCCGGTCGGAGAAGACGAGAAAGACAGTGTTTTGGGCGAATTCATTAAAGATGAGAAGATTGAATCTCCAGCTTCTCAAGCCGGAAGAACATTGCTTCGAGAGCATTTGGATGAAATATTTAAAGATTTGGCTGAAAGAGAACAGAAAATTCTTTCGATGCGTTTTGGTTTAGAAGATGGGGTTACCCATACTTTGGAAGAGGTAGGACAGGAATTCGGTGTAACCAGAGAAAGAATCAGGCAGATTGAAGCTAAAGCGATTGAAAAGATCAGAGGACACAAGGATTTGAAGAAATTAGAGGGATACTAAGTTTTCCAACTTGACATTCTTGGTTCGAAAGAGGAAAATATAGTTAATGAAGGGAAAACTTGATTTAAAAATTAAGGCTAGGGAATTAAGGAAAAAGGGTAAATCTATTAAAGAAATTAAGAGAAATTTAAATGTTTCTCTTTCTTCTGTTAGTATTTGGGTCAGAGATATTAAATTAAATAAAAAACAATTAGAAGATCTTTACCTGAATAAAAAAACAGGAAACCTTAAAGGAAGCATAATCGCTGCCCAGAATAAAATAAGAAAAAGAGAATTAATTACGCAGAAGCTAAAGGAAGAAGGATTTAAAGAAATTGGAATGTTAACAGATAGACAAAGATTTTTAGTAGGAGTTTCTATTTATGCCGGAGAAGGAGGGAAAACCGATAGGGATATTTCTTTTGTAAATTCAGATCCAAAGCTTATTAAATTTATGATGAATTGGTTTAGTGATTTTTGTAACGTTCCATTCGATAAGTTTAGAGGTAGTTTATATATTCATAATGATTTAAATGAAAAGAAAGCAAAGAAATTTTGGTCTAAATTAACCAAGATACCATTAAGTCATTTTACAAAAAGCTATATTGCAAAAAATAATAAAAAAAGATTGAGAAACAAAAAACACGAGAACGGCATTTTTAGAATAAAAGTTTCAAACGCAAATCTTCATAGAAAAATAATGGGATGGGTTGACGGAATCTTTAAATAAGCTATATTATTAGTATGTTTTTATTCCGGTGTGGCGCAATGGTAGCGCGGATGCCTGTAGACAATACTTGCAGCTTTCTTGAGTAATCAAGATTGAAAAACGAGGTGAATTGCGGGAAACCTAAGGGTTTAATACTTATGGCAATCCGCAGCCAAGCCCATAATTTATGGGAAGGTTCAGAGACTATTCCGAAAGGAAGTACTCCTTATTTTAGGAGGAAGCGCCTCGCCCCTAACATTAAGTTGAGGGTGATGAGATAGTCCACGCTTATTAGAAATAGTAAGATTACGTGTAAGCATTAGGTTGTAGGTTCGAATCCTACCACCGGAGCCAGTTAGGACAGTCGGCTAGTTCTAGTACTAGATTAAACGGAGAAGCTATTGTAAAACATAGCTTTTTTTCGTCTAAGGTTGGGTTCTGAAGTAGATAACTTAAAAATGTTCTTTTTCCTGCAACATCAGAACTATTTTCAAATATGGTCTTTGCTCTGCGTGCTACGGAAATCACTGTGGCTATAGTTGTTTGGTATTCATAATCGGCTCTTCGATGTTCAGACATTTCAATTTCAAGTGTCTGTATCTTGTCTTGGTATTCTTGGTGTTTCTTGTCATAGATATCCTTAGTAATACTCTGGTCTATATAAGCATCAAGCAATCGGTCTTGTTTTATTTTAAGATTATTACAATCAGTCATTATGCGATTTATTTGTGCTTTGTGAAAAACGACCTCTGCTTCAGTATTTTTTCTAAGTTCGTTTACTAATCCATTTTGGGTTTCCTCTGTAATGGTTTCAAATCGTTCTAGAACCTCATAAATAGGTCTTAGAAGGTCTTTTTCATTCACATATACTCTTTTACATACACCTTTGCCATTAGTGCAAGAATAGTAGGTTGGTTTACCTTCGTGTGTTTCACCTGTGATAGTACAGCCACAATTTTGGCACTTGATTAAACCTTTGAATACGAAATCTTTAGAATGTGCCTTGTAAATATTTTTACAGCGTCCAGTTCGTACTTCTTGGCATTTATCAAATAATTCTCTTGTTATTAGGCGGGGATATTTATGTGGATAAGAACCATATTTTTTAGAAATTGCTGTACCACAATAAAAACTATCTTTTAAGATATTATCGATGCCACTTTTTGATAATTTATTTCCCTTAAGAGTTTTTAGTCCAAGCTCTGTTATTTTTGTTCGGATTGTTTCTAGTGAATATTGATTTGTAGCATAAAGTTCGAACATTTTTTGAAGTAAATGTCCTCTCTCTGGGTCGATAATGATGTTTTTGCGTAATCTGTTCTTTTCGTCTAGGGGAATATTTAAGTAACCTAAACGAACTGTTCCTGTCCATTCTCCATTCCTCCTCTTTTGTTCAAATGCTCGTTTAACATTATCACTGATTGCATCAGAGTAATATTTAGAAAGTCCTAGTTTCATTCCAAAAGCAAACTTATCGCCAGCTGACATATTAGCATCAATAACTTGTCCATCGGAAACAAAATGAAGTTCTATTTGATTATTTATTGCTTTTTCGTATAGTAGGGAAACGCGCTTATCAAAGATATTTCTTGAAAGTCTATCAACTTTATCAAAACAAACCGCAACTTTTTCTTTTTGTGAATTGATGGTTTCAATTATTTTATCAAACTCGTCTCGTTTGGTTTTGTATGCGCTTTCAATGAAGCTAAACTTTTCTATAATAGTTAGGTTTCTATTATTGCAATACTCTTGCATTCTAAATATTTGAGCATCAGGAGAGTTTTCTTTTTGTTCGTCAGTTGATACTCTTGCGACAATTATTGCTTTCATATTCAGACTTATTAAAATTAAGTTTCTTTAGTGATAATTATTTTAGCATTTTTAAGTAAGTTTTGAGTTACGCTTAGATTCCAAGCTCGCATAGTTTTATGCCACCTTCTGTGTTTTATAAATTGTTCCCAAGTTAGTTCTATCATCCTTTTAAGCTTATAATTTTTTGATATTTGCACAATAATGACATATTCAAAATGTTTTTCTGGCTGAGCATCATCATCAGCATCTCCACAGCCATAAAATACTCCTGTAGTACTGCCTGGCTCAGAAATTGTTTTTATGCTGTATCTTTCCCCCTTACGACTTAATGCGTCAACATTTTGCGTGCCTTCAGGAGCGGCTTGTAGTTTTGGTAATCCTTTAATTTTATTATATGTTTCTATAGCTAAAAACTCCCCACGTTCTCCAACAATATTTCTTGTACGTACAAGTCCTCTATTTTTCAATTCTAATTCTGCCTCGGCATATAAAAGCCAAAGTTCTTCATTGTTAATATTAGAAAATTGATTTATGTTCGAACTATTTAGCACCTCCATTTTTAAGATTTATTTTAATTTTTCAAGAAGGGCAAGGCTTAATTTGCTTGCAGGGAATATCCCCTCAATTTTTTGTAGATACTCTTTAGCTTCATAAACTTCATCTGCAACAAATAAGTATACTCCGTGAGCTCTTATTGCATTTGCTATATTCTCCCTTAAGTCAGTTCCAAGGGTAATTTCAATCATTACGTCGAGTTCTGACATTTGGACAGTTTTGATAAACTGCTTATACCTCTCTCTCAATGTTCTTTTTGCTCCGATTCCGTATTGTCTTTTTTTATACTCAAAAAAGAAATCAAACTCCGTAGAGCTATCAACATTATCGTGAGTTTTTTCAATATTTTCATTAGGTATTCCCATAGCTATTAAAATATTTTTAATCCTATCTTCATAGCTTGTGCCAGCAGAGCTAATAATTGACTGATTTATGCTTTCTGAAAAAAGAAGCATAAAAATCTGGTTTGGTTCAATGCCTTTTTTAGACAATTCAGTGTATTTTTGAACAAGGCTTTTAAGAAAGGTTTCAGTACTATCAGAAATAAAGTTTGTTTCACCTTTTTCTAATTTTTCAAAGAAAAGTAATGATAATAATGCTCCGCTGATTCTTGTCGCATAAGCTACTTGCGTTGAAACTTTATCATAAGCCATAGAAAGTTGATTCAATCCTTCTAGTTCCTGAGTTTTTATTGTTTGAGCAATTTTTGCCTCCTGAAGAAGTAAGTCTTTTATAAGGTTTAGCTTTAGTGAGAATAAGAAAATATCAATTGTATCTTCGGTTATTTCTGAAATTACATCTGAAATATGAGATAAATCAGCTCTATCTATCTTTGTTTCAATATAATCATAAAATAATTCTTTTAACGTTTCTACGTTTTCTTTCGAATTAGAAAAATATATAGAAAGTAAGTCGTTTACTTGATTATCAGTAAACTTAGCTTGGGTTATTTTTTTTAGAAAATTATAAAAAACAAGATTAATATCAAATACACTTTCTTTTATTTTAATTTTATTTATTTTCATACTTCTAATATTTTTATAATTTGTTTTGCTAATGTTTTTATAACAGGGACAGCAACACTGTTTCCGAATTGTTTATATGCTTGTGCGTCACTTACGGGTATTATGAAGTTTTCAGGAAATCCTTGTAATCTCGCAGCCTCTCTTGGTGTTAATTTTCGAGGATTTTTGTTTTCTTGTTTGATTAATATTTCTGAGCCATCCTTATAATATCTAGCTGATATTGTGCTAGTATATTCAGAGTTTTCATCAAATAGTGAATATCCAAAGCCATTTCCTTTTTCTTTGTGTTCTTTTTTTCTTCTTTGGTGACCAGCCCATAACCTATCAGAGATTGTGTATTTATCTTCCACCTTTTTTTCTAAAATATCTCCAACTTTAGTCTTTTTTTGCAATCCCTCTGGAAATGTAAAGTTAACATCATCCTTGAAGCCAATAATGTATATTCTAGCTCTATTCTGAGGAACACCAAAATCTTTTGCATTTAATATCTTATTAAAAACTTTATACCCTAATTCTTCTAACGTATTAATAATTGTTTTTAGGGTATTTCCATTATCGTGTCCTGCTAGATTTCTAACGTTTTCTAAAAATATAACAGATGGATTATGGTGTTTAATGATTCTTGCGATATCAAAGAATAAAGTTCCTCGCGTATCTTCGAAACCTTTTTTTAGTCCAGCCTGAGAGAATGGTTGGCAAGGAAAACCAGCTAGTAATATATCAAAGCTTGGTATTTCTTCTGGGTCTATTTTCGTTATATCTCCATAGGGTAGCTCTTTGAAGTTTGCTTGATATGTTTTTTGGGCAGGCTCGTCCCATTCAGAGGTAAAAACACATTCGCCTCCAACACTTTCAAATCCTATTCTGATGCCGCCGATACCAGCGAATAAATCTATAAAAGTAAACTTTGTATCCTCCTTCTTTTTAGTAGTAGAAAATAAGTCGTTTATAACGATTTTTCTTTTCGTTTCTTTTTTTGGTGTGATTGGTTCTTTTTTCATACAGATTTATTTTGTTTTTACTTTTTCTAGAAAGTCATCAAACTCTATTTTATCGATTCTGTATTCTTTGCCAATTTTATATGCCTTAAGTTTACCAGCCTTTATATATCGGTAGATTGTCATAATGTTTACTTCCAATGATTTAGCAAGTTCTTCTGCTTTATAAAAATCTTTTTGTTTTGCCATATGTTTATATTATACTTTACAATACTTTACATTGCAATATTGACTATTCTAGCGAGGATTTTAGTATAAGTCCAAATGCTTCCTTTTTCTTTTCAATTGATAGATTAGGGTAGTCCTTATTAGTTGTTTGATACATATAGGCTATGTTTTCCCAAATCGCAAGCTCTCTTTCTGGATTTAAGTCTCTTTGGAAGTTACTAATAGTTTCTTCTAAGGATGTTTTTTCAACTTCTTTTAGTATTTCTTTATATTTTTGAACCCTCACTATAAAACCTTCTGGTAATATTGTCTGTCTAATTGGGCTAAGTTGTATTTTATTTATTTTTATTTTTTCCATTTTGTTTAATATTTAACGATTTCTTATAAGAGATATTCTCCTTTACTTTTTCTATCCACATTTTTTCGTGGTATTTAATGAAAAGGTTCATTAATTCTTCCGAAAAATCTCTGCTCATTTTCATTTTAACTCGTTTCATAGTTTTTAATTTTATAGGGTTTATAATCTTCTAATGCTTTGTCTATTTGCGTAACCCAGTCTTGGATTTTATTCTGGGTAATTAATGTGCTGGATTGTTGTAAGTCTTTAACTATGCGATACCAATTTCTTTCGGTCGACCTTTTGGAAAGGATTGTTCTAAGTTGTCTCATTCCATTCTCATCTTTAGCGAGCATAAAAAGTCCGAGTAAATATATGGCTTGTTTTGGTTTCATTGTTCTATCTGCCAAGAATAAGATTTGCAACATATCTTTAACACTTATTGATATTGAGAAGAGTCCAAGACTACGTTCTTTTATAAGTTTTCTCCAATAATCATTTACGACCTTTTTGCTCAATTCGGTATTGAATATTTCTTTGAAAGTTGGGTTTTTTTGATATCCTAAGTCTTCAATTATTTTATTCATTTTTTGTTTATGATTTAATCTAACTTCAAAGCGTATTATTTCTTGTAGTTCGTTTTTTTTATTTAATTCGGAAAATAAGCTTTTTTGATAGTGGGTTTGTTCTTTATCTATTGCTCTTTTTTTATCTTTAGCTAAGTCGGCTATTTTGTCATAGATTACAAGCTGATGTGAGGTTGCGTGAGCGTAAATGCTCTGCCCATCATTAATAAATCTTGTTTTCGCAAAATCAAAGCTTTTTGGTAGATTAACTTTATTTATTTCAGAAATTAAATGACTAGCCGTATATCCATCTTGGAGTAAAATATTTTTTGAGAAATGGACTGAGCTTACAGAAGCATTTTCGAGTATTGGTTTTTGGACAATTACGCCCATATCTTTAAGTCTATATTGTAATTTTTCGATTACTTTAAGAAAATCATTATCTTCAAGTTCATCTAGATTATTAAGATATAAAAGCTTAGGGATAGAAAACTCTATGCGAACATTTGCATTATATTGGTTTCTTCTATACTCCGTTAGTCTGGGAAAGTATTTTTTAGTTTCTTTCTCTAATTTACTTGGATTGCGAACAAACTTTGCGTAATATTCAGTTTTAGAATATAGCTCCCAACTAGATATCCCCGAAAGATAAAGCATCTTATTCTTGGGTATTAAGAGACATATCGTATCAATCATTTTGTTCTTTTTTAAGTTTATAAAGTTCAGGATTTTGTTTTTTATCTTCCTGTATGAGCCAAGCAAATACTTCGACCAATTTTTGTTTGTCATTTATCAACAAATCATTTAATTTTTTTTCTTTTGCTTCCTGCATACTTTCATCATAAAATACCCTCTAGGTAGAAGTTAGTTAGAGGGTTAAAGAGGGTTTTTGATAAGAACTATGTAGTTTTTATGTAATAAAAAAGAGGAACTGTAAGCAGTTCCTCTTTGCTCAATTAAGCTTTGTATCGAAAATCCCTCTCAAGAACCTATAAATAAGCGTACATTTCTTTTGTTGTCCGTGAACTCAAGCTTTATTTTTCCCTTTAATTCTTCCATTTTTTGTAGTTCTTTTACCGTGTATTCAATAAGATTCCTTTGTCTGTCTGCTGAAAGGTAAGTATCTTCAAGAGAGCTATCATTCTTATCTTTTGGTAGTGATATTTGACTAAATACTATGCTTACCTTTTTAGCAACCTCAAGGGGGTCTGAAAGTGCCTTAAGGAGTCTAAACTTTCTAGTTTTAATACTTCCTATTTTTATTTTTTTACCTTCTTTGTAAAACTTTAAGTAGCCACTTCCTTTTTCTTCAAAAATAGTAATCTGGTTTTTTTTATTAGTTATTTTTACTGGCTCATTATTATTCTCAATTTTTATTTCTTGTGGAATAATTATGTATTTTGACGCAGACTGTAACCATTTTTGATAATTATTTGGGTCAACATTTTTTATAAATATTTCATTTATATAATCAAATAATTTTATAGATATGTTTTTATTGCTAATATCGTAATAAATCGGATTAAGAAACTCTGCAATAATCGATTGAACTTCTTCTGTCCAAGTCCTTGCGTAAGAACAGCGAAATAAGAAATCAGTAAGAGAATAAGCTCCCTCGCTAAATTGCCAAACAGAATGATTTATTTCAGGAAAAGAGTGTAGAGCTATTATTATTTTTTCTTTTGGTATAATATTTTCTATTTGTTTTGAAATAGAAGAGATGGCTTCTCTTTGGAGTAATGGCTCATCCTTTAGGCGATATCGCCATTTTGTGTATTTAATATATTCCTTAATTTTTTCTTTATTGACTATTAAAGCATCATACGTTATCTCTCTTTCCATATTTCCGTACTTATCTTCAACTTCCATTCCAACGTGGTCTAGATAAAAAATACCATCGTGTTCAAATTGGTCATAAATAATATCTAGTTCTTGTTCAGTTATTTCTAATTGTTTTGTAAGGATTTCTTTTTCTGGAACTTCAAAATCGCCATTTTTTAATAGTTTTTCAGCTACATATAACATTTTTGTGCAAGAGATAAAATCTACCTTCATATACTTTACTTTAGTTTACAAAGTAAATAATATCAAGTACCATAGTAAGCAATGATACATATAGAAAAAGAACAAATATTAGAAATTATACCCAGACTAAAGAGTCCTCTTGAGCAGTATTTATGGATTCAAAACGAGATTACCAAGAGAAATGTTTCTATTGATAGAGAGTTTCAAAGGAGGTTTAATGGTTTTTATAGGGTGCGTAGAAACTCAGATTGGCAAAAAGATTTTTATCAATTAATGGAATCTAGTAAAAATAAAAATGTTAGCTTTGGGGAGGTGCTTGATGAGATGTATAAAAGAACGGGAAAGATGGAAGCTTCTTTTGTTAGTAAACTTATAGCAACCATAAATCCAGAAATGCCTATTATTGATAAAATTGTTTTTGATAATCTTGGATTGACCTTACCATCTACTGGTATTAAAAATAGAGATTTAATAATTAAAGGGCAATATCAGACCCTAATTAATGAGTTATGTTTTTTTCTCCAAACAGAAAATGGAAAATATTTAATAGAACAATTTATTAAGAGATATCCAGAAACAGAAATAAGTAAAATCAAAATGTTAGATTTTGTTATTTGGCAAATAAGAAATTAGAAATAATAATATGACAAAAGATAGAAACATTGAAATACTTGAATTGTCAGAAGAGATACTTAAGAATATTGAATTGGATGAAATACCATTAAGAAATATTCTTTTGAAGTGTGCGAGGTTGGCAAGATTAACTGGTGATGTAAACACAATCAATCTATTCAACTACGAATTAAATGGTTATCCAAAAGATGATAAAGGTTTTGTTTTATGTGATGCTTTTGAGCTTTCTCGGCAGTCCAATAGGAGATTTAAGCAAAAAGATAAAGATGGTGTAGAGCAGGATTTTATTTTTTCAGAAACAGTAGCAGAGCTTGAGGCTGAAATAAGCACTGCTCAATCGCAGATGTCTGTGGCGTACGACAGAAATGTATCTATTGCATCTTCAAATCCTTCGCAATATGTTATTAATCCTCCTAACAATTCTTTTGAAAGGGCTGGTCTTAAGCAAACCATAACTGAAAAATCAAGAAAACTACAGCTACTTAAAAATGGCTATTATTCGTGTGTTTTAACTATCTATTACGAAAGAAGATTTGAAAATATAGTAGAAGATATATTTAAGAAGAAGAAACTTTTAGCTGACGAAAGATTAGCAGAAGAAGTTCCTGATGCAATACAAAAGTTTGTTGCTGTATATGAAAATATTAAATCAAAAAACTCTGAAGATTGGGCTAATGCAGTTCATTCTTGTAGAAGAATAATTAAAGATGTGGCTGATAAATTATATCCAGCATCAGAGGAAGAAATCGATATTGGTAATGGTAAAAAATTGAAGCTAAATGATGAAAACTATATTGCACGATTAAAGCAATATATAAAAAATAAAAATAGTAGTGAAAAGTTTAATAAAGTTGTTGGAAGTCATTTAGATTTTATTGGAGATAGAGTAGATGCTCTTTATGAGTCATCAACTAAAGGTTCTCACAGTGTGGTTGAGCAAGAAGAGGCTGAAAGGTATGTAATTTATATCTATCTTTTATTGGCAGACATTCTTAGTTTGTAATACTTTTTGTTCTATTGCCTAAATAGTAATTTAATATATAATGACTCTATGGACTCAAAAATACTAAAAGAAGAGTTTGAATACTATATAAAAAACCAAAATAATTTTGTTGAAAAATACGAAGGCAAGTTTATTGTACTTAAAAATAAGACCGTAATTGGAAGTTACGACTCGCAACTTGAAGCATACGAGAAAACTAAAGAAGAACACGAATTAGGAACATTTCTTATCCAATTTGTCGAAAAAGGAAAGGAAAACTATACTCAAACTTTTTATTCTCGTGTTTCTATATGAACCAATCTAACGCACTTACTGTACGTAGTAGTCAGGGAAGACTTAGAGGCATTATGTCTGAAATAGGTGTTCGTCTAACATCTACGTCGGGAAATATTCAAGACATTAAAGACAAGTTCAATGGAGTCTGGGATACTGGAGCGACTGGTTCTGTCATAACGGAAAAGATTGTTAATGCTTTGGGATTAAAGCCGATTGGTCAAAAACAAGTCGGTACTGCTAACGGAAATATGACAACAAATACTTATTTTGTAGATTTTTTGTTGCCAGGCAATGTTTTAATAAGTGGACTTGAGGTAACAGAGGGAAAACTTCAGGGGGTTGATATTCTTGTCGGTATGGATGTAATTACGTTGGGTGATTTTTCTATAACTAATAAAAATGGGAATACGGTTATGTCTTTTCGTATCCCATCAATGGTAGAACACGATTATATTCCAGAAACAGAACGTTACAATAGGTTACAATTCTTGAAAGAGCAAAGAAAGCCTAAAAACAATGCAACTAAAAAGAAGAGGTTAAAAAGAAAGAAGAGAAGACATTAATTCTAAATCCATCTTAATCTCGTTCCAATTAATAGTTCTGAACTTGTTTACGATGGGGAGCCATATGAAACTTTATCGAGAGACCGAAAATGGTCAAATAATCAATAATCAAATAACCAATTAATGGCACCTTTTAAGGTGTTTTAATTTATAAAAATATGATAAATCCAGAAACAGAAAAAGAATTTACAGAAAAAGAACTTTTAGAAATTATCATGGAAGACTTAGGAAAATTATCAGCAATAATTTATCCACAAGAAGATTGGGATGGTTTAGATATTTATAATAGAATAAAAGGCGTTGAGTCTCGAGTATTTGAGACGATTGATATCTTACTTTCTATTAAAAAATTAATGATAATTGTAGCCCTTTTTTTGTTTATTGTTATTTTATTATTAATTTTTTAAATATGTCAAAGCAAGAAATTATCAAAAGAATTACTTTAAGCATTAAAGAAATGGCTCTTGGAGATGTAAAAAGAGCTATGATTGGCAAATCAAAGATGGGGTCAATTATTTTGGGAAGTTGTTTGATGGATTGTTTAGCTACATTTTATTATGGTAATTGTTCGACTGGAAAAAATTACAGATCTTTTGTTGATAAGTTTTTACCACAATATGATTCTCGGAATTTTTATGAAGATTTAAGATGTAAATTAGTTCATGATTATTCCGAAGGAGGATCTTATGTTTTTAAAGATAATAAACCAATCGAACATCTTAAGAAATATAAAAAATCTAATAAGATTATAATAAATTTAGAAAACTTTGTTGAAGAGTTAGAAAAGATAGTTGACGATTATTTAAAATTAATTACTAATGATGATGTTGCCTATAAAAATGCTCTTAAGAGGATTAAGTCACTTGGTTTATTGGGAATAATAAAAGATTAATCTTCCGACCGTCCGCCAGTGTACCAAAATAAAAATATAAACTAATTAATCCTTACAGTTATTGGCTAGAAATAGTTCAAGACCGTACACGGGAGCTCTTGTGAAACCGACTTTTGTCGGTTTTTTGTTTGTGATATAATAATATCAAAATATGGAAACTAAAAATAAAATTGCTAAATTAAGTGGGTGGATATCTTTGTTGTCATTTTTAACCCTTATTATCTGCAGCGTTAATTCATACAATTTTTATGCTTTTCTTAGTGTTTATCCAATAATACCTCTAAGTATTATTTTTTCTTTATTTTTTGGAGCTATTTGGTTAATTGTAAGTGAAACAAAAAATAAAGGCATTATAAAATGGTCATTAATAAGAATAGTCATTTACTCAATTATTATAACGATAATTTCATTATTTGAACGTGGTGCTGGTGCCAGAGAAGCAGATGTAATGTTATTGTGTGTATTAATTCTTGCCGATTTATTAATAACAATTATCGTGTTCGTTATTAAAAAATTAACTAATAAATAGTAAAAATGTTCCAAGTTCGTTCCACTTACCGAGCCCTGATAGAAACCGACTTTTGTCGGTTTTTTGTTTGTGATATAATAGCCCAATGGATATATTTTACCCTGTAAAAATATTTACTGATTTATTGACGTCTAAGCTTGATTCCTCAACTCAACTCTATTCGGCAACTAATTTTTTTATTTACGATTCAATTAAAATACTAATACTATTAGCTGTAATAATTTTTATAGTTTCTTTTATTAGGACCTACTTTACTCCAGAAAAAGTAAGACTATATTTGGCTAAGAAGAATAAATATTTAGGCAATATTTTAGCTTCTTTATTGGGGATTATTACTCCTTTCTGTTCTTGTTCAGCAGTGCCGTTGTTTTTAGGATTTAGCGAGGCCGGAGTGCCACTGGGCGCAACCTTTTCTTTTTTAGTAGCTTCTCCGATGATCAATGAAGTTGCCCTGATTATGTTATGGGGAATGTTCGGATTTAAAATAGCGGCTATATATATTATCAGTGGATTATTAATAGCTATTTTTTCAGGAATAGTCATTGAAAGATTAAAAGTAGAAAGCTTAATCGTAAATTCTAAAGAACAAAATCGGTGCGGTTGCGAAAAAACAGAAATAAAAGAAAAGAGCTTTAAGGAAAGGTTGAATTATGCAAATAATTATACCTTGGCTTTAATTAAAAATATTTGGATGTATGTTTTATTGGGTATTGGAATCGGAGCGTGGATTCATGGATATGTTCCAACCGATTTTTTGGCAAAGTATGCGGGAAGCGATAATTGGTTTGCTGTTCCATTGGCAACCCTTATTGGTATTCCTCTCTATTCTAATGCTGCGGGAATAATTCCTTTGATTGGAGCCTTAACAGAAAAAGGGGTAGCAATGGGAACGGCTTTGTCTTTTATGATGGCTGTTACGGCGCTATCTTTACCAGAATTCATAATTCTTAAAAAAATAATGAAAACTAAACTTGTTATTATCTATGCTATAATTGTTGGCTTGGGTATCGTTTTTACCGGTTATTTGTTTAATTTGATATTTTTATCTCAAATTTAGAACTAAAGAAGTCCAAGTTCGCCTCGCTTACTGATTCGGTTTAGAGTAGTTATAACTTATCCTCTTTATTGAAATTTTGATTAATTCGATTGGTTTTGCTTTGATGGTACGTTAACAATGGCACTTCTTGAGTTATATTAAAGTCCAGGCTCTTTCTATTTTTCTTAAAATGAAGTATTCTCAATAATATGCCCAAAGTAGACGAAACAATTCTTAGTTTTAAGAAAGTATCATTTGAATATTTAGATAATAGGCCTCTTCTAGAAGAAGTTGATTTTTCTATTCGAAGGGGCACAAAAACAACCATTATGGGACAGAATGGAGCTGGCAAGAGTACTATATTTGGATTGATTACTAAAGATATTTCACCAGAAGACGGAATGATAAATATTGCAAATGGTCTTTCTATTGCTGTTTCTCGACAAGTTATTCCACGAGATGAGCTTGATTTGACAGTTAGACAATTTTTTGAAAAATCTTTATCAAAGTGTTTTTCAAAAAAAGTTTACGACATTGATCCTAAAATAGATGAAGCTTTGGAGGCAGTTAATTTTGAAGCTTCTCATGACAAAATTATTAAATCTTTTTCTGGTGGACAACAAGCTAGACTTCTTCTTGCTTCAGCTCTTATTCAAAATCCAGATTTACTTTTATTAGACGAACCAACGAATAATTTAGATAAAGCGGGGATAGAGCATCTTACGCAATTTTTAATTGGATACGAGAAAACTTGCATAGTGATTTCACACGATGCAGAATTTTTAAATAGTTTTACTGATGGAGTTTTGTATTTAGATGTTTTTACCAGAAAAATAGAACAGTATACTGGAAACTATTTTGATGTAAGAGAGCAAATTATTCTTCGTCAGGAAAAGGAAAACAGAAAGAATGCTCAATTAAAAAAAGAAATTCAAGAAAATAAAGATAAGGCTAATTTTTTTGCTAACAAAGGAGGTAATCTTCGTTTTGTTGCCAAGAAAATGAGAGAAAAAGCAGGAGCAGCAGAAGAACAAATAGTTGAGATAAGGAGAGAAGATAAAACGATTCGCTCTTTTACTATTCCTTCGCAAAAAGATATTAAAGGAGAGATTGTTCATATTTCTGCTTTTAAAATTGTAAAGAATCATAAGTCAGTACAAAAGAAGGCAAATGTGGAACTCAGAAGAAATGAGCATCTTTTGCTCAAGGGGCCGAATGGCATTGGCAAAAGCACCCTTCTTGAAGCTATTGCAAAAAATGAAGCCGAGGGGACAAAGATTGCTTCCGATGTAAATATTGGATACTATCGTCAAGATTTTTCAACTTTGAATTTCGAAGATACGGTTTATAAGTCACTTTCAAGGGTTTCGGAGAAGTATTCTGAAGAAGCAATGAGAAAGGTGGCCGCAGGTTTTCTTATTACTGGGGACATAATGAGTACTAAAATTGGAGACTTATCAGAAGGTCAAAAAGGCTTAGTTGCTTTTACTAGGCTTGTTTTGCAGGAACCTGGTCTTCTTATCTTAGACGAGCCAACCAATCATATAAACTTTCGCCATATTCCTATTATTGCTGAAGCATTAAATAAATATGATGGAGCAATGATTATTGTAAGTCACGTACCAGATTTTATAAGCAAAATTCGTATTGATAAAATATTGGATTTAGAAGATTAGGCTTATTCTAAATAATTAGTGCTATTAAAATAGTCATCAGCTCTTTTAGCTATTTTTTTCATAATTCTAACCGCCTCTAGAGGATAATTTCCTGAAGCAGTTTCATCGGAAAGCATAACAGAATCAGCGCCATCAAAGATGGCATTGGCAATATCAGAAACTTCTGCACGAGTAGGATTGGGAAGAGTCATCATTGAGGTTAACATTTCTGTCGCTACAATTGCTGGTTTTTGGTACCAGTGAGCTTGTCTTATTAATTCTTTTTGTATTATTGGTAATTCTTCAATTGGTACTTCGATTCCTAAATCACCTCTAGCAACCATAATACCATCTGAGTTTTTGATAATGCCATCCAAATTTCTTAAGGCGGTTGCTCTTTCTATTTTGGCAATAATTAATGATCTTTTTTCTGTAATCTCTCTTAATTTTTTTAAATCATTTTCTGTTTGTACAAAAGAAAGGCAAATATAGTCAGCACCATTAGCTATTCCGAACTTAGCGTCTTCAATATCTTTATCGGTTAAGACGTTACTAGAAAGATGCGTTTCAGGAATATTTATTCCTTTTCTTTGAAGTAAAATTCCCCCACGAACAACCTTTGCAAATATTTTTTTGTTTTTAATTGCAGTTATTTCTAATTTAATTAATCCATTAGCTAGATAAAAAGGTTCTCCAATCTTAACATCATTGAAAAGGTCGAGATGGTCAATTGGTATCTCTTTATGTTTGATATTGGTTTTGCCATAAAAGAAAGTATAAGTTTCATCCTTGTTCATTTCTATTTGTTCAGAAAAATTACCAACACGAATACGTGGACCCTGAAGATCCATCATCATTTTTACCTCAATTCCTGTTTCTTTTTTAATATTAATCAGAGAGGTTCTTACTTTTTCCCATTGATTGTGTGTTGCATGAGAAAAATTTAGCCTAGCAATGTTCATGCCAGCCTTAGCCATATTTTTAAGTGTTTCATAGTCTTCTGACTTCGGTCCGATGGTCACAATAATCTTTGGATTCATATTTTACATAATTTAATTACAGAAATAATTATACTATTTAAATTATAATTTCAATAATAAACAATCCACAGCTCTGAGGCATAAAATAATCTCTGTTTGCTTTATATCTATATATAGCCTATAATATCCTCACAGATTAATATATATAAAACATATGGCAAATTTTAACAAGATATTTGATCATGATAGAAGAGATAATGGCCCTAGAGAAAGAGATTTCAAAAGGAGAGATTCTGGCGAAAGAAGGGGATTTGGCAATAGAGATAGAGGAGACAGAGAAAGACCTGAAATGTTTGAAGCTACTTGTAGTGACTGTGGTAAGAGATGCGAAGTTCCTTTTAAACCAACTGGAGATAAGCCAGTTTATTGCAGTCAATGCTTTACAAGTCATGGAGGAAGTTCAAGATCTGATAGTCGTTCTGGAAGAGGAGGACGTGATAAATCTAGACAAGACAGACCAATGTTTAGTGCAATTTGTGATACCTGTGGAAAAAGATTTGAGTTGCCTTTTAGGCCAACCGGAGAAAAACCAGTTTACTGTAATGAGTGTTTTAATAAGGAAGGAAGTTCTGTTAGTAAAAGTGTTAATGTTGCTGTCAATCAATACAAAGAACAGTTTGAAATGTTGAATACTAAACTTGATAGAATTATAAAATTATTAATTCCAGTTGTTCCAACAAAAGAAGAAAGAAAAGATGTAATTATTGAAAAGAAAGAGGTGGTGTCAGAAAAGAAGAAAGAGAGACCACAGAAATCTAAAAAGATTATAGCTAGTAAGCTTATCGCCAAAAAGAAGAAAACAAAGAAATAAAATATCAAAAACCGATTCTAAAGTCGGTTTTTGATTGTCTAAAAATAAATACAATGATATACTTTATATATAATAATTAATATAAAGTTATGGCAAAAGGAAACAACTCTAGGAAAAAAGAGGTAAAAAAGCCAAAGAAAAACAAGAAGAAATAGTTTAGTTATTTGCAATTAAGTAATATAAATAGATACTTAATTTAAAGTATCTATTTTTGCTCCCAACATTATATATGAACATAGAATCAGCTAAATTTATAAAAGGTGTCCTTGGCAGTGATAGTTCTCTTGAGAGCAACACTCCTCAAGTCGCTTTTATTGGTCGTTCAAACTCAGGCAAATCTAGTGTTATTAATTCTTTAGTTAATCAAAATAATTTAGCAACAACTAGTTCTTTTCCTGGGCGTACGCAAAAGATTAATTTATTTTTAATTAACGATTCTTTGTATTTTGTTGATTTGCCAGGATATGGCTATGCTAAAGTTCCAGACAAACTAAAAAATGTTCTTAAAGACATGGTTAATTGGTATTTTTTTGTTTCTAACTATGAACAAAAAAAGATTGTCTTAATAATTGATGCTAACGTTGGTCCGACTAAAGATGACTTAGAAATGCTTTATGCTCTAGAAGATTATAGAAAAGATATTATTGTTGTGGCGAATAAGATAGATAAGATAAAAAAGACAAGATATGAAGAACAGTTCAAAACCATAAAAGAACTTATTGGAAATCATAAGATTATTCCTTATTCAGCTAAGAAGAAAATAGGAGTTAAAGAATTATTAAATGAAATTTTTAATTAAATATAATTTAAATAAATATGGAAAATAATAATAAAATAAAAATAGAAAAGAATGGTCCATACTGCGTTCCTAGTAATATACCGTTAGAGAAAGAATTTGTTGTTCCCGACGAGAACAATGATCCTTTAAATTGGAAGAAAGAAGAAAAGTATTTGACAAAGGGAGAATATTATCTTTGTCGTTGTGGAAAATCAAGAAATAAACCTTTTTGTGACCATACCCATCAAAAAGTAAAATTTGATGGAACAGAAACGGCAAGCAAAGAAAGTTATGAAAAGCAGGCTGAGAAAAATTTTGGTCCAGGAATGGACTTAATAGATGCGCCTAGTTTGTGTTCCCGAGCTAGATTTTGTCATCGACAAGGAGGAACCTGGGACTTAACAATGAAATCTAATGATCCTGAAGCAAAGAAGACTGCTATTGAAGAGGCTTGTAATTGTCCTTCTGGAAGATTGACCGCAATTGATAAAAAAACAGGCAAACCAATTGAGCCAGAATTTATTCCCTCAATTAGTGTTACTGAAGATATTCCAGCGAAAGTAAGTGGACCTTTGTGGATCAAGGGAGAGATTAAAATAGAATCTTCTGATGGTTCAATGTATGAAACTAGAAATAGACAAACAATTTGTCGTTGTGGAAAGTCTTGCAACAAACCTTTTTGTGATGGAAGTCATATAGATATTAAGTTTGATGATAAACAATAGCGCGATTTACATAATAGGGGGTATATATTACCCTTTTTGTTTGTAGTGTTATTTGATATAATTATAATATATTAATAATACATAATAATATGAAAAAAACATTTGAAAATTTGTTAAAAGCTATTGCAGGAGAATCAATGGCTAGAAATAAATATACATATTTTGCAGAGATTGCCATGAAAGAAAATTTGGTTTGGGTAGCTAAGGTTTTTGAAGAAACAGCTGACAATGAAAGAGCTCACGCTAAAGAGGAACTAGAAAAGATTAATGAAACAGTGGAAATGAATAATACTTACGATATTCATCCTTTATCAACTACATTAGAGAATCTAAAGAATGCTGCTAACGGAGAAAAGTACGAATTTGGAACAATGTACCCTGAATTTGCTAAAATAGCTCATGAAGAAAATGAAGAAGAAATAGCTACTTTGTTTGAAAAAATACAGGAAGTAGAAGGGAAGCATGCTGAAAGATATGATATATTGGCTAATTTGCTAGAAACAGGAAAGATGTTTAAAAGAGACGAAGAGGTTGAATGGAAATGTTTAAATTGTGGATATATTCATAAAGGAAATAGTGCTCCCGAGAAATGTCCTCTTTGTCAAAAACCTCAAGGATGGTATATGCCATTGAAAATTGTAAGATAATGAAAAGTGAAAAAATAATTCCAATATTTTTTGTTTTATTGATATTATCATATATTTTTTTGTTTCAGAGCGACATAATTAAGGCATATAAAAATATATTAGATAAAATTAATCCTTGTCCTACGCCGATTACATATTCAATTGGTCAATTTGATACAGAATTTAATATTACCGAAAAAGAATTTGAGTCGGCAATTAAGGAGGCTGAAGACATCTGGGAAAAGGCTTCTGGCAGAAATCTTTTTGAGTATTCTTCAGACGGAGAGATGAAAATTAATCTTATCTATGATTCTAGGCAAGAGTCGACTTCAAAAATTAGTAATTTAGACAGCAGTTTAAGTAAAGATAATAATTATTATTTATCACTTAAATCACAATACGAATCATTAATATCTCAATACAACAAAGATAATCAAGAATTAAATAGTTTGATTTCTTCATACAATCAAAAATCTTCAATTTATGAGAGTAGAGTTGGTTTATGGAATAAAAAAAATGGAAGTCAAAATGAATACAATCAGTTGAATCAAGAAAGGCAGGAACTAGAGAGCTCAGCGATAATTATTAAAAATAAGCAAAGTGAAATTAATGTTGAGGTTTCAAAAATAAATCAGTTAGCTAGCCAATTGAATATATTAGCTAGTAATTTAAATTTAAACATTGAAAAATATAACAATATTGTTCAATCTTCTGATCAGGAATTTGAACAGGGCAACTATATTTCTGGTCTTGATTCCAAAGTGATAAATATTTATCAATTCGAAAATAGAGAAAAGCTAGTAAGGGTTTTAGCTCATGAATTGGGTCATGCTTTAGGAATAAATCACATAGATAACCCAGAAGACATTATGTATGCTTATAATATTGGAAAAAGTGACACCATAACAGATGTTGATTTGATTGAGTTAAGTAAGGTTTGTCCGGAGTAAATCATTGACAAAATAGTTAAAATATAATATAGTTATATTATTAATAGATATTGAGATACGTAAAGCGGGTTCTCTGTACTAAGGAGAATTCGTTTTTTTAATAATATGCAAAAAAGAAGATTTAATAGTAATAATAGAAAATTTGGAGATCGTTCCAGATTTAGAAAAGAAGGTTTTTCTCAGAAAAAGAGAGGATTTTCGGCTACAAGGATAGATATTTCTAAATTTATTCAGAAAGTAATGCCAGCCGAAGAAGATATCGCTTATAAACCAGAAAACAAGTTTATTGATTTTGAAATAGACAATAGATTAAAAAGTAGCATTGTCCGTAAGGGATATAGTGATCCGACTCCAATTCAAGACAAAATTATTCCTTTGATCTTAAAAGGAAGAGATGTGGTTGGTATTGCTAATACTGGAACAGGAAAGACAGCTGCTTTTTTAATTCCAGCGATTAATAAAACGTTATTAAATAGAAGGAATAAAACAATTATTATTGTTCCGACAAGAGAACTAGCTTTTCAAATAGAGAAGGAATTTAGAGAATTTACGATTGGAATGCATTTATTCTCGATGCTTTGTATCGGAGGAACAAGTGTAAGGGATCAATTAAGAAAGGCAAAAATGAACAATGACTTTATTATTGGAACCCCAGGAAGAATTAAAGATTTAGTCCAAAGAAAAGCATTAAATATGGCTACCTTCCAAACAATAGTTTTAGATGAAGCAGATAGAATGCTTGATATGGGTTTTGTTGAAGATATGAGATTTTTAATGGCTCAGATGCCAGAACAGAAACAGTCCTTACTTTTTTCAGCAACTATTCCTGATGAAATAGAAAAACTATCTAGACAATTTTTAAGAAATCCAGAAAAAGTTTCAGTTAAAACAAAAGAATCTTCAACCAATGTTAATCAAGATATTGTTAAGGTTGGAGATCCAGCTAAGAAGCTAGATGTTCTTTGTGATCTTTTAGGTAAAAAAGAATTTACTAGAGTGCTTGTTTTTGGAAAGACGAAACATGGAGTAGAAAAACTTTCTAAGTCTTTAGTTCAAAGAGGATTTAAGGCTGAATCAATACATGGAGATAAAAATCAATCAAAAAGAAAAAGAGCTGTCGATTTCTTTAAAACAGGGATAGTGAAGATTTTAGTTGCAACCGATGTCGCAGCTAGAGGACTAGATATTGATAATGTTAGTCACGTTATTAATTATGATATTCCTGCAACTTACGATGATTACGTTCACAGAATAGGAAGAACTGGGAGAGGAAAGAGAAAGGGAGAAGCACTAACATTTATCTAAACGAAATAAAAAAGGCTAGAAGTTGTATTTATATTTAGAGGACCTCTAAAAATAATAATAAATATAAATAACAATATATGAATAAACGACAACTTTTATTGTTGTCAGCAGTTTCAGCCTTAATTGTTTCTGGGTTTGGAGTGATAAATGCATTTGCATCTGATTCAACTAGTATTTCAAACAAGATTCAGGAACTTCAAAACAGATTTGGAATAACGTTGACTGATGAGCAAAAAAATCAAATCCAAACAAAGCAAACTGAAATGGAAACCCAAAGAGCTACAGAGCTAGCTAAATGGGAAGCCATGGATCTTGCAACTTGGAAACAACAGCAAATAGACAAAATTAACGCAACAACCCAAGAAGAGTTTGATAAGATAAAAACAAGGCAAGTCGACATGCTTAAAAACGGAAAAGGTTTTGGGCCGGGACTTGGTGGTGAAAGAATGGAAAAGCCAGCTGAATAAGCTGGTTTTCCTTATATTATATTTAATAAAGCCTAAGGTTCGAATCCTATCACCCGAGCAAATTTAAAAAGCCTTTATTCATAAGGCTTTTTATTATAACCGTGATAGGGCTTTGGAACTTGTTTGACATTTAATTTTTTGTATTGTATAAAAATCATACCCAAGGAGGTTGGGAGAAATGGAATTTCAAGCTGTAAGAGATTCAGAAAATGCCATCATTGGCTTTGATCTCCGATCCAATTGCTATACCGAAGAAGATTTCTTCATAAGGAATCTTCCAGGCAATCTGGCAAAGGGACTGGCCAGCATTAAGGTTATTAATGACGAATTGGTTATTAATAACGCAAGAGAGGGAATCCAGTCTTTTAAAGTATGGTCCGACGAACTGGGTATCATTAATGAGTACCTTGAAAGCGATGATACTATGCCCGGTATCGATCTTGGTGGTTTCGGCCTCAGAGCGGCTTTTATCCGCTTTGAGAATGAACCTGTAAGGCAGAAAAGTATCGTGGGCTACAAAGGTCCAAAGGAAAACGGAGGCGTGGTTGATAACTGCGCCTAATTTTTTATTAAAAACATATTTTTCGTCAAAAAAGTTCCAAGTTCGTCCCACTTACCGAGCAAAATTAAGACCGACTTCCAGTCGGTTTTTGGTTATGATATAATGATTTTAATATTGATAAATTACTAAAAATGTTTAATCCAGAATCAGGGCCAAATGAAGAAAATTTAGATCAAAGTAAGAGTGACGATGGAATTGATATTATCGAAAGCTCTTCTGTTGCAGAAGAAGAAATTAGTACTAAACTTCAAGACAATGGTTCTTCTAAAGAAAAGGCTGATGAAATAGCTAAAAAGGTAATAGAAAAAAATAATTACAATGCTGTAATTTATCCAGAAGATTCTATCCAAAGAAAATTTAATAATAGAAATCAACTGCTTTGCTTAAAGGATATAGGCTTAACTAGTAGTCAAGAGCTAGAAATTTTAAACAAATTGAATTTAGATATTGAAAGTAGTTTTAATAAAACAATTGACGAAATAGTTAGTATCACCAATAAAGATCCTAAAGACATTAAAAACGAGATTGATGGGATAATAACAGAGAATAAAATTGAGAATTTGAGCGAAGCTAAGGAATTAATAACTTCTGGAATTGTAATTAGGGGTTTTGAAAATTCAAAAGATATCCCGCCGATGTCAGCTAATTTTATTAAAGATTTTTTGAACAATACTTTTCCTAAGGATTTTCTTAAAAATAATGGGATAAGTCGAATACTAAAGAGCCAAAATTATTATTATAATAAAAATTCTTTTATCGAAACCGCAAAAGATAGAGATTCATACTTAAAAGAAGAAATGGAATTGGAAGGAGTTGATAGCTTTGAGAAGCTTAAACATATATATAAAATCAGAGCTAAAGTTGGAGGGGATAATTATAAAGAAACTATACGTTTAGGTAATTTTGAATTTGATAATCCATCCATTCTCGACCACATTAAAAGCTTAAAAATTGAATCAGAAGACAAACAAAACATTTTATATGTTTTAGGAACTATTGCTCATGAAATTGCTCATAAATACGAAAAGCAAATTAATTTAGAAGAATATCAAAGCCTAATTAAAGAAGAAAATAAGGCTGTCAGCGAATACGTTAATAATCATATAAAATTATATGGCAGCAATAAAGAAACGATTACTACCGAAGATTTTGCTGAAACAATCCGAATTTATGTGACTAACCCAAAATATCTTAAAGAGAATTATCCTTTAAGGTTTAGTTTTGTCGATAATTTATCAATAGTGAAGGCAGGGGGAGCTTTATCTCAGGTATTTCCTGGTCAATTTTCATCTGATTACTAATTAAAAAGGTTCCAAGTTCGTTCCATCTCCCGAGCAAATTTAGGAAGCCTTTATTTATAAGGCTTTTTATAATACCGTGATATGGCTTTGGAACTTTTGTTACTTTTTTGTTTTGTGATATAATCAAAACATGGAATTAATAATACAAATTTTTAGTGTCTTAATTCTAGGCATTATTGGAGGTTCTGTTCCAGGGCCAATAATGGCAGCTGCTTTTACTGAATCAATAAGAAGAGGCTTTGCTAAAAGTTTATTGGTAATTTTAAGAGCTTTTATTGCCGAATCAATAGTGGCAATATTTATATTAACTTTGTTCTTTTCTTTTAGCATTCCTCAATCTATTTTCTATGCAATTTCATTTGCCGGAGCTATCATGTTGTTTTATCTTGCTCTGCAAGTTTGGAAGATAAATAAAATTGGCGAAGGGGAGGGAGAGATATTCTCTTTTTGGAAGATACTCATTTTAACAATATTAAATGGTTCATTTTGGATTTTCTGGATTACCATATGTGTTCCTCAAGCTTTCTTATTAAAAGAACAAATTCCTCAGGGTCATATTCTATTCTTGTTATTATTTGAATTAGGATGGATTATTGCAACAGTGTCTTGGACGTTCATTTTTTCTCGTTTTAGAAACTTTTTAACTAAAGAAAGGGTTATTCCAATTGTTTTTAAGATTTTTTCATTGATTCTTGCGTATTTTGCTATTAGCTTATTAATTGAGGGTTTTAAATTTTTTGTTTAAGATTTATTAATATTGAAAATTCTTGGCCTAAAAAGGTTCCAAGTTCGTTCCACCTCCCGAGCAAAATTAAGACCGACTCTTGTCGGTTTTTGCTTTATTTAAATATATCTTTTATAATAGAACCATGATTAATTTAAATGAGGTAGAATTATTAATATTTGATTTTGATGGAACCATCTTTCAAACTATAAAACCAGAGATTGAGGCTGTAAAAAGAGCCTTTTCCGAGCTTGGCTTGAATCTTGATAATATTGAAGAAAAGGTAAGGGGATATATAGGAAAAACATCGGAAGAGGCATATAAGTCTATTCTGCCACCGGACAAAGATTTAAAATGGGAAGAATTGACGGAAAAAGTGAGAATGTATCGCCATTCCACGATTTTAGAATACGGAGAGGTATTTCCTGATGTTGCAAAAACCTTGCAAACGCTTAAAGAAAGAGGATATAAGATAGTGCTATATTCAAACGCATCTGCCAATTATTTCAAAGAGGTCGTCTCGTTTTTAAATATCGGAAAGTTTTTTGATTATACGGAGTGTATGGAAGAGAATAATTTAACGAAGGCCGAATTAATTAAGAAAATCAGGACAAGATTTGCAGAATTAAATGCCGCTGTTGTCGGAGATAGAATTCATGATATAGAGGCGGCAAAAGAGAATAGTATTATTTCTGTTGGAGCGCTGTACGGCTACAATAAAGAAGAGGCTCAAAAGGCGGATTTGACCATAAGTAAATTTACCGATTTATTAACCATTTTTGACAGAAAAAAACCGATATTCGAAACGATATTAAAAGAGATTAATAAAAGAAAGAACGGGAACAAGTCCTTTGTGGTGGGGATAAGCGGAATCGACACATCCGGCAAAACAGAGTTCGCCGAAGCATTCTGCCAGTTTTTAATTTCTAAAGAATTCAAAGTCCAGGTAATTAATTTGGATGATTTTCACAACCCCAAAGCGATAAGGTCATCGGGAGACAATCAAGTAGATAATTATTACAATAAGGGTTTTGATATTAAGACAATCGTTGAAAAGCTATTAATGCCTATTAGTAAAAATAGTAATTTTTCTATAAAATTAACGTTATTGAATTTGCATACCGATGAATATGAAACTGAGAAAGATTTTTCTTTTGACAAAGACACGATAGTTATCTTTGAGGGAGTCTTTTTATTTAGAGAAGAATTGTCTCCTTATATTGATTATAAAATTTTTATAGATATTCCTTTTGAAGAAAGCAAGAATAGGGCAGTAGTCAGAGATGTACCAATTTTTGGAGAGGAAATTATCAAAAAGTATGATGAGAAATACCTGCCAGCTCAAAAGAAATATTTAGAAGAATACCCTCCTATAGAGGTGGCTGATATTGTAATCGATAATGTTAATTGGGAATATCCCAAGATAATACATATCTCTAAATGCTAAGAGCTTAAACGCAAAAAGGTTCCAAGTTTGTTCCACCTCCCGAGCATTAAGAAATATATCATCACTTGGAGTTGTATTAATATATGGTATTATGAATGTATAAACCATGGATCAATTAACCGACGAACAAATAGTTAGTGCAATTCTTAATGGTGAAAAGGACCTATATAGGGAAATTATCAGGCGCTACGAAAAGAAATTATCTCACTATTTGCTTAAATTTTTAAGTGATCGAGACGACATGGAGGATATTCTTCAGGTCGTCTTTATTAAGGTATACAAGAATTTATATGGTTTTGATATAAATAAGAAGTTTTCTTCATGGATATATAGGATAGCTCACAACGAAGCAATTAATTACCTGAAGAAACGAAGAAACGGAAGAATTTCTTTAGACGATGTGGAGTATAAGCTTATAGACGAGAAAGTTGATGTTGGCGGAGAAGCAGATAGAATGTTTTTAAAGAAGGACGTAGAAAAAGTTCTTAATGATATGAATATTAAGTATAAAGAGCCCATCGTATTGTTTTATTTTGAGAATATGTCATATGATGAAATTAGTGATATTTTGAGAATTCCAAAAAATACCGTTGGAACACTAATTATGAGAGGGAAGAATTCAATAAAAGACAAGTTAGAAGAAATAAATAAAAAACATGCAAGATGAAAAGTTAGAAAATTCAATAATGGGAAAGATTAAGTCTGGTCAAGTCAAGCTTAAATCAAAGTATATATTTTTAGCTGAGAAATTAGGACTAGGAACGGCCTTTACTTTAAGCGTGCTTTTGTCTATTCTTTTCTTTAATTTGATTTTTTTCTATCTTAAGGAAACAGACAACCTTAAATATTTAAGTTTCGGAAAGTTTGGGATATTTGCTTTTTTAGAATCGTTTCCTTATTTATTGGTGATAGTCTTTATTTTGTTGATTATTCTTTCGGGATATTTATTGACCAGAAGTGATGTTTCATATAAGAGGCCATTTGGTTATTTAGCTGTTGGAATGGTAGTTTTAATTATGATTTTTGGTGGATTTTTAACTTATACTAATTTAGGTCAAAGTATTGAAAAACAGGCTAGAATGGGAAATGAACCAGTAAGAACATTTTTAAAGCCATTAACCGATGTGCGTAATAATGGAATAGCCGGTATTATTTTTGAAGAAGGAGATGGTTATTTAATTATTCAAACTCCTCAAGGATTAAGAAGAGTTGAAACGAAGAACGTAGAAGATATTCCTGAAATTGAAAAAGGACAATTTATTATTACTGTTGGGAATGGAGGCGAATTTAATTTTACAGCCACGAAGATAAAGATAGTGAATAAAGAAGATATGCCAGCGATAAATAGAGGAATTGATTTTAAATTCAAAGACTTTGATAATAAAAATACTAAGTCTATTCCTCCAGATTTATTATATTTTAATGAAGTAGAAAGAGAATGCATTAGACAGTGTTTTGAATTAAACAAAGGTCCAGACTGCTTTAAGGAATGCCATTAATAATAAACCGCCTTTGGGCGGTTTTTTAATTGAAATAAAAGGTTAGTGGCCTAGGTAATAAATAGTATAGAATAATAAATTAAAACATGGCAAAGATCAAAAACATTATTTCAAACACTATAAATCTTTTTTCAAAAATTAAAACTTTTGCACTGGGCCACAAGATCCTATCGGTGTTTATTTTGGTTGTTATCGTATCATCACCATTTGTTGTTAACTATTTTTTACCCCACAAAACTACTATTAGCTACGTAACCCAATCAGTTAAAAAAGGAAACATTAGTGTTTCTGTCTCTGGAACAGGACAAGTCTCTTCATTAAAAGATGTTGATTTGACTGCTGAAGTTTCAGGAAATATTACAGGTGTCTATGTTATTGGAGGAGAAAAGGTTACCAAAGGAGATGTTCTTTTTAGAATAAATAGTACCGATGGTCAACAAAATGTTAAAAGTGCCGAGATTGCTTTGGAGAGTGCGGAGTTGGCTTTAGAAGAGATGCAAGAGCCAGTCGATGAATTAACTCTTATTCAGGCGGAAAATGCTCTAACCGATGCTCAAGAATCAAAAACTAAAACCGAAAGTAATTTAGAAAAATCATATGACGATGGTTTTACAGATGTGTCTAACGCATTTCTTGATTTACCATCAATAGTGACTGGAATTTATAGTGTTTTGTTTTCTACAACTGCAAGTTCTAATGGTTGTCAACAAAATATAGATTATTATACGACTGCCATTAATTATTACGAAGGAAATGTAACTCAATATAGGGATGATGTATATGATAAATACATAATAGCAAAGAAAAAATACGATGAAGTTCTATCTATTTATAAAACAACCAGTCATTATTCTGATAAAGAAACTATAGAATCTTTAATTACGCAAACTTACGATGCCACTAAAGCTATTGCTGAGTCAATAAAGAGTTCTACTGATTTTATTGAATATTATAAATATATTATGTCAGAAAAACAACAGTCATATAGTTCGGTTGCTACAGCGAATATTTCATCTTTAAGTGGTTATTCAAGTAAGGTCAATAGTCATATTTCGAGCCTTCTTTCCGCCAAGAGCACCATTGAAGACAGCAAAAATAGTATTATTAGTGCTGAAAGATCAATCAAAGTAAAAGAACTATCTTTGGAAAAAGTAAAAGAAGGAGCAACTGATTTAGAGATTAGAACTCAAAAATTAGCCGTAGAGGAAAAAGAACAAAATTTGTCTGAGGCTAAAAATACATTAGCAAAATATACTATTACAGCTCCTTTTAGTGGAACTATCTCTACTGTCAATGTTGACAAGGGTGATACTGCAAATTCAGGGACAATAATGGGTTCAATTATTACTCAAGAAAAGATAGCAACTATTACCTTAAATGAAGTTGATATTGCTAAAGTTAAAGTTGGACAAAAAGTAGATATTACCTTTGATGCTCTTGACGGTGTAACTATTCAAGGAGAGGTTGCTGAGGTTGATGCTGTGGGAACAGTGAGTCAAGGAGTTGTTAGTTATGGTGTTCAAATATCATTTGGTACGGATAACGAAAGTATAAAACCAGGAATGAGTATATCGGCAAATATTATTATTGATTCTGTTTCTGATGTTTTAACTGTTCCAAGTGCCGCAGTCAAAACAGTAGGAGGAAAAAGTTATGTTCAGGTTATGAATAGTAGCGGAAAAATAGAAAGAAAAATTGTTGAGACTGGTTTAACTGACGACGCTACGATTGAAATTAAGAGTGGATTATCAGAGGGTGACAAGGTTGTTACAAGTACCAATAGTGGTAGCGGAACTAAAACAACTACCACCAAAACAACTACCACCACTAATCAGGGAGGACCAGGAGGTGGTAGTGATATGATGATGCTAACAAGATAGATATGATTAAATGTGATAATATTGTAAAAACATATAAGACGGTCGATACAGAAACAGCTGTTTTAAAAGGAGTTTCCTTTGAAATAAAAAAAGGGGAGTTCGTTGCTATTATTGGTCCTTCTGGCTCTGGTAAATCAACCTTAATGCATATTTTAGGAACACTAGACAGGCCAACATCCGGAAAATATTTTTTAAACGGCAAAGATATGCTTAATTTATCTGATGATGAATTGGCCAAGATTAGATCTCAAAGAATTGGATTTGTTTTTCAATCATTTAATCTTTTATCAAGAACTACTGTACTTCGAAATGTCATACTTCCTTTAATTTACGATAGTAGTATTAAAAAGGAAGGCAGAAAAGCAAAAGCTGAGAAAGCATTACTTTCGGCGGGATTAGATAAAGATAGATGGCATCATTTATCAAGTCAATTATCTGGAGGGCAAATGCAAAGAGTAGCTATTGCAAGAGCTTTAGTAAATAATCCAGATTTAATTTTGGCTGATGAGCCAACCGGAAATCTCGATTCTAAAACTGGAGACATAGTGCTTGAAACATTTCAAAAATTAAACAGAGAGTATGGACATACAATTGTTTTGATTACTCACGAGAGATATGTAGCTGACCATGCTGATAGAGTTATTGAATTAAAAGATGGAGTGATAATCGCTGATGGAGAAGCTGATAAATCAACATTATTAAAGAATAAATAATATGGTATTTACTGATTTAATCGAAGAAGTATATATTTCCCTTTCATCTAATAAATCTAGGTCAGGATTAACTATTCTAGGAATTGTTATTGGTATCGCTTCGGTCATTACCATGGTTGCGATTGGACAAGGTTCGACCGCTAGCATTGAAAGTAGTATTCAATCTTTAGGTTCTAATCTTTTAGTAGTTTCCCCTGGATCTTCAAAAAGTTACGGTTCAATGGTGAGGGGTAGTTCTGGTTCAGCGAGTACTTTAACCTTATCCGACGCAGAAGCAATTAAAAGTGAAATTAATAATTTAAAAGCTGTTGCCTCAGTTATTTCTTCTAGAAAGCAAGTGATATATAAAGGAAACAACACTAATACAAGTATTTACGGAATAGATAGTACATATCAAACTGTTAAAAGTTTAGAAATAGCTGTTGGAAGTTTTTTTAATGAAACACAAATAACAAATGTTGCCAAGGTTGCCGTTTTAGGACCGACAACGAGGGATACTCTTTTTGGAGAAAATGTTGATCCAACCGGATTAAAGATAAAGATAGATGGAATAGAATTCACCGTTATCGGAGTGACGACATCGAAAGGAACTTCAGGGATGAATAGTGCTGATGATTTAATATATATTCCCATAACTGTAGCTAAACATTATTTTACTGGAAATAATTCAGTCTCTAGTATTAACGTCGAGGTTTCTGAGGCTAAATATATGGATACTGCCGAGACAGATATTCAAAATTTATTATTAACTAGACACAAGATAGATAGTATTGATTCAGCAGATTTTAGCATTGCTAATCAAGCTGATATTATGAGTACCATGTCTTCAATATCTGGAACATTAACTTTATTATTGGGTGCTATTGCTGGAATATCCCTATTGGTCGGAGGCATTGGAATCATGAATATGATGTTGACTACTGTAACCGAAAGAACAAGAGAGATAGGTTTAAGAAAATCATTAGGTGCTAGAGGTAAGGATATTAATAGTCAGTTTTTAATAGAATCAATTTCCTTGACTTTTATTGGAGGCATCGTTGGAATAATTTTAGGATTAGTAGCTTCCTACTTGGTTTCTAAGTTTGGGAGCACAGCGACAGTTGTCAGTATCCAGTCAGTTCTTTTATCATTTTTTGTATCAGCAGGGATAGGAATTGTGTTTGGATATTATCCAGCCCAAAGAGCTTCTAAATTGAATCCAATAGAAGCATTAAGATATGAATAATAAGTATAAATAAAAAAATGAAAAAACAGTATATTTTAATAATTTTAATAATAATCGTATTAGTAATTGGGGGAGGATTATTTTTCTTTAAGTCTAAACAAGATAATAATTTTAATCCTCAAATGCAAAATATAGAAGAAGTTACTTTAGATTCTTTGTCTGTTGGTAATTGGGTTTCAGTTGTTGCAGAAAAAAACAATGGTTTATATGTTGCTTCAATGATAATGGCATGTGATAGTAAGGATAGTTGTCAAAACGGAAGAACCAATAATCAACCTTCATCGGGGACACCTCCAACAGGTGGGGCTCCAACAGGAGATGTTTCATCAGGGAATGCTCCAATAGATAGTAATGCGGGAAATAAAACAATGTTATCGGGAACAATTACGGAAGTTAATATTGATAATATAGTTTTGAGCTTAGATACAGGAGAAACAACAACGGTATCTGTTTCTGATTCAACTAGGATTATTAAAAGATAAAATTAAAAATAGAAGGCCGGTTTTAAACCGGTCTTTTTGTTTTTTTAAAAATAAAAAAGCTAAATGTGGCTAAATAAGTATTGTTTTATTTCGAAACATATTTTATAATAAAATAATGATTAAATGTTTACAACTTTATTTATTAGGTTAATAATTTAACATCTTTTTTGAGATGTTTTTAAGATTAGATATATGTCAATTAAAAAATTTAATATTTTTCTTTTAATAGTATTTTTCTTTAGTGTTATTTTCTATGGTGGGCGAACAATTATTGATGTTTTTGCGGTAAATACAGATGTTACAGCTCCATCAATTAAAACTGGAAGCGTAATTATAAATCCATCAATTGTCTTGACTGGATCTTATTTTACAATAACCATGACGGTAATAGACGATATTTCAAATATTCAAGCAGCTAATATTATTCTTGAGAGTCCGTCGGGTAACGATATTTTACACGCAGAATCAACCTCTTTAAGTTCTTCAAGTACAAGCACTAGGACTTATACCATATTAATGCCTTCTGGTTATGAAGCGGGAACATGGAAAGTTAGATCAATTTATCTTGCAGATGAACCTGGTAATACAACAACATTATATTTTGGTGATAAGATTGGTTATACCTTTGAAGTAAAAACAGGAACTGAAAATATTCAATCAACTAATCCAATTTGTACTTCATTTAATTATGGAAATTGGTGGAGCTGTCAAGCAGATGAAACACAATTAAGAGCAATTGCTAGCGCCCTTCCTTTTGGTTGCACAGGAGGCAGTCCAGTATTAAAAAATAATCAATGTACATATATTAATAATTGTAGTTCTAGTACTGATGATGCAATAAAAATAAATAATTGTATTTGGAGCGGGGGGGTATGGGACTCAAATACTTGCAACTGTGTTTGTTCAACTAGTTATCATTTTGAGGGAACAAGCTGCTTGTATACACGTACCTGTACAGTTGCTGATTATTCTTCTTGGTCAACTTGTCCTGCGACCGGAGGAACACAAACCAGGACTCTTAATGCTGGCGTAGTCTGTACAGAAACTTCAAGTGTATCCACATCTCAAGCATGTTTAAGTACAACTAATATGATTTCAACAAATGCAACTGCTGCTACTACCACTTCCTTGCGATACTGCACAGCTGCTGATTATTCTTCTTGGTCAACTTGTCCTGCGACCGGAGGAACACAAACCAGGACTCTTAATACTGGCGTAGCCTGTACGCCAACTCCAAATGTGCCTACAACTCAAACATGTACGGTTTCAAATACTATAACTACAACAACCAATAACACATCTACATTGTCGGCCTGTACGACCGCTGATTATTCTACTACTTGGTCAGCTTGTAAGCCAAACAATACTCAAACTAAAACTCTTTTGTCTACTGCTAAATGTTCAGGTCCAACAACTTTATCTCAGTCATGTGAATATAGTTATTGTGATATGACAAATTATTTATTAAATAGTCAAAATAGAGATAGCTGTAAAAATAGTGAAGGAACATGGAATTCAAATACATGTGTTTGTACTTGTCCTGCTAATCATTATCTTGATGGAAAAATTTGTGTATATACAAACATTACTTGTAATGGTTTTGAATATTCTGATTGGAGTGAATGTGTAAATGGAGTTCAAAAAAGAACTATTACAAAGAGAATACCTGATAATTGTTCTAGTGGATTTCCAGAAGCTCTTGAGAAGCAGTGTATAGTTGTTCCTACTTGCACTAAAGATGAATGGACTTGTGGAGAATGGAGTGAATGTTTAAATAATACTCAGAAAAGAATTTGTTCTCTTTCTTATGATTGTGAAGAGGTTATCACCGAGAATCCCTATAAAACAGAACAAACTTGTACCCCTCAAACGGTCAATCATATTTATTGTCAGTATACATATACTCCTTGGGGGGATTGTATTAATGGAATGCAGTATAGGGATATAGCAACTCGTTCACCAGATGGATGCGAGAATACAACAACAGAATCTTTATCAAAAATATGTAATTCATCTTCCTCTTGTCAATATACTTACAGTGATTGGGGAAGTTGTGTTAACGGGAAAAAAACAAGGACGGTTATTTCAAAATATCCGAGCACTTGTACTGACGGTCCTATTCTTGAAGATACATGCGTGGATACTCAAATTTCTGAAGAATGTCTCAATATTGGATGGACTAATTTAAGTGATTGCGAATTATATACTTATAAAGAGAAAGTATTGTCAGACTGTAGGGCTAAGAATTTAACCACCTTTGATAGTTGTCGAGAATATATACTTACATATGGTAAACCGTCTAAATGTAACGAAATAAGTGGATTAGCTTGTGATAACCTAATTAATGATTTTATTCTTTCTGGACTTAAAGATAAAATTTCAACAGTCTCTAAAGAGCAACTTTCTAGTATTGCTGGTAGTGCTGGTATAATTAATGCGCAACAAGGAATTATAACTGTTCAAATTAAATCAACAATTTCAGGAGAACCCACTCAAAGCAAAGAAATTAAAATAGAAGAGATGCCATTAGCCACTAGCAATTCAGATCAAATATCAGTAAATTTAATACCAACAAGTAGTACTTCTTTTCAAGATAGTTTATCTCCAGTTGGTATTACTTTTGATACCGATGGAGACGGTTTGCCTGATGATGTAGAAAAACGCATAGGAACGGATCCTAATAAAAAAGATACAGATGGCGACGGAATTAATGATAATGAAGAACTAAAGAATGGAACAAATCCATTAGATCCATTGGCAAATTCAACTGTAACAGTTTTATCGGGAGTTGATAAAGCATTAGTAGAAGGAAAAACATTAGAACAACCCAAACTTTCTAATTCAACTATTAGTAAAACGTTAACTGTTAATTCAATTGAATCAACTTTAACTGCTGAAAAAAATAATTTAAAACTTCAAGGAAAAGCTGAGCCCAATAAAGTAATTACTTTATTTATTTATAGTGTTATGCCGATTGTGGTAACGGTTCAATCAGATTCGAATGGAAACTGGGTTTATGAATTAGACAAAACTTTAGTTGATGGAACACACGAAGCATATGTGGCAATTAACGATGATGAAGGAAAGATTGTAGAAACCAGCTTACCAACACCTTTTTTCATAGCTCAGGCACAAGCTGTTTCAGTCGATAATTTCATTGCAGCTGGTGATGCTAGTCAAGTTTCTGATAAAACTGACGGAATGATAATATTGTATGTATTAGGAGGATTAATAGTAATATTTATTTTTATTGCTGGGATATTGATTATTAGGCAGAAATATTCTGAATAATATGAATTTTAAATTTTTAAGAGACAACAAACAGGTTGTATATTCCATAGCTTTAATGATTTTAATTCCAGGAGTGATAATTTTGAATACTTGGATATTTTCAACATCTTTTAGAAAAACAATAGATCAAAGTTTACAGGATAAAGCTATTGGTATTGGAGAATCAGTTAATGCTGGACTTTCGAATCAACTTAATTCACCAGAAGAGATGCAGACTTTTATTGATAATTGGAAAGGATATAATAGCGATACAAAATCTTTAGATATTTTTTATCGTGATAATGATACTTTCAAGCTGGTTGCAACAATGAATAATAATGAGAAATTAGGCAAAGAAGATAATTCTTTAGTCTATACTATTGCTTGGAATAATAATTGGCCAAGTGCACAAAAGATATATGAATCAGATGGAACCAATAATCATCGTTATTGGTTGGTTGTTATGCCCCTAAAAGACTTGAATGGACAGAAACAAGCCCTATTATCAATGAAGCTCTCGGCTGATGTTATAGACACAATTATGGCTATTGTTTTAGGTAAGTCGTATTGGATGTTGTTAATAACAATCATTTTTATTGTATTGCTTTTGTTGGTAAATTCTCGTCTTTTTGAATATTCTATTTTGTATAATAAAATTAAAGAGGTTGATGCAATGAAAGACGAATTCATCTCTATGGCTTCTCATGAATTAAGAACCCCAGTGACGGTTATTCGTGGTTATGCAACTATGATGATTGAAGAAGCTCAAAAATTAGGTGTCAACAATGAAGCTAAAGAATATTTATCAATCATAGATGTTTCGTCAGAAAGGTTAAATAATTTAATTGAAGATCTTTTAAATGTTTCAAGAATTGAGCAAGGAAGGTTAAAGATGGATATCAAGGAAATAGAAATATGGCCATTAATTGAAGAAACAATAAAAGAAATGAAAATACAGGCAGACAACAAAGGATTAGTTTTGTCTTGTGTTTTGGAGCCCAATACGAAATCTTTTATTTTTGCCGACAAAGATCGTTTAAAGCAAGTTTTAATTAATATCATCGGTAATTCTATTAAATATACTCCCTCAGGAAGTGTTGAGGTGAAGGCTTTAAATAGAGATAGTAATTTAGTAATAATAATTAAAGATACTGGAATTGGAATGACAGCCAAACAAAGAGAACATCTGTTTGAAAAGTTTTATAGAATTAAGACTAAAAAAACAGAAGACATTGTTGGAACTGGATTAGGTCTTTGGATTACCAAACAAATTATCGAATTAATGAAAGGAACGATCACAATCGATTCAATGGAAAACGTAGGAACACAAGTTACATTAGAATTTCCTTTAATTAAATAATAATAAAATAAAAATATGCTTAAAGATTTTATTGCTTTTCTAAAAGAATACAATATAGTTTCTTTAACAATGGCTTTTATTATGGGGGCAGCCAGTACTAGCTTGGTTAATTCATTAGTTAAAGATATTATTATGCCAATATTTTCTCCCTTGACTTCATCGGGAGATTGGCAGAATGCAGTATTAAACTTGGGGCCAATAAGTATTAAATACGGATCATTCTTGGGAGAACTTTTAAATTTTATAGTTTTGGGATTAGTGATTTTTATTATCGCTAAAAAAATATTAAAAATGGATGCTCCTAAATAATATCTTGATATTTAATCGTTTACCTTGTAAAATATACACAATATGAATAATTTAAGAAATGTAGACGTTAAAGGGAAAAAAGTGTTGGTTAGGGTAGATTTTAACGCTCCCTTAACTAAAGAAGGAGAAGTAAGCGATAATTTTAGAATTAAAAAAGCTATTCCAACTTTAGAATATTTAAGAACTAAAGAAGCAAAAGTTATAGTTATTACTCACTTAGGGCAACCCAAAGGAAAAGATTTAAAATATTCAATTAGGCCTATTGCAAGAAGATTATGGGAGTTAATGGGTGGAAGAATTAAATTTATTAACGATACAATAGGGAAAGCAGTAGAAAAGGAAATTTCCCAGATGAAAGAGGGAGACGTTATAGTTTTAGAAAATTTGAGATTTTACAAGGGAGAAGAAGAAAACAGTGAAGAATTTTCACGTCAACTTGCTCGATTGGGCGATATTTTTGTTCAGGATGGATTCGGAGTTTGCCACCGCTCACATTCTTCAATGATAGGCATAACAAAATTTCTTCCTTCATATCCTGGATTATTACTCGAAGAAGAAATTAGGGTTTTATCTAATGCTTTAGTTTCTCCAGATAGGCCACTGGTTTCAATTATTGGAGGAGCAAAAGTTTCAACCAAAACTAGAGTAATTGAAAGATTGTTAGATAAATCAGATTATTTATTGTTGGGAGGGAAAATTGCTAATTCTCTATTAGTGGCTAAGGGCCAATGTATTAAAGATTTATTGAGCAGCGATGAAGAAAATTTAATGGAAATTGTTAAAGGAATAGATTTGACAAGTCCTAAGCTTCATTTGCCAATTGATGGAATAATGGCTTTGAACAATTTTGACGAAGAATACTCAAGGGTAGGGGCAGTTGGAACAGTAAGGCGAGAAGAAGGAATATTTGATATCGGACCAGAAACAGTAGAAAAATATATAGCTATATTAAGCGAGGCTAAAACAATAATTTGGAATGGACCTTTAGGTTTATTTGAAAAAAAACCTTTTGATAAAGGAACAGTGGATATTGCTAAAATGATAGGAGCAATCAATAGTCAAGTTTTTTCAATTATTGGAGGAGGAGAGACTGTTGAGGCAATACAACAATTAGGAATAGAGGATCAATTTGATCATATTTCAACTGGTGGAGGGGCAATGCTTGATTTTATGGCTGGGAAAGATTTGCCGGGAATAATGGCTTTAGAAGAGAATAGTAATAAAAAGAAAGATGTTGAAGATTAAAAATATTGATAAGGCGGCTGACAGAATAAGAGAAGCAGTTTTAAACAATGAACAAATAGTTATATATGGAGATTCTGATTTAGATGGGATATCTTCAATGGTGATAGTTAAAGAGTCAATAGATAATTTGATTTCTCTGCTTTCCAAAGAGAAGAAAGAATCTTTTCCCACTATTTTTGCTTTTTCTCCAGAAAGAAAAAGCGAAGGGTATGGATTGAATGATAAAGCTTTAGCTTTTATTAAATCAAAAGTTAATAAGGGTTTAATTATCACTCTTGATTGTGGAATAACTAATTTTAAAGAAATCGAAGACGCTAAAAATAGCGGATTTTCTGTTGTTGTAGTAGATCATCATAAGGCGATTGGAGGTATACCCGAAGCAGCAGAGATTGTTGTTGATCCGAAGCAACCAGACGATGACTACCCCTTCAAAGAATATGCTAACGTTGGTATTACTTTTAAATTATCAGAAGAATTATTGGGAGAAAAATTATCACCCATGTTAAGAGATAGTTTTTTAGAATTAACAGCTTTAGCAACCATCTCTGATATGATGCCTGAGGTGGGAGAAAATGAAGAATGGATTAAGGAGGGATTGGAAAAAATAGAATATAGTCAAAGACCAGCAATCAGAGCAATATTTTCAATTCTTAATCCAATGGATTTTGGATCAAAAAGAGATATGGTTTCAAAGATTAATAGCGCCTTAAACTCTGCAACGATTGAAAACCACATTCCTAAACCTTATTTATTTTTAATTGAGTCTGATTTTGATAAAGCTAAACAAGTTGCCCAAGAATTATTTTTAGAAAGTCACGAAAAGCAAAGAGAGATAGCAGTAATAACTAACGATTTAATAGAAAAGATTTCAATGAGCAATAACTCCAGTATTATTTTTGAGGGTTCTCATTTATGGGAGCCAGAATATTTAGGAGCAGCTGCTTCTCGTTTATGCAACTATTTTGAAAAGCCAGTTTTTCTTTATAAAAAAGGAGAGGAATTAAGTAGAGGAACAGTGAGGGTTCCTAAGGGAATGGATGCAGTTCAAGCTATGGAAAGCTGTAAGGAATTATTAGTGACTTTTGGAGGGCATCCTCCCGCAGCTGGATTTACAGTAAACAATAGCAATATTTTTAAATTTGAAGAATGTTTAAAAAAGTATTTTAATTGATATAAAGGAGTAATATTTTATACTAGGAGGCATATTGCCTCCTTTTTGTTTGGATGGTATAATATATTTTCCTAAGTTTTAAAACCTATGGATTTTAAACTAAAAGGGGAAATGAAACCAAAAGGAGACCAGCCTCAAGCTATTGAAAAGTTAGTTCAAGGCTTAAAACAGGGAATGGGAAAACAAACATTGCTTGGAGTTACTGGGTCTGGTAAGACTTTTACCATAGCGAATGTAATAGATAAGGTGCAGAAGCCGACACTGGTAATTTCGCATAACAAAACTTTGGCTGCTCAATTATGTAATGAGTTTAGGGAATTCTTTCCAGATAATGCGGTTGAATATTTTGTATCTTATTATGACTACTATCAGCCAGAAACATATATGGTTCATACAGATACGTATATAGAAAAAGAAGCCCAGATTAATGAAGAGATAGATAGATTAAGACATGCTTGCACTCAAGCATTAATGACCAGAAAAGACGTTATTATCGTTTGTTCTGTTTCTTGCATCTATGGATTAGGTTCTCCCGATGAATACAAGAAAGTAATGCATATTTTTAAAAAAGGAGAAAAGATTAGTCGCAAAGAAGTGGTCAGGAAATTAATTGATTTGCAGTTTGAAAGAACCAATGAAGATTTATTTTTGGGAAAATTTAGATTAAGAGGTCAGGTTTTAGAAATAATGCCAGTAAGCCAAAAAGTAATATATCGAATGAGTATTTCCGATAAAATCGATTCAATAGAATTAATCGACCCGATTAGAAGGAATGTTTTGGAAGAAGTTGATGAGATTTCTTTATTTGCCGCCAAGCACTATGTCTTAAATGACGAAACAAAAAAAGAAGCTTTAAAAGAAATAAGAGAAGAATTAGAAGAAAGGTTAAAGTTTTTTGAACGTGAAGGAAAATTATTGGAACACGAAAGATTGAAAAGAAGAGTCAATTATGATCTAGAGATGATTGAGAATATCGGTTATTGCCAAGGGATAGAAAACTATTCAAGACATTTTGATGGAAGAAAATTAGGACAGCCTCCCTTTACTCTGATAGATTATTTCAAAGCAGCCGATCCTGATTTTTTAACTGTTATCGATGAATCGCACGTTACTGTTCCTCAAATTGGGGGAATGTATTTTGGTGACAAATCAAGAAAGAAGTCTTTAATTGATTATGGTTTTCGTTTGGAGAGCGCATATGATAACCGACCATTGCAGTATTCTGAATTCGAAGCATTAACTAAAAGAAAGATATATGTTTCAGCGACACCAAAAGAAGAAGAACTGAGTCAAAGCGAACAAATAGTTGAACAGATAGTCAGACCAACTGGATTGATTGACCCAGAGGTTATCATTAGGCCGATTACAGCCAAAGGAGGTGATTCTCAGATAGATGACTTGATTAAAAGAATAGAAGATCAAGTTTCCATAAAAGAAAGAACTTTGGTCACTACTCTAACCAAGAGAATGGCTGAAGATTTAACAGATTATCTAGAAAAGAAAAAAATTAAAGTTAAGTATTTACATAGCGATATTAAAACATTAGAAAGAATTGACACAATTACCGAACTAAGAAGAGGAAGCATTGATGTTATTGTTGGAGTCAACCTATTAAGAGAAGGATTGGATATTCCTGAGGTTTCTTTGGTGGCAGTTCTTGATGCTGACAAAGAAGGATTTTTAAGAAACGAAACTAGTTTAATTCAAACTATTGGACGTGCGGCTAGAAATGTTAATGGTCGTGTTGTTTTGTATGCTGACAATATTACCAAATCAATTGAGAAAGCGGTTAGTGAAACCGCCAGAAGAAGAGAGATTCAATTAGAGTATAATAAGGAATATGGAATTACTCCAAAAACTATCGAAAAGAGCATTAAGAATATTTTAGAACAGTTTGGTCTTACTTCAAAACAATTAAAGTCCAAGAAACGTAATCAAAAAATATTAGAGATGGATTTAGAGGGAGATGCTAGATCAATAAAAGAGATACTGAAAGATAAGAAGCTTAAAATGAAGGAAGCGGCTGATAAATTGGAATTTGAATTGGCAGCCATCTTAAGGGATGAAATTAATCAATTGGAGAAAGAGGTAAAAAAAAAATAATATGCAGGATAAAATAATAATCAAAGGAGCAAGAGAACATAATTTAAAGAATGTTTCTCTGGAATTGCCCCGAAATAAAATGGTTGTGTTCACCGGATTGTCGGGTTCGGGAAAATCAAGCTTGGCTTTTGATACAATTTTTGCTGAAGGACAGAGAAGGTATATTGAATCTTTATCCTCATATGCTAGGCAGTTTTTAGGAGGAATGCAAAAACCAGACGTTGATGAAATAGAAGGATTGTCTCCAGCTATTTCAATTAGTCAGAAAGCTCATAGTAGTAATCCGCGTTCCACTGTTTCGACTATCACTGAGATATATGATTATTTAAGAGTTCTATACGCTAGAATTGGAAAACCTCACTGTCCTAATTGCGGGATTAGTATTGAAAAAATGACGACTGATGAGATATTTAAAAAAACAGAAGAGTTACTCAAAGAAGAGGGACCTTTGTTTATTTTATCTCCAGTAGTAAGAGGAAGAAAGGGAGAATATTTTCAAATGCTTCAGGATACTTACGAAGCTGGTTTTTCTGAAGTGAGAATTGATGGGAAGATAAGAAGTATGAAAGAAAGAATACCTTTAGAAAAAGCAAAGATTCATACTATTGAAATTGTAATTGATAAGATATATTTTTCTAAGATTGATGATGATTTTGAATTTAGATTGAATGAAGCTATTGAAACAGCAATTGATATGTCTGATGGTCTTTGTACGATTATTTTCCCCAATAAAGAAGAAAAGATATTCAGCACGCAATATTCTTGTCCTAAATGCGGATTCAGTTTTCCTGAAATAGAGCCGAGATTATTCAGTTTTAATAGTCCATATGGTGCTTGTCCTGAATGTAATGGATTGGGGACTGAAAATCCTTTTTCAACTAATCCTTGTCCAGTTTGCGAAGGAAAGAGATTAAATAATAATGCTTTATCGATTAAAGTTAATAATAAGAATATTTGGGAGGCAACCAATATGACCGTTGAGAAGGCTTTAGAATTCTTTTCTAAAACAGGAGAAGAGATAAGCAAGAAAGATAAAGAAATTGCTGAGGTTATTTTTAATGAGATAAAGAATAGACTTCAATTTATGATTGACGTTGGTTTGCACTATATCACTCTAAATAGAATGTCCGGAACTTTATCGGGTGGAGAATCGCAAAGAATCCGTTTAGCTTCACAGGTTGGAACTAAATTAGTCGGAGCATTGTATGTTTTGGATGAACCGACCATCGGATTACATCAGAGAGATAATGAAATGTTGGTTAAAACATTAAGAAATCTATGTGATATTGGAAACAGCATTATCGTTGTCGAGCATGATGAAGATACGATTATGACCAGTGATTGGGTTGTTGATTTTGGTCCTCGAGCCGGACAACATGGGGGAGAAATAATGTTTTCTGGTCCTTTAAATAATTTATTGTTAAAAGGAAAAGAGACTTCAAATTGCAAACAATATGGAAGTGCTCAGAAATCTTTAACCGGAAAGTATTTAAGAGGAGAAGAAAAGATAGAAATACCTAAAGAAAAAAGAGGGGTTCACAGTGCTATGCCGAAATTGAAAATTATTGGTGCTACGGAAAATAATTTAAAAAACATTAACGTTGACATTCCTTTGGGCAGGCTAGTTTGCTTGACCGGTGTTTCTGGTTCAGGAAAATCAACCCTAATGAATAATATTATATATAAATACGTAACCGGAAAACTTAATCGTTTTAAAAGGGACATCAAAGTAAAGGAAATTAAAAATATAGAATATTTAAATAGGGTAGTTAGAGTGGATCAGTCTTTGATTGGCCGTTCTTCTCGTTCTAATCCAGCTACCTATACTAAGGTTTATGACGAGATAAGAAATTTATTTTCTGTAACTCCCGAAGCAAGAATGAAAGGATATAAGCCGGGAAGGTTCAGTTTTAATCGTCCAGGAGGAAGATGTGAGAATTGTGAAGGAAAGGGAACCTTGGAAATAGAAATGCATTTTTTGCCTAACGTTGAAGTGGTTTGTGATGTTTGCAAGGGACGTAGATTTAATAAAGAAACTTTAGATATTCACTATAAGGAAAAGAATATTTCAGATGTTTTAAACATGACCATTGAAGAAGCGGTAGAATTCTTTAAGGATATTCCTTTTATTTACGACAAACTTAAAGTTTTAAATGAGGTTGGTTTAGGATATTTAACTTTAGGTCAGCCAGCAACAACTTTGTCGGGCGGAGAATCGCAAAGAATAAAATTAAGTAGAGAATTATCAAAACAAGGAACAGTTAAAACATTGTACTTATTAGATGAACCGACAACCGGGCTTCATTATGACGATATTAAAAAATTAATGATTCTTTTGCAGAAATTAGTTTCTCAAGGAAACACAGTGATGGTGATTGAGCACAATTTAGATTTTATCAAGTGTGCTGATTGGATTATTGATTTGGGACCTGAAGGTGGGGATGAAGGAGGAAAAGTAGTGGGAGAGGGAACTCCCGAAGAATTATCCAAGATGCCGACTTGGACTGGTAAATATTTAAAGAGAGTTTTTAAAAATGTCTAATTGGCAAAACAAAATTAAAAAAATACCAGAAACTCCCGGGATTTATCTTTTTTATAAAGGAAAAGAGCTTGTTTATATTGGCAAAGCTACTTCTTTGAGAAATAGAGTTAAAAGTTATTTAAATCCCAAGACATTACGTCCAATAGAGGTTTTAATGAAGAATGTGAGTGATGTTAAATGGAAAACAACAGATTCAGTTTTGGAGGCTGTTATTCTCGAGGCTAACTACATTAAGGAATTTAAGCCAAAATACAACGTCAAAGAAAAGGATGATAAGAGTTGGAACTTTTTTGCCATAACCAAGGAAGAATTTCCTAAGTTGATTGCAGTCAGAGAACATAATTTAAAAAAAGAAAATTATTTGTATACCTTTGGACCTTACGCCGAAATGAAGACTGCACAGATTTTAAAACTTCTTCACTTTTTATTTAAAGTTTCGAGATGTAATTCTAGTCAAAAAAAACCTTGTTTTGATTATCATTTGAATAATTGTTTGGGAGTTTGCACAGGAGAAATATCTGCTCGTGAATACAAAGAAAAAGTCATTAAACCTTTAGTGGTATTTTTGAGGGGAAAGAAAAAGAGATTAATATCTTCTCTGGAGAAAAAAATGAGAGAAGCCTCAAAAAAAGAAGACTTTGAAGAAGCTAAAAGATTAAGAGATCAGATTTTTTCATTGAATAAAATAAGGGATTTTGCCTTGCTTGATAAGAGTTTTTTGATTAGTGAAAAAAAGGAAGAAAAATCTTTAAGAATCGAAGGCTATGATATTTCTAATTTAGGGAGCGAAGCAATGGTTGGAAGCATGGTCGTTTTTAATGAGTCCGGACCATTGAAGAGCGAATACAAGAAATTCAAGATAAAAAGCGTTTTCGGACAAAGCGATGTGGATTGTTTAAAAGAAATTTTAGAAAGGAGGTTAAAACATTCTGAATGGCCGATGCCAGATTTAATTTTAGTTGATGGAGGAAAACCTCAAGTCAATGCAATTAATAATATTTTAAAGAATAATAATTTAGATATTGATGTGGTTGGCATTGCCAAAGGGCCGGAAAGGAAAAAGAACGAATTCTTTTTTAATAAAAATAATAAATTTATTTTAAATAACGAAAATCTTTTAATTAGAGTAAGAGATGAGGCTCATCGATTTGCTATTAACTATCAAAGAGAACTGAAAAGACGTAGCTTGACTTCTTGATTGTCTTTGATAATGTGTGATTACCACAATTAAAGTGGCAGTACATTGGTGATAATAATGTTCGGTCTTAGTAAAGATAGCAGATCGCTATATGAAATGGGTTTTATGCCCAACGCAGATCCAGCTCTGTCGTTCAGAATCCGCAAAGACTTAACAGAGTCTTTAAATATTAACCAGAGTCCGGTTGCAGAAAAAATAAAGCAATTTGATTTCCAAAGCTTTTCTGGCTTTGATGAAAATTTCGGATTTGATGGTGCCTTTCAAAAGAACGAGGAACGGCAAGAAGATATTAAATATATCATTCCTATTCCCAAGGCATCAAAAATTCACGTTCCATCGTGGAAATCTATTCATGCAGTTGTTCAAAGCATTGCTTTGTTCACCGAACTTGCTCGTTCTTCTTATAGAGAAGGCGGCTTCCGTGAAAAGAAACAACTTATTTCTTTATATGTTGTTGCCAATCATGAGCGTGGATTGTATGCCGTCGCCGGTGACTATTCACCCACTTTTTGCGATTGGCTTAATGACATCGCTTCAAGAGATGATTTTGAAAACGCCGAAAGAGCGATGGAGCAAACCTATTCCTATATCTGGAACAGGCCCAGGAGTGGAATTTTCCAAGTCTATCCTCACGAAGAAGGAGGGTTGACTCTTCAGTGCCCATCGCATTGTGTCGTTTATCCCAGATCGTCAAGGGTGGGACATAGAGGAGTAGAATTCGACTCAAGTGAAGTACGTCACGGAGCTGAAGTCCTGGTTCCTCTTTCCGGTCTCTTTGCTCTCTGTGAAATAGCAGGAAGAGATATATACGGTTCCTCATATTGAGGAACTCTTTTTATAGAGATTGAAAATTATCGTTAATGGTAATATGATTAGGAAAAAGATATGGAAAAACAAATTAAAGAAATAGAGCTTTTGGCTCCGGCCAAGAATCTAAATACGGGAATAGCTGCTATTAATGCTGGTGCTGATGCAGTATATATCGGAGCTCCTAAGTTTGGAGCTCGTGCAGCTGCTTCTAATTCTTTAGAGGAAATAGAAAAATTAATAGATTACGCTCATCAATTTAGAGTTAAGGTTTATATTACTTTAAACACTATTTTGTTTGATAATGAATTAAAGGAAGCTAATGATTTAATTTGGAGTCTTTATAATCTAAAAGTTGATGGAATAATAATTCAAGACATGGGAATATTGGAGATGGATTTGCCTCCAGTTACTTTAATTGCTAGCACGCAAACCGATAATTATTCTTTAGAGAGGATAAAGTTTTTAGAAGATATTGGATTTAAAAGAATAATTTTAGCTAGAGAGCTTTCTTTAGAACAGATTAAAGAAATAAGAGATAACACTAATTTAGAATTAGAATCGTTTGTTCATGGAGCTCTTTGTGTGAGCTTTTCTGGCCGATGTTATTTAAGTTCATATTTAAGCGGAAGAAGCGCTAATCGAGGCGAATGCATCCAGGCTTGTCGTTTACCGTATACCTTAGTTGATGGAGAAAACAATGTTATTGCTAAAAATAAACCCCTCCTTTGTTTAAAGGATTTTAATCTTTCTAATAATCTTGAAGAATTGATAGATGCTGGTATTACTTCATTTAAAATAGAAGGAAGACTTAAAGACGAAGATTATGTTTCTAATGTTGTGGCTTATTACAATAAGAAACTGAATAGTATTAAGAAGATAAAAAGAACCTCTACTGGTATTGTTTCCTTGGGATTTGAACCTGACTTAGAAAAGACATTTCATCGAACCTATACAATATATTTTTTAAAAGGAAGACAAAAAGACATCCTTTCTTCTTCTCCTAAATCAATTGGAAAATTATTGGGAAGGGTAAAAGATGTTTTGAATGATTACTTTATTTTAGAGAATGATGTTGAGATAAACAACGGAGACGGACTTTGCTATTTTGATAAATTCGGTAATCTTATCGGGAGCAACGTGAATGTTGTTTTGGGAAATAAGATATTTTTAAATGATATGTCGGGGATTATTAAAGGACTTGATATATATCGTAATACTGATACAAAGTTTTTAAAAAGCATAAAAGCAGAAAGAAAAATACCTTTATCTTTTTCATTTAAAGAAAATAGCAAAGGATTCTCTCTAGTTGTTAAGGATGATGATGGTAATCAAGGAATTGGTGAAATTAAGATTAATAAACAAGAAGCAGAAAAGAAAGAGAAAGCCATAGAGAACGTAATCAATCAATTAGGAAAATTAGGAGAAACCATTTATACAATTAAAGAAATTAATATTAAATGGAAAAAACCATATTTTATTCCAATATCACAAATTAATGAAATGAGAAGAGAGGCCATAGATAATCTTTCTTTTGAAAGAAAAAAGAATTACAAGATAGAAGAATTTAAAATTAAAGATAATAATATTCAATTTATAACAAAAAAACTTTCTTATGAATGGAACGTTTCCAACAAATTAGCCGAAAAGTTTTATAAAAAACATGGAGTAGTTGATATTGAACCGGCTTTTGAAATTAAAAAAAGAGACAAGGTAATGACCACTAAGCATTGTTTAAAGAACTATTTCGGTTTTTGTCCTAAAGACCACAAGATAATCAAAGAACCTCTTTATTTAATCAATGAAAAGGGTCAAAAGTTCCTCCTTAAGTTTAATTGTATTAGTTGCCAGATGGAAGTTATTGTTGTTGAAAAATAAGCCTTAAAATGGTATTGTTGTAATACATAATAAAAAATACGAAAATGAAATATAAATTTAAACCCAATTTTAAATCAAAAAAAACATGGATTATAATAGCAGTAATAGCTCTGGTTTTGATTATTGCTTTTTCCTTTCTGTTTAGCGAAAAAAAGGCTTCAAAATATGAAACAGTTAAGGTGGTAAGAGGAGAATTAGTTCAAACAGTTGATGCTACGGGAAAGGTAGAATCAGCCAACGATTTATCTCTTCATTTTGATGGAGTGGGAATAGTTGAGAATGTTAAAGTAAAAGAAGGTGATACTGTAAGGGCTGGGCAGTGGTTGGCTAATTTATCTTTATCTCAATTAAATGCTGCTGTCGCTCAGGCTCAAGCTTCTTTAGATCAGAAATTGGCAGGAGCAACTAATGAACAGATAAATGTAGCTCAAAAGCAAGTTGAATCGGCACAGCTTGCTTTAAATAAAGCAGAAGAGACATTAAATGATACTAAGGTTTTAACTGATAAGAATTTAGCTGCTAAATATTCATATGCTTTGAACGTTTTAGATGATACCTATATTAAAATGTATAATGCTTATACAGTCGTTGACGGAATAAAGGATAACTATTTTGAGAGTAATGATCAAGAAGGTCTAACTGTAAGAAACAATGAAGAATATCAAATAAAGAGACCTAAAGATGAAACTAAAACATATATTGATACTGCTAAGACTACTGGAAAAACAGAAGATATTGATGGAGCAATTTTGAATGCTAAAACGTCTTTAAGTAAGATACTTATTGGTTTAACTGTAATTAGGAGTGTTTGTGATGAATCGACTTATCAAAATAGGGTTACTTCAACTGAAAAATTATCTCTTGATACTCAGAAGTCCTATATTAGTACAGCCCAAACAACAATTTCTTCTTTAGAGAATGAAATTTCTATTTTAAAAACTCAAAATGAAAATAGCTTGAATTCGGCCCAGGCTGCCGTTGATACTGCTAAAGCTGCTCTTGAGTTACAACAAGCTAATTATGATTCTTTGGTAGCCAAACCAAGAGATATTGATATTGCGTATTATCAGGCTGTTTTAAATCAGGCTATTGCTAGTAGGAATAAAGCCATAATTTATGCTCCAATTGAGGGGGTAATAACTAAAGTTAATAAGAAAAAAGGGGAATTGATTTCTTCATCTGAAACAATGATAGAACTTCTTTCTCCTCATTATGAAATTCAAGTTGATATTCCCGAAACAGATGTTGTTAAGTTAAAAACAGGAAATGATACCACCATTACTTTAGATGCATTAGGTAGCGATATTAAGTTTACAGGAAGCATTTTATCAATTGACCCTGCTTCAACAGACATTCAAGATGTTGTTTATTATAAAGTAAAGGTTGGTATTAGTGATGAAAATGCTGAACTATTCAAATCAGGAATGACTGCAGATGTTTTAATTAAAACAGATAGCAGGGATAATGTATTATACATTCCTTATAGAGCTGTATTATCAAGAAGTGATAGTGATGAAAAATATGTAAGAGTTTTAATTAATGGAAAGATTGAAGAAAAAAATGTTCAATTAGGATTAAGGGCTGATAATGGCATGGTAGAAATTTTATCAGGATTATCTGAAGATGAAGAAATAGTATTAAAAATTGGAAAATAACATGTTAATCAGTGTTAAGAATTTACAAAAGGATTTTATTAACGACGATGTCGTTACTTCGGTTTTGAAAGGAGTAACTTTTGACATAGAAAAAGGTGAATTTGTCTCTATAATGGGACCATCTGGTTCTGGAAAATCAACCTTAATGCATATTTTAAGTTTTTTAGACAAAGCAACTGGAGGAACCTATAATTTTGAAACTAGAGATGTTAGCAAGTTAAATGATGATGAATTAGCTGAAATGAGAAGTAAAAAAGTTGGTTTTATATTCCAATCTTTCAATCTTTTAAATAGATCTTCTGTTTTAGAGAATGTAATGCTTCCCTTGGTATATACTGATACATTAAATGACGAAAGAGTTAAGAGAGCTAAAGATTTATTAGAGAAAGTTGGGTTAAGCCATAGACTCAATTATTCTCCTAATAAGCTTTCTGGAGGAGAAAAGCAAAGAGTCGCCATAGCTAGAGCTTTAATTAATTCTCCAGAAGTTATTTTTGCTGACGAGCCTACGGGGAATCTTGATTCTAAATCAGGAGCTCAGGTTATGAAAATTCTTCAAGACTTAAATGATCAGGGTCATACTATTATTTTGGTTACTCACGAAAAAGCAACGGCTGAGCATGCCGAAAGAATAATTCGTATAAAAGATGGAGTTATTCTTGATGATTCAAAGGTTCTTCAAAGGTTAAGAGCCGGGGGAGAGGTGCTTAATAAATAATATGAACATTCTTGAGTCAATAAAAAATTCTTGGCACATGATAGTTCGCAACAAAGTGCGATCCTTTTTGACTATGCTTGGAATTGTTATAGGAATTACCGCAGTAATGATAGTTTTATCTGTCGGAGAAAGTGTTCAAGGACTAATTTTAAACGAAGTAAAAAGCATTGGTTCAAATTTAGTTGGAGTTTTGCCTGGCTATTCAGATGAAAACAGTCCGCCATCTTCTGTTTTTGGAGTTGTTATAACTTCATTAAAGTATGGAGATGGGGAAGCGATATTAAAAGGTAACTATCCACATATAGAATCTTTAGCAATGTATGTTTCAGGAAGCGACATAGTAACAGTAGAAGATAATAAGGTGAGTACTACTTTTTATGGAACGACAGCAAGTTATCTAGATGTTCAGAATTCTTCAATAGAGGAAGGAAGATTCTTCACTGAAGAAGAAGAGGTTGCTAATGCTAGGGTATTAGTTTTAGGTAATCAGATTGCAAAAGACTTATTTGGTGATCAAGATCCAATTGGAAAGAAGATAAAAATTAAAAAAGCTAACTTTACAGTTATAGGTATTTTAAAAAAGAAAGGAGGAAGTTTAATTCAAAATGAAGACGGCAATTTATTTGTTCCAATATCAACAGCTCAAAATATTCTTTTAGGAATTAATCATATTAGTTTCATGAGGGCAAAAATTGATAAAACTGAAAATATAGATGGAGCGATAGAATATATTAAGGATGTTTTGCGTGATAGACACAATATAATTGATTTAAAAGAAGATGATTTTACTGTTAGATCAACAACCCAAGCTTTAGAGACTATTTCTCTTATTACTAATGCTTTAAGATTTTTCTTAGTTGCTATTGCTGCTATTTCTTTAATTGTCGGTGGTTTTGGAATTATGAATATTATGTTAGCCACGGTTCAGGAAAGAACCAAAGAAATTGGTTTAAGAAAAGCAATTGGAGCAAAAAATACTGACATTACAAGGCAATTTTTAATTGAAGCAATGGCAATTACTTTTATTAGTGGAATAATAGGAATAGTAATAGGTTCTCTTATTTTAATTTTAATATCTGTAATTATTAATGCTTTGAATTATCATTGGGATTTAATAATTTCTCCTATTTCAATAATTTTAGGATGTATTGTTTCAATTGGAATCGGTTTAATATTTGGAATTGCTCCAGCTAGAAAAGCCAGTCTTTTAAATCCTATAGAGGCATTAAGATATGAATAAAATATTTATTCAAATTAAATCAGCTTTCTCTAGTCTGATGCGTCAAAGATCAAGAACGACTTTAACTATAATCGCGGTTGCTATTGGTATAGCTTCTTTGATTACTATGATTGCCGCTGGCAATGGTCTTAAGGCTATGGTTTTAAAAGAACTAGAAGCATATGGCTCAGATATGATAAATATTGAGGTGAGGGTGCCGGGAAAAGGAGCGACAGGAAGTTCTACTAGTTTTGCGACAGGGACAACGATTACTACTTTTAAAAATAGCGACGCTGAAAAAATAGGAAAAGTTGATAATGTAGAACTTCTGTATACCTACATTACCGGACAAGAAATTATTAAATATCAAGGAGAAGCTAAAAGCACAATGATTTTTGGCTATGGAGCCAATGCGCCACTAATTGAAAAAATACCAATTGATGTTGGAAGATTTTATAGTGTAGACGAAGAAGAGTCTATATCTTCAGTTATCGTTTTGGGGAGTAAAATTAAAGATGATCTTTTTGGAGATGATGACGCAATAGACAAAACGGTTTACGTAAGAGGTAAGCCATTTAAAGTGGTCGGAGTTCTAAAAGAAAGAGGAGCTACTTTTGGTATGAATATGGACTCTATTGTTTATATTCCTACTTTAACGATGCAGAAAAAACTTCTAGGGACAGATTATATTATTGGTTTATCAGTTAAAGTTAATGATGTTAATAAAATTAATGAAACTAAAGATGAATTAACCATTTTAATGAGAGAATTACATAATATTAATAGTCCAGATGAGGACGATTTTGAAGTTATGACTATGGCTGATGCTCAAACTATGGTAGGAACAGTTTTATCGGCTATTACGATGCTTTTAGCAGTTATAGCAGCAGTATCTTTAGTGGTGGGAGGGGTTGGTATTACAAATATTATGTATGTTTCAGTTATTGAAAGAACTTTTGAAGTTGGATTAAGAAGGGCGGTAGGAGCAAAGAAAAATGATATTCTTTGGCAGTTTTTATTAGAGGCCTCGATATTAACATTCTTAGGAGGATTACTGGGGGTAATTATTGGAATGGGGGTTTCATTTTTAATTTATTACGTTGCTGTATCTTTTGGATTAGATTGGACCTATGCGGTTTCTCCTTTTTCAATTATTTTATCTTTATTGTTTTCGGCCATAATTGGAATGTTTTTTGGAGTTTATCCGGCTCAAAAGGCTGCCAATATGGATCCGATTAATGCTTTGAGACAAGAGTAAATTGACAATATTCTTTAATTTTTGTAGTATCTTTATGGCGTCCTTAAAATTAGCGCCTAGGTGTATACCAATGAACCAAAAGAAAAAAGGGGCTTCATCATCAGAAACCAATAAATGGATTGGTTTTTGGGGTCTTGACTTAATTGCTCAAGACAAGTTTCTTAAGGAACGTTTTGGTAAAGAATTGTTCTCTGATCCTGCGGGTAGATATTTGATTATATCAAATTCGGGGACAAGCAGGGGAACCGTGCTAAATCCGCTACATAGCTCTGGAATGTTATTGTATTTTGGAGATTCAAAAAGTGCTGTGCGGTATGCCATTGCAAGAAGAGAATGGTTTGAAGGCAAAAATATAGCAGTGAGCGATGCTTGTATCGGCAAATTTTGTCCTATAGGCAATTGTTCATGTGCTTCCAAAGATTAAGGATTAATTTCCTTTTTTTAATTGAAAATAAATATTATTCCAGTTATTAAAAATATTAAAGCCGTAGTGTATCTTAATGGTTTTTCTACTTTTTCCATTTTATTAAAAACAATATCTATCTTTTCAGTATTATAACTTAAAAAGAAAGAGAGTATGATAATTGGAAGACTAGCTCCGATAGCAAAAAAGGGAGGGAGAAGTAATCCAACAGCAGATTTTATCGTTAGTGGAATCAATATTCCAAAAAAGAGGGCAGCGCTATGTGGGCAAAAAGCCAAAGATAATATCGCTCCCAAAGAAAAAGAACCAAAATAACCCCGAGAAGGGATATTTTTTATTTCCTTTTCATTTTCATCATCTTTATTAGCCAAAATAAACATTGTTATTCCAGAAATAATTAAAATTATTCCAGCAATTATTTCTCCGTATTTGGTCAAGAAAGAAAAATGAAAAGAAGACAATCCGAAATAAACAAGAAGCGCTATTATAGTATAACTTAAAATTCTTCCTAAGGAATAAAATAATCCGTGCATGATTATGCTTTTCTTTTTCGAGTTTTTAGAAATATAGGTAATAGCCGCTAAATTAGCCATTAAAGGGCAAATATCTATGTTTATTAATATTCCCATTAAGATAGCGGTTAAAAATTGTTCAATCATGTTTTGATTATATCCTAAGTTTAAAATATTAGGAAGTTGTCTTAATATTTGTTTTGTATTAAGATGTATGTATGGAGACATTATTAAGGCCTAAAATATTAACACTTTGTCTTGTTAAAAAGAATGAAATGATTCTTTTGGGAATGAAGAAACGAGGATTTGGTGAGGGTAGATGGAATGGATTTGGCGGAAAGGTAGAAGAAGGAGAAACCATTATCGAAGCTGCAATAAGAGAAATGAAGGAAGAGTCTGGGCTAAAAGTAGAAGAATTGGAAGAAAAAGGAATACTTCTTTTTAAATTTTTAGATACGGGAAAATTTCTAGAGGTTCACGTTTTTGATGTTTTAAAATATAGTGGAGAAATGACAGAAACAGAAGAGATGAATCCTAAATGGTTTAATGTGGAAGAAATTCCTTTTGAAAAAATGTGGGCTGATGATATTTATTGGATGCCATTATTTTTGAATGGAGATAAATTTAATGGAGAGTTTGTTTTTGAAGATAATGATAAATTATTAAATTATAATCTTAAAACAATATGATAACAAAAAACAAGCAATCAATCATTGGAGTAATAATACTCTTAATAATCGGAGCGTGTTTTTTGGTAGAGTACTTTTTAATAAATAAAGAAAAAGTTATTAATAATCAAGGGATAGAAATAAGTAATATTATGGAGGGAAAGATTGTTAAGTCGCCTCTATTTATTGAAGGAGTTGCTACTGGAGGAAAATGGGGAGGTTTTGAAGGTCAGGTGGGAAGAGTTGAATTAGTTGAACCAGATGGAACAATATTGGGCACCGCTCCTTTAATTACTACTTCTGATTATACTAAATTTCCTACTAACTTTGAGGCAAATTTAAGTTTTGTTTCTTCTAAGACAGAAGAGGCATCCCTTGTCTTTTATAATGAAAATCCAAGCGGATTACCAGAAAGGTCTGAAACGTTTTCTATTTCAATTAAACTTTCTCAAGAAAAAACTAAAGTTACCTTATATTTTGGAAAACAAGGAGAAAGCGATGATTGTAAAAGTTTGTTTCCAGTAGAAAGAGAAATTATTAAAACAGAGGGAATTGCTAGGGCAACCATAGAGGAATTATTAAAGGGACTGACTCAAGAAGAGAAAGAAGCGGGATATTTTACTACTATCAACGAAGGAGTGAAAATTAATAGCCTAATAATTACTGATGGAACAGCGAAAATAGACTTTGATGAAACATTAGAAAAAGGAGTTGGAGGCTCATGTCGAGTACTAGCAATTAGAGAACAAATCAAACAAACTTTGATGCAGTTTTCTTCAGTTAAAAAAGTAATAATTAGTATAGACGGAAGAACAGAAGATATTCTTCAGCCATAAATAAAAAAACATGATTGAGGCAAATAAGGGAACCTCTTTGGTTATCATAATTTTGAGCGTGATAGTATTACTGATCATCAGCCTTTTTGTTTATTGGGAATTTTTTTCTTCCGCGGGAGAAAATGATAATATTAATTTTTTCAAGGAAGGAAATATTATTATCAATAATCCTGGTTTTATCAAAGATATTTGGTATTTATCGTATGAGACTAAAAATTCTTCAATTAATACCGCAAAGTTGTTTTTTAATAAAGACAGTGTTTGTAAAAATAAAACAGACTCATGTTTAGATTTGGCTGCCGGAGAAAGCGTGGAAGTTAAAGGGGTAGAAAAAAATGGAGATGTTTTAGTTAAAGAGCTTAAATTGATAGAAATATTAAATTGAATTTATCTTTTGTGGATAATTTTATTGCTAATAAAAATATGGCAAGGTAAAATATTATTAGCACGTCAAAGGTCGTTTAATAAACCAAAAAAATAAAATGAAAAAACTAAACACTATAGGTTTAATTGCTCTAACACTAGTAATTATTGGAGGATTAAACTGGGGCTTGGTTGGTTTCTTTAGTTTTAATTTAGTTACAGCATTATTCGGAAGCGCATCTATGCTATCTAGTATAGTGTATGATTTAGTCGGATTATCAGCAATATATCTAATCTTTGCTTACTTTATGGGTAAAGAGTAATCATAATGGTAAGAAATCGCTTTGGCGATTTTTTACTTTTGTGCTTTATGGTATAATAGATAATAATAGTTTAAAAATTTTAATATGACCAATACAAAAAAACTTTATCGTTCAAATACTAATAGTATTATTTTTGGAGTTTGTGGGGGTCTAGGCGAATATTTTGAAGTAGATCCTTTAATTTTTAGAATATTATTCATTCTTTTAACTTTTACGGGGGGTTCAGGAATCATCATTTATTTAATTTTAGCCATAATGATTCCTGATAGTGAAGGAAAAATCAATAAGAACATGGGAGAGGTAGTCAGCGGAACGCAGGAGAAGACTCAACAGCTTGCCGAAGAAATTAAAAAAAATAGAAATTGGATTGTGAATATTAAAAATATTATAGGGTTGATTATTATTTTCGTAGGATTAGACATTCTTTTTGAGCAGATTTTTGATTTTAATCCATTCTCAATTGTTAATTGGGGAATTGTTTGGGCGTTAATTATAATTTTGATTGGGTTAAGAATTATTTTTAATAGGAAAGAATAATAATGAAAATATCTTTTGATGGTGCCTGTCGAGAGGTAACCGGTTCATGCATATTAATTGAGTCTGGTGAAACTAAATTTTTAGTTGATTGTGGGATGTTTCAAGGAGCCGATTCTAATAAAAATTTAGAAGCTTTTTCTTTTGATCCGAGACAAATAGATTTTGTTCTTTTGACACATGCTCACCTAGATCACTGTGGAAGATTGCCTAAGCTTTTTGCTGATGGATTTTGCGGTAGAATATATTCTACTGCTCCAACTAGAGATTTAACAGAAATAATACTTTCAGATGCGCTTAAGGTTGCTCGAATTGAAGGAATTCCTTTTTGTGCTCCTTTTTGTACAGAAAATGATATTTCCTCGTTGATAAACTTTTATACTTGTTTAAAGTATGGGGAAGAAAGAAACATTAATGAAAATATAAGAATAAAGATGAGAGATTCTGGGCATATTTTAGGATCATCTATCTTTGAGGTTTGGATAAATGATCAAGGAAAAGAAAAGAAACTTGTTTTTTCGGGAGACTTAGGTAATCCTCCAGCCCCGATTGTTAACGATCCAGAGTTTATATCTGGAGCAGATGTTGTTTTTGTAGAATCTACCTATGGAGACAGATTGCATGATTCTAAGGAAAAAGGAATAGAATTGTTGAGGCAGAAAATTCAAGAAACAATTAAAAAGGGAGGAGTATTAATGATTCCAGTTTTTGCATTAGAAAGAACTCAGGAATTACTTTATATATTGAATGATTTTATAGAAAATAAAAAAATAGGAAATATATCAATATTTTTGGATAGTCCTTTAGCTATAAAAGCTACGGGAATATATAAACATTATGCTGATTTTTATGATAAAGAATCAAAAGAGTTAATCTCTAAAGGAGATGATTTATTTAATTTTAAAGGATTAGAAATAATTAAAAATGAGGCTCAAACTGGGAAAGTTGATAAAGCAATGCCACCTAAAATAATTCTTGCTGGAAGCGGAATGTTTGAGGGAGGTAAAATTAAAAGTTATTTAAAAAAATATTTAGGTAATTCTATAAACACTTTACTAATAATTTCTTTCCAATCGAAAGGATCATTAGGAATTAATCTTTTGCAGGGAGGAGAATTTGTTGAAATAGATGGAACAAGAATAAAAGTTTTGGCACAGGTAGCAAGTATTTTTTCCTTTTCTTCGCATGGAGATAGAGCATTTTTGTTTAATTGGATAGAAACAATTAATAAACCATTTCCTAAAAAAATATTTATAATTCACGGAGAAGAGGAAGCTAGCCTATCTTTAGCTCAGGCTTTAGATGGTGTGAGCAGAGGAGATTTAATAGTTCCTAAATATAAAGAAGTTTATGAGGCGTAGCTTTACAAAATATTTAATAATGTTATTATTTAAATATAATAATAAATAAAAAAATATGGAAATCTTAGAGAAGAGTCTAATTAAAACTTCGATAATCTTAGGAATTTTTCTAATTATTGGAGTTAGTATAATTTCGTATTCTTTATATCAAATCAAAGCAGCAGATAATGCATTAAGTGTAACTGGTTCAGCTAAACAATCTGTTACAGCAGATATTGTTAAGTGGAATGGTAGTTTCTCAAGAACCGTTTATTCTTCTGGCTTGAAGACTGGTTATGCTCAAATGAAAGATGACGAAGTCATAGTAACAAAGTTTTTAAAAGATAGTGGAATTACTGATGCTGAATTGACCATTTCTCCCGTATCAATGCAAGAGCAGTATGATTATAATAAAAGTGCTGGAGCTCCAACCGAATATGCATTAATTCAAAACGTAACCGTTCAATCGTCAGATATTCAAAAAGTACAGACGATTTCAAAAAACATTCAAACTATTATTGATCAAGGGGTTATTTTTTCCGCCTATTCTCCTGAATATTATTATAGTAAACTTCCCGAAATGAGGGTAACGCTTTTGCCCGAAGCGATGAAAGATGCTCAAGCAAGAGCCGAAAGTATTGCAAAGAGTACTGGAAAGAAGGTCGGAACCTTAAAATCTGCTAGTATGGGCGTGGTCCAAGTGATGCAGCCTAATTCGATTGACATTTCTGATTATGGGAATTATGATACCTCTACTGTAGATAAACAGATTATGATTACCGTCAAAGCTTCATTTTCGTTAAAGTAAATCTTTAAGTTAAAGTATAAGGCTAGGGCGACCTAGCCTTTTGATTTTTTAAATCGACATGGAAGAAAGAAAAAGAAAAATCAATGAAGAATCAATATGGAAACAGTTTTTCAAATTGTCTATTCCTATTGCCATCGCTAATTTTTTGCAATCAGCATATTCTATTACTGATGCTTTTTGGTTGGGAAGATTGAACTCAGAAAGTTTAGCAGCCGTTTCTATTTGTTCCTCAATAGTTTTTCTTGTTATTTCTTTAGGGGCAGGATTATTTATTTCAGGAACCGTTTTAATTTCTCACCATAAAGGAAGAGAAGATCATGAGAAGATAAATTTAATTTCGGCTCAGTTGATTTTATTAATGATTATCGTTTCTTTATTGCTATCAATTTTAGGATATTTTATTTCTCCTTTTTTGGTCAAAATGATTGGAGCCGAACAGCTTATTCCTTTTGGCATTATTTCCTATTTGCAGCTTTTTTTTGTTAGCACTATTTTTATTTTCGCTTTTGCTCTTTATCAATCATTAATGAGGGCAATGGGAGATGTAAAAACTCCAATGTATATTATATTAATTACAGTTCTTATTAATTTTTTGATAGATCCTATTTTTATTTTTGGTTTTGGTTTTATTCCTCAAATGGGAACTGAAGGAGCGGCACTAGCAACAATTTTTTGTGAAGTAATTAATACTATAATAGCTGGATATATTATTTTAAAAGGAAAAAGCGGAATTGTTTTAAAGAAAGAAAATTTTAAGATTAATCTAAGAATGGTAAAAAAGATATTAAAAGTTGGAATTCCTAGCTCTATGGAACAATTTTCTCGATCAATGGGATTTGTGTTTATTACGTTTATGGTTGCTAAATTAGGAACAACTAGTATTGCCGCTTATGGTATTGGGGGAGAAATATTAGGCTTAGTTATGGTTGTTTCAATGTCATTTATGATGGCCACCTCAGTCATGGTGGGAAGAAGTATTGGTTATGGTAATTTTGAAAGAGCAGAATTTATCACTAAATCAGTAGCTAAAATGTCATTTTTGGTTATGACTTTTTTAGGAATATTATCGTTTTGTTTTGCCAGAGAGATTTCAATTCTTTTTGTTCCTAACGATTCAGCTGTTATAACCGAGAGCGTTATTTATCTTAGAACCATATCGCTATTCTTCGGATTTTTAAGCTTACAGCAGATATTTAATGGAACATTTAATGGAGCGGGGGATACAAAAATTTCTATGTTTTTAGCTGTTATTTCTCTTTGGGTCTTAAGAATACCAATGGCTTTCTTTTTATCGGGTATTTTAGGATTTGTGGGAATTTGTTTATCTTTCCCAATAGCAAATACGATAGCAGTTGCTATCGGTTACTTTGTTTTTATTAATGGTAAATGGAAAGAAAGAGGCTTAACTCATTTTTAGTTTTTCTTTCTTTTTTCGTTTAAGAGATAGATTGATTTAATAGAGATATCAGAAATATTTTTGATATTTTTGATAGGATTTTCTTTAGCTTTCTTGATGGCATATTTAATAAAATTTACTCTTTTTGAAGTTAATAATTCACAAAATCCTTTTCCTTTAATTTTTTTCCCATACATCTCTCCCTCTATTCCTATCCCGCCCTCCCAATAGTTAATTGTTTCAAACATCATTTCTTGATCATTTTTAAAGGGAATTGTTTTTAATTCCAAACCAAAGTCCGGTATTTTAATTTCGTATTCTAAGCAATATTCGTTTCCTGTTGTTTTATTTTTATAATTTATTTTTTTAGGGATTATTTCAACATTATTCGTTGTTTTAATATCATTGTTTTTATTAATCATGCTGGCATGGCTTGTTTTTATTTTGTCTCCGTAAACAAAACAGATAATATCACAGCCATTATTTAATTGCATGGAGAACCATCTCCACTTATCATCATTAGTTAATGGAGTTTGAGCCCATTGGTGATCCATCCACGATAGTCCATTAACAGGAATCCATTTATTCTTTTGTTTTATAATTCCAGACGTTTTAAGGCTTGTTAAAGAATAATAATAAGTTGTTTTAACTTCTAAATTTAAAAAGCCATTTTTGTTTAATAAAAGGGGTTTTTTCTGTGATTCTAAAGTAAGGTCGATAAAGTCATTGACTATGTGATATTTGAAGGGAGATGTTTCTTCGATTAAGCAAGAATTATCATAATTAACCCAGAGAAGAGGTTTGGTAAAACTATTTTTATCAACAATAGATATAGGATTAGTTACGCTTTCAAAATTATTTTTATTATCACTTAATAAGTAGTGAGAGAAAAATAGCTGACTCATTACGTTATTTTTTAAGAAGGGAATATTAATTTTTTTTGGGTCAGCAGCAAAAAGACAGTTCATATATGAAAAAGTTTGCCCATCTTTTGATTCAAGGTTTCCATTAAAATACCACCATTCAATAATGTGGTTATGTTTTTGTTCATCCTTGGGAAATTCAATAGGGAAGAATTTTTCTTTATATATTTTTATTTTTCTTTTCTCCATAAATTAATAAATTCTTTAAAATTTCTGCTTATTAATTTTACGGCAACTTCTCTTGATATTTTTTTTGAATAGTATTTTTTAATGGTTTCAAGGAAAATAGTTCTGCCGATAGCGAATCCGATAATTTCTTTGTTGTGAGCTGCAGCTTTCAGCCATTTTATTACCTTCTTTTTATCTTCTCCTCGTCCCAAGAATATTATTTTACTATCTTTATTTATTGCTTTAATTACTTCTTTCCATTGATTTTTTTCGAATCCTTCTAATTTCCAAATATTAACTTTAATTTTTTCTTTTATTTCATTGATAGCTTCTATCGTTCTCATTACTCTAATGTCTTTATCGTAATTTTCGATATTTAGTTCTTTTTTTACTGGAGGAACCAAAAGTTCTAAAATAACTTTGTAATTTCTTTTTTCGCAAAAAGTATCAATTTTAGAAAGAACCTTTAACTGTTTTTGATTATCTTTTTTGTTTAAAGGATTATATCTGATTAATATTTTTACAAAATCAGGATTGAATTTATCAATATGTTCTTCAAAATTTTTTGGATAATTTAGTTTTAATATTTTTTCGCCACTTTTTTCAACCGGTAGACATATTATAATTTTTCTTTTTCGAGCTTCCCTTAGAATATTTTCGCCATATTCTTCATCAACAAGAATGCCAAATGATTTTCCTTTGTCGATAGCCAGAACAAAACCATCAAAAATTATCTTTTTAAACTCTTTAATTTCATTGATCTGTTCTTTATTGGGTTTTGCTGTTAAGCCAAGAATATCTTTTGAAAAAGAAGAACGATGATCAAACGGTAATATTAATAATTCTTGTTTCATATTTTTATTTAATATACCATTTAAATCATTTCCTCTCAAGGTTTTTTGTGATATAATTGAACCATGAAAGGGAAAATATTATCAATTATTTTTGTAGCGATTTTTTTGTTTTGCGGAAGTCAAGTTTTTAAGCCCGAAACTGCTCCGGCTGATATATCTTCAGTAGTTGAGACTCCAAAGCAGATAGAATACAAACCAGAAAGTCTTTTATTTGTAGGAGACATAATGCTTGATAGGGGGGTTGAAAGATTAATGCAAAAATCATCATTTAGCTATCCCGTAGACCTTATTAAAGACTTTTTGAATAGTTTTGATTTTGTGGTCGGAAACTTGGAAGGACCAATTAATGAAAATCCTAAAGATTTCTCTGATAGTTCTTTGTCTTTTTCTTTTGATAAAAAGAGCATTGAATCATTAAAAACAGGAAATTTTTCTTTGGTTTCTTTGGCTAACAATCATACTCTTAATATGGATTGGGAAGGATTTGATGAGACCAAAAAAATATTAAATGAAAACAATATTGCTTTTACGGGTGATCCAATAGACTGTGATTCTGATTATATTTATCAAAAAGACGGAATTATTTATTATGGAATAAATGTTACTTTTTCTAATAACTGTTCCGATAAAGAGATAGCTAAGCAGATTAAAGATATTAGATCTTATAATCCAGAAACATTTTTAGTTGTTTTAATCCATTGGGGGACAGAATATAAAACAGTTGATTCTAAGGGGCAAGAAAATTTGGCTCATATAATGATTGATGCTGGAGCCGATTTAATTATTGGTAGTCATCCTCATGTCGTTCAAAATATTGAACAGTACAATAACAAATTGATATTTTATTCTTTGGGTAATTTTATCTTTGATCAATATTTTTCCAAAGACACACAAGAAGGATTAGGTGTGGGAGTAGAAATATACAAGGACAAAAAAGTTTATACTCTCTATCCGATCATAAATAAATCATCTCAACCTAAATTAATGGAAGAACAAGATAAAATAGATTTCTTAAATTCTTTAGCCGAAAAATCTAGCGAAGCATTAAGAGAAAATATTAAAAATGGGAAGATAGAAATAAAAAATTAAATAATATGAATAAAAAAATTTTAATAATTGGATTAATTATTCTCTTTATAGTAATTTTTTGTTTTTATAAGGGAGTAAAAATTAAGACCCCCAATCTTTCTGGATTAAATAATTTAGATGCAGCTGCTAATAATTGTAAAGATAAGGGAGGTACTCTTAAGGCAGAACAAAGAGGTGACGGAGAAGATTATAATATTTGTGTCTTTGAAGATAATAAGCAATGTGAAACAAATTCTCTCTTAACCGGAGATTGTCCTATTGGGGGATTAAAAGTAGTTGGATACATTACAAAAGCAGCAGTATATTGTGCTATTTTAGGAGGAAAATATAATAGCACTGGAATGAATAATAATACGGAAGATGGTAATTGTTCTTTTTTTAATGGAAATATTTGTAATGTTTGGGAGTTATATAATGGAAAATGTGAAAAAGGAATAGTTAATGCGATTGTTTACGAAAACCAAGAATTCAATTTTTCATTAACAATACCTAGAGACTGGGAAAATAAATATCAAGTAAAAAAAGAGGACGGTGAAAATGGAATTAGATATATTTCTTTTAATTACGGAGAACCAAATCTTTTTAAGATATCAATAGTTCCTTATTCTTTTTGGGAAAAACAAGATAAAAAAGAAGGAGAGTATTTGGGAAGAAACGATGTAGATGTTTTTGCTTTTATACTTTCAACTGATCCAACAAGAAGTGATAAGCAATGGGGAGAAGACTATTTAAAAATGATTGCTAGAGTAGAAGATATCAAAAGCACTTTTAAAATTACCAGACCATATATATCTTTAGAAAGTCAAAAAGAGTCTGGGAAAAATTATACTATTGAAATAATGTATCCTAATGTTTTAGGAGTTGAAAACGGACAAGTTGACATAGAGATATATAATTTTGTTGAAAAAATTATTTCTTCATTCAAGGAAAAAGTAAGTGCGGCTGATGCTTGGAGCGGAGAGAATTCATTGAAAGTATTTTATGAACCATATGAAATTAATAAAAGTTTTGTAAGTATTAGGTTTGAGGTTTCTGAGTATACTGGCGGTGCTCACCCAATAAGTTCCTCTCAGAGCTTTAATTACGACTTAAAGAATAATAAAATAATTACACTTTCTGATATTTTTGATTCTAATAAGAATTATATAAAGACAATTTCTGAAAAAACAATACAGTATTTATTAAAATTGAACACTGAAAATGAATTTAGCGACGAAGAATGGATAAGAGATGGAGCAGGACCAAAAGAAGATAATTTTAAAACATTTACATTTAGTAAGGATACTATTGTCTTTTATTTTGACCCCTACATAGTTGCTGCTTATACTGCTGGAAGACAGGATGTTATCTTTTCATTTAAGTCGTTAAAAAATATCTTAAGAAATGATGCAGTATCGAATTATGGGCTTAGTGATTAAAATATTTTATTATTATGTCAACATTGTGTAAAAGATGGAAAGGAAATATAATCAAATTATTGAGTAATTATAAAATATGAAGAAAAAAACAAAACAAATCATTTTTCTATTTTCTTTTATAGTCTTGTCTTTATTGACTGGATATCTTGGATCTCAATTAACTGGAGTTTCTATACCCGAAACTTATTTGAATATAAGCGATAAGCCGTCTTTTTTTCCTCCAACCTGGATATTTGCTCCAGTTTGGTCTATTTTATACACTTTAATGGGAATATCAGCTTACTTGTTATGGAGATTAAAAGAAAAACAAAAAGTTAATAAATTATTAATTTTGTTCTTTGCTCAATTGTTTGTTAACTTAATATGGCCAATTATATTTTTTGGTTTAGGACAGTATCTGTGGGCTTTTATTGATATTATAATTTTATTAATTATGATAATTGTCATGGTATTATCTTTTGAAAAGATTTCAAAACTTTCAGCATATCTTCTTCTTCCGTATTTGTTTTGGGTTGGATTTGCATCAATACTTAATTTGGCAATAGTTTTTAATAGATAATATGGTAAAAAATTCAATAATAGAAAAACTTAAGGATTCAGGACTAAGAGGCCGTGGAGGAGGAGGTTTTCCCGTCGGTTTAAAATGGGAATTGGCTAAGAAAGCTAAGGGAAAGACTAAGTATGTAATTTGTAATGCTTCAGAGGGAGAGCCAAATGTTTTTAAAGATGGATATATTTTAAGAAATTATTTAAGTGATGTTATCAATGGAATTATTTTGGCCATGGAAACTATTTCTGCAGAAACTGGATATATTTACATTAATAGTAAATATTTTAAAGAAATGGAAGAGAGTATTAAATTGGCGATTGGGAAAAGAAGAATAATTATTTTTGAAAAAAAGGCTAGGTATATTGGAGGAGAAGAAACAGCTATTTGTGAATCAATAGAAGGTAAGAGAGCCGAACCAAGAAAGAAGCCGCCCTTTTTAACAGATAGTGGATTATTTGATTGTCCAACTTTAATGAATAACGTTGAAACTTTTTATTATGTTTCTAAAATTGTTCAAGGCAAATACGAAAAAAAGAGGTTTTATTCTGTTAATGGAGATGTAGAAAATCCTGGAGTTTATGAACTTCCAGAAGAGATGACAATCTTTGAGGTTTTAAAGAAGACGGGTAATTATCCTTTATTTGATTTTTTTGCTCAAGTTGGAGGGGGGGCGTCTGGAGAGATAATGATTATGGAAGAATTAAACAGACCTGTCTCTGGCGCCGGCTCAATTACAGTTTTTAACAAAAAGAAAACAAACGTTTTTACTTTAATGGAAAAATGGGCTGAATTTTTTCATCTTGGAAATTGCGATAAATGTGTTCCTTGTAGAGAAGGAGCCTATAGGATTTATGAAATGGTCAAAAAGAAAAAGCTCGATTATGATGTTTTAGATGATTTATTTTTGAGCCTTAAAGAGTCAAGTTTTTGTGCTTTAGGAAGGGGAATTCCAACTCCTTTTATATCTTTAATTGAAAAGGTAATTAAAAATGAAAAATATTAAATTTAAAATTAATAATAAGGAGGTTGTCGGAGAGAAAGGAGAAACCATTCTTCAAGTAGCACGAAGAAATAATATTAAGATTCCTGCTGCTTGTTATCACTCCGACTTAAAACCGAAAAGCAGTTGTCGATTGTGTTTAGTTTCAATTAAAGATAGAAAAGGATTATATACTTCTTGTTCTGTTGAGATAGAACCAGGAATGGAGGTTATTACTGATTCTCCAGAAATAAAAAAAATTAGAAAAACTAATTTAGAACTTCTTTTTTCTCAACACATTGAACAATGTCCTACTTGTATTAGGAATTATCATTGTCGACTTCTTTCTTTAGCCAAAGAATGTGGTATAGAAATAACTAGATTTGAAGATAGGAAAAAGTTTTTTCCAAAGTATCAATTTGGACCATCAATTATATTTGATTCTTCAAAATGTATTGATTGCCATAATTGCGTTGAAATGTGCGATAGGCAAGGGGTAAGATTTCTAACTGTAGAAGAGAATAATTCTTTTTGGGAAGTTAGTCCGTCAAAAGAAGAGAATAAAGATTGTATCTATTGTGGCCAATGCTTAGTTCGTTGTCCGAGCGGAGCTTTTGAAGAAGTTGATTCTATTAATAATGTTGAGCGTGCCTTAGATGATAAAAATAAATACGTTGTTTTTCAGTTTGCTCCTTCAATTAGAAGTAGCTTAGGAGAAGAATTTGGAATGGATTATGGAACGGTTGTTACGGGAAAAATGATAGCTGGAATAAGAAAACTAGGAGCAGATAAGGTTTTCGATGTTTCAGTTGGAGCAGATATTACAACGATAGAAGAGGGTGGAGAGCTAATTGAAAGATTGACCAAACAAGAAGGACTGCCGATGTTTACTTCTTGCTGTCCTTCGTGGGTTAAGTTTGTTGAACTTAATTATCCTCAATTCATGAAGAACTTAACAACCGTTAGATCTCCGCAAATAATTTTAGGAGGGTTAACTAAGACTTATTTAGCTGAGAAAGAGAAAATTAATCCTAAAAAGATAGTCGTTGTTTCTGTTATGCCTTGTACTTCAAAGAAATATGAAGCAACAAGAGAAGAACTATTCGTCGATGATTTAAAACCGATAGATTATGTTTTAACAACTAGAGAATTGGGTAAATTATTAAAGAAGAGACAGATAGATATTAATGAGATTAAAGAAGAGGAGCCAGACGCTCCTTGGGATAAATATACCGGTGCAGGAGTTATTTATGGAGCAACAGGAGGAGTGACTGAATCAGCCTTGCGAACTGTTTATGAAAAAGTAACAGGAAAGAAATTAAAGAAAATTGATTTTAAAGAAATAAGAGGAATGCAGGAGTGCAAGGAAGCAAAAATTAAAATAGGAAATATTATTGTTAAGGTGGCAGTTATCAATGGATTAGGAAATGCTAAGAATTTATTAGAGAGATTAAAGGATAATCCTAAATTATATGATTATGTTGAGGTGATGACTTGTCTTGGTGGATGTGTTGGCGGTGGTGGACAACCAACCCCGACGGATAAAGAGATAAGAAAGAAGAGAGCATTAGCTTTGTATGAGGTAGATAAAAAATGGGGATTAAGAATGGCTCATGAGAGTCCAGTGGTAAATCTTCTTTATAAAGATTTCTTTAAGAATAAAAAGAATGTTCATAAAATATGCCATACTCATTATTCTAAAAAAGAAAAGGACAAGATTAAAATAATAAAAGAAAAATAATATGGAACAGACATTATCGTTAGACAAAAAAATAGTATTATCTTTAGTACAATTTTTAGTTTTACTTCTTGTCGTTTGTTTTGCACCATTAATAAATAATCAAATAATAACAGGAACAATAGTTAATGCCTCGCTTTTAATAGCCGTAGTTTTATTAGGAATGAGAGGATCAACCCTACTTTGTTTTTTGCCAAGTGTGATTTCCTTATTATTCGGTTTATTACCTATGGTCATGGCTCCGATGGTTCCCTTTATAATCATTGGAAATGTTTCTTTAGTATATATATTTAATCTATTAAGAAAGAGTAATTTTTTCCTAGGTTTGATTCCAGCAGCACTAGTAAAATTTTCATTTTTATTTTTAGTGAGCAACTTTTTAATTAGTTTCTTTGTTAAGCAAGCCGTTGCTGATAAGATAGCAGTAATGATGAGTTATCCTCAATTGGTTACAGCTTTAATGGGAGGAATTGTTGCTTATTTCATAATCGGTAAAAATTATAAAAATAATAATTAATAAAAATATGACATTTCAAGAATATCAAGAAGAAGCAAGAAAGACAGCTATTTATCCAAACAAAGATAATAATTTTATTTACCCAACGCTTGGTTTAGCTGGAGAAGCAGGAGAAGTGGCTGAAAAGATAAAGAAAGTTATTAGAGATGGTAATGGAATTGTATCGGAAGAAAAAAAGGAAGAAATAACAAAAGAACTAGGAGATGTTTTGTGGTATGTTGCTAATTTGTCAAAAGAATTAGGAATTCTTTTAGAAGATGTTGCCCAAAAGAATCTTGAAAAATTACAGTCAAGACAACAGAGAAATGAACTTCATGGAAGTGGAGATAATAGGTAAATATGAATTTAACGTTAATAGTTGGTCCAATGAAGAGTGGAAAGTCTTTAGAGATGATTAGTCTTTTTAATCACTTACAGTATACGAATATTCCTTTTCAAGTTTATCAGCCAATCAAAGATGTCAGAAACGAAAGTATATGGTCAAGAACCGGACTATCTATTAATTGTAAAAAGATTTCTTCTCTTAATGATATTCTTAATGAAGATGCTAGGGTTGTAGGAATAGATGAGGTTCATATGTTTGATGAGAAAGATGTTGATGCGATTAAAGAGTTGTTAAATAGAGATGTTAAAGTTTTTATTTCTGGATTAGACATGGATTACAAAGGAGAAATGTTCGGGATAGTTAAAAAGTTGATGGAATTAGGTCCCAAAGAAGTTAGGTTTAAAAGATCAGTTTGTGAAGTTTGCAAAGAGCCAAATGCTGTTTATACTTCAATCTTTAAAGATGGTAAAATAATTATTGATGGTGTTCCATCTGTAATTCCTGAAGATGGAACTTATAAATATGTTCCTGTTTGCAGAAAATGTTTTCATAATATAAGAAGTAATTAAAAATATATGGAAAAAAAATCAAATTTTTTTGTAATTAATATAGTAGATAATTATATTAAAGAAGTGAGTGGAAATTGGTGGCTTGTATTCTTGAATGGTTTAGTAGCTATCGCTCTTGGTCTTTCTTTTATGGCTTGGCCAGAAGAAGCTTTAAAAATATTTGCTTACTTTATCGGAGCGATTATTATTCTTTTTGGATTACAATACATCAGATTGAGCTTTAAAGTTAAAGGGATTAAAAATAAATACGAGAAAGTAAAACAAGATATTAAGTCAAAATTTGAATAATATATATGGCTTATCAGGTAATAAAGCTTAATGGAGAAAAGGAAAACTTTTCTGTAAAAAAAGTGTATTATTCTGCAATTAAAGCAGGGGCTCCTGCTTTTTTAGCCAAAGAAATTTCAAAAGAAATAGAAGGAGATATTTATGATGGAATTAAAACATCAGAAATATTTAAAAAAGTTAAGAATAAGTTAAAAAGAGAAAATCTTCAATTTTCTTTAAGATTTAATCTAAAAGAAGGAATGAAGAAATTAGGACCAGCTGGTTTTGTGTTTGAGGATTTTGCGAGACAAGTTCTTTCCCAGTCAGGAATAAAAATTAAAGGAAGCAGAATATTATCTGGTAGATGTAGTAGTTACGAAATAGATTTTTTAGCTGAAAAAGAAGGAACGAACTATATTGGAGAATGTAAGTATAGGAACAATGGAGGAGACAAGATTGATGTTAATGTCTGTTTGAAAGGCTTTGCTGTTTTAGATGACATTAAAAATAGCGGAAAATTTGATGATAATCTTAAATTTTTTATCGTAACCAATTCTAGATTTACTAATCAAGCCATTAAATATTCAAACTGTAAAGGAATAAAATTATTAGGATGGGATTATCCTAAAAATGAAGGACTAGAGGATATAATTGATAAAAACAAACTATATCCTATAACGATTCTTCCTTCTTTTAAAAGTTATCAAGCTGACATATTTAAGAATGAAGGAATTATGCTTGTTAATGAAATTTTAAGTCTTGATATTGATAAATTTTCTAAAAAGGTTAATATACCAAAGAAACGACTAGAAGACTTAAAAAGAGAAGCTGAGGTATTATTAAAATAGAATGTCATTACATATCGGAATAGTTGGTTTTCCTAACGTTGGAAAATCAACCTTATTCCAACTAATTACAAAAAAACAAGTGGATATTGCTAATTATCCTTTCTGTACCATCGACCCAAACGTCGGTGTTGTTGCTGTACCAGATATCAGGGTTGATAAATTGGTCGAATTAACGCATTCAGCAAAGAAAATATATACCACGATTGAGTTTGTTGATATTGCAGGATTAGTTGAAGGAGCAAGTAAGGGAGAAGGATTGGGAAATAAATTTTTAGCTAATATCAGAGAAGTCGATGCCATCGTATATGTCTTACGTTGTTTTAAAAATGATACTATTGTTAATACTCGTCCCATAATAGACGTATTAAAAGACAAGGAGATATTGGATATGGAGATGATATTAAAAGATTTAGAGACGGTTGAAAAGAGATTATGCTCCCTAGAAAGAGAAGTAAAGTCGGGAGACAAGAAAGCAATTAAAGAACTAGAAGTACTAAAGAAGGTAGAGGTTTTGCTAAAAGAAGGAAAGATGCCATCTGACTTTAATTGGGACGAAGAGGAAATAAAAATAATTAAAAGTTATCAACTATTATCATCAAAACCCCGCTTGTATTTATTGAATGGAGAAGAAAAAGATGTTTCTTTAGATGTTTTAGAGGTGTTCAAGAAGAATAACTGGAGATACATTTTCATGGATGTTTTGACTGAATCAGAAAGTGGAGACATGAGTCCCGAAGAAAGAGAATCTTTTGGTCTTTCTCCGGAACCAAAAATGAATGAATTAATCAAAGAATCATATGATCTTTTGGGATTAATTACATTTTTAACAACTGGATCCGATGAAACAAGAGCCTGGACAATACACAAGGGAGACAAGGCTCCTCAAGCTGGAGGTGCAATTCATACTGATTTTGAAGAAACATTTATTAAAGCAGAGGTAATTAATTGGGAAAAATTAATAGAGTGTGGTGGTTTTTCTGCAGCAAGAGAAAAGGGAATGATTAGAACCGAGGGAAAAGAATATGTTGTTCAAGATGGAGATGTTATTGAAATTAAAAGTGGAAAATAATATGGAAAAAGTTTCAAAAAAATATGATATTGCCGTGATTGGAGGAGGACCAGCGGGAATGATGGCAGCAATTAGAGCGGGAGAAATAGGAGCAAGGGTTGTTTTAATTGAGAAAAATGAAAAAATTGGTGTTAAACTTTTAATGACTGGCGGGGGAAGATGTAATTTAACTCACGTTGAAAAAAGTATACGTGAGTTTTGTGGTAAGTTTGGAAAACAAGGAGATTTTCTTTTATCTCCTTTTTCTATTTTTGGAACCAAAGAAACAATGGAATTTTTTGAGAATAATGGAATAGAATTAAAAAAAGAAATGGGTAAAGTATTTCCAGCTTCTGACAAGGCCAAAGATATTTTAAATGTTTTAGTTTCTTTATTAAAAAAATACAAAGTAGATATTTTGTTTTCTTCAGAGGTTAAGGAAATAAATAAAAAAGGTAAATTAATTACTTCCGTTTCTTTATTAAATGGAAAAGAAATTGAAGCTGATCAATTTATTATTTCTTCGGGAGGAAGATCTTATCCTAGTACAGGATCATCGGGAGATAGTTTTATTTGGGCTAAAAGATTAGGTCACGATATTGTTGATACGAAGCCAGCCTTAACCCCAATTGAAACTAAGGAGCAGTGGACTAAAAGTCTTCAGGGAATTTCTCTAGAAGATGTTTCTATTTCTCTATTTTGCAATCAAAAAAAAGAAAGCGAAGGAAGAGGAGAAATATTGTTTACTCATTTCGGTTTTAGTGGTCCATTAATTTTAGACATGAGTAGGACAATCGGGGACTTATTAGAAAGAGGAAAAGTCAAAATGACGATTGATTTATTTCCAAGCAAGAACACTGAACAATTAGATAAGTTCATTCTATCTGTCTTTAATAAAAATAGGAAGAAACATGTTTTAAAATGTTTGAATGATTTTTTTCCAGAAAAACTTTCTGCTTTTATTCTTAACTTTAGCAGTGTTTCTTTCGACAGAAAGGGAAATGATATTACTAAAGATGAAAGAGTGAGGATGATTAAATTTTTGAAAAAGATTGAAATTAGTATTGTTGGTCTTCTTGGTTTTGATAAAGCCATGGCAACTCATGGTGGTATTTCTTTGAAAACAATAGACTCAAAGACAATGAAATCTAAATTAATCAATAATTTATATTTTGCCGGAGAAGCAATTAATCTTGATGGTCCTTGTGGAGGATATAATTTACAGATGTGCTGGACTACGGGATATGTGGCTGGGCAGAATGCAGCAAGTAGTGTAAAATAATATCATGATTAATCTTGAGAAAATATCAAAAAACACCTTTTGTTTATTCGTATTCTTTTTTCCATTTTTTTTCATTCCCCAGATAAATGTCTCGCAGGTTTTAAATGAAAAAGCATTTCTTTTAGTTTTTGCTTTTACTATTTTTTTTCTTCAATTATTAAATATTTTTCTTTCAAAGAAGGTTACTTTTAGAGATAGCCCATTACAGAGAATAATAGTCTTTTTGATTTTTTCTCTTCTATTATCGTTGTTATTTTCTAAAAATATGTTTTTAAGTTTTTGGGGCCGTCCATTTCAAGCCGATGCTTTTATAGTTTTTTTAGCTTGTTTTGTGGTTTTTTATTTATCAAGCACCATCAAAAGAAGAGGCGTTTTAAAAATATTAGAGTACTTCGTTGCTGGTTCAGCTATCTTATCAATACTTTATCTTATTAAAAAGTTTACAGGAGTAAGTCCAGTTATTTTTGATAGTATATCTGGAACAGCAATTGTTATTTCAATGGCTTTTGTTGTTTTAATATCTTTTGTTTTCAACAATTTAAATTATTTCAGAAAAGGTAAGGGTTATAGTATTGTGAGAGTAGCCTCAATGGGAACATTTTTTATTTTATTTTTAACTTCTTTAATATTGATAGACTTCAAACTTTCTTGGTTTTTTGTATCAATAGGAACATTTTTTGTTTTTTGGAGAAGCATGCTTGAAAGCGATTTTGTGTTCAAAAGAAAGAAAGCAATTCTTTCAGTGTCTTTACTTTTAGTTTTTTTATCTTTATTTTTTTTACGCATTCCTTTCACTGATAAGATTGATGAATCAAAGCTTTCTTATGAATCAAGTTGGAGCATAGCAGAAAAAAGTTTAGGGGAGAGTTTTAAAAACTTTTTTGTAGGCTCTGGGCTATCAACTTATTCTTATCAGTTTTCTTTATATAAGGATAAAAGCTTTAATATGGCTGATTCCTCATTAATATTTGAAGAAGGATCTATTCCTCTTTTAACTTTTTTTGTCACGGGCGGATTTTTATTAGTTTTTGCATTGTTACTTTTAATTTCTTTTTTTTATTATCAAGGGTTTACTTATTTTTTAAATTTTAGAAAAGAAAATAAAAATGATCCAGTGAATGTTTTAGATTTATTGTTTCCAACTATTTTTTGTCTTACGCTTTTAATGTTTTTTTATAAAATTGATGTAAGTTCTCTTTTCTTATTATTTTTTACTTTAGGTCTTTGGGATGGACAACAGAAAGGACAAGAAAAAATCATCGATATTCCTTCCCAAAATATTGCCAAGGTAGTTCTCTCTTTTATTTTTATTGTCTGGGGATCAATTGTTTTCAATTTTATAAATTATTATAGAGCCGAAACTCATTATCAAAAATCAATAAATAATTATAATAATCAAGGGGCTATTAGCGAATCAATATCAGAAATGGAAAAAGCTTCAAATTTATGGAAGTCAGGGGATTATTATGTCGGTCTTTCTCAATTATATTTAATAAAAGCTAGTGAAGATTTTGAACAAAAATGGACCACTAAAGACAAGAAAGAAGAACAGAAACAATCTATTAAAGATAGTGCTTCAAAAGCTGAAGTATCAGCCAAAGTAGCTTGTGAGTCTGATAAGAATAATTTTCAAAGTTGGCAGAACTTAGGTTTAGTTTATGAGAACACAAATTTTCTCGTAGAAGACAGAACAGAAGAAGCAATTGTTGCATATGAAAAAGCTAAAGCTTTAGCTCCTCAGAATTATGATATTTATGTAGCAGTAGCTAGATTATTAGAAGAAGACAAAAAGTATGACGAAGCTTTAGCGGAATACAAGAAGGCTTTTGATTTGAATCCTTTAGATGAAAATGTTTTAAAAAAGATAAATCAACTACAATAATTTGTGTTATAATTGAAATATGGATATATTTAATGAATTAAAAAACGATTTTCCTAGAATAGAAAAAGATATTCCTCTTAAGAATTATTCTACTTTTAGAATAGGTGGTTCAGCTAAATATTTTTTAAGAACTTCTGATAAAAAAGAACTAAGAAAGATAATCGAAAGAGCGAATAAAGAAAATATTCCTTTTTTGGTCATAGGGGGTGGAAGTAATATTCTTTTTTCTGATAGCGGTTTTGATGGATTAGTTGTCGCTTATAGGGCAGAAAATTTGTCAAAAGAAAATTTTAATATTGAGAAAAAAGAAAATGGAAGCAACATGATTGTTAAGGTTGACACATCTATTCCGTTGTCTTTTTTGATTTCTGAATTGAATAATTTATCTGGTCTTGAATGGGGAGTTGGAATACCGGGAACACTAGGTGGTGCGATTAATGGCAATTCCGGTGCCTTTAATGAATCAATTTCTAATTCAATTGAAAGTGTAGATGTTTTAAATATTTCTTCTGATGGTGTTGTAGAAAAAAAGATGAAAAATAAAGAATGTCTTTTTGGATACAGAACGAGCATTTTTAAGAATAATAGCAGCTTATTGATTGTTTCAGCTGAATTAAGTTTATTAAAAGATAGCGAAGATGAGATTAAAAAGAGAATAAATAACAATTTAAACAAGAGAATAATAAAACAACCAAAAGGATTTTCCGCTGGTTCTATTTTTAAAAATTATCAAGGAAAGTTATCAGAAAATATTATTAAAAATTATCCTCAATTAAAAAGTTTTAATGAAAAAGGAATTATTCCAGTTGGATTATTGATTGAATTGTGCAACTTAAAGGGAAAAAAAATCGGTGATGCAAAAATTTCAGATGAACATGCCAACTTTATCATCAATTTAAAAAATGCAACATCAAATGATGTTGTGAGTTTGATAAATTTAATAAAAAAATCAGTCAAAGAAAAATTTTTAATCGATCTAAATGAAGAAATTAAAATTTTTTAGCATTTTACTATTGACAAATTTTTTAATAAAGAGGAAAATATAATTAGTAGATAATTTTTTGGTAATGAAAAAGGTCGACTAATTAAAAATCAAACTTTTTCTAAATAAAATGGCAACAAAAAAGAAAGCTGTAAAAAAAGCTGCAAAGAAGAAACCAGCAAAGAAAACAGCTAAAAAGAAGACTGCAAAGAAAAGAAAATAAATTTTCTCTAAAACAACTCACTAGGAGTTGTTTTAGTTAGAATGTTTTTAAAAGCATGAATATAAAAATAAAAGGAACTAATGTTGAGTTAACAGATTATTTATTAAAATTGATTGATCAAAAAATTAAGAAAGTAGAAAAATTACTTCCAGACAATCCAGACCTAATTATTGAGGTTGAGTTAGAAAAGACAACTAGACATCATCAAAAGGGAGATTTATTCCGCGTAGAGGTTCAAGTTGAAGTTCCGGGTGGTAAATTATTAAGAGCCGTTTCAAAGAAAGAAGACTTCCGTTCTGCTCTAACTGATGTTAGAGAAGAGCTAGAGGTTCAAATTAAAAAACACAAAGAAAAGATATCTTTAGAACAAAGAAGGAGAGTTAAAAAATAAATAAGGGCACCTATTGTTTAGGTGCCTTTTTTGAATGGGGGATATTCGTATCCGGGCCATTCAATTATTTTTGTGATGACATGGGCGAACAGCTTTCTGTTTCCTATTTCTAAAATAGGAATGCTGCCGTCGTAGCCAATCAGCTTGATGGTGGTTGTTTCCTCTGTTTGAATCGGTTCAGGTTCTTTTTTAAATAAGCCGAGGAAGCGATTTGAAAGATCGTTTTTCATAAATGTCCTGACAAAGACCCTTTGTTCGAATAGTTCATCAAGATTTTCAACCTTTTGTACTTTTTCACCCCATATTTCTATGTGGTCGATATTGTAGCAGTGGGGCTCTATCACCCAATGAATAATCCCTTTTTTGGGATATTTTTCTTTTCTGCTATAATGTCCTTCTCCAAAAGACTCTGCCATTTATGACTCCTTTTAAGTACTATCTCCATTTACGGATTGTTTGTTTATTAGCATGTTTTTATACGTTGGTAAAGTCTTTGACGTTTTATCTTTCTTAATATAGTATGTAGTGGTATAATAATTAAAATATATGGCATTTCTAGAAAGCCTTTTTGGCAACGCAAACACTAAATACGCAAACAGTTTAAAGCCTTTAATCAATCAAATTAATGATTTAGAGACTGAGGTTTCGGCTTTAAATCCTGAAGAGGTTAAATTTAAGATACAAGATATTAAAAAAAGATTAATTGATGGGGAAGCAATAGACAATGTTTTGCCAGAGGTTTTTGCTTTGGTAAGAGAGGCTGGCAAGAGGACTCTTAATCAAAGGCATTTTGATTGTCAGTTGATCGGAGGAATAGCTTTACATCAGGGTAAAATTGCTGAGATGAGAACAGGAGAAGGAAAAACACTAACCGCAACCCTACCTTTAGTTTTAAACTCTCTTTCAAGTAAAGGATGTCACTTAGTTACCGTTAATGATTATTTATCAAGAAGAGATGCTGTTTGGATGGGACAGATATATAATTTTCTTGGCTTAACAGTTGGTTGTATAAATCATGACCAGTCTTTTATCTATGATTCAGAATATAAAAAAGCTGAAGAAAAAAAAGATGAAATAAGAGATGAACTTGGAGGATTCTTGGTTGAAGAAGATTTTTTAAAGCCTTGCTCAAGAAAAGAAGCTTACGATTGTGATATTACTTATGGAACGAATAATGAGTTTGGTTTTGATTATCTTAAAGATAACATGGTTTATGATTTAAAGAATAGAATGCAGAGAGGATTTAATTATGCAATCGTTGATGAAGTGGATTCAATATTAATTGATGAAGCTAGAACGCCTTTGATTATCTCTGCTCCCGATGAAGAAGGATCAAAGTGGTATACCGAATTTTCAAAAATTATTCCTAGATTGAGCAAAGAAGAAGATTATGAAGTTGATGAAAAATTAAGAGCTGTTACTTTAACAGAAAAAGGAATTGATAAGATAGAAGGAATTTTAAATGTGGGAAATATTTACGATGAGAGAGGAATAAAATATCTTCATCATATGGAGCAGGCCCTTAAAGCAGAAATACTTTTTAAAAAAGACAAAGACTATGTTATTAAAAATGGTGAAATTATCATTGTTGATGAATTTACAGGAAGAATGATGCCAGGAAGAAGATGGTCCGGTGGGCTTCATCAAGCGATAGAAGCCAAAGAAGGTGTAAGGATTATGCCTGAATCAATAACTTTAGCCTCAATTACTTTCCAGAATTATTTTAGAATGTATGAAAAACTTGCTGGGATGACAGGAACCGCTGAAACATCAGCTGAAGAATTTGACAAGGTATATCACTTGGACGTTGTTGTTATTCCAACCAATAAAAACATCATTAGAAAAGATTTAGGAGATAAGGTTTACAAAACAGAAGAAGCTAAATTTAAAGCCGTAGCCGAAGAAGTTAAAGAGAAATACAAAATAGGTCAGCCAGTATTAGTTGGAACGACTTCGATTGAAAAAAATGAATATTTAGATAAATTATTATCAAGAGAAGGAATTCCTCATAAGGTTTTAAATGCTAAGCATCACGAAGAAGAAGGTGAGATTATTGCTCAAGCCGGAAGAAAGGGTGGTGTTACTATTGCTACTAATATGGCAGGAAGAGGAGTCGATATATATTTAGGAGGAAAACCATCAACACCAGAAGAAAACGAAGAAGTTAAAAAGTTAGGTGGTTTGCATGTTATCGGAACCGAGAGGCATGAAGCAAGAAGAATTGATAATCAATTAAGAGGAAGAGCTGGAAGACAAGGAGACCCAGGAACAACTCAATTTTTTGTTTCTTTAGATGATGATGTTATCAGAATATTCGGAGGAGACAGAATAAAATCCTTAATGGAAAGATTTAATATTCCTGAAGACACTCCAATTGAAAATGGAATGATTTCTAAAAGCATTGAATCGGCTCAAGGAAAAATAGAAGGATTTAACTTTGATGCTAGAAAACATGTTTTGGAATATGACGATGTTTTAAACAAACAAAGAGGAACAATTTATTCAAAAAGAGTTGAGATATTGGAGAAATCAGAAAAAGGAGAATTAAAAGAAGTAGTTTTGCCGTTATTGGAAAAATACAATTATTCTCAAGAAGATTACGAGAAGAAAGAAAAAGAGGTGGGAGCGGAAAATATGAGACAGATTGAAAAAATAGCCGGTTTAAGGGTGATAGACAATCTTTGGATTGAGCATTTGGAAAACATGGAAAGCTTAAAGGATTCGGTTAGATTAAGAGCTTATGGCCAAAGAGATCCTCTAGTTGAGTACAAGAAGGAAGGATACAAGATGTTTAAGGAATTACTAGAGAACTATGAAAGAATGTTGGTAGAGAGTATTATGAGGGCATCAATTAAAGTAGAAAATACTCCCAATCAGATGCAAGCTGTTTCGGAAAACAGAGGAAACAGTGTTTCTAAATCAGAAGTTGGCAGAAATGATCCTTGTCCTTGCGGCAGTGGGAAGAAATATAAGCATTGTTGCGGGAAGTAATATGAAAATAAATAACAAAATAATTGAAGAGATTAAAAAGATAGCCAAAGGTTATTTTGTTGGTGCTAGTAGTTGTCATGACTGGACTCATATTGAAAGGGTTTATAATCTAGCTATTAAAATTGCTAAAAAAGAGGGAGCAAATATTGATATTGTGAAGGCATCTGTCTATCTTCATGATATTGGGCGTAAGGAAGAGATGAATAAAAAAGGGAAGATTTGTCATGCTGAAATAGGCTCTAAATTGGCTGAACAAATTTTATCAAAATTTAATTTAAATGATGATATCATTGAAAATATAAAGCACTGTATTCTTTCTCATAGATATAGGAATGACTGTAAACCAGAAACAATCGAGGCTAAGGTTTTATTTGACGCCGATAAACTTGATTCTATTGGTGCAGTTGGAGTGGCGAGAGACTTTCTTTTTGCTGGATATTATGGAGGGCTTCTCTATGTTGGTAATGAGAAACAGGTTGCAGAAAATGCAAGAGACTATGCTTATACCAAAAAGGACACAGCATTATTAGAATATTATTACAAATTAAGAAAAGTTAAGTCAGGAATGTTAACTAAAACAGGAAAAGAAATTGCCGAAGATAGACACGAATATATGGCAAACTTTTTTAAGAGATTTGATTTAGAAGTAAAGGGTAAATTGTAGTATAAAAAAATGATGTTTGAAGAATTTTTGTTAAAAGCAAAAATTAATACATACGCTAGCAACGGAGAAAATGAAGAAAAGATACTAGAAGATGGTAGCAAGGAGTTAGTCTATAAAAATAATGAATGGGAATATAGGGATAGATATTTTGGATTCAATCCGTTTATCGGAGAAGAAATTATTTTTAAGGATAGTAAAATTTTTTGGGGCATGAATTATTATGGTAGAATTATTTCTGATAAAGTTGAAACAGAACAGATTTACCAATTTCTTAAAAAGTCTCTACGATTAGCAAAAATAGAATACCCATTTAGAGGGCCTATTGATTTTCAGGAGAATAATTGGATTTATAAAAATAAAATTAATGGTATAGCAAATAATTTTACTGGAAAAGAATCAATCTATTTTAAACAAGAGAAGGTTTATGAATTAATATATCATGGTGGTATTATTAAATAATACTAAGATATGGCTATAATCAAAAAGAAAATTCCTCCAGATTTCTATGACTTAGTTAATTCCAACAAAAAGAATTTTGAATTGAGATTAAATGAATTCGAAGTCAAAGAAGGAGACACTCTTATTCTTGAAGAATGGGATCCTAAAACAAAGGAATACACCGGAAGAATAATAGAAAGAGAGGTCGGATATGTTTTAAAATTTAAATTAAACGATTTCGGACAAGAAGAATTGATAAGAGAGAAGGGATTAGTAGTTTTTTCTTTAAAAAACAAGAAGATTGAATAGGAACAGTATTATATGATATACTGTTTTTAGTTCACAAAAAGGAGCGTGAAATATATGGACGAGTTTATAGATTTCATTTCCAAGTTTTCTTTATTACTTAGAGAAAGCTTAAATCAATTGCAAGAACAATTACAAGAAGAACAACAAGGAAAGTTTGAAGCCAATTATTTTATAAGAATCGGAAAATGTAATGGCTGCTGCTTTTCTTGTCTCAACCTTTGTAAATCTTTTGAAAAACTTGTTTTTTGTAGCAACTGTATGGCTATAAGTTGTTATAACAACAGACGCTTCGAAGATTTGAATCATATATGCAATCAGGATTGTTTCAATTGTAAGAATACTGGCTGTGTCAATCATTTAAAATTTAATATCAAAGAAATTAATAAATACATATAATTTCAGTCCTTGTGGCTGTAATTTTTTTGACAAAAAATCAAATCTATTCTATATATAGTATATACGTAAAAAGCTTTCTGCTTCTTGGCAGATTTTTTAAATTATGGAAATAAGAAACATAGCCATTATAGCCCACGTAGATCACGGTAAAACAACATTAACAGATGCTTTAATGAGGCAGACTGGAGTGGCCGAAGAAGGGTTTACGATGGATACAAATGAATTAGAAAAAGAAAGAGGAATTACTATTTATTCAAAGAATGCCTCTGTTTTCTATAAAGATACTAAAATTAACATCGTGGATACTCCTGGACACGCTGATTTTGGTTCGGAAGTAGAACGTGTTTTGAGGTCAATCGATTCAGTTTTGTTGGTTGTTGATGCTCAGGAAGGTCCGATGCCTCAAACTAAATTTGTTTTGAAAAAATCACTGGAATTGGGATTGAAGCCAATCGTAGTAATCAATAAGATTGATAAGGCAGCGGCCAGACCAGAAGAAGTGAAAGAAATGGTTTTGGAATTATTCATGGATTTAGGAGCTAACGATGAACAGCTTGATTTCGAATACATCTATGCTATCGGCAGAGACGGAATAGCTAAAAAAGAATTAACAGACGAATCAAAAGATTTAACTCCGTTATTGGATTTAATCTTGGAAAAAGTTCCGGCTGCCTCTTCTGAAGAATTGACTAATAAACCACTAAGAGCTCAGCCTTTTAATCTTGCTTATGATAATTTCTTGGGTAGATTGGCTGTTTGCAGAGTTTACGAAGGAAAGATCAAGAAAGGAGACGAAGTGTATATCAAAGGAATTAAAGAAGAAACCAGAAAAGGAAAGATTATTAAAATATATACTTTCTACGGATTAGACAGAAGAGATTCCGAAGAAGCTATTGCCGGAGATGTTATTATGATTGCCGGTATCGCCGATATCTTTATCGGAGAAACTATTTGCAGCAATCCGGACCAGGAAGCATTGCCGGTAATCAGCATTGATGAACCGACTATTTCTTTGAACTTTTTGGTTAATAATTCTCCTTTTGCCGGTCGTGACGGAAAGTATGTCACCAACAGACAGATAAGGGAAAGATTGGAAAAAGAATTGGAAGTTAATGTGGGATTAAAAATAGATTTTTCTTCAACCGATTTCTATAAAGTGTACGGCAGAGGTGAATTGCATATTGCCATTCTTTTGGAGAAAATGAGAAGAGAAGGATTTGAGTTGCAAGTTTCTCAACCACAAGTAATTATTAAAGAAGAGAATGGAAAGAAACTAGAACCTTTTGAAGAAGTTATTATTGATGTTCCCGATGATATGTCCGGTATTGTTATCGAAAAACTTTCTAAGAGAAAGGGAATTATGACAGAAATGAGGCCAGAACAAGGACACACTAGAATTGTTTTTGAGATGCCAACTAGAGGTCTATTGGGGTATAAGCCAGACTTTGTTATGGATACCCGCGGAGAGGGCATTTTAGCCAGTCGAGTACTAGGTTTTAGACCATATGCTGGTGAAATTGAGACCAGAACTACTGGTTCCATGACTTCTATGGTTACTGGCAAATCTTCAGGATTTTCTTTATGGGGCCTACAGGAAAGAGGAGTCTTGTATATTGGCCACGCTGAAGAAATTTATGAAGGAATGGTTATCGGAAATGTTTCTAAAGGAAATGATTTGGCGGTTAATCCGACTAAAGGAAAAGAGCTTTCAAATATGAGAGCTTCTGGATCGGACGAAGCGATTAAATTAACTCCTCCAGTTAGAGTTTCTTTAGAGGGAGGATTGAGTATTATGAAAGATGATGAATATTTAGAAATCACTCCTAATAATATCCGTTTAAGAAAACAGTACTTATCTGAGATTGAAAGAATTAGACAAAAGAGAAAAGAAAAAGAGACTTAATAGTCTCTTTTTTGATTAATCAATAACAATAAAGTTAACTTCGTGTCCGTGAGGGTCGAGCATTTGCGCCCATATTTTTACAACCGACATGTCAGGGAATTCTTTTTTAATTATTTCCGCCACTTTTTTCATGTCTTCGGTCTGTTTATTTTTTTCCTCTTCTTCAGAATTGAATTGATAGGAATTCTTGTATGCTCCGCAGTCGCTGTGGTGAATGAGAATAACTTTTCTCGCTTCATGAAGATCGTGAGATATTTTAATCTGATTTAAAAGATAATTTTTTAAAATTTCATTATCGTCGGCGATTCCTTTCCCAGCTCCGGCGACGGAAGCAATATCGCAGTCTCCAATGCCGTAATTGTCGTCAATGAATTTCATTGTTTCGGCGATTAGCCTGAAATCAATACAGTGGAAGATAATAGTTGAACAGGTATGTTTGCTCATGTTTTTCTTCTCGATTAATTTGTTTATAATAACTATATATCTTATTGCCGTTATTTTGGCAAGAAGGCTAAATATTTGTAAATAGTGTAGAAATGAAAAGCGGTTCCTAAAAGAACGAGGATATGGAATATTTCATGAAAACCGAATCCTTTTGAAATGTTCGGTTTTTTCATGGCATAGATTACCGCTCCGACGGTATAAAATATTCCTCCGATCAAAAGCCAGATGATTGTATCAAGATTGGTGGCTTTAAATAAAGGGTAAATAACAATTATTACCAGCCAGCTCATTAATAGATAAAGAGAGGTGGCGAACCAGCGGGGAACTTTAGTCCAGAATGATTTAAAGAAGACGGTTGAAATCCCAGCGGCTGCCAATATCCAAATTGTTATTAAAATTGATATTCCCATTATTCCTTTTAGGGCAATCAAGCAAAAAGGAGTGTATGTTCCGGCAATCAGAATGTATATCATAGCGTGGTCTATTTTTCTGAAGACATCAACTTCTTCGGGAGAGTGTCCGAAGAGATGGTAAATAGCACTCGAGGTGTATAGGAAAATCATGCTTCCTCCGAAAATAAAAAAAGAAACTATTTTTGTTAAATCATTTTGCTTGTAGGCGGAATAAAGAAGGAAAATAGTTCCGACTAAAGAAAGAATTGCTCCGATTAAGTGACTTATTCCGCTGATTGGGTCTTTGATTTTCATGTTGTTAATTTTATAGTTTTGTGATATATCAATGGTAGCATTTTTTATAATATTTTTCACTAGAGTACTAAGGGAGGTTAGAATGATTGCAAAATTGTTATCACGATTAGGATGGAAAAGAGAAAAGACCTTAGCTGACCACATTGAAAGGCAGCTTAGATGCTTTGATTATTCTCCTCAGCTGGAAATCGTCAAAATGGATCTTAATTGCGAAAGAAGGATTTATCTTTCTGACGGAAGACATAGTTATCCCAAGAATCCGACGATGTACGTTCTTAATACCCGTACAGAATCTTCACCTTGGTATGACGACGAAATAATGGCAATCATGGTTGCTATGAGATGGGTTCGTCGGAGAGCTCAAAGCGGAGACGATAAGCCGCAACCGTTTCCTTACATCATCGATCCGGGTGTTTACAAATGGATGGATTCACTGCTTTTCAATTCATGGGATGAATACGAAGCAGATGCTGAAGTTGTCGGAAGGATAGCAGCAGAAATGAAGTCATCAGGACGGTTTTCGAATAAAGAGATAGCCGAGATTGCGAGAATGCCTGCAGAGGAAATTATGAAAAAAGTTGGATTGGAAATATTCCAATCGCCATTTTTTAACAAATAAGGACGAAACCTTATTTTTTTGTAAATTGACAAAATTAATAGGAAAACAAAGAAGCCGATGATTCGACTAAGATGACTGCCATCCATGAATCTTCTTTCGGGGCGAGGCTGAGAGCGCAGGTTTAGTTTCCCGATATGGAACTTTTTCCCAGTGTTGAAGTTAAAAACATTGGCAATTTTAGAAACAGCGTCTTTCAATTACTTGAAGAAGGTAGTCGAAGCGATGCAAAATACATCGCTCAAACATTGACAAATTTAAAAATAGAAATATAAGGATTGCTCCTTATTTTTTTATTCCGTATTTTTCTTTTAAAGCTTGGATTCGATTATAAGAATCGTTGATTTGTTCGATAGATATTTTTCCATCCTTCACGGCTTTTAAGATAATATCAACAGCATCGTAGGGAGCTTTTTCGTCGTAGGTTTTTCCATTATTAGAAATAATCAATATATCACAGCCAGCATTAATGGCTTTGATGATTGCTTCGTCGTATCCGTAATTATCAACAATGGCTCCCATTTGCATATCATCAGAAACGACAATACCAGTGAATTTCAATTGGTCTCTTAAAATATTTTTAATAAACAGGGGAGATAGTGTTGCGGGGTAATTTGGATCAACATTTGTATTGACAATATGGGCGGTCATAACCATATCAGAATATCCGTTTTCAATTAGTTTCTGATAGGGAATCAGTTCGTCTTGTTGATAAGTATTAGTCACATCAACTATTCCTAAATGAGAATCAGAGGTGGAACTGCCGTGGCCGGGAAAATGTTTGATGGCGGTAATGATATTATTTTGATGAAGTCCGGTAATAAAGCTTGAAGCGTGTTCGTAAACTTTAATCGGGTCGGCACTAAAAGACCTTTCCAAATATCCTATCACTGGATTTTCTGGATTAACGTTAACATCAACATCAGGTGCAAAATCCATATTAAATCCAAGAGCTTTTAATTGTTGGCCTAAAATGTTAGCCTGATTTTTTGTTTCTTCTGTGGTTCCTTTCCCCAATTCTTCAGCTGAGGGAATGTTGGTGAATCCGTATTTTGTTTTCAATCTGTTTATATATCCTCCCTCTGCATCAATCGAAACAAAAAGAGGAGTAGGTGAATATCTGTTCAAATCTTCTATTAGTTTTTTTGTCTGATTGTAGTCAACAATATTTCTAGGAAATTCTCCCGAAGGATTATCTTTGTCAAAAAGAATTACTCCTCCAATATTTAGAATGTTTATCGCTTTGGAAATATATGATGTTCGGTCAATTTCAGTTCCGCGGAATCCGATAATCAGCATCTGTCCGACTTTTTGTTTTAATTCGTAATCTTGATTCCGATCTTCATAGTAGATGTATCCCAAATAAGTAATTATAAAAAGAAGAACGGCAATTAAGCTTATTTTTAGTATTCTATGCATGGTTTTTAAATAATATTATGTTATAATTATAGCATATAATAAAAGAACAAAAAATATGAATAAAAAAGCAATAATATTTTTTATAATAGCGCTTATTCTTATTATCGGAGGATATTTTTTGGTGAATTATGATTTTTCTAACACTGAATCACAAAAAGAAAACAGTAATGGCTATTTATTAAAAGACGGTTTTTCGATAAAGATTCCTGAGGGATGGGAAGAGACGCAGGCCATTACCGGAATTTCCGCTATGATCATTAAGAAGTTTGAAGACCACGAAGAGCCGGAATTGAAAAATATTAATTTCAGAAGCTATTTTGCCGTAACTTATGATAAATTAAACGGAAAAACCATTAAACAGTACGCAGAATATCTTGAAGAAGAAATTGTTGCCGTAAATAGTAATTTTAAAGTAGACAAAGAAGAGGCACTGATAATTAATGCCAATGAAAGTTATGTTGTAGAGGGCAGCCTAAGTCAACAGGGAGCTGATTTTAAATTGCTCGCTGTTGTTATAAAGGGAAAAGAAGACGGGGTTTGGATAGTTTCTTTTAATACAGGTAAAAATGATTGGGATAAATATTCGGGATTAGTTTCGGAAACAATAATGTCTTTTACTGTTAGATAATTATACGAAATATCGTTGTTATTAATATTTGACATTATTAACTAATTACTGTATCCTTATCATATACACATTAGGTGTCGTGCTCTTCTCTACAGAGTAGTGAGAGTAGGTCGTTTATTAATCAATTTTCAAAATCAAATGGAAAAGAAGTTATACGTAGGAAATCTTCCTTACTCAACAACTGATGCTTCTCTAAAAGATATGTTCGCAGCCGCTGGCAACGTAGCCGCAGCTTCAATCATTATCGATAAGTTTAGCAAAAGATCAAAAGGATTCGGTTTTGTTGAAATGGCCACTGAAGAAGAGGCTGCTAAAGCAAAAGAAATGTTCAACGGATCTGAGGTAGAAGGAAGAAAGATGATCGTTGACGAAGCTAGACCAATGAAGGAAAACAACTTCAAAGGTGAATAATCGTTGATAATTCACAAGGCCCCCATTCGGGGGTCTTTTCTTATTTTCTTTTCAATGTTAAAATATTTGTATATGACAAAACAAAAACAAATATACAAATGCAATATTTGCGGAAATATTGTTGAAATGGTTCACACTGGCGCCGGAGAACTTGTTTGCTGCGGTCAGCCGATGGAACTTCAAACAGAAAAAGAAATTGATGAGGGAAAAGAAAAGCACGTTCCGGTGATTGAGAAGACGGAAAAAGGAATTTTAGTTAAAGTCGGAGAAGTTTCTCATCCGATGGAAGATGGTCATTATATCGAATGGATAGAAATAAATAATTGTAAGGTATTTTTGAAACCAGGAGATAATCCTTCTGCCGAATTTAATGTTTCGGGAGAAGTTTCGGCAAGAATATACTGTAATATACACGGGCTATGGAAATCAAAAACGTAATTAATTTTGAGGAGTTTGAAAAAATTGATTTGAGAGCGGGAAAGATACTGGAAGCGGAAAGAGTCGAAGGTTCGGACAAGCTTTTAAAGTTACAAATTGATTTGGGAGAAGAAAAAAGACAAATCTTGGCGGGAATCGGCAAGGCATATGCTCCCGAAGAATTGATTAATAAGACAGTCATTGTTATAATCAATCTTGAGCCTAGAGTTTTAATGGGTCTTGAGAGTCAAGGAATGGTCCTGGCCGTCAAAGACAATAATAATTTATCAGTTTTGGTTCCGGAAAAAGAAATAGTCCCCGGTTCCAAAATTAGCTAAAGGTCGCATAGATAACAAAATTAATTTATTTTTTTAAAAAAATGGAAGCACAATATTTCGAAAAAGAAGCAAGAACAGAGAATCCCATGATTAAGACTTTAATGATAGTGGGAATTATTTTCTTGCTAGTTTTAACAATCTATACTATTTTTGGAATTCAATACACTTCAAAAACAACCCAATATATAGGATCTTCTACAGGAGAAAATACTATTAATGTTTCTGAGACCGGAACAGTTTATGCTGTTCCTGATGTTGCTTTAGTAACATTTACAACAATGACTGATGCAACAACAATTAATGCAGCTTTAACCAATAATCAAGAAAAAACAAACAGGATTCTAGATTTTTTAAAGAGGCAGGATGTTGCAGATAGCGACGTAAAGACAGTTGATTTTAATATTTATCCTCAATATGAATGGCAAACAAAGGGGGTTGATTTAACTGTTTATCCTTTGGGTAAAAGAGTTATTGTCGGTTACGAAGCTATTGAATCAGTTGAAGTAACCATGAGAGATACTGAACAAATTGGAAGGAATATACAAGGTTCTCTTGATGCTGGAGCCAGTCAAGTTTCAGGTTTAACCTTTATAATTAGCAATGAAGAAGCACTTAAAAAACAAGCAAGAGAACAAGCTGTTGCTAGTGCTCAAGCTAAAGCAGCAGAAATTGCTAAAAATCTAAAAGTGGGACTAGGTAATCCAGTAAGCTTTACTGAATCATATTATTCTCCAGTTTATAATTCAAAAGGAACAGCTACTTCTGGTACAGGAAGTAATTTCCAAATAGTTGTTGGAGAAAATAAGATAGAAGTAACAGTTAACATTTCTTACGATATTAAATAATATATGAAAGTTGAAAAAAAGACAGTTTTATTAATAGTAATATTGCTGGTTATTGCTTTGGCTATTTTTCTTTTAATGAAGCCAAAAGAATTAATGGCTCCTAACGGTGCGAAAAATACAGATCAAGCCAGTTTAGTAAACAAAATGGACGAAGTTAAAATAGAGGTATTACAAGAAGGGACAGGGGAGGTTTCAAAAAAAGGAGATACTCTTACTGTTAACTATACGGGAACATTAACAGATGGAACTCAGTTTGATTCAAGTGTAGGAAAAACACCATTTTCTTTCACCTTAGGAGAAAATAGAGTTATTCAAGGTTGGGAGCAGGGAATGCTTAATATGAAAGTTGGAGAAAAAAGAAGGTTAACTATTCCTTCAGATTTAGGATACGGTCCTCAGGGCTACCCTGGCGTTATCCCAGGCAATGCTACTTTGATATTTGAAGTTGAGTTGCTGAAAATAAATTAATTAAAAGGCCCCGTTCTCGGGGCTTTTTTGTTTCCTAAAATTGTGTTAATATTTTTATATGTTAAGTAAAAAAGAGAAAGAATTTGAAAAGATAACCAAGGATGCTTTTTTGTGTAAGAAATGTGTTTTGTATAAGAAAAGAAAGGCTCCAGTTATTGGACAGGGAAGCTTAAAAGCAAAAATAATGTTTATTGGGGAAGCTCCGGGAGCCAAAGAAGATGCAACTGGTATCCCTTTTTGTGGAAGGTCTGGTAAATTTTTAGACGAATTATTGAAATCAGCCAAGATAGACAGAGAAAAAGTATATATTTGCAATATTATTAAATGCAGGCCACCAGAAAATAGAGATCCAGTGGAAAAAGAAATCAAAGCTTGTAGTTGTTTTATTGAAAAGCAGATTGAAATCATTTCTCCTAATGTTATTTGTCCTCTAGGCAGGCACTCAATGAGATTTGTTATGGAAAAATTTGGACTTATTGATGATATTGATGTTATTGGTAAAATTCATGGTAAGGTTTTTAAAGGAAAAGAAATAATTATTCCTTTTTATCATCCAGCAGTAGCGTTGTATAATCCAAAAATGAAAGATGTTTTAAGAGATGATTTTAAAATATTAAAAAAGTATGTTGATTAAAGTTAAAGCTTTTCCTTGCTCAAAAGAAGAAAGGATAGTTAAAAAAAGTATTGATAGTTTTGATGTTTTTGTTTGCGAAGAGGCGGAAAGAAATATGGCTAATAAAAGAATTATTGAATTAATAGCAGATTATTTTAATATTCCTCAACACAAAGCAAAGATGATCAAGGGGTTTAAAGAGTCTAGTAAAATTTTTGATATTAAAGATTAAATCTGATAATATACATATATATGATACAAGAATTATTATTAAATAAGGCATTAGCATCAGCAGTATTATCTTGGTTTATCGCTCAAACAATAAAAGCTATTTTTTTAACTATAAAACAAAAGAAATTTAGATTTGATTTGTATTCTTTGCCAGGAGGGTTTCCTTCTTCTCATACTGCTTCTGTTGTCGGATTATCAACAGCTGTAGGTATGATTTCTGGATTTGATTCGGTTGCTTTTGCTATTTCGATTATTTTAGCCTTTTTTATGATTTATGATGCAAAGGTTATTAGGGGAGCAGCTGGTAAACAGGCTCAATCATTAAATATATTAATAGAGACTTATAACGAGGAGGAAGAAGAAGATTTGGATAAATTGAGAGAAAGACTGGGACATAGTATGATTGAAATATTAGGAGGAATTATTATTGGAATATTAGCAGCGGTTATAATCATTGGATAGCACATGGATTTGCCAGAAGATTACAAAAGAGGTTTTAAAGATTTTTTAGGAGTAAGAATTGATTTATCAAAAAAACCATTGATACCGAGAGATGAGACTGAATATTGGGTGAACATTGCAATTGAAGAAATTAAAGAAGGGGCAGAATGTCTTGATTTGTTTGCTGGTTCAGGATGTATAGGAGTATCGATTTTAAAGAATATTAAAAATTCTTTTTGTGATTTTGGAGAAAAAGAAGATTTATTTTTAGAACAAATAAAAATTAGTCTTGATTTGAATAACATAAATAAGGAAAGATACGATTTGATTAAGACAGATGTTTTTTCAAATATTAAAAAGAAATATGATTATATTTTAGCTAATCCTCCCTATGTTGCAGAAGATAGGATTGATGAAGTTGGAGAAGATGTTAAAATGTTTGAGCCGTCTATCGCTTTATATGGTGGAGACGATGGAATGGAATATATTAAAATTTTCTTGAATGAAGCAATTAAATATTTGAAAGATAATGGAATTATTTATCTTGAATTTGACCCAGAGCAAAAAGATTCAATAGAAGAAATAATTAATGGTAAGTATTCAAGATTTGAATTTTTAAAAGATCAGTTCAATAAATACAGGTTTATTAAAATAGAAAAATAATATGTGGGAATATATTTTATTAGGAGCTTTGCAGGGAATTTTTGAGTGGATACCAGTTTCAAGTGAAGGAGTGGTAGCTATTTTTTCTAATTATTTAGTTAAAGATTTTAATAGTGTTGATTTAGCCTTATTTTTGCATTTAGGAACAGTGCTTGCAGTAATAGTTTATTTTTGGAGAGATTGGATTAGTTTAGCTTTATTCAAAGACAAAGAGTTTTTAAGGTTTTTTATTATTGTAACTTTTATTTCTGGAACACTGGGTTTTTTTGTTTATAAAATGGCCAGAGATGTTTCTATGGGTTCGGGACTTTTGGCTTTAACAGGTTTAGGTCTTTTATTGACTTCATGGTTTCAAAAGAAAAATATTAAGTTAAACATTAACAAAGATTTATCTTCAATTATTGTGGGATTATTGCAAGCAATTTCAGCTATTCCTGGAGTTTCTCGTTCTGGCTCAACGGTATTTGGGTTATCCTTAACTGAGAATAATCCAACTGAAATATTAAAGAAATCATACATAATATCAGTGCCAGTAGTTTTGGGTTCATCTTTGTATCTCTATTTGGATAATCCTACTATTGCTTCTTCCTCTTGGATTGCGGTAGTTTTCAGTTTTATTTTCGGGATAATATCGTTGAAGATTTTATTAGATTTTTCAAAGAAGGTTAATTTTTCTAAGTTTACTTTAATATTTGGACTCCTTTGTTTAATCGGAGCTTTATTTCAATTTTTAATGTAAAATGATTGATAAAATACTTAAAGAGTTAAAATCTAAAAAGAATGCTGAGCAGGCAAAAAATTTGTCTAGATTTTTTAAAACCGGAAAGGGTCAATATGGAGAAGGAGATATTTTTTGGGGAATTAAGGTCCCAGCTATAAGAGAGACAGTTAAGAAATTTAAAGAAGCTTCTTTAAAAGATATTCAGGAATTGTTAAATAGCAAAGTTCATGAACATAGGCTTACTGGATTATTAATCTTGGTTGAAAAAAATAAGAAAGCAGAAAACAAAAAAGAGATTTACGATTTTTATTTAAAAAATACTAAAAATATTAATAATTGGGATTTAGTTGACTTGACCGCTCCTCATATCGTTGGCGGTTTTATTTTGGAAAATAAAAAAGAAAGGAAAATATTATATTCTTTAGTTAAATCAAATAATTTATGGGAGAGAAGAATTTCTGTTTTATCTACTTTTACTCTTTTAAGAGAAAAAGAATATGAAGATGTTTTAAAGATTTCAGAATTATTATTAAAAGACGAGCATGACTTGATACACAAGGCACTTGGCTGGATGTTAAGAGAGATTGGCAAGAGAGATAAAGAGATAGAGATTAAATTTTTGGAAAAATACCATAGAGTGATGCCCAGAACAATGTTAAGATATTCAATTGAGAAGTTTAATTTAAAAGAAAAAGAAAAATATATGAAAAAAGAGGCTTAATTAGCTTCCTTTTTTATTTTATTCATTATATAATGAATTCAAAATAACATGTTTGATTTTATTAATAATTTCTACATTTATTATTGCGTTACTGCAGCTTTAATTATTTTATTGCTTGTTTTTGTATTCTGGTTTAAAAAAAGAAACAAAGCTAAAGAACTAAAAGAATCTTTAGAATTTGTTTTATTTTCGGTCAAAATGACTAAGGAGTCTAATGAAGACTTGCAGAAGGCGGGAAAACAGGAAAAAGATTGGATAAGATTAATGGAAGATTTTTATAGTAGTTTGACTTCATTTAATAAGGAAGGGGTTTTGGGAATAGATCCATGGATTGCTTTAGAGATCGGGAAGATAAAAGAACAGATATTTTTTTATGTTGCTGCTCCAAAAAGATTCGAAGGCTTTATAGAAAAAGAAATATATAGTATTTATCCTAATGCTCAGATTGAAAAAACAGATGATTATAATATATTTTCTCCTACTGAAAATATTTCTTGTGGATACTTAAAGACAACAAAACCTTTTTATCTTCCTATAAAAACATATAACTATATTGAAACAGATCCTTTATCAAGTATAACCAGCGCTTTAACTAAGCTTGATGAAAATGAAGAGGCAGCTATACAGCTTGTTATAAAGAAGGGCAATAATGATTGGTATACCAGAGCGAAGATGATTATTGATGAAGTTGCTAAAGGAAAGAATTTTAATCAAGCAATGGGAGCTACTAATTTTTTAAGCGTGATTAAAGGAAAAGAAGAAAATAAGCTTACTCAACCTAAGGTTGATGAAGTTCTTTTGAAAATGCTTGAAGAGAAAATAAGCAAGGATAACTTTGAAGCAAATATCCGTTTAGTTGTTTCAATAGAAGACAAAAAGAGATGCGAAGAAGTTTTTATACAAATGGCTAATTCTTTTGAGCAATTCAATTCTCCAAAGACAAACAATTTTAGATTAACCATACTTAAGGGAAAAAGTGCTAATGAATTAATCTATCAATACAGTTTTAGATTATTTGACCATTCACAAAGAAATATTTTAAATTCAGAAGAATTGACTAGTGTTTTTCATTTTCCAACTCCATTAACTTCAACTCCTAATATTAAAGGAGTAAAGGCGAAGAATTCTGCTCCTCCTACCGATTTACCAAAAGATGGATTATTACTGGGATATAATGAATATAGGGAAGAAAAGAAAGATATTAGAATGAAAGAAGACGACAGAAGAAGACATACTTACATTATCGGTCAGACTGGAACAGGTAAATCTGCTTTATTATCTAACATGGCTTTGCAGGATATTAATAATGGTGAAGGGATTGGATTATTGGATCCTCACGGAGACTTGGTGGATGATATTTTGAGTAAGATTCCCAATGAAAGAATTAAAGATCTTGTTTTATTTGACCCAACTAATTTAGAAAGATCAGTTGGTTTAAACATGCTTGAATATGATAAGCGTTTTCCTGAGCAGAAAACTTTTATTGTAAATGAGATGATTAACATTTTTGATAAGTTGTACGACTTAAAACAAACCGGAGGACCAATGTTTGAGCAGTATACTAGAAACGCTTTGATGCTTTTAATGGATGACCCCAATGAAACATATACTTTAATGGAAGTTCCTAAGGTTTTAGCTGATGCGGAATTTAGACATAGATTATTAGCAAAATGTAATAATATATTAGTTAAAGAATTTTGGGAGAAACAAGCTGAACAGGCCGGAGGAGAAGCAGCATTGAAAAACATGGTTCCTTATATTACTTCTAAATTTGATACTTTTATCTCTAATGATTATATGCGTCCGATTATCGGACAAACTAAGAGTTCGTTTAATTTTAGAGAGATATTAGATAATAGAAGAATATTTTTAGTTAATCTAAGTAAGGGAAAATTAGGAGAAATGAATAGTTCTTTGCTTGGTTTGATTATGACTAGCAAATTAGCCATGGCAGCTTTTTCTAGGGCTGATACTCAGGAAAGTGAAAGAAAAGATTTTTACTTATATATTGATGAATTTCAAAACTTTGCTACAAATAGTATTTCTCAAATATTATCGGAGGCAAGAAAATACAGACTATCATTAATTATTTCTCATCAATTTATCGGACAGCTCCCTGATTTAATTAGGGATAGCGTTTTTGGCAATATTGGAACAATAATTTCCTTTAGGGTTGGAGCAGAAGATGCACAATTTTTAGAAAAAGAGTTCATTCCATCTTTTGGTGCTCAAGATTTAATCAATATTGACAACTTTAATTTCTATGTCAAAATGATGATGAACGGACAGATATCTAAGCCGTTTAATGTAAAAACTTATCCTCCAACTAAAGGAGATTTTGAAAGAGTTAAAGATATTAAAGAATACTATGCTTTAACTTATGGAAGGAGTAAGGATTTTATAGAGCAGGAAATAAAACAAAGAAGAATTTAATAAAATAAATAATAAATAATATGAATGAACCAAAAGAACCATTATTAGAGCAGCCAGAAAGAACTAGGGCTGAAATTGCCGAAGAAGAACTTGCAAAAATGAAGATAGAAAATACAAAACATCAGAGTGATTATAAGCCTGAATTTGACCAGTATTTAGCTAATAAAGGCGAAGATGAAAATATAGAAGAAGAATCATCAATAAAACAGCCTAGTACTGAGAAAGTAAAAACCCCTGAAGAAGTAAAGAAACCTGAAGAAATAAAAAATCCTGAGAAAGTAAAAACTCCCGAAGAAATAAAGTCTGAAGAAACAAAGAAAATTGACTTAGAGGCTAAACAAGAGAAAGAAGCTAGAACAGAGAGAGCGATTGAAAATCTTAAAGCTTTATTTGATAATAAGAACAAACTTTTTGCCCAAAAAGAAAAGCAAAAGAGTTTGTCATATAAACTTAAAGCTTTATTTGGCGATAAAGACGGCGAATCAGTAACAGCAGATGAGTACGGGTCTGTTTATGATGAATACGGTAAATCATTAGGAGAAGTCGAAGCTCTTACAGGAAAATCAAAAGATCAGATTATAAAAGAATATTTAAGTGGGAAAGAAAGAAATGAAGATTCTGTTGAAAACGTAAATAAAAATTTAGACGATATAGAGGCTGGATTAGAAAAGACTGAAGAAGGACAAAGCAAAGAGAAAAAAGATTTAATAGAAAAACTTACTGGGATAAAAGATGAAAGGGTAAAGTTTGCTATAAAAGTTGCTATTGCTGGAGGAATGATTGCTTTTCCTGTCGCAGGAATAGCTGCTGGAGCTTTAGGAATGGGACTAGGTGAAGCATTAATTGGTTATTCTTTTATTCATTATTCAACTGCTTTGGGATTAGCAGTTGGTAATACAGCTTTTGCTGTCGGAGGCATTGGTGGCGGAGGGGCTTTATTACACAAGGCAATAAAAGATTTAGAAGATGCAGAATCTAGAATTCCTCAAGACAAAAACAAAGAGCAAGAGGAAATTCCTACACCAGAATCTCCTATTTCTAAAACAGAATCTATCGAAAAGAAAGAAGATAATAGTGGGATTGAGAAAAAATTAATAAAAGATGATGAATTTAAGCAAGTTAATAATTTTGAAGAATTATATAAAAAAATTGATGAAGTTTATAATAGATTAGGAATAGATGGTGCAGAAACATTGAAAAATAGAATACTTTATTTATCTCAAAAGAGAAGTCCATTCGAAGGTCATTATGATGACATTCCTGTTAGTGGAGGATTAAATGCAAAAGTTCAAGAATTAATTAAGAAAGATACAAAAGAGAAGGGTTTGGACTGGGTAGAGTAATTTATATAATTAGTTAAAATAATAAATAAATTATGGCTTTAGATAAAATAATAATTAAAGGAAAAGAAATAGACATAATGAAAGAACTTGGGATAGATCAAGCTCCTCTCGAGATTCAAGAAAAAATAGCAGAAAGAATGACAGATATAGTTTTAAGAAAAAGTATTTTAAAGGCGCTAGAAGGCTTGTCTGAAGAAGAAGTTAAGAATATTAATACTGGTTTAACCTCTGGAAATACCGAAGAAACTATTAAAATATTAGATGAGAAAGTTCCTAATTTTGATAAAATATTATCCGAACAAATTGTTTTATTGCAAGAAGAGCTTTTAAGTAAAAAATAAAATGCAAGAAAAAATAGAAAAACCAGAAATAGGGGAGGTTATTAATTTAGAACAAACCAAAGAAGGACAAGATGATAATCGTAAAATTGAAGCGATAAAAGAAAGCAATGAACCGAACAAAGAAGATCTTCTTAAAAAAATATACAATAAGGATGATGTGGTAAGTGCAAAACTAGAAATTAAAGAAACAAATGATGTTGTTGAAAAAAAAGTTGATAGTTTTGTTAAGGAATTTCGTATTTTTGGTTCGAAAGTGATAGGTAAAGCGAGGAAAGCTTTGGGAGCGTACGGTTTAGATGAATTGCATGACAAGATAGTTGATGAGAATAAAAACATTAATAAAAAGTAAGTTTTTTGATTAAATGATTTTTTGCAAATTGAGGACATATGTCCTTTTTTGCTTTTCTAATTTGTGGTATAAGAATATTAATGGGGTCAGATTTATTATCTAAATTGAATAAAGAGCAGAAAGAGGCTGTTACCTTTGATAAGGGGCCTCTTTTGATTGTTGCTGGGGCAGGAACTGGCAAAACTACTGTTTTAACCCACAGAATAGCTTATTTAATTAAGGAAAAGGCGATTAAGCCAGAAGAAATATTAGCTGTTACTTTTACTGAAAAAGCAGCCAGAGAGATGGAAGAAAGAGTTGAAAAATTACTTCCTTTTGGATATTACGATTTTTGGATATCAACTTTTCATTCTTTTTGCGATAGAATTTTAAAAAGATATGGATTAAGTATTGGGATACCAACTAATTACAAGTTATTAGAGCAAACTGGAAGCTGGATTTTAATTAAAAAGAATTTTGATAAATTTAATTTTTTAAAAGAATATCGTCCTCTGGGAAATCCGACTAAATTTATAGAAGCCTTAGTTTCTCATTTTGGTCACTGTAAAAATGAGGGCATTTATCCAGAAAATTATTTGGAACACGCCGATTCTTTAAAATTAAACATGGATGATATTCCTGTTGGATCTAAATCAGTTAAATCGAAAGACAAAAAAGATTTAAGCAATAAACAGGCAGAATATGAAAGAATAAAAGAAGTAGCCGAAGCATATCATGTTTATCAGAAGCTTTTACTTGATAATAATGTTTTGGATTTTGGTGACCTGATAAATTATACTTTGAAATTGTTTGATAAAAGACCAGAGATTTTAGAGAAATACAGAAATCAATTTAAATACATAATGGTTGATGAATTTCAAGATACAAACTGGGTTCAATATGAATTAGTTCAAAAATTAACTTATCCAGAGAATAATATTACGGTGGTCGGTGATGATGATCAATCAATAATGGGTTTTCAAGGAGCCTCGTTTAATAATGTATTAAGATTTAAACAAGATTATCCTAAATCAAAAGAAATTGTTTTGGTTGAAAACTATAGATCACCTCAAAACATTCTTGATTTATCGTATCAATTTATACAGCTAAACAACCCTAATCGTTTAGAGTATCAATTAAATGAAATAGAGGGGATTAATAAAAGGGCAGAAGAAAGGGGAATAGATTTGAAATCATTTAAGAAAATTGATAAAAAGCTTAAAAGTAATCAAGATAAATCTGGAGCAATAGAATTATTAGGTTTTGAAACGATTGATGATGAGTTATCAGGAGTTATTGGTAAAATTTGGGAATTGAAAGAAATTGACGATAAGGCAGAGTTTTCTGATTTTGCTATTTTAACAAGAACTAATGAATCGGCTAATAATTTTAGTCGAGCATTAGAAAGAGCTGGTATTCCTTATCAATTCGTTTCTTCAAAAGGCTTATACACTAATCCTTTGATACTTGATTTAATTTCTTACCTTAAGGTTATTATTAATTTTTATGATTCTCCTAATTTTTATAGAATATTAAGGATGATGGATTTTTCTCCTGAAGAAGTTTCGAGAATTATTCAATATAGCGACAAAAAAGGAATTCCAATATTCGAAGCCATAACAGATAGTCATCTTTTAAGTAAATTTACAACAGACACAGTTGTTAAATTAAGAAAGATTGTTGAAAACTTAAAGAAACACTATAAATTATCAAAAGAAAAGAATGCTAGTGAAGTTTTTATTCACATTATTAATGATTTAGAATATGGAAAGTATATTCCAGAAAGCAATGAAGAGAGTTTGAAAAAATGGGAGATGATTGATCAGTTTTTTGAGAAAATAAAAAGCTTTGAAAATTCACAGGTTGATCCAACTATCCTTTCTTTTGTGGAAAATCTACAAATGGAACTAGATGCTGGTGAAGATGGTTCTATAAGAAATAGTATTGATTTGAGTTTTGAGGCGGTTAGAGTCATGACCATTCACTCTTCAAAAGGTCTTGAATTTAAATACGTTTTTTTAACTAATTTAGTTTCAAGAAAGTTTCCCTCTGATCAGAAAAAGAATCCAATAGAAATTCCCGAAGCTTTAATTAAAGAAGTCTTGCCAGAAGGAGATTTTCACATGCAAGAAGAAAGAAGGTTATTTTATGTTGCTTTAACACGAGCTAAAAGAGGGTTATTTTTGACTTGGGCTGCTGATTACGGAGGCAAAGATTTAAAGAAGCCGTCAAGGTTTTTGATTGAATCAGGATTAATTATTGAAGAAGTATTAGACAAACAGAAGTTTACAAGAAGTTCTGGTTTTTGTATTAAGCGTTCAATGGGATTTAAATTAGAATCGAATGAAACAAATGGTTCGGGGCGAGATTTAAGAACATTCCTTCCTGATCATTTTTCTTATTCTCAATTAGAATCTTTTAGAAAGTGTCCTTTAGGGTATAAGTTCGGAAGTATATTTAAAATACCGATAAGGGGAAAGTCAGTGTTTAGTTTTGGAAAAAGTATTCATCAGACATTGCATAGTTTTGTTTTGGAATCATTAAAATTTTCTTCAATTGAACAGAAAACTCTTTTTGGTAAAAATACTAGTTCGGAAGTATTGAGTTTTGAAGATTTATTGAAAATCTATGAAAAAGAATGGATTAGTGATTGGTATGAATCATCAATAATTAAAAAAGAATTTTATGAAAAAGGAAAAGAAAGCTTGAAGCTTTTTTATGAAGATTTTATTAAAAATAAACCAGAGATTCTTTTTATTAATGACGAACCAGCGCTAGAAAAGAATTTTAATTTAAAATTAAACGGAGATGTTTTTATAGGAACCATAGATAGGATAGATAAATTAGGCGATGGGGTAGAAATTATAGATTATAAAACTGGTTCGCCTAAAAAGACATTAGCCAAAGAAGAAAAGCTTCAATTAATGATTTATGCTGTGGCAGCAAAAAAAGTTTTAGGATTAAATCCTCTTAAGTTAACTTATTATTATCTTGATGATGGAACGACCTGTTCTTTCGATATTAAAGATGGAGATATTGAAAATACAGAAACAGAAATTAGAGAGTTATTGGAGAAAATTAAAAGGAGTAATTTCAAGCCTACGCCTGGATGGCACTGCCAATATTGTGACTTTAAAGATATTTGCGCTCACAGGAAGATTTGAGGTATAATTATATATATGAAAAAAACAAAATTAATAATTTTAGGAGATGGAGCATGGGGGACAACCTTAGCTATTTTATTATCTAAAAATGGACACGAGGTTACAGTTTGGAGTGCTTTTCCGGAATATTTAGATATTCTGAATAAAGAAAGGGAGAATAAAACATATTTAAAAGGAATAAAGATTCCTTCTAATATTGTTTTTGAAAAAGATTTAGGCAAGGCAATTGAATTTGGTGAATATATTGTTTTCAGTATTCCATCTAAATTCTTTAGAGATGTAGCCAAGAAGATTAAAAAAGAAAATGTTTCTTTAAAAGGGAAAGTATTTATTAATGTTGCTAAAGGATTAGAGCAAAAAACATTAAAAAGAATGACAGAGATTTTAAAAGAAGAACTAGGAAATGTTCAGACAGCTGTTTTATCTGGTCCGACAATTGCTGTCGAAGTAGCAAGAGAATTACCAGCTTTAGTTGTTGCAGCTTCAAGAAATCATGCTATTGCTAAAAAAATTCAAGACATATTTAGCAATGAATATTTCAGAGTGTATACTTCTACTGATGTTATTGGAGTTGAACTTGGTGGACCATTAAAGAATATTATTGCTGTGGTGGCGGGAATATCTGATGGTCTTGGTTTTGGTTCTAATACTAAGGCAGCCATATTATCTCGAGGGATAGTGGAAATACAAAGATTGGGAGAAAAAATGGGAGCCAAAAGAAAAACCTTCTACGGTTTAGCTGGACTAGGAGACTTATCTACTACCTGTATTAGTCCTGAGAGTAGGAACAGAACTTTGGGAGAGAAGATTGCAAAAGGACAGAAGCTAGAAGAGATTGTTAATTCAACCTCAAGTATAATTGAAGGAGCAACAACCGCCGAAGTAGTATATCAATTAAGTAAAAAATACAAAGTAGATATGCCAATTGTTTCATCTGTTTATCAAGTTTTATACAAGAATAAGGCTCCAAAAGATGCTTTATCTGATATGATGAAAAGAAAAAGAAAGCCAGAATAATCTTGAAAAATTTACCTTTTTAAGATAAGGTTAAATAAAGAATAATAATTAAAAACATGAAATTAAATATTTTTATTGAGAATCCAAAAGGCAGTTCAAATAAGTATGAATTAGATAAGGAATCAGGAAAGATAATGCTTGATAGAGCTTTATATTCTTCTGTTTATTGGCCCTTTGAATATGGTTTTATAGAAAACACCTTATCAGAAGATGGAGATCCATTGGATGCTGTAGTCTTGGTTAATGAACCAACTTTTCCTGGCTGTGTCATTCCTTGTAAGATTATTGGAATGTTAGACATGGAGGATGAGAGTGGAATTGATTACAAAATTATTGCTGTTCCTGATGACAAAATTGATCCAAGATTTAAACACATTAACAGTATTGATGATTTGCCAGAACATCAGAAAAAAGAAATTCAAGAATTTTTTGAAACATACAAAAGACTTGAACCAAATAAATGGGTTAAAGTAGTGGGATTTAAATCAAAAGATGAAGCGGAAAGAATAATAGAAAAGTGTAAAAAATAAAATTATGGAAAATACAAACAAGAAATACAAAGTAAACAAGGAAAAGTGCCTTGGTTGTGGAAGCTGTTCGTTATCTTGTCCAGAAGGAACAGAAATGGATACTGATGGCAAAGCAAAAGTTATTAGCTCTGCTAAGGTTGAAGAATGTGGCGGTGTAGATTTATGTCCATATGGAGCAATTGAAGTTGAAAATGGAGTAGAAGTAGAAGAGGATGAGTAGATAATATGAAAGTTACACAAAAAACCAAACTATCTAAGCTAATAGATGAGAAGAAAGCACAAACAATTTTAGAAAAATATGATTTTCCTTGTCTTTCTTGTCCTCATGCTAGACTTGAAATGGAAACTTTAGAACTAGGAAGTATTTGTGAAATGTACGATATCGATTCGACTAAGTTAATTAAAGAATTGAATGAAAAGTTGAATAAGAAATGAAGCAATCGTTTTTTATTCTTTTAATGCTTTTAATTTTGAATGTTTTAGTTTTGCCTTTTGTTATTTTCTTTTCTTTGCCGGCTTACCTTGAGGTAAGCTTTTTTAATGTTGGACAAGGAGATTCTATTTTTATTGAGGCTCCAGGAGGATATCAAGTATTGATTGATGGAGGCCCAAGTTATTCCAAGGTTTTAGATGGTTTATCTAAAGAAATGCCTTTTAATGATAAAGAGATAGATTTAATTATATTATCTCATCCAGAGAGTGATCATATGACAGGATTGTTTTCTGTATTAGAAAACTATAAGGTAGATAATATTATGTGGACTGGAATAGAAAAAGATGGAGAAAAGTTTGAAACTTGGAAAAGATTAATTAACGAAGAGGGAGCTAATATTTATTATGCTAATTCTGGTGATAAAGTAATTATGGGAGATGCGATCTTAGAAATAATAAATCCTAAAGAGTTGTTAAAGGGAGAGACATTTAAAGAAAGCAACAATACAGCAATAGTCTCCAAGCTTTTATATAAGGATAGTTCTTTTCTTTTCACGGGAGATATTTCTTCAAAAGCAGAAAATGAATTAACTAATATAGACGTTGATGTTTTGAAGATTCCTCATCATGGTTCAAAGTATTCAACCTCAAAAGAATTTATTAAAAAGGTTAGTCCTTTAGTTTCTGTGATTCAGGTTGGAAAGAATTCCTACGGACACCCAACAGAAGAAGTTTTGACACGACTTAATAATTTTGGTATTAAAATACTAAGGAACGATACTAATGGAGATATAAAGATTGTTTCCGATGGTTTGAATTATAAAATAATAACTAGTAAACAATAAATATATGGATTTTCCAATTTTTAAAACTAAGATGGGAGGAGATAGGAAATTTAATCTAGCCGACCCAAAAGAAAGGGCAGAATATTTTAATATAAAATGTGGACCGGAAATAGAAAAACTAAAAGAATATTTAAAAGATAATACTTTTATTGCTTATCTTTTAGGTAAAAAGAATTCAGGAAAGGGAACTTATTCTAAAATGTTATCCGAGGTTTTAGGTGCTGATAAAATAGAGCATTTGTCTGTTGGAGATATGGTAAGAGCATTAGATACTGAAATTCAAGACCCAGAAAAGAAAAAAGAATTAGTTGAGTTTTTAGAAAAGAATTACAGAGGATTTTATCCTTTGGAAGATCTGATTAAAAGTATGGAAAATAGGGATACTAAAACTCTTCTTCCTGATGAATTTGTTTTGGCTTTAATTAAAAGGGAAATTGCTAAGAGGAAAGGAAAGGTTATTCTTCTAGATGGTTTTCCAAGAAGTATGGATCAAGTTAGTTTCTCTTTGTTCTTTAGAGATTTGGTTGATTACAGAGATGATCCAGATATTTTCATTATGATTGATGTTCCAATGAACATTATTAATGAGAGAATTAAATGGAGAAGAATTTGTCCTAAATGTAATGCTTCAAGAAGCTTGAAATTATTACCAACTTCAAAAATTGGATACGATGAATCATCTAAAGATTTTTATTTAATTTGTGATGAGGCCAATTGTGACGGTGGAAGAATGGTAATGAAAGAAGGTGACGAAAAAGGAATTGAACCGATTAAAGAGAGATTAATGATGGATGAAGAAATATTAAAGAAAGCTGATACATTATATGGAATTCCAAAGGTTAAATTAAGAAATGCTATTCCTGCTGATGTTGCTCGTGATTATGTTGATGAATACGAAATGACTCCTGGATATTCATTTAAATACGAGAATGGGGAAGTCAAAACCATTGAAGAACCTTGGATTGTAGCTGATGATAATGGAGTACAATGTATTAGTTTACAGGCTGCTCCGGTGGTAGTTGCAATGATAAAACAGTTGGTTGAAGTATTGAAAATTTAAAGGTATAATATCTTTGGTCCTATCATTCAAAATTCCGAACAACTTTCAATCGGGAGATCATATATTTATCTGCTTTGGCAAATGAATGAGGTCACCCACGTGGATTAATTCGGATTCACTTGAAAGCGGTAGGACCCTTGGAAAGCACTGTCAAACAGTGTTTTTCTTTTCTTGACAATTTGATAATTACAGATATAATATACCTATACCTATGGTAGTGGTAAAATAATAATTTAAAAAATGAAAGCACAAAAAGAAAAAACATTGATTAGTTTAAAGAAGGTTCAAAGCTTAACTGCTAAAATAATCGATATGATGGAAAAAGAGAATTATTGCATTGATGTAATGCAGCAGAATTTGGCTGCAATTGGTTTATTAAAATCAGCTCATCAAATGATGATGGAAGATCATTTGCATAATTGCTTTAAATCAGCTATGAAAACTAATAATGAAAAGAAGAAAGACGAAATGATAGAAGAAATATTAAAAGTAATAAAAATATATAACAAATAACATGAAGAGAATATATCTTGATTACGCAGCTACGACGCCAGTCGATAATGAGGTTTTGAAGGAAATGCTTCCATATTTTTCTAAAAAATTTGGTAATGCTGCATCTTTGCATTCTTTCGGTATTGAGGCGGGAATGGGAATAGAAAAAGCAAGGAACATATTAGCTAAATATTTCAATGCCGAACCGATAGAAATAGTATTCACAAGTGGAGCAACTGAATCTAATAATTTATCTTTAAAAGGAGTTGTTAAGCAGCATCAATTAAAGAATAAAGAAAAGGTTCATATTATAACCACTGCCTTCGAGCATCATTGTGTTTTAGATGCCTCAAAGAGTTTAGAAAGAGATGGACTAGCCGAAGTAACTTTTATTCTACCCGATAAAGATGGAATTATTGATGTAAAAGACATTGAAAAAGCAATTAAGCCTAATACTCTATTAATTTCTGTGATGTATGTAAATAATGAGATAGGAACAGTCCAACCAATAAAGGAAATTGGAAAGATGATAAAAGAATTGAACAAGACAAGGGAAAAAAAGATAATTTTCCACACAGATGCTACTCAAGCTATTAATTATTTTGATTGTGATGTTAATGAGTTAAATGTTGATTTATTATCAATGTCAGCTCACAAGATATACGGTCCTAAAGGAGTCGGAGCCTTATATATCAGAAAAGGAACTCCTATTATCAGAGTTCAAGATGGTGGAGATCAAGAAAATAGACGCAGAGCGGGGACTCACAATGTTCCGGGAATAGTTGGACTCGGAAAAGCCATCGAGGTTTTAATGAAAAACAAAAAGAAAGATATAGTAAGAATTCAAAAATTAAGAGATGTCTTAATTAAAAAAGTTTTAAAAGATGTTCCTGCTTCAAGATTGAATGGTTCTTTGATTAATCGTTCTCCTAATAATGCAAACTTTAGTTTTAAAGATACTGAAGGAGAAAGCTTGTTAATGATGCTAGATAATATGGGAATAGCCTGTTCAACTGGATCAGCTTGTTCTTCTCAGTCATTAGAGCCATCGCACGTTATTCTTTCGTTAGGGCTTAAGCATGAAGATGCCCACAGTTCTTTAAGAATGACATTGGGAAAATATACAACGAAAGAAGAAATAACTTTCGCAGTTAAAGTCTTAAAAGAAACAATTAAAAAATTAAGAGGTGTTTCGGGAGATGTTTTATCCGATTATTATTCAAAAAAATAAAACATATGCAATATTCAAAAAAATTAATGGAACATTTCATGAATCCACGCAACCGCGGGAAAATTAAAAATCCTTCAGGAACAGGAATGGTTGGAAATCCTGTATGCGGAGATTTAATGAAAATATACATCAAAGTAAAAGATAAAAAGGGAAAAGAAGTATTAGATGATATAAAATTCGAAACTTTGGGTTGCGCCAGTGCAATTGCAACTTCTTCAATGGTGACTGAATTAGCTAAAGGAAAAACAATAGAAGAAGCCAAGAAGATATCTAAAAAAGACGTTGCAGATGCTTTAGAGGGATTGCCTCCAATTAAAATGCATTGTTCTAATTTGGCTGAAGAAGCATTAAAAGGTGCAATCAAAGATTACGAATCAAAAAAGAAATAAAACAAAAACACTGACTCATCATCAGTGTTTGTTTTTTTGTGTCGGGCTGCTGGGAGTTGAACCCAGGTCTTACGCACCCCATGCGCAAATACTACCACTATACTACAGCCCGAAAAGGGCTAAATTATTATTTCTTTCCAAGAGATTTGATGCATTTAGTGCAAGCCAAAATTCTCTTCCCGGCAAATCCTTTGAAGTTTTTGTTGGTTGTATTAGCGGGAACTATTACCCATTGTAGATTAGGGCGTATTCTTCTTTTAGTAGAAGGATTGTATCTCGAAATAAGCTTGTAATAGCTTCCTCCCATTGAAGATGATTTTCCGCAAATTGTACATTCTTTTTCCATATGTAATGTATATTACCAAAAAATTAAATAATTGCAACCCCCTTGTGTTTTGTGTTAATATTATTACATGGATACATTAACAATATTTACATTATTAATTCTTTTGTTTTCAATTATTATTCATGAGATAGCTCATGGAAGTGTTGCCTATGCCTTGGGTGATCCAACTGCTAAAGAAGCAGGAAGATTGGATTTAAATCCTTTAAAACACCTAGACCCGATTGGATCTATTCTTCTTCCTTTCTTCATGTCTATCTTGGGTGGACCAATAATTGGCTGGGCTAAACCAGTTCCTATTAATCCAATGTACTTTAGTGACAGAAGATGGGGAGAGTTAAAGGTTGCCTTGGCTGGTCCAGTGGCTAATTTTACAGTTGCTTTAATCTTTGGATTAATTGTTAAGTTTGTTCATTTACCGGACAGTTTTTTAACAATCGCGACAGTTATTATCTTTTATAATATTGCTTTAGGAATATTTAATTTAATTCCTATTTTTCCTTTAGATGGTTCTCATGTTTTATTTGCCTTATTACCTGAAAGATTCGAAGAATTAAAAGTATTATTAACTCAATACGGATTCATCCTCCTTCTTTTCTTAATTTTTATAATTCCCAATGGTCTTAGTTGGGTTTTTACTCTATCAGATAGAATTCTTTCTTTATTTTTAGCTTAAACTTAAAAAGTTGACTAAAATATTTCTTTATTGTATTTTGTAACTAGTTCATCTTATTTGATGGACCTGAGATGGTCACTTTGGCAGACGTAACTTTGACCCCATGCTTTTTGATAGAGAGAGAAGATTTTCATGAGGCCTGGTTTGAAGCGGTTTTTGCCGTTATGAATCAGGGCATTCCTCTCCATTTTGGTTCTGCAAAAGAACCAAAGAAAGCACGCGACTCCGTACAGACTATCGTCATGACCGGAAAAGCGATTGAACAGATTCAGAATTGTGAAATCCATCCTTTTTATAGGATGAGAGAATTAGCAATTCAGGGATACAAAAAGGAGTATGACCGAAAGTGGTTCAATGAAGAGTACAACAAGTTGCCACCTGGAGACAGAAGGCGCTTCACGTATGTCTATATCGAACGTTTAATCAAACACAGAACTCCCGGAGGATTCGTTGATCAAATCTCGAAATTGAGAGAGCTTCTCAAAGAACAGATTAAGAGCGGCATTTCTTCAAATCGCCATCAGGCGATTACCTGGGAGCCCGATATCGACATGAACTCCGATGCTCCGCCTTGCCTGCAAAGGATATGGATAAGATACTATCCGGGAGGATACGTTGATATCCATTTTGAGTGGAGATCAAGAGATCTTTTCAATGCCTGGCAGGGAAACCTCATTGGTCTGGTTGCTATGCTTCTTTTGGAAGTTATTATTCCAAACAATTGTAAAATAGCAAGAGTTGTCGACAAATCAGACTCTCTTCATATCTATGAAGGTGTTCTGGGAGAGGCGAGCAAGGTTCTCGCAATGGAGAGAGAAAGAGTTCCAGGTTTTGTAAGAAAACTGGACCACGTATATGTATGAATATACCTTCTTCTCTTCTTTTTTTATTTCTAAATGATATAATGAGGATATAAAAATAAATCTAAAAATATGAAATTAGAAAATAAAGTAGCAGTAGTGACAGGAGCTTCTTCAGGAATAGGAAAAGCCATTGCCGAAAAATTTGTTTTAGAAGGTGCTTCAGTTGTTTTTTCAGATGTTAACGAATGTGATGTTAGCCGTTTTAGTGATAAAGCGATTTTTATTAAATGTGATGTTTCTAAATCAGCTGAAGTAGACAGCCTTATTAGTGGTTGTGTTGATAAATTTGGAAAAGTAGACATAATGGTCAACAATGCTGGAATTGGAAGCTTGGGAGACGTTTTAGCTACCTCTGATGATGTTTGGCACAAGACAATAGAGATTAATTTATCAGGAGTATTTTATGGAATTCGTGCAGCTGGAAAAACAATGAAAGAAAAGGGAATTAAGGGTTCAATTATCAATATGGCTTCTATCTTGGGAACAGTCGGTTTTAATGGGGCCGTATCTTATTGTGCTTCCAAAGGGGGAGTCAATCAATTAACTAAAACAAGCGCTATTGAATTAGCTAAATTAGGAATCAGGGTTAATTCTATTGCTCCTGGATTTATAAAAACAAATATGACCAAGGGAGTTCAGGAAGATGAAAAGACAAAAATGTTTATTGAAGGAATGACTCCTTTAGGGTATCTAGGTGAACCTGATGATATTGCTAATGCAGCCCTATATTTAGCCTCTGAGGATTCAAAATATGTGACTGGAAATATTCTATATGTTGATGGCGGATGGACGGCACAATAAAAAATTCTTCAAGCCAATTAAATATTTGACATTTAGCTTTTTATCTGATAATTTAATCACAAGCGAATTTTCGCTTGCGATTTATTATTGATACAAAATATGCCAACAATTAGACAACTAATTAAGAAGAATAGAAAGCCATTAAAGACGAAGACTAATACTCCGGGTCTTGCGTTTGGATTTAATCCTTTAAAAAACAGACCAAAGGAATATGACGCACCTTTTAAAAAGGGAGTATGTTTGAAAGTTTTTACAACTACACCGAAAAAACCTAACTCAGCTTTGAGAAAAGTTTGCAGAGTTAAATTAAGTAATGGAAACGAAGTTACAGCCTATATTCCTGGAGAAGGACACAATTTACAGGAGCACTCAATCGTTATGATCAGAGGAGGCAGAGTAAAAGATTTGCCAGGTGTGAGATATCACATTGTAAGAGGCAGATTTGACTGTTCAGGAGTTGAAGGTAGAAAACAACAGAGAAGCGCATATGGAGTTAAAAGACCAGTAAAAAAATAGTATATGGCAACAGGACTTAAATTTAAAAAGAAAGTTATAATGCCCGATTCAGTATACAACGATATTATGGTTGCTAAATTTATCAACCAAGTAATGACTAACGGGAAAAAAACAGTAGCCGAGAAAATAGTTTACGGCGCTTTTGATTTAATCAAAAATCAAACAAAAAAGAACCCTTTAGATGTTTTTAGATTAGCTATTCAGAATGTATCTCCAGTTCTTGAGGTAAAACCAAAAAGAGTCGGAGGAGCAACTTACCAAGTTCCAATGGAAGTTAAGGGAAATAGAAAATTGAGTTTAGCTATGAAATGGATGATTAATTCAGCTAAAGACAAGAAAGGTAAAGCAATGAAATTCAAGTTAGCTGATGAATTAATTGAAGCTTCAGAAAACAAAGGAAATGCAGTTAGAAAGAAAGAGAACGCTCACAAAATGGCAGAAGCCAATAGAGCATTTGCCCACTTTGCATGGTAATTTAATATATAAACCTATTTCCAAGCCAAATAGGTTTTGTGTTCTAAAATAAAAAAAATATTATGAGCCGCCAATATCCAATCGAAAAATATAGAAATATCGGAATTATTGCTCACATTGATGCAGGTAAAACTACAACTAGTGAGAGAGTTTTGTTTTATACCGGAATATCACATAAGATTGGTGAGGTTCACGAAGGTGCAGCCATAATGGATTGGATGGAACAAGAAAGAGAAAGAGGTATTACTATTACTTCTGCTGCTACAACTTGTTTTTGGTCTCCTGGTGATTATTTAAAGAAAGACAAAACAAACGAACACAGAATCAACCTTATCGACACTCCTGGACACATTGACTTCACTGCTGAAGTACAAAGAAGTTTAAGAGTCTTGGATGGCGCTGTGGTTGTTTTTGACGGTGTTGCTGGAGTAGAAGCTCAATCAGAAACTGTTTGGAGACAGGCTGACAGGTACCACGTTCCCAGAGTTTGTTTTATTAATAAATTAGACAGAATGGGTGCATCTTTTGAAAAAAGTTTGCAATCTATTTGGGACAAATTAACTATTAACGCGGTTGCGGTTCAATACCCAATCGGACAAGAAGAAGATTTTTCAGCCATTATTGATTTGATGGAAATGAAAGCTGTTAAATTTGAAGGAGAAATGGGAAAGGATGTTATCAAGTTCGATATTCCTGAGTCTTCTTTAGAAGAAGCTAAGAAATGGAGACACAAAATGGTTGAGAAGATTGTTGCCGAAGATGAGGCTCTAATGGAAAGATATTTAAACGGAGAAGAGATTTCAGTAGAAGATTTAAGAGGTGCTTTGAGAAAAGCAACTATTAGCTATAAATTAATTCCCGTTTTAATTGGAACATCTTTAAGAAACAAAGGAGTTCAATTAGTTTTGGATGCAGTAGTATATTACTTACCAAGTCCGTTGGATGTTCCTGCTATTAAAGGAGTTGACCCTAATGATGAAGAAATTAAATTAGAAAGACATCCTAAGGATGACGAGCCTTTCTCAGCCCTAGCTTTTAAAATTGCAACCGATCCTTTTGTTGGAACATTGACTTATGCCAGAGCTTATTCAGGACATTTCAATAAAGGAGGATATTTACTTAATACTGTTTCTGGAGAAAGAGAAAGAATCGGTAGAATTCTTCGTATGCATTCTAATGAAAGAGAAGAAGTAGAAGAAGTATATGCTGGAGATATCGTTGCTTTCGTTGGATTGAAAAATACAACTACTGGACACACTCTTTGTGATGAGTCAGGTCCAATCGTTCTAGAAAAGATTGTTTTCCCCGAACCAGTTATTTCAATTCAAGTAGAACCAAAAGCTAAAGCAGACCAAGAAAAAATGGGTGCTTCTCTGAAGAAACTACAAGAAGAAGATCCAACTTTTAGAATGGAAACTAATCAGGAATCTGGTGAAATGGTTTTATCAGGTATGGGAGAATTACATCTAGAAATTATTGTGGATAGATTAAAGAGAGAATTCGGAGTTGAAACTAATGTTGGTAGACCTCAAGTATCTTACCGAGAAACGATTGAGAGAAATGCTGATGCTGAATGTAAATACGTTAAGCAGACTGGAGGTAGAGGTCAATACGGTCACGTAAAGATTAAGCTTGAAGCGCTAGAAAGAGGAAAAGGATTTGAATTTGTTAATGAAATTAAAGGAGGTTCTATTCCAAGAGAATACATTCCTGCGATTGAAAAAGGAATTAAAGAAGCGATGGCAAAAGGTGTTGTTGCTGGATATCCTTTAGTCGACATGAAAGTTATTCTATGGGATGGTTCATTCCATGAAGTCGATTCTTCAGAAATGGCCTTTAAGATTGCTGGTTCAATGGCTTTGCAAGATGGAGCTAAAAAAGCAGGCGCTCATTTATTAGAACCAATTATGAAATTAGAAGTAGTTGTTCCACCAGATTTCTTGGGAGATGTTATCGGAGATGTATCAGCGAGAAGAGGTCAGATTGAAGAAACAGAAGATAGGCCAGGAGTCAAGGTTATCTACGCTAAAGTGCCTTTATCAGAAATGTTTAGTTATACAACTTCATTAAGATCATTAACTCAAGGAAGAGGAACATCATCAATGGAGTTTGATCATTACGAAAAGGTTCCGGGAAATATTGCCCAAGAAATAGTAGAGGGTAAAAGAAAATAATATGGAACTAAAAGAGATTCAAAAGATAATAGAGGAAGAAGGCGGCAAGATAGTTCTTGCTCAAGAAAATGGGCCAACCTTGATAATCATGAAATTAGAAGATTATAGAAACAAGAAAGAGACAAAGGCCGAAGTCAAGACGGAGCAAATTTCTAAAGTTCCACGAGAACTTGAAACAGAAACATTGAAGATTGACGACCTTCCTTTCTAGTAGGTTATTGACTTTTTTCGAAATTTGGTTAAAATAGATTTGTTAATTATAAACATTAATCCGTTCTTTTTTATTGTCAGTCGTAATAGTAGAAAAGAAGGGACATAAATAATAAAAAAAATAAATAATAAAAATATGGCAACAGAAGTTTTTACAAGAACAAAACCACACTTGAACGTGGGAACCATTGGTCACGTTGACCACGGTAAAACTACCTTAAGTGCGGCAATATTACATTGCTTAGCAATGAAGAATGGAAAGACGGCAGAAAAGTCAGTTGATCAGATTGACTCAGCTCCTGAAGAAAAAGCAAGAGGTGTTACTATTAACATCGCTCACTTAGAGTACGAAACAGACAAAAGGCACTATGCTCACATTGACTGTCCAGGACACGCTGACTACATTAAGAATATGATTACCGGTGCTGCTCAAATGGATGGAGCCGTATTAGTAGTTGCTGCTACTGATGGTCCTATGCCTCAAACAAGAGAGCACATTCTTTTAGCTCACCAAGTAGGTTTACCTTCATTGGTTGTATTTTTGAACAAATGCGACATGGTTGAAGATGCTGAAATGATTGATTTAGTTGAAGACGAAGTAAGACAACTATTAAAAAAGTATAATTTCCCAGGAGATGAGATTCCCGTAATCCGCGGTTCAGCTCTAAAAGCTTTAGAAGCTACATCTGTTGATGATCCTTGGGTTCAAAAAGTTTTAGAACTAGTAGATAAATTAGATACATATATCCCTGAACCAGTTAGAGACGTAGCTAAGCCTTTCTTAATGGCTATTGAAGATGTTTTTTCAATTGAAGGAAGAGGTACGGTTGCGACTGGTAGAATTGAAAGAGGTATTGTTAACTCTAACGAAGAAATTGAAGTTGTCGGTATTAGACCAACTCAAAAAACAACTGCAGTTTCTGTTGAAATGTTTAATAAATCATTATCAACTGGACAAGCTGGAGATAACGTCGGTATTTTATTAAGAGGTTTGAAGAAAGAAGATATTGAAAGAGGACAAGTTTTGGCTAAGCCAGGAACTATTACTCCTCATACAGAATTTACTGCTCAGATATATGTTTTAACAAAAGAAGAAGGCGGAAGACACACTCCATTTTTCTCAGGATACAAACCCCAATTCTTTATCCGTACAGCTGATATTACTGGAGATGTAATTTTAGCCGCTGGAACAGAAATGGTTATGCCTGGAGATACAGTTGAAGTAACTGTTAAGTTGATTGTTCCTGTAGCTTTGGAAGAAAAGCAAGGTTTTGCTATCAGAGAAGGAGGAAAGACAGTTGGAGCAGGTACTATAACTAAGATTATAAAGTAGAATAAATAAGATGTCAGCAGCCCTTAAAAAAACTGAAAAGGAAGTAACAGCGAAATTGAGAATCAAGCTTCGTGCCTATGACCACAAGGTCATTGATAAAAGCGCCCAGCAGATTATTGAAATGGCGCTAAGGTGCGGAGTTAAAATTGCTGGACCGATTCCTTTGCCGATTGAAATAAACAAGTTCACTGTAAACAGGTCAACTTTCGTTCACAAATCGGCTAGAGAGCAATTCGAAATGAGAATTCACAAAAGGGTTATTGATATTTTGAGTCCGAACCAGAAAGTGGTAGAGTCGTTAAAGTCATTGACTCTACCCGCTGGAGTGGATACCGAGATCAAGAGTATAATGTAGGTTAATTATTAAATAATTGATTTATATAATTAAAAATTAATTGAATATTTGATAGTACTAGTCTTTAAGGCTGGTTATCCGGTCTTTTTTTTGTAAAGTTATGAAATTCATATTAGGTAAAAAAATTGAAATGAGTCAGGTCTTCAAAGAGGACGGAACAGTAGTTCCCGTTACTCTTGTTCAGACTGGAGAATGTGGTGTTGTTCAGGTTAAAACCAAAGCAAAAGACGGATATGAAGCAATCAAGATTGGATTTGAATCTTTGCCTGAAAGAAAGATCAAAAAGACGGGAACACCATTTAGATATTTGAAAGAGTTCGAAGGAGATGTTAACGCATACAAGGCAGGAGATAAGATTTTGGCAAATGTTTTTACACCAGGAGATAAAATAAAAGTTTCCGGAGTATCTAAAGGAAAAGGATTCCAAGGAGGAGTAAAGAGGTGGGGATTTTCCGGAAAACTTTCTGCAACTCATGGTAACAAGCACGAACATAGAACATTAGGTTCTACTGGTTGTTCTATTCCAGCAAGAGTTATTAAGGGTAGAAAAATGCCTGGAAGAACTGGAAGCGACAGAATTTCTGTTAAGAATTTAGAAGTTGTAAAGGTTGATATGAAGAATAGTATTATAGCGATCAAAGGAGCAATTCCTGGGAGAAGAGGAACGCTTTTGGAAATTAGAGGATAAAATTATATGGCAAAGAAAGCAACAAAAATTGAAGAGGTGGTAGAGATTAAAACTGTTAAGACAGATTTACCAAAAGAAATATTTGAAGTTCCAATGAACTCTGATTTAGTTCATCAAGTTATTGTTTCTCAGATGGGAAACAGAAGAACAGTTGTTGCTCATGCTAAAGGAAGAGCTGAAGTATCTGGAGGTGGAATCAAACCTTGGAAACAGAAGGGAACAGGCCGCGCAAGGAGTGGTTCTAATACATCATCTATCTGGGTTGGTGGAGGTGTTTCTCATGGACCAACAAAAGACAGAAACTTCAAAAGAATTTTACCTAAAAATATTAAAAGAAAAGCTTTATTTGCTGCTTTATCAGACAAAGCCAGAGAAGGATTATTAGTTATTACTGAAACACTATCTTTAAAAGAAGCTAAGACTAAAGAAGCAAGAAGCTTATTAAAGAATATTGGAATTAGAGAAAGCTGTTTAGTAGTTTTGCCTAAATTAGATAAGAATGTTATCTTAGCAATGAGAAATTTGCCCAAGATTTCAACTATTCAAGCAAAAGACTTAAACTGTTTAGATGTTGTTTCATCAAAATATTTATTAACTGACAAGGAAGGAATTAGTGAGATTAAGAAAACATTTTTAGACTAGTATGGCATTGAATATTTTTAAAAAAGAAAAAGGAGTGAAGGCGAAGAAAGAAACTGTTAAGAAAGAGAACAAGGAAATTTCGACAACAATAAAAAGCGTATTGCAGTCTCCTTGTATTACTGAAAAAGCAGTTAACATGTCTAATACTGGAAACTTTTACGTTTTCCATGTTACAACAGATGCAAACAAGGTTGAAATTAAAAATGCGATTGAAGAGAGATACAAGGTTAACGTTATTCAAATAAGAACAATCAATATTCCTAGAAAGAAAATATCTAAAGGAAGAAAGATTGGATATAGAAGTGGATACAAGAAAGCCATTGTAAAAATTAAAGAAGGTCAAAAAATTGAAATTGTAGGACAATAATATGCAGAGAAAAACATTAAAATTGAAGAACCTACTTCCTTTATCTAAGAAGAAGCCAGAAAAGAATCTTCTAGTAAGAATTAAGAGAACAGGAGGAAGAGGAAGTAATGGTAGAATTACTTCTTGGCAAAAAGGAGGCGGAGCAAGAAAACTTTTAAGGCTGGTTGAGTTTGGACAGAAAAAAATGAATATCCCCGCAGAAGTTATTGCTCTAGAGTATGACCCTAATAGAAGTGCATTTTTAGCTTTGGTTCAATACGAAGACAAAGAAAAGAAATATATTATTGCTCCTGAAGGATTGAAAGCTGGAGATAAAATAATCTGCGCCGAAAAGGCAGAAGCTGATACTGGAAACAGAATGAAGTTGAAAAATATTCCAGAAGGAACTATAGTCTATAATGTTGAATTAGAACCAGGAAAGGGCGGAATATTAGTAAGATCAGCCGGAACAGGTGCAGTGTTACAAAACTATGAAGGTGGATATGCTAATTTAAAAATGCCTTCTTCAGAAATTAGAAAGATTCCTGGGGAATGTTTTGCCTCAATTGGAAAGGTTTCTAATTCTGAATACAGATTTATCAATTGGTCAAAAGCTGGAAAGAGCAGAAAGAAAGGAATTAGACCACACGTTAGAGGTTCTGTTATGAACCCCTGTGATCATCCTCATGGAGGTGGAGAATGTAGAACAGGAATCGGTTTAAAGCATCCAAAGACTCCTTGGGGAAAACCAGCATTAGGAGTTAAAACCAGAAAGAAGAATAAATGGACAGCGAAGTTAATTATTCAAAGAAGAGTTAAGAAGAAGAGAAAATAAATAATATGTCAAGAAGTCTAAAAAAAGGACCATATATCGATCCGAATGTCACAAAAAAGATTGCAGGAAAGAAACCAAGCGAAACGGCCGCCATTAAAACATGGTCGAGAGCTTGTACTATTAATCCCGAAATGATCGGCTTTACTTTTGGTGTGCATAATGGAAAGGATTTTCTTCAAGTAAGAGTTACTGAAGAAATGGTTGGTCACAAGTTAGGAGAATTTTCTCCAACAACTAAATTTTTAAGACACGGAGGAAAGGCAAGTAAAGAACAGGAGAAAGGAGCTGCTCCAGCACCCGCTGCAGTCGCACCAGCTAAAGTAAAATAATATGGCATTCAAAGTTGAATTAAATCATTTACATATTGCTCCAAGAAAGGCAAGATTAATTGCTGACTTGGTTAGAGGAAAGAAGGCGGAAGAAGCCCAGACGATTTTGAATTTCGCTATTAAGAGAGCAAGTGACCCAATATTGAAATTATTAAATTCAGCACTTGCTAATGCCAAGATAACAAAGAATATTTCAGCAACCGATTTGTTTATTTCTAAGATTACAGTTGATGAAGGTCCAGCCGGAAAGAGAGTTTTACCTAAATCAAGAGGAAGAGGAGAAATTATCAAGAAGAAAACTTCTCATGTAACTTTAGTTTTAGATATGAAGAAAGAAGACGTTAAAAAAAGCAAGAAAGGTAAAAAAGAGATTGTTAAAGAAGAAGCAAAAGTTGAGGAAAAGAAAGTTGAGAAAAAAGTAAAGAAAACAATAACAAAGAAGAAATAAAAAAATGAGTCACAAAGTTCACCCTAAAATTTTTAGAATCAGAGGAATCGAAGACTGGTTGTCACACGGTTTTTACGGTAATAAACCTTTGAAGAGTGTAAAAGAGGATTACATCATCAGGACTTTTTTGACCAATAAATTAAAAGAATCAAGCGTGGAAAAAGTTGAAATAGAAAGATACAGTAATAAAACAAGTGTTATTATCCATTCGGCCAGACCGGGATTGATTATCGGACGCGGCGGTGAAGGAATTGAAAAGATAAGGCTTGAATTATTGAAAGAAGTTTTCAAGAAGAATGATTTAGGATTAAAAGAATTAAGTGAATTAGGAAAGAGATTGAAATTAGAAGTAAGAGAGGTTTCTAATCCTTGGACTTCTTCAGTTTTGGTTAATCAGTGGATTGCCCAGAAGATTGAGAAAAGAACACCATTTAGAAAAACAATTAAACAAGCCATTGAAAAAGTTATGGCTAATAAGAATGTTAAAGGAGTAAAGATCATGGTTTCAGGTAGATTAGACGGAGCTCAGATTGCAAGATCAGAATGGCTAGAGAAAGGAAGATTACCCAGACAGACAATCAGAGCTGATATTGATTACGGATTCGGAGAAGCCAGATGTACCTATGGTGCAATTGGAATAAAGGTTTGGATATACAAAGGAGATAAATTTGAATAAAAATCATGTTAGCCCCAAAAAGATTAAAACATAGAAAACAGCAGAAGGGTAGAAGAAGTAGAAGAACCTTCGAAAGTAAAGGAACCAAAATCAGCTTCGGTAGTTTCGGATTGAAAGCAACTTCTGAAAAGTGGATTACTTCTAATCAATTAGAGGCCTGCAGAAGAGCGATTATTCGATATCTAAAGAAAGGAGGAAAGTTGTGGATTAGAGTATTTCCTGATAAGGTAAGAACTAAGAAGGGACAAGAAGTGCCGATGGGAGGAGGTAAAGGTTCACTTGACCATTACGTATTTCCAGTTAAACCAGGTAGAGTGTTGTTCGAATTAGAAGGAATCCCTGAAGCGGATGCCAGAGAAGCTTTTAGAAAAGCAGGAGATAAATTACCTTTAAAGACAAAATTTGTTAAGAAACAGTAATATGAAAAGCAAAGAATTGATTTCAAAAGCTAAAGAAGAATTGGTAGGATTAATGAATGACAAGAAAAAGGCAAATGAAGAGTTTCGCTTCAAGGCCGTTTCTGGAGGAATTAAGAATACCAAAGAGTTAAGAGAAAATAAAAAAGATATTGCAAGAATTTTGACTATATTAAATAAGAAATAGTATGCCAAAAAAGGAATTAATAGGAAAAATAGTATCGGATAAAATGCAGAAAACTGTTGTAGTTGAGGTTGAAAGAATTAAAGAACATCCAAAGTATAAGAGAAGATACAAGATTCACAAGAAATATAAGGCTCATACAGAAACAGGAGAATTTAAAACAGGAGATAAAGTTTTAATTAGAGAAACTAAGCCGATGTCAAAGGATAAGAATTGGGAGGTAGTTTCAAAATTAAGTAAATAAAAGAAAATGATACAAGTACAGACATTATTAAAGGTTGCTGATAATTCAGGCGCCAAGATGGCTAAATGTATCCGTGTTTTAGGCGGAACATATAGAAGATACGCATCACTAGGTGATATTATTGTCGTTGCCGTAAAGGATGCTGAACCAAGAAAAGCGGTAAAGAAGCACCAAGTTTTAAAAGCAGTCATTGTTAGAGAAAGAGGTGCGGTAAGAAGAAATAATGGAACATATATCCGTTTTGATGATAATGCTATTGTTATGCTTGAAGGAGCTTCAAAAGAACCTAAGGGAACTAGAATCTTAGGACCAGTAGCTAGAGAAGTAAGAGAAAAAGGATTTGAGAAGATTTCAACAATGACAAAAGATTTAGTTTAAATATATGAAGATAAAAAAGAACGACCAAGTTTTAATAATCGCGGGCAATGACAAAGGCAAGAAAGGAAAGGTTTTAAGATCTATTCCTGTTAAGAATAGAATTGTTGTTGAGGGAATTGCTTTAGTAAAGAAGAATGTCAAACCCAAGAAATCTGGACAAAAAGGACAGATAGTTTCTGCTCCCAGAGCAATCAACGTTTCGAATGTTAAGTTGGTTTGTTCTAAATGCGGAAAAGCAGCCAGAGTTGGTTATGAAATAGTTGAAGGAAAAAAATACCGTGTTTGTAATAAATGCGGAGCGCATATTTAATTAAAAAATTATGGCAATAACAAGCATTAAAGAAAAATACAAGAAGATAGCAGTACCTAAAATGAAGGCAAAGTTTGGATATAAGAATGTTATGGCAATTCCAAAAATAGAGAAGATAGTTATTAATATTGGATTCGGAAGAGTTATTTCTCCTAAGACAAAAGATGAACAGAAGAAGTTTATTGAATATATAAGAACCAATCTTTCCAGTATTTGCGGACAGAGACCAGTTATGACCGTTGCCAGAAAATCAATTTCTACTTTTAAATTAAGAGAAGGAAGCGTTATCGGATCTAAGGTTACTTTGAGAGGAAAGAAAATGAATGATTTCATGGAAAAGTTAGTTAATATTGTTCTTCCTCGTTCCAGAGACTTTTTAGGAATTAATCCTAAGTCAGTTGATGGAGGCGGAAATCTAAATTTGGGAATCAAAGAACATATTGCTTTTCCAGAAATATCTCCAGAAAAATCTCCAATTATTCTTGGAATGGAAGTTACGATTAATACTAACGCAAAAAGCAAAGCAGAAGGATTGGAATTATTTAAATTACTTGACTTTCCATTCAAGAAAAGTTAAAGTCAAAAAGTGTTAAATTATGGCAAAAACATCACAAATAGCAAAATCAGCAAAGACACCAAAATTTTCTTCAAGAGTAGTAAGAAGATGTTTTAAGTGTGGAAGAAAACATGGTTATATCAGAAAGTTTGGTTTGTGCAGAATTTGTTTTAGAGAAATGGCGAATAAAGGAGAGTTGCCGGGAGTAACAAAAAGTAGTTGGTAATTATATATAAAAGAAAATGGACCCAATAGCAGACATGATCAGTTCAATAAATAACGCCTTAGCTGTTAGTAAAAAACAGATAGCTCTTTATCCATACTCAGATTATAAGTATGCGATTCTTGAGGTTTTTAAAAAGGAAGGTCTTATTGAAAATATTGATAAGAAAGGAAGATTGTCAAAGAGAAAGATTATTGTTGATTTTAAATATGATAAAGAAGGAAACCCTGTGATTACAAAGATTAAGAAAATTTCTAAACAAGGGCAAAGAATTTATTCAACCCACAATGAATTGAAACCGGTTAAGTCAGGACACGGAATTTCAATAGTCACAACTTCAAAAGGAATAATGACTAATAAGGAAGCTAGAAAAGCTAAGCTTGGGGGAGAAGTAATTTGTGAAATTTGGTAATATGTCAAGAATAGGAAAAAAAGAAATTTTAATACCAGCAGGAGTTGAAGTAAAAATCAACGGAGTAAATATTGAGGTTAAAGGACCTAAGGGTGTTTTAACAATGAAAGCAGTTCCAGAAATTGCGATTGAAATGAAAGAAAATGCAATTTATTTTACTCCTAAGAAATTAGATTTGAAATCTAATGCTCTTTGGGGTTTAACTAGAACTTTAGTTTCTAATATGATTGACGGAGTTACAAAGGGATTTGAAAAGAGATTAGAGATCAACGGAGTCGGTTTTAAGGCTAGAACCGAAGGAAAGAAATTGGTTTTAGATGTCGGTTTAAGTCATACTGTAGATATTGATGCTCCTGAAGGAATTGAATTTAAAGTTGAAAAGAACGTAATTATTGTTACTGGAATAGACAAAGGATTAGTTGGACAGATTTCAGCCACAATCAGAAAGGTTAAACCACCAGAACCATACAAGGGAAAAGGAATTAAATACACAACAGAAATTATTAAGAGAAAGCTTGGCAAGAAGGCAGCTGCGGGTGCATAATATATTTGAAATACATGTTAGAAAAAAAAGCAAAAAGAATAATAAGACACAAAAGAGTGAGAGCAAAGGCGGATGGTACTGCAACTAAGCCCAGACTTTGTGTTTTCCGTTCAAATCAACACATCTATGCTCAATTGATTGATGACACTACTGGCAAAACTATTTTAGCGGTGTCTGATGTTTCAGTTAAAGGAAAAGAAAAGAAATCTGATTCTTCAAAGAAAATTGGAAATGAAATTGCTAAAAAGGCAGTTGAGAAAAAGATAACTGAAGTAATTTTTGATCGTGGAGGATATAAATATCACGGTCGCGTAAAGGCCTTAGCTGAAGGAGCAAGAGAAGGTGGATTAAAATTCTAATTACATATGAAAAGAGAAAGAAATACAAAATTTGATAAGAAGAATGAAATAAAAGATGAATTTGAATCTAAGCTTTTAGACTTGGCTAGAGTTACTAAGGTAACTGGAGGAGGAAAGACAATGAGATTCAGAGCAGTTATCGTGGCCGGAAACAAAATGGGAAAGGTAGGAATTGGAGCTGCTAAAGGTTTAGATGTTTCTCAAGCTATTGAAAAGGCAACTAGAGTTGCTAAAAAGAATTTAAAAGATATTCCTATATCTGAAGGAACGATTCCTTTTGAAGTTGAGGCTAAGTTCGGACCATCTCGCGTAATATTAAAACCACAGATGAAAGGTAAGGGTTTAGTAGCTGGAGGAACAGTTAGAATTATTTGTTCTTTAGCTGGAATTCAAGACATTTCTTCTAAAACATTATCAAGAACAAGAAATAAATTAAATAATGCCCAAGCGACAATGCAAGCTTTATCTAAATTGAAGAAGAAATAATATGCAATTACACGAATTAAAACAGAATACAACTTTTAAGAAAAAAAAGAGAGTTGGTCGCGGAGGAAAGAAAGGTACATATTGTGGTGGTGGTGGAAAAGGACAGAAAGGAAGAGCCGGTGCAAAGTTTAAACCAATCATCCGTGGTTGGATTAAAAGATATCCTAAACTAAGAGGATATAATTTCAATACTCAAACAGAAGTTTCATCAGTCAACTTAGATGTTTTAGAAGAAATATTTGAATCTAATACTGTTATTAATCCCGAAGTATTAGTTGCTAAAAGAATTATTAGAAAGGTTGATGGAAAGATTCCTACTATTAAAATTCTAGGAACAGGAGAAATCAAAAAATCTTTAACTATCGAGGGCTGTTTGGTTTCAAAAACTACTATAGAAAAAATAGAAAAAGCTGGAGGAAAAGTTGTAGCAAAAACAGTAAAAGAAGTTGCCAAGAAGGGGGTTTCTAAAGCAAAAACTAAAAAGTAAAAACTATGTTCAAAAAGATTACAGAAATTTTTAAGGCAAAAGACTTAAGATATAAGATACTTTTTGTTTTAGGAATTTTTGCTACCTTTAGATTGATGGCTAATATTCCAATCCCTGGAATTGATGTTGCAAAAATTCAGCAATTCTTTGCTGGCAATCAGTTCTTTGGAATGATGAACTTATTTACCGGAGGAGCATTAGACAAGGTTTCAATTGTTATGCTTGGTCTTGGACCTTACATCACAGCTGTTATCGTTTTCCAGCTTTTAACGATGATTTTTCCTCAGATTGAAAAATTATATAAAGAAGAAGGAGCAGCAGGGCAACAGAAATTTAATCAGTACTGTAGAATCGCTGGAGTGCCTTTAGCCATGATTCAAGGTTATGCAATGATATTTTATTTAAAATCTCAAGGAGTAATTGGAGCATTAGATCCAATGACTATTATTGCAGCTATCGCAGCAATTACTGCCGGTTCAACTTTAATGATGTGGTTAGGAGAATTAATTTCTGAAAAGGGAATTGGGAATGGAGTATCATTATTAATTTTTGCTGGTATCGTTGCTGATATTCCTAATAATATTCAAAAGGCTTTGTTAACTTTTGACCAAGGACAGATATTCTCATATGGTTTATTTTTAATTTTATCAATTGTAATTATTGCTGGAGTGGTTTTAATTAATGAAGGAAGAAGGAATATACCCGTATCTTATGCTAAGAGAGTTAGAGGAAACAAAATGTATGGCGGTGCTTCAACTTATTTACCTTTAAATATTAACCCAGCTGGAGTTATACCTGTCATCTTCGCCATTTCTATTCTAATGATTCCATCAATGCTTGCTTCATTCTTTAATTGGAGTTTTGTTAAAGACGCTTTAGGTAATGAGTGGGTTTATGGAATATTATATTTCTTATTAGTATTTGTTTTTACATTCTTCTATACCGCAGTTACATTTGATCCTAAGAGTGTTTCAACTAATTTACAAAAAATGGGAGGTTTTATTCCAGGAATTAGACCAGGTGAAAATACGGCTCAATTTTTACAATCAATTTTATCAAAAGTTTTAGTTGTTGGTGCAACTAGTTTGGGATTAATTGCTGTTATGCCTTCAATAGTCCAAGGCGTTACTGGAATCCAACAATTTAAATTTTTAATTGGGGGAACTGCTCTAATTATTATCGTTTCGGTAGCCCTAGATACAATGAAACAAATCAATTCTCAATTAGAAATGAGAGAATATGATTCATAATTAATTTAAGGAATAGAAGATTGGGGACAAACCAGTCTTCTATTTTTTTGTTTTGTATTTTATAATAAGACATAAGCATAAAAGAAAATATATGGAAAAGTCTCCTTTGATCTTAATACTATTGGGTAAGTCTGGTTCAGGAAAAGGAACTCAAGTCAATCTTTTGAAAGATAAGCTTGGGTTAGATTTTTTAGGTACGGGAGCATTACTGAGAGAAAGAAAAAAGGTGGGAGATTTTTCTGCTAAAAAGATCGCTGATGTTATTGATAATGGAGGAATTGTTCCTGCCCCAGTAGTTTTTAAATTATGGATGGAAAAGTTTGAAGAATTTAAAAATAGAAAAGAAGAATTTAAGGGAGTTATTCTTGATGGTTCTCCAAGGAAATTATTAGAGGCGAAATTATTAGACGACGCTTTGGGATGGTTTAATTGGGAAAAGCGGGTTAAGATTATGCTTATCGATATTTCTGATGAAGAAGCCATTAATAGAATCGCCAAAAGAAAGATTTGTCCTAAATGTGGAAACATCGTTATTGTTTCTGGTTCTAACGATTTAGATATTTGTTCAAATTGTGGAGAAAAATTGATTACTAGAGCAGAAGATACGATTGAAGGAACTAAAAAGAGATTAGAGTGGTTTAGAGATGAAGTTGAAGAAACAGTTAATCACTACGAATCAATGGGAAAATTGATAAAAATTAATGGAGAACAGTCAGTTGAAAATGTCTTCAATGATATCATGAAAGAAATTGAAAAAGATGATAACAATTAAAACAAAAGAAGAAATAGAGGTGATGGCTAAAGGTGGGAAAATACTGAAATCAATTGTTGATGAATTGGGTTCTCATGTTGCGATTGGTGTTTCAGGAATAGAGATGGAAAAAATGGCTGAAAAGATGATTAAAGAAAATGGAGGAGAATTTAGTTTTAAAGGACAGGACGGATTTCCGTCTTGTCTCTGTTTTTCTATTAACGAAGAAATAGTCCATGGAATTCCCGATAATAGGGTTTTAAAAAATGGAGACATTGTTTCTTTAGATTTGGGAATATTTTTTCCTTTGAATAAATTTGTTTCAGAGATTGATGAAAATAAATATCCTAACTTAAAAAAAGGATTTCATACGGATATGGCTAGAACCTACCTAGTTGGGGAGGTTAATCCTGAAATCCAAAGGCTCGTTAAAGCCACCAAAAAGGCTTTAAAGAGGGGTATTTCCAAGGTTAGGCCCGGAAACACGTTTGGTGAATTAGGCGAGGCGATATGCAGGTTTTCCGAACAACAGGGATTTAGTGCTATTAGGAACTTATGTGGCCATGGAATCGGAGCTGAATTGCACGAAGATCCAGATGTTTTAAATTATGGTAAGAAAAGCTGGGGAGAAGTGATGAAAGAGGGGATGGTTTTTTGTATTGAACCAATGCTTTCCATGGGAGATTATGAAATAAAAAAGAGGGGAATGGCATATATTACAGAAGACAAGTCTTTGTCTGCTCATTTTGAAGATATGGTAGTAGTTACTAAGGACGGAGTTAAGGTATTGACAGAATAATATATTATATTTATAATATAGAAAGGTAAAATATTGAGGAACGAATAAAGTATAGAAGTTTTTATATATTTTATCCGTTCCTTTAAAAGCTAGCTTGGAGCGGTCGGTACTACAGCGAGACTGTAAGTATAAAGGAGGAACTATTAATGGACCAAGAAGAGCAGCATATAATAGCAAGGAATAGAGTGCTTGATGTTTTTGGGGTCGATATCGACCAGGAAGATTTCGAAGGGCCATATCCCGTTCGACCAAAAAGTCGTTAACTCTAAACCGCAAAAAGATCTAATTAATTTTAGTCTTTTTTTGTAAAAATTAACTTAAAATGATAGAATATCTGTATGAATAATAAAGAAACAGAACTAAGATACGATTTATTAAACGATGACTGGGTCATTGTTTCTCCGATTCGTGCTGATAGATATAAAAAGAAGGCAATTATAGGTTGTCCGTTTTGCAACATTAAAACACAAGAAAAGCCTGTTTTAGTTTATTCAAATGGCATAAGGAGTGATAATAAAGATATTAAAGATTGGACAACTATTGTTATTCCTAATAAATATCCTGTTTTTGTTCCTTTTCAAAAAAATAAAAAAGAAAAAGAAAACGATATTTATTCTAAAATTAAATCTGCTGGATTCCATGAATTAGTTATAACAAAAGACCATGAAAAAAGTTTAGCTCTTTTACCATTAGACAAAATTAAAGAAGTTTTTACTTGCTATCAAGAAAGAATTGTTGAATTTAGAAATTATAATTTTGTTAAGAATGTTGTTATTTTCCATAATCATGGCAAAGAAGCTGGGTCAAGCCAGTCTCATCCTCATTCACAGATTTTAACTGTTCCTTTGATTGATAAAGAATTCAGGATTACACTAGATAATCACAGTAAATATTTTAAAGAAAACAAGGAGTGTCTTAGGTGCAAAGTGAATAAAGAGGAAAAGAAGTTTAAAAAAAGAATTGTTTTTGAAAATAAAGATTTTATTGCTTATATTCCTTTTGCTCCTAAATTTACGTTCCAGACAATAATTACCCCCCAAAAACATTCTTCAAGGTTTGAGGAAATTACTGAAAAAGAAAAAGAAAGTTTAGCTGAAATATTAAAGAAGATATTATCAAGGATGTATAAAGGATTAAAGAATCCTCCCTACAATTTTTATTTACATACCGCTCCATTAGATAAAGAATATCCATGCTTTCATTGGTATATTTCTGTCTTTCCGAGAAGATATCCGTTAGCTGGATTTGAAATGGGAGCTCAGATGGAAGTACTCTCTAGTAGTCCCGAGGATCAAGCTTTATTCTTAAGAAAACAAAAATAAATAAAACATATGAAACCACTAATTGTTGCTAATTGGAAATGTAATCCTAAAAGCTTATCAGAAGCAAAGGAGTTATTAGAAAAAGTAATTAATGGAATTAATGAAGAAGACGTTATTATCTGTCCTCCGTTTGTTTTTATTAATTCTTTAATCAGCGATAAGATTCCTTTTGGCGCACAAAACTGTTTTGATAAAGAAGGAGCTTTTACGGGAGAAAATTCTGTTTCAATGCTTGAAGGTATTGGAGTTAAGTATGTTATTTTGGGCCATTCTGAAAGAAGGAATATTTTTAAAGAAAATAATGAAGAGATTAATTCTAAATTAATTAAGGTTTTAGAGTCTAAAATAGTCCCAATTCTTTGCATAGGAGAAAAGAGGGAAGAGAGGGAAGAGGGCAAAACATTTGAAATATTATCAGAACAATTAGATGCTTGTCTAAATAATATTTCAAGTCCGGAGAAAATTATTTTAGCTTACGAACCAGTTTGGGCGATTGGAACAGGGAAGTTTGCGGAAATAAAAGACATTAAAGAGGTGAGAGCCTTTATTCGAGAATTTTTAACAAAGAAATTCAATCAAGAGATTGCAAAAAACATTAGAATTCTTTACGGAGGAAGCGTTGATTCAAGCAACGTTAATTCATATATTACAGAAGCTCAGATGGACGGAGTCTTAGTCGGAGGAGCCTCTCTTAAAGCTGATGAATTTTTGAAGTTAATAAAATCCGCCTAAAGCGGAGCAATTTGTGAGATGCGGAAGATAATGTCTTCCATAAAATGAAGAATGATTTGGCCGATTTATATCGGTCTCGTTTTTTCGTTTTTACGAATTGTAACAAATAACTCGAATAAAGAAATAAAAATCACCTCCTTGGTGTGCTAAATTAAGTATACTCTTTTTTTAATTTTTGGCAAGATGTTCATGGGGAAGCAGATGTATAAATCATGCTTCCCATTCGGTACCGCACAGAGTGCTTTCAAAGTCGTCCTTCATCGGACGACGATCGCTGAGACTGGGACACCATATCCGGGGGATGGAGACATTCTTATTCCTCCTATTTTTGCAGTGCACATATTTCAAGAGATAAACTCCGATTCTGACCGTCTTATATTCCGACAGGTCACATCTCCAGTAGAGCAATTAGGGTGGATAGTCAGTTGCTCAACAAATGAATGCAATACAACACATGTTTTGTTATCCCTCCCAAGTACAATGTACTGTTTTTAATATATCAATAATTTTAGAAAATGCAATAATATTGTGCGACATATATATGTAACATATTTAAAGGGGAGTAGGTGATATTAGTTTTTCATATTTTTGCCACTGTGAAATTGTCGATGAACATCTCTTAATCTTTTATTTGTGACATGGGTGTATATCTGAGTAGTGGCAATATTTTTGTGTCCTAAGAATTCTTGAATAGTTCTTAAATCAACTCCTTGACTAAGTAAATCTGTAGCATAACTATGTCTTAAAGTGTGCGGCGTAGTAAAGAAAGGAATGTTGCCAAGCGTAGCATATTTCTTAACGATTCTTTCTATAGAACGAGGCGTTAAACGGCTCTCTGAGGAGGTTTTAGCCCTATAATGAATAAAGAGAGCTTTGTCATCATCATCGCGTGTTTTAAGGTATTTTTTGACCCAATTTAGGGCTCGTTCCGAGAAGTAAACAGTACGTGGATGCTTACCTTTGCCGATAATGCCAAGTTCAAGATCTTTCTTATCACTTAGTGCTTTAAATTGCTCTTTATTGAGGGCCACTAATTCAGCAATTCTTAATCCGGTTGAAAAGAATGATTCTAAGATAGCTCGATCGCGCAAACCATCATTAGTTTCAGTATTGGGAGCAAGTAATAATTTTTCTATCTGATCAAGAGTCAAAAACTTTACTGTTTTTTCTTTTTTGGCATCCTTGGGTAACTGTATCTTATCAGCTGGCAAAGAGATGATATCTTTATCAGTGAAGAAGCTCAAAAGCGATCGTAGAGCGATTAGGTAATAGTTCTGAGTCAGCTTAGACAGTGGCTTGTCATGATTCGGGTCCTTAAACCTAGCTAAGAATAGTCTGTAGTTCCAAACCTCTTCAGGAGTTAAATCATGAGGCAACATATTTTCTTTTTTTGTAGCCCTCAACCAGTCAGTAAATTTTTTTAAATAGCGGCTGTAATTTTTCTGAGTATTATCAGATAGACCTTTTTCTATTTCACAATAGTCTAAAAAGTCAGGAATATGTTTTATGATTGGTTTATTAGATTTTTGCATGTATTAATAGTCATTGTTATTGTAGAAACGTAAATTAGAGGCTAATTGTAAAACATTGATTCGTTGTTAAACAATTTAATTTTATTTTTATGAAATTATTTATAAAAATATTTTCAGGGAATAATTAAAATAATTATAGATGATATGTTTATCAAATGATTTCTATAAACGCATTTTAAAAGCTCGTGATTTTAGGGCTAAAACGTGTAAAACAACGATAGATATGTAACACGGGCTTTTAAACCCCCTGAAATGTCGCTTAACCTACATTGTCCGACGTTTATGATTTAATAATATATTAGGCTTTGCGGACTGTCAAGTCCTATTCCCTCGCATGTTTTTGTAAAAAAATAAGTTCTTAGTATTATAAGAACTTTGTTCACGTTGCAATACGCTTGCGGGAATTCATAGCTTCGGAATATTTTTCCTGGGCTAAATTCTTTTCCCTGGGAAAGATGGCATAATTGAGCACATCTTCGAATTCCCTTTCTGCTTCCATTTCGGAAGCCCCTTCCCTTATGTGTAGCATAAGGAGGTTCAGCCGTTTTTGAAAATCTGTATCAGTCATCATTATGCCTCGGCGAATGAGATAGTTGATTCGCTGACACGGAAGATCGTTTTTGCCTTTATCGGTTCAGGCGCATCGCCTATCTTGTTACCTTGCTGGTCTCTGTTCCATTGGACAACAGATTGTCCATTTGGAAGGAAGAGAGGCTTACGGGCTTCAAGGTTGATACTTGCCACCTGACATCCTTCAATAACTTTTCCATCCTTGAAGAACGGATTGAGGAAGAATCTGATTCTCCAGATTGCTTCCGAAAGAAGCTTTTGTAGGTCATTTTCAATGGTGGTTTTTTTGGTAAGGAATTCTGCAGATGGTTCTGCGTTCTCTTTCCTTGCAAAGGTATACCGGACCATGAAGTATCGGCTCCTGTGGGTTGGGTCTTTTGGATTGACTCTTGGTTGATAGAATGCATCTACCAATTCATACCCAGATTTTTTGATGTCGGACAAAAGGTCCGTTGTTGAGCATCCATCTCGAATGTCAACCATGTAGCCTACGCCCTCCCTTGAACGACGAAGTTCTGATTGCGTTACTGTTTCCGGGATAATCATTTTTAATGATTTCGGAACGGCTTCTTCATTTGAGAAGCTTCCCTGAATAATGATCAGGGGCATTTCTTCAACATTGTAGGTCTGCATTTAAAACACCTCAGAAAGGTAAGAAATTTATAAATTTAAAGAACTGTTAAATTATATAAATATTATAGAATAGTCAATAAATAATGTCAAGACCCCTTCCTTCTATCCCTTTCGATATAGTCTCTTATCGCTTCTTCAAATTGTTTTTCCTTAAAGTCAGGAAAATATTTATTAGTAAAGTATAATTGAGAATAAGCGGTGTGCCACATCATAAAACCAGCGGAAAGATGAGGATCATTTTCACACCCAGTTCTGATTAATAAATCAACGGGAGGTAAATCTTTAGTCCAAAGGTTTTCTATGATAGTTTTTTCATTCACCTCTCCCCTTTTTTCTTTTATCTTTTTAATGCAATCAATCATCTCATCGGTTCCGTTGTAGGCCATTAAAAAAGTAATTAAATATTTATCGTAGTTTTTTGTTTTTTTAATTGTGTTCTCAATTGCTTTCTTTGTTGATTCGGGAAAATATTCTCTCCACTTCCCTATTACTTCTACCTTTACCTTATTTTTATGAACATTTTCATTTTCAGCCAATTTGTTAAATTCTTTTTCAAATATCTTAAAGAGGCAGTTAACTTCGCTTTTAGATCTTTTTAAAATATTATCCAAAGAACTACCCCATATTGTTAAATATGGAATCTTCATTTCTAGGGCTTTCTCGATTATTTTTTCTGAAGTATCACTTCCCTTTTCATGACCTAAAAAAGTAGCTAGATTTCTTTTCTTGGCCCAGCGCCTGTTGCCATCCGGGATGATTGCGACGTGATTAGGAATTTTCATTTTGTGTTAAAATTAGACCTTTCCCTTCTATTATCTTTATTGGTTGTTTTTCTTGATTTTTAGCAAAGATATATCCTAAAGAAAAGCATAAAATGGAGATTAGGATTATACAGACAACAAGGACTATTTTATCTTGATTTTCTTTGACAAAATTCAATATTTTTGTTACCATTTCTTTGTTAATAATAACTGCCGATTTAATACATATATCTTAAGGTAAAATCGACAAAGAGTCAAAATGGCAACAACCAAAGCCGCGGGTACAAGCCGCTTGGGAAGAGATTCTCAACCAAAATATTTAGGAGTCAAATTATTCGAAGGCCAAAAAGCTAAAATTGGCTCTATTATCATACGCCAAAGAGGTTCTAAATTTATTCCTGGAAAGAACGTCAAGATGGGTAAAGATAATACCCTTTACTCTATGAAAGATGGTCTTGTTTCTTTTGAAACAAAAAGAAAGAAGATATTTGATGGTTCTCAGAGATTAACCAAAGTGGTGAATGTAGACGCTAAATAAATTAAAAAGAGAAACCAGAGGTTTAGGCCTCTGGTTTTTTATTTCCCGCTACTTTGATAAATTCTCTAAATAAAGGATGCGGAGCTAACGGTCTTGATTTAAGTTCTGGATGGAACTGAACCCCAACAAAGAAAGGATGATTTTTTAATTCAATAATTTCAACTAAATCTTTCTTGGTGTTAATTCCCCCGATAATCAATCCTTTGGAAATAAGCGAGTCTCTGTAATTATTATTTACTTCATATCTGTGTCTATGTCTTTCTGAAATTAATTCATTTTTGTAAGACTTGAAACTGATAGTTCCCTTATTAATTTTACAGTCCCAAGTTCCCAATCTCATTGTCCCCCCGTAATTGTGCTTTTTCATTAAATCCTTTTGTTCTTCCATTAAATCAATTACTGGATTTTTAGCATTAGCATTAAATTCTCTAGAAGTTGCATCTTTGATTCCACAAACATTTCTAGCAAATTCAATTGTCGCTAGTTGTAAGCCCAAACACAATCCTAAGAAAGGAATTTTATTCTTTCTGCAATATTCTATTACCTTTATCTTCCCTTCTATTCCTCTTGTACCGAAACCACCAGGAACAATAATGCCGTCGTATTCTTTTAATTTATTTAATTCATCCTTATCCCCTGTTTCAAATTTCTGAGCTGATAGCCAATGTATATCAGGATTTCTATTATTAGCCCAAGCAGCATGTTTTACTGCTTCAATTACAGAGATATATGAATCAGTCAAAGAAAATTCTCCAGATTCAAAATATTTTCCAACAATTCCAATCTTTACATCTTTTTTCTCTTTCTTAATTATGCTAACCATCTTATCCCATTCTGCCATATTTCTAGTTCTAGCTCTCAATTTTAACTTTTTCAATATTCTATCTCCCAACCCTTCTTTTTCATAATTAATAGGTATTTCATAAATCGAATCAACATCAGGAGCGGAAATAACATCCTTAGGATCTAGATTGCAAAAAATAGATATTTTTCTTTTTCTCGGTTCATCTAATGGAACCGATGCTCTACCTAAAATAAAATCAGGCTGAATCCCTGCTTCGTTTAATAATCTGGATGAAGTTTGAGTTGGCTTGGTTTTCATTTCCCCAATTGTCTTTATAGTCGGTAAATATGTTACCAAAGTAAAAAGAACTTTCTTGGGATATTTAAGTTTCATCATTCTCGCTGCCTCTAGGAATAATAGGTTTTGATATTCTCCCACTGTTCCGCCAATTTCAATCATCACAAAATCAGCCCTATCCTTTTTAGCTACTTTTTCAATTCGAGCGATTACTTCATTAGGAATATCAGGAACTACTTCTACGCATCTTCCGTTAAATTCAAGATTTCTTTCTCTTTGAATAACTGCTTGGTAAACACGGCCAGTAGTCATGTAGTTATCAGTTGATAAATTAATATTTAAGAATCTTTCATAATTACCTACATCTTGATCGCATTCAGTTCCATCGTCAGTAACAAAAGTTTCTCCATGTTCAATGGGGTTCATAGTTCCAGCATCAACATTAATATATGGATCAATTTTGACAGCTGAAACTCTAAATCCTTTTCCTTGTAGTATTTTTCCGATTGAGGCAGTAGCTGCTCCCTTTCCTACGCTACTCATGACTCCACCAGCAACAAAAATGTAATATGCCATATCTATGTATTAATCACAAAAAGAGAAATAAAAACTATTTCTCTTCTAAACCTTTAATTATTATTCTTACCTCTGCTTCCAAATTGTGTCCGAATTTTAATTTGATTGGAAATTCACCTGCTTCTTTGATGGGAGTTTCTAAAATAACATCTTCTTTATCAATATTATATCCCATTTCTTTTAAACGTTCGCTAATTTTTTGTTTATTGACTGATTCAAAAAGCTGTCCTTCTTTTCCTGTTTTAATATTAATTTCAATCTCTTGCCCATCAATTTTAGAAACAATAGCTTCGACCTCTTTCAATTCTTTGGTTGCATTCTCTGATTCAACTTTCTTTTTTATTTCGAGCTTTTTCAAAGAATCATTATCGGCAACTACAGCTAATTTTTTAGGAATTAAAAAGTTTCTGGCAAAACCAGGAGAAACCTCTTTAATATCATTTTTTTTTCCTGTATTGGGTACGTCTTTTAATAATATAACCTTCATATATACTATTTTATTATTTTTTCTAGTTCTTGCAAGGCTCTATCTAACTGAGGATCTTTGTTTTGTTCGTAATCTTTTTGTGTTAAATCTACTTTAATATCTGGTTCAATTCCAGTGTCTTGTATCCTGACTCCTGAAGGAGTGTACCATTTAGCAGTAGTAATCTTTAAACTTGAACCATCATCAAGATTAATTATTTGCTGAACAGTTCCTTTACCAAAGGAAGTTACTCCAATTATTGGTACTTTTCTATCATCTTTTAATGCTCCAGCTAATATCTCTGAGGCAGAGGCACTTCCGTCATTAATTAAAACAACGAGAGGTATTGAAGCAAAGTTTGATGGTCCGTTTGATGTTAACTCTGTCTTTTCTCCATTTTTGTCTTGTTCAGAAAGAATTAATTGTCCTTTATCTAAGAACCATCCGGCAATACTTGTTGCTTGATTAACTAATCCTCCAGGATTACTTCTCATATCAAGAATAATTCCTGAAACATTATTGTTTAAAATATCGATAGCCGCAGTTTTAAAATCTTGGTAGACCGTATCTGAGAATTGATAAAGAGTAATAATGGCTATCTTTTTTCCATTAGCAACTTCTTTTATTTCATAATCCATTGAAGGAACCTTAATGACTGCTCTTGTAATCACAATATCTTTATTTTCTGCTCCTTCTCTTGAAATGGTTAATGTAACTTTAGTATCTTTTGGTCCTCTAATCATATTGACCACTTCATCTAGCGATAAATTAGAAGTAGATATTGCGTTAACAGCAAGAACCATGTCTCCTGGTCTTAGCCCAGCCTTTTCTGCTGGAGTTCCTTTAATTGGAGAGATAGCGGTTATTTGATTATTTTTAATGCCCAATTGTAATCCAATTCCCTCAAAGCTTCCAGCAAGATCTTGTTCTAACTTTTTAGCTTCTTCTGGGTTAAAAAATTCTGTATAGGGATCTCCAATAGCATTAACCATTCCGGAAATTGCTCCGTAGGTCATTTTTGTCTTGTCGATTTTACTTTGATCAACGTAGTCAGTTGATACTTGATCCCAAGCTTTTTTTAATAAAGAAAAATCAATTCCATCTATTGAATAAGCAGCCTTATAGTATTCTTGAAAGATAAATTCATGGTAATAAAACCCAGCAATAAAAGAAAGAGATATAAGAATTAAACCAACGATGTTTTTAGTCGAGTTTTGCATAAATTATTTTGTTATTTAATACTTAAAGAATATCATATTTTTTAAAAGCAAACAACATTAAGAAATGGATGATTTTTTAGACAATAAACCACAGGTAAAAATCAAGACCCCGCTGGTTGCAAATATTAAAGGATAGCCTAAAGGACCGATAATTAAGCCTCCAATTAGAGCTCCAAAGGCTGTTGATAAAGGAGAAAAGATCGTATCTATTGCTGCCGACTCTTCAGGGTATTTTTTAAGCTTAGTTGTGAGCAATCCGCTCCTTCCTGAGTTGGCTATCAATCCTCCAACATTTTTTCCAAGCATGATTATAAAAGCTAGATAAAAGTTTAAGAAGCTAACTGAAGCTCCGAGGATGATTGAAAAGATTCCAACAATTTGACTGCCATAAGAAATATTAGAAACACTCTTCTTTTTTATTATTTTTATAACCAAATAAGACAAAGGAAGATAAACTATAGATATTAAGGAGCTGAAGATTAGGATTTGATTCTGTGACCAATTGATATTCTTCAAAAATAAAACAAAGAAGGTGTTATTAAATCCACTGATTATTAGAACCAAGAAAGAAGTGATAATTAAAGGAAGAGTTCCTTTTAATTTCATGGTTTTAAAAATTTTAGAATAGTTCTTAACAGATTCATGAACTTCAATATCTTCAGTTAATTTTTCAGAATCTTTTCTTAGGGAGAAAAAGCAATACATGGAAGTGAGTATCTGGAAAACAACACTGGCGGCAAAAACTCCGATAAATCCGAATTTCCAAATCAACAAAGCTCCGATTGCTGGAGCAAGAGCATCGGCATATGAGGGAACTGAATAAAAGAAGGCAAAAGCTTTGTCTGGATTTTTTAAATTGGAGCCCATCATTATTGCTCGAGAGCTAACAAAGAAAAGAGCAGCTGATATTCCTAAGATTATTTGTAAGAGATAAAAGACAAAAAGATTAGGAAAGAATATCATTCCCAAAGAATACAATCCATATCCTAAAACTCCCAACGAGGCCAATATTGCGGGATTGATTTTATGATTTAAATATCCAGCAATCGGAGAAAATAAAGCAATAGGAAGGTAGATTAAGAAATTAGTATACCCTACTTGAACTAAAGAGAAGTTCTTTTCTAAGAGATATAAAGGAAAATACAAAGAGAATAGTTTGTAAGAAAACATTAAAGGTAAATGTACAAAGGTTACATTCTTTGCAACTTTTTCTATTTTAGGAAAAATATTCATAGAAATAGTTTAACATTTTAAAATAAATAAAAAAAGCCGAGAAGTTTATTTATTGGAGGTGCTTAGTTTTTGCAACTCTTCAAATCTTCTCTTGGCTCCTTCGAGATTTTCCTGGAATTTCGGGTTATTCTTGTCGAGAGCAACCTGTTCTTCCCAGAGATTGAGCGATTTTTTTGCGTTTTCTTCGGCTTCGTTCAGCATGCCGAGTTTTTCATATGCTTTCGATAGCCAGTAGTAGACCGCCGCTCGATGGTGGTAGTTTTTGCTACCATACTTTGAGAGGGCGATTTGCCAGAATCCTATTGCCGTCACGATGTCCATGTTTGTGCCCTCGTAACCTTTTGCCATTAACAGTCTGGCAGTGTTGTTGAGGAGATGGGCGACAGAGATTTCTTCTTCGTTCATGTACGAGATAGCCGACAGGAGCACTTTTCTTACCCTGATACGACTATCTGGGTCTCGTGCACGTATCGCGTACGCATTACATACATTGACGTTGATGGGTAGTTTCTGGAAAATTTTCTCCAGTAGTTCGTCATCTTTGTTCACATATCCGGCAATTTGAGCGAGAAGTTCATATCCCTTCTGGCTCCCCTGTTCAGCCAGTACGAGCGAGGCTTTTGCTGCCAGTTCATATTTTTTGAATCGGAAGAGGCACCATGCTTCGACTTCGAGCACATCTACGGGCATTTCGTCGATCAAGGGATACTTTGAGGAGATAGCGTTCATTGCCTCCTCTATTCTACCATCTGCGTAAAGATTACGGACTTTTTCGATAAATTCCATTTTAAATCCTCGGTTCTTATCATGATAGTAAGAACTTACTTTAGTATAATATATTATTGTATTTTGTCAATTTTTCCTATCAAATAATTCCATCTATAATCTACTATTTTGATGTTAGTAAAAGAGCCTATTTTTCCTCTATCTATCACCACTGCCCTGCCCGATTCAGTCCTGGCTAGGTACTTACCCTTTCTTTTTTCAATAATCAAAACATTAAATTTCTTTCCTAAGTATTTTTTATTCTTCTCTATGTTTAAATTTTCAAATAGTTCGGTTAATATTCTTGACCTTTCTTTTTTAATCCTGTCAGGAATATCTTTTAGATTAAAATCAGGAGTCCCCTTTCTTTTAGAAAATTTGAAAATATGAATTATATCTGGTTTTATTTTTTTAATAACTTTTATTGTTTTATTAAAAGACTCCTCGTTTTCTAAAGGATGGCCGACAATAATGTCAGTAGCAATAATTCCATCCTTGAATTTTTCTTTAAATAATTGGGTGACGTTTATAAAATCTGAAACCGAATATCCCCTATTCATACTTTTCAACAACTCATCATCTCCTGATTGTAATGGAATATGGATAAACTTATATATCTTTTCCGATTCATATGTTTTTAAAAGATTTTTAATCATCTTTGCGGTATATCCTGGATTCATCATCCCTAATTTAATTTTAAAATCTCCTTCTATCTTTGTTAATTTTTTTAATAATTCAGGAAGCATCTGACTACCTTTTTCTATTCCATAGACAGAAAGGTCTTGAGAAGTTAATTGTATTTCTTTAAAACCAGAAGAAATAACTGATTCTGCTTCTTTAATAATATTGGCAACATCGAAAGAGTTTAATTCTTTTCTGGCAAACCTAGTAGCACAATAAGAACAAGAGCCTAAGCATCCTTCAGCAATAGGAATAATTGCCGAACAAGATTCCCTTTCTCCCCTTTTCTTTTTAAAACAAAAAATTGACTTATCAATCTTTTTTTTCTTAACATCAACAGCCCTCTCTCCTTTCATTATTTTTTTAATAATTGAAGAAATAGAAGAGATGTTTGTTGGTCCAATTATTCCATCGGCTACTTTAGAACATTCTTTAAACGATATTAAAGGCAAGCAACCAGAGATAATAATTTTTTTACCTTTTTTCTTTAACTCAACAGCTTCTTTCAATATTTTTCTTTCTGTTTTTTCAACCACCCCGCAAGTATTTAAAACAACAAAATCAGCTTCTTCTTTTGAAGACTCTACATGATCTTTTAATAATAGTCCTCTAATCAGCTCAGAATCAGCTTGATTAAGTTTGCAACCATATGTTTTGAGATAGAAATTCATGAGCGAGATACCAGAATCGGACTGGCGCCCTTTGCTTGGGAAGCAAATGTACTGCCACTATACTAATCTCGCTAATAATACAATCTTAGGGTATTTTCTTTGTTTTTTCAACAAGGATATGCAATTTTTATTAAATGTATTATAATGAATATATAATAATTAATAATTAAAAAACATGAAAATATTTGAAAACAGGTTCTTTCAGTTTTTAATCGTCGTTTTAGTAATAATGGTTATTGCTTTTCTTGCTGCTTCAATTAGCGAGAAAAGCCAAGCTAGTGAAAATAAAATTACAGTTTCTGGAACAGGCGAAGTTTACGCTACTCCCGATGTTGGCTTGATAGATATATCAGTAAAGACAGAAGGTATTGATGTTGCAACTGCAACTAATGATAATGCTGTAAAAATGAACAACATCTTATCATTTATTAAAGGTCAAGGAGTAGAAGAAAAAGATATTAAAACAACAGGATTTAATATTAATCCTTATTATGAATGGAGTGATAAAACAGGAAAGAGAACCTTAACTGGATACGAAGTTACTCAAACTATTAATGTAAAGATTAGAGATTTGACTAAAATAGGAGCTATAATTTCTGGAGCAACAGAAAAGGGAGCCAACGATATTAGCAGCCTTTCATTTATCGTTGATGATGATGAAAAGGTAAAAGAAGATGCTAAGAATTTAGCTATTAAGGATGCTAAAGAAAAAGCTAAAAATCTAGAAAAATCTTTAGGAGTAAAGATGGTTAAAATTGTTAGTTTCTCAGATAGCTTTAGCACTCCATACGTATACGATTATACCAATTCTTATAAAATGGAGGCGGCGGGTGCAGGAGTTGTTTCTCCAACCATACAAACAGGAGAAAACAAGATTACTTCAACAGTAACAATTACTTATTCATTTAAGTAAAAAAAAGAAAGACCCGAAAGGGTCTTTTTTGTTATATATTTTTATCAATTATTCCTCCACCAGCAACAACATCTTTATTGTAAAAGACAATTGACTGACCAGGCGTAACTGCAAATTGAGGTTTAGTAAAATCCAAGACAGCCTTATTTTTATCTTTTGAAATAAAGTTAGCTTTAGCTAATTCAGCACCATAACGTATCTTTACTTTAATTTTGTCTTTAGTTAAATTAAACGGAACTATCCAATTAATATTTTTGACTGATACCCTATTAAAGAAAGCAAGACGTCTTGGTCCAACAACAATACTATTTTTTTTAGAATCTATTTTAAGAACATAATATGGCTCTTTCAATCCTCCGATATTAATATTTTTTCTCTGTCCAAGAGTGTAATTAGTGATTCCCTTGTGTTCTCCTAATATTTTACCGTTATAATCAATAATCATCCCTGTTTTTCCAGACGGAAGTAATTCTGAATAACTATCACATTCTACAAAATTTTGACTCTCTTGTTTGTTAGCATATTCCTTAAATCCATTTTTCAGAGCAAATTGTTTAATATCTTTTTTCTTTTTTGAACCCAAAGGAAACATTATTTTTGCTAATTGATTCTGTTTTAATCGGTAAAGAAAATATGATTGATCTTTGTTTTTGTCTAATCCCTTTTTTAAAAGGTATAACCCTTTCTTTTTATCAAAAGAAACTCTGGCATAATGCCCAGTTGCAAAGTAGTCAAACTTGATTCCACTTTTCATTGCTTTATCAATAAGGAGTCCGAACTTTATTTTTGAGTTGCACATGACACAAGGATTAGGAGTTTTTCCTTTTTGATACTCTCCTTTAAAATAATCTATAACTGATTTTTGATATTCTTCTTGTAAGTTTATTACGTGATGTTCTATCCCAATCATTTTAGCGGCTTTTTTTGCGTCAATGATGTTGTATTTTTCATTTGGTCCGTAACATCCGCTACTCGTTCCCTTAATATTGGGATTATTATCCCAAATCTGCATTGTTAGTCCAATAACATTATATCCCTTGTTTTTCAGTATTAGTGCGGTCATAGTTGAGTCAACTCCCCCACTCATTCCAACGGCTACAGTTTTTATTTCTTTTGTCTTCATATCGAATAAATATATAGGAATTTTTCCCACTCATCAATGCATTTTTCTGCCAAATCAATTACGTCAATTAATGTTCCAAATTCTTGAACGTCGATACCGAATCTATTCTCTTTTCTAAAAGGATCATAGTAACGAACAATAGGTGTTAAGATATTAGAATTATCATCGATTTTGTGTTCAACTAGATGATTCTGAGGTTCGTACTTGTCTATAGTTTTGTGTTTTTGTTTGTTGGCTATATCTCTGCAAAGAGACAATGAAAAACTTCCAGAAATAAAAATATCAATATCTCTTCTGCGATAGCGGCTTTCAGCTAGCCAATCGCGCAAATGATAGCATTGTATAAAAAAAGAAGTAAAAGCATCTATGGCTTTTTCGAAATTATCATCCGAAGAAGTCGAAAAACGTTCGATGTCTTCTTCTAAACGTTTTATCCTGTCTAATTGTTCTTGATATGGGAAAATGTATTTATCCATTTGATTTTTATCTTATGGATAAATTAACACAAGATAATAAAAATAACAATAAAATTATATTATTTAGCCAAAAATTGGAAAGCATAGTAAATTAGGAATGCTGGCCAGACTAATGCTTTTAGGAATCCAAGGATTACTAACCAGAATGTTGTTGCGTTGCTAATAAAATAGATAGCTGCACCGATAAAACCAAGACCATAAACAGCTGAATTACTTTGGTTCATATTTTTTTATAATCATTATTATTAAATTTATTATATCATAAACAAAAACCGACAAAAGTCGGTTTTTAATCTATAATTTATTTTGAAAATAATTTAAACATCCAGCCTAACAAACTAAAACCTTGTTGTGAGTCGTTTAATATTTCCTGAAGTTGAACATTAACCTGCTCAAGAATTTGAATTTGATTTTTTAATATTTGTGCATCACCTTCATTACTGATCTGGCCCATGATTTGATTTAAAGTTTGAATTTTTTCTTGATTTTGGTCTAAAATTTTTTCTGCTCTATTAATTTTTCCATAATTGGGTCCGACAACGAGCTTTACAAAAATATTTCTATTTTGAATTTTTTCTAAACTAGATTCTATTTGTTCTTGATTAGCGTTTTGTTCTTGAGCAATGGTTCTAACTTGTTGACCAATTCCTCCGTTTCTATCAGCTAATTGAAGCATCTCTTGAACTGCATTAGCAACCTGGCTTCTTCTTTCTTGAGCAATTTTTGTTTTTATTGATTCTTCATTTTCTACGTTATCAGTAGGATTATTATTTTGATTTTGTACTTGATTGCCAGTACCTGTACCGTCCTGTAATTGTTGCTGGGTTTGTACTTGATTGCCAGTACCTGTACCGTCCTGTAATTGTTGCTGGGTTTGTACTTGATTGCCAGTACCTGTACCGTCCTGTAATTGTTGTTGGGTTGGAGTTCCAGCATTATTAGATCCTATGGCCCCTACATTTAAAGCGACACATGTACTTGCTATTAAAATTAGTGCAAAAAGTTTTATGTTCATTTTTTATTAATTATTGTTAATAATCCTAAACCTTTATTTATTATACAGCATCAATACAAATGCGTCTATATCAGCTATCTTATTTATCTAAACAATCTTTTAATTTAACAATTTCTTTAATAGAAGGTATTGCGCCAGCAACAATTTCATTTGCCCTATCTTCTCCCAGTATAGAAATAGCACATTTTTTCTGTGAATCACTAATTTCTGTAGGGATGTCTTTAGGGTCTATTCCAATTGATTCAAAAATTGCTTCTTGTTGAGTCGTTAAATATGGATGATCATATGTGCTTGTAGGATTATTATTAAATAACACAGGAATTAATTTTGTAACATCTATTCCATATGGCTTTATAATAATTAAAGTAATAGCAGCTATGATTAATAACAAAAAAATTGCACCTAGAACCAAAAACACAGCTTTAATAATTTGCATATTTTTATTATTTTATTTTTTATTTAAAAATAAACTTTTAATAATTTGCCAGTGTAAAATTAAATGAATAATAATAAATCCCAAAAAAATTAAAGAAGATGCGATGTGTATATCTGACCAATCATGACGAGATAAGTTCAAAAATAGAGAATATCCACTTTTTTTAAACCCTTGGCCTGATGGCAAAATTAGCCAAACAATGATTGCAGAAAAAGAAGAAATAAATAAGAATACAGAGCTAATTAAATCAATTATCACGTTTTTATTTTTCATAAAATTATTCCATTTTTAAATTATACCATAAATAAGAAAACCGATAATATAGGCTTTATTAAGAGTTTGGACAACGGGATTCGAGCTTTAATTTATCTTGTGCCCCAAACAGGACTCGAACCTGTGACCTTCATCTTAAAAGGATGTTGCTCTACCAACTGAGCTATTGGGGCGTAATGAGGGATTAAAGTCCCTCTTTTTTCAATTCTTCTAATAATTCTTTCTGTCTCTTGGTTAATTTTTCTGGAGTATCGATATTTAATTGTAAATACAGATTTCCTCTACCAATACCTGAAAAATGAGGAATACCCCTTTTAGAAATTTTGAGTATTTTTCCTGATTCAGTTCCGTTTGGAATTTTAACAATTATTTTTTCTCCTTCTAGGGTGGGTATTTTTATTTTTCCTCCAAGTGTTGCTTCAGAAAAAGTAATATCTTGCTTTAAGTAAATATCATCTCCATTTCTTTCGAAAATCTTGTGAGGCTTAATGGATATCCTGATATATAGGTCTCCTGCTTCGCCTCCTCTTTTTCCAGCTTCACCTTTTCCTTTTACCTTAATTATCTGGTTATTGTCAACACCAGCTGGTATATTTATCTTTATTTTTTCTTCTTTTTTAATCCTTCCTTCTCCATGACAAACATTACAAGGTTTTTCTGGTTTTACTCCTTCTCCATGACAATCAGGGCAAATGACATATTGACTGATAGTTCCTAAAAATGTTTTTCTAATTTCTTGGACTCTTCCTGTTCCTCTACAGGTGAAACATTCTTTTACTGAGGTTCCTGGTTCAGCGCCACTGCCCCCGCATCTTTCACAAGTAGATTTTTTAGTGATAAAGATTTCTTTTTCTTGGTTACGAAGAATTGATTCTAGGTCAAGCTCTAAAATCATTTCCAGATTATTACCTTTTCTAGTGTCTTTTTGTTTTCTTCTTCCCGTACTAAAGCCTCCACTAAACATATTGAAGATATCTTCAATATTGCCAAAATCACCTCCCATGCCACCCATGATATCTTCCCAGTTAACATTTTGCTGATTAAAGCCTCCTTGAGCGCCATTGAATGTTTTTCCAAAGCGATCATACTGAGATCTTTTGTCTTTATCAGACAAGGTTTGATAGGCTTCATTAATTTCTTTGAACTTAGCTTCATCTCCCCCTTTTTTATCAGGATGATACTGATGAGCTAATTTGTAATAAGCCTTCTTTATATCCTCAGGTGAGGCATTCTTTTCTACTCCTAAAATATTGTAATAGTCTTTTGACATGGCAATAAATAAGAAAGGCAAAATTATTCATTTTGCCATTCTCATAATTTTTTAAATTATTCTTTTTCAGTTTCAGCTTCGGGTGCATTCTCAGGACCTTCTTCTTTCTTTGGTTCCTGATTTTGAGTCGCTTGATACATAGCGGCACCGACTTTCTGAATGGCTTGGGATAGTTCTTCTGTTTTTTTCTTTATATCCTCTATATTATCACCATCCTTAACTTTTTTCAATTCAGAAATCTTGTCCTCTACTTCTTTTTTAGCTTCGGCTGTAACTTTATCTCCAGCATCTTTGATTGTTTTTTCTGATTGGTAGATTAAGTTGTCAGCGATATTTTTTACCTCAATCGATTCTTTTTTCTTTTGGTCTTCGGCAGCATGGACTTCAGCATCCTTTTTCATTTTTTCAATATCTTCTTTGGATATTCCAATTGAGCCCTCAACCTTAATTGATTGAGATTTATTCGAAGCTTTATCAATTGCGGTTACAGTCAAAATTCCGCTAGCATCAATATCGAATTTAACTTCCACCTGAGGAATACCCCTTGGTGCTGGAGGAATACCATCTAAAACAAACTTGCCTAGAGAGCGATTATCAGAAGCCATTGATCTTTCTCCCTGCAAGACATTTATTTCAACTGAAGGTTGGTTGTCTACTGCAGTTGAAAAAACCTGTGAACCAGTAGTAGGAATGGTAGTGTTTTTCATAATCATTGGAGTTGAAACGCCTCCTAGGGTTTCTATTCCTAGTGATAATGGCAAGACATCAAGCAATAAGACGCTTTTAATATCTCCTTCGGGAGTTCTGCCTTCTTCTTTAGCCGTTAATATTTCTGCTTCAATTGCAGCACCAATAGCAACTACTTCTTCGGGATTAATTGATTTATTCGGTTCTTTGCCGAAGAAATTCTTAACTGCATCTCTGGCAGCAGGAATCAATGTTGTTCCTCCGACAAGAATAACTTCATTGATTTCATTCTTGTCCATCTTAATTTCTTCTAAGGTTTTTTTAACCCTATCAACTGATCTAGTGATTAAATCATTAGTCATTGAATCGAATTGAGATCTAGATAGTTTGTATTCTAAGTGTTTAGGACCATCAGCGTCAGAAGTAATAAAAGGAAGATTGATATTTGTCTCCATTGCGCTAGATAATTCAGTCTTGGCTTTTTCAGCCGCTTCTTTTAGTCTCTGTAGGGCTAAAGCATCTTTTAATAAATCAATTCCCTGTTCTTTTTTAAATTCAGTTAAAATCCAATCGATTATTCTTTGATCGAAATCATTTCCTCCTAAATGAGCTTCTCCACCGGTAGCTAATACTTCAACTACATCGGGAGAAACATCAAGGATAGTTACGTCAAACGTACCTCCTCCAAAATCATATACTAATATTTTTTGAGCATCTTTTTTACCGAAACCGTAAGCTAAAGCAGCTGCAGTTGGTTCATTGATTACTCTCAAAACATTAAAACCAGCAATTTCTCCAGCAGCAATAGTTGCTTTTCTTTGAGAATCATCAAAGTTAGCCGGACAAGTGATAACAACATTCTTAATATCTTCTCCTAGCTTGTCTTTAGCGTCAGCTTTAATTTTCTGTAAAATCATTGAAGAGATTTCAATTGGGTTGTACCATTTGTCTCCCATTTTAACTTCAACTCCACCGTCTGATTTTTCTCTTGTTTCATATGGAAGAAGTTTCAATTCTTTTTGTACTTCGGGGTCAGAAAATCTTCTGCCGATAAATCTTTTTACTGCAGAGATAGTATTTTTTGGATTGGTAATGGCTTGTCTTTGAGCAAGAATTCCAACCACTCTTTCCCCTCCCTTGGTCTGAGCGACAATAGAAGGAGTTAAAATCGAACCTTCTCTATTTTCTAATGCCTTAGGTTCTCCATTTACAATCGAAGCTGATTTTGTAATGGCTGTACCTAGGTCTATTCCTAAAATTTTTGACATAGTTCTTATATTTTTTTATTCTTATATCTTAATATTATTAAATTATCACTCTAATGTCAAGAGTGATAATAAATTATTTGCTCACTTTGACTTTTGACGGCCTTATAACTTTTCCATTATATGAATAGCCTTTGTCTAATTCTTCAATTATCATTCCTGGCTCTTCCCCTTCTATCTCTTCTATGGCTTCATGAATATTAGGATCAAACTTCTTGCCAATGCTTTCAATCTCTTCCAATCCTAAGGCTTTTAAAGCATCTTGTAATTGTTTTTTAATCATTAACAATCCGATTACGCTTTTATTGCTTTTATCCTCTTCAGAAATAGCTTTTTCGGCTAATCTAAAACTATCTAAAACAGGAATAATATCTTCAAAGACGCTTTCCTTGGCAATACAAAGTGTTCCTTTTAATCTTTCGAATTCTTGTTTTTTGTAATTAAGGAAATCAGCCTTCTCTCTTTGCCATCCGGCAAAGTATTCTTCTTTTTTTTGTTTCAATTCTTCCAGCTCCTTATTTGGTTCTTCTGTTGTTTGTTCTTCTTTCATATTAGTTCTTCTAATACCTTATTTAATGAATTAATTAATTTAATATTTTTTTCATAGTCCATTCTTCTCGGTCCCATAATAGTAATGATTACTTTTTGAGAAGGAAGATTACATTCTGAGCAAATCATAGTCATATCTTTAGATTTAGCAATCGGATTTTCTTTTCCAATAAATATTTGTGTTTTTGAATTAGTTTGTAATTTATCAACATTCTTTTCAAAATTTGTTAAAAAATTAACAAAACTATTGATGAAATCTTCATCTCTAGATTCTGGTTCTTTAAATATTTCATCTAATCCTTCTTTTAAATTTAATCCTTCTTTAGCGAAATACAAATTAACAAAGCTTGATGAATTATCGGCAATGAACTTAGCTATTTCTGAAGCCATTCTAAATTTGTCTTCTACTCCCCTAATTATTTCCTCTAATTCTTCTTCGATTTTTTCTTCCCTTTTTTCCTTTAAGTGATCAACGAAAAATCTGTAAGCTTTATCAGTGGGAATCCTTCCCGCTGAAGTGTGGGGTTGTTCTAAGAAGCCTTCCCTGATTAATGCTTGCAATTCAATTCTTATCGCGGAAGGACAAAGGCCGAAATCGTGTTTTTCGGCTAAAAACTTAGAGCTGACTGGCTCGGCAGTTTTAATATATTCTCTAACCAAGCTTTTTATTATCTGTTCTTGTCTTTCGCTTAACATATGGATTTAATATACCATATGTATTTTATCAGTCAAGAACTTGGACTGACAAATAGTATTTATTAATTGGTTTTAGATTATCATCCAATTCGTAAACCAAAGGGATTCCTATTGGTATTTCCACATTAGTTATTTCTTCTCCAGAAAGCTCTTCAATGTTTTTGATTAAGGCTCTGATGCTATTTCCATGGGCAGCGATAATCACTTTTTTACCAGACATTATTTGCGGAGCTATGGTCTCTTTCCAATAAGGAATAAGCCTTTCTTCGGTGTCTTTCAAGCTTTCAGTTAGCGGCAACTCCCCTTCTTTTATTTCTTTATATTTGAATTCTTTATTCTCTTCATTGGCTGGTGGTTTGACATCATAGCTTCTTCTCCATATTTCAACTCGTTCTTCGCCGAACTTTTCTCTTGCCTCGTCCTTATTCATTCCTTGCAATCCGCCGTAATGTCTTTCATTGAGTCGCCATGATTTTTCTATGGGAACATTAAGATTCATTTCTTCTAAAATCAAATTAAGAGTATCGTAAGCTCTTTTTAATACCGAAGTAAAAGCTATGTCAAAAGAGAAACCTTTCTCTTTTAGAAATTGTCCAGCTTTTTTAGCTTGACTGATTCCTTCTTCTGATAAGGGAGCGTCAATCCAGCCCGTAAAGATATTTTCCTTATTCCAAACACTTTCTCCGTGTCTAATGATTATTAATTTATTCATATTAATATATTACTATTATTTCCTAATAATCTCAATATTGTTATTTAATAGAGAAATTATTTTTGATGGTTTAGATTTTAACTTTCCGCAATCAACGTAGAAGTCTACTTTATCCTTAAAATATTCTTTTGCTTCGTCAATTGTCTGAGCCGGTTCGTTTCCTTCTGTGTTGGCGCTGGGAGCGACTATCGGCCCGGATATTTTCAATAACTTAATTAGTTCTTTATTATCGGGTAGCCTGAAAGCTAGGCTGTTTTTACCACGATGCAGATATTCAAATTTTTTAATTGGAACAATAATGCTTACTTTTCCTGGCCAATATTTTTTAGTGATTTTCTTATCTATTTTGACGTTGAATAAATCCAAATCTTTAACAGAAGAAATAAGAATAATCATCGGCTTTTTAGAATTTCTCTTCCTGATTTTATAAATTTTTTCAACGCTTTTCTTTTCCATGGCTGAACAGACTATTCCATAAATAGTATCAGTCGGAATTACTCCAATCTTTCCATTCTTAATATCTTCTCCTATTTCTTTTATAACTTCATTTCTTGTCATTTTGATTTTTTCCTTAATTCAGCTTCTCTTACTTCTTTTTCATTCATTCCGAAGTGATGAGCAATCTCGTGCCAAACAGTTTCTTTGACTATCCTTTTTATTTCTTTTTCTGATTGGGCAGATTTTTCAATCGGATTTTTAAAGATAGTAATCTTGTCTGGTAAGACATCTGCATATCCCCATCTTTTAATCTTAGGAATTCCTTCATATAATCCGAAGAGGACATAATTTTTCCTAATCTTTAATTTTTTTAATTGTTCTGGAGTCGGATCATCTTCAACAACAATTCCGACATTGTTAAGCTTGTCTAAGAATTTTTGAGGAATATCTTTTATTCCTTCATTTACTAATTGTTCAAATCTTTCAATTTCCATATTTTTATTCTATCAAAAAATCACCAATTTAGCGATTTTTTAAAATAATTGGTGATTATGCGAGAATAAATTTTTTGAGTATTAAGGCGTTACAGTGTGATTAGAGATTGACGAATTTTGTCGAATTGGCCTACGAGACTATTATAATTAAATTCTGAGACAGTACCTTCAGGATAATTTGCAACAGTAGTCGAGTGTATGAAATAACGTATGGCAATACAGGGATTAGTTCCTGGAATCGCCCAAACTTTTTCTTCATAACGATTACCAGCAGCAGCTCCATTTGTTGATGCGAAAGAATAATCACGACCATTATCGGTTACAGTCTGAAGGTCGGTACTATCGTCTAAGAAAAGACTAGCATTACAGTCTTGAGTTGCGGGAATGATTTCTACTGAAACACCAGTATCAAAACTTGATAAATTAGTATTGGGAGCAAGAGTAGACGGAATAGTAAATTTTACACCGTTAATATCTTTACCTGGACCAAGCGCCTGATATTTATAAGAAGCATTCATTAAATAATCAACTGGATAGCGGATTGAAAAACCCGTTGTACTGTCTGAGTAAGTATTAGGTAATCCTCCAGGATCTTTAGCGATAACAATACATCCTATATAATTTTTTTCAACGTTATTTTCTAATACAAGAGCTCCATTGCCTTTACTCCAAAAAACTAATGATTCATCACTATTGGCATAACGTGATCCATCAGCAGAAATAGTCTGAGTTAAATCAAGGTTTCTTCCATCACTTAAAACAATCTTTACACTTCCTGAAGGAATTGGCATTTCGCCTGGTTTTACTATTTTAACCTCTCCTTTATAGAAGGCAGCATATATTGTTTTATTGTCATTGCAAATATATGTAACTTGAGCTATGGGAGATGGTGAAGGATTTTTATTTACCTTATCATAGATATACCATATTCCCGCTCCTGCAATAATAATTACTATAAGAAGAATGAGTATAGGATTTTTATTCATATTTTTATATAAATTATAATCTTTACCTTAGTATACTCTTAAAGTGTCTGTTAGTAAATTAAGAGTAATAAATAAAAACCGACGAATAGTCGGTTAAGTTTTTAATAAAAGTAATTTGTTGTAATTAATAATAGTTCTTATGGTTCCCAGTATTCTCCACTTCTTAAAATTTTACCTACTTCTATCTTGCCGTCAAAGATGACAATTTCTACTCCAGCTTCGCGAAGCATATTAAAAGCGAAATCTATATCATCCTGCCAGTGTCCATTTCTATCTAAAGCTTGTTTATGTACTACTATTTTTTTAATTCCTGCTTGGATTATGGCTTGTGCACATTCGCTACAAGTTGCCCAAGGGCAAACCATAATTAGTCCTTCTGTTTTAATTCCTTTTTTTGCTGCAGAATAAATAACATTTCTTTCTGCGTGAACACTATATTTAAATCTCACAACCTTATCAGCTTGTCTTTCTTTGGTTTCATTTACTCCATTAGGAAAACTGTTTACTTCAGAAAGGATGATGTTTTGATTGTTATCAATTAAAACAGCCGCGTTTTGCGTGGATATATTTGTGCTTTTTTGAGCTTTTTCGTATGCTATTTTAAGTAATTCTTGCCAATTATTCATATTTTGAAATTTTTTCATATAACTCTTCTAAGATTCTTAAGTCACCAGTAATAAATTGCCTTTCTTTTTCAAAATCTTCTTCGCTAAACCATTTTCCATATTCTCCTTCCAATATTTTTATGTTTTCTTCAAAATCACTTCCTACTTTTGTTATAAATAGGTCCATAATTATTTCAGGTAAATCATATCTACCGAAATGATTAAAGCTTTCAGGAATAAAATCAAGTTCTTCTTTTATTTCTCTTAGTAGTGTATCTGTTGGTGTTTCATTGTTATCTGCTCCTCCGCCAAAAAATCCAAAAAAACCAGGATGTCTGCTGGCATTTTTATCCCTTTTTTGAAGAAAAATAAAAACTAAGCCATTTTTGACTTTATACGGAGCAAGTGACGATATTTTTCTTTTATTTTCTACCATTTTTAATATTATTTATGTATTTTTCGGTATCTTCAATAGCTTCTTTAAAAGTATTTGGAGAATTTTCTTCAATAATTTTTTTATTATTTCTAGCCCAATCAAGTTCTTCTTTCCAATGTAATTTTGACGGTGAGAATTCTAAAAATGGCAACATTCCCTCTTTCCTTAAAGCATCGTATTCTTCTTTGGGTATTTCTGTATGTATATCTAAAGCATCTTTAGTACAATAGGCAGATACGGCTGTTTCTGGATAACCCAACAATAATCCCATAGTTCTGTCGTCTTTATTTTTTTCAGCCTCTTTTATTTTATTTAAATCGTCTTGATTTCCAGCAATTGTAAAAGAGAACCCGATAACATCATTATCATCTTCTATTTTTCTGGTTATTTCGTAAGGAAGATTAATGCTGTTTAAAAGTAATCCAATGCTATTTAATTCTTCGTTGAACTCTTTTATTAGTTTTTCTTTATGTTCTTCTGATTCGGCAATATCAAAATCTCCTAAAAATGCTGCCCTCTTTTTGTTTAAAAAAAGTAGTATTAAATCAATTTTATTATCTGGCGAAAGAGAAGATTTTTCTATTTTTTTAATAGATTCTTTTTTTTCAAAATTTTCCTTATTATTTGTCTCTTTTGGCTGATATTCAAATTTTTCCATGTTTTTTATTAGCATTATTAAAAATATTATATAATTTTTATGATCTTTTGTAAATTTTTTTGTAAAAAAAGATGGGGCCACTCATAGAATGTGCCGCCATTTTAAGTAACCATAAAGGCTACCTACACCGATAATAATTCCTACTGCGATACCTCCACCAACTGCCTGCAAGGCGTTTACGGTGGATACAAGGAAATTTACAGCCACGTTGAGTAGGTACGTAATAACTACCGCAATGATTGCGATAACAATTGCGGGTCCGCCCCATTTGTAGATGAAATCCCAAATACGATCATCTAAATTAGTTGCCATACAAATCACTGATCTCCTGAATATATTATATAACATATATCCATAATATGTCAATACATAGTACCTGAAAACAAAAATCACCGCATAGATCAGTGATTTTCATGTATGCTCTCAGTTACCTGACTTAGCATAAGACGGCTGCGGGACTAGGATTCGGACCTAGATTGGGCGAGTCAAAGTCGCCAGTCCTACCGTTAGACGATCCCGCAATGTTATAGTGATTTTTTGCAAATACCCTCTATCCAACCAGTAATCATTCTATTAAGGTTAGTACTTTTATTAACTGTAACTCGTATTAATCCATGATAGTCACTACAAGTGTTTTTCCTTATAGTCTTTATTTTACTTTTCTTCAAGTAGGTCCTAATTTTTTCCGTTGATATTGAAAGAATGTTAGACCAATATATTTGAGCTTTTTTTATATCAGCTGTTTCGTGAATATATAGTTCGTATATTAAGTCAGAACTATTTATCAAAAAGCTATTTTTTAACCATTTTATAAAAAGTAAAATCATTCTATGGTCAGAGTTGCTAAATTTCACTCCTGAGTTTGTTCCACTTTCTTTTTCCTTTGATCCTTCAGCCCAATATAACGCTATTCCTATTAACCACAAATTTTTTATATCAATATTTTTTACCTCTTTTATTGCTTTACTTTTTATTTCTTCTGTGATTTTTATTCTATTTCTTCTTCTAGCCGCTGCGCCACGTAATCCCCCCTCAATTCTTTTTTGGGTAGTTCTTTGAAATTGAGCTTTGGCTAATCCTACACTTCTCAGCCATAAAGATAAGGTGGACCTAGATATAGGTATTTGTTTTAAAATTTCCGAATAAGAGAAGCCATTTTTTCTAAACTTAATTGCTTCCTCTTTTTCTTTAATTTTTGATATCATATGAACTAGGATTATTGTTTATTTAATAATATCATCCTAGTTTTATTATGTAAAGGTTCTATTCAATTCCAATCGATTCAATTAGAGCCAATTCTAACGGTAACTGCTGTATCGAAGCATACTTACTTTTATTATCAGCGTCTAAAAGTAGATTAAGGGTTTTTTTTAGATTTTCTTCTGCTAACCCTTCGGCTTGTTTTTTAGCTCTTTCCCCCACTTCTTTGGTTTCTCCAGGCATCACTGAATTGATTAAATTTGAATCAATCTTTAGGATAAGCAATTTTCGTAAATAGTCAATAAGGGTTTTAGTAAATTCAGGAATATCTATTCCTTTCTCAATATTATCATTTAAAAACTTTAAAGCCCCTGCTTTATCTTTTTTGATTAAATAATCAGTTAATTCAACTACTAAATTAATATCTACTAATCCTAAAAGCATTTGAACATCCTCTGCTTTAATTTTAGTGTTTGGCAAGAAATTTAAAACTTGATTCAGTGTTCCTTCGGCATCACGCATTGAACCTTCGGAAGCGGAAGCAATTAATCCTAAAGCTTCTTTCTCGATGTCTATTCCTTCTTTTTTACAAATGAAAGAAAGTTTTTCTACAACTTCATCAAAAGAAAGTTTGTAGAAATCAAATCTCTGGCACCTAGAAGCGATAGTCGGAATCATTTTGTGCGCTTCGGTAGTTGCTAAGATGAAAACTGCATATGAAGGTGGTTCTTCTAATATTTTCAAAAGTGCATTGGCAGCATCTTTTGATAATTGGTGAGCTTCATCTAATATCAAAACTTTGTATTTTAAAAAGTTAGGAGCAAATTTAATTCCTTCTCTAATACTTCTAATTTCATCAATTCCCCTATTTGAAGCAGCATCGATTTCAATAATATCAACTGCTTTGCCTCCATTAATCTCTAAACAAGAAGGACATTTATTGCATGGCTCAGATCCTTTTAAGTTTTGACAATTAATTGCTTTGGCAAATAATCTAGCCAATGTAGTCTTTCCTGTTCCTCTGTGCCCAGAAAACATATAGGCGTGAGAAATCATGCCTGAAACTATTTCATTGGTTATAGTTGTAACCACATGTTTCTGACCGATGAATTCTTTAAACGTTTGTGGTCTGTATTTACGATATAGGACTAAGTTTGACATATACCATATTCTATTATTTTTTCCTCTAAAAAGCAAATAAAAAAAAAGAACAGTTGTTCTTAATAAAAAGAGAAAGGAGAGCTGTATAAAATGGCTCTCCACGATTGATATATAGATGAATATTTTATAGAGATAAAAATATAAATCGATAATCAATTTGATTATGGTGCTTTGAAACACCATCGTATATTATATTCTGATAAAGTATCAGACTCCTCGGTTTAAATAAACAGAGGAAAATATAATATACAGATTGTTTAGGTTCTGTATTAATTGTAACTCTTTATAATATTTTGTCAATAACAGTTATAAACAAAAAAAGCCCTAGGCTTAAAGTATGAGAAATTACGAAATGTGGGGGAAAATTTAATGAAGAACGCTTTCAACCCAGAGGAACAATTCCCCCACTATTTCTTTATATTTTTAGCAGCACATGCTAAAACCTCCATATGGAATTTATTCTTTTTGCATAACCGCTTCTTCATTTGAAATTAATTCATCAGAGGATTTTGTGTTGCTTTTTTACTTTCTCTATCATAGTTGTTTTAAATATTTTGTCAATAAATAAAAAGTGAACCATAAGATTATGGTTCGTGTATAAGATTTTTGGAGGAAATTCCAAAGGAGTTGACCCGTAGTTCATTCAGCAAAAGTTGTTAAGGTGCTATAGTTACAGACTCCATAGCCCGGGTTGCTGTCGCTACGATTAAATCATAAAGCATCTAAAATATTTGTCAAACAAAAAACCCTTGCGGGTTCGGTTTAAAATTATATTGAGGTGGGGAGGAAGAAGTTGATTTTGTAAATCATTCTTCCTCCCCCTTTTGAAAGCGATCCGCTTTCATTAAGGTTGTCGGTACTGGGTATGTACCAACAATTATATATTTAACCTATTCCTATAATTTGTCAAACAAAAAAAGACCTGTTTGGTCCCCACAATAAGGGAGAAGAGTTTTTAAGGAATTATCGCGATTTATCCATTAAACTCTTCTTATTAATATCGTTTCAATTTAAAAAGACCCTTTTAAGTCTTTAGTTTTGAACGATTCTGGAAACGTTCTATAAATATAATATCTTTTGAATTATTTTTTGTCAATTCTTGACAATATAATCTCTTTTGCTAGAATAAAAACATATGAAAAATATAAACAAACAAATCTGCTGCTGTTGTTGCCCTCCACTAGACTAAGAGATTGGTTTGTTTTTAATAATAAGGAATATAAAAACTAATCTCTTTAAAGAGATTTTTTGTTAATAATAAGATATGAAAACAATTTTAGACTATATCGGCAATACGCCGTTAGTAAAAATAGAAAATAATATATTCGCGAAGTTGGAAGGATTTAATCCTGGAGGTTCGATTAAAGACAGGATTGCCCTAAACATGATTAATGAGGCTGAAAAGTCAGGATATATAAAACCGGGAGATACCTTGATTGAACCAACCAGTGGTAATACTGGAGTTGGCTTAGCCATGGTCGCTGCGATGAAGGGATATAAAGTTAAAGTGATTATGCCCGAAAGCACTAGTAAAGAAAAAATAAAGATGATAAAGATATTCGGTGGAGAAGCAATATTGATGGAAAATTTAAGATATAGAAAGTTTGCGATTAATGATGTTAAAGACATGGCTAAAAAAGGAGAAAGATTAATATTTCTAAATCAATATGAAAATTTAGCTAATCCAGAATCACACTATTATGGAACAGCCGAAGAAATATTAAAACAGATGGAAGATAAACAAATAGATTACTTTATTGCAGGAATGGGTACTGGAGGAACAATTACAGGAATTGGAAAAAAACTAAAAGAAAAATATCCAAATATTAAAATTATCGGAGTCCAACCAGTTCAAAACCAAACAATCGAAGGATTAAGATCTCTTAAGGATGGATTTGTTCCGACAATTATCGATTTTGATTTAATTAATGAGATTTACGATCTCGAAGCTGAAAAAGCTTTAGAGACAAAAGATGATCTTGCTCAAAAAGGAATTCTAGTTGGGCCTAGTTCAGGGGCAGCTATGTATATTTGTCGTGAAATACAGAAAGAACATCCTGAATCAGTCATTGTTACTGTCTTTCCTGACCGCGGAGAGAGGTATCTTTAAATATAGAAAAGATTAAGATATAATAGAAATATGAAATTATACAATACTCTAACTAAAAAGAAAGAGGAATTTAAGCCAATTAAAGATAAAGAAGTTGGAATATATACCTGTGGACCGACTGTCTATTGGTTTGCTCACATTGGAAATATGAGAACCTATCTCTTTGAAGATTTTTTAAAGAGAGTTTTAATGTATAACGGATACAAGGTTAAACATGTAATGAATTTAACTGATGTCGGACACTTAACTTCTGATTCTGATTCCGGAGAAGATAAGCTAGAAAAAGGCGCTAAAAAAGAAAGAAAAACTGTTTGGGAGATTGCTCAATTCTACTCAGACTTTTTTAAAAACGATTTAAAGTCTTTAAATGTTGTTGACCCAACTATTTGGGTAAAAGCTACCGATACTATTCAGGAACAAATAGATTTGATTAAAAAAATGGAAAAGAAAGGTTTTACCTACATTATCAGTGATGGAGTATATTTTGATACTTCAAAACTAGAAAAGTATGGAAGGCTTTGGGGAGAAAATGAAAGAAAAGAAATGAAAGGAAGAATTGAAGAAGTAAAAGAGAAAAGAAATAAAGCTGATTTTGCTCTGTGGAAGTTCAGTCCTAAGAATGAAAAGAGACAAATGGAGTGGGAATCTCCTTGGGGGGTTGGTTTCCCTGGCTGGCATACTGAATGCGTGATTATGAGTGTAAATAATTTAGGAATACCTTTTGATATCCATTGTGGAGGAATTGATCATGTCTTCATTCACCATACCAATGAAATTGCTCAAGCTGAAGCAGTATACAATAAGCCAATGGCTAATTATTGGATGCATGGAGAATTCCTTAATCTAAAAGACGGAAAGATGTCTAAGTCTTCTGGTAACATTGTTACCCTTAGTACATTAAAAGAAAAAGGAATTAGTCCCCTTGCCTATCGCTACCTTTGTTTAAATACTCACTACAGAAGCAAACTTGTTTTTAGTGATGAAAGTCTCGATTTCGCTGAAACAAGTTTAAACAAGCTTTACGAAAAAACAGTTGAATTATCAAGAAGTGATAAAACAAAACATTCAAAGAAGTATGAAGAATATCAGAAAAAATTCCTTGAGTTTATTAATGACGACTTAAACATCCCTTCTGCCTTAGCCTTAACTTGGGACATGATAAAAGATAATAATATTACGAATTCAGAAAAATACGATTTATTAATCGATTTCGATAATGTTTTTGGATTAAAATTATCCTCAGTTAAATCAGAAGATCTTTCTGAATCAAAATACATTATAAAGATAGAAAAAGATGGTATTCCTGTTTGGACTAGCGATATTAGTATTGTTCCTGAGGACATAATGAAACTTGTCGAAGCAAGAGATGAGGCTAGGAAAAATAAAAAATGGGACAAAGCTGACGAGGCAAGAAAAGAAATAGACAAAAAAGGATGGCAAGTCGAAGATTCGGGAGAGAAAACAGTAATCAAAAAGAAATAATAAAAGCCCTGCAAAGTTGCAGGGTTTTTAAATAAAGAAATTATTTAATTTATTTATTTTGTTGTAGCAAGTACGCAGTCTTCATAGATGGTATTGTTGCCCTGTTGTAGGAATGCTGCATCGCCTTTATTCCAGAACACAAAAGATTCTCCAGTATTTGTGTAGCGTGCTCCAGAAGCAGATATGGTTTGTAAAAGTAACAAACTATCACCATCGCTTAAATTTAATTCTACTTTGTCGTCAAAAAAGATAGCATTAATAATTTTATCATTCTTACAATTAAAAGTTGCTGCAGTAATAGTATTTGTATTATTTGCAGATTTTTTAATAAATGTATTAGTAGGTATTTGTTCAATCGTCATTTTTAGCGTAGTCATTTTTTCACCAAAACAAAAACCAAGATAAAAAATACTAATATATAAAACTACGGCAAAAGTTATTGAATACCAAGTAACTTTTTTCCATTCTATTTTCATATTTAATTTCGTATTCTTTTTTGTTGGCATATTTTTTTTATTGTTTTTTAAATTATGTTTTTATTATATCTTTAAACAATAAAAGACGTCAAGGAGTTTGTTAGATTTTCTAGTGAAAAAACTTCAGAATTTTAATTTTTCTCTTCACATTCTTTATAAAATTCTAAAACTTTATCAGCCACTTTCTCCCAAGAATATTTTTGAACTTCTTTTAATCCCCACTCCCCCATTTCTTTTCTTAAATTTTCATTATCAATTAATTTTTCTAATTTTTTTGCCAATTCGATTTCATTTTTTGGCTCAGCTAAGAATTCTTCTCCTTTTGTATCCTGAAGAAGCTCTTTGTATCCCATATTACTAAAACCACAAACTGGTTTTCCGAGGGCCATTGCTTCTAATAAAACAATACCGAAGCTTTCTCCGAATATCGCTGGGCTGCAGTAGATATCACAGGTTGAAAAATATTGAGGAACAATGCCTCCGCTCTGGGCTCCTTCCCAATAAATCTCTTTAAGATTGTTTTCTTTAGCATATATTTCGCATTCTTCCTTGAGAGGACCATCTCCAACGATTATTAGTCTTAAATTATTATTTTTTTCTTGTAAAATTTTATAGGCCTTGAGCAAATATATTAGTCCCTTTCTTTCTTCAATTCTTCCTAAGAATAAAATATTAATTTTACTGTTATCAAATTTATTCAATTTTTTAATTTCTGGATTAAATTCATTTAAATCAATACCATTGGGAATTACTTTTTTTAATCCATTGAATTTTTTGAAGGGTTCAAGATTGAAAGAAGCTACTCCGATAACTCCCTTAACCTTATGATTAATCAATCCACTTAAATTATTTATCATTGCATCTACAATTGGCGCTGCTTCAGTATTGGCGTGAAAAGTAATAATATTAGTTGCGTCAGATCTTTCTAATATTTGTGAAGCTGAAGGAATAATAAAATTATGGAAATGCAAAATATCAAACTTTTCTTTATTAAGCATTCTTTTGATAGATAAAGGATTAAAATTGCAAACTAAATCCCCTTGCGTTCCTGCAATGTTTAAGGGAATTGACGTTCCCAAGAGAATAACATTTTTACCATAGTTTTCTTTGAGCTTTCTTCTGGGCACAATTATCTTAGTTTCTATGCCTCTTTTCTCAAATTCTTTAGATAGTCCTAAAATGTGGTTTTTTACCCCTCCTGGATTACTGAAGGAATGGAAAGAAATAAAGCCTATTTTCATAATTGACGTTTAATTTGTTGTTTGCTACATTATACTTAATGAGTAGTGAAAATACAAATATTAAATTACCTCCCCAAGACATTGAGGCCGAAAAAAGTCTTTTAGGCTCTTTAATGCTTGACAAGGAAGCAATTACTAAAGTTGCCGATATTTTGCATTCAGAAGACTTCTACAAAAGAAACAATCAGTACATCTATCAGGTAATTGAGGATTTGTTTACTCGTGGCGAACCAATTGATTTGATTTCTGTTTCTTCAAGACTTAAAGAAAAAAATCAATTAGAAAATATAGGAGGAACAGCCTATTTAACCGAACTGATTAATACTGTTCCCACTGCCAGCCATGTCATGACTTATGCCAAGATTGTCCAGAAGAAAAGAATTTTAAGAGATTTAATTACCGCTGGAACAGAAATTTCTTTAATGGGCTATGAAGAAGAGAACGAATCAGATGATTTATTAGACTCAGCTGAAAGAAGAATCTTTAGTATTACTCAAAAGAATTTAACTCAATCATTCTTACCTATTAAACCTTTCTTAGAGGAAGCTTTTGAAAGAATAGAAAGAATATCAAAACAAAAAGGAGCTTTAAGAGGAATATCAACTGGATTTAATGGTTTAGATTCTATTCTTTCTGGTTTACAAAATTCGGATTTAATTATTCTAGCAGCGAGACCATCAATGGGAAAATCAAGTTTAGCGTTAGATATTGCTAAGAATGTTGCTTTAAGAGAAAAGAAGCCAGTTGGTTTGTTTTCTCTAGAGATGAGTAAGGATCAATTAATTGATAGGCTTATTAGTTCAGAATCAAACATTGATTCATGGAAACTTAGGCAAGGAATGCTTTCAACTGATGGAGACCAAAATGATTTTGTTTGTATTCAACATGCCTTAGGTACTCTTTCTGAGGCTCCGATATTCATCGATGATGCTTCTAGCTGTAGCGTGTTACAAATGAGAGCGATGGCTAGAAGATTACAGGCCAGTCATGGATTAGGATTAATTGTTGTTGACTATTTACAATTAATCGAACCAAATAACAAGATAATGAATAGTGTCCAGCAAATTACAGAAATTTCAAGACAGCTAAAGGGATTAGCTAGAGAATTAAATGTTCCTGTTTTAGCTTTATCTCAATTATCAAGAGCAGTTGAACAAAGAACACCTAAAATTCCTAGACTTTCAGATTTAAGAGATTCAGGTTCAATTGAGCAAGATGCTGACGTTGTTTTATTTATTTATCGTGAAGATGTTTATCAAGAAGAAAGTCCTAGAAAAGGAATTGCTGATATTATTATTGCTAAGCACAGAAATGGTCCAATTGGAAGAGTGGAGTTATTCTTTGATAAACAAAGAGCTTGTTTTAGAAATATTGAAACAGGCCGAGATGCTTTTGAGGGAGACATTGGATATTAGTAAATAAAAACCTGCTTCAGAGTGAAACAGGTTTTTAAAATATTTAATTAATTCTTAATATCTGTAATTTCAACTTCGGTATAGAGCTGTCTATGCCCTTTTTTAACCTTATATCTTTTCTTTGATTTGTATTTAAAGGTCATTACTTTATCAGCTTTAGCTTGTTTTAAAACTTTAGCCGTTACAGTAGCTCCTTTAATCAATGGTTCTCCAATAGTTAAATCTTTTCCATTTTCAACCAAAAGAACGTTGTCAAATACAACTTCAGTGCCCTCTTCGGCTACAAGCTTTTCAATCTTTAATTTGTCTTTTGGGGAAACTCTGTATTGTTTTCCTCCTGTTTTTATTACTGCTAACATGTTTTTTTGCTTAATTAATACTTTTTGTTTATATCATTTTATCGTTAGATAGTCAATAATCGCTTACATTCTGATAAAAACTTCGGTTAAAATGAAAGTGATATATATAAAGAGTAGAAAGACGGCCTCTTTTTTAGTAATTTGGCTATCGTTTTTGATAAAGAAAAAGAAGAAGATTATTGCTATCATTAAGAAGATTCTAGCTACTCCGAAAGGAGAAAAATCAGAGATATATATTGGATTTATTAAAGCTACGATTCCCAAAACAAGAGTGGCTGGGGCAACGATTGTTCCCATTAAGTCTCCTAGGATCATCCATTCCATATTTTTTTTAGCAGAAGATATGGCAAAGAATATTTCTGGTGCACAGTTCCCTAACCCAACAATAAATAAACCGATTAGAACAATTGGCCAATTAAAGGTAGTGGCAAAGTATTGAGCTGACCTAACAATCCCTTCCGAAGCAATAGCAAAGATTGTTAAGCTTAACAGAATTTTAAATATTCCACTAAAAGAAGCTTTAAAGCTTTCTGTAGGAGTTGTATTATCTTCGCAGGTTTTACTAAATCTTTCCTTTTTAGAAAATAGCCAAGCAACATATACAAAGAAGAAAGAAATCATAATAATACCATCAATCCTTGAAAGATTATTATCCCAAATAAGAAGTATTGGTAAAATAGCTGCAATTACAGTAAATATTAAAGTAGTATGGATAGTTTTACTTTTAGCAGGGATTCCTTTTTTAGCGAAAAAGGCAGCTAAAGCAATAGATAGAGTTAAATCAACTACATTTCCTCCGATTACGTCCCCAAAAGATAATTGTGGAACATTATGTAGGGCCGCAGAAATACCGACAAATAAATTAGGTAATGAACCGACAACGGCCATAACCAAAAAAGAAACGACGAATTCTTTCCAACCAAGAAACTTAGCTATCTTTATTAAACTTTTAACTATTAATTCTCCTGATAAATAAAAAGCAAAACATGAGACAAGAAAAACAAGAATGTAAATTAAGGTTATCATTTATTTAAATTATTATATGTGAAATTAAAATACAGAAACTATTATTGCTCCACCAACCATCATAGTAACACCTAACATTTCTTGCCAGTTTAATGTTTCACCAAGGAAGATAAAGGCAAGAATTGCTACAAAGACTAGGCTTAATCTATCAATTGCTACAATTTTCGTCGCATCTCCCGATTTCAAAGCTAAGAAATAAAAAAGCCAAGATATTGCTCCCGCTATTCCCGCGAGAATGATTAAAATCCAGTCCTTTAAAATGATTGAGTGAAATGAAAATCCATTAAACTTTTTTAAAGTAAAACTAGTAATAATCAAAAACAAAGCCATTACAATTGAACGAATTGTTGTTGCTAGCGTTGAGTCTATATTTTTTAATCCAAGTTTACCAAAAATAGCAACAAGGGATGCCATTAAAGCAGAAAGGATTGAATAGATTAACCATGCTTGCATATTATAGTTATTATATTACTTTTATAAACAATTTCAATAAATACTACATTACAAAGCATTTTTATCTCGTTTGTCTTTCTGGTTTTTAATCATTCTTTTTAACCTATTGTCAATTAAAGAGCCACAATCAAGAGTACCGATTGCAGTTAGAATTGCCTCCTTTTCTTCAGAATCGAGTGAATATTTTTTCATTATTTTTAACAAAATATCAATTGCTTTTTTGTATTCCATAGAGATAGCTTAAGGCATTACAACAACACATTCCTTTCCGTTAAAACATTTATTTTCCCCACAATTACAAGTTTTTATTTGATGACTATTAGTTGAAGAACAACCGCAGGCGCCGATAAGGCAAAGATTTGGAAAATCAGATACCGAAGTGCAACACATTAATGTTTCAATTTTTCCTCCTGAAATCAAACAAGATTGTTCTTTTTTAATTTCTTCGGTGGTAATATCTTTTAATGTTGTACCTTCTATTGTAAACTGTTTAGTGATTCCAATAGAAGGCTGAATAGTCATTGCTTCATCTATTTTTCTATCAGCATAATTTACAATAATTTTTCTATCTTGTATTTCTATGTTTTGTGGTGCAATTCTATCGCCCAACAAAATAGCATTAGTGCCTTTGCATCCATCATTATTTCCCAGAGCAACTGCTATGTAGTAAAAAGTACCACTTCCACCTGTATTTTGTGTAAGAATAAAAGCAGTATCAGATAGACCATCTCCATTTAAATCATTAGATACTTCATTTCCGAAATATTGTGTAATTATTTTTGAAGCAGAATCAGGAGTTATTTCTTCTTCAGAGTAACCATTTTTTAGTGTAATATTTTTTTCTTCAATAGTGTAAGTACAGTTTTTATAATTTAAAGTAGTTTCTTCTAATTTTTTAGATTCTGTTTTTAATTTATACGAGTAACCTATTGCAACAGTTCCAATTAGAAATAAAACTATCAAAGCAACTATAATAGGAGCGAATCCTTTTTGATATTTATTCATGTTTATTAATTTATTAATCTTGAAGATATTATATCACAAAACAAAAATCGGCAGAAGTGTCGGTTTTTTGTAAGGGTTAGTAAGGAATCAGATTAAGATTAAATTGGGTATAAAAAAAGCGGTAGAATTACATGGTAATCTTACCGTTTGAGGTTGAATGCCTCTTGAATGTCATTCTGAATTTCTGAGAATATTTTTTCGACTTCGCCTAGGGATATTCTTCCTTGGCGTTCAGGTCCATTATATTGGCTGATTTTATCGAACATTGGACAGTGTTTCCAATGAGGGCTGAATCTTCTCATTTCCACACTCAGTATTCCGTCATTCGAGATACCGATATATGCTAAATCTATTTGGCAGGTAGTGCCGGGCGGGTAGACATCTACGCAACGATCGGTCATGTATACTGTTGCGGATATTTTTCCACCTTTTGGTTTAAATCCAGACGGTGGAAAAAGAGATGTTCCCCCATCATACATTCCGAGCCTTATCCCAACGTTTTCATTTTTTTCCAGCAGTTTGGATATTCCCAAGAGAATTCGGCTGCCAATTTGAAGATCGTTTATGCGTATCTTCCTGAGTTGATCCAATTCAGTTTCTTTTGTCAAAGCTTATCATCCTCATAGTATCTTCGCATATTGGCGCAAGATATTGATAATAAAATAACATATTCATTGTATTCTGTAAATGGCAGGGGCTCGTAGAGGACGTTAGAACTAGGATTCAGGAGAATATACTGCAGTTAAGTGGCAATGGGACGGAGTTGGAGTCTTTCTAAAGCTGAATGAACTTAATAAACATTAATATCCTTCAGGACTAAACTTTGTATAAAATTGATTTTCTGTCCATCCTTGAGGGAAAACTGAACCTTTACTTAAATTACAAACACCAAAAGGATTACCAATGACAGAGCCTGCACCAGGAATAGCAAAACATTCAGACTCGGTATGTCTTCCTCTGAATAGGTATGTATCAGAAACAACTCGATCTAAATTACAAGAATAGCCGTATTTAAAAGTACCTATAGCATTTTGAAGTGTACAATCGGAACCGTCAAAAGATTGATAGTAAATACCTAAGTTTTGATTTAATGGAAAATTATTTAAATATGGAGAGATAAGGTTAACGAAATTAAAACAATCTTTACCTATTGTGCAGAATTTGCTTTCAGTTGGATATAATCCATTATTTTCTTTACTATAATTTTTAAGAGCATCTATTAAAACCGTAAAAGTTTTTTCTTTTTGCGACTCTTCGGTTTTTTGCTCTACATATGATTTAAAAATTGGAAAAACGTAGTTTATTATAATAATAAAGAATATCAATATAGTTAAAACTATACTAAAAACTAAAGAAAATTTTTTAACAACAGAGAATTGATTTATTTTTTCCCATGTTAATTTTTTAAGAAGAGAAAACCAAAAGAAAAAAATACTTGATAGTGCAAACCACATTAAGGCAGTATAGCCATACATAAAAACAAAAAGGCCAGACCAATTTTCATAACTGCCTAATTTACTACCCTCAATGGCGGTATATATACTTAAAACAACACAATAAGAACTAATAAGAAAAAATAATATACTACATGCAAAAAAGAATATTTTTATAATTTTTTTCATATTTTATAAACTAAAATATTTAGTGTATATATAATATCATAAACAAAAAAATAGAGAAAGTTATTTCTAAGTTTGCAGGGGCTTGTGGAGGAAGTTAGAACTAGGATTCAAGAGAATGTATTTATTTTATAGCCATGGGACACTATTAGAATTTTTAAAACTGAATCATATTTTTACAACGAGAATCTTTACTTTTTTTATAAAAATAATATAATAAAAATGGCTCTTCTAAATTAGAGTCAGGAAACGAGCTGAGAACTTATGCGAAGACTTGCACTGATGGTTCTTGCCATCATAATGCTTGTTTTCTCTTCTGTGCCCATGTCTGCAGTCACTACGGAGACAAGGGTTTCTACGGATACAACGATTCTTGTAGCACCCGCATGCAACATTACGGGCAGAAGAGAAGGCATACCGCATGACGCTGATTTTCACATGGGGTCTAGCACTGGTCCGCCATGTGAAGTAACAGATGTCACTGTGACGATCATCAGCCAGAAGAACAACTACACCGAACTTGGACAAGATGCAACACACCCTGACAGTATCTTGCATACGTCCTGCAACTGTAATCCAGCATATTGTTCGGTCCCGGAAAAATTTCCGTCCCCCAGTAAGGCTCCGCCTCACTAATCACGGAAATCATTTTTTATTGAAAGGGTCAGCACCCCTTTCTTTTTATTATAAAATAATTAAAATTTTACAGGGGCGCTGGGACGTTATCGGAACCTTTTTGAGGTTAGGTTATGTATAAAAAAAGCGACTATTGCTGTGGTTCTTCTTGAATGAACCAGGCTTTAATCGCCGAACCCATTAGGATGATTCCTAGGGTAAATCCTATTGCCGCGGTAGTCGGTACGTTAGCTTGCTTGAATATCGTCATGATAACAAGCCAGATATCAGTGCAGATTGCAACAGTAATAGTAAATTTAAGAACTTCTTTTTTTGCCATCTGCCGATTGCTACTTCCCCACCATATGTAATTGTGAAAAGAACAATCAATGCGATAGCTCCATATAGGCATTCGACATTCACAACTGTTACTACTATTAAAAGTAGCAGAGCCATTATGGCAATCATTTTGAACAGTAGTTTGTTCACCATGAATTCCTCCTCTAGCTTAAGAATATATTAACTAAATTAAATGTCAATATTTTTTAAAAAAGAACTCTGAAAGGATTCGAACCGAAAATAGCTAATTAGTATATAGTTTTTTGACTTAAAATTGCGTTTGCAGGGGCGATGGGACGAACTTGGAACCTTTTTAAGATTAAATTATGGATAAAAAAAGAGTAGAAATGTATTTTACATAATCTACCCACCTCGATGGTCCCAGAATTCTCCAAATGATCCATCCTGCAAAAGAATCCATACGTACCCCTTTATAAGAGGAGAAAGAACGGATTCTAATTGTTTGCGGAGCATTCGTTTCCGAGCTTTAAGATTTTTCAATCTTTCTGGATAAGAATTGGCCCAGACAATAATCATCAGATCGTGTTCGATTTTGTCGAATGGACCAAAATCACTAACGATAATTTCAATATCGTTGGGCGTAAGTTTTCCATATCGATTATCGCACGTTAATGAGCTTGCAACGAAATTGGGTAAAAAATCAATAATTCTACCTCTTAATATGTCATCTGTTATGACTTTGGGATTCCTCTTTACAAGAACAAGTGGCATTTTTACCTCCAAGTAAAAATATGTACCACATTAACGATATTGTCAATATTTTAAAGTAAGGGTTCTAAAGTTATATTGCGGTTAATATAAAAAGCCTTACAGAATAAGGCTTCTTAGTTTTGCAGGGGCGATGGGACGAACTTGGAACCTTTTTGAGGTTAAATTATACGTAAAAAAAGACCGGGCATCGTTTAAGATTTTTAAGCCCAGTTCGATTGTTTTAGTTGTCGTAATTTTTCCCTCCAAGATTACTCCCATTTTCATCCATCCGATGCGGCAAAGCCTTTCGACATCTTTCCTGTCTTGTTCGTCTAGACTTCGTCCTTTTTCGTATTTTTCCATCAGCTCAACATCTTTTTTAATTAAAAGATCAAGCATTTTGTGCCTCCTCTTTGTTTTGCTAAATATAGCATATTAACTATTTAGGATTATGTCAAACAACTGATACTAAATCTGTAATACTTGGAGAAAAGGTTCCAGCGTCCTTTCGCGGTCATCATAAAAAGCCTTATAGAATAAGACTTCTTAAATTTGCAGGGGCTCGTGGAGGACGTTAGAACCAGCTTGAGGTTGAATTATGTATAAAAAAAGAGCCAGAGGTCAATATGACATGGCTATATATGTGAGGAGTGTTGAATTATTCGACTACCCACAACTTAATAAATCTGTGCGTGGGGATATATTTTTTTTGATTTTTGCTCCAAGACAGATATTCGAAGACAAATTTAGATCCAGGCTTCCCCGTAAGCCATAAATCTCCATTGGGCCATTGCCTGATTTGGGAGTTGCCTTCGGTCAGAATAACTACCCAATATCCATACGTGGAAGGACTAATGATAAGGCTATTGTTCATACTGCCCCTAATGTCCTTACTGTATGAGATGTTGTCCCATCCGTCGTTTCTTGGTTTACTCAAAGTAAAGTTCCCTGACGGCTCGTAATCCGAAGAATTCGTGAAAATTTTAACTTCGTAGGGATACGATTTGGGATTAATAGCTGTGCCGAATGGGTCTATAATAACCCGTCCACTGAAAACAACTTCCGAAGTCTTTTCTTCGATTAAAAAGGTTAAAAAAAATACGGATATGGCTACGAATATAGCCAATAATAATACCCATCCAAGACATTTCTTGTTCATTGTTTACCTCCTTTTTATTATTTTTTCAAATAGCTGCACATATATAGGCGGAGCTAGGTTCTTGTTCTGCCCTAATCTCTTTAGAGGAGTTGCAATTACCCTTTTACGAGTCTAAGACTCAACACACGGCCTATTCTATTTTTAGAACGAAACAATCATCAAGCATTCTTTGAGCTTCTGACTGAGCAAACTCCATTAATTTATTCAATGGAATTCCTGTCTCTTTTGCAAGATTTCCTAATCCCCTTTTCATGGTTGAGGGATTCAGATTAATACCTTGCTTTCTCTTTTCGTTTCTCAATAGCTTCAGGGCGATTTCCCCTTTTTCGTTTTCGTTCATGTTTTCCTCCATACTTACTATGAATCTTTCATAGTCAAAAGGCTACAATTGTAGCATATATATTATACAATATATTACTATATATTGTCAATAGTACAACCTGTAGGGGAGAAAGGATTCGAACCATAAAGAAAAAAGATGAATTGGCGGTCCTAACCGGATTCGAACCGGTGTTCTTAGATTGAGAATCTAATGTCCTAGGCCTCTAGACGATAGGACCAATACATTATCTAAATAACATATATGATGTTATTTGTCCAAGTCGCGTTCAGGTGGAATTTGCCAGTAATCAAATATGTACTTTGCTAAATCGTGAAAAATAGGTACTGCTGAATACTCCGAAGTTTTTGTAGCTGTTGGATTATTTAATTTTACGAGAATAATAAATTTAGGATCAAAGGCTGGAGCAAAACCCATAAATGTCTGCCAAGTATGATCTGAATACCCTGCTTTATTTATCCCCAAAGAAGTGTAAGGAACCTGTGATGTTCCTGTTTTTCCTCCAATCCAATAACCAGGAACTTTAGCCAAGTGTCCAAATCCCTTTTCAACCACATTAGTAAGCATGCTTTTTAGTGTGGTACTAGTTTCTGGTGATATAACATTTTCTTTTAAAACGGTTGGTTCTATTTTTTTTGTTCCATTGGCCGTTGTTATTGTTTCAACGACATATGGTTTATATAATATTCCTCCGTTGATAGCGGCAGAAAAAGCTCTAATCATTTGTAGAGGAGTTATTCCTATTCCCTGTCCAAAAGCAGTGTTTGGGAAGCTGGTATTATTCGAATTATTATTTTTTAATGCTTCTGATAGTTGATTATTTTTTGAAGATATTTCTCCACTTAAGTCAATGCCAGTACCTTCGAAAAATCCAAATGATTTTAAATAATTATAAAATTTAGTATTTCCTATTAGACTTTCCGCATACATTACTCCAGTATTAATAGAGTTTTGCAGAACCTCAGTCATAGTTACTTTTCCCCAAGCTTTTTCTGAATAATTGTATACTTTGTATTTTCCATATAGGGCATAACCTAATTTATCGTCAAAAACAGTATCAGGAGTTACAACTTTTTCATTGATAGCCATAGACATAGTTATTGGTTTAAAAATAGAGCCTGGCTCAAATAATTTTTGAATACAAGAGTTTTGAAAAGATTCCATTGTTGCCCTTTCATAATTATTGGGATTAAAATTAGGATTTTGAGCCATAGCAATGATTGCTCCTGTGTTGGGATCCATGACAATAATTTCACCTCCTTCGGCATCATATTTTTTAACGCCTTCATTCAACAATTTTTCAGCCATATATTGAATATTGTAATCGATAGTTAATTCTAAAGAAGCTCCATCAAGAGATTCTTTTTCAGAAAGTTTAAAAAGAAAGCTCCAAGGATTTTTTTCTGTCTTTGAAATAGTAGATTCTCCTTTTATTTGTTTGTCGTAATAGCTTTCTAATCCATATTGGCCTAATCCTTCTTGGTTGATAAAGCCTATGATTTGAGAAGCTGTTTCTTCTTGGGGATAATATCTTTTAGTTTTATATCCAATATGAACCCCATCCAAACCTAATTCAGAAATTTCATCGGATTTGGTTTTATCTATGTTTTCTTCCAATATTTCGTAATAACTTCCCTCTTTACTCATTAAACTTAAAAGAGAGGATGCATCTTTGCCTATTTTTTCTGCTAATATTTGAGCAGTAGATTCTTTTTCTTTTATTTCTTCTGGAGAAATAAAAAGATACGGTTCTTTTTCAGTCATTGCTAGCATCTCACCGTTTTTAAATGTTACTTCTCCCCTTTCTCCTTGAGTTTCAGACAAAGAGGTTTGTTGGCCTTGAGCCATCGCTTTGTAGTATTCCCCTTGATCTATTTGTAAATAAAATAAGCGGGATAAAACTATCCCTCCTATTAAAAAGACGATGACCATTACGATGTTTATTCTTAGATTAGACATAAGAAACTATTTGGAAGCAACAGATGCTTCAGGAACAACGATGTAACTTAACTCACTCATTTTTTCGAATCCTTCTTCCAAAACCTTTTCTTCAATATTAACGAGATTTCTATCTTTTGAAACCGAAACCTTTAACAAAGATACTTCTTTTCTTAATTCTTTGATAGTTACTTCCCTTTCTCCTTTAATATAACCTGATTCTGTTAATTTTACTACTTGAAAAACATAAAAGCAAACTAAGGCTAAAGAAGCTAGTGTTATCATCATGAAGAATCTTTGTGAATTGTTTTTTGCTATAGTCATATTTTTATTGCTGCTCTTAATTTAGACGATCTGCTTCTTGGATTAAGTTGTTTTTCTTGATCCTCAGGAACAATCGGTTTTTTAGTTAATATTTTTAATTCTCCGTTTTTTTCTTTTTCTTTCAAAAATTCCTTAATTACCCTATCTTCTAAAGAGTGAAAGGAAATAACTACTAATACTCCATCTTTTTCTAATAGGCTTAAAGCCTCTGGAAGCGCTTTACGGAAGTTATCTAGCTCATTATTGACTTTGATACGAAGCGCTTGAAAGGTTCTCGTTGCAAGGTTTGTTTTACCGTGGTGATACCATCCGGGGGTCGCTTCCTTTATAATATTCACTAACTGTAAGGTACTTTTTATCTTTTCTCTTTTTCTTGTTTCAACAATCTTTTTCGCTATCTTTTTGCTAAACTTTTCTTCTCCGTATTCTCTTAATATTTTTTCAATTTCATCTTCGCTCCATTCGTTTAGTATTTTTTCGGCGGTTAATCCAGTTGAGTAATTCATTATCAGCGGTTCGTCTTTGTTAAAGCTGAATCCCCTTTCTGCTTCGTCAACGTGGTAAGAAGACATTCCGATATCAAACAATATTCCTTTAACACTACTGAATTCTTTCTCTTCTGTTATCTTTTTAACGTTAACGTATGAATCATTTACTGGAATTAATCTTTCTATTTTTTCTTTTTCTATTTTTTCAAATATCTCTTTATCTATCTCTATTCCTAATACTTTTCCGTCTGGACCATTTTTTTTCAATATCTCTCTGGTGTGTCCTCCGCCATTTAGTGTACAGTCAATATAATTTCCATTTGGCTTAACATCTAAATATTCAATAACTTCTTTTAATAATACTGGTATGTGCATCTTATATTCCTAATTCTTTTAATCCTTCAGCCATGCCCTCAACTTGAGTGTTAGTTGTTTGTCCGTATTTCTTCCAAGCTTCTTCATCCCAAATTTCGATTCTGTCGTATAAACCGGCGATTACTACGCTTTTGTTTAATTTTGCATATTCTTTTAAATAATCAGGGATAAGGATTCTTCCTAAGCTGTCAACTTTAACATCCATCGCGCCAGCTAACATTACTCTTGCAAAGCTCCTGGCATTTGATTGTGATAAAGGAAGTTTACTTAATTTATCAGCTAGTTCGTTCCATTGTTTTTGTGGGTATAAAAAAAGGCATCCGTCAATACCTCTGGTTATGACAGCGCCTTCACCTAAAACACTTCTAAATTTAGTAGGGATTGTTAATCTCTTCTTTGGATCCAAATTGTAATTGTATTGACCGATGATCATAAAGATGGTTATCCACTACGTTTTTATGTTTTCCACACTTTTCCCCACTTATTAACACTGTAAGACCATTTTACACCACTCGAAAAAACTTGTCAACCACTCATCAACACATCAAAATCCCTTTATTTTAAAAGGTTTATCCGAGTTATCCACAGGCAAACAAAAAACACCGTTTTAGGTGTTAATTGTCCACAATTTAATTCTGAATTAAGAGATATTTATTGCGAAAGTATTAGGATCCATTTGGATTTTACTTCCCTGAGGAATCGCATCATTTAATAAGGCTCTCGCAACAGTATTTTCAACCTTATCTTGAATAACCCTTTTCATCTCTCTTGCTCCGAAGACTGGATCATAACTCAACTCAACTATTTTATTTTTTAATTCTTCAGTAATGATCAGTTCTATCTTTTTCGTTTTTAAATTACTATTTAATTTATTTAGCTGTATCTGGGCAATTGTTAGTAAATCTTCTTTAGTTAAAGATCTAAAGATTATTGTTCCATCAAATCTGTTTATAAATTCTGGCCTGAATGTTCCTTTTTCAAAAATAGCAGCAATAAGATCTTTTTTAATCTCTGGCATCTCTTTATTCTCTGCTATTGCCTTTAATATCGTTTGGTAGCCGGCATTTGATGTTGCAATGATGATTGTGTTAGTAAAGCTGATTTTCCTTCCTAAATTATCGTTAACGTATCCTTCGTCTAAAACCTGAAGAAAAACATTAAGAATGTCTGGATGAGCTTTTTCTACTTCATCTAGTAATACCAAAGAGAATGGATTTTCTAAAACTTGAGAAGTTAAGATGCCTGGCTGTTTTTCTGAGCCAAGAAGTCTTGGGATATCATCAATTCTTTGGAATTCAGACATGTCAATTCTTATCATTTTTTCTTCTGAGCCAAAATATGTTTCTGTTAAAGCTTTAGCAGTTTCTGTTTTTCCCACACCAGTTGGTCCTAAGAATAAAAAGCTTCCCATTGGTCCTTTTCTTGTCTGCACGCCTGTTCTAGCCCTTCTTAAGGCTGAAGATATCTCGCTAATAGCTTCTTGCTGTCCAACCACTCTTTTGTGCAGAATATCTTCAAGGCCTAATAGTATTTCTTTTTCTTTGCTCCTTATTTTTCCTACTGGTATTTTTGTTTTTTCGGAAAGCATCATATCAATATGTTCTGGTAAGACAATATTTGTTTCAGTATCTCTTCCGCTATATATTACCGCCTCTTCTAAAAGATTAATTGCTTTTTGCGGAAAAGGATAATTAGAAATATATTTTTCGCATAAAGTAATAGTTTCTTTTAAAGAATTAAAAGGAATAAATTTTTGATGTTTAGTTTCTAATATAAAAACTTGATTTTCTAAAACTTTTAAAGTTTCCTCAGGTTCCATTTCTTCTACTTCTATTTTTTGGAATTGAGCCAAAAGAGATGGTTTATCTTCTATGTATTGATGCAATCCCTTATAAGAGGTTAAACAAATAGTTTTAAAGTTTGGAGAATTCAAATATGGTCCAATAATTCCCGAAACATCAACTATTCCTGCTTTTTGTTTTCCTCCTAAGAAATCGTGAAAGTCATTAATTATCAAAATAACATTACCAGCGTTAGTAACCTCTCTGAAGCACTGTTCTAGTGTTTTTTCCATTTGTTCAAAGGAAGTTGTTGTTGAAGAAAGTAACACTATGTCCAATTCTATAAAGCGATTATTATTTACATTCGGTAAAGACTGGCCAATTAAACTTTTTTTAATTAATCCATGAATAATATTTTTTCTTCCCACTCCAGGCTCTCCAATAATTAAAGCATTGCCAGCGTCTTTTTTTGATAAGATTCTTTCCAATTGCGATATTTTATCTTTGTGTCCGACAATATCTTCAAATCCCCTTCTTTTTACAATATCTGTCCAATCAATTGAGTAGCTATCTAGCGTGGGCGTATAACCAGCGGTCCAATCTTTTCCGAGTGATCCAAATTTAAGTAGATTTTCATAAGACCAGAACTGTTTATTCTTCTTCATCTTTAGATAAATTCTTTCCAGCCAATCATTTATTTCTTCAAAATATTCTTCTTCAAGATCTGATTCTATAATTATTTGTTTTAAGTTTGGCTCTACCTTAACTAAGGCAGCAATAATATCCCCTTCCTTTATTTCTTTTCCTTCTCTTTTTAATGATATTTTTCCGGCTTCTTCAAAAACAGCTTCAAATTCTTCTCTTGTTATTTGTGTTAAGCAGTTTTTTGATTCTAATTCTTTTTTTAATCCATTTAGATCAATTAATAATCTTGAGAAGATAAAAATTATTCTTTGGTTCTTAATGTCTAAAAAAGCTTTAAGGATGGTTTCATAATTAGGATAATGCAATCCATTTTTTTTAGAGTCTTTAATTGCTTCATCCAAGTATTTGGCTGATTTCAGATTAAGAAACTGAGCTAGATTTTCTTTTTTATCAGTTAGAGCTTGCTCAAGAGATATTTTTTTCTTCGGCTTTTTAAGATATTCATCAAAAAATGAATTTAAGTTTTTTGTTAAAATAAAAAGCGAGAAAAAAATAATTATTGAACCAAATAATTGATTTGTGTCATTACTTTTAAAAGTGTTGTAGAGATAAAATAATAAAAAGATTCCAAAAATTAACAAAGAAAGCTTTTGAATTAATTTAAGACACCAAAAGAATGGCTCCATCTGTGTTACTTCGTATATTTCTGTTTTTTCTAAATTAATCATAAGTATTTAAAGCCGTATATTATAGCTATGATAAATAGGAATGGATAAATAATAGAAGTAAAGAATAAGATAGTTCCTATTATTAAAACAATAACTTCGTAGATTAAAAACAAAGTAATCAAGAAAAGTCTCATTACAAATCCAATTACTCTAGTAATAATGTTTGATGCAAACGTTTCAATATATCTGCCAATATCAAATCCTCGACCATAATCCCACATGTATCTTCTCCAGGGTGAAAAAAGAGAGTGTAACGTTTCATTTATAGAAAAGAAGTCGAGCCCAAAAATAAGATAGTTTTTTAAAATAGATAAAACTTTTTTTGGTGTGAGTACTAGTTGCCAGTATAGATATTTGATAAAAATATTCATTCTTTTTGGCGATTTTTATGTCGTTGTATTGATTATAACTGCTTACTATTAAAATGTCCATAATTTAATACTTGACAATAATTTTTCCATAATTATAATGGATATCATCAATAGAAAAAGGTCGGCACTTTATAACAAAAAATAATAATTTTTATCTTTTTTAAAAAAGATAAAGTGTTCACAATTAACCTTTAATAAAATTTATGATTTTTGAAGAAAAAATAAACGAAGAAGTTGAGTCAGTATTAGGAGAAGATGAGTCTTGTGAAGCTGAAGAAAAAACAGAAAAAGTCACCTGCGAATATGACAATGAAGATGATTTTTTTGACGATGATGACGAAGCTGAGGCTGATGACGATGACGATATTGATGACGATGATGATGACGATATTGACGAAGAACTTGACGATGATGATGCAGACGAAGAAGAATAATTTTTTAATCAATAGCCCCGCGAGTGCGGGGCTTGTATATTGCTTTTTTATTCTTGGGTGATATAATTAGAAATATAATAATAAAAAAAATACGTCATGAAAATGAAGTTAGATAGGTGGAAAATTGCCACCATAATTCTTGCAGTTGTTTCTATCGTTTTAGCAGGTCTACTTTCTCAAACAATGATTGGTTCTCCTAAGAAAGCAGCAGAAAAGGCAATAGAATATATTAACAAAAACTTGGTGGCTGCTGGTACAACAGCAAAATTGATTAGCGTTGATAAGGAACAAATAGGAAATTTAAGAAAAATAACTCTTGATGTTTCTGGGAATCAATTTGGTTCATATGTGAGTGTTGATGGAAGGTATCTTTTTGCTAGTGAACCATTTGATATGGACAAAACAACAGACACGACAGCAACAACTGACACAACTGGAACAGTGGAAAGTACCGGAACTCAACTAGATGGAGGTTTTAGCGAAGCAAAAGATACAGAGGTTTGTACTGAAAATGAAAAACCAATAGTATATTTTTTTGGTTCGTCAAGCTGTCCTCATTGTCAATGGGAAGAACCAATACTTAAGAGTGTGATTGATCAATTTGGAGACACTATTTCTTATCACGAAAATATTGATTCTGAAACAGACTATGATGTTTTTTCAAAATACAGTACGGGAGGAGTTCCTACCTTAGTAATTGGTTGTAAGTATTATAGAGTAGGATCAGGTGAATCAGCTGGAGAAGAGTCAGAAAAAACATCTTTAAAGAATATTATCTGTCTTGCTACAGGAAATCAACCAGCTAGTATTTGTAAGTAATTTACAAGGCACCCGAAAGGGTGTTTTTGTTTTCTCCACCTTCTCTTGACAAAATTAATAAAATATTTATAATGTATTTGTAAGTTAAATAGTTCATTTTATATTAAATAAGAAGATTGATTTTGGTGGTTGTTTTTAGAGACTATCATCTTTAAAAACAGCCACCAAATGTGGCAAGTATAGCACTGTGGAATGTCAAATTTCCCCTACGGAGGTGGTGGGAATATGATTGTAATAAGAATCAACACTCATGTGATGAACGAGATCTTCCCGACGTAATCCTGGCCTGCCCGGACCCCTCGCAAGGAGGACTTCAATGATAAAAAATCTTTGACAATTCGGCGCGTTTAGCGCCGCTGGATAGTGAGGATGTTATTCTTCACTTATTGTGTAAGGCGACGAGTCCAAATGGTTATAGCTCATCATAGGAGCGTTAGAGCCGTTATCTCAGAGAAGCGTTTCTGCTCTCACATTGTTTAGCGACATCGATACCCGCTCACACTCCTGGAAGATCAGCTTTTTCTCGTCCCTCTCCGCGATCTACGAACAAAAATTAGCAATACAAAAGGGAGAATTGCTAAAAAGCTAAACAGCTAACTAGGAACCACACTAATAAAGTGAAGTAGTTGCTACAAACAACTACAAGGTAAGGGCATCCAAAGGGAAGGATCAACAGATCGAAAGAATTTAATTCAAGTAGACTTGATAATCCCGAAAGCCCTCTCCCCAATTAATCTTCTTGTTTCAAACACCGGCCGCGTAAGCAAAATATTGTTTACGCGGCATTCCTTTTTCTAAACAAAAAACTCCGCTTTCACGGAGTCATTTTGTTATCCTTATTTTAGTTCTACAGTTGCACCTGCTTCTGTAAATTTCTTTTTCATTTCTTCAGCTTCTTCCTTCTTAGCATCCTCCTTTATTGTTTGAGGAGCGGTAGCAATAGCGTCAACTAAGTCCTTGGCTTCTTTTAATCCTTTTTGAGTCAAGTCTCTTACAACTTTGATGACCTCAATCTTTTTGTCACCAGCCGATGTTAATACTACATTGAAAGAAGATTTTTCTTCTACGGCTGCACCGGCGGCTGCTGGAGCTGCGGCTGCTGCCATCATCTGAGGAGCGGCTGATACACCAAACTTCTTTTCTAATACCTTTACTAATTCAGCTAGATCCAAAACAGACATTTTTTCTATTTCTTCAACTAGCTTTTTGAACTTTTCAGGAACTTCGATTGTTGTTTCTTCTGCCATATTTTTATATTTTATTATTTATTATGCTTTTTGATCTCTTATTTGGGAAAGGGCTAATACCAATTTCCTCATATTTCCAGAAAGAACTCCTACTAAGTTTGTTGCTGGAGCGGATAATGTTCCAACAAGCATTCCCAATAACTGTTCTTTGCTTGGTAATTCGGCTAATTTGATAACATCGGCCATTTCGCAAAACTTGTTTTCTAGAAATCCTCCTAATATTTTAGCGTTTTTATTCTCTTTAGAGAATTGATATACTATTTTACTTGGAGCAATTTCGTCTTCGTAACCGAATACTATTGCTACTTCTCCTTCTAATTTTTTTAAACCAAGTTCTACATTTTTATTTTTAAGAGCTATTTCCATTAAACTCTTCTTGGCCACCTTCATTTCACTACCTTCTTTTTTTAAGTTTTCTCTTAACTTAGCCAATTCTTTAACCTTGATTTTGCTGAAGTCCATGAAAACTATTGATTTTTGCTTTTCAATCTTGGTTTCAAGATCAGTAATGATTTTTTGTTTTTGTTCTCTTGTTAATGCCATATAATTAAAAAATCTGTGATTCCACAGACGACCAACACAATATTGCTATTGTTTTTTCCTCAATAGGACTTATAAATGCCTATTTTCTGTGGAATTATTTATTTATACTGCTATTATATCTATTTTTATATTTTTGTCAACTCTTCGGCAATAGCCTCACCAAACTCCTGTGCAAACTCAGCATTTTCTGCGGTTATAATATTACCATCTTTAACTATAGAGCTTCTTTGATATATTCCATCATTTAATTGGACAATCTTAATTCCTGTCTTATCCATATCAGTAGACCAGACAGTTGCTTTTTTTCCTTTTAATACCCCAGCCTTGGCTAAGATTGTTGGAGTAATACAAATGGCGGCTAGTATCTTTTTTATAGCTACTGCCCTCCTTATAATCGTATATGTAAGTTCGTTGTCTAAAAGTTTTACTGCTCCTTGCCCTCCTGCGAAAATAATGGCGTCAAAATCGTCAACATTTAAATCATTAATTAAAATATCAGCGATTGCTTCGCCTCCGAATTTTCCAATAGCCCTATTTTTGTCGCAAGCTGTCTTAACAGAAATTCCATTATTTTCAAGAACCTCTTTGGTGACAAAATATTCTTCATCACGGAAATCTTTTGAAGCAACAATAATAATAGCTTTTTTCATATGTAAGTATTGTATCATATTTTTTTATAAAAAAAGAGAGCCGATTAGGGCTTTGATGATATGTAGGTTATTTTGTTATCGAATTGAGAAGTTTTATCGCTTTCTTCTCCTAAGACATAGTTAGTCTTTTCTTCTTTGCCAGAGGATCTTTCTTTAATCCATTTTTTTAAAATATATTTAAGTCGGGGAAGACTTTTATACTCATTAGGAAGTTTAATTGAATATATTGTGCCATCGTTGCGATTCCTTCCCTTTATTTCTATCTCATCAACTTCCAAGAGTTTTTCTAATAGCACTTCAAGTTCATGAAACTCAATATGTTTTTTCTTTAAAACAATATGAGTTACGTTCATTAGTTCTTTGATAACCACATCCATAGTTTTAACCTCTTAAATTTGTTAAATAACTCTAAATATATTCTACTATGAAACAAAAAAGAGGGCAACTGCCCTCTTCCACATATTAGCTATCAGCTTCTTGTCTTTCTTTCCTAGCCATTTTCCAATGAATTATATACAATGGGAAAGCAATCAGTATCATTGTTATAGCATCTAACATTCTTTTCTGTCTTTCTGATTTAATACAGGCATCTCCAGTGTTTGTGGCCTTCCAGTTTTCATAATCTCTAATCATATTATCTATTTGGGTTTTTTCATCTACAGTTAAGGCTGAGCTTTGTTTTAATTTTTCAGCATCAACTGCTGAATAAAAATATGGTTGATTAATACACATACCATAGTCTCTTTTCTCTACCTCAGGAAAAACGTAGGCTTTAAGAGCAGTGTTGATTAGTGTGCCTGTTCCTACAGCAAAGAATATCAAGCTAATCAAGGAAACTACATAGAGATAAATTGTCATTATTGTTTTTGTTTTTGTCATATTTATATATATTTAACCATTATATCTTTATCCATTAATTTTCCGTAATGGCTTGCTCCCTTTTTAATGGTGCCTAATTTTTTGAACCCCATCTTTTTATATAAATTGATGGCGACCTTGTTCTTTGAATAGGCATAAAGAGTTACTATTTTAACTTTCAATTCCTTATGAGCTTTTTCTATAACTTTTTTTAATAATTTTTCTCCTAATCCCCTTCCCCTTATTTCTTTTTTTAATAATATTCCTAATTCACCAACATGTTTTCTTACTCCTTTATCAATCAACGAAATATCACCAATACCACAGCACTTTTCACTAACATCTATTATTAAAGTAACCCTTGTCTTTGTTTCTATTTCTTTTAATAATTTCTTAAAGAATTTTTTCTCTTCATTTAATGTTAGTTTTTCTTGAGCTAATATATATGCTTTTTCTTTCACCAAAGAATTAATCATTTCGAGGGCTGATTTTACATCACTTATTGCTGGTTCTCTAAAAATTATCTTTTCCATGTATTAATTATATCAAAATGCTTTCAGATTGACAAATATTATAATTATGTTATTATGGCGAAGGTACTTTTATGCCCATTTTTAAACCAGGAACCCCTATGGGTCAAAGGAACAGATTAATCAAGGATTGTATTAATGGGAATAGATCTCCTGCTCCAACAAACGAGCAGGTGAAAAGAAACAGGAGGCTTGCTGCTAATCCTAATGCTGTCTACGAAAATTTTCCTTCAAGGAAATCTTACGCGTAGACTTTTTTTATTGCATTTTTATCTCTGGTATTTCTTCGGGTAAGATTATCGAAGAAAAGATGACTGTTATAAAGCAAGATATAATTGTTAGCATTAGATTGGTTATAAAATCGTTTCCAATAGCAAATATTATTTTTTGGAAAAAATCAACAATGATCAATGATATTGCTGAAATGTAAAGAAAGAATCTCCAATCTCTCCATTTATTCATACGGAACATTTTTTTATCTATCATTTGTTTGACAATATAGGCGACTATTACTAAAAGTGTTGAAATAATTGAAAGCTGAAACATTAAAATCATTGAAGCTATCATTTCACTAGCTGAAAAAGTTAGTGCTCCCCCATAGGTTGCACCAACTTGTTTTATTCCTTCGTTAATTTCTTGTTCGCTAAAAGAACCTTTAATAAACAAAGGGATAGCAAAAATTGATATAATTGATGAAATTAAACAAATAGTAATAAAAAGTAAATTTTTGTTTTTGAATATATTTACCCCTTTTATTATTCTTTGTTGTAGATTTTCCATATATTTATTATACCAGTCCTATTTTTAATGTAAACAAAAAACCAAGCCCTAGAAGAGCTTGGTTCTGTTTGATTTCCTTAGATACGGCTAACGTTTACTGCGTTAGGTCCTTTTGGAGATTCACCTTTTTCAAAAGATACTCTGTCACCAGTTTTCAACTCGTCGTAGCTTACGCCCTTAAGTTCATTACTGTGAAAAAATAAATCTTTTTCTTCTCCATCAACTGTGATGAAGCCGAATCCTTTGTCTGTAAGGTTTTTAATTGTTCCTTCCATGATTTAAAAGTTATTTGATTAATTTTTAAGGTTTTACCCTAAAGCTTAGCTCCTTGAATAATCTCGACTAAATTACTATTAAGTAACTATCTTACTAAATAATGGTAGCATTCAATACTAAATCGGTCAACTCAAATTGTTAACATTTTTAAAAATAAAAATTATTTTTATTATAAATTAACTTTCTCTTTTTCCGTGCATTAACATACCAACTGCTTCTTTCATTGATCCCGCAAGAGTAATATCGCCTGCATTAACAAAGAATATCTGATCAGCATTTTCAATTGTATTTAAACGATGGGCAATAATAATTTTAGTTGTCGATTTTGGCAATTTTCTTAATATTTCTTCAAGTAATTGTTCTGTCAGTGTATCAACATTAGCTGTTGCTTCGTCAAGAATTAATACTTCTGGATTACGTAGAATTGCCCTAATAAAAGCAATTAATTGTTTCTGTCCCAAGCTCATAGTATCTCCACTTGAGAGTATTTTTGTATCAATTCCCTTTTCGAAATGGTCAAGAAGATTAAAAAGGTTTAGTTCTTTCAAAGCTTCTATTAGTTGCTTTTTTGAATAATTAATATATTTTTCATTTCCACAAATAATATTATCCATAATAGTTCCAGCAAAAAGGAATGGTTCTTGAAGAATAAATCCTATTTTTTGTGTGCGTTCGCTATGTTTATATGAACGGATATCTAATCCGTCAAGCAAAACTATTCCTTTTGTCGGATCGTATAGTCTGGCCATAAGTGAAGCAGTGGTTGTTTTACCACCCCCAGTCGGACCAACAATAGCATAGGTCTTTCCTCTTTCTAGGCTAAAGTTGATATTATGCAAGACTTCACTTCCATTAGGGTATGAAAAAGAAACATTTCTGAATTCCAATATAGATTTTTTATCAAAACTTTCTGAGATTATTATTGGCATATCTGATTCTAATTCAAGGATTTCTGAAATACGATCAATTCCAGCCAAAGCTAATTGTAAAGATGACCAGACTGCAGCCATTTGTCTTAGAGGATTGTAGAAATTATTGACATAAAGCAAGAAAGCTATTAGTAGACCAACAGTAAGATTGCCTTGAGTGATAAGATAGATGCCAAAAGACAAAATAATAAGTTGAGCGATATTTCCAGCTAAAGTATAAATGGGTAAAAAAATATTACTAGCAATGCCGGAACTTATTGATGCTTTATAATTATCATCATTAACTTGTTTGAACTTATTGCGAAAATAATCAAGACGATTAAAAGCAACAATTACTTTAAAGTTATTGAAACTTTCCTGTATTTCAGCACTCATGGTTCCTAATGCTTGCAAGCTTTTTAAATTAGCCTTACGTACCCAATTAGAAAGTAATTGTGTTAGTATTAATACGCCCAAAGCAGGAATTAAGGCACTAAAACCGAGACGAATATTTAGTACTAAAAGAAATATTCCCGCTCCAATGATTATCATTATGTTGTTAACAAACTGCATTAGAGCTTGAGAAAAGAATTGGTTTAATTTATCAGTATCATTATTAATACGAGAGATAAGATCTCCAGTTTTATTTTGGTCAAAAAATGCTACTGGCAATTCTTGGAGCTTGTTGAATAAGGCGTTGCGAAGATTAAAAAGCATTCTTCGTCCTACTCCCCCCATTGTTGCCATTTGGGTATAGGTTGAAAAAAGATTAAAAAGATACATTAAGAGAAGAATGGCCGAAAACATTAATACTCCTTTAAGATTACCGTTTTGAATATATTTATCAATAATGTCGCTGATGAGAATAGGAGCATAAAGAGTGGTAGCTGAACTAATTAAAACAGCTGTTAAAGCAATGATTAAATTTTTCTTTTCGTTAACCAATAGAGGCGTTAACCTTTCAAAAGCCGTGCGGAAAACTCCTATTTGTTCATTATTGTCGATTTTAAGCTTGTAATTCATATGTGTTTATGCTACGTTGCGATTTATATATTTGAACATATTCTGGTGAAGTTTTCATTAATTTTTCATGAGTTCCCATTGCTAAAAGTTCTCCCTCCATCAAAAGAATAATTTTGTCATAATTATCAACTGAAGCAATTTTCTGAGCAATGGAAATGAGAGTTAAGTTAGGATAATTTTTATCAATATTTTCGATTATCTTTTGTTCTGTCATCGTATCAACTCTGGCAGTAAAATCATCAAGAAAAAGAACTTTTGGATTTAAAGCAAGGGCACGAGCAAGCATAATGCGTTGTTTTTGTCCTCCGGAAAGACTAGTTCCTCTTTCTGAGACGATTGTATCTAATTTATTAGGAAGAGCTTCTATGAAGTCATTAAGTTCAGACGTATCAATAGCTTTTTTAAGAGATTCATCATCTACAGTATTACTAAAAGCAATATTTTCTCTCAAAGTCATATTAAAAACAATACTGTCTTGGAAGACAAAACCAACTTGGCCATGAAATGATGACTTTTCATAATTATTTATATCTTTATCGTCATATTGAATGTTCCCAGAAGTCGGTTTCAATAATCCAGTTAAAACATATAAGAGTTGAGTTTTACCGGCAGCAGTCGGTCCTATAATTGCAGTTTTGCTTCCTGCCTTTATATTAAAGGAAACATTTTTAACAACTTCTTTTTCTCCAAAGCGTACAGAAATATTATTAACATTAATATCTCCTTTTATGTTCGTAATTAAAGTTCCGTTATCTTTTTCTTTCGGAGCGTTTAATACCTCAAGAATACGATTGTAAGAGGCATTTGATTGAGCAATGGCACTACTCATGAAGCCTAAAAGAATTATTGGAAAAATAAGAATAGAAATATAGCTATTGAAGGCAGTGAAGTTTCCAAGAGTCATTGCTCCATTAATAACAAAGTAGCCACCGAGAGAAACAACTATTAATGTTGCAATATTGGCAAGAAAGCTAATAATTGGCATTAAGCTCGAGAAAAGACGCAAGATGCTCATACTAACACTTTTTGCTTCAGTATTAGCAGCAAGAAATTTTTCAGCTTCAATTTGTTCAGCATTTAAAATGCGAATCAAAGATGCTCCGAAAATGCTTTCATGAATTATTTTATTTAGCCAATCAATAGCTTCTTGAGATCTTTTAAATAGTTTGGTTACCTTTGTAGAAATAAAAAAGAAAGTAATAGCAATAAGGGGCATAATAGCAAGAACAGCAAGTGCTAATTTCCAATCTATTAAGAGGAGCATAATGCTGGCGCCGATAATTAAAAAGACAGATGAGATTATAGAAACTAGTGCCTGAGAAACAAATATTTTTATAGCATCAATATCTGAGGTTAAATTAGTTAGTAGTTTTTCTGGAGTTATTTTATTTATATACGAATATTCTTGAACGGACACTTTATCAACAAACTGTTTACGAATGTCGCGAGCAACTCGTTCAGAGGCATATATTTGGACCAGGCTTTGGAGATAAGAAAAAATAAAAATAGCCAAAATTACTAAAAAGAATTCAATAATAATATTACTTATAATAAAACCACTCTTTGAGTAGGTGTCTATAGCAGTAGAGATAATTTTTGGGACAAAAAGATTCAATCCATTAGCAATTAGAGTAAGAAAAATCAAGAGTATAACTAATAGTATATATGATTTAAGGAGTTCAAAAATATTCTGTTTCCCCACCCTCTTTTTATCTATTTTTTGCATATAACAGTTTATTTACTTAATCATAATTTCATTTTTCTTTAGCCATTTTTTAATAATATTTGCTGTATTTTTTGGCTTTTCTAATGGTACAAGATGTCCACAATTTTTCATAATTTCTAATTTAACATTAGATAATTGACTAACTAATTCTCTGATTGGACCCAATGGAGAGATTCTATCTGATTCACCAGCAATAATCAAAGAATGTTTTTTAATTTCTTTACCTGTTGAAATTAAACTAAATTTATAAAATTCATTAAATATTTCAATACTCACCCGAGGTTTTATTTTTTTAATTTCTTTAATATCTCTATTTATTATTTTTTCATGTATCTTAGGATTAGCTGATTTAAAAATAATCTTATCGCCTACTTTTTTACCGAATCCGTTAGAAAGCATTATTTTCTGTAAATATTCAGGCAATATGCCAGTAATTCCATAGTAGATTGAAATAATTCTATTAAGTAATCCATCTACTTTTAAAACTGGCGTAATAAGAACAAGTCTTTCAACTTTTTTAGGATAATAATTAGTAAAGACTAAAGCTATTCTTGAACCAAAAGAATGGCCAATAATGATAGCTTCGTTTATAGATAGATTTTTTAAAAAATCGTTCAACCAATCACTATAATTTTTAAGATTATGTTTTTTTTCTAAAGGATCTGAAGATCCGCAAGCTGGCAAGTCAGGTATTATTAATCTATAGTTATTACCACCTATATAATTTGCCAATTCGACCAATCCTAGATGATTGCCAGGAAAACCGTGTAATAAAATTATAACTCTTTTAGGAACATTATTATCTAAATAGAAAAATTTTCTATTATTAATTGTAATTGTATTTTTTTTGAATTTCATTATTTAACATTTTATCATAAAAGAGTATTAACTAACAGTTGATTATATATTTATTAGATATGATTCGAATTTTTAAATAAAAATATTTTGCAGTTGTTAGTAGATAATATTAGAAATATTTTGATGTTAAAAATTATATATAAAAAAAGAGGGTTAAATTTAATAATTAATAAGCCCTCCATTTAATTAGGAACCAATTCCTTAAAGATTAATTGCAATTTGTGAAGATGGCAAAGAATTCTCGCTTTCAATAGTCGATCTTATTTTGCAGAGGCGGTGGGACGAACTTGGAACCTTTTTTAGATTAAATTATGTATAAAAAAAAGAAACCTTACGTCTCAATCTCAATGGATTGTTTTAATAGGTTCCAGACGTTTTCTTTTAAGCATCATTCTTTTGGGGGATAAACGGCATTATATGTTTGCCGATCCCAAGAAAAGAAAATGGCTTTTCCTGCCGCGCGAACAGTAGCCTGAGCTTTTAGGTTAAGTTTATCAAATGTTACCTGAGACGTAGAACAATTCTGATCAACGTCTTGGGGTGTTCCTTTTTGATACTCAGAGCTTAAGTCACTTGGATCTAATTCTAGTTTCATCAACTTACCTCCAGTGATTATTATGGTTTAATGGCGGACGAAATGCCTAAATTGCCTATTCCACTATCGCAATCATCGAGTCTGAAACTTAGTCCGCCTGAAAATTGATACAAGATGCCGTCCAGGTGATGAAAATCACCGATGCTTACACTGTAGCCGTTTTTCACAGAAGATGTGCGAGCCCAGCCCCAGTCAAATAAGAATTCATCATGCGCGAGGCATTGTCCGATAATTGTGTAAACCAACACTCTCGCGGTTGGCATTTCTTCTTTTTCGTTCAGCAACTTCTCTTGTTTTGACTGAGATTTCATGAATGAACCAGTAACCTGGTTTTTACGAACTAATCGCCAACGGGCTGTTTCTTTTTCTTCGAGAAAGGCTCCGCTGTAATCATCCCAGCACTTGAAAAAAAGATTTTCCCTTACCCTGGCACGGATTTCGATAATTGATAAAGGAAATACGGCAACAAGGATGTGCGTCTTTTTTAGCCTTCTCAGTGATGCCCAAGAGAAAGGAACATTTGCGAGATTGGCGAGTTCCTCTTCTGTCGGAATAACTCCGAAATGCTCAATCGCTTCTTCGATGCCAAAATAGTTAAGCCCCATGATTTTTCGGGCGTTGCTTTGCTCCATTTTTTACCCCCATTTTTAATGTTCAATAACAGTAAAACATCTCTTTCGAGATGTATATACGATACAATAATAACTGTACTTAGTCAATGGCAGGGGCGGAAGGATTCGAACCCTCAAGATCTCTTTTGGAGAGAGACAGTTTGCCGTTGAGCTTACGCCCCTAAAACAAAAGGGAGCACTTCCCTCTTATCTCTTTACTTCTTTAAAAGTTGTGTGCTTTTTGCACTCTTTGCAAAACTTACTCATTTCTAATTTATCTTCAACTTGTTTTGTCTTATTAGTAAAGTAAGACGTTTTCTTGCAAGCGGTACAAACAACCTTTGTTCTTTTTTTCTTTTTTGTTGCCATATTTTTTATTTATATATTCTCTCTGAGCCGATGGTGAGAATCGGACCCACGACCTTTCCCTTACCAAGGGAATGTTCTACCACTGAACTACATCGGCACTTTCCCTTCCACGGCTTGGTGGGCGATGAGGGACTTGCACCCCCGAAGGCCGAAGCCATCTGATTTACAGTCAGACCCGTTTGACTACTTTGGTAATCGCCCAATGAAACAATGATAGCAAAATGTTGATTATTTTTCAATAACCTTCATTCTTTGCTCTTTCCATTCTTGTATTTTCTTTTGATGACCTGACAAAAGAATTGGAGGAACTTTCCATTTTTTTCCTTTTTGAGGAATAAATACTTCCGGTCTGGTATATTCAGGATATTCGATAAAGCCGCCCTTTTTAGTCATTCTTTCTTTTAAAAAAGATGGCTTTCCCAAAACATTAGGAACTAAACGAGAAATTGTTTCAATCACAATCATTGCTGGTAATTCCCCACCCATTAAATCATATTCTCCGATTGATATTTCTTCATCAGCAATATATTTAGCCACTCTTTCATCCACTCCTTCATATCGACCACAGATAAAAATAAGATTATCGTATTTACTCAATTGAAAAGCTTTCTTCTGATTAAAGGTCTTTCCTCTTGGAGTAAACAAGATTACTCTACTTTTCTTTTTATTCTTTTTTAGTATTTCTTCAACTGCTTTGAATATCGGTTCAACTTTTAAAACCATTCCCAGTCCCCCGCCGTATGGCCGGTCATCGACTGTTTTTCTTTCATTGTCAGTCCATTTTCTCAAATCATGAACATTAATCTTAAGAATGCCTTTGTCCGAGGCTTTCTTGATAAATGATTCATTTAAGTATGAATCAAAAAGATTGGGGAAAATTGTGATAATATTAAATTGCATGTTATTTTATAGAAGCAATATAATTTTTTAACATGAAAATGGTTTCATTTTTCAGACTACTCTTAATCCATTTTTTTTCTTTTTCATTAACTAATTCCCCCAATCCAGTCATTATTTCATTACTTTTTATTTTTTCAATAATATCTAAACAATTCTTTAACTGCTTTTTTGTTTCTACTCCGGTTATTGACTTTACGATTTCATTGTCTATGTCCCAATTATTTTTAGTAAAATAATAGATATCATAAACATCTCTCATCGCTGTAGTAGTTCTTAATGTTAAAGCAGAAAGTTTTCCAGCAAACAAATACTCTTTTTTTGCTACCAACATTGAAATACCAAGATATTCCTTTAATTCGTATTTATCTTTAACATTTTCAATTAATCGTCTTGTGTTTATCTCGATTTTAATATTAAGATCAGCTTCGCCATAAGAAAGCAGGACGAAAATAGTAAATTTTTTAATGTGCTTATCTTTTACTGTTCCATATTTTTCTAAAATTTTAACAACTTTTTCAAAAACTTCCGTTTGATCATTTTCATCATAAGAAAATATATCAAAATCAAGGTCTACAGAAAAGCGAGGCAAATTATAAAAAAAATATGCACAGGTTCCACCCTTAAATCCTAAAAGCGAGGCAATGGAAATATCTGTATAAATATCTTTTAATATCTGTCCCATTATTAGTTGGTGCTTCTCTTTATTCAACATTTTTTTGATATTTAATTAATCTTTCTACTAACTGTTTGTTGTTATATATTTTGACTAATTTAAAACATTTTTCCCAATTTAACGGTTTTAAATTGTCAAAATAGTAACTAGGGAAAAGATATATCGTATCTAGGAAAGCTCTCTCGGGGGTAGCAATACTATAATTGTCATTTTGAATAATTCCTTCTGGATTATATAAAACAGAATTTTTTAATCGTCTTATTGTAAAAGACTTGCCATCAATTTCTTTTTTTTGAGGCCACTTAGCTGCAATGAATATTGTTTCGTAATATTGAAAAATAATGCCAGTCTCTCTTAGCACGGTTTCAAAACTAATGTATGAAGGAGAATAAATGCTAGTAGCTAATTCTTTAGGATCATAATTTTTATCCTTACTAAAAATTCCTCTAGATATTTTAATTAAATTCCCTTGTTTTACATAATAAGCTATTTTAGATTTAAGTTTTTTTGTGTCTTTTTCCTCCCAAATTAAAGACAAATCTTTATTAGTCAAGACTTTTTTAGAGGTTTTATATAGTTTTGTGATTGCATTATCCATAATGTATGATGGAGGTTGTGTTTTTTCTTACTTCCATCATACATTATTAATAAATTATGTCAAGAGGAGTAAACAAAAAAGCCCCTTACGGGACTCTTTGTATTGTATAAACAATTAAATCTTGAAATCCTCGAAGTCTTCAGTAATATTTGTTGAAGGAGCTTCGGCTGCGGGTGCAGCTTCTTGAGGCTTTCTTCTAGAGCCACCTTCAGGTTCTTCAATCTTTAGGTTAACTCTGGCGTGATTCTTAAGACCAATGATTCTAACTAGGTTTCTAATTGCCCTAGCTGTTGAACCTTCTCTTCCGATTAACTGACCCATGTCTTCTGGGTTTACTTTTACTGTTAAAAGAACACCCATTTCGTCAACTTTTCTTTCTACTTTGACATCAGTTGGATGATCAACTAGTGTTTTAACGATAAACTCAAGAAATTCGATATCTTTTGCTTCTGCCATGCTAGTTCGTTTTATTTCTAAATACTTTTCACCGGGTAGTTCGACCTTTCCTTTTATCATTATATTACTTGCTACCCTTTTCCAATGTTAAGGTATAAAAAAGCAAGAATAGATTAAAACTATTCTGCCTGTTGAGCTTCTTCTGCTACGGGAGCTGTTTCTTCTGTTTTTGGAGCTTCTTCTACTTTAGGAGTAGGAGTAGCAACTGGTGCTGGTTCGGCAACTGCCTTTTTTTTCTTTTTGAAAACAATTTTCTTTTTTTCTCCTTTTACAATACTTTCGTTAATAAGGATGTTATAAACTGTGTCTGAAGGTATTGCTCCTACACCCATCCAGTATTGAATCCTTTCTGCGTGCAAGGTTTTCTCTTTGGTTAGAGGATTATAAAATCCAACTTGCTCGACAAACTTTCCTCCCTGAGGTGGATTGTTTCTGTCGGTAACGACAACCTTGTATGAAGGCTGTTTTTTCTTTCCTGTTCTAAATAATCTGATTACTAACATATTCGGTTATTATTAATTACAAAAATATCTTACACTATTACTTAATTATTTTCAACCCCTAATCATTACCAATCTTTAACTTTCAAAGCTTCGTCAGCCGCTTTTAATTCTGCTTCATGCTTTGAAGAACCGTCTCCCTTGGCGACTAATTCATCTCCTAAGAATACTCCAACGATAAAGAATCTCATATGGTCGGGACCGCTTTCTTCCAAGACTTGGTAAACTGGAGTAATAGCAACAATTTCCTGAGCTTTTTCCTGAAAAAGAGATTTAGGATCTTTGAATAATTTTTTTTCAATTATTTCGGGAAGTTTTCTGTCTATTAAGTTTTTTTCAATGAAAAGCTTAGTCGCTTCATATCCCTGGTCTAAATAAAGAGCACCGATAAAGGCCTCAAAGGTATCGCTTAAAATATACTTTCTGGCTTTGCCTTTTTCTTTTTCTTCTCCCGATGACAGCAAAAGAAAATTTTCAAATCCTATTTCCTTAGCTGTATCCGAGAGGATGTTTGCATTAACTAGAGAAGCTCTCCAACCCGTCATTTCACCTTCTGGCTTATCAGGATAGCTTCTAAAAAGATAGTCAGTGGTTATTAATTCTAAGACCGCATCTCCTAAAAATTCCAATCTTTCATTGTGAGATAAATAAAAATCAGGATTTTCGTTTAAGTATGATCGATGACAAAAAGCCTGAATTAATAAATCTTTATTCTTAAAAGAAAAGTTTAATGATTTTTCCAGAACAGAAAAATCTTTCATGTTATTCTTCTTCATTGTCGTTTTCTCCTTTATTTTCTTCCTCTTCTCCAACGATTTCTCTATATACTGTTCCCAAAACTCCATTAATGAATTTTCTAGAATTTTCTCCTCCGAAATTCTTAGCTAATTCAATTGATTCATTGATAGCAACCTTGGGAGGAACCTCATCCTTATTTTCATAAAGAAGTTCAAAAATGCCGATTCTTAAAACATTTCTATCGAGAATGTTTATTTGATTAATCGGCCATTCTGGAGCAGTTTTTTCAATAATTTTATCAATAACTTCAAGGTTTTCTTTGACTCCATTAACTAAAGTCCAAATAAAATCATAGCTTTCAAGGCCCTTACCGAATTCTTCAATGTTCTTTTCGGTTATTTTTTCCAAATCATTATTAACCTTTCCATGAAAGTCCCATTCATACAAGCTTTGCATTGCAACAGATCTTGACAGGTGCCTTGAGGCCATATTATTTCTTTTCTTCTTTTTTAGATTCTGAGGCTTTAGTTTCTCCTATTTCCTTTTGTCTCTTTTTTTGTTCTTTTTTCTCTAATTTAGCCATTACGTTTACAAGTTCAGTTCCCTTGTAGTATCCGCAATAACCGCAAAGAGTGTGAGGTAAAACAGGTTTTCCACATTTAGGACATTTAACTAAAACAGGGGCTTTAATGAAAATATTCCCCCTTCTTCTATTTTTCCTTGATGAATTGTGTCTTTGTTTTGGTACTGCCATATTCTTATCTTTAAATCTATATAGCTATTATACATTTTTAAATATTTTTGTCAAAATATATAAAAAAAGAGGAGGTTATTTCTCCGCTTCATAGTTTTCAATCTCTCGGCAGATTATTTCTGCGAGTTCAAAAACTTGGCTAATCTTTTTGAAGTTATTCAATCTTCTCCATTTAGGTAGCGTTTTCGGGATTACTTGATTATCCCGGTAATGGTTCCACCCGCAGTGAGTCTCCTTCGAGCAACTGAAGAATTCTTGAATATCTTCAAAACAGATGAACTTGGTGTAATAGCGAAGATACATTTCTGCTGAACTAGCTGTTCCTCCCATTGGTCCTGGGCCAGCACAGTATGCTCCGCAGAGATGGGAAAACCTTTTGTTTTTCTTTTCCCTGCTCCACTTGTTCCAGATTACTTCCGACATGTTATAGAAGTCAGAAGTGCTCATTCGTTTAATACCTTTGTCTTTGAGATAAAGACTAAGGTAGAACAAAACGATATCCATTACATCGCTGTAATAAATAGTTCCGATGAATTTTTTGTCGATGTGGTGCAGTTTTTCATCGGTACTTTTTTTGATGCAGTCAATAATCCTTTCCTTTATCATAATCAGTCACCATTAGGTTGGTAAAGAGCTTTTGCTCTTCCAGAAAAATAGTATACCTTTTGAGAAATTGTGTCCATGATTGCGTTCAGATAGGATTCGAACTAAAATCACTATTAGTATATATCTTTTGGAATTAAAAATGTTATCAGTAGCGCTAGGACGTTATCAGAACCTTTTTTGATAATATTTTTTACACTAAAAATAACCTGTAGATAATAAAAATTAAAAAACACGATAACAATATAACTATAAAAAAACTTAAAAAATAAATAATATTATTAAGAATAGATTCTTTTTCAAAACTTTTTTTAGATGAATTCATTAAAACAAAAACTGTTATTAATGAAATTATAGATAATCCATAAGAAATAATCATTGTGAAAATGTATAACAAAGAATAAAGTAAATATCCCTGACCAGCAGGATCTCCAAGACTAAAAATACTATCTGCTATCAGCGCAAATGCTATACCAAGATAGCCATTCATAAATAGTATAGTTGCGCATATCCCAGCTAATAAAAAAACTAAACCAATAAAAAATAAAAGATTAGATGGAAAATTAGCAATTACAGATTTAAATGAATTAAATATCATGTTTGTTTTTAATAATTATATTTTTTAGACTATATCAATTACCTTGCTTTACAATCTTGTCTTTAGCCATTCTTTATATAGCTTTATAGGTAACTATGTTATATAAACTATTGACAATATCGGTAATATAGAATATTATTAATTCATAAAAGGCTTAGGCCTCCGAGACCCTCCCTAGTGGTGGGTCGTTTTCTTTATAAAAATCTTATTATTTCTTCTTTTATTTTTTGAAAATCTTCCTTAGGTAACATAGTCATTTTCCTTATAAGTCTTTTTTCACTTATTAATTTAACTTGAGACAGAACCACGCAAGATGTTTCTTCTTTTCCCTCTAGTGTGCATTTATAATAATAGGGATTTTCCTTAATTTTGCTTGTTAAAGGTAGCATCCAAAACGTTCCATTACCAAAAGTTTTTAATATTAAAACAGGCCTTTCGAACTCGTCATTTTTACCATCTGTTTCGTATCCAATATTTATTCCTAAGGAACACCACCAGATTTCTCTTTCATAATAGTACAAAGATTTATTTTTCTTATCTAATTCTTTTTTCTTTGCATTCCATCCGTCAAAATCTTTAATATATAAAAACATTTCAATGTGTGGTATTCCAACCTCTTCAAAGATTTCTCCTCTTTTTTTAAATCCTAGCTTTTCATAAAATCCACTAGCATTTTCTTGTGAATAAAGTTTTATTTCTTTTTGCTTTTTTTCTTGCAAATAAGAAAGAGTAAAATCCATTATTTTTTTACCAAAACCAATTCCTCTGCATTTTTTTAACACAGATGTTCTTTCTATTTTTGCTATTTTCTCATCTAAATATCTAATTCTGAGCGTTGCTATTGGTTCATTGTTTAAATAAATGATGATATGTTCAGATGATTCATCCTTTCCATCAATATCTAATTCAGAATCTATTCCTTGTTCTTCTATAAAAACCTTACGTCGCACTTCTTGAGCATCTATAATTTCTTTATTGGTCTCAACTTTTTTTATTCTTATATCCATATTTTTATTATATCTCTAAAAATAAAAAGCGCCAATAAGGCGCTAGGGATTTGCAGGGGCGCTGGGATGTTGTCGGAACATTTTTGAGGTTAAATTAACTATACTTAACAATCAGGAACAACTAACTTCTCAATTCTATTAAAGTTATTATCTAGGAAGGTATCTAATTTTTGTTCCGAGTTTAGATTATAAACATTATACTCTATCTCGCCTTCATTAAGCCAATTAATATTAACGCCGTCTTCTAGTTCTGGAGGAAATTCATTAAGAATTTCTCCATTTTTTAATATAATTAACTGTTTTGTTGTGTCATTATTAAAACAAACTAAAGAAATAATATTTCCAAAGTTACGGATTTGATTAATTGATTCGGTATAAACCGCTTTATCTCCGGTTGGCGCAAAATGTAAACGCATACTGCTTTCTTTTATTTTCCTTATTTCCATAGAATTAATATCTATAGCAAATATTGGTCCGCCATATTCATAACTTAAATAGAAGTATATTTCTGTTCCTTTATCGGGATAGCCCGTAAGACCGATTACTCCATCACTACACAAAAGATTACCAATATCATTAAATTTTTCACAGACAGCTTTTCTAAGATTATAAACATGATCGAAGAGAATTTTTTGATCACCAGTAGATCTATTAATTAATATTAGTTTTTCTGTATTATTATCAGATAGAATATTTTTAATCTCCCAATCTTCTAGATTTATTTTTTTTACTTGATCAGTAATATTATTGTTTTCTTTTTTTATTAATTGTTGATTTTTATTATAAAAATAATAGCCACAACTACTAATTACTAATAATAAAATAACTATTATAAAAATTATCTTTTTGTTTTTATTCATATGTTTACTTGAAGCAATTATACCACAAACAAAAAACCGACAAAAGTGTCGGTTTAATTTTGCAGGGGCTCGTGGAGGACGTTAGAACCAGTTTGGTATTAAATTATGTATAAAAAAGCTAATCTTGAATCATAATTTATATTATTTGACAAATTAAAGTGTATTATATAAAATAAGGGCACGGTTCTTTATATTCTCTTGTAGCTCGCTCTAGCAACACGTTTCAATGTTCCTGGAGCGGGTTACCGGAATTTAAAATGATGGTTTCTCGCACAAAAGTTCACCCGGAAAGGTGCAACATGGCAAAAAGCTACGAGCTACGCTCGGAAGGATAGGCAAGCAGCGACTAGAGGTACGGACTGGTAAACCAAATTTGCTCAAAGAGGAAGCTGTGAAAGACACTTAAGACTTGCCTCCAAAAGCGGCATACCACGACGTCAAACATAGTGAGAACAACATTATTGCTGCCTTATGGCGGCACCCTGAGATTTATGATGAGAAGCGATCGGAAGCTGCTCCAACTATATCGCCTCCCATTCATCATCTCTTGTAACGCGCAAATACAATTTATTATGCGCGTTGTTTTATATAAAAACATTATTTAAAATTTATTTGTAGGGGCTCGTGGAGGACGTTAGAACTATAATTAGACAATAAGAATTATTTTATCGGATTAAATAAAGTATGATTTCTAGTGTTTTCAGCCGGATTAGAAATTTTAGGCTGGAATAGTGAAAGAGTTAAAAAAATAAATATGAAAGTAAAATTTATTAGAATATGTTTTTTAATAATGCTTCTACTGTTTTCATCTTTTTTTATAAAAAACTTAATGATATCTAGTACCATTTTAAAAAGAATAACATATGTTATAAGTAAAAAATAATTAATCCAAAACATATCAACTAATGCCAGACCGATTAAGAAGATTATTAAGAATGTGATAAACCAATCCACCCAGCTAGTTTTCTTAAAAAGATAATAAAAAATAAACAACAAAAAGAGAGAAATCATTAGGGCAATAGTTATATTCATTATTTATTATAAATATATTATCTTGAAATCATTATATCTCTTCAAAACAGAAAAGCCAATAAAGGTTTTAAAAACGTAGGGGCTCGTGGAGGACGTTAGAACCAAAATTCAGGAGAATATGTTACAATTAAGTAGTGATGGGACGAACTTGGAACATTTTTGAGGTTAAATTGGGTATGAAAAAAGAGGCTTTGATGTCGGAGTCCTCATTTTCTCCGGAAGCTATAGAGCTTCAGTTCCAGAGTGCCCGAGAGCACTTTATGCAGAACTTGTTTTCATCAAGTTCATGCACGCACGAGAGATCATTTCTCTCGACCGGGAGGTAATAATAACCTCCTGGATTTTCGATGTGGGCACGATAGCCCACAAAGCAGTCTTTGGACATGATAATCATGTCCTCGGGATCACCGACCTCAAAGGTCCTGTGTGCGATCCAGTCGATGCCAGCTGCTTTCATAGCGGCATCAATCTTCTCGGTTGTCAGAGGTTCCTCTAACGAGCCAAGAATTTTTTCCAGTCTCTCATCTGCAACCTTCTGCATTTCTGCATAGGTCATCACTCCCTCTGTGTCTACCATATTAATACTATAACATAGTATATTTATTATGTCAATAGTAGCGGCTGGCGAGTTCAAGAAACTAACCAAAAGGTTCTAAAGTGATTTTGCGGTTATCTAAAAAGCCTTATAGAATAAGGCTTCCTAAATTTGCAGGGGAGAAAGGATTCGAACCATTGAGTTTTTTCTATCTACTTTATTTGATTAATCGGAGCAAAGCTTTTTCTATGTATCTTGCAGGCTCCATTATTTTTAATATTTTTCAAGTGTTCCTTTGTTCCATACCCTTTATGTTTTTTAAAATTGTACGCAGGATATAATGCATCATACTTAATCATTAATCTATCTCTGGTTACCTTTGCAATAATACTAGCAGCTGAAACTAAAAATATCTTATCGTCAGCTTTAATAATTGATTCTTGAGCAACACTTAAGTTAATTTTTATCTTTCCATCAAGAATAATATAATCAATTTTAATTTTATTCTTCTTTTCTAAATTTTTAATTGCCTTAATCATTGAAAGCTTAGTAGCCTCTAAAATATTAATCTTGTCAATTACCTTTTCAGAAACAATCCCGATTCCCCATTTTAACTTAGAATTATTAATTAAATTAGTGTAAACCTCCCCCCTCTTTTTTTCAGTTAACTTTTTTGAATCTTTTACTGATTTGATTTTCTTTACCTCTTTAAAGTTTTTTGAGAGAATTAAAACGGCTCCAGATACAACTGGACCAGCCAAAGGTCCTCTTCCAGCCTCATCGATTCCCACTATATATTTATACCCCTTTTTCCATAACCTCTTTTCTTCTTGAATCATAATCAAATATGGGATATTATTAAGATATATTATATATATTAACATATGGTTATATTAAATAGCAAAAACAATAATCAAGAAGTTATCGGTCAATTAGAAATAATTAATGAGATTAATATAGCCGAAAGAGAAAATAGGCCAGTCGATTTTAGTAACAAAACCTTAGCTGATTTCAATCTTATCATTAACAAGATTAAATTTGGATTAAACTTAGAAAATGCAAAAATACTTGGTCCAGTCTTTTTGGGTGAGGTAGTTATCATTGGAGATCTTAATTTAAAAGGAGCAGTAATTAATGGCTCTTTGTATCTAGGCAAAGCAGATATAAAAAATGATTTAATTTTTGAAAATACTCAAATTAATGGCGCTATAAATTTAGTTGGTGCTAAAATTGGAGGAAATATTAATGCTAGAGGGCTAATCACTGCTGGTTTTCTATCATTAACCAAGACAGAAATATTTGGAGATGTAATTTTAGAAAATGCAGAAATTGCCTCAGCTAATTATGATGACATGATGGTAAGAGGAGATGCTTTTTTTGATACTGCTAACGTTGGAGGAAATCTTAATTTAGGAAAAATGAAAACTGAAGGAATGATTGACTTAGAAGAAGCTAATATTGGAAGTAATCTTGTTTTAACGGGAACGAAAAGTAACAGAGATTCCATTGATACGACAAAGACAAGGATAGGAGGAAAAAAGATTATTTAATGAATTAAAGATAAATGAATAAGAAGTTTACACATTTGCACTTGCATTCGCATTATTCTCTTTTGGATGGATTAGCGAAAATAGATGACATTATTGATAAGGTCAAAGAACTTGGCATGGATTCAGTTGCTTTAACTGACCATGGAACAATGTATGGAGCAATTGAATTCTATGAAAAAGCTAAAGCTAAAGGAATTAAGCCTATTATTGGTTGCGAAGTTTATGAATCAATTAGAGACATGGAAGATAGGACTCCTAATCTAGATGGTAAACGTTTTCATTTGATTCTCTTAGTAAGAAATGAACAAGGATATAAAAATTTAGTAAAAATAGTAACCGAAGCTCACTTAAGAGGTTTTTATTATAAACCTCGTGTAGACTTGGAATTATTAGAAAGGTATTCTGATGGTCTTTTAGCGACATCTGCATGTTTGCAGGGTAGAATTCCTCAACTATTACTTTCTAATAAAAAGGAAGAGGCTGAAGAAATGGCTTTAAAATATGAAAAGATATTTGGCAAAGGTAATTTCTATTTAGAACTTCAATATCATCCCGGCATTCCTGAACAAGCAAGGGCTAATCAAATGATAATAGAGTTGAGCAAAAAAACAGGAATTCCTTTTATTGCCACCAATGATTCCCACTATGTCAACAGAGATGATGCTGAAGCTCAAGATATTTTAATGTTGATTAATACTGGAGCTGATATTAATGACAAAGAAAGACTATCCATGCTTGGAGATGATTTTTCAATCAGAAGCACTGATGAAATGGTAGAAGCTTTTAAAGATGTTCCTGAAGCAATTAGTAATACTCAAAAAATAGTTGAGGCTTGTAATCTGGAATTAAAATTAGGAGAATTCAAACTTCCCTCTTTTGATGTTCCAGAAGGAAAAAATACAGAAAGTTATTTAAAAGAATTATGTTATTTGGGAATTGAAAAAAAGTACGATATTCATTCTCCCGAATTAAAAGATATTATTGAAAAAGTTTTAAAAGGAAAAGAAATAAAGATTGAAGATATTAAAGATGATAAACTAAAAGAAGTAATCGAGAGAATGGAATATGAGTTGTCGGTTATTAACCGAACTGGCTTTTCAGGATATTTTTTAATTGTTCAGGATTTTGTTAACTGGGCTAAGAATAATAGAATTGTCGTTGGGCCAGGTAGAGGCTCAGCTGGAGGTTCAATTGTCGCCTATCTTTCCAATATTACCAACGTTGATCCATTAAAGTATAACTTGTACTTCCAAAGGTTTTTAAATCCAGACAGAATTTCTCCTCCTGATATCGATTTAGATTTTACTGACAAAAGAAGAGATGAAGTTATTAATTACGTTGCTGAAAAATATGGACGAAATAGAGTTGCACAAATTATTACCTTTGGAACTATGGCTGCTAAAGCTTCAATTAGAGATGTGGGCAGAGCTTTAGGCTATCAATATTCTTATTGCGATAAAATCGCAAAAATGATTCCTTTAGGTTTTGATTTGAAGGATTCATTAGAAAAAATAGATGAATTTAAATCTTTATATGAATCAGATACTGAAGCTGAAAGACTAATTGATTTGGCATTAAAAATTGAAGGCTGCGCCAGACATGCTTCAACTCATGCTTGTGGAGTTGTAATTGCCAGAAATCCCCTAGACGATTCGGTGCCGACTCAACATCCAACTCAAGGCGGAGAATCGATTGTCACTCAATATGAAATGCACTCTGTTGAATCAATGGGACTATTAAAAATGGATTTTTTGGGATTAAAAAACTTAACCATCATTGAGGAAACTTTAAAAAGAATTTACGCTGTCCGCGGAATTAATGTTGATATGGATAGAATTCCATTAGACGATCCTAAAACTTTTAAATTATTGCAAGATGGAGACTGTATTGGAGTGTTTCAATTAGAATCTGATGGAATGCGTAGATACGTTAAACAATTAAAACCAACCGAAATTGAAGACATCATTGCTTTAGTTGCTTTGTATCGTCCTGGTCCGATGCAACATATTCCTGAATATATTAACGGTAAACACCAAAGGAAGGAAGTTAAATACATGCATCCATTATTGAAACCGATTCTTGAAAATACTTATGGTATTCCCGTATATCAAGAACAAATTATGCGTATCGCTCAAGATTTAGCTGGTTTTACTTTAGCTGAAGCAGATATTTTGAGAAAAGCTATTGGTAAAAAGATTGAAAAGCTTTTAATGGAGCAAAAAGACAAGTTTGTTAATGGAATGAAGAAGAATAATATCGATGAAAGAATTGCGGTTGAGTTGTGGCATTGGATTGAACCTTTTGCTAGATATTCTTTTAATAAATCCCACGCTGCTTGTTATGCCATTATTGCTTATCAAACAGCTTACTTGAAAGCTAATTATCCTGTTGAATATATGGCTGCTTTGCTGACTTCAGAAAGTTCTGATTTGGATAGAATTTCAATTCTAATTGAAGAATGTAAAAAAATGAAGATTGAAGTTTTGCCTCCAGACATTAATGAAAGTTTTAGCAATTTCAGTGTGGTTCCAGAAAAGAACCAAATTAGATTCGGATTATCAGCCGTTAAAAATGTGGGCTATAATATCGTAGAATTAATTGTTAATGAAAGAAAAAATAACGGACACTTTAAAACAATTGAAGATTTTATTTCCAGAGTTGATGCCAAAGTTTTAAATAAAAAATCATTGGAAAGTTTAACTAGAGCCGGAGCTTTTGATACTTTAAAAGAAAGAAATCAAATTCTTTCTAATTTAGAAAAACTATTAGACTGGTCCAAGAAAAACCAAAAGATAAAGGAGAGTGGACAGAGAGGTTTGTTTGATAATACAACCTCCGTTAGTTTTTCAAACGGAATAACATTAGATAATGTAGAACCAGCTAATGAATATGAAAAATTGATGTGGGAAAAAGAATTATTAGGATTATATATTTCTGGCCATCCACTAGAAAAGTACAGAGGATTACTAGAACAACAAACGACGTCAATTAGAAAAATTATTGGAGATCTTAATGGTACGGCAGCAGGTAGCCGAAATCCATTTGAAAAATATATCATTAACGGAGAAACGGTCACGATTGGAGGAATCATTTCGAGTATTAAAAAAATAATGACGAAAAAAGGAGATCCGATGATGTTCATTAAGGTGCAAGACTTGACGGATACGATTGAAGTAGTGGTCTTTCCTTCAATGATAGAAAAAAATCCCTACGCCTTTGTAGAAAATAAAATAGTGTCAATTACGGGTAAAACGGATACGAAAGACGGAATGCCCAAAGTAATTGCCAATGAAGTTGAAGAAATATTAGAAGCATAATTATAAATATATGGAATTAGAAAAAATAAAACATTCATTATCGCACATCTTAGCCGCTAGCGTTAAAGAGTTATTCCCTAATGCTAAATTTGGTATTGGTCCAGCCATAGAAAATGGTTTTTATTATGACATCGAAGCTAATTTTAAGGAGGAAGATTTGCCGAAGATAGAAAAGAAAATGAAAGAGATTATTAAAAAGGATATTTCTTTTATTAAAAAAGATATTACTAAAAAAGAAGCTAAGGAATTATTTAAAGACCAGTCCTACAAATTAGAATTGATTGAAGAAATTCCAGAAGAAAAAGTTTCTATTTATACTTCAGGAGATTTTATTGATTTATGTAAGGGACCTCATATTAAGTCAACTAAAGAGATTAATACTAAAGCATTTAAATTGCAAAAATTAGCAGGAGCTTATTGGAGAGGCGACGAAAAAAACAATATGTTAACTAGAATATATGGTTTAGCTTTTGAAACTGAAGAAAAATTAAATGAATACCTAAAGATGCTTGAAGAAGCAGAAAAAAGAGACCACAGGAAATTAGGCAGAGAGTTAGATTTATTTTCTTTTCATGAGGTTGCTCCTGGTATGCCATTTTTCCATCCAAAAGGTACCATTGTTTACAATGAACTTAAAAAATTATGGATAGATTCTCAGAAAGAATTTGATTACGAAATGGTTATTTGTCCATCAATGATGGATGTTTCTATTTGGAAAAAATCAGGCCATTGGGATCACTATAAGGACGATATGTATTTTACTCATACTGAAGGAGACCAAACACAATACGCTCTTCGTCCAATGGATTGTCCTGGGGCAATTATTATTTATAATAATTCTCCTAAGTCATATAGAGACTTCCCCTTAAGATATGCTGAACCTGGGTTAATAACTAGGCGTGAAAAGTCGGGTCAGCTGGGAGGACTATTCCGCGTTCAACAATTTGTTCAAGATGATGCGCATATTTTTATTAGAGAAGATCAAATTGAAGAAGAAATAAAGAATGTTATCGCTTTAGTTAATAAAATATATAATAAATTCGGATTAGAATATAAAGCTTTTCTCTCTACTCGTCCCGATAGCTTTATGGGTGATCCTAATATTTGGGAAAAAGCAGAAAATGATTTAAAGAAAATTCTAAACGATGTCTATGGAAAAAATAACTACGGTCTTAAAGAAAAAGACGGAGCTTTTTACGGCCCTAAAATTGATTTTCAGCTGAAAGATTGTTTAGGAAGAACATGGCAATGCGCTACCATTCAATTAGATTTTCAAATGCCCTTAAAGTTTAATTGCGTATATGCAGATTCAGATGGAAACGAAAAAAATCCAGTTTTGATTCATAGAACAATCATGGGTTCTTTCGAAAGATTTATGGGTATTTTGATTGAACATTATGCTGGAGCATTCCCCTTTTGGTTAGCTCCTGTTCAGATTAAAATTCTTCCCGTTGGAGAATCTCACCGTGAATATGCTAAAGCCGTTGCAGAAAAACTAAAAGAATACAGAATAAAGATAGACGACAATAATGAAACTATCGGAAAAAAGATAAGAAATGCAGAAATGGAAAAAGTTCCCTACGTTTTAGTTGTCGGAGATGTAGAAAAAGGAAATAATACTATTAGCGTAAGACAGCGTGGGAAAATAGATTTAGGAGAAATATCAATTGAAGAATTTATTAAAAAACTTAATAATTAATTTAATTAAGTAAATAATAAAGTATGAAAAAAATAGTATTTTTACTTCTTACAATAATTATAACTTTTTCTTTTTTTTCTGCTGTTTTGGCCGAAGAAACAACTATTACAGCTAAGGATTTAAATGTTGCTGAGCCAACCGTTCTTCCAACAAGTCCTCTTTATTTCTTAAAAGAACTAGGAAGAGGAGTTCAACTTTTAATAACTTTCAACCCAACCAAAAAAGCTGAATTAAAATTAAAAATTGCCAGTGAGAAATTAATTGAAGCTGATAAACTATCAGCCGATAAAGAAAATTTAGATAATGCCCTATCTAACTATACTAATTCACTTAACGATTTAAAAGACTATGTTGCAACCTTAAAACAAGATAGCGAGAGTAGTAATCTTTTTTTAAAAAAAGTAACTATTCAAACTTTTAATCAACAAAAATTTCTAGATCAAATAACGGAAAAACAAACAGATTCATCTCAAAAAGTTTTTGAAACAAAAGAAAAAGCTCTTAATAGTTTAACTAAGACTTCTTTGGAGTTAGGTTCTTTAGGAAAATTCAAAGATGCCCTAGAAGAAGCTTTTAATAATGACAAATCAGGAACTACAAACGTTCTCGAAGTGTTAAAAAGAGTGGAAAGCATCGTGCCAGAACAAGCTAAAAAATCAATAATTGAGGTACAGAATAAAATTATACAAAAGAGGTTGAGCGATACCAGTTTAAGTGAAGACGATAAAAATAAATTAAATGATTATCTTTCAGAGTTACAAACAAAAATTGAATACAAAGATTTAATATCTGAAGAATATGTTCAAAAATTAGTTGCCGATAACCAAGACATTTTTAATAGTTTAGGCAATATTTCTGAAGAAGACAAGGCTAAATTGATAGAATATGGAAAAAGTATATTAAATAACGATAATATTGATTACAACGGAATATTGAATGGTCTATTTTCTTTAAATATTTCTTCAGATGCCAAAAAAATAGTTGATGACATACAATCGCAAATAGCAAATAGATATAGCGAAGGCGGTATAACCTGTCTTGATGTTGTTAATCCAGTCTGTGGGAAAGATAATAAAGATTATGGTAATATTTGTGAAGCAAAAAAAGTTGGAGTAGATGTTGCCTATAAAGGAAAATGTGGAACTTGTATTATGGAAGGAAAGGTTCTTACTGAAGGAAAAACATGCTGTCCTGAATATAAGGTTTGTTCTAAGAGTGGCCAAAATATTTGTCAAAAATCTTGCGAAACAAGCAATCAAGATAATGAGAAGGTTGTCTGTACTGCACTTTGGGATCCAGTTTGCGGAGTAAATAAAAAAACATACAGTAATGAATGTTTTAGTAAGGCAGCGGGAGTAAACATTAAATATAAAGGAGAATGTCAAAAAGAGACAAGCGAAGTTGCCAATCCCGCTTCAGTTTTTTGTACACAGCAAGGATATACATTAGAGATGAGAAGTAACGATGATGGAAGTCAATACGGGGTTTGTATTTTTGGTGAAGGGAAAGAGTGTGATGAATGGAAATTCTACAATAAAGAATGTGGAACAGAGTATATAAAATAATATTGAACAAAAACCTAAACTTGTGTAGTATTTACATATGAAATATCATATTATTACTTTTGGTTGCCAAATGAATAGATCTGATTCAGAAAGAATAGCTTCTGTCTTAGAAGGCTTGAATTACGAAGAAACCTTTAATCTGAAAGAGGCTGATTTGGTTGTAATAAACATGTGTTCTGTAAGGCAACCTGCGGTTGATCGAGTTTACGGACTAATTCCTCAATTTACTGCCCTTAAAACGAAGAATAAGGGCTTTAAAACCATTCTGACTGGCTGTATTTTGAAACCAGAACGAACCAAATTAGCTGAGATTTTTGATTTTATATTAGACAAAGAATACCTAGACAAATGGCCAGAATTGCTAAAAGAAAAAGAAATAGAAGTGAAAAAATCTGATTACTTGAAAATAATTCCCAAGTATACAAATAAAATACAGGCCCTTGTTCCAATTTCTAATGGTTGTGATAACTTTTGTACTTACTGTGCTGTTCCCTTTACTCGTGGAAGGCTTATTTCCAGAAATTACAAAGATATATTAAAAGAAGTTAATAATTTAGTTACTAAAGGATATAAGGAAATTTGGCTTTTAGGAGAAAATGTCAATAGTTATAATTCCAAGGGAGTTAATTTTAGTAAATTGATAAAAGAAATTGATAAAATTCCGGAAAAGTTTTGGTTGCGTTTTACCAGTCCTCACCCTAAAGATTTTTCCGATGAACTGATTAAGACTTTAAAAAAAAGCAGTAAGTTTGTTCCCTATCTTAATTTGCCAGTTCAATCAGGAGACAATACTATCTTAAAAAAGATGAATCGACCATATACCAGAGAAAAGTATTTAGCTTTGATTAAAAAAATAAAGAAAGTTTTCAATAACAATATTAGTATTTCAACCGACATCATTGTTGGCTTTCCTGATGAAACAGAAAAGCAATTTAAAAACAGTGAAAAATTAATGAGAGAAGTTCAATTTGATTTAGCTTTTATTTCTAAATATTCTCCACGTCCTCAATCTTTTTCTTGCGAAAAATTAAAAGATAACGTTTTAAAGAAAGATAAGACAAGAAGAGCTTTGTCTTTAAATAAAATATTGAAAGAGACTGCTTTAAAAAATAATCAAAAATTATTAAACAAAGAAGTGGATGTTTTAGTTCTAGAAAAAGAGAGTGATTATTGTAATGGCAGGACCGATCAAAACAAAGCGATAAGATTTAAATCAAATGAAGATTTATCAGGGAAATTTGTTAAAGTTAAAATAATAAAAGCTACGGCTTGGAATTTTGAAGGAATTTTAATTAAACCAAAATTAGTTGTTGTCTTGGGTCCTACTGCAAGCGGAAAAACAGATTTAGCGATTAATTTAGCTAAAAAATTTAATGGAGAAATAGTTAATGCTGATTCAAGAACAATATATAAAGGAATGGATATTGGAACAGCTAAGCCGAAAGATTTAAAAGGAATTCCTCATCACTTAATTGATATTATTTCTCCTAATGAAGATTTTAATGCTGCTCTATTTAAACAAGAAGCTATTAAAAAGATTGATGAGATTATAGAAAGAGGAAAACTTCCCATTTTGGTTGGCGGAACTGGATTATATATTAAATCGATAGTTGAAAACCTTGAATTTCCACAAATTAAAGCTGACGAAAAATTAAGAAAAAGATTAGAAAAGAAAACTACCGAAGAATTATTTGAAATGTATAAAGATTTAGACAAAGAGGGAGTAAAAAAAATAGATAGTAATAATAAAAGAAGATTAATCAGAGCTATCGAAGTTTCTTTATTTTTAAAAGAATCTTTCTTTAAGGAAAGAAAAAAAGAGTCCGCATATGACATTCTTCAAATCGGAATTAGAATTGATAAGAAAGAACTAGAGAAGAGGACTAGAAAAAGAGTTGATAAAATGATTAAACAAGGACTAGAAAAAGAAGTAAAGAAATTATTTAAAAAATATAGTTTCAGTATCCCTTCTATGCAAACTATTGGTTATCGTGAGTGGGAAGATTATTTTAATAAAAAAGAAAGTCTTGAAAATACTATTGAAAAAATAAAAACAAACACCATTAAGTTTGCTAAAAGACAAATGACCTGGTTTAAAAAAGATAAAAATATTAAATGGGTATAGCATTTGGAAAAACCTTCTTGAGAGTTGCCTCCCAGCCACAATTTAAAAAGAGCCCTAAGGCTCATTTTAATTTTATTTTTGTGGTTTTTCGTGATTTTCTCCACAGCAGCACTTCCCTCTTTCTTTACAAATAATTCCTAGTCCGACAGCTATTAAAAGACATGGCCAAACAAATTGCCAAACACTTATAGTAATAATGCCTAAACTTTGTAATAAAAAGGCCAAACCGATAATTACAATGATAATTCCAATAATCATATTTTTGAATTAAATTTAATTAACGACCTTTTGTTAAGTATATTATATATGGAAAAGTAAAAAGTGTAAACGAAAATTGTTACAAAATTTAATAACTATTTTGCTATATTAATACTTCCATATAGCGTCTGTAAAAATCTAATTAAAACTATAAGTAGTTCATTTCTATTCATCTGACTTAATGGTTTATCCAGAGTCAATGATCCAATTTTTAAATTATTATTTGGTTGCGCTAAAGCAGAACAACTTGAAGTCATGGATCCAGTACAACTCCAAAACCAAGGACCAGAACCAGTAATATTTGAAGCTGTTCCAGTCAAACAAAGATTGATTGTCGGAATACTGGAAAAAGTCATTCCATTAGCAGAACCACAGACACCATTAATAGAAACTGCAGAAATATTAATATTATAATAATTTATTTGTGCAGGTTGGATTGACTCCCACGGTCTACTGTAGGTTGCAGTAATTTTAACTGTTCCTGTTTTTAGAGCACTAAAATTATAACTTGTTGTCTGTCCGCATCCAACCCCTATCATATCAATACCTTCACTAGATACTGGAGGACAAAGCGATACTGAGTTGGAAGAATCGAGATTAAGAAATGATGTATCGTAACTTAAATTCCATTGATATCCAGTGCTTGCATTGCCATCCAGAGAAATAGAAAACCTATCACCAACTAAAATTTGTGCATTACAACCATTAACTCCGTTAGTGCAAGAAAGAACTGGATAATTAGTACTATCTGTCGCTAAAACAAAACCCGTGATAGATAATAACATCCCTAGACACATCATACAAACAATAAAATTTTTATTCATATATCTTTATTATCAATTTTATGGGTGCGTATATCGGAAAATAACAACACCAGAGCCACCAGTTCCTCCAATATATCCAGGACCAGCACCTCCACCACCACCCCCACCAAAACCATCTGTTCCATTTAAACCGTTATTATAAGTTATTGTTCCATTAGCCCCACCACCATTTCCACCCACTGCAATATGGATAGCATTGAAACCAACCATTCCGCCACCGCCGCCAGCATAATAAATTGAGGATCCAGTTATATCAGATTGTAGTCCTATTCCACCATCACCTCCACTTTCATAATCTCCAGCAGATCCTACTCCACCAGCACCACCACCTCCTCCTCCAGCTTGTTCACTACCACCCCAAGTTACTTCTCCGTCTCCTCCTGCATATCCTTGTCCAGAGATAGCATCACCAGCATACCTTTGAGTGTCTCCATCAGAACCTCCGCCACCACCAGAACCACCAATACTTCCATCATCAGAATTAGCTCCACCAGCACCACCACCACTTGCCGTAATACTTGAAAATGTGGAACTTTCTCCGTTATTATCAGAGGTACCACCGGCTCCAACAATTATAGAAGCTGAACCAGAGACTGAAATATTGCCTGTGAGAAAACCGCCGCCACCACCACCTCCGCCAAGGTAGTAACCGCCTCCTCCTCCACCACCAACTACAAGATATCTAACTGAAGTAACTCCGCTAGGAACAGTCCAAGAAGTTGTTCCCGTTGTTGTTCCAGTCAAAACACATTTGCAGTATGCCTCAGTAGAACTGATTATCCCTTCTGTACAAGTTACATCAGCGTTACTAGCTGCCGCACAAGTACTTTCATACGAAGAAGCCTCTATGCTAAATCCAGTTGAAGCAGTATACGAATAAGTTGTTGAATTAGACAAAGTCGAATTAACAGTAAAATCAGTTCCGTCTGAAATATAAGTATAATATCCTCCAGAGACAGTATCGACAGGAAGATTAGGAAGTATCGGAGCAAGAGCTGAGGCGAGAACCGTACATCTATTGGTGGTACCAACTGGACCAATATTGCATTCATCTTCTTGAATAGGATACTCCCCAGTAGAGTTTTGAGTTTTGTAATAAACGATAGCCTTTCTTACCGTATCAATGTCTACTTTTCTTTTAGTGTCATTGGCTGAATCAATAGCCCAATTCAAGTTAACGATAACAATACTGGAAAGAATTCCAATAATTGCTATTACGACTAATACTTCGATTAATGTGAAAGCTTTTCTATTCATTATTTTAATTTTTTATTAAATCTATTTTAACAATAAAAAAGAAAAAAGAAAAGATTAAACAATTAAATCTGTTTTATTTAGTCCAAGTATTCCCTCCATCTAAAGATTTAAAATTTACTTTATTAGTATTATTTGTTTCTATTAGTACATTAATAATATTTGAATTATTAGGATCAATTGACAAAGACTTTATTCCAAAAAGAATATCTACTTGATTAATAATTCCTTTTGAAATATCTATCCAATTTTCACCGGCATCCGTTGATTTTAATAAATCAATATCCATATCATCTGCCATCATATTGCCCGAAACATCACCTGCATAGATAATGTTAGAATCTTTAGGGTCAACCGCATAGATAATTTCTCCCTTATATTGTTTTAGTATTTCTTTCCAGGTCTTTCCATTATCTTCAGATTTATATAACCTTCCAGTTAAATCAGAACCATTAAAGTCTTTTTTATAAATAACACTATTAGAGGATGTAGAGATAAATTTAAAAGTAAAAAGTATTTGATTAAAATTTTTAATACAATCTTGTTCTATTGTATTGCCAAGTCCCCTATTGCGACCGATACGAAAACTTTTATCATTAGACTCAAAATATACCGCTTCTGTTAATCCTGCTCCTGATGGATTCCTAGTTAATCTAACACTATCCACACCATCTATTTCTATGTGAGTTTTTACATATCCTCTTTTTAATAAATCTGCTATTTCAGATTCATTAGATCCTGATTGGCTAATTATACTTACTGCACAGTAATTATTACTATCTACTGATTTTCCAGCTCCAAAATCTACACTATCCCATCCTTTAAATGGAGATTCCCAGTCAGAAGGATATTTTATCTCAAAACCGTATTCGTTTTTTGTGTATGTTTTCCAATTTATCATTTCATCTGCTTTTGCTTCTGGACAATTTGCGAATTCACAATTAGGACCGGATCGCTCAACTAATGATCCATCGGAACAAATTTTTGTTTCTTCGGTGCAAGCTGTTTGTTTTGTTAATTGTTTATTTATTAAATAATAACCAGTTCCTCCGATTCCAACTAAAATTAAAATTATTAAAGCAATTATAATAGGAGCAAATCCTTTTTGATTTATATTCATGTTTATTGATTTATTAATCTTAAAAATATCATATCATATAAAGAAAAAACCGACAAAAGAGTCGGTTTAATTTTGCAGGGGCTCGTGGAGGACGTTAGAACCATTGTAATGTTAAATTATATATAAAAAAAGACGGGGCGATAAGCTATCCTTAGGATAAAATATCAACCCCTTTGTTCATGTCTATTTATTTTTTTCTAAATAGACAACTAGTTTTTGGGAGGACTAAATGTACCCTGTTTGGTTTGGGTATTGTAGTTCCCAGTAGCTCCCCTTTTTGTTACGAAGTTGAAAGAGTTTCCGCTTCCATCTTCGTATTCCAACCGATTAATGATTAATGGTTGGTTTTTTCCTTCCAGCATTACGATAATTCGCTGGCGTTCCCCGAAAGCCTTTAAAAGGCTTTCTTTGTTTGGCCCATCAGTGATTTCCATTTTGACCTTTTTAATTATGTAAAATATTAAATATTCTGTCAAATACAGGGGCGCTGGGACGAACTTGGAATCTTTTTAAGGTTGAATTATATATAAAAATCCGCATAAGTAAAAATGTAATTAAGCGGATTGGGCTAATGATTTTCTATGTCGGTATCTGTTCTTGGCATCGCAGTTTTTACAAATTGGCCTATTGTCGCTAGTTCGAGCGTGTACGCTTTTTAATTTTCCGCAATTAGAACAAACTTCGTATTTAGAAGAGTCATTTTCGCGGTTTTTCGAATAGCAACAATCACAGATCGGTTCGCCAAGATTATTATAGGCAACTACCAATCTTGTTCTTCCACATTCAGAACAGATTTTATGTTTGGAAGTGTCGTGTCGGTGTTTTTTTCCGTAACAAATACTGCAAAGAATTAAACCAGATTTGTCGCGATAGGCTACCGGCCTTTTTCTCCCGCACTCAGAGCAGATTTCACGATTAGAGTGATTTTTGTGGAAGCAATTTCCACAAATCGGCTTGCTATCATTATCACGAGCAGCTACCGGCCTTTTTCTCCCGCACTCAGAGCAAACTTCATGTAGAGAGAGGTCGTGATAACGATGTTTACTGTGGCAAGAGGTACAAATTGATTTACCGTCCTTACGATTTACTATTCTGCCTATTTTCCCGCACTCGGAGCAATAGTCAAGATAGGTTTTTTCTAAATCCATACAACAATTAAGACAAACTGGCTTGTTGTCTTCTGTGCGAAGAGCAACTAGTTTTATTTTTCCACATTCAGAGCAAGCCTCCTTTCGATTTTTTCGGTAACAAGTTTTGCAAATTGGTTTTCCAGATTCTATACTGAAAATCAATCTGTTTTTTCCACATTCGGTACAAACAGCGAAGATTACAGGTACTTTTTTCATAGAGAATCCTCCATTGTCAATGATCAATAAGAATAAAATTTCTTTTGAGATGTTTATATAATACAATAATAATTGTATTTAGTCAATGGCATGTGGTAATGTGCACACACATACGACGGTTTTTTAAAAACCATAGAAATATATAAAAAGTTCCTGTGTCCTGTCGCGGTCACAATAAAAAGCCTTACAGAATAAGGCTTCCTAATTTGTAGGGGCAAAAGGATTCGAACTAATCATCTAATTTCTTTTTTAATATGTCCCCTACCGTCTGCGGATTTGCCTTTCCTTTTGACATAGCCATAATCTGACCAATTAAAAATGTAAAACTATTTTGTTTTCCTTTTTTATAATCTTCAACCGCTTTAGTATTTTTAGATAAAACATTAGAAATAATAGTATCTATTTCTCCAAAATCATTTATTTGTTTTAATCCTTTCTTTTCTAGTATATCAGATGGATCTCCTTGAGTATTATACATCTCTAATAGCAATATTTTGGCGATACTACTTGAAATATCACCTTCTGTAATCATGCAAATTAATTCAGCAAAGTTTTCTGCAGTAATCTTTTTCTCTAATTTAACGGAATCGTATTCCTTCATCATTAAATCATTCTTAATAATGGCTTGGAAATCAGTTGAAATATAGTTAGAACAAATTTTAACTGAATTGATAAAATCACTTTTACATTTTCTGTCTTCTCTCCAGGTTTTTAATTCAGAAACAACTTTTTCAAAATAATGAGAAATTGATTCATCTCTAATATAAAACTCAATTGATTTATCATCCAAACAGTATTCTTCTCTAAATCTAATTCTTTTTCCCTCTGGTAACTCTGGCAATCTTCCCTCTATCCTATCAATCATTTCAGAAGAAATATTCAAAGGTGGCAAATCTGGTTCTGGAAAATACCTATACTCAAAAGCATCTTCTTTACCTCTTTGCTCCATAGTAATTTGTTTAGTATCGTGCCATCCTCTTGTTTCTTGAACAACCTTCTTTCCCTCATTCAGTAATTCAGCTTGTCTTTTAATTTCAAATTCAATTGATTTTTCAACTACTTTAAAAGAATTAAGATTTTTAATTTCTACTTTAGTTCCTAATTGTTCAGTTTTACTAATAGAAATATTTACTTCGCATCTCATCTGTCCTTTCTCCATATCAGCATCAGAAACATTAATATATCTTAGAATCAATTGTAGTTCTTGAGCAAATTTCTTGGCTTCTTCAGCGGAATTAATATCAGGCTCAGTTACTAATTCCATCAAAGGAACCCCAGCACGATTAAAATCAACCAAGCTTGAACCATCTGCTGCATGGTTGAGCCTTCCTGTATCTTCTTCCATGTGAACCCTATTAATTCTAATTCTTTTAGTGCTTCCGTTATCTAAATAAATATCTAAGTATCCATTTTTACATATTGGTAAATCAAATTGAGATATTTGATAACCTTTTGGTAAATCAGGATAGAAATAGCTCTTTCTATCAAACTTGGAATGATTTTGTATTTCACAATGCAAAGCTAAACCAGTTAAAATAATATTATTAATTGCTTCTTCATTAATTACCGGCAATGTTCCTGGATGGCCCATACAAATAGGACAAATATTCTTATTAGGAATTTTTTCATCAGGATTATTAGCACAAGAACAAAACATTTTTGATTTTGTCTTTGATTCAAAATGTATTTCTAATCCAATCGTTGTTTTGTACATATTACTTTTTTAATTCTTTCATTATTGAAACTCCACTAGAAGAACCGATAATATCAGCTCCTGCTTTTATCATCTCCTTAACGTCCTTTAATGTTTTAATGTTACCCGAGGCCTTAATTAATAATCCTGGAGCATTCTCTCTCATTATCTTTAAGTGTCTAGCCTTCTCAGATATTTCCCTGTTTTCTAGTGGATCTTTGTCAGTGGCTGTTTTAACGCAGATCGCTCCTGCTTTTTTAACAATTGAAGAAACTTTAGCAATTTCTTTATCAGTTAACATGCCTGAAGCAATAATTACCTTAGTGTCGTGTAATTTACAAATAACTTTCAAATCTTTTTCAATCTTTCCCCATTTCTCATGTTTTACATCAACAACGTTAATTACAATATCTAAATCATCAACTCCATCTAAAACAGCCTTTTTAGCAATCTTCAATCTTTCTTCATGAGTGCTGTCTCCAATTGGATCATCAATCAAGACTACTGTTTTAATTCCTGTTCCACTTAATTCATTAGCTACCAATTTAACAAAATTAGGCCTAATACAAACTCCACGAAATTGATATTCTTTCGCTTCATTACAAGTTTTAATAATATCTTCTTTTTTAGATTCTTTTCTGATATTAGTATGATCAATATATTGATTTATTTTCATATTCCCAACTTTTTATTTATTACCTCTAGTATATTTTTAAAAACTTCTTCAGGTTTTTTCTCTCCATCAATTACTGTCCACTCGCAAAAAACATTATTCTTACTGAATTGTTCGTATTTTTGATAAAGAGAATTCAAAAATTCTTTATCTTTTTCATGCCTGTCCAAATTATCTATTCCTTTCTGCTTTATCTTTCTCTTAAATGATTCTTCTGGTGATATTTTAATATAAATAACTAAATCTGGCTTTTTAAGATCAAAAAATTTAAATAATTCTAAGGTTTTTTTACAATTAAAACCATTAATGTGCTGATAAATAAGAGTTCCAGCAAAATATCTATCAGCAATTACTATCTTACCACTTTTTAAACTATTTTCCAAAAGCTGTTTATCTTTCATAAAGTCAGCGATAAAAAGAAGAACCTGACTTTCAACATTCAATTCAAATTTCTTGTGGAGCCACTGATCAAGCAAATCACCAATTGGAAAACCGTATTCAGGATATTTCTTGTATATTATATCGTATCCTTTTTGCGATAAAAAATCAGACAAAAATTTTGTCTGAGTTCCTTTTCCGCAGCCCTCAATTCCTTCTATTACGATAAATTTTCCTTTTGTTTCCATTTAATTTATTTAAGTTGTTTCTAGTTTACTTTCTTGAGGATGCTGGGCATTAACATATTTAGCATTCTTTTTTAAGTGATATGGATTAGTGGTTGGAGAAGATAATGGTTCAAATACTAATTGACAAATTCTTGTTCCAGGATATAGTAATACGGGAATCATACCAATGTTTTCCATTTCCAGAACAATCTTTCCTTTAAATCCCGGATCAATGTGTCCAGCAGTTGAGTGAATGACAATACCTAATCTTCCTAAAGATGATCGGCCATCAATTCTAGCTGCTACCTCATCAGGTAAAAATACTTCTTCCATGGTTACTCCTAAAACAAATTCGCCTGGATGAAAAACAAAGGCTTCCCCTTCTGGAATCTTAACTGGTCGAGTCATCCCTTTAAAACTTTCTGGATCTTTAGTATCAATGAAGGCTTTTTTGGTGTGTTCAAAAACAGCAAATTCATCACCAAGGCGCAAATCCAAAGAAGCCGAACCTAATTGCTCTTCAAGGTTTGGCTTCGGGGTAATCTGAATCTTATTTTCTTCTATCAGTTTTTTAATGTCTCTATCTGATAAAATCATTTATTGTTTAATCAATAACTTCTATTCCTAATGATTTAGCTGTACCAGTTAGTGTCTTTACAGCTTGATCAATATCATTAGTATTCATGTCTTGCATTTTCTGTTGAGCAACCTCTACCAATTGAGCTCTGGTAATCTTACCAACTTTTTTCTTATTAGCTTCGCCAGATCCTTTCTCCAATCCAATCTTAGCTTTAATTAGCTGTGGAGCTGGAGGCTGTTTCATGATCATGGAATAAGTTCTGTCTTCATAAACAGTAATGTCTACTGGAATCTTGAAGTTTCCTTTATCTCTGGTTGCCTCATTAAATTTAGAACAAAATTCACCGATGTTTACGCCTTGAGATGCCAAAGCTGGACCTACTGGAGGCGCAGGAGTGGCTTTTCCAGCCTGAATATGTAATTTTACGATAGCTTTAACTTTCTTTGCCATATACTTAAATCTTTTTAATTTGTAATGATTCTAGTTCTAGCGGAGTATCTCTGCCGAACATATTAATTAACACTTTAACCTTTCCCTTTTCTTTATCTATCCCTGAAACCTTTCCGTCAGAATCTTTGAATGGTCCGTCAATAATTTTGACTGCATCACCTTTCTTGAAATCAATCTTGTATTTAGGTTCTTCAACTTCAACTCTTTTTTTCAAAGATAACATCTCATCTAACGATACTGGCAATGGAACAGTTCCTGAGCCAACGAAACCAGTTACATTAGGTGTATTTCTGACTACGTACCATGAATCATCCGTAACGATCATTTCAACTAGTACATATCCAGGATAAATTTTTTCTTCTACGGTTTTCTTTTTTCCATTCCTAATCTTAATTTTCTTTTCTTTAGGAACCATGACATTAAAAATCTTTTCTTCCATTCCTAAAGATTCTATTCTCTGGGTCAAGCTTTTTGCCACTGCATCTTCATATCCAGAATATGTATGCAAGACATACCATCTTCTTTCATTTGTAATTTGTTGTTTTGACATAATATATTAAAATATGAAATGCTCCATTAAATAGATGTATAATAAATCGCACAAACCCAAAAATCCAGCTACGATTATACAAATACCGATAACTGTTATTGTGTATTTAATAGTTTCTTGTCTGGTTGGCCAAGTAATTTTTTTCGTTTCAGACCAAGTACTACCAAAGAAATTTGATACTTTATTTTCAGATTTCATATATGGTTAGATTACCAAAAAGAGACATAATTGTCAATTAGAGTATAAAAAACGACCGCTTGGTGGGTCGTTCAGGATCAATGAACAAGAATGGCAAGAACTCCAATTAAGGTAATAGCAAGTCCGAAGACAAATACTATGGCTCTTGTCACAATTTCTCCAATGGATTTTACAGGATGGTCAGTAATTAAACTTAATGCCATCACGGCTGATCCAATGAATGCAAGCACAATTCCAATTGTTAACGAAATAAGCAAACCAACTATCGATGACATTTTTACTCCAATAATGAATATAATACAAAATAATAGAATGTCAATATAACCAAAAACAGGGACAATGCCCTGCTTTTAATTATACATCTAAGTTTTTCACACTCCTAGCTGAAGTTTGGATGAATCTCTTTCTTGGAGCAACTTCTTTACCCATTAACATATCAAAGGTTCTATCTGCCTCAACAGCATCTTCTATAGTTATCCTTAATAATATTCTCTTTTCTGGATCCATAGTTGTTTCCCATAACTGTTCTGGATTCATTTCTCCCAAACCTTTATATCTTTGAATACTATATTTTGTATCTGGTTTTAACTTCTTCAATGCATCCTCTTTGTCTTCATCGGTATAATAATATTTAGACTCCTTTCCTATTTGTATTTTAAATAAAGGAGGTTGAGCTAAATACAAAAATCCTCGATCAATAATTGGTCTGAAGTGTCTGAAAAACAAAGTCATCAAAAGAGTATTGATGTGATTTCCATCAGAATCAGCATCACACATAAGAATAATACGGTGATATCTTAATTTTTCAATATCAAAATCATCAGCAATAGCAGTTCCTAGAGCAATAATCAAATTTTTAACTTCTTCTGAAGCTAACATTTTATCTAATCTTACTCTCTCAATATTCAAAATCTTTCCTCTCAATGGAAGAATGGCTTGATTCTTTCTGTTTCTAGCTTGTCGGGATGAACCTCCAGCAGATTCTCCCTCGACAATATATATTTCTGATTCTTCAGGATTCCTAGAAGTACAATCAGATAATTTTCCTGGCAATGACATTCCATCTAAAACACCTTTTCTTAAAATAGTCTCTTTAGCTGCTTTGGCTGCTTTTCTAGCCTTAAACGACAAAACAGCTTTTTCAATAATAATTTTTGCATCTTGAGGATATCTCTCTAAATAATCTTGTAAAGCTTCAGCCACAACTGCTTCGGTAGCAGTTCTTCCTTCAGGATTGCCTAATTTAGTCTTGGTTTGTCCTTCAAATTGAGTCTCACGAATTTTAACAGAAACAACGGCTGTTAATCCTTCTCTAATATCATCTCCACTTAAATTAGGTTCAGACTCTTTTAAAAAACCTCCTTTTCTAGCATAATCATTTATTAATCTTGTTAGAGCTGCCCTAAAACCAGTTAAATGAGTTCCTCCTTCTGTCGTAAATATATTATTAGCAAAACTCTCTTCTTTGATTTCGTAATCATCAGAATATTGAAAAGATGCTTCCACTGCGACTCCTTCTTTTTCTCCTGAGCCATAAAAGGGATTTGCATGAACAGCTTTTGTTCCCTTATTCATGTATTTCAAATAAGAAACAATTCCTCCCTCAAAAAAGAAGTGGTATTCAAAAGGATTATCCTTTTCCCTTTCATCATAAAAATCAATTCTAATTCCTTTAGTCAAATATGCTTGCTGTCTAAAGTGAGCTAATAGTTTTTTCCTATCAAAAACAATTTCTTTGAATATTTCTGGATCTGGTTCAAAGATAATTGTTGTTCCATTCTTTCTGCAGTCACCAATTTTCTTGACTGCAACAACTGGTTTTCCTTGTTTGTAATCTTGAGCATATTTTTTTCCTTCACGACAAACTTCAGCACGCATCTTAATTGATAAAGCACAAACCACAGAAACACCTACTCCGTGCAAACCTCCAGAAATCTTGTAAGCGTCTCCTCCAAACTTACCTCCGGCATGCAAAGTAGTCATAATGGTTTCTAGAGCTGATTTCTTAGTCTTTTCATGAATATCAACCGGAATACCTCTTCCATTATCAATAACCTTAACTTGGTTATTCGGTAAAAGATAGACTTCGATTTTATTACAATATCCTCCCATTGCTTCATCCAAAGAATTATCTACAACTTCGTAGATTAAATGATGAAGACCCTGCGGACCAGTTGACCCGATATACATTCCTGGTCTTTTTCTTACTGGATCAAGTCCCTCTAAAACGTAAATATCTTTAGCGCTATATGAGCTTTCTTTTTCTTTTGCCATGTTTTTTGTATAGAAAAACCTATCTTTTATATGTCTTATTTTACCTTAAAATAGAAGAAAAAGCAACAACATTTGATTACTAATTTAGTGGGTGACTAACGGGATTTGCACCCGTGCAAACATCTCCACAGGATGTTGTGCTACTATTACACCATAGCCACCATGAAATATTACGGAATCTTAACTTTATGATGATGAACCAAATGATGACAATTGTGGCATAGAAATACCAGATTATCAAAATTATTATTTTTATGATTTTTATCTAAATGATGAACTGCGAGTATTCTCACATCTTCACATTTACATATTTCACAAATAGGTTTTACTCCATTTTTTATTAATAACGATTTGTATTTTATGTTTTCTCCATTTTTCCAATTCCAATGCTTTTCTCCTGAAAATAACTGATTTCTCCAAAGAGTTTGATGCGCCTTACAACAAAAATATTTTCCGCTCTTAGAATGTTTAATTTTTTGTGGCTTTCTCCAAACCTCTTTTCCACAAATTTCACAATGAACAAATTCTCCTTTTCGTTGTGCTTCGTGTTGACACTCAGGAGAGCAAAATTTACCCCATCCGCGTTTTAACCAGTTTGGTTTTGAGTAAAAATCTTTTTTACAAATTTTACATTGGACAATTGGCATTAATTTATTTTAAATCGGAATATTGATAATGTCAATGTGCGGGCCCATATGGAGTCCATTGCTACCCATACCACTGAAAATGTGTGTCCTCGGTGCGAATCGAACGCACAACCTACAGATTAGAAGTCTGTCGCTCTGTCCTATTGAGCTACGAGGACGTGATATATATTTAATACCAAAAATATTAACAAAAGGCAAGGAATTTTTTGTTTTTTAAAACTTCGTTAGTGCCTATTTTATAAGATTGGTTATGGTATCAAATATAGGACGAATCGTATCATCATCTCTGATTAATCCCCACCCAGAACCATCGCCCAGCTGAGCTCCTTTAAATAGTAGAGCATCCGAATAATAAAGCCAGACAAGAGGAATTTTATCTTTGGAACATTCTTCAAAAACAATTTTAGCAAGTCTCGACTGCTCTTCTTCGCTAACCTGACTAGCTGGCTGACCAATTTCCGAAATCATTAATGGCCAACGATTATTATATCTACCCACTAATTCTTTTTGTTTTTGAATTCTATTATAAAAAAGATCTTCTTTTATATAAGGATTACCATTATATGGATAAAAACTCATAATATCAAAATAATCACCTCCTCCCAAAGCTAATAATTTTTCTGTAAAATCACCAACACTTTGGTCAAGACCGACAGCATCTAGAGTGGCTATAATCTTAGCTTGAGGATTTTCTTTTTTAATAATAGTATATGTTGTTTTGAGAAGATTCAGGTATTCTTCTGGTGTGCCATAACGGAACATATCAATATCAGGTTCATTCCAAACTTCCCAATAATAAACCCTATCTTTATTATTTCTCACTGTTTCTTGAACAAATGTTTCCCATTCTTCCATTTCTTCATAAGTAAAGGCTCTATCGGTTGGTTTAGTGTTATGGCCCATTAGAATACCGATTGGCTGAAGTCCTTGTTCAGTAATCTTTAAAACAATTCTATCGGAAATATAGTTATTTTCTTTAAAATGATAGGAAATTTTTACTCCGTCAAACCCCATTTCTTTAATTTTTTTCATGTCTTTGACAATTTCAGGGCCAAGACTTGATGCTCCTAATTCTTTTGTCCCCCACAAAACACTAACTGGCGACTTAGAATTAATTGAATAAACATAATAAATATTATAAAAAGGTATCTCGGTAGGAACCGCTGATTTTATCGTTTTTGGTAAAAAATAAAATTGATAAAAAAAATAACAGACTATAACGACTAGAACGAATAAAATACTTATCAAAATTTTTTTACTTTTCATAAAAATATTTTAAAATAAATTAATCAACAGTTGCATATTGTTCATACTCCCACTTAGGCGTATTAGATATAACTACAAAAAGATTTGTTCCTTGAATCCAGTATTTTTCTCCTTTATCAAAATAATATAAATCTCCTGGATTAATATTAAAATCTCCTCCCTCCGAGTGAATTGTTCCGTTGCCAGAGATAACATAATAAACTTGATCGCATTTCAAGTTAACTGATCTTTTTTCTTCAGGATAGCGTCCATTTATTAATGCTGTAGCAAAACTAGAGTTTTTATCAGGATATTCATACTCCCAAACAGTGCAAAGATTAGAGTTTTTTTTCTTATTTGCTTCTTCTTTTTTTATTAACATCATACTTGTATATATTAAAATATAATTATTCGAATTTTAGACTTTTTATCATTTCTTGACCATAGTCATCTAAACCTCCAGGAGAATCATTGTATATGAAAAAATCATAATCGATAGGAAGTTTTACTGATATTAGTTTTTTCTTTTCAGGAGAATATAATATTTTATAATGCATTTCATAGGGACAGGTTGAATTGACTATTTCACCGTTCGCCCAATCATTTCCAATAATACTAATATCGTAAGTACCGTTATCGTTTATTTTTTGATCTCCGAAAATACAATTTTCTGGATAATAATCTTTAATGAATTTTTTAATATCCTCAAGATTATCCACTTTTATTACATCGATTTTCCAAGCAAGGAAAGGTTTAACGGTTTTGCCTTGAGCTTGCAACGAGGCAAGAGATGCTTCTATTTTTTCACATTTTTCTTTTCTGTAATCATAATAATATTCGGGTGTAATATATACCGCGTTGTTATTATTGTCTTGAAAAACTTTAACAGGAACAAGTGGATCTTTACTACCTCCGCATCTATCAATGCATTGAGTTTCGGGAGGAATTTTTATTGAAAATCCCAACTGAGCATTAATGTATTCTCCCCAATTAGAAGTATCAATGGTTCTTTTTATTTTGGCAACTAGACCATTATTAACAGACACAACTTTTGGTTCTTCTTCAATCAACAAAGAAAATAGAAATGGTCCAGTAATAAGACAGACCATAATGATTAATATTTTTATCCATTCTTTCATGTTTTTATTATACTTCTAAAAACAAAAAGTGCCAATAATTTAACAGAAACTACGGAACAAACAAGAAAATATTATTATTTCTTAAATATAAACATAAATAAAAAAAGGATATATCCTTTTTTAATTATACCGGAGACTTGATGCGATTCGCATTCGGTAATCTTTTTTCTTCATAAAGTACTGTTGTATTTCTTTGTTTAAGTAGGAAGGCCGATAAGCTTTCGGGAGAAATAAAATCATCTCTTTCTATGTGTACACATTTTAATCCAGTATTCTTAGTGTCTGTAATCCATTTCCTTACGGTAATCGGACTTACCTTCAGAGCTTCTGCTACATCGCCAATAAGGCATCCCTCGCGTTTCTTTTTTATCGTTACGGTTTCACGACTTATCGAGGGATTAGGTTCTTCAAGAGAAGTTCTGATTTCGGTTTCGGCCTGTTGCGCAGGTTTTTCGAATACTTCTACTGGTAGATTGTTAGATGTTTCAATGGGATTTTCATCATTAATCAAATTGTTCTTAACTTCATCATTTTTGACAATTAGATGTGTTTTTTTAGCTTCATCGTTTCCACCTTTGTTTTGAAAAGCAATGACGGGCGGAGAAATCGACACACCAATATCGGGTATTGTTTCTGTCGATTTTTTGGTTAAAAATTCTCCGATACTTTTGGGATCGACGTAACAACCCCTTCCAGATAATATTCCGTTGATTTTCTTTTTCTTAACCAAATCAACGACAGCTCTCCAATCGTCGCAATTCAATAATTTTGCAGCCTCTTTTGCGTTAAACCAACCATCATAACGTGTACCTTTAGGTTTATCCCTTGGAGGAGAAAATCCTAAAAGATTATCTGCAATTCTTTTGATATTAAGTAGATAATTTTTAAGCTCGCACAGTTGAACTACTACGACATCTCCTTTTGGGTTTTTGTATAATGATTCAGGCATACCATTAGTAATTGCTGTGATATCGTAACCAGTCAGATCTCTTATCTGGTCAATGGTCATAAATCTTTCCATGTCCTCTTCAAATAAATCTGTCTTTTTCATTAAACTCTCCTCACATATTTAAAATTAAAGGTTCTTTCTCGCCAGATATGGCGATTTCTTAAAAGATATATCTAGTATTGAAAATTGTCAAATTTAAAATTTTAACCAAAAAATCTAATTAAAATATAAAAAATTTGCTCGGTAAGTGGGACGAACTTGAAACCTTTTTAAGTCTAGAATTTATTTGACATAATCCTTATGTTATTATACGTTATTCTTAATCCCAGGAGGGATACTCTTTGAAAATTAATGCCAGAGCTATATTAATTTGCATGCTTGTAATTATTTCAATTACAGTCTGTGTACAGGCGGCTGAAAGTTCTAACGGAGAGGTGGTTGAGGTTGGAAATGGAGTTTTTGTAATCCATTCTTATGTATCTTTCGGGTCTTCTTTTGATGATGAGTTGTATGTAGCGCAAAGCATCTCTACGATTATCACAGAGCACCCAGACATGGAATACGTGTCTCTGGTGCCACATACAGCTGGTTATGGACAAACCTTTGGATATATTGCAATCTTCCGACCAAAGCATTCAGGTAATTGTACTGCTCGTTTTGAAGGCCTAAAAGGCTGATGATGTTATATTAAATTAACATCTTTTTTTATTCAAATATTTGACTCTAGATAGAATTGGAACCAAAACCTTGAATTAGAATATATCTTTTTTCTATTTTTAGCCATTTCATCGGTAAGTGGAACGAACTTGGAACCTTTTTAAACATAACTACCATTAATTATCCTTGTCTATTTTTATGAATCTTTTTTAGTTTTGAATGACCAATAGTGCGTGAATAAACTTCTGTATTCCAAAATGTTGTAGGAACATTACCAATATAGTGATAATTAGCCCGTTCCTTTTTGGTCAAATTTTCTAACATTTTATTTATAGCTTTGGCTGCATCTATTCTGGTTTTGTTGCTTGAAGTTGGACTCTCATCGTATGGTAATTTATGACTTGGAAGTTTTAACCTATAATTATCAGAAGTATATTTATTGACCGTGTCTGCTAAATCGCCGCTAAAAAATACTATTTTGGGAGGAAGATTTTCTTTTTCATAATTATCTATTAACAATTCTCCATTATTTTCCTTAATAATTCCTCCTTTTTTTGAAATAAGATTAATTATAAAATCTCTAGAAGTTTGATATCCGTTATCTTTTCCTTTTTTTTCATATTCCTCCCAATCATTCTGTCGATCTATAAAATCATACAAACCGCTTCGTCCAGAATAAAAAAATCTTCCTTTAATAGTTTCGAAATCTAAAGGATTTATTGCATCAGAGCCCTTAAGATTTAAACGTTTATTAATATCTTCCACTAGCGCGTTAACTTTTTCTTTATTTTGCTCATAATATCTTTTACTTCTATCTTGGTCCTCTTTACAAAAACCAACCAATAGAGAAGGAAGGTTTTCAATTAAAGTTACAGCAAAATCTTTTGCGACAATTTTTCGATTTTGTAACTTTGCATATTTTTGCATATCCTCTAATAATATAATCCAGTTACCAAGATTGGCATTAATTCCATCGGATGATAATCTATGTTGATCGTGTCTATTAATTGCTTGGATAGAGCTACTATCTAAAGATAAAAGTCCAGAAAATCCTCCCCATTCTATCTGATTTTTATAACGTTCTAGAGACTTAACATCTTGTGATGTCGAAGTACTAGAATCGTTATATTTTAATAATTCCTCATCTAAAGTATGATGAGCATTTTTTAAAGCAGTAAGATAAATATTTTTTATTTCATCTTCGACGTCTTTTTTAAATCCTAAATCTTTAATTTTTTTAACAAGATCTTGATATTTTTCCACATCTTTTTCAATTCTTTTAAAATTATTATTAAAATTTTCTGCAAAAGATATGTGCGAAAATCTTTCCGAAGGCGGTTTAATTATTTTTCCTTCATTATTAAAATAAACATCTTCAGGAAGAAACACGGCTGACAGATGCGACAAATTAATTTTTGTGGGTCGTTCCGGATTTTTGTTGCTAATAATAGCATCGCCAGCTCCCTCATGGGTTGTCCCGAAAGCATAATGCTTTAGACCTTTACGATCAAGAAGAAAGCTAACAGGACAAGCGTCCGAATAATAAAGACCTGATCCTTCTTCGGGTATTCCTCCCACGGCAAAAAAAATCCCATTATAAGAAATCTCTTTATCATCTTTTTTTAATTTCTCTAATGCGCCAGACATTCCACCTGTTTTTGCTTCAAAATCACTTCCAGGCTTTAATCCCTCCTTTATTAAACTATAGCCAGAAGAAATGGCACCTTTATCTAAAATTTTTAAAAAATTAGGAAAATGTGTAGAGTGGAAGAAAGACAAATCAAGTGCCCGTTTTTCATAAGCACGTCCTTCCTGTAGGTTTTCTCTCTTTTCTAAATAATCACTATTTTCTTTTTTCGTATCTGTTTTTTCTTCCGACGCCCTCTCAATCGTTTCTTTTTTATCTTCAATATTTTCCTTTAAAGGATTACCATTTGAGTCTAAGTTTTCAAAGTCGGGTATTGTCTCAAAATTATTCATATTTTGTTATTTATCTATCTTAAAAAGATTATACCACAAAACAAAAAACCGACAAAAGTCGGTTTCATAACAGCTCGGGAGGTGGAACGAACTTGGAACCTTTTTATTTTTAGACTCTAGCGAAAAAAAGTTTCTATAATATGCATAACAAAAGCACCGGTTGCAAAAGATACTAATCCTAATATTAAAAATCTTGGCTCTTTTATTTTCATATTTTAAAATATTATTTTATTAAATTTATTATATCATGCAAACGAAAAACCGACAAAAGTCGGTCTTGAATTTGCTCGGGTGATAGGATTCGAACCTTAAAAATAAAGTTAAATTTGCGGGCTCGACCGGACTCGAACCGGCAGTCTCCTCCGTGACAGGGAGGCGCGATAACCAATTTCGCTACGGGCCCATATATTTATTTTTGTGCCAGGGATGGGGATCGAACCCATGACAACTCGCTTATGAAACGAGTGCTCTACCACTGAGCTACTCTGGCCTGGCTCCATGCGTTTCAAACAAAAATGTTGCGGTTCCTAGAATTGCACTAGGGTCTCCAGCTTATGAGACTGGCGAGGTACTACTCCTCTAAACCGCTATATAAAGTATACTACCAAAAAGTAGGATAAAATCAAGAGGAAGCAAAATAAAAAAACCTATTCAGTAAAATACTTTTCGGTTTAAAAAATTTTAGACTGGTTCAAGTCCAATAATATTTCCTTGATATCCCCCCTTTCTAACGAATGGAGACATTAGACTGTCGTCAATATCGATTATTGACCCGAGAGCTAAAATTGATGATCGGTTTTCGATATAACGAAACGCAGTAAGAAGTTCCTGTAAATTAACAGCTTCGTATCCGTTTTCGTAAATAACAGCCATTTCCTTTTCAAATTCTGAATAGCCAATTTCTGGCCTCCGGTTTAATTTGATAATTTTAACAATGATTTCTTTTTTCCCTCCCTTTAGAGTAGGAAAATTCTCCTCGTTAATTTCTGGATGAACTTGAGTGTAGTTTCCTTTTTTCAAAAGAGCTTTAATCGAAACATTATAATCAACGACGATGACATGACCAACGTCGGAAAAAGATAAATGGCTTGGAATCCTTTTTACCATTACCGTATTCACAATTCACCTCCCACATAATAGTGGTGGTTGAATATTAGCAAAAAATAAATATTAGTCAATTAATCCTCAACCTCTTCGGTTATAACACCTAATTTAATTAAAGAATCTTCAAAGGTTGAATATAGTCTATCCAATTCATCAATATCAGGCACATATCTAGTTTTTTTTCTTACCTCTTCGGCTATTTCTGCTAATCTTTTTAGACTTTCTCTATTGGGAGTATCCTCGTCTTCAACCATTTCCAAAAGATTTTTTCCTTTATATCCAAATCTTTTTAATAACTCGTAGAATAAAACTTCCGTTTGTAAAATAGCTCTCTTGTAATTTTTATTATCCAAAAGAGCAGATATTTCTTTTGCTCTATTTGAAAATGATTTTGGCGGAGCAAATTTCTGAAAACTTAAAAAATCCATCATCCTTCTTTTCGTATCATTAATAAGTGTTCCATCTTTAATATTATAATATGCAATAAAATATATAAAAATAGCAGAAAGAGTTAAGGCAACTATCTTAAAAGGAAGTAAGAATTGTGACAAATCTGTTGACTCAAAAAATAAAGTAATATCATTTATTGTCATATTTTTTCTCAAATAACGAAGCAATGCTTAATAATTTTTCTTCTTGAAATGGAACTCCAATTAAATGCATCCCTATTGGTAATCCTGACTGAGATTTTCCGCAAGGAATAGATATTGCTGGAAGTCCAGCTAAATTAACAGAAACAGTATAAATGTCTGCTAAATACATCGACATTGGATCATCTGATTTTTCCCCTATTTTAAAGGGCAAACAAGGAGATGTTGGTCCGATAATTGCATCAACTTTTTCAAAAGCTTTTTCAAAATCTTGTCTGATTAATGTTCTAACCTTTAAAGCTCTTTTGTAATAGGCGTCATAATATCCAGAAGATAACGTATAGGTTCCAAGCATGATTCTTTTCTTAACTTCCTTTCCAAATCCTTCAGTCCTATTTTTTAAATAAATATCGATTATCTTTTCTGCTTCTTCATCTTTAATTGTCTTTCCGTATCTTAATCCATCAAAACGAGCTAAGTTTGCACTAGCTTCTGCTGGAGCAATAATATAATAACAGGCTAAAGCATATTCACTCATCGGTAAACTAATCTCTATAATTTCCGCTCCCAACTCTTTATAAATATCAATAGCTTCTTTAATTGCTTTCTCTACTTCCCCATCTAATCCTTTAGCAAAATATTCTTTAGGAACTCCAATTTTTAATTTAGCCAAATTATTTTCTTTATCTGAATTAATACTAGTTGAATCCATCGGATCACTTCCTTTTATTGCATCAAAAACAATTTTTGCGTCATCAACGTTCTTGGTTAGCGGTCCGATTTGATCTAAAGAAGAGGCATAGGCAATTAATCCATATCTTGAAACAGTTCCGTAAGTTGGTTTTAACCCAGTAATGCCACAAAAAGAAGCTGGTTGCCTGATTGAACCACCTGTATCCGAGCCCAAAGCATAGACACACAGATCAGCAGCTACTGCCGCCGCCGAACCACCAGAAGAGCCTCCAGGAACTCTTTCTAAGTCACGAGGATTTTTAGTAGGAAAAAACGCTGAATTCTCACAAGAAGAACCCATAGCAAATTCATCAAGATTGGTTTTTCCTAAAAACACTACGCCCATCTTTTCCAATTTTTCAATTACCGTAGCATTATATGTTGCGATATAATCTTCTAAGAATTTAGAACCTGCTGTGCATTTAATATTTTTAATTAAAATATTATCTTTAATAGCGCAAGGAATGCCAGTTAAGGGGTATATTTCCCCAATCTTAATCATTTTATCAGCCTTTTCTGCTTGTTTTAAGGCCATTTCTTCGGTAATAGTGATAAAAGCCTTAACCTCCTCATTTTTCTCCTTAATTTTATTCAAAAAAGCCTTCGTTAATTCAACTGAAGTAAAATCTCCATTCTTTAGTCCCTTACTCGCTTCTATTATTGTTAGTTTTGTTAAATCAATCTTCATTATAAAGAATCTTCTTAACTTGCATATAATTATCTTTCTTTCTTGATAAAGCTTTTAATAAGTCTTCAACATCTTTTTCTTTTGCAATGTCTCCTCTAAATACATTTTCATTTTTAGAAAGATTAGCGGTTTCAGTAATGTCTGAAACATCAAGCTCTTGAAGCTTTTTTACGTATTCTAAAATAGAAGAAAATTTTTCTCTGATTTCATCTATTTCTTCATCTTTTATTTCTAAGTATGAAAGTTTGGCAATTTTTCTTATTTCTTCTTCTGATATCATATGTTTAAATATATACCACTCTTTGCTTTTGAGCAAATAATCAAAACAGCTCTTTTGCTTTATTCCAAATAGCATTAATAGTAGCAGGAACCTCTTTTATTGCTTCGCTAAATTCTTTTTTAAATTCTTCTTTTGTTTTTACTCCAATATTTTTTTCTACCCACGGTTCCATATCATTATTAATCCAATTTAAAGTTATGCCCCAATATTCAGATATTTTAGGAACACAATCATTCCAAATATTCTTTACTGAATCTTTATCAAAAGCAAAACAAAATCCTATTGAAAAAAAAGATATTATTAAAACAAGAGAAAAAATTCTTTTAAACATATTATTTTAATTTTTTAATTGCTTGTTCTATTCTCATAATTGTCTTCTCTTTTCCCAAAACAAAAGCTATTTCCATCGGTCCAGCTGAATTATTTTTCCCAGATAGAGCCACTCTTAATGGCCACAATAAATTACCCCTATTTGTAAGCTTATTCGCCTCTTCCATTAGTTCTTTTTCTAAATTTTCTTGATTAAACTCAAGCGCAGTAATAATTTCTTTTGACTTATTTAATGAGTCAATGATTTCTTGATTGCTCATTTCTTTCCATTTTAATAATTCAGCGGAATAATCTAATTCTTTTAAAAAACAAAAATCGATTAATTCTACAATTTCTGAAAGTTTTTTAAGTCTCTCATGATATAGAGCAACCATCTTTTCAATTTCTTCAAGGTGTGTCTCTTCATTAGTTTCAACAACTAAATACTTTTCAACAGCAATTTCTTTGATTAAGTTGGCTTTAATTAAATAAGGAATACATTCTCTGGTCAAGTCGTAAAGAGACTTTTTGCGAATATAGAAACCATTAAGCCAATCCAGCTTATCAACATTAAAAATAGCAGCTGACTTTTGTATTTTTTCTATTGAAAAATCAGCAATCAATTCGTTAAGTGAATAAATTTCTTTTTCTGTTCCTGGATTCCATCCTAGAAAAGCAATGAAATTTAATATCGCCTCTGGTAAATAACCATCATCTTTATAATCAATCAATGACGTTTTGCTAGTTCTCTTAGAAAGTTTCTTTTTATCTGTTCCTAATATTAATGATAGGTGGGCATACTTAGGCTCTTCAAATCCTAAAGCACGAATAATTAAAATCTGCTTAGGAGTATTGGGAATATGGTCTTCCCCACGAATAACATGAGTAATTTCCATTTCAACATCATCGACCGCACAGGTAAAATTAAATAAAGCTGTATCTAAATCTTTAGCTAAAACAAAGTCACCCATCGTTTCTGTGCTCACTTCAATTTCTCCTCTAATTAAATCATTAAAAGAAACCTTAGTGTCGACAGGAGTTCTAAAACGAATAACTGATGGTTTCCCTTCTTTTAAATACTTTTCAACTGTTTCTTTAGGTAAATCTCTACAAGCTCCTCTGTAAACTGGAGATTCACCAATAGACATTAAATATTGTTTTTGGGCCTCTACTTCTTCTTTTGAACAAAAACAATAATAAGCGTGACCATCTTTCAACATTTGTTCTAAATACTTTCTATATATCTTTGTCCTTTCGCTCTGTCTATATGGAGAATGCCCTCCAATGTAATCTAAAGAATTAACAACTGGACCCTCATCCCAATTAATTCCCATCCAATTTAGACCCATTAATAATTCATCTTCCCATTCTTTTTTTGACCTCTCTAAATCAGTATCTTCTATTCTCAAAATAAATGTTCCTTTATTTTTTCTTGCAAAAAGAAAAGGAAATAAAGCAGTTCTAATTGTTCCAATGTGAAGATGTCCAGTTGGAGACGGAGCAAATCTTGTTCTTATTCTTTTTTCTTCTTTTTTAGCTATCATACTTATTCTATGAAATCTAATACATATCTAGCTACAATAACCGCCGCATATGGTTTAGAAAATAATTCTGCTGCTTTTGACATTAATTCTTTGTCTTCTTTGAGAACTTCTTTTAATTTTTCAAAAAAGAAATGAGGAGTAAAATTTCCCTCTTCTAAAACCAAGCAAGCTCCGTTTTTAGCGTAAGAATAGGCATTTCTAACTTGATGATTTTGAGCTGAACCAGGAAGAGGTATTAAAATGCTAGGTTTTTTTAATAAAGCTATTTCAAAAATTGTTCCTGCTCCTGATCTTGCTACCACACATTCAGAAACAGCATATGCAAGAGCTAACTCTCTCTCGTCCAGAAAAAAATATGGATGATAATATTTCAATAATTTTTCATCAATCATTGCCATGGCTTCATTTTTTACTCTTTTGTAGCCTGTCATCCCCGTCTGATGAATAATTTCAAAATCCTGAAGTACATCAACTAAAACGCCCAAAATAACTTCATTTATTTTTTCGCTTCCCTGCGATCCCCCCAAAATCAACACTACTGGTTTTTCACCTATCAAATTGAATTTAACTTTAGCCTCTTCTTTATTCCCAAGAACTAAAGTGCTCCTTACGGGATTACCACTTTCAATCATTTTGTCTTTAGGAAAATCTTCAATTTCTGAGGCAGGAAAAGAAACAAATATTTTTTCTGAAAGTTTACCTCCTATTTTATTAGCTAAGCCACCCACAACATCCGATTCGTGCATAAAAATTGGAATTCTTAAAATAAATCCCGCAATAACAACAGGAATAGAACCAAATCCTCCCTTGCTTACAATAACATCGGGAGCTATAAAAAACATTATTATAAAAGCCTGAAAAATTCCAAAAGGAATACCGATAAATAAATCAAACAGATTAGAAAAAAAAGACTTAATAGAAAAATACCTTCTTAGTTTTCCAGAAGAAATATAATGTGCTTCAATCTTTGCTTGGGGTAAAAAGGTCTTAGAAGTAAAATCAGATGGCCCAATATATTCCAATTTAAAATTAGAACCTCTTTTCCTCATTTCTTCAGCAATAGCAATAATGGGAAAAATGTGTCCACCTGTCCCTCCGCCTGTAAATAATATTCTTTTCATACATTAAATATATCATTTTTGGACTTTTTAACAAGTGCCTGTCTATTCTAATTTTAGCTATTTTATTTTTTATTCAATTGTCCTAAAATTTGATTTATAAAATCTAAAACTTCTTTGGGACTACAATCACGTTTAAATATGAAAGCAAACGCTCCCATTTCTTTATATCTTTTACGATCTTGAGGAGTGTCAAGGTTGCTAAAGACTATAACTGGAATATCTTTAGTTTTTGAATTGCTTTTAACTTTCTTCAAATAATCATATCCTTGTTCCGCCACAGCATTTCCTGACTTTGGAATAATTATATCTAATAATATAATATCTGGTTTTTCTAATTCAGTCATCTTTAAAGCTTCCTGTATATCAAAAGTTGTTATAAATTTATATCCATTTTTTTCAAAAATATAATGATACATATCTATTAATGCTTTTTCGTCATCGATAAAAAGTATCTTGTTCATATTTTTAAAATATTTCTATTTTATTTGGCTTACTAACCAATTCTTCTTCAACCTTTGTTTTGTCTTCATGTATTGGAATCGTAAAGCTAAAAGTAGTTCCTTTATTTTCTCCTTCACTGTAAAAAGACAATTCTCCTCCATTTCCCTCAACAATCTTTTTAGCAATATATAATCCGATTCCTGACCCATTAGGGTTCATTTTTAAAGCGTTAGCTCCTCTTGAAAACTTCTGGAAAACTTTATTACGGTCTTCTTCGGATATTCCAGATCCAGTATCTTTTACGTTTATCTTTAAAAAATTATCATCTAGTTCATAAGAAACCGTGATTTTGCCTTCGTATGTATAATTGACAGCGTTGTCTAAAAGATTAGAAATAACATGGGTTATTTTTTGGAAATCACACCAAACTTCAGGAATTTCAAAATTAGGCTTTTCAATTTCTAATTTTAATTTTCTGTCTTTAGCATTTTTCAGTTTCCTCTTTTCCTTTACCATATTGTCTATCAAAGCCGCAATATCGGTTTTTTGCGGCTCCATTTTCATCTTCTCTCCCTCTAGTTTGTAAGCATCCCAAAAAGCAGATACGGTGTTAATAATCCTATCTAATCCAGTTTCAATAACAGGAAGAGCTTTCTCTGGCGTATAATCGCCATCTTTCATCATTGAAAAATAGCCTCTCATTATTGATAACGGGGTATTCAATTGATGATTAACTACTCTTAGAAAATCAGATTTCATATTGAGCAACTCTTGCAAATATTCATTTTTTGTTTCAATGTCTTTTGTTTGTTCATCAACTTTATTTTTTAATGTCTCTCCAAACTCTTGAATTTGTTTGTATTGTCTAGCATTTTCTATCGCAACACCAGCTTGTTTTGATAAAATATCCAACAGCCTTAAATCTTCATTAGTATAAGCATCACCAGAAATCTTTGATCCGAGAACAATAATACCGATTAATTTTTTATTAGCCATAAGAGGCAGACACAATGCAGCTTCTATTTTTTCCATGTGGTCATAGAGTCTAAGAAAACTTTTTTTGTTTTTTTCATCCATTTCACTAGAAAGCATTATTAATTCATCGCTTACTAATGGTTTTTGAATTTTTGTAAGATACTTAGTTAAAAAATTGTCCTGCACTAAAGAAATTCCATTTTTTTCGTTAAATCCAATAACCTTAGCAATTTGATATTTTATCGGTAATGTTTCTTTATTTACCAACAAAACACCAGCCCTATCTAGTTGCATGGTGTTTTTAATAGTATCTACTATTAACCCAACAATCTTATCCAAATCAATGTAATTATTTAATTCGTCAATTAATTTATTTATTGTTTCCTGATAATTATATAATGAAACAAAAAGATATTTATTGGCAAAAACTCTTACTCCCCTATCTACAGCATAAAAAAACCAAGCAAATAATGGAGCCAATATAATACCAAAAGCATATGAAGCACCATTAAAAACCCCGCCAAAAGTATATCCATAAAAACCAATAATAGCGTAAAAAGCAATATAGGTAAAAACAGCAACTACGAAATAAATAAATATTTTCTGAATAACAATTCTAATATCCATTAAACGATATCTGATCATGGCATAAAATAAAATAAAAACATAAAGAGAGGTAACGATGTTTCCAAATGGTAATATTTTTACATCATACCAAAGGAAAAAATTAGTTGCTCCACCCAAAAAACCAATAATGGTTCCCGTTATTATATATTTTATTTGATATTGCCTAAGACTATTTGAGCGTGAATAACTTCTGATTAGTTCAATTAATCCATAACCCACCAATCCTCCATATGCAACTAAAAGGTATACTGTATAGAGCCAACCAGCTTTAGGCCAAAAATTGAAAACCAATATTTTTTCTACATCTTTTATGAATATTGGAGAAAAAGAAAAAACTAGAAATACAAAAGTTATTGCATAGCCAAACCATAAAACTATTTTAGCTTTGAGTTCTTTAATCTCTAAAAACGATAAAACCCAGTGCAAATAAAACACGGGAATAAATATTGAACCAACAGAAAGCAATCTTGTATAGAGTAAAGCGGTATTATAATCAGTTGATATCTGCCATAAAAAATAAAAAATTGACCAAAAGAATACGGCCCCACTTAATAAAACGAATGTATAGTTAGTTATATTTTTACGATTTTTGAAAAATATCAAAGACCCGAGCGTTAAACTCGTAATGGCATTAATTAAAGCTGCTACGGCATAAAAAGTCATATCTCTTTAATTTTATAAAATAACACCTTTACCATTTTTACTTATTGTTTAATTTTTCTTAGCGATTAATAACTCGTGAACTTTCAACGGTTCATAAATTAATCGATAATCTTTAAATCCTGATTTTTCGGCAATATCACTCAAATCTTTTGGATTACGGTAGACCATTGGCCAGTTTATAACCCATTTCAAGAAATGTTGCTCTATATTCGGACAGATATTACAGGTTATCAAATAACCATTTAACTCTAATATCGATCTAATTTTAGTTAATAAAGAAATAGCTTCTTCTTGGCTAATATAATCTAAAAATCCCATCATTTCAACTATTTGCGGTTTAAATTCACGAGATGATTCAATTACGTCGTATATGCTTCCTTTGTGCATTTCTATCTGGTTTTCTACTCCATAATGCTTAGCTAGGTTTTTAGCTCTTTCAAGAGCGTCACCATCTATATCTACAAATTTTGCTTTAATGATTTTATTTTTAGCTTTAGCTTCAGCTATAATTTCAATTACTGATTCTGCTGAACCGCAAGCTAACGATACAAGCCTTATCTCTCCACCGTCATCTACTTTTAAAATAGCTTTTCTTAGTTCGTCTTTAATAAGCTTAAGCCTATTACGAAGACCCTGACAGTTCAATCCAAACCAATAAAACTCATCGATAGCACCCCTGAAAGTCCATTTTTGAGTAAATGGATGATTGTATACTATATCCATTGCCCTCCAGGTTGTTGCATAATCTTTTACTTTTCTACTTTCCTTTCCTAATCCATCAAAGAAAATAGAATTTGTTTTTGGCAAACCAAGTCCAAGTATTTTATAAACCCATTTCTTAATCATCACATAGATAGTAATGAGCCACATGAATGGCAGAGATAAAACATAAGGCCATGAACAATTTTCATATCTATCACACCTAACTGGAAGATTTGGTTTTTTGACAATTTCTATTTCTGAAACTTTAGGAACAGTTGCGATCTCTATCTTAACGGAATCTTTATTATGCATATATCGGTCTTTTAATTTTTATATAAAACTATTATAACAATTTAGCGTTTCTTTGTAAAACAAAAATTAATTCTTAACGTATTTAGAAATATTTAACAAAAATCCACAAGCTATTAATTCTATTATTAAATGAGAACCACCATAACTAATAAATGGTAAAGGAATCCCTGTTAAAGGAACTACCCCTATCATTGCTCCAATATTAAGTAAGGTTTGGATTATAAACCACGATCCAATGCCAATTGCCATTAATCTTAAATATTCGTCATTAAGTTTTTTTCCTAAAGAAGAAGAAGCAACAAAAAAAGCAAAAAATAAAGCAATTAAAACAGCGCAACCAATAAAACCAGTTTCTTCGGCAAAAATAGCAAAGATAGAATCAGAAATTGATTGAGGAACAAAACCAAATTTTTGGACACTTAATCCTAAACCAGAACCAGTTATCCCCCCCGAACCAACCGAGATCAAAGCCTGGTTAATATGATATCCTGCTCCTAATGTATCATTTTCTGGATGGAGAAAAGATGTAATTCTTTGCAATCTATAGGGTTCAGAAATTATTAAACCGATAAATCCTAAAATTGCACTAAAACCAATTATTAATGTTTGCTTAAATGGAGTTCTTGAACAGAAAAACATTATCATCATGGTGGAAAAAAGAACAATTAAGGTTCCCATATCTTTTTGAAAAAATAAAACTCCACAAACTAAAATCAAAAGAATAATAAAAGCAGTAAACTTATTTCTCGCCTTCTCACTATTCAATATAACGGCCAAGTAGATTATACAGGCTAACTTCATTAACTCTGATGGTTGAATGCTCGTAAAACCCAAATTAAGCCATCTAGTGGCACCCAATTGAGTTGTGCTTAGTCCTGGAACAAAAACTAAAAGCGTTAAAATGAAAGAAACGATAAAAATAAGAAAACTCCATTTTTTAATTCCGTATAGAGGAATCTTAAAAGCAACAAAAGCCAGAATCAATCCTGGCAATAATCCCCACAATAATTGGTGAAATAAATAAAAATTGGGATTGTTAGTTAATTTTAAAGACAAAGGAGTCGAAGAGGTAGCCAAAGCTAAAATTCCCATCACAATCAAAAGGATTATTATCACCAAAAGACTTAAATCAAATTTCTTTTTTTCTTTTATCATTTAAAGTCTTTAATGTATTTTTTAAATAAATCTCCTCTTTCTTTGTAATCTCTAAATATTCCGAAACTAGGCGAAGCAGGAGATAAAAGACATATCTTATTCTTAGATGTTATTTGAAAACATTTATTGACCACATCTTTCATGTTATCGAAAATAAAATGTCTTACCTTTTTTTTCTTTTTTTTAATTTCTTTCAAAATCTTTTCTCCTGAACCAGGAAGTAAAATTAAATTCTTAACATTACTTTTGATAATCCTATCAGCTAATTTATCAAATTTAATTCCCCGATCAAAACCTCCAACAATTAAAGTCTCAACATCATATCCCAAAGAATCTAAAGCAAAAATTGTTGCTTCAGGAATTGTAGCAATCGAATCGTCATAGAATCTAATTCCCTTCTTTTCACAAACAAACTCTAATCTATGTTCTGGTCTTTTAAACTTTTTAAAAGCCTTGATAATTTTTTCTTCTTTAATTTTTAATATTTTCGCTACGTTTAAAACTGCTATCAAATTATCAATATGAGTAATCTCTAAAAATCCTTGATTGTCTTTTAAAAATTTAGAAAAATCAATTGGGTTAATTTCAATCTTTTTTGATTTAGCTTTAGCAGACAAATCTTTTATTTCCTTAATCTTAGAATTAAAAATAAAATAATCGTTTTTCTTCTGGTATTTAACAATATTTGTTTTTGCTAAAAAGTATTCTTTAAAATTCTTATAATAATCTAAGTGCTCAGGATAGATATTTAAAAATACTGCTATATGTGGACTTGCTTCTAGGTTCTGCAACTGATGAGAAGATAATTCATAGACAAAAATATCATTCTTTTTAGCACTCAAAAGAAATGATAATGATGGAGTTTCAATATTTCCCACTAGATAAGCTTTGAATCCTGCCTCCTTTAAAACTGAATATATTAAGGAAGAGGTGGTACTTTTGCCTTTGGTTCCAGTTACTCCGATAATCATCCCTGGACAATTATCAAAAAATAATTCTGTCTGTCCCGTTACTTTAGTTTTTTTACTTAGATATTTCTTGATACTAGATAACGATATTCCTGGAGATTTTAAAATAATATCAAAACCTTTAATACTTTTTAAATAATCATCTCCCAAAAATAATTCAATATTTTTATCATTCAATAATTTCCTTGTTTTCAAATCCATTTCTTCACACTTTTTCTTATCCGCAACAAATAATTTCTTTTTAGGAAACTTTTTCCTTAGAAAAACAAAAGAATCGGCACCTTCCCTGCCTATTCCTAAAATTAAAACCTTTTTCTTTTCTAAAGAGTTAATTTTCATTAGATATAATTTAACATATTTAAAGTATAAAAAAAAGACCTGTTTGTTATTTTATTGCGATCTGAATTGTTTCATAGTCTACGATCTCATCAAAGTACTCGAGACAAGGACGATGATCGAATAATCTATGACCGCAAGTAAAATGACGAACCCGGTCCGTCTCTACTGGACAAGCTGATTTTACTGATACCTTTTTGTCTTTTGTGGCAACAAGGTAGTAATAAAAATCATTCTTTGGAAGACCAATCTTCTTCAAAAATGAGCTTCCCGGTAGCATTTGCCGAATGCACGGCACCATGAATAGTGGCGCGTATCTCCAACTACATCCAAGATGAGGACCTCCGGCAAGAATAACAGTCGGACTTCCTTTTATGCCAATCTTTTCGATGGCATATCTACCAACAAGATTCCCCATGCTGTACAGAATGAGAAAATCTTCATTAGTAAGAGTCTTGATTGTTGAATAAGCTTGTTCGGCAAATCTTTCAATTGTCTGCGCATGCCATAATCTTTTGGCAATTCCTTTATAGGGCATATGCTCTACAGGAACCACCTCAAGATTTAACTCTTCGAGTTTGGCAAAAAGCTTTCCGGCGACATCTTCAATGTTTCTTCCAGAAAAACCCTCTATAACAACAGCCTTTCTTTTTGTCATTTAAACCACAACTGACTCCCAAAAAAATTTCAATGTATATTAATACTATACAATGTTATTGTCTATATGTCAAATACAATTATCCCCGTATTTCCAACCTAGAGACCTGTTTGATCTTTAAAATACTCCGGAATAAAGTTCTTTTTATTCCAATAATCCATTACCTCTAAAGACATAGTCTCCCAGTCTTTGTGTTTGGGTAAAATTTCTTTTTCAAAATATTTCAACAAGGTTGGTCTCTCAGGATTTTTTTTGTATGCCAAATACATTGCAACCAAGGCTTCTTTTCTAGTTCCCACACATTCAAAAGGCTTAACCTCCTTTTCCCCTATTAATTCTTTTAAGATTGGTATTAATTCTTTTTTTCCAAACAAATCTTCATTGAAGATAGAAAGTAATTCTTCTTCGGGAAGAAAAGGATAAAGAATCATATAGACAAACAAGCATTTAGAACACTCACCGCACCACTTCCCTGTTTTCTTTTTTGTTCCTGAATATGTTTTCTGCGATTCATTGCAACTCAAAAATATTGGAAAGTAATTCTTCATATATGAAAAGATGCGAGCAATCTGCAACTCATACATTAGTCTTAAAATGCTGAAATACTCCAAACTCTCAACTAAATAATCAGAATAATATTTCCTGAATTTCTTTTCAAAATCATAAGTTTTAGAATACTGATGATTTATCTCTCGTCCCAGCCATTTAACATTTCCTTCATTAGAACTATCTTCATTGGAAAAAACAATATACTTTTTATTAAATAAAACAGAAACTAAAACAGTCAAAAAGGACAAATAAGCTATAAAAGGAGTGTGTCCATTCAAATATCCCTGCCTATTTAATTCCAATAGTCTGTCTTCAATCTTTCTTTCGCAAACGATCATCTTGCTATACCCAGAAGCCTTAAACATTTCTTGAATATTAGAATTAGGATTCAACGCAAAACAATCAACTTCTTTTTTAAATTTCTTCATTAATTCTAAAGTTACCGCTGAATCTTTACCTCCCCCAATCGGAATCAAAATTCCATTCTTAGTTACCTTTCCTTTTTTGGTTAAAAGTTTTCCCTCGGAAACAATTTCTATAAAATCAGGAACAGTAAAATCAATTTTGTTTTCATAGAAAAACTGACCCATTCCATTTAATAAAATATCCTTAAACCAATCAATCTGCTTTTTGTCTAACTTACCAGCTTTAACAATTATCTTTTTTGAACAAGTTGCTTTCCAATAGGAAAACATTTCAATCATTCCCAAATTGAAAACTAAATTATCCAAAACATGCTTATCAATCTTCCTCACTGAAATATCTTTAATAACAACTGACGGATTAAATTCTATTTCTCCATTCTTAAAACAAAAAGAAAGGTGAAAATCATTTCCCCTTAATTCCCAAGCATAACTTTCGTATACGAATTCTGGATATTTTTTTCTTAATTCTTTAAATGTCATTTTAATAATTGAATTGAAACTCCTAATACTGCACAAATAATACTAATAATCCAAAACCTCATCGTAATTTGATAAGATTTCCAGCCAATTGCTTCCAAATGATGATGGATCGGCGTTGATTGCCAAATCTTTTTTCCTCTAAATTTTTTAGAAAGTAGCTGAATAATAACTGAACCCGTTTCAATCACTAATACTCCACAAATAATTGGCAAAACAGCTACCGAATCAGTCAAAAAAGCAATCGCCGTCAAAGTCATAGCTAATCCTAAAATTCCAGTTTCACCCATATAGAATTTAGCCGGAGGAATATTAAACCATAAAAAAGCAAATAAAGTCCCGAGAATCACCATACAAAAGGCTGATAAATCAACTAAACCTTCAGAGAATGCAATAACGGCAAAAGCTCCAAAAATAGAGCTATAAACTCCTCCAGCTAATCCATCTAATCCATCAACTACTCCCGAAGCCCAAGAAGCCAAACTGACAATAACGTACAAAAGAATAAAATAAACACCAATATGCCAATCAAATCCATGCGGAAAATCTCCCAATAAAGGAATATGTATAAAGTCCCATCCTAGCTTATAATACATCCAAGATCCTCCCACTAAACCAATAATAGTTACTAACAATAATCTTGTCTTAAATTTTAATCCCCCACCAATATACTTTCCTTTTCCGTAAACAACAGAGATATCATCTATTAATCCAATCAAAGAGGCAGTAACTAAAGCAAATAAAGGAATCCAAGTTTCTTCACGAGACAAAAAATTAAATTTATCTATCCACCAAACATCAAAAATTTTACCAGCTAAAAAAACAATTCCTAACAATATTAATACTGTTGCCCAAATGATTATTCCACCCCCACGAGGAGTATTTACTTCTTTTTCCTTGTGAAAAGCTAAAAAAACTGATGCCTCTTGTCCATCAATTGTTTTTTCTCTCGGTTTCTTTTTCCAAAATTCTATTTTGTATAAAAAAGTAATCAAAAATCCAGCTACGATTACGGCAATAATCGAAGCCGTGAAAGCTAGAGACATTATTTTTATCGCATTAAAAGTAAATAAAGACATAGTTTACCAAATAAATGAAGTATGAAGCCATTCTTCTAATTTTCTAGCTTCTTTAAACCTATCATCTGCCCCAGTAATTACATTAATAATGTAACCCGAATTAACAGCTGAATAGTTGTTCAATATTAATATAATACACCCGTTAGCCTCTTTTGTATATCCTGTTTTACCCCAAAGATATCCTGCATTTTCTTTCAAAAGAATATTGGTGTTTTCTAAGTTATGAACAACTCCGCTACTACTAACAATCTTTTTTTCCGATAAAGATAATATTTGAGGTATCAAAGATTGATTCTTGAGAATATATACGACTAATTTCTCTAAATCTTCCGGGGTTGAAACATTGGTTTCTAATAATTCCTTCGCTGAATCATCAGTAAAGATATCTAGTCCGGTTGGATTATAAAATCTGGTATTTGTCATACCTATCTCACTGGCTTTTTTATTCATTCTGTAAATAAATTCTGTACGACCCATTTTTTCAGCTAAAGCCTCAGCCCCATCATTACTTGATTCAATCAAGGTAACATATAATAAATCTCTAACTGTTATTTTTTCATTAACCTTTAATCCCCCCATAGTCCCATTAGTTGAAACAGCAAAAGAACTGATATCTACTAAATCATCTAAATTATAATTCTCTAAAGAAACAACCGCGGTCATTAATTTAGTTAAAGAAGCTATTGGTATCACTTCGCTACTCTTCTTTTCTGCTAAAACAATTTCTTTGTTTTCATCTAAATTAAAAAAAACTGACAAAAAATTATTGGAATTCAAATACAAATCAGCAATCTTTTCTTTACTTAATGGTCTCAATAAAGAACTATCGGTTTGTTTTAAAAAAAACAAATTAGACGTTTTGTTCAAAACATCTTTAGAATAATAATTGATTATAAAAAACAATAAAAATAGAAAAAAAAGACTTAATAAAAAGAATATATTTTCTCTCTTCATGCACTTTAAGGAATTAATCTTTTAACGTCTCTAGGGAATAAAATGGCTTCTTTTATACTTTCTAAATTTAACATCTGTTTTATAATTCTTTCTGAGCCCATTCCCCATCCTCCGTGCGGAGGAATAGCATATTTAAAAACATCTAAATAAAATTCCATTCCTTTGGGCTTAATGCCCTTCTTCTTCATATTAGCCATCAAATCCTCGTATTTGTGTATTCTCTGCCCTCCTGTCGCAATTTCAAGTCCCTTATAAAGTAAATCGAAACCGCAAGTCTCTTCTGGATTTATTGGGTCAGGCATAGTATAAAAAGGTCGATCGCTCCAAGGATAGTGAGTTATAAAAATAAAATCTGAATTGAATTTTTCTTTAGCATACTTCCCTGCCAATTCTTCGCCTTTAGGATCAATATCTGTTCCTTCGGAAACTTCATGCCCGTATTCTTCTTTAATTATCTTCTTGATTTCTGAAAGTTTAATACAAGGAATTTCATCAGGAACTTTTGACAATTCAATATTGTATAAATCTAAATAAGGCTTTCCTTCTTTTTCTAATTCCAAAAACATTTGTTTTAAAACTTTATTCAATGTTTTTGCAACATCGTAAAAGTTGGAAATGAAACCCATTTCAGCATCAAGTCCGATATATTCATTAACGTGTCTGGTTGTAAAGTGAGGCTCAGCTCTAAAGACAGAACCAACCTCAAAAACTCTTTCTAGTACTCCAACCATGATTTGTTTATAAAATTGAGGACTTTGAGCCAATGTTGCTTCTTTATCAAAATACTTTACTTTAAAAAAATTAGCACCTCCTTCGGTGGCTGTTCCTAATATTTTTGGAGTTTTAATTTCGGTAAAGTCGTCTTCTCTCATCACTCTCTCATAACTCTTTAATAAAAGATCATATAATTTAAAAATAGCTTGAACTTTAGGGTGCCTTAATGACAAGGGACGATAGTCTAATAGTGTTGTTAAGTTTAAATTAATATCTTCTTTACTCAAGTCAATTGGTAAATCTTCAATGTTTTCAGAAACAACTTCTAATTTTTCTCCTTTAATTTCAAATCCACTCTTAGCTCTAACATCTTTTTTAACTAACCCTGTAATTACAACCGCATCTCCTGTTTTAACTTCAATGCTTTTATCAACAACAACCTGTATTGTTCCAGTGTAATCTTGAACTATTAAAAATACTATATTCCCTAGATTTCTAATATTAAAAACTCGGCCCTTAATCACCGCCTGTTTATTCTCGTATTCAGATATTTTTCCTATTAAAGCTCTTTCCATGTTTATTTATTTAATTTTTCTTCTAATTCTCTTATTCTATCCTTTAATTCAACCATTTTATTTTCTCTATTTACAAAAACATCGCTAAACTGCTCTAATTCAACTAACTTTTCTTCTAACTGCTTGGTTTTTCTTTCTAATTCCCTAGTTCTATCACTTACTACTTTTTCCAAACTATCGTTTAGTCCTTGCAATTCGCGCGTTCTTTCTTTTACTCTTCTTTCCAAGATAATATTAGCCTCTTCAGATGATTCTTTCGCTTCTCTTAATTGAGCATTGGTCTTTTCTAACTCCTTAGTCCTATCTTCTATTGTTTCTTTAAAAATAATCTTCTCCTCATTTAATTGATGAGTATACTTTAAAGTAAGGAAAGACAAAACACAAATTAAAATAAAAATAACAGACTTTTCAATAAAAGTTACCTCTAAATCTGGAAAAATTAACAATGATGAAAGTAAGGTCAAAAGTGTTGCTACTAATATATCGGTTGTAATCATTGAAGCTAGAGGATTCTTTTCTATCAGGACATATGCCATTATAAGAGCATAAATAGGAATAGTCAAATAAAATAAAGGATAGATATTAATTCCATAAATGGGAAGAAAGTCAATAAAAACAAGGCCAAAAATAGCAATCCCTAAAAGAAGATAGAGAATCGTGTCTTTTTTAATGCTTTCATCGGTTCTATCTTGCCAAGCCTTAAAAAGATTATACAAGGACATCGACAACAAGAAAATTATAAAAAAAGAAAAGGCGTAATGGATAATACTCGCTATACTCCAATTACCCCATTTGTAAAAAAATACTCCATTAATAACTGAATTAACATCGACTACAAAGATTAAAAATAAAGAAAATGCATAAGAGAAATACAATATAATCTTCTGACTTTTTATTTTACAAAATTCAATTGTAAAATGATACAAAAAAGTTGGAATTAAAAATACAGCCAAAACAAATACTTTATTTAATAATACGCTTTGATTTACTATACCCCAAGCATTTCCCTGCCAAACAATAAAAGTTCCGAAAGCCCACATAAATTGAGCTAAACTCATAAGGAAGAATAAAAAATTTACTTTTCCTCTATTTTTAAAAAATATAAAAGTTCCAACTAATAAAATAAAAATACTACTTGGAATAATTAAATATATTGAAAGTGGTGTGTCTATCATTGATTTAACAATTCTTTTATTCTTGTTACTATTTCCTTGGGATCGTGATTAGATTTTATTAAATAATCCTTAGCTCCATTTTCGAAAGCCTGAGCTCTAGTCTGATTATCATCAAAATTAGTAAGGACTAAGACGGGAATTAATTTTAAATTATCTATCTTTTTAATTTTAATTAAATAATTGACTCCGCTTTCTTTGGGTAGAAGCATATCTAAAACAACTAAGTCTGGTATTTGCTTTTTTGCCAATTCAATAGCTTCATCAACCTCAATTGCTGAAATAACTTCAAATCCCTCTTTGCTAAGTTTGAACTTATACATGTCAGAAAGAATTTTCTCGTCCTCAATAATAAGAATCCTTTTCATTTTTTTCTTTTTTACCTTTTATAAAATAAAAAGAAGATTACTCTTCTTTGTCTCCACCTAAAACACACCATAAAATAAGTGTAATAACAGATAAAACTATAAATATTGTCCAAAGTGTTTCCATATACATATATTATACTTGATATGGCATTATTTTCAAGAGAAAACTACTTATTTATTAATTTAATAACTTCTCCGTGTATAATTTTATTTGTTGCAATTATTTCTGGATTAAAAATATTCCATTTGTTTCCTTTAGCATCAGTGATTACCCCACCGGCTTTTTCTATTATTAAAACCACAGCAGTAACATCCCAAGGCTTAACTCCAGAATGAATATAGGCATCTATTTTTCCTTCCGCAAGGCTCGCTAAATCAGATGAAGCACTACCCAGTGATTTGATTTGTCTAAAAGAAGCATTAATATTGTTTAACCATTTAACAACATCTTTTCTTTTTTCTAAGTCCCAAGACCAATCACAAGCAATCGTTGCTTCTTTTAACTTACTAATAGAAGAAACAGAAATAGGTTTCTTATTTAAAAATGCTCCGTCTTCGTCTATTTGAGCAGAATACAATTTATCTGAGATAGGAAGATAAACAACTCCTAATACTGGCTGACCTTTACTTACTAATGCTATTGAAATAGCAAAATTAGAATTTTTTCTGGAAAAATTAGTTGTCCCGTCTAAGGGATCTATAACCCAAAGATTATCTTTATTTTTGAATAAAACATAATCATTCGGAGCAGTTTCTTCTGTTAAAAATTCTATTTGCGGATATATTTCTTTTAATTTCTTAATCAAAAAAGAATCCACTTCCCTATCTGCTTCGGTGGTAAAATCAACTCCTTCTTTTTGATAAGAAACTAAATCATTAGAATAGAAATATTTTTTAAGGATTTCTCCTGCTTCTAATATGACGCTGATAAGATTTTCTTTAATACTATTTAATTCCATATTAAGAACAAATTCTATTCTTATCCTTAAAGTCCTGACTTAAATCATAGATGTTCCCTGCTCCCATAAATATTATTACTTCTCCTCCTTTAAGTTTATCAAATAATTCTTCATTAGAAGTATAGATGGCATTCGGCACAGCAGCTGCTAATTTCTCTGAACTAACCTTTTCTTTTAAATCACCTCCTTCCCTTCCTGCTACATCATAAATGTCAATCAAGAACAGCTTATCAACTAGTTTTGTATTAATGATTTCTTTGAAAACTTTAACAAAATCATCGAATAGTAAAAAGGTTCTCTGATATTGATGCGGTTGAAAAACACAATAGATAATTTTATTCGGATATTTCTGTCTCGCTCCTTTTAGGGTCGCTAGTATCTCTGTTGGATGGTGTCCATAGTCATCAATCAAAACAAAACCAGGAAACTGTGTTTCTTCAAATCTCCTCCACGCACCCATATATTTAGATAAAGCACTAAAAGATATTTCGTCTGGTATTTTTAATATTCTAGCTACCTTTAGAGCCGCTAAAGCATCTAATATATTGTGATCGCCTGGAATCTTGATTATTTCTCTTAATTTTCTGACACATCTTTCTTCCTTTAAAGAAAATTCAATTGTATTTTTATCAAATTGTATTTCCGTTTCTTTTTGCTTAACTAAAATACCATTATCACCCAAGTGAGAAACAAATTCATTAAAAGCTTTTTTAATATTCTCTATATTCGTATAGTAATCAAGATGGTCTTCTTCAATATTTAATACAACGGCTATCTTTGGCCAATAGTTTAAAAAAGATTCTTCGTGCTCGCAAGCCTCTATTACTAAATAATTAGATTTGCCCATTCTGAAATTAGAATCTCCAAATTCTTTCAATTTAGTTCCGACAACAACAGTCGGATCAAATCCGGCTTCAATCAAAATTAACGCAATCATTGCGGTCGTAGTGCTTTTTCCATGAGTTCCAGAAACAGCGATGGTAAAATAATTTTTAGTTAATTCTCCTAGGGCTTGAGGATAGCTTAAAATCTTAATCCCTTTTAATTCCGCCTCAACTATTTCTGGATTGCTTTCTTTTACAGCTGGACTATGAATAACCAAATCATACTCTTTGATATTTTCTGCTACGTTGGGACCAATAACAATCTTTGCTCCTTTTTTGATAAGGTCATCGGTAATTGAAGACGAAGCAACGTCAGAACCAGAAACCTCGTTTCCTTTTTCCAAATAGTATTGTGCTAATGCAGAAACTCCTATTCCTCCGATGCCAATAAAATGTATTTTCATATTATTTTAATGGAATTGATTTTAATATTGCATAATCAGCTCCTCCTCTTCCTAAATTACTTTCCATAATCTCAATTGAATTTACAGGAAAAGACAAGGAAATGTCTTTAAAAATATCTGGTCTCTCTTCTGGTTCGATTCTATTAAACTGCCACTGGATTACTTTGCCCAAAGTGATGTGTGGAGTAAATCCATTTTCTGGCTTTCTAACATTAAATAATTCTTTTTCTAAATCGGCTTGTAAATTTTCCAATTCTATTGATTTTTCTCCTCTTGCCCAAATCATTTTCGGAGAATCTTCTTTGGGTCCATAAGAAATACTCTTTAAGTCAACCACGAAAGAACCATGATTTTCAGCTATCTTTTCAATTGTATTAAACATCGGAACCAATTCCTCTATTTCAATATATCCTATAAAAAACAAAGTAATATGTAGATTGTACTTCTTACTCCATTTAATCGGACAAAAATCGTTAAAATTAGTAAAAGAATGGGCAAGCTCTTCTTGATATTCTACAAGCTTATTTTTAACTTTTTCTGGTAATCCGATACTGATGAATATTCTCTTTTGCATATTTAAAGAATATCACTTTATGCATTAGTGGGCAATATATAAAAAAAGAAGGAGAAATCTCAAGATTTCTCCGACGGAAACGATTAAGAACTTCTTGATTCGGGAAAGTGAATCGAACATGATCTCCACAGAATGAAATTTCCACTCTGTTGTCTCTGAGACACCGCTCTTCGTCTTTAGACATTTTTTGATACATGCCCAAAGGAAAATTATCTACTACGAGATCAGGAGGAAGCAAGCTGACTCACCTCCTTAAGTGTTTCGGAAGAGATACTCTTTCCGAGTAATGTGATTAATCTTTCTTGCTGATCAGCAGTCGTGCAACAAACCTCAATACGTTTGTACCGATGTTTGATTTGATTCCTTCCTATTTCAATGAAAAGGGGGTCATCCTTCAGTGCTCGAAATGCCCAATCTGGATAAACCAGCTTGGAGAAAGTTCCTTTCTTTTTTTCTTGATCTCTTGTCATCAAACGATCTCCCAAGAATGTTTGAAAATAACTGTTATAAAAGCATCGTATCTAAATTTAAACTCTTTGTCAAAATAAGTATATTGTGTATAATAAAACCATGAAAATAGATTTACACTGCCATACTAAATATTCCTACGATGCTTCTTCGAGTTTAGAAAAAATAATCACCTATGCTAAAGAAGTCGGCCTTGATGGAATAGCGATTACCGACCATGAAAACACTAAAGGCTGGGCCGAAGCAATCAAACTAGGAAAAAAACACAATTTCCTTATTATTCTTGGAGAAGAAATGAAAACAACCAAAGGAGATGTTTTGGGATTATTCTTAAAACAACAAATTGACGGATACAAAAAAGACCCAAGATGGGTCATGGAAGAGATAAAGAAGCAAGGAGGATTAGTAATTATTCCCCATCCTTTTCATGGAGCTGAAGGATTCAAAGACGATATTACTAAATATCTTGATTTGGTTGATGCGATTGAAGTCTTCAACGGAAGAAAGCCAGGAACTAGTCCTGACACCAAAGCAATGGAATTTGCAAAACAATACAATCTAGGAATGACTGCTGGCGGTGATTCCCATTATTATAAAGCTATTGGCTATACATACACTGAATTCAATGGAACCACAGAAGAAGATTTAAAGCAATCTATATTAAATAAGCAAACAAAAATCAATGGGAAAAAATCTCCATTGATTTATATCATTACTCCTTTACTATCTAAAATAGGAATTCTAAAAAAATAGACGTAACCCTGTGCGGATTACGTCATTTATTTACCTTGAATCATTTAATTATCGAAAAAGTCGATAACGTCTTTTAAGGAAGAAAATATTCCATCGGCCTTGGAAAAGTTTTGTTTGACTGAATACTCGTTCGGAATAGCGAAACAATGTATTCCAGCACCCTTTGCTGCTTCTAACCCGTACTCAGTATCTTCAATTGCCCAGCATTGATCAGGCCTAAGCCCGAGCTTCTCTGTGGCAAGAATATATGTATCTGGCCAAGGCTTACTTCTTGCAACATCATTGCCAGCTACGAAGTTTGGGAAATACTTTAAGAAGTCGTTCATCATTAATTTCATTGCGACTTCTTCCCTGTCTCCGCCCGAACAAAGCATCACCCTGAACTGATGGTTAGCAATAAAGTGCTCGACTATCTCCCGAGCATATGGCAGTAGAGGCATAGCTTTTTCGCTAAACCATTTTTCGAGTAGCTTTTTCTTTTTCTCCCAGAGATATCCTATCTCAACATTGAGATTGAAATCCCTGATCAATTCCTGATCGATTTGTTTACCGCTTTTACCAGCGTATCCGAAATAAATTTCCTTGGTGAGTTCAATACCAAACTCTCGTAGTGGTATAACCCATCCTTGCCATTGGTAATACTCACTGTCAAAGAGCACACCATCAAGGTCAACGATAAGACCAATAATGTCTTCTTTCATCATGATTCTCCTTTTCAAACAACAATAATGTTCTGATTACAATTAATCATTAAACCAGAATAAGACTAATATAAACAATTATAGTGTTTTGTCAAACTACTAACCCTTGACATTTTACCAAATATTATTATAATAAATGTAGGAGGAATGTTATGGATCGTTCAGATGCTATATTTATCCCATTAGTAATCATAGCAGGGATATTGACGATAACAGGACTCACCACAAAGAATTATCTTCTTTTATTTATGGTAGTGCTACTCATTTTTATCCCAGCATTTGATGCTTTCGAAAGTATTTCATAAAAACCGGACATGGATAAACCATTATCCGGCTCTTTTTTTATTGAGAAACGTGATATTCGATTATTCTCCGTCAATACCGATATTATTTACTCACCAATATACTACCAATAACAATTAAAGCCGCTCCAGTGACCACCTTAATTCTTGCGTCAGGAGCTGGAAGCTCATGCAATATTGCTATTCCCAAAAAGACTGCAATCAATGTATTTGTATTATAAATAGGAACTAATTTGGCTGCTTCTACTCCAGTAGAAAAAGCCAAAAAGGTAAAAATCATGCCTATTGCCCAAAGGGCACCCGATAAAAATCCTAATATTAAAACTGCAGGAGTAATCATAACTCCTGTTTCTTTTAAAGCTAAAATAACGTAAATGATTATAATTCCCATTATTACAAAACCAGCAGTCTTCATTAAGAAACTTAGATTTTCTGTTTTAATTAAAAAAAATAAAAGAAACACCAACATTATTCCCGCAAACATTAACAATGAAGCATTAGCAGGTTGAATCTTTAAATATTTTTCTGAAGTGACTACTTTTGAAATAACGGCGTAGGTTCCAAAAAAAAGAGAACTAATCAAGCCGTAAATTAACCATGTTGGCATATTTTTATTAATTTAATTATTAAAAAATTCAACCACCTCTTTTAATGAAGAAACAACCTTATCGGCTTTTGAAAAGTCTTGTTTTTCTGAATATTCATTAGGGATAACAAAACAATTAACGCCAGCTGATTTAGCAGATTGCAATCCATATTGAGTATCTTCGAAGGCTAAACACTCTTCTGGTTTCAATCCTAACTTTTCTGCTGCATATAAATAAATATCGGGCCATGGCTTACTTCTTGCGACATCACTTCCCGCAGCAATAACTGAGAAATACTTAATAAAATCATTCTTTTCTAGTTTTGTGATGATTTCTTCTGTATCTCCTCCTGAACACAATGCGACTTTAAATCGAGAATTGTTTGCAAAATATTCAGCTGCCTCTTTGGCATAAGGCATTAAAGGCATAGCTGCTTCGCTAAACCATTTTCCGATTAAAGGTTGTTTTGCCTTTAAAAGCGTTCCAATTTCAATATTCAAATTAAAATCTTTGATTAATTCTTCATCAATCTGTTTTCCATTCTTTCCTGCGTACTTAAAATACATCTCTTTGGTTAATTCTATCCCATATTCTCTTAATGGTTCAACCCAACCTTGCCATTGATAGTATTCACTATCAAACAACACACCATCTAAATCAAATATTATTCCCTTTATATCTTCTTTGTTCATTTTCTTAATTTTAATATTATACTCCAATAATACATTATGTTTTATTTTAAGGCAATAAAAAAAGGAGAACTTGGTGTCTCCTGCCTATGCTGTTGATTTTATAGGACTTATTGTATAATTTTCTCCGCAAAGGAAATGACCATAGAGTCCTTCCTGTAGATAGCTGGCTAGAATGTGCTTATTGCTATTGACTGAAGATTTTTTGATCTTCTTGTTTGAATCAACGGTCACTACCGGAACGATAATGTCATTGATATCAAGAGCAAAAACTTGTTCTGTTCCACGGTTACCGAAAGTAATTACTCCGGTGCTTCCTGAAAGAATTGCCTTCTTCATTGTTTCATGATCCGTGTGTTTGCAAACCACTACTTCAATGTCTTTCTGACAAGCAAGTTTTTTGATTCCCTCAATTCTCAAATCGTATCCATAGTGGGATTCCTTTTGTCGTAAAACGACCACTCGGGAAATGTCCACTCTTGATACCAACTCCTGGAAAAGTTCCTGGCCCAGAACAAATTCGTCCATTCCTACATAGCCACAAATGTTGGGCAGTGCAGACGCGTATTCCTTGTCCGGAGGAACATTGATTCCGTAGAGATTGATCTCTGGGTAAGCTTTGAGAATGTTGATTATCTTTCCTTTGAAATTCCGTTCTGTTATACAGAAGGAAAGGAATAGATTCTTCTCGTATCCGGGACCAAAGCTGTGCAGTCTGGCAGTTGCCTTCTCGATGAGTTTGATAAGCTCATTGGTATCATCGTAGCTGTCTTCCAGAGATGTTACTTCCAGATGAATTCCCGCATCGTTTGCTTGCTGCTTGGCTTCCTGACAAATCGAAGTCCATACTTCGGAATAGTCTTCGCCAGAATTGGCAAAGTCTTTTGTTCGGGAAGGAGCAATCATGATGTTTCGGCAACCATCGGAAATGAATTTCTCCATCTCTTCGCGAGCCTTGTCATCATTCACTTGCTGGGGTGGATGCTTCATGAAGTAGGAACAGGCGGGCAAAATGGCTCCGCTCAGACCTCGATCAAGAGCAATCCGCAGAATCCTGATAGCATCAATGATACATCCGGCTGAATTAGGAGAGTCTTCTACCGACAGTTTGAGTTCAAGGCTCATCGGAACATCTCCGAATTGATTCCCCTTGATGCTGATATCGGCAATCTTGTTGTCCTTCAGAGCATAGTTATATCCACTTGGTCCAGCATAAAACTTGCTTTTAGACAACCTCTCTCTTAAGAGACATTGAATGGCCTCTCCCTTGGAAATTACCTTTGTGATGTTTCTTATTTTTAGCAACATATTTAAGAAATCTGTGTTGCCACCGATATTATCCTGATAGGTCTCCGTAATACGAATCCCTCTCTTTACAAAAAGATCGACGAGAGAACGGTGGACAATAGTCGATCCCACTTGGGATTTTACATCGTCACCGATACAAGGCAGTCCGGCTTCCTTGAATCTGCTTTCCCAGACATTGTCAGAAACAATGAATATAGGCATGCAGTTGATGAAAGCACAATTTGCCTTGAGTGCGGCTTCCGCATAATACTCGACAGCTTTCTGACTGCCAACCGGGAGGTAACAAATCAATATTTGCGCACCCGATTTGATAAGCTCTGCAGCCACATCAACCGACTCTTCGTCTGAGACGACGAAAGTTTGGTCCGGTGGATAATTAACCATATGAGGAGCAACGCCATCGAGCACTGGGCCCATTTTGACGGTTACTCCTGACAATGGAATATTCGGGCAAAAAACTTTTGTGCAGTTAGGCTTTTCGAAAATAGCCTGACTCACATCTTTGCCGACTTTTCTCTTGTCTACATCAAAGGCAGTCACAACTTCAATGTCTGAAATCGTGTATCCACCAATGGTGTTGTGCATCAAGCCATCCACTACTCGGCTATCATCTTTCACTGTTTTGTAATAGTGAATTCCCTGAAAAAGGGATGAAAAACAGTTTCCGACTCCGATAACCGCGATCTTAATCTTTTTCTTTGCGTTGTTGACATTTTGCATCATAATCAACTCCAATAGTAATCTCAAAATACTGTTACGTTTCCTAGTAATTTAGCTAAGAAACATAATATTATTATACAATATATCTATACTATTTGTCAATATTGACGTAATCCCCAATTTATACCATATTATAACCAGCAACCTTCAACTAAAAGTTTGCTGAGGTGAGTCATGAAACTCAGAGAAGACTTGATCATACTGACTACGCACAGCCGAATTGATCCGGCCCAAAAACATTCTTCAGTCTGGAGGCAAATTGCCGAAGGATTTGGAAATTATGTCGAGTATAATTCTTCAATTTCCTGTCTTATTCACTCTCTTCACGAGAATTACAGCGACATTGAGGAATACCTACAGACGGTACCGAAATCAAAAGCAAAAAATCCAGGAGCGATGGTTCTTCCTCTGACCCCTCAGCAGGGAGAATACGAAGAACGACTTCTCAAAATGCTCGAAGCATATGAAGGGTTCATCGTTGCAATAAACGTCCCTCCGGATATCAATGCAAAGGAGCGACTCAAAAACCTACGTGGATACGTAGGCATGAATGAAGTCGACGCTGGCAAAATGGCAGCAAAAGCGTTACTGTCTCGCTACTCAAAGCCCAGCTGCATTTACGTGCCACGCGATAAGCCTATGCACTACGGATACGACCTGAGAATTGCGGGCATCAAGGATATAGCCAAGCCGGTCAATATCACTGTCTGCGAAATTGACATTAACAATGAGAAAAATTCTCATGTTATCTGTCAAGCAATGGAATCTGCAGTCTTCGTCACTCTCGGTCCAGTCGGAACTTCCTTCGCCCAGAAAGTAAAAAAGGAATTCCCTGAAAAAGTCCTTGGTATCGTCGCCATGGATCTTAACCCAGAGACCGCAGCCGGCATCAGATCGAGAGACATAATCTGTGCTCTCATCCAGCATCCCCGCGAACAAGGAGCAAAAGCTGCCGAGTTGGCAATCAAATTGCTGACCAAGCAAGTAACCGCCCCGTATACCGAAATATTTTGTGGTCCGACTCTGGTCGACCTCAACAATCTCTCGGTCTTCGAATGAACAGCCTTTTATTTGTTCATTCTTTTTTTATACAAAAAACACCCTCTTTCGAGGGTGCTCTCTTTATTGTTTATTTATCGAGATTGCTGAGTGGAATCTTTGAAGCGCAGTAAAGTTTGCTAAAATGGCAATTACCGCCACAACGTAAGTCATATACAAATAGTTAGGATAAATAACTCCTAAAATCAAAGCAATGAAAATTAAAATTAATCTCTCCCCTCTTGATAATAATCCCCCTTTCAGTTCCTGATTAACTAAATCTTTTTCTTTAGCCGCTGCCTTAACATAAGTTGTAACCACTGAACCAAAGATTGCTAGATATACCCAAGCCTGTCCAGGGATTATAAATGTTGGAAGAGCTAAGAAAAACATTCCAAAGAAAATAATACCTTCGACATATCTATCAAAAACAGTATCCAAATATGCTCCAACTTTACTCGACATATTTTTAGCTCTAGCTACCGCTCCATCAATAAAATCCAAACCAGCCGCAACTAAGAAAAATACAATTGCCCAAATTAGATTCTCCTTAATCATGTACCATAATCCAACTAAAGCAAAAATTCCTGAAAGATAGGTGTATTGATTAGGAGTCAATGGTAAAGCACCAAAAATCTTACCAACCAATTTTTCTAAATCTTTAAACCAATGTCTTTTTGTATCTAACATATTTTTAATAATTATTTATTATTTATTAAAACTAAAACAGCTAAAAAGCTGTTATAGTTTCTGTATTAAATTTGAAGAATAGGCTTTCATTGCTTCTAATTCTTTCAATCCTTTTTCAGTAGTTTTGTAGGCCTTCTTGCCAGCATTTCTTTCACGACTAACATATTTATCACTCTTTAATCTAAATAAAACACTTTTAACCATTAACTCATTAGGAAGAAAACCGAACTTCTCGAAAATCAATCTTGAAACATCTTCTTCTTTAACTTCAACTTCCTTACCTAAAGAAAGAATGAATGTCCATAGATTGCCTTCAGTAACTGAATTGATGAATCTTTTGTTTGGTTCCATAGTTTTTTATTTTATTATATTACCTTTCTCTTTTATTAGCAATAAATTCTTCAATCATTTCTCTGGCTTTTTCATCAGTGAATTGAGTCATGGGGTGTTTCATGAAGTAAGCAGAAGAAGATAATAGTGTTCCACCAATTCCCCTATCCAAACCAATCTTTAATAATCTGATAGCATCGATAACACAACCAGCTGAGTTAGGAGAATCTTCTACTGATAATCTTAACTCCAATTCTACTGGCACATTACCAAACTTCCTTCCTTCCATACGAATGAAACAAACTTTGTTATCCTTCAAGAAAGGAACCCAGTCTGATGGACCAACGTGTAAATTATCATAGCTCAATCTCTTAGCTAATTGAGATTCAACTGCTTCGGTCTTTGAAATCTTTTTAGTTTTCAATCTAGCTCTTTCTCCATACATATTTAAGAAGTCTGTATTTCCTCCAACGTTTAATTGATATGAACGATCAATTGTAACTCCTCTTTCTGCAAATAAGTGAGATAAAACTCGGTGAGTAATAGTTGCTCCGATTTGTGATTTAATATCGTCTCCAATACAAGGAATTCCCTTGTCTCTAAATTTCTTTTCCCATTTAGGATCAGAACAAATAAATACAGGCATACAATTGACAAGAGCTACACCAGCATCCAAAGCTGCTTGGGCATAGAATTCAACTGCTTTCTGTGAGCCAACAGGCATATAGTTAACTAAAACATCTGCTTTTGATTTTTTTAATTCTTCAACTACATCAACTGCCTTTTTGTCTGAAGGCAAAAAAGTCTGATCTTCAGGATAGTCTTTCATATGAGTAGCAACTCCATCTAAAATATTTCCCATTTTAACAATGACTCCTGTTTTTGGAACATCGTGACAAAAAGTTTTAGTACAGTTTGGTTTTTCAAAAATAGCTTGAGCAACATCTTTTCCAACTTTTCTTTTATCAATATCAAAACAAGCTACTATCTTGATGTCTGATATTTTGTATCCTCCTAAAACATTATGCATTAATCCTGGAACCACTTCATCATCATTTTTAATGTCTTTGTAATAATAAATACCTTGAACCAAAGAACTTGCACAGTTACCTAATCCAGCAATAGCAATTCTAATTTCTTTCTTCTTTTCAGTTGATTTAGCTGGCTTTACAGATTTTTTTGCCATATTTATTACTTAAACTATTATGTTAATTATATTTGATTCTATTTTACACTGGTAAAATAGTTTGTCAATAAGATTATTAATAGTCACTATTGACTACTTCTCATTAAAATGTCATAAATTGGATTATCTATTGCACTAAAAGATAATTGTTTGATATAATAAAAACGTGAAATTACTCAAAGAAATAAAAACACTCTTTATTAAATCTTCTAAAAAAGACGAAGATAATAAAGAAAAAGAATTACTTAGAACAAAGGTAATTAAAGGTACCGATTTTGCTGTACGCGAATATGGCGAAGTATTTAAAAAATTAGCTGAATACGATAGAACTCTAAATTAATCTCTATGTCTGTAAAATATTTGGATATGGAATTAATGCAAAGTATGTGCCACAGACTGGCTCTAAATGTTTTTGATACGAAGAATGACCCTATCGCGTGTTTTGAAGACCATTCAAATCTGCTTGAATCTGCCATTAACTTACCTCGACAAACCTTTGAAGGAATCGAACTGTATCCGACGTTAATAGATAAAGCGACTATACTATTTTATGGAATCAATAAAAACCACCCGTTTAGAAATGGTAATAAAAGAATCTCGGCAGCATCGTTAATAGTTTTTCTATATATCAACGACAAACAGATAAATGCTAGCAAGCAAGAAATAGTTGACATGACTCTTTATGTGGCAAAATCTCCAAATAACGAAATGGAAAAAGTTTTGGACGATATTAAATTATGGATAACAAAACACATATCGCCATTGAAAGAAAAAACTGACAATACTTAAGAAGTATATGACACCCTTTGAAAGACTAACCAAATCAAACACCAAAGAAAATCTTTGGATCTATATCTTGGCTACTCTAAAAAAGCATTCCAACTATGCTTGGGATTTACATACTTCAATTGAAAAGGACTTTGGCTTTAAACCAGGAAACATAACTCCCTACCGCGTCCTCTATCGTTTAGAAGAACAAGGCTTTGTTAAAAGTGAACCAGAAGAAAGAAGAAGGGTTTACAAAATTACCGAAATGGGCGAAAAGGAATTAAACAAAGTAAAAAACTTCTATTCTGAAGTATTAAAAAAGATAAGTTAAGATATGAAAATTAACAAAAAAACAAAAGAAGAGAAAGAGACTGACATTCAGCAAATCGTCAACCATTTTTTCTATACCAAAGGCTTCTCTCTTGACGAAATCAAAGAATCAGCTAAAAAGAAGAAGATAATCTATTCTAGATTTACTAGGCCAGGCAAAGAATTGCTTGATCTTGCCGGTTCAGTAGAAAAAGCCAAAGAAGCCATGACGACAGTTGCCAATTGGGCCAAGTCCCGTAACCTTGATTACTCAATTGAAACCGTTTTCAAAAAATGGTTAGAATTGGGAAAATTAAAACCCAAGGAAATTGTTAAAAAACCATATTATCGAAACCAACCAATGATTTGGTCTCAAACCAAAAGAAAATGGTACGTCATTGATGACGGAGGAGAATGGCTTGAATACGCTGACAAAGAAAACAAGATAGAATGGAGAATCGAAAAATAATAAGTTAAAAGAAAAAAAACAAATGTTATCATACGCAGAATTAAACAGAGGTGTAATTATTGTTATCAATGATCAACCTTACGAAATATTAGAAGCCTTAAGCACTTTCAAAGGAAGAGGCCATTCCTATCTTCAAATGAAATTAAAAAACCTAATAAGTGGTGCTGTCATTTCAAAAAGTGCTCAACCAAGAGATTCTTTTGAAGAAGCAGATGTTGAAGAACAAGAAGCTAAATTCATTTTTGGAAATAAAGGAAAATACACTTTTAGCGACGTTAAAGGTAAAAGATTTGAATTAACCGAAGAACAAATTGGAGATAAAGCTGGATTCCTTAAAGCTAACGAAGAAGTAAAAACAATTATCTTTAATGACAAAATCATCAATGTCATTATTCCCATCAAAGTTCAATTAAAAGTTACTGAGGTTCCACCAGGCGTTAAGGGAGACCGAGCTCAGTCAGGAACTAAATTAGTAACTCTTGAGACTGGAAGAAAAATAGATGCCCCACTGTTTGTAAATGAAGACGATATTATAGAAATAAATACAGAAAGCTCAACTTACGTTAGAAGAGTTAATGAGTAAAACAAAACCACCGAAATAATCGGTGGTTTTTCTATTTTACAAATAAGTTACAAAAACAATGCCCATCCTTTTCAATCTCTTCCTCGTGATAAATACAAGGACAAATTATTCTCTTATCTGCTTTCTTGTCCCCTGTCATTTTTCTGCAGGGACAATATATTTCTCCGAAACCTTCCTTGCGAATTAATAATCCCTTAACAATTCCTGAAACTATGGCCTTATTGGGATTAAGCTTAAATCCTTTACTTTTAGCATATTCATCGCTTTTCTTTATTAAAATTTCAATATCTTTTTCTTCCATTTTAAATATTTAAATTTATCCAGCTTCTAATTTCTTCTTCTTGTTTTAAGCCAATAAACTTGTCTTTAACTTCTCCATTGATAAACAAAACAACTGTTGGAATTCGATCAACCTCGAACATGTTCCCCGTTACAGGATTTTTATCCAAATCCATTTTGTAAAAATCTACCTTACCTGTATATTCTTCTGAAAGTTTCTCAATAATTGGTCCCAACATTTTACAAGGAGGACACCATTCAGTGAAAATATCTACCAATACCGGTTTATTATTCTTAACTGCCGACTCAAAAGTATCATCTGTTAGAATATTCATTTTTTTCTTTATTAATTATTACAATCATATTATACATGGAAATAAAAAAAGAGACAATTATAAATTTTCTCTTTTATTTTCCACTTCCACTCTTGTAGATCTCAAAGCAATCTCCATTAGATCGCCCTCAGTCAATGCTTCTCCATTAAAATAACGCTGGCTTATTTCAACAAAGCCAAATAGGTTTTGCATTATTAGTATTCTTTTGTATCTATCATAGAGAAGATGAACTTCTACATGGCAATCAGGACATCCTTTCTTTATTGACCCATTCCTACCGCCATATTCCCGAGGAATCTCGTGATGCTCTTCGATTTCTGTTACTTCCGTGTCTTTCTCCCCATGAATAATAATGCATCTTGGACATTTGCCGTGATCTACCCCATTTCCATTTTTATGCCTTGGATGAGGTTCTTTTCTTGAAGATCTTCTTCCATCATGATAAGTAGTCCTTTTTTTGGTAAAATTTTTTTCTAACTTTTTCGGAATAAATCCTTTTGCTAAGGATCTTTTATCACCATTCAAATAATCACCTCGATTAAATGATAAATAAATGTAAAGGTTCAACTATACCAGAAGAACCATCTACATTTTATTCTTGTTTTAAAAATCCGTCAAACTAATCTTTTTCTATCTCTTTTTTAATCTCCTCAAATTCATTTTCAATTTCTTTGAATTGTTTCTTAGCTTCTTTGATTATTAGAGCCGCTTCTTTTACTTTTTCTAATCCTTCCTCAACATCAACTTCTTCCTGTTTTTCGAACCATTCGGCAATTAAAGATAATTTTTTAAGACTTTGGTTAAGATTTTTTTCCTTCATTTTTTTGTGTTTTTTTAACTTGCGTATTTATTATTCCGTTATATACTTTTAAATCAATAATATCTTCGACTTTAACATCATTAATGTTTTTAATTACTCCCTTTTTGCTATTCGCAATACAATATCCTAACTTTAAATTCCTTTCTGGATCATTTTGATTAATTGTCTTTTCAATATTTCCCAATTTATCTTTCATTTTGCTAATCTCATTTTCAAGTATTTTTGGAATTACGGTTTTAATTCTAAATTCAATCATTTTAAATAAAGAAATTACTTTTTCTAACTTGTCTTTAATTTTTAAAAATAAACTATTAATTTTGTATTCTAAACTTCTTAAAGAAGAAGAAAAAGAATTAAAAATTTCTCTTTCCATTGCTTTTAATTCTAACTCTGCTTCCTGCCAAGACTGATTTAAAAGGTTAGCCGCTGCAGTCGGAGTTGAAACCATTTTATCAGCCACTAAAGATAATAATGGCACATCTTTATCATGCCCGATAGCTGCGATTACCGGAAAAGGAAGACTAGCAATTTCCCTTATTAATATCTCATTATTAAAGGCTAAAAACGACTCCAAAGAGCCACCTCCTCGCATAATGACAAGAACATCGATATCTTGTTTCTTCATCGTCTTAACGCTATTTAGGAGGTCTCTAACCGCTTCCAACCCTTCAACTCGAGAGTCGATAAACTTGATTTGGAAGCCAAACCTTCCTAAATTATTTAAAAAGTCAGAAATAACCGCTCCCTGCTTAGAAGTAATAATACCAACCCTTTTAACAAAAGAAGGAATTTCCTTTTTTTTATTTAAATCAAATAATCCTTCATCTTCCAATTTCTTTTTTAATTTCTCGTATTCCTTTTTCAATTCCCCTTCTCCCATCAACTGTATTGTTTTTGCCTTAAAACTTAATCTTCCTGTCGGAGGATAAACATCGGGGATTCCTTTAGCGATAATTTCTAATCCTTCTTTTAATTCTACTCCGCATAATTTATAATCATAATTCCAAACAACACAAGATAAAACACTTTTGTCTTTTTTATCCTTCAAAGAAAAATAAACATGCCCAACTGAGCTGATTTTAACTTCCGAAACCTCTCCCACTATTCTTGCTTCAAAAGAATTAAGTATTCCGTTTAATAATTTCAAATACGCAGAAATAGAAAGAATGTTATTCTCCAAAAGTTCCTTTACTGCTGATTTACCTTTTTGTTCCATATTGCTATTCTATCAAAAAAACAAAAAATCCGCTATTTACTAAAGCTATTTACATTTTTATATGAATATGGTAATAAAAAATCGGCCCCTCAAGAACATATGTCTCTTTGAAGAGGCCTAGGAGAAGGTAGAGGCGCATGAACTTATGCTAAATGTAGCAATCATCCAACTCTCTGCGATCTCTGGTTTATTTCTGTTATGTGAGACGTCCCCTCTCTCGCTTCTGATAAGAGGAACTGTAAGAGTCTCTTTCGACAGACGAATACCAGTGCCGGACAGCACGATTCCGGTTCATCGCAGCACCATGAAAAGTTGCTACACTATGGTGCGGGTTCAAATCCTGCAATAATGTAGCAAATTATCTCCTATGATTGAGCACAAAGCTCAATCAAAACTAAATTTAATGGGATGCCAATATGTGTATCCCAGGGGGAAGCCTACCATTGTGCTTCCCTTTATTTTTTTTCGTGCTTAATTTTTGCCATTACGGCGTTCTTTCTATAGTTACAAAAATCACACTCAGAATTCATTTCTGGAATCTTATCACTCATTAAACATTTTTTAATATCCATTAGCGCTCCCTCTATCCAAGAATCATCTCCGGTATATGGAATAACTTTAATATCAAACTCTAATTTTTTATCAAAATAAGGCTTGCCCGTATCTCCATTGCAATAAACAAAATATCCCGTCGGAGAAACATCAAATCCATTCTTTCTAAAGAGCCATTGATATATTTCCATCTGTCGCTTATATCCTCTCTGCCATTCAGCATCTAAATTAACCTCGCTGGTTTTAGATGTTGCCTTGTAATCAACAATTATTACTTCCCCCTTAGGATTAATCCAAATATCATCAATTGCTCCAGTAATTAAAAGATTGGTTGGTTCATGCAAATATTCAATTCCTTTAAAAGTATTCCTCCAAGTATCAATATCTTTATGTTTATAAGGAATCGCATCTATTCCGAATTCTTCTATAAAAGGATGAACAGTTTGTTCTTTCCTATATAAATCAAATTCTTTTTTTAGCAATGAATCAACCGCACTGTTCAACGTAAAAGGAAACCCAGGGGGTCTACCTATTCCTAATCGCCTATCTAAATAGAAACACTGTGGACACTCCATAAACAAATCTATCTTTGAACGACTAAGTTTAAATGGTGTTTTCGATTCAGGATTAAAAATATTATTCGATTTTTTGTAGTATTCTGACATGTTTTACTTGACAATTTAATTATAACTATGATAATATGGTTGTAGAATTCTTATGAAAAAGTACCTCTTAATGGTTTCGTCCTTAAGCGGTGCTTTTTCTTTTATACTCTAATTTTTTCCTTAAATCATACATAAAAACTACCTTTTCCTTGGCTGTCTTTTTTAGTAATGTTGAACAATTATTATAATGAGGGCTCATTACCGTCCTTAAGCGATTATGATCGTATAAATACCCAACTAAAGAATAAAAATCTCCATCACTCGTAACAACGACGGCCTTATCAAAATTATTTTCAAAACAATCAATCATAGCCTGAACAACTAAATCAGCATCAATATTCCCTTTATGTGATCCATCTTTATTTGGAAGAACTGGCTTAAATTTTAATATAAATCCTGCCTTTTGAAGCGAGGCGTACATGTTGCTATTCTCTGGAACATATCCAATAAATAAATATGCAACGGAAACTCCGTATTTTTCCTTTAAATAAACTCTGAATTTTTTAAAATCTAAAAGCCATCCCAGATTTTTTATACCTATATTTAAATTCTGACTATCTATAAAAGCAAAATTGTTTTCTTTATTCATTATAAATTAGTTTTACTTAACTTAAAAGAACCAACATTGCCTCATATTTAGGCTTAATTATTTTCTTTGAATTCTCAAAATTGAGCTGATTCCATTTATTTTCAAGTTTTTTTCTAACTGCTTCTTTAGCTTCCATCTGATTCAAATTTTCATAGATAAAAGCGGCTTTAAATATTCCTGGAATATTATCAAAATTACTTAAAGCATCCGCATCGGCAATTATCTTTTCTTCAACACTTGTTGGATTATTTTTTTGTGAACCGCGATGATTTAAAATACAATTCTTAACCATCTCTATCTTTTCAATTGGATAATTTAATTCTTTTAATTTTTCTTCTGCAATCTTTGCTCCAGTAATATGGTGATCTTTCCTACCATAAATAACGGAACCGATATCATGCAGCCAAGCAGCAATTTCAACTACCTCTTTATCAGCTCCCAATTCTTCAGCTAGCTCAAGGGCATATTTAACTGTAGGAACAAAATGAAAAATAAAAGGTTCGTAGCCATATTTACTATTTGATTTTAGTGACTCTTTTTCAACAAAATTTTTAATCTCTTCAATTATGTTCATCTTTGTTAAATAAGAAAAGCACTCCTGATAATAGCAAAGGAAGCGATATCAGAACAAAAGTATCCCACCTATGATAAGTCCCATAATAAACAGTAAAGATAATGCTCATAATGATAAAAATAATTCCTCCTGTTCTTGGCTTTTTCCATGAATAAAACAATACAATAATAAGAAAAATAGTTGGAATGTTATGCATAAAAAATCCCCCTATTTTATCCAACAATGATCCGTCCATACTAAAAACATCGAAAGACAAAAGAACAAGGAAAGAAACAAAAATAATCATTAATATTCTTGGAAACCAAATTGTTAATATTTTTTTAATATTCATATTATTTTTTTAATTTTCTTATTATTTCTTTCTTGCCTAAGTTTCTGAGAAGGCTTGCCTTCTTTATACTTACTTACCTGTCTTTCATATGAGTTCATCTTTCCTATATTCTTCACAGGATGTCTTACAAATAATGTCATGCTTTTATTATACTTCTAAAAACAAAAAGTGCCAATAACGATAAGATTTACGGAAACGTTTTATTAGAGTCTTTTAAGATCAATTCTTAATACACCTTACAGACATTCCATATCCTCGATATTGAGTACCACTGGTTGTTGCAGCACTGCTAGTAAATTTTGCGTATGAAGATTTGGTGCTATTAGTTGTACTGCTCCAATAATAGCCATTGGTGCCGACATCAGTACTAGTAAGACTACCAGAGTAACTTCTGTAGCCCCCTACGGTTAACTTTAAGACAGAACTGTAGGCAGTAGTATAGTTCGTCAAAGGAATAGTACTAATTTCAGAACCCCATTCAGTTAACGTTGGTATGCGCCAACCAGTAGGACAAGGATTATTAGTTCCGCTAACTCCTTGCCAAAGATTAGTATTTTGAGGATTTCTCCAGTCATAAGGAGTAGCGCTACTTGTAATAAACTTATTATTACCAGGCGTATTGCTAGAAGATTTGGTACTAGTAGTAGAACTCGTACGAGTCTGATGACTATCATCTAATCTTCCCCATTCAAATAAATCTCCATAAGCGCTTGAGTCAGTCTTAGATGTAGCAACTTGAGTGGCTCCAAGATTTCTATCCATCCAACATTTACCTGTTGGAGATAAAACTGTTCCATAAGTAACACTACCAGATTTATAAGTAAAGGCTACCGATTGAGTACAAGTCCAAACTGTAGCACAACTAGCAGTAGTTCCTCCGTTTAATCCAGCACAAGTCCAAGTCCAGGGACCAGAGCCAGAGACAGATGAGGCAGTTCCTGTAGAACAGAGATTGGTTGTTGGAATAGAAGTTAGACTAGCCCCGTTTGAAGAACCACAAACACCGTCTTCGCTTTTGTTAGCAGTACAGGTTCCGCTAGTTGCTCCTCCGTTTGTTGATGCACAAGTCCAAGTCCAGGGACCAGAGCCAGAGACAGATGAGGCAGTTCCAGGGTTGCAGAGATCGGTACTTGGAGCAGTGTAGTAATTAGAACCATCGGCAGTTCCACAAACACCATCTTCGCTTTTGTTAGCAGTACAGGTTCCGCTAGTTGCTCCTCCGTTTAATCCAGCACAAGTCCAAGTCCAGGGACCAGAGCCAGAGACAGATGAGGCAGTTCCAGGGTTGCAGAGATTATTGCTCGGAGCAGAGGGGTAATACGAACCATTGGCAGTTCCACAAACACCGTCTTCAATTTTGTTAGCGGTACAGGTAGAAGAAGTAGTTCCTCCGTTTAATCCAGCACAAGTCCAAGTCCAGGGACCAGAGCCAGAGACAGATGAGGCAGTTCCAGGGTTGCAGAGATCGGTACTTGGAGCAATATATGAATTAGTGCTATTAGCTGAACCACAGACACCATCTTGGGATTTATTAGCGGTACAGGTTCCGCTAGTTGCTCCTCCGTTTGTTGATGCACAAGTCCAAGTCCAGGGACCGGAACCAGAGACAGAAGAAGCGTTTCCAGGGTTGCAGAGATCGGTACTTGGAGCAGAAGAATAATTAGAACCATTGGCAGTTCCACAAACACCGTCTTCAATTTTGTTAGCGGTACAGGTTCCGCTAGTTGCTCCTCCGTTTGTTGATGCACAAGTCCAAGTCCAGGGACCGGAACCAGAGACAGAAGAAGCGTTTCCAGGGTTGCAGAGATCGGTACTTGGAGCAGAAGAATAATTAGAACCATTGGCAGTTCCACAAACACCGTCTTCAATTTTGTTAGCAGTACAAGTAGGAGTGTATCCCTTATTTAATCCAGCACAAGTCCAAGTCCAGGGACCGGAACCAGAGACAGAAGAAGCGTTTCCCGTAGAACAAAAATTAGCTATCGGAGCAGAAGTTAAATTAGCACCGTTTGAAGAACCACAAACACCGTTGACTGCCTTTTCAGTCGCTGAACTATAAGTATCTGTTGCACTGTCATATATATATGCATAATCAGTAGAAAGAACTGAAGAAATAACGAAAGAGTTTCCATCATCTGAAACGTATTTATAATTTGAATCGCTAGGAAGTGGTTTTGTAAGATAATAAGAAAGCTGATCATCAATAACTGGACAACTACCAATAAAACAATTATCACTATCTGCAACTATTGGATATGATCCCTCCATTGCCTTATAAGAAGCCAAATTCATTCTTAATTGATCTAGAGCTGATTTTTTAAGTGCGTCATTGGCGGCATCATTTGCTTTATTCAAGGAGACGACAACAATGCCAGAAAGAATTCCAATAATAGAAATGACTACTAATATTTCAATTAAAGTAAAAGCTTTGTTTGATATCTTCATGGTATTTTATTTTAAATTTTTGTATTAAAATTATTATACAAGAATTAAACTTAAAAAAAGAGTAGACAATCATATTTTAGAATTATCAATCAACCTATAAATGTTCCAAATTTTTCTCCTTTTAATGCTTTAGAAATATCTTTAAATTTTTTAATATTAAATACAATAATCGGCTTTTGATTATCTAAACACAAAGCAAAAGCTGTTAAATCCATAACATTTAGTTTCTTCTCTAAGGCCTCTTCAAAGGTTAAATTTTCATACAGCTTAGCATCGGAATACTTTTTAGGGTCTTTATTATATACTCCATCAACATTAGTAGCTTTTAAAATTAAATCACAATCAATCTCGCAAGATCTTAAAGCAGCTAAAGTATCTGTGGTAAAAAAAGGATTACCAGTTCCTCCAGCAAAAACAACTATCTTTCCTTGATTTAAATATTCAATTGCTTTCTTTTTTGAAAAAGACTCGCAAACTTTATCCATTTCTATTGATGACATTAATTTTGATGGAACACCCAAAGACTCTAAGGCCTCTTCTAATCCCAATCCATTGATAATAGTGGATAACATTCCCATATAATCAGCCGTCACCTTGTCAAAATGTTCTTCTCCTATTTCACGACCCCTAAAAATATTTCCTCCTCCAATAACAATACATAAGTCAACATTATTCTTTTTTTTAATATCAACAATCTCTTTGGCTATTTTCATATACGAAGACAAAGAAACTCCTCTGCCATCTTCTTTGCCAAACGACTCCCCTCCAATCTTTAATAATATTCTTTTGTATTTTTTCATTTAATGTAATGTGAATTATTATCACAAATATTATATTCTATTTATTAAAACTAGGCAAACTAAAAAACAAAAGAGCCGAATATATATTCTGCTCATTTAAAAAAATTAAAGAATTATTATCTGATTGAAGATTTGATTAGTGTATCGAATCTTTTTTTCAATATCGAAACACTCATGAAGTTCATCGGGATTAATGAATTTCATAATCTCTTCGTTCCGAAGTAATGCGGTGTAGAAATCTTCTTTGGTTTCCCAGCATTCAAGGGCAATATCCCTCACAAGAGTATGCGCTCTTTCTCTTGGCAGGCCACTCTTTTCGGAAACAAGCATCATCACTTCCTGGGAAAAAATCAAACCCTTGGTCAACTCGAGATTTTCCTTCATTCTTTCCTTGGAAACCCTCATCTTCCGGAATATTGAAGCAAGTCTTTTTAGTCCATATTCGACCAATGCCGAACTGTCGGGAAGAATCACTCTCTCTGGTCCAGAATTATCCAAGCTTCGTTCGTTCCAGCAGTCAGAAAGATTGCCATAGGAAACTTGAACGTTGCTGCAGACAATGCGCATTAATCCGGTCAGATTCTCCCAGCCGATAGGGTTCTTTTTGTGCGGCATGGCCGATGACCCCTTTTGGTCTTTGCTGAACGATTCCATGACCTCACCGATCTCGGTTTGAGCCATGAGACGCATGCTGACCGATATCTTAGAAACTGTTCCGGCAATTAAGCCAAGGACCGCCATGTATTCAGCAATGATATCGCGAGAAATAATCTGTGTCGCAATAATGGGTTTGAGCCCAAGCTTTTCACAGGTTATCACTTCGACTTTTGGGTCAAGTGTATACATGCCGACAGCACCACTGATTTTGCCGACTGAAACTCTGATTTTAAGACTTTCCAGTCTTTCTTTGTGTCTCTTCAGTTCCGCATACCAGTTAATTAGCTTGACCCCGAAAGTTATCGGTTCGGCATGAATTCCGTGAGTACGTCCGATTTGTACGGCATGGATGTTTTCCAAGGCTTTCGCTTCAACAATTTCCATTAAGTCCGTTAAAGCATCTTGGATAAGATTGATGCTTTCCCGGAGCTGAAGACTTTGAGCCGTATCAACGACATCGTAAGAGGTTAATCCTCGATGAAGCCAGGGTCGAAGCTCTTCCGGAAATTGCGGAGAAATGTACTCCAAAAATGCAACAACATCGTGCTTTGTAATTTCTTTTTCAATACGATTGATTTCATCCGAATTGATTTTTATCTTGTCGACATGAGGAATATTATACTTAAATTCTCCCAAATCTTTGCGAGCCTTCAAAACGGCTATCTCCACTTTAAGCCAAGTTGTGAATTTGTAGTTCTCAGACCAAATTTTTGCCATTCTCTCATTTGTATAACGACTGATCACAATAAATCACTCCTTTAGGTTGTTAAATAACATTAAAATTATTGCAAAAACATTATGTTTTTTGCAAGAAAAGAATAACAAAATAATAAATTATTGTCAAAAACGCTCATCCGTTAATTTTATGCTTTAGTTGCCAATTGTCCGCAAGCTGCCTTAATTCCCCTTCCAAATTCATATCTTTGGGTAGTAAAAATTCCCTCTTTTTCTAAATAATCTTTGAATTTTTTAATTGTTTTAGAATCTGATGCTTTAAACTTTCCCGTTGGATTATAGACTATTAAATTAACCATGTATAATGATTTTTTCATTATTTTTGCTAATTCTTTAGCACATTCAAGAGAATCATTCTCTCCCTTTATCATTAAATACTCAAACATCACTTTCCTTTTATTTTTTAAAATATAATCATCAACAACTCTTAGAACATCTTTTAAAGGATACTTTTTATTCACTGGCATTAATTTACTTCTCAATTCATCATTAGGAGCGTGTAAAGAAATAGAAAGATTTACTTGCAAATCTTCGTTGGTAAATCTTTCTATTCCCTCAATTATTCCCGAAGTCGAAATAGATATCTTGCGACTTCCAATATTAAAATACTCTGGACTGTTTAAAATACGAATTGCTGACATTACATTATCATAGTTCAAAAACGGTTCTCCCATTCCCATAAAAACAATATTAGTTACTTTGCAAATTCTCATAAACAACAAAACTTGAAGAACTATTTCTTCAACGGTTAAATTTCTCTTTAACCCCATCGTTCCAGTCGCACAAAAAGAACACGCCAAGGGACAACCAACCTGAGAAGAAACACAAACCGTCGAACGATTATCAGTATGCTTCATTAAAACTGATTCAATTTTTAATCCATCTGATAATTCAATTAAAGCTTTGATTGTATTTCCTTCATCAAACATTTTGTGTTCGATTTCTAAAGGACAATCTTTTTTTAATTCTTCGCGCAAAGATAAAGGCAGGACACTTGCCTTGTCCCAATCTTCTATTAAGTCTTGAAAAATCAGTTTGTGCACCTGCTTAATCCTATACTTAGGTTGATTTTCTAATTTTTTTTCAATTAGAGATAAATTCATTCTTTGTTTTCTATAACCTTAACTTCTTCTTTAGTTATAACATTCTCATTCTTTATTTTATCAACTATTGTTGATAGTTTTTTAGTTCTAGTAATTGATACTTCGTCAAACTGAGTTGAAACTGCCCTAATTTTCTTTCCCAAAGAATCAACCTCTTCATTATATTTATTATATTCAATTTCAAACTTCTTAATTAATTTTATGATTTCATGAAGATTCTCCTGATATTTAAAACTCTTATATGATTGGAAAACCATCCGTAAGATAGCAGTAAAACTAAATGGTCCAGCGAGCACTACTTTCTTTGCCATAGCGTCGTTCCAGGTTTCGTTCATTTGATCATAGATAAAGCTGAAAATCATTTCGTTAGGAACGAATAAAATAACAAAATCAACGGTATCTTCTTCGGGATTAATATATTCTCTACCTGATATTTCTTTTATTCTATTTTTAACATCCTGCTCAAAAACTTTTTTGAATTGTTTTTTCTTTTCTTTATCTTCTTCATCATTAAACTTGATGAAATTATTCAAAGGAAATTTAACATCGATATTTATTTTAGTTCTATCGGGTAAGAAAATAGTAAAATCAGGTCTATTAGCATTATTATCTTGGGCTGTATTAGCTTCATAGTTTTCTCCTCTAACAAAACCGATTGTCTTTAACAGGTTCTCAGCGATTTCTTCTCCGTATTTTCCCCTTAATTGATTATTTGACAAAACATTTCTCAACCCTTCGGTTGAATCTTTTAAACTGCCAGTTACTGTCTTGTATTCTTCTAATACTGTTCTTAAGGTATTAAATTCTCCAATTCTTTCTTTTTCCACTTCATCTAACTGCTTTTTGCTCTTATCCAGTTCTTGATGAACTCTTTCAATCAAATCTTTAATCGTATCTTTGTTGTGTTGAATTGATTCACTGATAAGTTCTTTTTTAAGATCAACCTGTTCTAATAATCTCTTCCTTTCTTCTTCGAACAACATCTTACTTCTTTTATCGTTTTCATTCATTAACTTCTGAAAAAGAATATACGTAAAAACAAGGATTATAAATAATGAAGCTATTAAAGTGATGGTTTCGGTTGTCATATTGACTTTTTTATTAGTGATGTATAATATACGTGCAATCAGAAATGATTGTCCTGCCCGAGGACTCGGGATCGAGATTCGTAAATCTAGCTTTGGCTAGATTTTTGCTTAAACTCTTAAACCCTTGACAAGTCATTGTAATTGATTAAAATATACTTAAGGTACTTTATTCAGAGCAGTCTGCTTAATGAAACGTGCGAAGTTCGCACTTCCTTAAGTGGATAGTTGTAGCGGATTGCTCTGAGTGAAGTATTTTTTATTACAAATATCTTGAATTTTTCCGATTTTCTCTTTGATAATTTCGTAATAAATACTGTTATTATTTTCAAATAATTGAAAAACTGCATAGGCTATATAATCTGCTATTTGCAAACCACCATGAGTATAGTGAGGATTGTGCTGATAAGAAAGACTTAATTCAGCATTTAATCGTGGATGTTTATCAAGATAATCTAATCTTATCCTTTCAACCTCTATTTCTAGTTCCTTTCTTAATTTTAACTTACTATCTTTTCTTGAAAAAACTATTTCTGTTTGGTCAGTTTGATGACATATATTTTTTAATAATTGTCCAGACATGACTCCATACATTTTCCCCGGATTTTCTTTTAACTGTTGATAACATTTTAATTTTTCAACAACAATAACATCTATTTTGATATCTTTTAATTCTTTAATAAAATTATAGAATCTTTCTCTTACTTGAGGATAATCACTTTGAGCATGGAAAGAATCTAAGGCATAGGCTGAAGAAAAAACCCTTGTTAATTCTTTGTTTTTTAAAAGGCTACTTTTAAAATCTACAACTTTCTGTTGAAGAAGTAGTTGATCTTCTACTCTTATGGCAGCTAAAATCAAAAATTTAGTTGCCTGCCCTTTTTCAACTAAATTTACTCCTTTAAAAGAAAAAACTTCAGGTTTTCCGGATTCATCTATAAAAATATATGTTTTAGATTTTTCCATTATTTCTATTATATCACACTTTTCTCTTTTCTAAGAGAAATACTTTATTATTTTTTCGAACAACATCTTTGAAAACAATTGCCACTTCTTCTCCTTTTTTTCCCTTTTCAATGCTTTTATTTTTAATCTGCATTGACTCAACTTTTTGTTCAATATACGTATTGGTTCCTTCAATAATAATCTTATCTCCCACCTTTAAATCAAGGTGATTTAATGTTATCGAACCTGATTTAACTTTAGGATAATAATGAGTAATATATCCAACCAATACTTTCTTTTCCAAAGAAACATTATCAGCTTTTTCATAACTGATTCCCTCTTTGCTTGGAGTTCCAAAATAGAAACCAGTAGAAAATCCTCGATTGTAAACTGAAGATAATTCTTCTTTCCATTTTTTAACTTTTTCACTGGTAAATGATTTATCAAAATATGCATCAATTGCTTCTCGATAGCATCTTGAAACAACTTCAATATATTTTGGATCTCTTCTTCTGCCTTCAATTTTAAAAGAATCTATTCCCGCCTTGATTAATTCTGGAACGAATTCAATCATGCATAAATCTTTAGCGCTCATAAAATATTTTCCTTCATTGGAAACTGCATTACCTTCTTCATCTGACAATGTCCACTCTTTTCTGCAAGGTTGGGCACAACTTCCACAATTAGCTGATTTGCCATACAAGTAGGCTGATAAAATACAACGGCCAGAAATAGCCATACACATTGCTCCGTGAACAAAAACTTCAATCTCTATTTTAACTTTCTTTTTTAACTCTTTAATTTGCTTTAAAGTCATCTCCCGAGCTAAAACTATTCTCTTCGCGCCTAACTTTTTATAAAATAAAGCAGCTTCGTAATTAGAGATATTAGCTTGAGTTGAAACAATAAAAGGAATCTTTATTTTCCTAGCTAGCTGAATAACCGCAGGGTCCCAAACAATAACCGCGTCTACGCCCCCCTTTTTGGCCTTTTTAAGCAACTTTTCGGCCTTTTTGATGTCATGGTTATATACCACAGAATTGACCGTTAAATACCCTTTTATGCCGTAAGAATGACACTTCTTTATAAAGGCTTCTAGTTCAGAAACTTTAATGCCGGAAGCCGCTCTCATACTTAATTCATCAACACCAAAATAGACTGCATTGGCATATGATTTGCAGGCTTCTAAACTGGCCCAATCACGAATCGGACTCATTAGTTCTGGCTTTTTCATATACTCAATTTAACATATTAAAGGTAATAAAAAAAGAGCCTATTTATTAATATTTCGGCTCAATATGTATTTTATCTAAAAACTCTTTGGGAAGAACTTTTTCTGCAAAGGACATATAGCCTATTGCAGTTTTCATTTGAATTTCAGTAGGAACATTTCTGTCCCCTCCGTGTTCATTGATCCAGTTTCTGACTGCATCTTTATCTAGGCCGACAGGAATCTTTCCTTCGCCATAAGATTCTTTCAGCCAGATGCGAGCAGTATCAGGAGTAATCCCCTCATCGGACCAGACAAGAATGGTTTCGCCATTTTTATCGATGTAGAGTCCGAATTCTCCTTTCCAGTCAGCAAGAATCAAATCCTTTTCATTAAGGAATCTGGATCCTGCATGGAAAATTGCCAAGGTAGTTGAACGAAGAAGCTGGGCCAGGATTTGAGCATCAATCTTGAAACACTTGTTCTCTTCTTCGGCCAGCCATGCTCTTAAAAATTCGACTAGCTGATCGTAAGTAATGTTCTCGTCGTGCCCTTCTTTATTCTTTATGCTTGGAGTAAAGATAGCTGTTCCAAGCTTGTCGTACTCTTTCATATCTTTGGGTAATAAAAACCCAAGAGTAAAGAGACATCTCTTCTGATACTCCTTAAACAAAGATCCTGCAAGATATGCTCTTGCGATACATTCGACAGGAATCTGCGTAACTTCTCGAATGAAAAGAACTCGATTTCTGTACTTGCGCCGGTTTTTGTTTATCCCACCGCTGGCCATGGCGTACTCCTGGTCATAACTGATAATATCGTTCTCGATAATGTTTGAAAACATTGTCTTGAAAAATACTGTCAGCCAAAGGAGTATTTTACCTTTTTTGACTATTCCAAAAGGCAATCTTTCGTCACCGGCCGAAATCCGGTCGGTATAAATTGCCAAGCGTTCTTTTCTCTTTCTTTCTTGAAGCGGTTGGATGTGCGTCTGTACTTTACCATCAGAAACAATTTCAAAATCATCTGACTTAGCATCAACTTTTGTCAAAATCATACAATGCTCTCCTTTTTTCAGCTCTCAAAGAACTGACTGACTTAGATATACCATAAACGTATAAAAAAACAAGACAATGTCTTATTAATTAAAAAGTGGGGAGGCATTAGCCCGATTCCCCGACTTGTTTTTTATATACTGTCTTGGGCAGAATTTTTTCTGCTAGACAGGAAGTATCTTTTTCGATCGACCCTCCTCCTTTCTCTCTGATCTCGGCAGTTTGGAAATTGATTCCCTCGCCTATCCAGACAGGAATCACCTTACCACTCTCTTCATCGATTTCGATTCCGAGATTAATTCTGAAAGACACCAACTCCAATTCCTTCAGTGAAAAATAAGCACTAAGGACATCGGAAACAGTAAGGGCATTCTGTCTTAAAGCAAAAACGAAATGGGCAGGAATAATATTACTGTATTGTTCTTTCTCTTGAACCCACTCTTTGGTAGTCTCGACTGCTTGCCCGAAATTAAGCAAATCGCCATTAGAAAACACAATGTTTTCTCCTGACAAAATACAATCAAAGGGAAACTTATCAACCCTTCTCACCATCAGAAGCCTTCCTAAATAAGCTGGCCTTTCATCTAGCGGAATATTGTTCAAGGCCACAATTCTTGGTTGATACATTTCCACAATGTTATTCCTGATAAACCTCCAGACAAGGTTTTTAGGAAAAACATTGAGCATTCGCAAAGCTTTTCCGTCTCCGTTCACGTATGCTTTTAGAACAAGCTTTCTTAGTTCTTCATCAAGCTCTTCGTGTGGCAGATAGTAACAGCAAACATCATCCGTTTTAATAAGCGTAAGGTTCTTCATGATAATCTCCTATTCAGTTCTCAATGAACTGACTGTATTATCTATACAATAATTATAATAAAAAAGCAACGGACTCACCGTTACTTTTTTTTCATTATCTCGTTTAGTATTTCTTTAACTTTTTCAATACTATCATAGTCGTAAATGGAAATAGGAATCTTTTTCTTTCTCCATTTACTCATTCTTTCTTTTAAAACATCTTTATCCACCATATCAGTCTTGGTTATAAAAATATATTCTTCTTTGTTTAACAATTCGGGATTATAATCTTCTAATTCTTTTTTAATTGTTTCGTAGTCTCTTTTGAAATCTTCTGATTCAGCTGAAATTAAATGAAATAGTATTTTAGTTCTTTCAACATGTCTTAAAAACTTAATTCCTAGGCCTTTTCCTTCTGAAGCTCCTTCAATCAATCCAGGAATATCAGCTAATATCAAATCGTAATAAACTCCTAAATGAGGTTCTAATGTTGTAAAAGGATAGTTAGCTACTTTAGGATTAGCATTGGTTAGCTCTTTTAATAAGCTTGATTTACCAACATTAGGCAAACCAATAAAACCAACATCAGCAATCATCTTTAATTCAAGCCTTAAGGTATAAGCCTCTCCTTTAATTCCTGGTTGGCACTGCATCGGAGTCGTATTAGTTGAAGAACGAAAAAGAAAATTACCTCTTCCTCCCTTTCCTCCTTTAGCCATTAAAACTGGCTCTCCAATTTTAACTATTTCAATCTTCTCATTTTTATCTAAATTATTAATTACGGTTCCAACTGGAACCTTAAAAATAACATCTTTGCCATTAGCTCCATCAACAAACTCACCTTTTCCATTTCCTCCGTCTTCGGCTTGAACCGCTTTCTTGAAACGAAATTGTTTTAAAGCGCTTAAATCAGAAACTCCGACAAAATAAAAACTGCCTCCTTCTCCTCCGGAGCCTCCTGTCGGACCTAAGGCAAATCTACTCTTTTGAAATGCAACGCATCCCTTGCCTCCATTTCCCGCTCTTACCCTAATTGTTACATCATCTATAAGCATATGTTTACACTAACCTAAATAAGCCCATAAATCAAATGAAAAAAGGTTGAAGCAAAAATTAGTAAATTTTTATTATAAAAATCTCCAAAAATAAATAATAAATAACACTGCAGAAATTGTCCATAAACAATAGGCACCTTTTATAAAATAGCTACCCTTTACTCCACCTTCTTTTTTCCCTTTCTTCCAGGACATATAACCAAGGATAGCAAGTATTATCGCTAAAATAGGCCAAATATTATCAATAAACCAAGCAGGAAGTATTGATACTAAAGATGCCATATTAAAAGCATTATTATTCGATACTTCTTTTTGACCTTCTTCGCTTGTTAAATTTTGTGAACCATTACCACCCTCACCATTCACCGGTGCACCTGAACCAGATTGTCCTCCTTCTGTATTTACTGATCCTCCTCCTGTAACACCGTTTGTTGCTGTTGGCTGAGGTTCGTTATTTGACTCTTGTCCAATTGTTATTTTAGAACGATCCACGACAAAACTATATTCTCTTCCAATCGTTGCTGGAGAAGCATGTGAAACAACCCTATAGTAATAAGTTTGTCCATATACTAAACCTGTTAAAGTTACTTTATGAGAAACTACCTTTTCTAACCCAGAATCATCACCTGATTTATAAAAAGCATAGCCAAAAGATGGTTCACCTTTTGAAAAATCAAAAGTATTCGGTTTGTCATCGTAGATTACCGCACTGGTCGAAGCATAATTTGTTAGCCAAGTTATCTCAACCTCATTTGCTTCATTTGAAACTTGTTTACTTAATTCCCCAGTTATAATCAAGCCAGGAGGAAGAACAACTGATCCACCTCCGCCACCACCGCCATAAATAACTGTGCCGCCACCACCGCCATCACCGCCACCAGGATTATCGGTTGCACCTTCTCCATTAAATCCAACGAGTAAATCAAATCCAACTACCGCATCTTGGAAAGAATTATTTGCATCTGAATCAAAAGATATCTTAAGATCATACTGTTCTGTTGAACCGTTACTTACTTGAGATAAATTTACTTCACCAGCCGCAAAAAATTGATTCAATGTGCCACTAAAAACTACAGTCGCACCATGCTTTATCTCTAAATTCAATTTCTGAGAGAATCCAGAAGGATCGCTTTTATTAATAGCTTCAATGATTGCTTTCTGTTCTTCACCACTTGTATTTGTTACTTTTACAAATCTAGTTACTGTACCACCTGGAACAAATGACGCCTCTTTAAAAAGCGGAGTTTGTTCAAACTGAACCGTAAGTCCGGCTGACAATGCTAAGCCAGGCATAACTACAAAACCAAATATAATTGCGGAAAACAATGTTTTAAATAGTTTGATCTGTTTCATTTGATGTAATATTATTTTGATCTGTATTAGCGCCATCAGTATTTGTACTTCCTGAATCTTGCGCTCCGTTATCTGTTGTTTGATTTTCCGGTATTATCTCTTGTTCTGAATTATTATCAGCACTTTCTTCTGGAGCCTCTAAAACTATTGGCTCTTCTGGTTTTATTTCAGTAATTTCTGGAGTGATAACTTCGTCACCCCCTTCATCATTGCTCTGTTCTTCAATTAAAGGAGTTTCTGGTGGCATTGAACTACCTGATTGCTCAGACAATAACAATAAACCATCATCTTGTCCTATTTCTAAATCTGGAACATATTCTTTTTCAGCTAATAATTCTTGTTCTCTATTAATAAAGGATGATAAATCAGCATCCGATTCGTCTGATAAATTACGATCATTTGGAGTTCCAAGGTTAAATATATCTGAATGATCCCAGTAAGGTCTTGTGCCTAATAAATCAAGACAGGTGTGCCAGCTTGATTCACTTGCACCATCACCTGGAACATCGTTTCTCTCCATTGAAAGATGGAAGAATAAACCTTCATAGCCAGCAGCCGGCAAACCATTGCCATCATCCGCTGTATCAATTAAATTAGAAGAATCAGCCCAGTCTGCTTTATATATTTTTATTTGTAAATCAGCATCACGCAAATCAACGTTTGTATCAATTAAATTTGGAGTAACGCTAATTCCAGAATCACTTTCGCTGAAACGAGAAATCAAGAAAAATCCATTCGCCGGAATTACTGTTCCGTCTGGAATTGTAAGCATTAAAACTTCTTGCTTAGTAGGCCCATGCCCAATCAATTTAGTAATTTGAAATCCTGAAATATTCAAATCATATGATGTGGTGTTCTTTAATTCTATCCATTCATCTTTATTCTTCAAATAACTACCCATCCACATTAATTCGTTTATAACAATATCACCAGGATTAATAACCCATCTATCACTTGTTACAGTAGAAGAAATTCTTTTTTCATCGACAAAGCCACCAGAAGCTAATCCTTTTTGACTAGCCTTAAAAACTAATTCAAAAGAACAACTTTTGCTTTGCCACTCTGCAGCATCAGAAATAAGTTCAGCTGAAAATATTTCGTTTGGCTTTACAGAAAAATCTATTTTATCAGTCAAAAAACTTGTCAAATATTGGGGCGTATTGGTTGTATCATCCTTCAAGTTTAAATTACTACACAAGTCACCAGAAGCATATTCCACGCTGACAGTGTAAACAAAATCAATTGTACCAGCTTTTTCTAATTCAATTGTCCTTACACTAGGAACACTAGGTTTTACTTGTGGAGCAAAATCTGATGAATCCTTTACATTAATCTTCAAAGTTCCGGTTACAATCTTTGATTCCGATGCCTCTGTATCAGAATAATGGGCATATGCCGGAAAAACAGAAACCAAACAAGCAAAGAAGCTGATTGTCAGACAAACTATTATTTTGTTTATTTTTCTTTTCATAATGTAATTTCTTGTTTTTTCTTTTTAATTTCTTTTCTAATTTGCATTAATTGATCTCCAATAATTAGGAACACTGGAACGATGATAATCAAAATAAATCCAATGGGTTTTTTAATAAAATCTACTACGTAACCAAGAAACGGAACGGAAAATAAAACCTTGCCTTCAACTGTACTCTTGGAAACTAATGCTTGATCAGCAGAATCATTAGCGTCTCCTTTGGTGATATAGTAAGGAACTCCTGAATTGACTTGCATCTCTTTAATCCTATGCGTAGTCGGTATTTGATTTTTGCCAGTTTTCCCAAAAGTGATAATATCACCAATCTTATAATCACTAAAAGGTTTGATAACTACTATACTACCGGTATGAATGGCTGGCTCCATAGAACCGGATAATACAGACAAAACTTTGAAATCACCAACCAAAGAAAATGTGGAAAGAATTAATAATATCGCTACGATAATAATAATTCCTAAAATAGTATTATATAGATATTCAAAAATTTTCATTTGGTTAATTTTTATTACCCCTCTAAAACCTTTATAATCCCTCTCATTTCAAGAATGAGAAGGACTAAAAAGTTTTAAACTTTTACGAAATTTCTTACTATTGAGGTGCAACAGGAGTATTAGAACAAGTGAAGCTTGGATTATTTCTCCATTGTTCTGCATAGGCTGTCAAAGTTGCATTCAAAGTATTACCTTGTGCATCATTATTAACAGTTGAACCGTCACAACTAATAGTACTATCATTTACCGTCTGTGTGCCAAAACACCATGCTAAACCGATATATTTTGTAGTTCCACCTGTAATTGGTGTTCCTGGTGCCTGAGCTAATGCAATACTGGTATTAACCAATTTTCCATTATGCAAAATTGTTTCACCAGCTTGATAAATTCCGTCCTGATCAGCATCGTCCCAAATAAATACGTTCAAATCTCTGGAAATATATTCTATATTATCGCCTGACTTTTTAGCATAGAAACAAGACCAAGCATCATTGCCATTAACGTGTAGGCTGATCAAATTAGTTCCGTAATCACCCGGCTTAACATCGTCAAAATCAAAGAAAGTATCGCCTGTTGCTAAATCTTTAGCTTGCCAAAGTTTGCAGTGAGTTTTAAAATAATCATCACCACAATTACCATTAATTGTAAATTTGTAGATTAGTCCAGCAGGATTTGTTTCAGGGTTACTACCTGCTACACCCTTATTTGTAACTACAAATTTCAAAATATTAGTTCCTTGAACAAAATAAGATGGATTAACGGTAATAGAATCAGCAGAAGAATAATTAAATTCTCCTGGATCCTGACCAAGTGAATTTCCGTTTAAATAAACTTGATAACCGTTATCACTAGCCAAAGCTAAATTAAGAGTAGCCCCACTAACTTCTCCCATCCACTCAAAGGTGTTCTGGAAGCTGTAGCTAGTGTCAACTTGAGTATCCGCTTGTTGAGTTGGATTGCTTTCCCAAATCCATTTAGCTTCGCCAGTAGAATCAAATGCCGCTTCGGTTAACCAAACAGGGTGCACCCAAGCGTGAACCGCTGGATACGAAGTTACTGGCACGCCATTTTTTTCCACTACCATGTCATTACCATTCAAACTATAAACTTCAACACTACAGGTTTTACAATCCATACCATCGTAGGTCTGTTTTAAGTGGTCAACTTTTAAATTCATTGTTCCGGCCACAATTATATTACCAGCAGAAGTTTGTGTATCATTGAAATAAGCAATTGTACCGCCAATAGCAATTAGCGCAACAAGAGCAATCAAAGAAACGCTAGTTAAAATTTTTTTATTCATATTTTTCGGCTTTTTAAACTTTTCTAATTAGGAATTCATAAAAATATTATTATAAATTTTTATGAATTTCCCTTAACTTTTCTAAAAATTATGATAAGCGGTACAAGTTCCACTGGGAATATATCCTACACCATCACATGTCCAAGTCCATGACCCATCATACCAATGACCACCATAGTAAACATTTGTGTTGTTGTAAATAAGGGATGAGGCAGTAGCAGCAATAGGAGAACATAAATGGTTGTTCGGCTGATTATTAAAATGGTCATTATTTGCTGAACCACATTGAGCATTTATTGGAGCAGATGCTCTAGTTGCAGTACAGGTTCCGCTAGAATTGCCACCATTCGCACCGCCACAAGTCCAAGTGGTTGTACCTCCTTGAGCTGGGAATGCTGGAGAAACAGGATTGGTTGTACCACTACCAGCAGAACACATTGTTCCACTAAAAACGGTAGCACCATAAGCATAGGATGTTGCAGCAGTACCACAAGTACCATTTACAGATTTATTAGCTGAACAGCTTGCTGTTGTACCGTCATTGCTACCAGCGCAAGTCCAAGTCCAAGGACCAGAACCAGCTACAGTAGAAGCTACACCAACACTACATAAATTAGTTGTTGGTTTGTTGTAAAAATTAGCTTGATTGCTAGAACCACAAACACCATTAACTGGAGCTAGTGCTCTAGTTGCAGTACAGGTTTCACTAGAATTACCACCGTTTGCTCCGCCACAAGTCCAAGTAGTTGAACCACCTTGAGCTGGGAATACTGGAGAAACAGGGTCGGTTATACCGCTACCAGTAGAACACATTGTTCCACTAAATTCGGTAGCATCATAAGCATAGGATGTTGCAGCAGTACCACAAGAGCCAGCTACAGGAGCTGCTCCTCTAGAAGCAGAACACTGTGCATCAACGCCACCATTGGTACCCTTACAAACCCAAGAAGTTGAACCACCTTGAGCTGGGAAAGCTGGAGACTCTGGATCAGATGCACCTACAGCACAAAATGTGTCGGCACCATAACTTTCGTCGCTGCTAGCATAGGCTTTATTAGCCGTGCCACAGACACCATCAACAGCAACTGGAGTGTTGGGTTGTCCACAGGTATAATTTGCATTATTTCTTGATTGAACTGCGGTAAAAGTAATGTCTCCCTGAATACTATCTCCTTGAATTACATTATTTACTGATGCAGGAACTGTCCACTTTACTCCAATACAAGTTTTAACTGAAGGATCGCTACTTCCAGGAATCGGCTGTCCGCCATTTTGACTGTCAGCAATCGCCCAGTTTAATTCACTAGCCGATTGATCAGTAACAATAGCAGTTTCGTTACCGTCTAAAATATTGTTACAATCAAAATCTCGCCAAACCGTGAAAAGTAAATTGTTTTTTAATTCACCTGTTGTCTCAGTCGCGCAATCAGAATCATCTCTCAATTCCGCGTTATTAGCACAACCATTTTCTTTAGCTACTAAATTAGAAATAGAAGCACAAACCCAAGCTGGGTTATTATCAATATGTAGACTAACAGTGTTTTCTCCTACATCGCCTGGTTTGACATCATTATAATTAAAGAATAAATCATTTGGAGTAAGTGATCTTGCTAACCAAGTACAAGAACAAGCTGTTTGAAGCATGCTCGGTTCAGCAACTGTAGTTGAATCATCATTATCCTCTTCCCAAAAACCATTATTACAAATCATGCCATTGTAATGGCAAGTACTATCAACCTGCAAAGATAAATTGCCTGCTGTAATTGTATTACCGATACTAGCTTGTGTACTAGTAAAATAAGCTGTTGTTGCACCAATACCAATAGCAGCAACAACTGCAATAGTACATAAACTAACTAATATTTTATTCATATTTATTAAAATTATTATACTTTTTATTTAATTTACCGACCTTTCAGGTTTTATACACACCGTTTCCAGTGTGGAAAGAACTTAAAACTAAACCCTATAAAACAAATAAACGAACCCCCTTCGCGGAATCCGTTCTTTTACACTAAACTTATAGATTGTATGTTGTTTTGACTATAATTCATAAATAATAAACCCATCTATGACTTCTGCCTAAATATTAAAGACTTTGAAAACTTTTGTCAAATCCGAGTTATGCACATGTCTTTTATAATACAAATAACTAATTTTGTCAAATCAAACACTTTTTTGAATTTGGGATTACAATTTTTAGTAAAAAATATTTCAAAATATTAAATTAATTAAAAATTTATTCCTTCAAATATTTTTTTCCCTTTAATTTTTCCGGCATGTATTCTTGCTCTTCTTTATATCCATACTTAGGACTATACTTATACCCTTTTCCATATCCAACTTCATCCATTAATTTAGAAACAGCATTTCTTAAATGTAAAGGAACAGGAAGATTGCCATATTTTTTAACATCTTCAGAAACTTTTCCGTAAGCCATATATAATTCATTTGACTTTTTACATTTAGACATGTAGACAACTGCTTGAGCTAAAATTACATTGCATTCGGGATAACCGATAAAATGACAAGCTTGGTAAACTGCTACGGCCTGTTCTAAGGCTCTAGAATTAGCTAATCCAATATCTTCAGAGGCAAAACGAACTAAACGACGGGCAATAAACAAAGGATCTTCTCCTGATTCAATCATACGACTTAACCAATACAAGGCTGCATTAGCATCAGAACCTCTCATTGATTTGTGCAAAGCAGAAATAATATTATAGTGCTCTTCCCCATCTTTGTCGTATAATAAAGCCGCCTTTTGTGTTGCTTCTTTTATCAATTCAACATTTATTTTACTGGAAACTGAAGCTGAATATTCTAAAATATTTAAAGCAATACGCGCATCGCCATTGCTAACTAAAGATAATAAATCAATCGCTTTTTTATCAATTTTAATTTTTAATTCCCCCAGTCCCCTCTTCTTGTCCTTAATCGCTCTCTTAATAATTAAAGCAATGCTTTCTTTGCTTAATTGTTTAAAAACAAAAACTCGAGACCGAGATAACAACGCTCCACGAACTTCAAAGCTTGGATTTTCTGTTGTTGCGCCAATTAAAGTAATTAATCCACTTTCAATATGGGGCAATAATCCATCTTGCTGTGTTTTATTCCATCTGTGTATTTCATCGATAAAAAGAATGGTTCTTTTCCCTAATCTTTGATCAACCTTTGCTCTTTCGATTATTTCTCGCAAATCCTTTAATCCACTAGAAACCGCACTAACACGAACAAACTCTGATTTAGTTTGTTTAGCAATGATGAAAGCTAAGGTTGTCTTACCGGTACCAGGAGGACCCCAAAAAATCATTGAAGGAATTTTGTCTGTTTTAATTGCTTCCCTTAATAATTTCTTTTCTCCCACAATCTCATCCTGACCTAAAAACTCCTCCAGTGTTTCCGGACGCATTCGATCAGCTAAAGGATTTTTAAAATTAATACTTACCATTTTGCAATCTTTTAATATGGTTTTCTCTGGAAATAATAGATCTGCCTAATTTCTTTTCTAATTGCTTTCGGGCCGTACCAGCAACGCCTCCTCCTTTTCTAGCAACAACTCTATTCTGAACAAAAGTTTCTGGCTTGTCTTTTTTAGATATTTCAGCTGTTGAAGCTTCAGCAAGCATATTTAAAACCAATTCTAAATTGGTCATATTATCTCGAAGATTTTCTTTCTTCAAATCTTTGTGTTTCTTGTAATCTTTAGTAATCAATCCCGCCCAAGCAAATGTAATATCATCGGTTAAAATAGCAAATTCATCTGATTTCTTAACTCCTCTCTCCTCCCATTCATTAGTTAAATCTTTTCTAATTTCAATACTCTTTAATCTTAAATCAACCCACTCTTTGGAATATCCTTTCTTTAAGTAAGTCCTCAAAGCTCTTTGAATTGCCTTTTCCGGATCTTCAGCCTCTTCAATTCTTTCATAGCCAACACGTGCTAACCAAAGCTTGAAAGGCTCAGCATTGGGAGAAGGAATTGATTGGATTATTCTAAACGTTGTTTCGGTATCAGCTATATCTGTTTCTCTTAATTTGCCGTCTTCTGCTATCATTTTCAACTGTCCGATTTTTTCGGACACTTCACTTCCTTCACTTTTAAGTTTTCTTTTCAAATCAGCCCAATATTTTCTTGGTCTATCTGTTTTAGTCAAAACAGAAATTATATCAACAACCGAGAAATACCATTTTTCTTTTTTATCATCCCACTCCCTTCTAATTTTACTTCCTTCAAAAATAGCTATTTTATTCTTTTTCATATTTTAAACATTAAAAGTGGACATATTCCTTTTCTTTTATTATACTGTAAGAGTAATCAAAAAACAACGAAAAATGGAAAATATAGACGAAATATTCCCTAAAAACTACGATTTTAAAACAATTGAAGACAAGTGGAGAAAAACTTGGGACAAAAAAGAACTTTTTAAGTTCTCCTACAATCAAGGAGACAAACTTTTTACGGTAGACACCCCTCCTCCCTACGTTTCCGCTGACCATTTGCACGCCGGTCATATCATGTCTTACACCCAAGCTGAATTTATTGTCAGATATAAAAGAATGCAAGGATACAAGGTATTCTATCCCATGGGCTTTGACGACAACGGCTTGCCAACCGAAAGATTCGTAGAAAAAAAATACAAAATAGATAAATCAAAAACAACTAAAAAAGAATTTATTGATCTTTGTTTGAAAGAAACAGAAAAAGGAATTGAAACCTACAAAAATCTTTGGAACATGCTGGGAATTTCGGTTGATTGGTCTAAGACATACAGTACTATTGCTCCTCTACCAACCAAAGTTTCTCAATGGTCTTTAATTGATTTATATAAAAAAGGATTATTATACAGACAAGAACTTCCTATTCTTTGGTGTCCAACCTGCCAAACCGCTATTTCCCAATCAGACTTAGAGGACAAAGAAAAGGATTCTAAAATGAATTATCTAAGTTTCCCTATTAAAGATGGAGAAGATGTTGTTATCGCTACAACCAGGCCAGAACTTTTACCAGCTTGTGTCGCTTTGTATTTCAATCCCACCGATGAGAGATATAAAGAATTAATTGGAAAGAAAGCAACTGTTCCTCTTTTTAACCAAGAAGTATTATTTAAAACTAGTGAAGCCGTAGATAAAGAAAAAGGAACTGGCTTAATGATGGTTTGTACTTGGGGAGACCAAGAAGACCTGGAAAAATGGAGATTAGACAATTTAGAAACAAAAAGTCTTTTAACCCCTGACGGAAGATTAAACGAATTAGGACAAAAATACCAAGGAATGAAAATTGAAAAAGCCCGAGAAGAAATAATCAATGATTTAAAAGAGCAAGGATTTTTAATCAGACAAGAAGATATAACCCATTCAGTCAATGTCCATGAAAGATGCGATACTCCGGTTGAATTAATTTTGAGCAAACAATGGTTTATTAAAATTGCAGACCAAAAAGAAAAATGGCTAGAAATGGGAGAAAAAATAGACTGGCATCCCAAAGAAATGTTTGATAACTATAAACTTTGGGTTAATTCTCTAAAATGGGACTGGTGTGTTTCGAGACAAAGATACTATGGAGTACCATTTCCCTTTTGGTATTGTAAAGATTGCGGAGAAGTAATTCTACCTAATGAAAAAGATTTACCTGTAAGTCCGTCTGAACAAAAACCTCCGATAAATGAATGCCCTAAATGTGGAAGTAAAGAAATTATCCCTGAAACTGATGTAATGGATACTTGGGCCACTTCTTCTTGTACTCCCTTCCTTTTAAGAGAATTGGCTAATAACAAAGAATTGTTTCCAGTTGATTTAAGACCCAACGCTCATGAAATTATTAGAACCTGGGATTTTTATTCCATTGTCAAAAGCTTTTACCATTTCAATGATATTCCTTTTAAAAATATCATGGTTTCTGGTCATGGTTTAGATGAGCACGGAAAGAAAATATCAAAAAGATTAGGTAACTATATTCCTAGCGATCAATTAGTTGAAGAATTTGGAGCTGATGCTATTAGATACTGGGCTACTGGAGCTGGATTGGGACAAAACTTAAGATTCAATCCTAAAGAAATCAAGAAAGGAAAACAAATTACTACTAAACTCTGGAATGTTGCTCGATTTATCATCATGAATCTCGATAACTACGAAGAAAAAGATATTAATCTCGAATATCCTGATCTTTGGATATTAAAAGAAATGAATGAAACGATAAAGAAAGTGACTGAATATTTTGAACTATATCAATATGCTAAGGCCAAGAGTGAAATAGAAGAATTCTTCATGTCTAAATTCTGCGATTACTATGTTGAATTTATTAAATACAGATTATACGGAGAAGAAGAGATATCAAAAAAGTCTGCTCAATATACACTAAAAACAGTTTTCGTTGCTATCTTAAAGATGTTTGCTCCGATTCTTCCTTTCATTACTGATGAACTATATGCTCACTTCAGCGAAGAAGAAAGTATTCACACATCAAGCTGGCCAGTGACTCAAAAAATTAAAACAAACCTAGATGACACTGATTTTAATAAAGCAATCTCTGCTATTGATGAGATAAGAAAATACAAATCAGAGAATCAGATATCTTTAGGAGCTGAAATTGAAGAATACAAACTTCAAACTGAGGTTGACCTAGATAAATATGGAGAATTTATCAAAAAAGCGATCAGAGTAAAGTCCCTATCATAATTAAAATATTTTAATAAAACAAAACGCTCCCGACTGGGAGCGTTTGTCTTGTTTCCTTTAATTTCTACTTGATATTAAAGTACTTGCTTTTTTCAATCTTATTTTCTGCTTCTCTTTCCGCTACGTATTCTCTATCTCTTTTTCTTTCGATTAAAAGATAAATAACAATTATACATAGGATTAAGAATAACAATAATAGGAATCCAGCCCAGAATCTTAAGTCAAGCAAAGAAATCAATCCAGCTGAACCTTCAGCACTTCTAATAACATCTACCGTCATAGTTTTACTGACTGTTGTGTTATTCTTAGCTGAAACATCAACTGTATTAACTAATTCATTAGAACCATAGCTAAAGCTTTCTTTTGAATCAACTGTTCCCTTAAAGGTAACGATCTTTGATTCTCCTAAGGCAATTGTTCCTAAGTCGAAAGCACCAGATAATGAGCTACCACATGATGAACTCTCATTAACTTTAATATCCCTAATATTACTAATCTTGTCAGAAATAATAGTTCTTAGAGTAACATTTTGTAATGATTTTTCTCCAGTTGGAGTAACTATAATTCTAAATTCTACTTCATCTCCAGGATTTGCAGTAATTAAATTCTGCCAAGCAATTCCATTCTGAGTAATATCACGAACTAATGTCTCAACAGAAATTCCTGTTTCTACTTTAACTGGAGTAACAATTGGTGGAACATATTCTCCTACTGTATATGCTCTTGCATATTGACTTTCAGAATATGAATACATTCCTTCATCACAACCAACTGACCATGCTCTGTAGTAATACCAAACATTGTTGTATAAGTTTCTATCAATAACAGATGATCCTGTTCCAAAATAAACAACGGTACCGTCTGCAGAATTAGTTGGATAACTTTTTGCCTTTCTTGTTACTATTGTATAACAAGCTGCTTCACCTTTATTCCAACTTAATGAAATCTGACCACTTCCAGCAGCAACAGCATTAAATCCGGTTGTAGGGTCTGGTTTAGTTACAAAGACAACATCTTGTCCCAATACAGTTTGGCTTCCATTTGAAGCTTCAGCTCTGTAGTGATAAGCTTTTCCTTTTTCTAATCCAGAAACATAATAATCAAATGATTGTCCAGAAGTCTTGTTTGTAATCCAAGATGTAGTATTGCTGTATGAAGAAAGTCTTCCCCAGCTAAATCTTACTGATGTATATTGACCACCATCGTTGGTTAAAACTCCTTTTAATGTTGCATAATTATTTCCAACATTAGGAGTAGCAGTTGTAACTGATAATCCACCGACATAATTTGATCCAATATTTCTAACTATAATATTAACTGTATCAGAATTTCTGTTTCCACGACTGTCAGTAACAAATAAAGTACAAGTATATGTTGTATCAACACTTACTGAAGGAGCGTAATATGTAGGAGTTAATGAATTTGAGTTAGATAAACTTCCACCATTACAAGACCAATATTGACTTGAAACATATCCCCCTTGACTATATGCGTATCCATTTAATGTTGTTGACTGATTTTCTTGAATATCCTTATTTGAACCAGCATCAACTGTTAAAGTATCATAATTATAGCTATTATCTATTACAGTAACACTTACAGTATCGCTACCAGTATATCCCTTGCTGTCTCTAACAGTTAGAGTACAGTTATATGTTGTTGTGTAGCTAACTGAAGGAGCGTAATAGGTTGTGTATAAAGAAGAGTAATTAGATAAACTACCACCAGAACATGCCCATGAATAAGTCAATGAGTCTCCTTGAGGATCATATGCAGAACCTGATAAGGAAACAGAAGATCCTTCATTAACGCTCAAGCTTGAACCAGCATCAACTACTGGGTTTTCATTGTCATAATTAGTATTCATTACGGTAACACTAATAGTATCGCTACCAGTATATCCCTTGCTGTCTCTAGCAGTTAGAGTACAGTTATATGTTGTTGTGTAGCTAACTGAAGGAGCGTAATAGGTTGTAGATAAAGATGCAGAGTTAGATAAACTACCACCAGTACATGACCATGAATAAGTCATGGCATCACCATCAGAATCATTTGCAGAACCTGACAAGGTGATAGAATCATTTTCATTAACGCTGACATTTGATCCAGCATCAACTACTGGACTGTGATTAGTAGCCTCTTGATTGATTACAGTAACATTTACTGTATCAGTACCAGTACCTCCTTTACTGTCTCTTGCAGTTAAAGTACAAACATATGTAGTATTTGAACTAACTGAAGGAGCATTGTAAGTAGTACTTAAAGAAGTAGAACTAGACAAGCTTCCATTAGTACATGACCATGAATAAGTCATAGCATCACCATCAGAATCATTGGCAGAACCTGATAAGGTAACAGAAGATCCTTCGTTAACAGAAACATCTGAACCAGCATCAACTACTGGGTTTTGGTTTGTAGTATTATTTGAAATAGTTGCATAGAAAGTTACGTGACCTTGTGATGGCCATCCGCCAGTAACGTCTCCGATGTTAACCTCAATACTATTGCCATTATTAACAGCTGAAATTAATTCACCTCCTGTTGCTTGCTGATTGGGACGCCATCTTGCAGTATTCTCAAAAACAATGGTTTGAGAAGAAGCAATATTAAGGTTTACCGTATCAGAAACCTGGGCAGCGTTATCGGCCCATAAAGATCCAGAAAAAGACATTTGTGTACTAGCTGCTGTTGGAAAGCTTACTCTCATTTTTGTGTTAGTAGCCGTTGTGCCAGTAACAGTATTGTGATAGTAAACATCAATAGCAATTCTATCTCCAGCGTTAGCAGTAACTGATTTTGACCAATTATACGTTCCAGCACTAACCTCATAGTTCATGATTCTTAGAGTATCTAAATCCTTAGTATCATTATTAAATATAGCAGTACCAGTAGCAACAACGCTACCAACTCCAATAAACAACACCGAGACTAAAGATACAAGACTCAAAACTATCGAACTCGAAAACATTTTCTTTTTATATAATGTATTCATATTTTTATTATTTTATTATTTTTTTATTATTTATTCCAAAAGAATGATTAAAATAGATAGTGGAGAAAAATTTTTAACTGGATGTATCTGTGGGACCGCTGGGAAAATCACCAGAGTCATCATTTACAGAATCTCCACCCGTATGTTCACCAGAGTCATCATCCATGGCACTCCCAGAGTCTCCTCCTGTGCTGCTGCTACCTCCAGAAAAGCCGTCACCGCCCCCGCTGGTGTCAAATTTTTTTAGGACACCTGTGGTTTCGTCTCCCCACCCAACGGCTATAATTCCGCCATTGGTATTGTCATGGAAATAATAAAGAAAAATCTTCTTATTTCCTTCTTCCATCGGATTGTCCACCTTAAAAAGATAGGGGGTAACGTCGCGTGTGGGATTAATTTCCGTATTATTTATTATCTTAACCGAAGAGTCAAGATAAATAACCTTCCTAAAGGACCAGTTTTTTATGATTGCTTCCTGTTTTTGGTCCTTCGTGTATGCCATTATTCTGGCATCCACTATTTTCTCGTAATCAGCAAACCTCCAAGCTGGAAGCTTACCGCGATATTCGCAACCATCAAAAAAGTCCAACTGTGTTACCTGGTTTTTGTCCAGGTTCCACAATGTACTCCAGTAAAGAGTCGTATATTTTGGCTCTTCTGGAACACAAACGATATTATCTACTGCGGTAGTTACTACTGTTGTCGCCACCAAAGGCGTAATAGTAGTGTTCTCTTGCTCTCCTGTGGACACATTGGCTCCACTAGCATGTGGCATAAAGACCACAGATATAGCCACAATCACTGCGATTGTCACAACTGCGATTGCAGTTAATAGTGCTTTTTTTTCCATACAAATAACCTCTTTCTCCACCCATGATATAACTCATGGCTGGTGATTATCCTCATAAATACAAGGACAAACAAAAACCATGAGTATTTTAAAAGAGCTTACTAAGCTCCTGTATAATAACACCATTATTAAATTTGTCAAGACCCCCTACTTTATAATCGCTTGATTGCCAAATCTTAAATCTATATACTCAAAATTACCTAAATTGCTAGAATACTTGTTATTTTCCAAAACAATACCCAATTTTTCTATCTGCCAATCTAAATCATCATTAATATTAAAGAAAATCTTGCAAGATAAATTACTTTTAGTGACTATTTTCTCTTGATAAATATCAAATTCACTAACATTAATTGAATTACTTTTTAATTTTAATTCAATCTTAGAAAGTCTTTCTAGAATATCTTCCTTGGTTAAATTACTAAATTCCTCTTTTTCATTAACTTTAATCAAAGAAGAATACTCTTCCTTATTCTCAAAATCCTTAATATAGCTTCCATTTTTATCAACTAAATAGCATTTTGAATTATCAAAATCATCAGTCCAAACTGCATAAGGAGTTTTTTCGACTATCTGAAGAGAAATTCCGTTAGGAAAATTCTTTTTAATCGTGATTTTCTCTATTTCAGGAAATGATTCCATTAAACTGTTAACTCCGCCACCCATAGAAAGAAAAATGCTTTCTGTACTGATATCCATTCCTAATAAAGAAAATGAAGTTTTTAATTCTTGTTCAGCAACTTTTTCTAAATCTTCAGTTGAAATATTGTTATTTCCACTAATATTAAGTTGTGAAACTTGGAATCTCGGAGAAAACAACAAAAATCCCGCTGCTGAGAGAACAATAATAGAAGCGAAAACGAAAAAAGAGAAATAAAAATTAGTGAAGATGCTTTTCTTTCTTCTTTTTGCTATTTTTCTTTTTTTAATCTTTATTCTTCTCTTCATTATAGGTGACGTTTTCTTTTTCTTAACTCTTCAAAGATATAGGTTAACCAATACATTGGAGATAAAACATAATCTTGAGTTTTAACATACTGCTTTTCCTTTCCTCCAAATCCTTTTTTGAATAAACTCAATCCTGCCCAGGGATGATTATTCTCCGATTCAGGAATTACCCCCCAAAAATTATATATCTCACAACCTCTTCTTTTCGCTTCTTTAATAGCTTCCCACTGTAATAAATACGAAACAGGAATTTTAGCATATTTTGAAGACGAAGCTCCTTGGTGATAAAAAGCCCTATTACTCCAATAAACTATCATTGCTGACGAAACCGTTTCCCCTTTGTATTTTCCTAAAAAAATAACAATTTCATTATCATTTTTAAAAGCATCTAATTCCCGCTTCAAATACTTAGGAGGAAAAGGAGTAAAAGAATGTCTCCCCGCAGTCTCTAAATAGATTTTTTCAAATTCAACCAAGTCTTTCTCGTCTATACTTTTAACTATTTCTACGTCAGAATTCTTTTCAGCTTGTTTAACTAGATATCTCGTTGTCTTTCTCATTCCCTTCAATAGTTCTTCTTCATTAGGAATAACGTTTAATTCCCAAGTTAATTCAGGGTGCATGTGAATAGGAGCGTTTATAAATCCCAACTCTTTAAATATTTTAACATTTTCTTCGTTTAATGCAAAGATGGGACTAAAACGAATAAAACTGGCTTTTTCTTTTTTTCCTAATTCTTTCAGATAGTTAAGTAATATTTTTATAATTTCTTTATCATTACCTTCTAAAATAACTGGCCCATGAGGAACAAAAAGAAAGGTCCCCCTTTTTGCTTTAATCTTAATAGTTTGTGCAACAGCAATCAATCTCTCATTATCAAATATTCCAAATCTATATACCTTATCACCCATTGATTGATTGAAATCTCCCCAATTAAAAGACTGGCAAAAAGTTTTTTCAACACATTTCAAAAGGAAATCTTCCCATATTTTCTTTTCGTCAATTTCTTTAATTGTCATTATTGTATTATATTCTAAATAACAAAAAAATCAATTTTCACCTTTTATTATCGCTTCTTCATTATATAAATTAGTAGGACTCCAAATCATATATCCATAATATTTATCAGTTAAAATTTCCTTAACTGCTTTAATCTGAAGATATACTTTTTCTGTATCATATGTAGCTCCCAAATTAAAATCTTGAAGCCATGGCCTAAGCTTAGAATTATAATTGCTAATCCTTATCTTCGCTTTAGCCATTGAATATGCTACTACCTCAAAAGGATGATCAGCTGGATTTTCAAATCCGATAAAGCCACTAGCATAATGAGAAGGATAGACCATTGGACAAACAAAATCAAAATATTCATAAGCATCTTCGATTACCTGTCCAATCCCTAATCCATCTAAATTAACAGTAGTTAATCCAAACAAATCAGCCGATATTGTTTCTCCTTTTAATTCGCTTCTTAAATATTGATAAAAACTTTTTAATACTTCTCTTTCTGTTGAAAAATCTACATTCATATTATTCAAATTTCCATCAGACGGAAAACGAATATAATCAAAATTAACTTCATCAAACCCATTACTTAAAGCATCTTTTGCAATGGAAATATTGTAATCCCAACCTTCTTTTTTAGTTGGATCTATCCAAGCCAATCCATTATAATCATACCAAGTGCCACCGCTTAAATTTTTAATCGCCAAATCACTTCTGTTATAAGCCAAGACAGGATCTTGAAAAACCGTAATTCTAGCAATAACATATAATCCTTCGTTATGTAATTTATCAATTAAACCTTTCATATCTTTGATAATTACTCTTTCTGCTCCATACTTTTTAGCAAGAGAAACATTAGTACTATAAGGAATCTTTCCTGACCAATCTTTAACATCAATCACAACGGCATTAATCTCTGTCTTCTTTGATAAATCAATAATATAGTCAATCTTTGCAGAATTACTAGCTGACCAACTAGTTAAATAAACGGCCATAATTTTATCAGGTAAAACCTTATTTTCTTTAACACTATTAATACCTCCTATCTTTTCTTTGGGTATAAAAATAAATACCCCGAGGGATATTAAAATTATAAAAATAATTAACAAAAACCACTTATTCATTTTAGTGTTCGAGCATCTTATTTATAAACTTACTTCTTACTCCCATGAATTCATTAATATGGTTTATTGCCTCCAGCTGTTCTTTTATCTTATTATCTAATTCTAAGGCACAAAAATCAGAAAAATAACCAACTGGATAATTTTTTAAATAATCTAGTTCTGATAAATCATCCATATGATGACTGTCATATTGTAATTTTCTCTTTCTAGCATCCACGAAAGAAAATTCTTTCTTTATAGCGCTTATATGATTACATTTGATGGGAAACTGAGATAAAACTTCGACTTCTTCCTTGTATTTATCTTTTTCTAATAATCTTAAATTTTCTAAATGGGCAAAGTCTAAACAAATCCCTCCATATTTTTTAATCTCTTTTGCATCTAAGGGAGATTTATCCGTATTCTCTATGCAAATTAATTCTTTGTATTTTACAAGCCACTCATTATCAATTGGAAATTCTCTTTCTGAATGAGTGTTGAATATTTGCGTATCATATTCTTTAGCCAAAAACTCCAACTCTTCAACGTCCATATCACTTCTTAAATGAACAAAGGGTATCGTTTTAATGCAAGATTTCTTTATCATTTCATAAAGAGTTTTTCTGTGTTCTTTAGTTAGACCAGTCAAAAAAAGAGCTATTTCTTCAATTTTTAACTCTTGAATTTCTCTGAACTTTTCTTTCCAATTTGATCCATTTGTAGTTGTTAGCGCAGGAATAAATTTCATAATTAAAATCCAAAACCTGTTATTTCAACTGCTTTCTTTGCCATAATCATCTTGGCATCACGAGAAGCTTCATTAATGCAATCTTTTAAATACTTTTCTTGATTTTCTTTGCCTAATTCAGGATTTAAAGAAATACTCACTATTTCTGCTCTTCCATTAACAACAACTATAATTCCATTCTTTTCTTTTTCTACTCTTTCGTCCCCCAAAGAACTTTCCAAATCTTTTAACTTTTTTAAATCTTTTAATTTATCAAACATACCTTTATTTTTATTATTACCCTCTTATTCTGTCTTAAATACTACAAACAGTCAAACACCCTCCTAGCATCATCTCTTGAAATATTAATATGAGTAGGAAGGCAGACAATCCTCTTTGCTATTTCTTCTGCTTGAGGACAACTACCAACAATATAACAAACATCATTAAGTGAGGTTAAAGGAGGCACCACTACGGAGCCAAACCATCCATCGTTTAAATATATTCCCTTTTTTCTAGCTTCCCTTGCCACCTTCAATGGATTAACATTTAGTATCGGATATTTTAAAAATATTGCTTCTTTATCTTTATCCTTCTTGAAAACAACTTTAAATTCTTTTTTATTTACCAATAACGAATTATATACTTGAGCTATTTCACGCCTATGCTCATTGAACCTATCTAATTTCTTAAACTGATTTATTGCTAAAATTGCTAAAGCATTAGGCATTCTTTCTGGAAAATATGAAGGAAGTTTTCCTTGATTTTCTTTAGAAGTAACCGCTTTACTTAAAATATTCAAATTAAGAAGTGCTGCCAAAAACCCTCTTCCTATTTTTGAATTGTATAAAGGTAAAACTATTTTATTCATCAATACTGGATGTAATAATTGCTGTTTTATCCAGAATAAAGATGGGTAACTAATTTCTTTCTGAAAATGAGAAACTTTTTCAAGTAAAGCTTCATTATTTACCGTAACCATTCCGCCATAGACTGAAGATATAATCTTGTCTCTGCCAAAACTAAAGAAACTGGCGTCTCCAAAAGATCCACAGAAAGAATCTTTATATTTAGCTCCTAAAGCATGAGCACAATCTTCAATTAAATAAAGATTATTAACAACACAAATTTTTCTAATCTCATCAATATCGGCCGGATAGCCAAACGTATGTTGAATCATTACCGCCTTAGTTTTGCTAGTAATTTTTTTAATAACATCTTCAGCTGAAATATTTAAACTTTCATTAATATCAGCAAAAATAGGAGTTGCTCCAACGTAAATAATCGGATTAACCGCTGCATTACAAGTAAAGGCTTGAATAATTACTTCATCTCCGTTTCCAATTTCCATTGCTTTTAATATGGAAATTAAGGAACTTCTTCCAGAATTAAAACTAAAAGCATTCTTAAATCCAAAATAATTCCTGAACATTCTTTCTAAGTCTTTAATTTCTTTTCCTCTCTTCCATTTCCATGGTTTAAAAATCAAGCTTAAAGCTAAAGATATATCATCTTTTTCTGTATTAGGCGATAAAGAAATAGAAATAGTTTTCATTATTTTATTAATTTATCAATTAAAAGACGCGGAACTCTACTTTCTAATAAAACAACACTACCCTCATTAGCTATTGAAATTACTTTCTTTAATATTTTATCTCCATTTTGAATAAATAAAATATCTTCAGCTTTCATTCCTGACTCAATCGCTCCTTTTTTTAAATCTTTAAAGTAGTCCCTTGAGGTAATTATTGCCAAATCACAAACCTCTCCAATCTTTCTTCCTATCTTGTGATGAGCTTCTTTACCTTCATTTCCTAATTCAATTAAACACGGCATAACTAATATCTTTCTTCCATTCCAATTCTTCAAATATTCAAGATGAGAAATAATGCCATCAAAATTAGAAGAATAAGTTGCATCAATTACATCAAAATTATCAACTCTTTTAATGCTAATTCCTCCTTTAATTTCTTTAACCTTATCTGCAATTACCTCTAAATCCATACCTAATTTCTTAGCTACAGCAATTGCTGCTAAAAGATTATAAACATTGTGAATTCCGTGAATATTAGTTTTGAAAAAGTGACTTTCTTTAGTTTTAAAAACAACCCTAAATGATATTCCCTCTTTATCCTCTTTGATTTCTTCTGCCCAAACATCCTGTTTTTCAGAAATTGAATATTTAACACTACTAACTGTTGAATTAAAATTATCTTTAATTAAATCATTGTCCCAATTTAATACTGCCAATCCTTCACTTGGCAAAGAATCAATCAATTCAAATTTACCCTTAACAATGTTCTTTTGTGACCCGAAAGTAGCTAAGTGTTGATTATTAATTCCTGTTAATATTCCAATCTTCGGTTTAGCAATATTACATAATAATTTTATCCCCCCTCTATTATATGCTCCCATTTCACAAATAAATATTTCATGCTCATCATTAACATGATTTAAAATACATTGAGATATTCCTATTTCTGAATTTTCATTTTTCTCGGTTGAGACAATCTTAAAATCAACAGAAAGGATTTCTTTTAAAAATTCCTTAGTCGAACTCTTGCCGTAACTTCCTGTAATTCCAATAACTAAAAGATTTTCCAAGGCTTCTCTCTTCTTTGTTGCTTTCTTGATTATTCTATTCCTCATAAAAACAGTAGCTGGCTGGAGAAAAAGAACAGTTAGGGAAACTATTAAAGGAGTTAAAATGTCAAAAGCTAATATAGTGAGAGCGAAATAAATTAGATCAAACACCATCCATTCTGTCGGATTCATATAGTTTTGATAAAAAATTACTCCCAAGACAACCGTAATTATTCCTAATGGAATAAAAATAATGGGCAAAAGAAGAGACATTTTTGAAGTCATTTCTGGTACCTTTATCCTTCTCCTCAATAATCCAATAATAGATAAAAATCCTTCAATAATATAAAGAAGAAAAACCACTGGAATGTAAGCCATTACAAATAAAGTGATTTTACTTAAAGATTCATTAATAAAATCTGGGTACAAGTAAGTAGCCGAACTCATTACAAATAGTATTGCTAAAAAAACGAAGCACTTAAAAAATAATCCCCAGTTTCTAATTATCTTCTTTCCAGCATATGTATCAAAATGTGCCAAAAACCTACCAATATGATAATTTTTTAATTGCCAGAGATAAGACCAAAACAAAAAACTCTTAACTTCTTTGAAAAACCAAAAGAAAAGAACAATCAAACCTATTAAAACTGGCATCCAGGGCTGTATGTCCATATTATTTATTTAAAAATTTAACAATACTTTCACTAACTTCAATAGGATTTGTTTTGTAGGGATTATGTCTTGCGTCCTTTATTATTTTTAATTCAGAATCATCAATTTCTTGTTGAAAAAGAACTCCATCTTCTATTGGCGTCACTTGATCTTCTTCTCCCCAAATAATCAAGCACGGCATATCAACCTTAGGCAATAAATGAGTCAAATCTTCGCTCACAACTTTTTTAAAAATCTCCTTCATTAAAGGATTGGCACGATAATAGTCGTAAGTTCCAGATATCTTATACGCCATCTTCTCAAAAAAACCATAGACACGAGAATCTTCAGAAATAATCTTCGCCCCTATTCTTGCTAAAAACTTTGAAATCCTTTGTCTTAAATTTAATCTTTCTTCTCTAACTATTGCCGCATCACAAAATATTAACTTTAAGGGTTTAATATTTTTTTCTGTAGCTATCTTCAGGGCAATACCACCACCAAAAGAATGCCCAAGGAGATAAAAATAAGAAAGATCTAGTTTTTTAATAAAAGCAATAATAATATCAGCGTACTCTCCTACTCCCCAAACAGTTTTAGGCATTTCTGTTTTTCCAAAACCTGGCAAGTCAGGAATAATCAATCTAAATCCTTTTCCCGCCATTTCATCAATTATCCTCATCCAAGAGACAGAAGATGCTCCCCAGCCATGAAGAATCAAAAACGGCTTACCCTCACCAGCAGTTTTGTAATACAAGTCAATACCATTAATATTGATTTTATTTTCCTTTAATTCAAATAGTTCCATTGACTATTTTCTTTTAATTTCTTTAAACCCTAAATACTTATGTAAAACCTTAGGAATCTTAATGCTACCATCTTTCTGTTGATTGTTTTCTAATAAAGACATTAAAATTCTAGGAGTAGCAATCCCTGTATTATTTAATGAGTAAGCGTATTTAGTCTCTCCGTCCTTAGTTTTGTATTTAATTCCTAATCTTCTTGTTTGAAAATCAAAAAAGTATGAAGAAGAATGAGTTTCTCTGTATTTTTTCTGCGAAGGAACCCAAGCCTCAATATCATATTTTTTAACTTGTCCTAATCCTAAATCAGCAGCACAATTTCTAACTACGTGATAAGGAATATTTAATCCCTGTAAAATTTCTTCGGCATTCTTAGTAATCTCTTCATGTAATTTTACTGATTCTTCTTTATCATTCTTACACAAAACAACCTGTTCTATCTTCATAAACTCATGAACCCTAAATATTCCTTGAGTATCTTTTCCATAACTACCAACTTCTGTTCTAAAACAGGGAGAAAAACCCATATACTTAATCGGCAAATCTTCTTCTTTTAATGTTTCATTAGAATGATAACTCATCATTGCTACCTCCGAAGTCCCAGCTAAATAATTTCCATCGTGAGTTTTGTAAACTTCATCCTTTGATTGCGGCAAATATCCAGTTCCAGTCATGGCCGCTTCGCTAACTAAAGAAGGAGCTCCCACTGGAATAAATCCTTTCTTAATTAAAATTTCTGTCGCATACTGCCAAATAGCCATACAGATAAGAAAAGCTTCTCTTTTCAAGAAATAACCTCTAAAACCAACTACTTTAGCTCCCCTGTCAAAATCAACCAAATCTAAATCTTTAGCTATCTGAACATGATCCTTAATAGGAAATTTAAATTCTGGAATCTTGCCCCATTTTCTAATTTCAACGTTATCAGCATCAGAATCACCATCAGAAACTGATTCGTCAGGAATATTAGGAACAAGCAACATCAATCTTTCAAATTCTTCATTAACTTTTTTAAATTCATCTTCTTCGTTATCAGAATTCCTATCTAATTCTCTCATTTGAGCAATCACTGCTTCTCTATCTTCTTTAGTTTTAGCTTCTTGTATTCTTTTATTCGCTTGATTCTTCATGGCGCTCTTATTCTCAATCGCAATAATTAATTCTCTTCTTTTGGCATCAACTGATAAAAGATTATCAACGTCAAAATTAACCTTCTTTTTTCGACAAGCTTCTTTAACTTTGTCTGGATTTTCTCTAATAAATTTAATATCTAACATATATTCAAATCTCTATTATTTTATATACATAATATCAATTTAGGAGAAAAAAAGCAATAAAAAAAGAGGGACTAACTTTGTTCAAGTAATAGAACCTCTACAAGAGAAATGGCTTCTTTTTTGTCTTCTGGTGAAGTCTCATTAAGAGCTCTCAACAACTGTTGAAACATATCTCCTGTCGCACCTTCAACCATACACATAATAATCACCTCCTGTACTAGCTATATTATATTTAAAAAATAATATAATGTCAAAAAACAAAAAAGTTAACTTTTATTAGTTAACTCTGACCAGTGCTCTTTTGGTTTCACCCTTTTAGAGCCCTGTTTACATAGTGGGCATTCTTCTTGCGGAACAGCCCAGACTTCTTTCTCAATAAGAGAAATAATTTCAATTTTCTCTCCATCGAAGAAATATTCAACAGGCAGTTTTGCCGGACGATGAACAATTGTTCCGACAAAAGGACAGAACTTAACTGGATTTTTATTTCCAGCAATGATAGTTCTCCTTACTGCTTCGGTCGTTTTGAAGGTTGTGATAAGATCTTCAATCTGTAGGACATATGCGTCCTCAGGGATAGAAAATCTTCCTGTCCAGACCATTTCTCCCTTTGGTCCCTTCTCAGTGTATACATGACTAGCTCCAAGATGCAAAGCCACCATATAAGAAGGAATGATTCCGGCGTAGGCCGAACCCACAACCACAATATCTTCTCCTCCAATCCTAGGTAAGATTTTCCTCATGAGATTGTAAGCCAATCCCTCCATTGCGATAGGATTTGAAGCAATCCGGGAAACGTTGAAATATGCATTGCTGCATAACCCGCTTGTTAGAACTGCATGTGGATTTTCAGGATTACCATCATGAATCCATCCAGCATTTAGTCTTTTGACAATATTATTTATCTGATCTTTCGACAATTTGGTCTCATGTCTAAACATCGTAATCACTCCCCTCAATCATGTGAAGGACTAATAATGTATTAACAAAGAAACAATAAGATGTCAAAACCCGGGTTTCCCCGGGCTTATTTTATTCTTTGTCTTTCATTAATGGAAAGAGTATTACCTCTCGCAATGATCCTGAATCGGTCAGCATCGAGACAATCCTATCTATTCCCATTCCAAATCCTGCTGCGGGAGGCATTCCATACTCTAAGGCCTCAATAAACTCTTCGTCTGATCTTTGAGCTTCTTCGAATCCACCTTTAAATAATTTCTCTTGTCCTCGCAATACATCTCCTTGATCTAATGAATCATTTTGTTCAGAAAAAGCATTGATAACTTCTGCTCCAGCGACCACTAATTGAAAATTAGCTAATTTTTCTTTATCTAATTCCTTAGCTAAGGGCTGGAATCCTTTTGGATGATGAATAACAAAAGTTGGTTGAATTATATTTGGTCGACAGTATTTCTTGTAAATCTCATCAGCAATATTTGGCTTATCAGCTCCTTCAGGAACATCAATTCCCATTTCTATAGCTTTCTTTAATAAAGCTTTTTCATTTAATTCCTCATATTTAATTCCAGTATGCTTTTCTAATAAAGCAAAAAATTCTATTCTTTCAAACGGTCCTTTAAAATTCAAAACATTATCACCATATTTAACCTCTGTTGTTCCCAAAACTTTAGTTAAGATAACATCAAGCATTCTTTCGGTCATCTTCATTAATTGTTTATAATCAGCATAAGCCCAGTAGAATTCAATCATGGTAAAATCAGGATTGTGGAATTTATCTACTCCTTCATTTCTAAAACATTTTCCTATTTCATATATCTTTTCAAATCCTCCAACTAACAATCTCTTCAAGTATAATTCTGGAGATATTCTTAAAAATACATCTACATCCATCGCATTCAAATGAGTTTTAAAAGGCTTAGCTCTGGCTCCGCCGTATAACGATTGAAGAATTGGTGTTTCTACTTCAAAAAATCCATCATCATTTAAGAAATTCCTTAATTCTTTAATAAAATTGGAACGAATGATAAACTTCTGTTTTACCTCCGGAGAAAACATCAAATCAAGATATCTTTTTCTATACCTTTCTTCAATGTCTTTTAAACCATGCCATTTTTCTGGTAATGGTCTTAAAGACTTACAAATCATCTTGTAATCAGTTATCTGAATTGTTTTCTCTCCCCTCTTGGTCTCGAACAAAACTCCATGAGCTTCGATAAAATCACCCATATCAAAACTATCTAAAAATGATTGATAATTATCTTCACCCATTTTGTCTTTAGCTAACAGCCCTTGAATTTTTCCTGTCCCATCTTCAAAATCAATAAAAGTCAAAGCACCATGAGTCCTAATCGTCCTTACTCTTCCAACTAAAATAACCTCTTCTTCTTTTTGTGATAAAGATGCAAAATCATCTAAAACCTTCTTGATTTCATGAGTTCTTTTGACTTCAATAGGATAAGCATTGATTCCGCTCTTTTGAAGCTTGTTTAATTTTTCAATCCTATTTTGTCTTATTTCGTCTGAAGTAGACATATTTTTATTCTATTTTTAGTATTTTGTATTTAAGAGATCCTTTAGGAGTTTTAATCTCCACTTCGGCTCCTTTAGGTTTGTTTAATAAAGCTTGCCCTAAAGGTGACTTGAAAGAAATTCTGTTTTCCATTGGATTAGCTTCTTCCTCTCCAACAACATGATATCTTTCTTCGTCTTCGCCTTGTTTAATTGTAACATATGAACCGATTTGAACCCAGCCCGTATTCTCATTATCTTGAATTACTTTAGCCGAGCTAATCAATCTTTCTAAATCAAGAATCTTTCCTTCAATAGCCGCTTGATTATCTTTAGCTTCATCATAGGCTGCATTCTCAGATAAATCACCAAAAGAAATAGCTTCTTTCAATTGTTCAGCTACCTCAATTCTACCTTCTTTTTTAAGGTATTCAAGTTCTTTCTTTAATTTATCTAAACCTTCTTGTGTTAAATATTTACCATCCATATATGTATTGTTCCACGATTCCATTTATAGTCAAAAGACAAAAACCGAACAGCGGATATTATTTATTTAATTTAGAAAAAAGGCCTAATCGCCTAGATCAATCCTTTTGGAACTAGTATAGCATATATATTTGAGAAAGCAATAGTTATTTTAGAAATAAAAAGAGGAGATTTTTGTTGACGAAGTTTCTCCTTTAACTCCGAAACCCTATCTCATCCACTCCTTCCATGTGTGCTCTTCTTCTTTTTCTAAAAACTGTTCGCACGGTTGCCTTTTATTTCTTGCCTCAGAAACATAAAAGCATCCTTTACCATCATCTTTCCGCTGACAAGACCAGCAGGCAATTGCTGGCTCAAGAGGATCTCCACAGAGCGACTTGTGGCAAGATGGACAAGTCCAGCAGTGGAATTCCTTACTCCATACCGGATTTAATATCCACTGGTGACAACTCCGGCAATAAGCAAGAGGAGACAGCGCAACCTCTTCTGGAATTGGAAATTGAGGCCTCCCCGTGTCCTTTTCAAAAGGACAGACAGCCGGAAAAATCCAAAACTCTACCCAGCATCCTCCGCCATTAGAGGTTGCCTCAGCAAGAGAGATCCCCCCTGCTTCTTGGCAGAGATATTCTTGCTGGTTCATCCGGTTTGAACCAAACCCTTTCCAATTCCTGCTTCCACCCCCTTCATAAAGAGAGGCGATCCAGCCTTTACCTGAAAGAATCCTGTATAAGATCCTCCCATTTTTAGTGGACTCTTTTTTGAATCCACCACATTCAATTTTCCGAATCCCCCCGTAAGCGAATCCTCGACTGATTTCTGAAGGGAAAAGAAATGAGATACCCTTTTTAAGGGCAAATAACCTTTTCCCGTTTTCCAATTCGTATTCTTTCATGATAACTTCTCCATACTATTGCCCTGTTTCAGGCAACAAACTAGAGACACAAATCTCCAGATTGTTGTCTGAAACTTTAAACTAAATTTTCAAACAACATCCTCCTGCCTCTCTCGGCTCCAATCTCTCCCTTGGATACCGAGAGGATAGCAAGGAGGTTTCTGGAAACGAAGCGGGTTAAACTTCCTTTCCAGCCGATCTCCTTACTAGAAGACGGCAAACGATATTAAACTCAGGTAATAATCTCTCTCACATTTATACACTCTCCTGTATAAATGACGATGATAACGTTTTCACCAAAAGTTAATATCGGACAGGCAGTAATTGGTGTTTTACTGCTTTAGGACCTCGGCCTGTCACCATAACAGACGTCGTTCCCATATTCTTTAACAAAGAACTATTCTTCTCGAAACTCTTCCGAGAAGATTTCTAAAGACCTTTAGTCTTCAGCATATCTTCCCGCAAAAAAAACGGCTGAGAAATCTCTTCAAAGGATAGACTCAAGATAGAATCCTTCCTTAAAAGAGATCTCCCAGCCGTTCGAATAAACAACTAGTATCTATTGCTTCATACAGAATTACAGGCAGACCTCAACCTGATTCTTTCTTCCTTTCGGAATAGAAGCAACGGGTCCTTTATTTAACTTCGCGGACGAGCGAAAAACTAACATCTGATTTAATGAACTCACTTACAAAATAACTATATACTACTATCTTATTTTTGTCAACCCCTTAATTATTCACACCTACTTTCGTCCTTTTGGACTCATCGGTTCAGACACACATCTGAAGAATAGAAAGGAGATTTTTAATGTTTAATAATACATTTTAACGAAGCTCTCCTAATAACTCCGAACTCCTTATCAAGAGAGGACCGATCCCTCTTGATATTTCCATGGAAGACGTTCGTCTTCCGATGGGACGTGCCGAGACGAAGGAGGCTTGTGATAATTCTCCGTCTTTTCCGTCCGGCTGAGTCTATAGACTCGCACCAGAGGGAGACCGTCCACAAACCCCTGCTCTTGGGAATAGGGAGACTGCGAAAAAGTAATCTCACAGTCCGGCGGGAACATTTCCCGCACATGAAGCATTACCCACTCATTCTGTCCCGGTGGCTCAACATCATCCCACCCTTCTGGACAGGGTGGAATATAATACGAAGGAAATGATTCCTCCGTTAATGGGGTTCCTTTTTTTATCTCCTCAAGTGCTTCTCGAGGAGTGAGAACTACTTCATCCTTCCGGTACACTGGAAAAGGACGAAGCTCCCAGCCCAGTTTAATGGTCCGATAACTCGGACCCGACGATGATCTACGATACATGGAAATATCCTTGCTTGTTTCCAAGCAACAATCTAGAGATATAAATCTACAGATTGTTACTTGGAATATTTTAAAAAAAATTCTATTAACCAGCAGAGAACCGTAAAGCAATTAGCGAGGGGTTTGAATGTATTATATTCTGGAGAGAGATTAGAATATATCCAATACCTCTCCTGCTTTACGGATCGCTACTGATTATTTCTCAATTCTGAATTCACTTTATTAAAAATGAACTCGGAAAAAAGAAGGAGATTTTAGATGCTTATCTTACATCCTTTCGAAGCACTCCTAAGCTCCAAACCAACCTTAGTAGGGACACTTGTCCCCACTTTCCCTCAGACAGATAATTCCATTACCTATCTGCGGACCCCAAGTGGAAGAGTCGCCGATTATTTCGGCAAACCCTCCACACTTGAGACATTTATCGGGGATTAGTCCCCGATAATCCTCATTCTCTTCGCTCATTTACTTTCCTCCCTCTTTTAAATTAACTACTCCCTTGTTTGAATTCACCTTAATAAGATGAACTCAATAAGAGAAAGGAGATTTTGAATGTTTTATCTATCACATTCTAACGAAGCTCTCCTTGATAACTCCGAACCGATACCTGTAGGGTTCAAACCCTTACGAACCCTGCGTGGCGGAAGACCGTCACTTTTTTAATTGAGCCGTCTTTTTGTGGCTCATCCATGCTCTCCCTTTTGGAGAAAGCATAGACCGGACGAGCACCCGCCCGCCGGATAGCATTCTCAAGGGACGCCATAAAAAATGGCGCACCCCCGATCATTACCTCTTGCCCAGGAATTATACTCCCCTGAGCAAGAATGAGGAGGTCTACAACCCCTTGGGCTGCATCCTCCAACTCCTTCGGCGAGGGTATCTCGTCGAAGGTGATCATCCTCTGTACTTTCTTCCGGATATCATCCGAAAGATCCCAGACACCAACTGCCTTTTGTTCGGCAGTTGCAACGTGCTGGGTTGCATTAATGACAATGCCTCCCATAAATACACAACCTCTCTCTTTTAAAAGGCAAGAGTCGCCTATTGCTATGAAACACTTGATTGGTTCCAAGCAACAATCTAGAGATATAAGTCTACAGATTGTTGCCTAGAATATTTTAAAATGAACTACTTTCCCTACTCTTAATAGTATAGTAAGGACATTCCTAGAAACGAAGTGGGTTAGGCCTCTTTTCCAGTCGATCTCCTTACTAGAAGAACGATAAACGATTTTTTAACCTTAGGCCATAACTCTCTCCGAGCTTTCTTGTCGCCTAAAATTAATATATCGGACAGGCAAACAGTTGGTTGCTGTTGCTTTAGGACCTCGGCCTATCACCATAACAGACGTCGCTCCTTTGATTTTAATATAATGTGCTATTCTCCTTTCTTGCGAAAGAAGGTAATGGAGACGAGTCTTGTATTATTTTAGCTCATTTCCATAACTTTCCTTCGTAATCTCTTTTAAAATAGGAGAGGAGATTTAGAGTCTTAACGAACCATGTTAAGACGCTATTACGGAGATCTCCTCAACTCCGATCTTCCTAATTTGGAAGAAAGTGGGAAAGATGAGCTTTGTATTATTTTTGCTCATCTTCACAACTTTCTTTCAAAAGAAAAAGGGGTAACAAATGTTGTGATACTGCATGAAAAGAGTACCGCAACACTTATTACCCCTCAACGGAATTAAAAGTATTTATTGGCAATGCCTCTCTCCTTGCATTGACGTGACTTATTTAATTTTTAATAACTTCATCCTAACAACTATACTATACAACACTATTCATTTTCTGTCAAGGCCTAGTTATCCACACCCTGTTTAAAATAAGGAGTGCCTGTTTTAAAAAATATCATTGTTCCAATAAATGTCTTGCAACACCTTGGAGCAACAAATCCCTATAATCTGCTTTGCAGAATCTACAGGCACCCATATAACGATACTGTTTGGTCTATTTTCAGTTCCTTCTTTCAGGAAAAAATCAGCAAATCCCCTCTTGTGAAGATTCAAGGAGAGTGTCCTTAAAAACTCTCCATCCTTAATTAATTCCTTTTCTACTTCTACAAGAGGAAAGAAGTTGATTCCTTCCTTTTCAATCCTTTCTTTGCTTTCAATTTTCATTTCAAACCTCGATCGTAATTGCTTTTAATTTCATAATTCTCAACTTCCCTACTATTATCGGCCCCCAATCTCTCCATTGGAGACCGAGAATAATAGGGAAATTAAAACGTATGAATTAAGCTTTTTTATTAAAGAACTATCCTTCTTGAAATTGTTTAATTTTCCAAGAAGATTTCTAAAGATTTTATAATCTTCAGCATATCTTCCCGCAAAAAAACGGCTAGGATATCTCTTGAAAGTTATAGCTCTAGATAGAACTTTTCCTTAAAAGAGATCTCCCAGCCGTTCAAATAAACAACTAGTATCTGCTATTTCTTACGGAACACAGGCAGACCTCAACCTGATTCCTTATTCCTTTCGGAATAGAAATAACGGGTCCATTATTTAACCTCGCGGACATACGAAACTAACACTTAAAAATCAATGATCTCAACTTACATTATGACTGTACACTATTATCAAATTTTTGTCAATACCACCAAACCTACATCATCAATCTCCCTCAGCTCCAGCATTTTTTAGTTCTTTTATAATATCCGATTTATCTTCCCTCGTCACATTCTTAAATATTCTCCCCACCCAAGTTAATGCAGTCCATCCATTATTATCTTTCACATTAACATCAGCACCAGCATTAATTAACATCTTAACCGAATCTAAATTTAACCAACTAGAAGCATACATCAATGCGGTTTTTCCATCGTTATTTTTTGCGTTCACATCCGCACCGAGCTTAATTAGTTCATTAACTGATTCTGGATAGTCATGAGCATACATAAGCGCAGTATCCCCTAGACTGTTTTTTGCGTTCACATCCGCACCCGCATTAACAAGTTCTTGTAATATTTTGACTCTTTGCATTTTATCATCAATCCCTCCGGTAGTAGCAATGCACATTAATACTGTTTCTTCTGTATACCATCGCCGTGTTTCAATATTATTTTCAATTTTAACAAAATCTGTATGAGACATTGCATTAACATCGGCACCACTTTTTATCAATTCTCTAGCCATTTCAACCGATTTAACAGACGCTATTGGAGTAAAACCTCCTTTCGTATTTTTATTCACGTCTGCTCCAGACTTGATGAGTTCTTGGACTATTTCAAAATGATTCTCACAAATAGCATCTATTAATGCTGTTCCTCCTGATTCCCGCACTTCATCTATTTCTGCTCCAGATTTGATAAGTTCTTGGACTATTTCAAGATATCCTTTCTCGGAAGCAAGCATTAGCGGAGTCATTTCTTCGCCAGTCTTGATATTTATATCTGCTCCAGATTTGATAAGTTCTTGGACTATTTCAAGATATCCTTTCTCGGAAGCAATCGACAATGACGAATTCCCAAAAGTATCTCTTGCGTTAATATCGACGCCAACCTTTAATAATTCTTGAACTTTATACAAGTCTCCTGATTCGACAGATTCCATCAATAAATTAACTCTCTCTTTTTGATTAAGAACGTTATAATTAGTAGATGGCATTTGATTTTTTTCTTTAAAAAAATAATATATTCCTCCACTAACTAAAAATAAGATGATGATTACGATTATTAAAATATTATTAACAAATCCTTTATAATTATAATTCATATTTTAATTATTATATTACTTTAATTTCCACCCTCATTAACTATATCTTGTGCATTCTGTTCAAGTTGTTTCTCTCCAAAGTAGTACCCTAAAGTTTCCCTTGCCACTAAGTTGGCTAAACCGGTGTTTTTAGGAACACTTTCCACAATAACAGTCAAAACTATCTCTGGGTCATCATAGGGAGCAAAAACAGTGATTAAGTTATGATAAACCTCACTCTTTCCTGTTTGGGCAGTTCCAGTTTTAGCGGCTGAAGAAACTGGCAAATATTGCAATGAACGGGCAGTTCCAGCAGAAGACAAAACGGTTTCTCTCATTCCCTCTCTTACTGAATCAATAGAAGCTAAAGAAACAAAATTCTCACTAACTACTTCTGGTTCAAACTTTTTAATTGTTTGATTATTATTATCTAAAATACTATTAACAACTTGCGGTTTCATTAATTTTCCTCGATTGGCAATTGAAGAAATAGCCATGGTTAATTGTAATGGAGTTGCCTTAAAATAACCCTGTCCAATTGAAATATTATAAGTATCTCCTGGATACCAGGGAGTTCCTATTGTACTTTCCTTCCAATCTGAATTAGGAACAAGCCCGACACTCTCTTCGGGCAAGTCAATATTTGTTTTAGAACCAAATCCAAATTTCTCTAAATACTTTGAAATTTTGGCTATTCCTAAACCATTAAAATTCTTATACCCTCCTCCAACCATATAAAAGAATGTATCGCAAGATTCAGCAATGGCCTTTTTTAAATTAGTCCATCCATGAACCGCCCAGTCTTTTTTAAATGTTCCATCTTTTAATTCTATTCCTCCTTCACAATATATTTCTTTGTCTGCTGTGACAATGCCCTGCTCTAAGGCTGCGACAGCAATCATTGGCTTTAAAGTTGAACCAGTTGGATATTCTCCCGAAGTAGCTCGATTATAAAAAGAAACTTTAGGATCTTTTAATAAATCGTTAAATTCCTTACTAGTTAAATCTTTAGAAAACATATTATTATCAAAAGAAGGATAGGAAATTAAAGACAAAACTTCTCCTGTTTTGGGATTTACTGCTACGACTGACCCCCCTTTGGCATTATATCCATCGACTGCCTCCTTTAAAAACTGCGCTGCTTTTTCTTGTAAATCATAATCAATATTTAAGACTAAGTTGCTCCCAGATTCAGATGGCTTAATAATCTCTTCTTTAACTAAATTTCCATGAACGTCTTTCTCTCGATTAATTTCTCCTGGTATTTCTTTTAATACATCGTTGTATTGTTTTTCTATGCCTGATTCTCCCATAGAACTATCCCCCGAAACATACCCTATAACAGAAGCTAAATCATATCCACTTAAATATTCCCTATTTTTTTTCTTAACAATTTCGAATCCGGTCAATTCTTCTTCTTTGGTTTTCAAAATAATGATCTTGTCTTTATCAACATCTCTCGCTAAAGAAAATTCACTTTCTCCTGCTTTTTCCATCTCCTCAATATTTTTATTTAAATCTTCAAAAGGTGTATCTAGAATACGAGCTACTTCTCTTATCTGTTTTTCCCTCAATAATTCATCTTTTGGTAATTTTGAAAAATCACAAACCAAGTCAAATCCTTGCGTATTAATAACTAATTGCTTAAAGTTACGGTCATAGATAATACCTCTCTGAGCCTCAATTTCACTAGAAAGAAATTTATTTTTCTCTGCTTTTTCATTATAAGTATTATATTGAAGAACCTGAAAAGAAAAACAGCGGAAAAATAACACTCCAATTATTAAAATAAAAGAAGTAAAAACTATCTGAAATATTCTTTGCGATAAAGCAGTTTCTATTATATATGAATTCTTGTCTCTTTTGTGTGTTAAGGCATCCAAAAAAAGATCATCAGTTTCGATGTCCGTATTCTTTCTCTTTATTTTAAATTTTTGGCATCCACGAGAGCGATGGAATCCTAACATATTTGGATAGTATAAATTTTAATAACAAAGAACCCAACAAGAAAGACAAAGCCAATAAACCAATAAAATGAGCAGAATATATATCGAGCATTAATCCTAAAAAGAAAGCTGAAAATAATCCTATCCTTCCTTGTGGCTCTTCTAAAAAATTAATTAATAAAACGAGAAAAATAAGAAAGCTAAAAAAAGTAAAAAAAAGCAAATAGCTTGTTTCAAAAATAAATAAATAATACATCGCCACAATCAAAAATACAGTTTTAAAAATCTCCTTAATCATTATATATCTCTGCTATTTTAATTATAAAAACATTATTAATCGTACTTAAATCAAAAACTTTTTCAATGTCAGCGGTCTGATACGTTTCATTATCAATCTTTTTGATATTCTTTACTTTTCCCATTAAAAGCCCGGCTGGATAATTCCCTCCCATAGCTGAAGTCACCACCAGACTTCCCTCTTTTAATTCTTTATCACGAGCCACCATATCTAAGGTTAAATTTAGATTTCCCTCTCCTTTACTTAAAGCAAAAACTCCACTATCGGGTATCTCAACATCAATAAGATTGTTCTTTTGAGTAATAAGCATCACTCGAGAATAAGATGGATAAACATCGACTACTTTTCCTAAAAGAACCTTACCAGAAACAATCACTGGAAATCCTTTCTTAACTCCATCATTAGATCCAATATTTACCAAAAGAGAATCTGCTAAAATATCTTTTGATATCACTCGTCCTAACATCAAATTAAACTCTTTTTCTAATCCTAAATCTAAACTATTTCTTAAAAACTCATTCTCTTCCTTTATTTTTTGAAAATCAGCTAAATCGGAAAGAAGCTTTTGATTTTCTTCAATTAATTTCTTATTTAACTCTTCCTGATTCTTATTAGAAAAAGCTTGTTCGCTTCCTTTATTCCACAATGAAGCCATCAAATTCTCCGATTTTGAATAAACAAAATTCTTTAATGCGTCCTTGAAAAAAGAGTTAATAACTAGAAAACAAAAAAAGAGCAGAATTAAAACCGTTATTCTTTTCTTAGTTAAAATCTTCATACCCTGATTATATACTATCCCCCTTAAAAAGACAAAATTGACAACCTGCCTTAAAAATGCGAAAAAAGATTTGTAATCTTTGTACATTCACATAGAGGTGCAAAATGGGAAATTGGGATTATGCTTTAACAGTAAATAAAGCTGAATTATTGCGACAATTAAAGGGAGATGAGCTAGTCTTGATATACAGTTTATCAGACCTTACTGACCACGCAATCGTATCGAATCTTGAACAAACAAATACCAACATCAAAGATTGGTTTTCCTTGGCCAGCCTTCCGTGGGTTGGGAAGAAACCATTCATCATAATCGCCGAAAAAATGGTAAGTTGCGCCAGAACCTCAAAAGAGATCAGAAGAATATTTTTAATAGAAAAAATTTGGTCTGATCGAGGCCACGGTGAATACAGCAACATAATCATCAAAGCAATGAATCAGCAAAATAGAATTGCTCACGAAGCCTATATCGGAGTTCTATATTATTATCAAAACCATCTGAAAGAAGATGCAATGATCTATCCGCCATTAAAGGTAATGACGATGAAAAAGGCTATACTCACGAGCAATTCATTGGAGGCTTTTCTAAATTCCAGCACAGCAGCTCGCTGGGAAACCGCAGTCAAGATGAGCCTTCAACAAATTGACTGGCCAATTGAAAAATGGAAAGACATTACTGACTCTTCTGTCCCAAAAAAATTCAAAACAATTGCACTACAGAAAATTAAAGAAATAAAAAGGGCTGGATCAACCAGCAAATATCAAACCAAGCATAATTTTTAATTGCTTGGTTATTTTTTGTTTAACAAAAAACTCCTTTCGATCTTTAATACGGGGGCGACCTACTTTCGCGGATACCACTATCATCGGCCTTAGAAGATTTCACTTCCGAGTTCGGAAAGGGATCGGGTGGAGCACTTCCAGTATAGCCCCCATATTAAAAACAAAAAGGAGTAAATAATAGGAAAATAGAATAAAGCTAATAATTGCTAATCAAAGAGTTATTTTAATATTCAATTAGTATCGCTCGGCTGAACCCCTCACGGGGCTTACACCTGCGACCTATCAAGGTCATAGTCTTTAACCTGAATAAGAGTTCTAATCTTGGAGTGGGCTTCGAGCTTAGATGCTTTCAGCTCTTATCCCTTCCTAACTTAGCTACTCAGCTATGCCCCTGGCGGGACAACTGATACACCAGAGGTTAGTTCACCCTGATCCTCTCGTACAAAGGGCAACTCTCCTCAAAACTCGACGCCTGTGGTAGATATGGACCAACCTGTCTTACGCATGTAAATCACTTATTACTAAGTGCATGGACTATACCACCTCCCTGTTGATTTTTACAGGGGACCGACATATTAGCCATTCTGTATAAAAGAATGACTCTCGCTATAAAAGCTCAGTCTCTACGGGGTTAATAAATCTTTACTTACAAGGTATTTCAATACTTCCTTCGAATCCTGCGTTCTCTTCTTGGAATAATTTAATTCCTTGAACATATCAATCTTTTTACAAAGGACTATAAAATCTTTAGCGCTCTTTGTTTTAGATTTCAATTTAAGAATGCTGGAAAGCAATCTTAATTGTCTGGACTTCAATTTACTAAACGGCGATATTTGTTTTGCAAACTCGAGCAATGATTTTTCGTCTCCGATAGTATATTCGGCGACGCCATCTTTTCTAGATCTGGTATATCCTACTCCTAACATTTTTTTCATTTTCTCCAAAAAATCAATATAAGTTGCTTTTTGGTAAAATGTAATATAGGGAGAGATTTGATAACCGTATCTATAAGTATCATTTTTCTTGAGTTTGACGTAAACGCTACCGTCTCCGTCTAAAAATCCAGCAATGTAAGATTTTTGAATATCGTTTATTTTCCTCATAAGTTCAAACTTACAACTTCCCTCGGTATTATCCTACCATATGACAGGTTGAAAATCAATGATAGGACTTCACCGATATGAGTCGGTTTTGCTAACCAGATTACTCCGGTAAGCCGCCATTGTTGACGGTCTGAACCCAGCTCACGAACCACTTTAATTGGCGAACAGCCAAACCCTTGGGACCTTCTACAGCCCCAGGATGTGATGAGCCGACATCGAGGTGCCGAACAGTGCCGTTGATATGGACTCTCGGGCACTACCAGCCTGTTATCCCCGGGGTAACTTTTGTCTGATGATCTCCCACGGTCCTACGAACCATGGTCGGTTCACTAAGTTCTGGTTTCCCATCTGCGCGACATATCCGTCTTGCAGTTAAGCCGGCTTTTCCCTTTACAGGACTAATCCGATTTCCATCCGGATCTAGCCGACCTTTAAACTTCTCCGTTACTTTTTAGGAGAAAAGCGCCCCACTTAAACTACCAACCAAGCACTGTCTTCCATTACCCTCCTCAGGTAACAAAGTTAGAACCTTGACATTAAAAGAGAGGTGTTTCATTGGCGACTCCACTGCTACCGAGATAACAGCTTCAAAGTCTCCCTCCTACGCTACGCATTTAGCATCAAAATTCAATGCCAGGATATAGTAAAGCTCCCGGGGTCTTCCTGTCTAGCCACAGGTAAGGGGCATTCTCACCCCTATTGCGATTTCACCAAGCAGGTCCTGGAGACAGTTCTCCAGTCGTTAAGCCTTTCATGCGGGTCGGAACTTACCCGACAAGGGATTACGCTCAATTTGTTATATCCACTTTGCTTTCGTGGAACTCTTTATATCGCTATAAAGTTCGGACTATATCTTCTCATTTTTACTTAATGAGTCCGGCGTATAGTCTCTGAGGATTCTTAATTTATCTGAATTTACGATTATTCATCTTCGAAATCATTAATCGGATTTTCTCCAATCCTTTTTCTTCAAGATGTTTTCCTTTGTCCATCATTCGGACAATTTTTGCAAAAATAAGAAAATCTTCTCTTTTTGCTGTTCGTAAATAATTCTTCTCAAAAAATGGAATAATCTTTTCCAACAAATCTTCACGATTACGAACTACGTATTTCAGCAGATGTTCGTGATGATTATCATATCTTTTATTCAAGTAGATTTTACCGCATTCGAAAAAGTTTTCGACTTCTTCAAGAGCAGATCTACTTTTCATTCCTTGAGTAATAACGAATTCTGGGAATACTTGCCATTTTAATCGTAAACGAGACTTGGGATGTTTAAAAAAACTAACAGTGAAACACCCTTCGCCGTCAACGAAACCAATTACCCAGCCTATAAAACTAAGCCTTTCCTGCTGATTGCCTGCACCGAACGTTTTTTCACTTGACATAATATTTTGATAAGGTGTTATAGCTCCTTATCATAAATTATATCATAGTAACGTCGGATACTCCAGGTTTTCCAGCATATAGCCAGATTTTACTAAAGCAGTGCGTTGTTGCTACTTTAACACGGTCAGAGTTACCGCGGACGTTCACCGGAGGCTTGGAGCAGTCAGCTGCTCCGCTCCTGATCCGCAAAACTTGATCATGAGTTCCTATTCAACTTGAAATCATCGCAATGTCTTACCTATTAAAAAACATAAAGACACACGTATTTTACTTACTTGCTACATTTAACTAATCAAACTTATTCTAAGAAACTACTAAGGAAACTCACAATCGTTTTACGAAACAAGAGCGAAGCAACCGCCGCTTTTAACACTCTGGCACTGGTCAGGCCTCAGCCCCTATACTTCCTCTTACGAATTAAGCAGGGACCTGTGTTTTTGATAAACAGTCGCTAGAGAGACGTTTGCTGCGTCCTCTTCTCCTTGCGGAGAGAGGAAGATCTTATTCCTAAGTTACGATCACTTGTTTGCCGAGTTCCTTCAGGACCTTTCACTTGTTCACCTTAGCACGCTTGTGCCCATCCACCTGTGTCGGTTTTAGTACGGTTCAAACATTTTTAACCCTGCGGGCTTTTCTGGGCGACTTGCTCATTTGGCTTCACCTGTCCGAAGACAAGCTTCGCTCTCACTCTTGGGTTGCCCCTCAAGCGCAAGACAGAAATCCGATAATCTGCCCAAACTACTAAATCGCGTCACCCTTCAGAAAAATGTTAGAGGGCCGGAATATTAACCGGCTGTCCATCAGATAAACCTTTCGGCTTCTCCTAAGGCCCGCCTAACCCTTGGTTGATCTACATTGCCAAGGAAACCTTGGATTTACGGTGTTGAAGAATCTCACTTCAATTGTGGTTACTCATGCCAACATTCTCACTCCCTATCGCTCCACCAAACCTCACGATTTGACTTCAGCGCAATAGGGACGCTTCCCTACCCCTGGCACATATAAATATGTACCAAGTCGTATCTTCGGTACTAAACTTTAGCCCCGGAAATCTTCGGCGCAAAATCTCTTAGCTAGTAAGCTGTTACGCACTTTTTAAAGGATAGCTGCTTCTAAGCTAACCTCCTAGCTATCTGAGAAATTCCACCTCCTTACTTACACTTAGTTTAGATTTAAGGACCTTAGATGACGATCTGGGCTGTTCCCCTCGCGACAATGGAACTTCGCTCCCACTGTCTGACTCCCTACACATATATTACGGCATTCGGAGTTTGATAAAAGTACCTAGCCGAAGCCACGGAACTTCTTTCAGTGCTCTACCTCCATAATACTTAAATGTAAAGGCTAGTCCTAAAACTATTTCGGGAAGAACCAGCTATTACCAAACTCGATTAGCTTTTCACTCCTTACCACAGCTCATCCCAATGGATTGCACGACAAACGGGTTCGGACCTCCACTTTCATTTCTGAAAGCTTCATCCTGGCCATGGCAAGCTCGTCTGGCTTCGGGTCCTCTCCCACCAATTATATTTCGCCCTTTTAAGACTTGGTTTCCCTGTGCCTCCGCGCCAGAAGCGCTTAGACAATTGGTAAAAGAGACTCGTTGGCTCGTTCTGCAAAAAGCACGCCATCACTGGAACGAATTCCAGCTCTGACTCTTTGTAGGCATAATGGTTTCAGATTCTATTTCATCGCCCTCACCGGGCTACTTTTCACCTTTCCCTCACGGTACTAGTTCACTATCGGTGACCAGATTGTATTTAGCCTTAGCGGGTAGTCCCGCCAGATTCCTGCCGAATTATCTTGTGTCGACAGTACTCAGGAAAAACAATAAGGAGCGCATTTTAATTTTCGCCTACCGGACTATCACCGTCTGCGGTCTCTCTTTCCAGAGAAGTTCAACTAATTGAAATGCATTTATTAACTCCCTCTAATTAAATAGACATTGTTCCCCTACAACCATCACTCATGCAAAGCACGAATGATTTTAGGCTTCTCCCCTTTCGCTCGCCGCTACTGAGGGAATAACTTTTGTTTTCTTTTACCTCCGCCTACTAGAATGTTTTACTTCAGCGGGTTCGCATCGGATTTAACTCCGATAATTTCGTTTAAATGAAATTGAGTTTCCTCATTCGGAAATCCCCGGTTTATAGGTTGCTAGCACCTTCCCGAGGCTTATCGCAGCTACGCCACGTCCTTCTTCGCGTCTGGTCCCAAGGCATCCACCATTTGCCCATAACATAAATAACCTTTGATTAGCAAATAATAACTTTATTCTTATTTACTCTATTAATTTATCAAATAACCTTACACGAAATAAAAAAGACGCTTTCACGCGGCTTTCACAAACAGCTTAACTTAAGCTATTTTTTAAAACCGCCTATTTGCTGTATGTATCTTCTTTATATTTATCATGTAGTTACTAATTTAGCAGATTTAAAAACATTGTCAAGTGCTTTATCTATATAATAAAAGCCCTTATCTGGATTATCCAAACAAGAGCCAAAAAGATTACGTTTGAGAGCTACTTCTCATGGTCATTCCTGCGGAGAAAACAGCTCCTTTTTTGTCTTGAGTGAAAGCCATTGGCGATCCTTCTTCACGGAATATTACTGCCGGATCTTTCTCGAGGAAGAACATCGGGCCACCCCCATCAGAGATGTTTGCTTTCTTTATAGCAGCAATAGCAGCTTCTTTGAAACAGTCACTACCGAACATGCTTTCACTGAAGATAAACTTTCCTTTATTCCTTTTAAGGAATACGGAAAAGACCTCTTCGGTTCTTACTTCGGCATGTCCATGGCGAATCTCAATCCAGACATCATAGATTGAGAATCGTCCTTGATTGTTTACAGTAATCACGCAGGCTGGACCACGAAGAGAAAAACGAGCATCAACCTCTTTGTCAACGTCCCTTTGGTTTTTTTGACTCTTCACCCAGAATGGTTTTTTTGGTTCTCCTCTGGTGGAACAGACGACCGTGACCAAACGGTCGTTTCTCTTGCCCTCGCTGATATTCATCCTGAGCTCTTGACCGCAGAGAATGAGAGGAATATCGTACTTAATGCCTTCCTTCGAATAAAGATAGGCTACTGCTCCGCCCTGTGTTTCCCGAAGATTAATATCGGGGTTTTTTTTCATCAGTTCAATTGTTTTGGAGTCGGCAATTTTGACGACTACTTCAACTTTGAAATTCATTTTTCAAAACCTCTTTTGTGATAGTGTACCCAATTCGTGGGTAGCGCACTTGATACAAAAATATCAAAAGCGCTACTCACGAAAACAAATTCTTTTAAAGAACTATTGGAAATATAATACAATAATAGTTAAATTATGTCAATATCACCATTGAGGCTCTTGTATGTCTTTAGACATTAGATAAGAATCGAGACCAAAATAATCTCTTTTTGAAAAGCACTGAATTTTAAATCCAAGTCCTTCATAAAAATCAATATTCTTCTTGTTGGTTACAGTAAGATTGACTTTATGTGCTTTTTCCTTTTTTAAAATAGAAATGTATTTATTAATTAATTTTCTACCAATTCCCTGTCCTTGATAATTATTATCAACTGCTATCCACATCACAGTAGCGATGCCTCCAAAATGATGAGAACCAATTAAATATCCTAATATTTTTTCTTCTTTAAAAACTAAAAGAAAAATAGCATAGTTTTCTTTAATTGAATTTATAATTCTTTCTTTTGTCCATTCTTTTTTAATAAAAAAATCTTTTGACTTTTTTGAATATTCATCAAATTGATTTTTTATTGAATTTCTTAAAAAATCTAAAAATAAATCTACATCTTTTATTTTAATTTCTCTTATTTCTATCGTTTCTGTTGTTATTGACTTTTTTCTCGTATTAATCATATAATATAGATGTATCTGTGAGGGCTTTGGCTCTCTCGCGGTCAATTCATAAACCGCAGACAGGTACTTTTTTTATACATTAATCTTTTTCTAAATTTCCAGAATAAAGCCTTTTCTCTTCTTGACCATTGATTCCTTTAGCAGTCCACCAAGAAGGATAAAGACTATAGAAATATTTTTCTCCTCCCTCTATTTCTTTAATAATTATCTTTAATCTAGCTTTTTTAATTATCGCCACAAAAACATAATAATAAACAGTTTTCATTCTATTCTCCCAGCGAGAATTAATTTTTTGTCTTACAAACATTTTTCTTTCATCATACTCTTGCAGGGTATGAGATTTTCTAGTTATTTCAGGAACAAACCTTAAAAGCCTTAATCTTGTATATTGTTCAGTCAGTGTCCTTGTTGTATTCCAAGATTTAAAAATTAAATGATTGAAGCCTTTTGTATTAAAATAAACAAAACCGTTTAAATAAGGGCACCAAACTTTTTGAATTTTATTGTATTCTTTTTCAGCTTCTTCTTTCGCTTGTTTCACCTTTTCTATATCTTCCATAAAAAGAAAACAACAACTAAAAAGTTGTTGTCCAATAATTACTTCGGCGGTTGTAATTCTTCTGTTTCAACTAAGACGTCGTGGAAGTCATCAAGGTTTTCCAAGACCATTCCTGCTCCCCTTGCAACCGCAGTCATTGGATCTTCAATAATATAGGTAGGAATATTTGTTTCTTTAACAATCATTTTATCTAACCCTCTCAATTGCGCTCCCCCTCCGCATAAAGCGATTCCTTTTTTCATAATATCAGCTAGTAATTCTGGCGGAGTCATTTCTATTGTATTTTTGATTTCTGAAACTATTTGATTGATAGATCTATCTAATGCTTTTTTAACATCTGTTTGAGAAATAATTACTTCTTCGGGAAGACCGGTCACCAAATTTCTTCCTCTCATTGGCATTGTTTTATTTTCTTGTTTTAAGGGCTCTTTTTCAAAGTATACTGCCCCAATACTTATCTTAATCTTTTCCGCTGTTCTAACTCCAATTAATAATTTGTATTTCTCTTGAGCAAATTGAATAATATCATTATTAAATTTATCTCCAGCAATTCTCAAGCTTTTAGAAACAACTATTCCACCCAAAGAAATAACAGCAACTTCGGTTGTTCCCCCTCCAATATCAACGACAAAATTGCCAGAAGGATCTTGTACGGGCATTCTGGCTCCAATCGCAGAAGCCATCGGCTCTTCAATTAAAAATACTTCTCTTGCTCCAGCTGATTTAGTTGCATCACGCACCGCCTTCTTTTCCACCTCAGTCACTCCCGAAGGAATACCAACGATAACTCTCGGTTTTAAAAAGGTAAATTTATCTTGTCTTGCTCTTTCAATTAAATATCTAAGCATCTGCTCTGTTACTTCAAAATCAGAAATAACTCCATTAACTAATGGCCTAATTGCAACAATATGTCCTGGAGTTCTTCCTACCATCTTTTCCGCCTCTCTACCGATAGCTAAAACCTGGCCTGTCTTTTTATTCAAAGCCACGACTGATGGTTCAGATAAAATAATGCCTCTCCCGCGAACATACACCAAACAATTAGCCGTCCCCAAATCAATAGCAATATCTTGTGATAAATTAGAAAAATATTTATTTAAATTAAATGTCTTAAATGTCATTTTTTAGAAAATCAATTAAATCTTTAATCTTCACTAATTCTGTCTTTTCTCCGCCTCTCTTTTTAACCTCAACACTCTCTTCTTTTAATGTCTTTTGACTGATAACAATACGCCTGGGAATACCTATTAAATCGCAGTCATTAAGCTTTTCCCCTGCCGTCTTCTCATCTCTGTTGTCATATAATACTTCAAGATTTGAATTTTGTAAAATATCGTAGATTTCTTCGGCTTTTTGCTTTACTTCATTATTACCCATATCAAGAGAAATTAAATGAACAAAAAATGGTGCTATGCTCTTCGGCCAGATTATCCCTTTGTCATCATTAAATGATTCAACGATGGCTCCCATCAATCTGCTGATACCAATACCATAACAACCCATAATTAAATGTTTTCCATTCTCATCTTTCAAATCAAACACCTCAGAATATTTAGTTCCAAGTTTAAAAATGTTACCAACTTCAATTGCTTTTTCTTCAATAAAATCTTTGCCCCCACAAGAACACTTTTTATCAAACACTTCCTTATTAATTGCATTACTGCAATTTTTACAAATATATATAATATCTTCTCCAGCTGAAGTCACGGTTTGAAATTCGTGAGACGAAGAAGAAAATGTCCCTCCTCCCGCTAAAGTTAAATATGTTTTATCTTTTAGTCCACATCTTTCGTAAATACGGAAATATGCTTTCTTGACCCTTTCATAATATTCATTCAAGCTCTCTTCATTGTTATGAAAAGAATAAAGATCTTTCATTAAAAATTCTCTGCCACGCAAAATGCCTGATTTGGCTCTCGGTTCATTTCTAAACTTAGATTGAATTTGATAAATTGCCTTAGGCAAGTCATGCGAAGACAAGATATGCTTCTTCATTAAAGGAGTAATAATTTCTTCGTGGGTCCAACCCAATCCTAAATTCTCATCATGAATCTTGTACATCTCTTCCACGTTCCATCTTCCTGTTTTTTCCCAATTTTCCTTAGGCAAAAGAGATGGCATTAATATTTCCTGTGCTTCAATATTATTCATTTCCTCTCTAACAATATTCTCTATCTTCTTCAAAACTCTCAAACCTAAAGGAAGATAAGTATATATACCACTAGCTAATTTATCGACAAAGCCACCCCTTGTTAAAAACTTAGCGTTTAAACTAACTTCATCTTTAGGATTTTCCTTAACTGTCCTTGTTAATAAATCAGCTTGTTTCATATTATTTAAATATTATATCTTTAAATTGAATAAAGTCTTTGAAAATTATTGCCACGGCTAAAATTATTAAAAATATTGCTCCAAAACTTTCAATCTTCATTTGCAACTCTTTATTGAATACTTTCTTATTTACCGATTCTAAACCAATATATATTAATTTAGCTCCATCCATTGCTGGAATGGGTAATAAGTTACTTACTCCTAAAGCTATAGAAAGAATGGCTATTAAATTAATTACATCGTACAAGCCTTTTTGAATTATAATTTTGGTAATAGCAAATATTCCTACCGGACCGGTCATAGAGTAAGCAACTGTTCCCATCGACTTGTGAATTATGGCGTAAGAAAAAATATATCCCATCGCTCTAATAGAATAATCAGTAATGTTATAAGCGTGCAAGAATCCTACCAAAGCTTTCTCGGAAAAACTTGAATAACTTAATAGTGCCATATCTCTCAATCCAACGCCTAATGGACCTTCTTCTGATGGATATTCTATTCTTGGCGTAATTTTTAATTCCCTTCCATCTTTCAATCCAAGAACAACTTCTTTACCTTTATTCTCAGAAATAATAGTACTAAATTCTTCTATCCCGTTAACCACTTTTCCATTCACACTTAAAACCACATCGTAAGGTTTTAATCCTGATATTTCAGCTGGAGAATCTTTATCAACTTGAGCAATTAAAACTTGATTAACTTGATTCCCAAAAGGAAAATGATACTCAGGATAAATCAAAGCTTGTTCTGATTTAAATCCAGAAAAAGCAATCAAGCCGTAGAAAACAAGGGCCGCAAAAATTAAATTAAAAACAACTCCTCCTCCGCAAATCCATAATTTTTTCCAAGCATTTTTTGATTCGTAAGCTCTCGAATCTTTATCCTTTTCTTCATCCATTTCATCCATACCAAAAATCCTAGTCATTCCACCGAAAGGAATCGCTCCGATAAAATACTGAGTTTCACCAATTGTTTTTTTCCAAAGACGAGGTGGAAACCCCAATCCAAATTCTTCAACTCTTACTCCTGAAGTTTTAGCAGCTATAAAATGACCAAGCTCGTGGACAAAAACAACAACTCCCAAAACTATTAAAAAAACTATTATATCTAGTAAAAACATATTATCCTTCTATTTCAACTTTCTTGCGGTCAATTAAATCATCAACCTTTTTATTATACTTATCAACTAATTCCTGTAATTTATCTTTAGCTTTGAACTTATCGTCTTCTCTAATTAAACCATCTCTAGTCTTATCCTGTATATCTGACCAAGCTTCATCTCTATTTTTTCTAATTGTTCGCTTAGCATCATCGTTAATTTGAGAAAGAGCTTTTGCTAATTCCTTCCTCAATTCTTCTGACATTTGAGGCATATTAATAAGAATTACATCTCCAGAAATTACTGGAGACAATCCTGCTCCTTCTCTTGAGATGGCTTTTTCAATTGCTTCCATATATGACTTATCCCAAGGCTGAATTGAAAGAGTTCTAGCGCTAGGAACTGATATAGCTGCCAATTGTTTGATTGGCATCATTTGTCCAAAACATTCAGCTTGAATATCTTCAATTAAAGCTGGAGTAGCTCTGCCAGTTCTAAAACTTGAAATCTTCTTAGTAACAAAGTCTATTACCTTATCCATCTCTGGTTCTTTTTCTTTTATAATTTGTTCGTACATATGTTTAAAAAAATTATTATAATGTTATTAATAAATTTTCTAACGCCAATTTCTTATTAACATTTGTATTTTCAATAAGGTACTTGGTTTTCTCTAATTCATCAATTATTTCTTTAATTCTCTTTAAAGAATAATTTTCTAAACTTCCCTTATTACCATATACCTTTAATAATATTTCCCGCCTCATAAACCTCTCCCATATATCTAATACATTTACAATCTCATCTTGATTCTCCTTGAATTCTTTTGCAAAGTCAAATCTTTTATACATTTCTGAATGAGCCAATGAAATAATATCTTTAATTGCCTTATTAAAAAACTTTAATTTGTCTTCATCATTTAAAAATTCTATTGCTTTCCCTACCTGCCCCGAAGAAATTAAAGCAATCTCCTTAGTTTTTTCTATATCAGCTCCAAGAGAAACTAAATAATCTTCTATTTCTTTTCTTGGAATAACTGAAAATTTAATTTCTTCTAATCTTGAACGGACAGTCGGTAAAAGCATTTGCGGATATGAAGTAATCAATATTAGCAGTGTATCCCCTTTTGGTTCCTCTAAAACCTTTAAAAGCGCATTCTGAGCGTCTTTCCTCATTAAATGAGCATCGTCTATAATCCCAACCTTAAGTGAATTATTGTATGACTTTAGAGACAATCTATTTTGTAAATCTCTCACCTCTTCAATTTCAATATTTCTGTCTTTCGCTTCGATTATTGATAAATCTGGAAAACTTGCTGAATCTATGCTTCTGCAAGAATAGCATTCTCCACAAAATCCTTTTTCTTTCTCGCAAAAAATACTTTTAATAAATTCGATGGCAACTTTCTTTTTTCCAATCTTCTCTATTCCAGAAAACAGTAAGGCATGAGGAATATTTTTACCTTTGGCTAATCTCTCTAATACCTCTTTCTGTTTTTTATGCCCAATTGTCATTTTAATCTTTTATCCTTTTAATATCGGCTCCTAATTTTTGCAATCTTTCTTCTATTTTTTCGTATCCCCTATCAACCTGATAAATATTTCTAATCGTGGTCTTTCCTTCAGCAATTAATCCTGCAGTGATTAATGACGCTCCTCCTCTTAAATCAAATGAACCCATATCTGCTCCATATAATTTGGTAATTCCATTAATAACTGCTCGGTGTGGGTCAGAGAAAAATATATCTGCTCCCATTTTCGTTAATCCTTCCATATATTTTAATCTTCCTTCGTATAATGGATCGTGAATTAATGTTACTCCCCTAGTTTGAGTTGCCAATACTCCCAACACAGAAAGCAAATCTGAAGGAAATCCTGGAAAAGGCAAGCTTTGCATTTTCCTAATTTTAATATTTTTAGATGGCAGAACCTGAACGTCGACTAAATCTTTTTTTCTTTTAATAATTTGAAAATTAGCACCGCAATCTTCTAGTTTCTTTAATACAAATTCCAAAAAAGGATACTCGACATTCTTAACTAAAATATTTCCTCTAACTGCCAAAGCCATAATAATGAAGGTACCAGCTTCGATCGGATCATACATTAAAAAATGCTTGAATCCTTTTAATTTATTCTGCCCCTTAATAATTAATGTGTGCTGTCCAACACCTGAAATTTTAACTCCCATCTTTTTTAAAATCTTACATAATTCCTGATTCTGATAATCACCGTCAGCAACCTTGAGTATAATTTCCTCGTTTAATAAACTTGAGAAAAGCAAAACATTCGCTGTGGCCGTAACTGATAATTCATCCATTATCACCATGTTGTCTTTTAGTTTCTGAGGAGCAGTCATTACGAACTTACCTCTCTTTTCTTTAATATCAATTCCCATCTGAGAAAAAGCATCTAAGTGAGTATCAATTGGACGAACTCCAATAACGCATCCGCCAGGTTGAGGCAAACTGGCTTTTCCGAATCTTGATAAAATAGCTCCGAATAAAAGAACTGAGCCACGGAACTTCAAAACTAAATCAGAGTTTATTTTTGAAGGATCCATGTTTTTAGCATTGACTCTAATTTTCCTTTTTCCTAACCATTCAACTTTAACTTTCATGCTTTCAAATATTTCAAGCATTCTAAAAATATCTTCTACTAAAGGAATATTATCAATAACACAATCTTCGCTGGTTAATAGTGTCGCAATTAAAACAGGAAAGGCTGCGTTTTTTGAGCCTCTCGCTTCTATTTCTCCCGACAATTTCTTGCCGCCCTGTATTACAAATTTTTCTTCGAGCATATATTATTTTTTAACCATTATGCTTTTCTTGTATAAATCAAGATTATCTAAAACCGCACCAGTTCCTTTGGCTACACAACTCAATGGATCGTCGGCAACAAAACAAGGAACTCCAGTTGTTTTAGATAATAAAGCTGCGATATTTCTCAAACAAGCACCTCCTCCAGCCACCACCATTCCTTTATCCATAATATCAGCTGATAATTCTGGCGGAGTTTCTCTTAGTACATTTTTAACGCATTGAACTATTTCGGCTAGAGGATCGGCAATAGCTTCACAAATTTCATTAGAAGAAATTCTAATATTCTTTGGTAATCCAGTGATCAAGTCTCTGCCCCTAATTTCAAGATATTTTGGCTCCTTTTCTGGTAAAGCTGTTCCAATCTTTATTTTAATATCCTCAGCGGTCTGCTCTCCAATAGCCAAGTTATGTTTGTTTTTAATATATTCAGCAACAGCAACGTCTAGTTCGTCCCCTGCTACCCTTAAAGATTGAGAACAAACAATTCCCCCTAGAGAAATAACAGCTACTTCAGCCGTTCCTCCTCCGATATCAATAATTAAATGACCAGACGAAGAATTAATCGGTATGCCTGCTCCAATGGCTGAAAGAATTGGCTCCTTAGCAACAAACACTTCTTTTGCTCCAGCTAAAATTCCAGCTTCGATCACAGCTCTCTTTTCGGTTGAAGTAATTCCTGCCGGAACTCCGATTAATAATTCCGGTTTGATAAACTTAAAAAATCCAGAATTAACTTTAGAAATAAAATGCTTAATCATTGTCTGAGTAATTCTGTAGTCAGCAATCACTCCATCCTTTAATGGTCTAAAAACCTGAATTTCTTCAGGAGTTCTTCCAATCATTTCCTTAGCAGCCTGCCCAACAGCCAAAATTCTGTTCTCTGTTACAGAGACAGCTACTACTGATGGTTCATTCAAAACAACTCCTTTGTCTGGAATGAATACGAGAGAATTTTTAGTACCTAAGTCTATTCCTATTTTCATAATATACCCCATGATAACATACCGAAACGGCAATTGGCAAGAGAGGGTTTTTGATGTATAAATGAAGTATATGACAAAAACAGTAAGAACTATATTATTCATATTAATGGTTTTAATCTTCACAGTAATCTCTCCCGGAATAATCATGTATTCACAAGGATATCGTTTTGATATCAAAAAAATGAAATTCCTTGAAACTGGAGGAATTTACATAAAAACACTCCCAGGTGATACAACAGTCTCAATTGATGATAATTATAAAAATAAAACATCTGGATTTTCAAGAGATCTTTTGATACAAAATTTATTACCCGAGAATCATACTGTAAAAATAGAAGAAACGAACTATCATTCTTGGGAAAAAATTCTAGAAGTCAAACAAAAAAAGGTTGTTGAAGCTAAATATGTAATTCTCTTTCCTAATGACATACCCTTTGCTTCAGTAGATAACGATATTAAAAATTTCTATCCCTATCCTGACAACAATAGGATGCTTTTATTAACTATTTCTAATGAATTATTATCTTACGATTCAGAAAAGAAAGAAACTCAAAGAATTCTCTCTAAGACTCAGACTCCTTACAATATTTCTGATATACTATTCTCTCCAACTGGAAAAAGAGCTCTTATTAAAACATCTACTGGGCTTCATTATTTATTAAATACAGAAACATCAACAATATCCTTAATTAAATCAATGAGTAGCAAGACTAAAAATGTTGTCTTTGATTCAAATAATGAAGGAAGTTTCTTTTACCAATCAAATAACTTAATTTATCGAATTAATGCTGACAAACAAAATACTCCAAAACTATTTAAAAAAGAAAATGTTGACGCTTTTACAGTAAACGGAAATGATGTTTACTCTTTTGAGGATGGATTACTTTATAGAGATAATGTTCTTCTTAATATTAACGAAACCCTATCTAAAGAACCCATAGAAACAAAAGACAAAACATATGAATTAGTTTCAATGGAAAATGAAATATTCTTAATTGAAAACAAAAAAACCGTTTACTTATTTAATAAGGAAACAAAAATATTTGATAAAAAAATAGAAGCTAAAACAGAATTAAAATATACTCCCTTTTATGAAAGAATATTATTTGCTGCTGATAATGAACTTTGGTTACTTTTATTAAAAGATACCGAAACTCCTTTCTTCGTAAAAGCCTGCTCAACAATTTTTATCTCTAGGTTCTCTCAAAACATAGGAGATATCAAATGGTTAAATGGGGACTACTTTATTTACACTTTAGACAATAAAGTTAATATCAGTGAAATAGACAATAGAGATCGTATCAACTCTTTTGAGCTTCCTCAATCAGAAGTATCTAAAATATTCTTTAATGGAAACACTAAAAAACTATTCCTATTAAATAAAGAAGAATTAATTGTTTCTGAAAATAAAATCTTGCCTCAATAAAAAAACACTCTATAAAAAATTGAGTGTTATGTGTGGGACTTAAGCCATTTTCCAGCAATTTTTCGAGAAAATTGATTTGGACAGTCTCGGCTTGCGAACATTCGCATAATAAGAAATTGCTGAGGGTTTTTGATTCTTTGAGTAAGAATATCTTGAGCACTGAAAAATAAAGTATTAACTTTAAGTACCAGACAAGAATTTATATTGCCGACAATAATTGCCGAATGTTCCTCCTTAAAATTATCAGAGTAGACATTATAAGTAGCGGCAAGTTGTTGTATATTTTTAACCACTAAAAAAGCTGCTATTCCCGTGTCCACCTCGATCCTTCGACTAAGAAAAGCAGGAACCCACTTCTCATTAATGAACGGACAAATGTCTGCCACATAAATCTGACCGCCTGGCATTCTCAATTCTTCGCCATCTTTACACAAAAGCATGTCTCCATCGTCATTGAACATCCCTCCGTATAAAAATTTCTTAAATTTAAAGCTTTTTGCCGTTTCTTCGCTTTCCATATTATCACCATTAGGTCCTAAACTAGCTTTTGCTAGATTAATTAGAAGATAGTAGAAGGAGTGATATTTGTCAAACAAAAAACCAGAGCTTTTGCTCTGGCTTAAATATTAACGTTTTGACCACTGTGGAGCTCTTCTTGCCCTCTTTAGTCCAGGCTTCTTTCTTTCTTTCATTCTTGGATCTCTAGTTAAGAATCCAGCCTTTCTTAGTCTCTTTCTGTAATCAGGATTAAATACTACCAAGGCTCGAGCAATACCATGTCTTACAGCCTCAGCTTGAGCGTTTACGCCCCCCCCCTTGACCATAGCTGTAACTTTAAATCTATCTAACGATTTCATCTTGTCTAACGAAGCTAAAGCTGTTGATTGCAATCCTTTAGTTGGAAAATATTTAGAGAAATCCATCTTATTAACTTCCATTCCCTTGTCACCCTTTGTGTATAGTCTTACTCTGGCAGTGGCAGTTTTTCTTCTCCCAGTTCCCTCAAAATATTTATCTCCTAGATTTTTAAAATCATCTTCGTTTACAACAAAATCATCATCGTCATCAACTTTTATTGGCAAACCAAAATCAATGTTTTCAATCTTTTTTTCTACCTTTATTTCTTTCACTTCCTCTATGACCTCGGCAACCTTCTTTTTGGTTTCCTTTTTAACAAGAGAAACTTTCTTTTCTTTTTTCTCTGCCGGTTTTTTTGTTATTTTTTTCTCAGCCATATAATTATTCAAACTTTAATCTCTTTAAGTGTTTTGCTCTTAATCTGTTTTTCGGTAGCATTCCGTTAACAGCAAACTTTATTAACTGTCCAGGATTTTTTTTAAATATTACATTCATTGGGGTGTGTTTATCGTTTCCTAAATATCCTGTATGTCTAAAATATGTTTCATCCTGCATCTTATTTCCAGTAACTTTAATTTTATCAGCATTAGTAATAATAACAACGTTGTTTGGTTCTTTATTGGGAGCATAATCAACATTCTTCTTTCCTTGTAAAATAGCACAAAGATCAGTCGCAAGTCTTCCCAAAACTTTGCCTGTTGCATCAATCCTTATGGTTTCTTTTGTAGTTGTGATTGCTTTTTTCATATTCTTAAACTAATTGAATCATTGCCATTTTAGAGCTGTCAGATTTTCTCTGTCCCATTTTTGTTATTCTAACGTAACCTCCTTTTCTGTCTTTATATCTAGCTGCTATATCTTCCATTAATTTTTTAACTGCTTTAGGAGTAAAACAAGTGGTTAAATATCTGCGAGCAGCCATATCCCCTTTCTTGGCTCTAGTAATTTTCCTCTGTATAAAAGGAGAAAGTTCTTTGGCCTTAGCTTCGGTAGTAGTGATCTTTTCTTTCAAAATTAAAGATGTAGCCAAAGTCTTTAACAATGCATGCCTTTGATCTCTTTCTCTATGTAATCTTCTTCCTTTCTGTATTTTTTTCATATTACTTTTCTTTCTTTTTTGTTGTCTTTTTTACAGCTTTCTTTTTTGGTTCAATTACCTCTTCTTCTTTAACAGCTTCAGCTTTTATTCCTCCCATTTGTTCAGCCATAAAACCAAACTGAGCTAAAAGAATATCTAAAGATTCAGCAAAAGCTTCTTCAGGCTTAATCGTTCCATCTGTTTCAACTTCTAAAGAAATCTTATCAAAATCAGTTCTATCTCCGACTCTCATATTTTCAACGACATAATTGACCTTCTTGATAGGAGTAAAAATTGCATCCAATCCGATTACGCCAACATCTCTTTTTATTTCCTTGTCTTCGAAAACATAACCAACGCCTTTCTCAATTTTGATTTCAATTTCTAATTCTGTATTCTTATCAGTTATTGTCGCAATATGCAAGCTTGGATTAGCTAATTTCAAATCAGCTGGACATTCAAAGTCACTTCCAAAAACCTCCTTTTCTCCTTTTATTTTTAAGGTTGCTAGCTGTGGTTCATCAGTAAAGAGTTTAAATCTTAATTGTTTGATATTCATTAAAATATGCAAAACATCTTCTTTAACTCCAGCAATAGTAGCAAATTCATGAGGAGCGTTCTTAATTTTAACTTCTGTTACGGCAGCACCGTTTAAAGATGACAAAAGGACCCTCCTAATAGCATTACCGAGAGTAATTCCGTAGCCAGGATAAAGCGACTCTATTTCGAAAATAATGTTGTTGTCGCTTACCTTTTTAGTTTTTATTGAAGTTGGCAATGGAATCATATATTTTAGTTATGATATTTATTTATTACCTTGAATAATGTTCAAAAATTGTTGAAATTTCAGATGGTAATTGTACGTCTTCTGGTGTTGGGTATCTCATAACTTTACCCTCGATTTTACTTCCATCAAAACTTAACCATTTAGGTAAACTGTATTTTTTCATCGCTTCTGATATTCCCTTTAAAGCTTCTTTGTTCTTTGAACCTTCTCTAATTGAAACTGTATCTCCGACATTTGTTCTGTAAGAAGGAATATCAATCTTTCTTCCATTAATTAAAATATGTCCATGACTAACAAGTAATCTTGCTTGACCACGGGACTTAGCCCAACCCATTCTGAAAATAATATTATCTAATCTGCTTTCTAGTTTAGCAATTAACTGAGAAGCAACATCAACTCCAGAACCTCTGTTTTCCATAACTTCAAAAACATAATCTTTAAATTGTGATTCTGAAATATTATACCACTTCTTAACCTTCTGTTTTTCTCTCATTTCACGGCCGTACTCGGTTAAATTACCTCTTCTTTTTTTAGCTTTTTGTCCTGGAGCAAATGGACGCTTAATCATAGCGCATTTAGAACCCAAACACTTCTCTCCTTTTAAAAAGAGCTTGTCTCCTAACCTTCTACAAATTTTACACTTTGCTTGTTTCATAAATATATTAAAGATTATAACCTTCTGGGTTTCTTAGGCTTGCAACCATTATGTGGAACTGGAGTAACATCCTTGATTGAATTAATCTCGAATCCCTGATTAGCAATTGATCTCAATGCTGATTCTCTTCCTGAACCAATACCTTTTACTACTACTTGAATTTTTCTAATTCCCATCTTCTCAGCTATCGCTCCAACTGTTTCTGAAATTTTAGAAGCAGCAAAAGGAGTTGATTTCTTACTTCCCTTAAAGCCTATCTTTCCAGCTGACTTTGAGGCTAAAACATTACCCATAGTGTCAGTTAAAGTAATAATAGTATTGTTATATGAACTGAAGATATATATCTTTCCCTCTCTGGTAGCAGCAGCTTTAGAGACTTTAGGTTCTTTACTTAAAGTTTTTTCTAACTGTTCGCCTTCTTTGATCATTTCTGCTTCAGTTTTTTGTATTACGTGTTTTTTCCCCATAGTAGTATTAAATTCTATTTAGGTCCTGGTGCAGCCTTTCTTCCTGAACCGACTGTTTTTCTGACGTTATGTCTTACTGTTCTATTATTGATTCTAGTTGTCTGTCCTCTTACAGGCAATCCTTTGGCGTGTCTAGAACCTCTCCATGAACCAATATCTCTTAATCTTTTAATATTCATCATCACGTCTCTTTTCAAATCTCCTTCCACCCTATAATTCTTTTCAATGTATTGTTTTAATAAACTAATATCGTCCTGAGTTAATTCCTTGGCTTTTTTATTTAAAGGAATATTACAATCAGTTAAAATCTTTTTAGCCAAAGACGGTCCTATTCCATAAATATAAGACAATCCGATTTCTATTACTTTTTCGTCTGGAATGTTAATTCCGATAATTCTTGCCATATGTATTTATTTATGCACCTTGTCTTTGTTTGTGTTTAGCATTCGCCTTACAAATAACATAAACGCGTCCTTTTCTGCGGACAATCTTACAATCTTTACAAATTTTCTTAATTGATGGCTTAACCTTCATGTTATTTTTTTCTGAATATTATTCTCCCTCTTCTTGCATCATAGGGAGTCATCTCTACTGTAACTTTATCACCAGGTAAAATCCTGATTTTAAAGACTCTTAATTTGCCTGCCAAATGCGCCAATACTTCAGACTGGTCGTCATCTAATCGCACCTTAAAAAAGCCGTCAGGCAAGCTCTCTGATACAACTCCTTCTTTTTTAATCTTGTCGTCTTTTTTTACCATTTGAAAGATAATAAGACAATAGCAAAACTTTCGCTTTTGGTCAAGAGATTCAAGCGTTTTTAGCTATTATCTACTTTTTACCACGATTTATTATATGTGTAAATATTAAAATTTTAATTGAATGTTTATTCTTTCTTCATTATTAGGAATTTTAAACTTCCACCATGGAGAAAGATTAATCTCTACCTTTTCTACTTCTGGTATATTTGATAAAAGAGAAGCTGAATATTTAGTATCTTTTCCCTTTAAACTACTCAACAATATATCATCATCAGGTATTGAATAAATTTTACCCTTAAAAACAACATTCAATGAAATTGTTCCATCTTTATTTAGCTTCTTTTGCTTAACTTCATAAGTTACACTATTAGGAACCATTTTCTTTAATTCGGAAATATTCTTACTCAATAATGATTCTCCTAGTTTATTTATATCTTCATCTCTAAAAACGGTCGCGTTAGTTTCTATCTGTCCTGTTGCGCTAAATACATCTAATTCATCTCCTGCCTTAGCGCTAACTAATAAATTAGTAATTAGAGGAGAAATATCTTCTGAAAAATATGTATAGCCCTGAGGAATCGTGGCAATTAAAGCTTGCTTTGATTCTTCATCGTATTTTTCCTCAAAACTATCCTTAGCTGAGGTAATATCATTACTCGTTACAATTTTGACTTGCGATTCTTCTCCTCCCGTCATCGCTGTAACTGATTCAGCCCAAATATTTGAATAATATTCTGAACCACTTAAGCCAGGAATGGAAAAAATAGAAGAAGAAAGATTATATTTCTCTCCTGCTTCAGCCGCAGTAACTTTAATTTCAATTGAACCGGGGGTAGAGTCAGAAGTAGCTTTGGGAATAGTAAAGGCTGTATCAGACTTATAAACTAATTCTCCAGTGCTAGACATAAACCTAGTGCCTTTAACCAAACTAAGAGCTTTAGCTGGGCTAATCTTATTAAACACCTTTATTGTTCCCGTTGCTTTCTTTGCCTTATCATCTGTTCCTGTAGCATTATAATTTTCCGATCCATCTCTTTTGTCTGAAAAAATTATACCAGGAACAACATTATTTTCGTAATCAATTACTGCTTCATTAGTATCAATTATAAAACTAGCTTCAGTTGTAACTTCTTCAGTTTTAGGAGTAATAAAAACATCTGCCTTGCCCTGAACAAAGAAAAATACTGCACCCAAAGATAAAACCACAATAACTAAAAGAGGAATAAAAGGAAATCTTTTTTTATCTCTTTTGATTGGTTCTCTAGCTGAACATTCTTTGGCTAATTCTTCGTGTTTTTCCACCTGATATTCAGGAGGAATAATGTCATATATTTTTTTTGCCATATATTTATTGGTTAAGGACTGCTTTAATTCTTCTTACCCCAGCACTAGAACTTTCTTCTTTGATTATCTTAAATGACTTCAACTGACTTGTTTTTTCTACATGAGGACCAGCACAAATTTCTTTAGAAAAAACCTCTTTACTATTTGGATCAAACATTGTCCAGACGTAAACCTTATCTGGATATTTTTCTTTAAAAAAAGCAATTGCTCCTGATTTTAATGCTTCATCTAAATTCATTTCTTCTTTTTTTATCTCCAAATCTTCTTTAATTTTCAAATTAACCAAGTCTTCGACTCTTTTAATTTCTTCAGGGGTCATCTTTTGATTATGTTTAAAATCAAATCTCAATCTTTCAGCATTAATATCCGAACCCATTTGTTGGACATGTTCCCCTAAAACGCTTCTTAAGGAAGAATGCAAAAGATGAGTAGCTGTATGTAATTTAGCTCCTTCTTCTCCCGCATCTTTGCCTACTCCTCCAAATTTCTTTTCAGCCCCAGACCTAGAAATACTCTGATGTTTTTCTAAAGCATTATTAAAATCATTAATATCAATACTAATTCCTTTTTCTGCTGCAATTTCTTGGGTTAACTCTAAAGGAAATCCATAGCTTTGGTATAAATCAAAAACTTCTTCTCCAGACAGTTCTTTTTTTGTTGAAAGCATCTTCTCTATTATTAATAATCCCTTTTCAAGAGTAGCTTCAAATTTATACTCCTCTTTTTTAATAGTTTCTATAATATCTTCCTTTCTTGTTAATATATTAAGATAAACATCTTTGTATTTATCAATAACGATATCAATTAAAGGAAGATAAAACTGAAATGGCAATCCTAACGTTTTTCCATATCTAATAACTCTTCTTAGTAATCTTCTTAAAATATATCCCTGGCCTAAATTAGATGGTTCTACTCCGTCAGCAATTACAAAAACTGAGCTACGGATATGATCAGCGATAATCCTAAAAGCTTTTTTATTTTCTAAATACTTATGCCCTGATATTTCTTCTAATTTAGAAATAAAATCAGCAAACAAATCTGTTTCATATGATGCGCTTTTTTGATTCAACAGCGATAGTAATCTTTCAAATCCGATTCCAGTATCAATATTTGTCTGAGACAATAATTCATACTCCCCCTTCTCATTTTTAAAGTATTGCATAAAAACGAGATTCCAAATTTCAACCACTCTTTTACAGTGTTCACAGTTTGGCCCGCAATCTGGCCTTCCACAGCCCAATTCTTCTCCTCGATCATAATGAATCTCAGAACAAGGACCACAAGGACCAGTATCAGAAACTGGACCCCAGAAATTATCTTTTTTAGAACATTCCTTTATTCTTTCCAATGGTATTCCATGTTTAAGCCAAATGTTAATAGCTTCTTCATCTCTTACAATACTATCTTCTCCTTTAAAAACAGTCACATAAATCTTTTTTTTATCTAATCCTAATTTATCAACTAAAAATTCCAAAGCATATTCAATTGCTCCCTCTTTAAAATATCCTTTTTCGTCTTGTCCAATAGACCAATTTCCCAACATTTCAAAAAAAGTATGATGAGTATCATCACCAATCTCCTCAATATCTCCAGTCCTAAAACACTTTTGACATGTTACCAAATGTCTTGAATTAAAATCTTTAACTGGGTCTTTCTTCCCTGATAAATACAAAGAAAACTGTTGCATTCCAGCAGTAGTAAATAAAACAGAAGGGTCAGTTGGTAAAAGAGGAGACGAAGGAATTACCTTGTGTCCCCTTTCCGCAAAAAAATCTAAAAAAAGTTTTCTTAATTCTTGAGATTCCATTAGATATAAAATAACAAATTAAAGGCTTCGGGTCAAATGTTGACTTAAAATAATAAAAAGGCTAAAGAATAAGTAGGTGATATTGTGAATCGGCTCCTTGAGAGAATTTTTATAGCAACAGCTCTCATTGCAGCTGTTTCTATCGCAACGTTAATTTTTACCGTTCTGGAGGGATTTCTTCTCTCCATAATCTTGCTCATTTTATTCTTTGCTATCGGAGGTCTGCCCGATGAATCTTGAAAAAACAGCGGATGTCATCTGGAAAATATTAGTTTTAATAATAGCTATCGTAGTCTGTTCCACATCTTATTTATTGTTCCGCACGGTTTCCGAACTTTTCGGAATCATTTGTGCAACCATTGTCGCATTTACTATTATCTACGATCGCTATTGCTAACGCGCACCATTATAACATGGTGCGCTATTACTTTCTTGACTTTTAATAATTAAGGAGGTAAAAAATAGATAGAAGGTTAACAACAATGATAGCAAGAATTCAACCAGCAGCCCCCCTTTCTATTGGAAAGGTAATGCTCGTAGTATTTCTTCTAGCGATAATGGTTTCAATAGGAATGACTATTCTTCAGAGATATCCAACTCTCGCAGATGGTTTCCTTGTCTTTATTGCTGGAATATTTACTGTGATGGTAATGAATCGTTGAACAACGCACCATTCAAATAGATGGTGCGTATCTCATTTGACTTTTAACAAATAAAGATGTTTAATAAAAAAAGCACAGGAGGTGCTATATGGAAAAGAATGTTGATAATGTTTCGTTTGACGTTTTTGGAGCATTCTTAATGCTAATAGGGATTGCTTCTTTTGTCTGCTACTTTTTCTTTAGAGACATAGCCGGATTCATTCTCGGATTTATTTATGGAATTGTCGGCATCGCTTTCGTTTATATATCTAAAAAAATAACCGAAAAAAAGATAATACTTTCCTCTATGTTGTTCATACTATCAGCAATCATCTCAATTCTTAACATTATTCCCGAAACCATTGCCGTAATATTAATACTCATTTGCGGCGCCGGTTCGTTATTCTTTGTTCTGAAGCCACCTGATGACAAAATTCAAAATAGCACTGTTACTTAACAGTGTCTTTTTTAAACAAAAACGCACCGAACAAACGGTGCGCCTTTTAATTTGAAACTACTATTTATCAGATACTTTCTTTCTCATATCCTCGATAAATCTAGCCGCAGCATCTCTTCCGCCTAAGCCAAAGGATAATCCCAAGGCTAAGGTTACGGTTCCAACAAATCCCATAATCAATACTTTAACAATTTCAGGAGTAACTCCTAATTGTAGCAATACTGCTAAACCAGCAAAAACATATATTGAAGCTTTAACTACTGACCCCAAGAAATTAACTGAGCTAACTCCCATTTTCTTAATTGAGACCTTGGCTAATTTTTCAATAATATCCGCAATAATGATTGCCACAACTAAAATAATAATAGCAACTAATAGGTTTGGCATCCAAGCAATGATTTTTGCTAGTAATCCAGCAAAAGCCACCCAACCCATAATGTCTGTTACAATCATTAAGAAAACTATAACAAGAATCCATTTGCAAACTGCTCCAATAAAGCTTGATGGCTCTACTTTAACGTCAGCATTAGACAAAGCTTCTTTCCAGCCAGTCTTTTCAAAAACGCTGTCGAATTTAAGCTTATTCAATATCTGAGCAATTAGTTTTCCAATCCAAATGGCTATAAACCAACCTAGAATGAAAATAACGATAGCAGCCAAGAGATTAGGAAGGAACAAAAGTATGTTCTCCCAAGCACCCTGCAAGGCTTGCGTGGTAATTAATGACCAGTCTTGTATCATATGTTTTTCCACCTTCTTACATTCCTTAAATCAAGAGAGATAAAAGAAACTCAGAACAAATGGACATTATTATACAATGATTATATCAATACCCCTAAAAGTAAGCAAATAAGTTATCAACAGACAGTTTGTCTCTATTTTAATTTAATCGAAGAAATAGTCCATATAGATCCTTCTCTTGGTACCGCCTGAATTACGCTAACTATATATGTTTTATTATTATGACTAATTTCATACTCATTTACCGATGAACTTGCTGCATGAGATATTAACTTTATCAATGAAATATCTGATTGCACAAAACCATATTGAAAAACATCTGCACGAACAACACTTTCCGGATCAAGTCGCCAAGGTTGGTGTCCTTGATCTACGGAACTTTGAAGATTTTGTAAGGATTGCTGGTCTATCTTAATATTCCCCGTCTTTATTTCATCAATAAATTTAAAAGTAGAAAGTATTTTATAGTATTCTTCTTCAGAACCACCATAATTTATCTTGATAATGTACGCAGTATTATTTTTTATAACCGCTGTTTCATGAACGACACCAGTATATCCTCCAGCAAAACCTTCATAACTCATTTCAATCGCTTTTTCGCCAGAAATCATTGTATCTTTCCATATTATCTTTAAATTAGCAGGAGCTAATCCCCTTAAAGATTCTTCCATACTAGATTTTAATTTTTCTAAAGGAGAAATTTCATCTTGATTAAACTCAATAAGAATGCTGTAAGCAGGAACAACCTTGGTTCCAATAATAACCTCCTCTACTCGGGTATTTGATTTAATTGCATCATAAAGAGAAGGATATTTTATTTCATATCCGTATTGATTATCTGTATAAGTCTTCCAATTAACCATTCCGTCTTTCTCTATAAATCTAAAAGAATCTAAAATACTCTGTCTTTCGGATGATATTTTGCTTTCCAATGAATCTAAATTAAATTGAAAAGTTACTACTAAATTATCTTTTCCAATATATACTTCTTTTATTGTCTTGCCATAATTATCTTCCATTATTTCTACGGCATTATAACCATTTACAGTAATCATTCTTGACGATTCCCAAATTTTAGGCCTCCCTTCAAGCAATTCTTTAAGGCGTGAGCTTGAAGAAAAATCAGAACTATCTATATATAATATTTGTTCAAAGCCATTTTTACCGATAATTTTGTACTTAATATTATAACTAGTATCTTTTATTACTTCGTATTCGGCAGGATATTTAAAACTAAAACCGTATTCTTCATCATTATAAGTCTTCCAATCAGCTGTTTCGTCTATTTTCACTTCTGGACATGCTGCGAATTCGCAATTCGGACCAGTTCGTCCGACCGATGAACCATCAGGACAAATCTTAGCATCCATAGTACAAACAGTTTGTTTTTGTAATTGTTTATTTATTAAATAATAACTAGTTCCTCCAACACCAGCTAAAAGTAAAACTATTAGAGTAATTATAATAGGAGCAAATCCTTTTTGATATTTATACATATTTATTAATTAAACTAATTTTTAATCTTCTTTAATTCTCTAACCGAAAAGAACATAAACAGTGCGAGTAAGCCAAGGGTGCATAAAGGAGCTATCCAGAAAGGATATTCATGGCCAAAACTTTCCAGAGTCATTATTACTCCTAATAATCCAATTGAATACATGGCTCCATTCTTTAAATATGCATATTTACTAATCTGATCTATTCCTTTAAGCGTTAATTGCCTAACGACAATAGCTCCTAACCCATTTCCAATAATAATCAAAGGAATCGACATAGTAAAAGCAAAAGCTCCGATTACTCCATCAATTGAGAAAGAAGCATCTAATACTTCTAAATATAGTATTTTACTCCAAGCACTCATATTTCCACTCATCAACTCCTTTTCTTTTTCTTCGGCATTCTTTTTAAACCCATCAGTGATAAAGAAGGCTGAAACTCCGATCGTTGCCGCTAAGGCTAAGATAGGATTAATTTGTACAGAAAAATAAACGATTAGGGTTGTAAAAATTGAAGCAATAGCATAGAACCAAACTCCTTGCTTGTGAACAAATCCTTCTACCCAGAAAGCATATTTCTTTTCCTCTAAAAACAACCAAGCTAAAAATACTAAAAATAAATAGGCACCTCCACCCAAAAGAAGTAATGGTTTTGAAGACTCAAGAGATTCAGCAACCATTCCATTACTAGAAGATGAAAAAGCTGAAGAAAATACTTGAATAATTGATAATGATGGATTACTTAACCAAACAATCAAAAAAGGCAAAAGTCCTCTCACCACAAAAACAGCAAAAATAATGCCCCAGAACAAAAATATTTTCCTAAACTTCTCTGGCATTGTCTTTAAGACATGAGCATTGATAATTGCATTATCAACACTGCTGATAATCTCAAAAACACAAAGTCCTAAAATTACTATTAATATTTCTAAAATCATATGAAATTATTATATCAAAAGATTAAAAATAAAAAAAGAGGCAAACAAAAAACATCCTCGCGGATGTCTTTCTTTGTGGACCGACGGGGACTCGAACCCCGAACCCCCTCATTGCAAATGAGGTGCTCTACCAATTGAGCCATCGGCCCTCATTAAATACGAATCTGTGGGTATGCCTGGACTCGAACCAGGGACCTCGTCATTATCAGTGACGCGCTCTAACCAGCTGAGCTACACACCCTTTTTTAAAATGTATAAATGTTCCTTCATTAATTTCATTCCTGAACACCTTTTTGAGTATATCACTTTCAACCCCATCTTTTCAAATATACTTTCCCATTCTTTTTTGGTGAAAAATTTCCCTTTGTTTGAATTATTCTGAAAAAAATAAGCAAACGATGTTCCGTGAAAATAACAGAACAATCTACTCAACAATCCTTCAGGAATATTTTCATACAAAATAATAATTCCTTTTGAAACTCTCTTAGCTTCTTTTAGCAGTTCTATTGGATTTTGACAATGGTGTAAAACAAAATTAATTAAGACTGCATCATATGAATTATCTTTCAAAAAAGAAAGATTGTTTCCATTATATCTTCTAAAAGGAATTTCTACTACTCGATTGTCAATAATATCTAATCCCAATACATCGGAATTAAAAAATCTCCCGAATTCTTTACCAATAATGCCTGAGCCGCAACCCAAATCAAGGAGTTGTGAATCTTCCTTGATAAAATTTAGGCAATCTTTGCACATTTCTTGACCAGCTTTTTCGTATTGTTTGCGAAAAAGACGATACTGAAAAGGTCCGATGCTTTTCATTTAGGATAATAGTTAGTTTCTTAGAGTTGTCCCGCTCAAGATAGTCTTTTGTTTAGGTAGAAAGACCAATACCTCATAATTAGTTCAGTGATCACTCAAGAACTAATTAAGGTCGTCAATTTGAAAAAAAATAAATGATCCACGAGCAGCTTCCGCTACCCGTGCCTTGTTACGACTTCGTCCCTCTTATTGAGCCTACCTTAGGTCCACTTACGCGGAACTTCGGGTATTCCCAACTCGCTTGACGTGACGGGCGGTGAGTACAAGACCCAGGGACATATTCACCGCAGCGTGGCTGATCTGCGGTTACTAGCGATTCCGGCTTCATGAGGTCGGGTTTCAGACCTCAATCCGAATTGAGAGACCGTTTGATAGGATTGGCTCCAGATTACTCTTTAGCTTCCCATTGTCGGCCCCATTGTACCACGTGTGCAGCCCAGGGCATCAAAAGGCCATGCTGATTTGGCGTCATCCTCACCTTCCTCCCGGTTGTCCCGGGCAGTCTCCTATGACACATGAAACATAGGACAAGGGTTGCGCAGGTTACCCCATTTAAGGGAGCAACTCAAGCCACCTGCTGACGACAACCATGCAGCACCTGGGGTAGTGTTCTTGTGGATGGGCTATAATTTCTTATAGCTTTCACTACCTTGTCAAGCCCTGGTAAGGTTCCTCGCTTACTGTCGAATTAAGCCACGTGATCCACCGCTTGTGTAGGTCCCCGTCTATTCCTTTGAGTTTTAGCCTTGCGGCCGTACTTCCCAGGCGGAATACTTAACGCGTTAGCTTCGCCACTGCAAGGGTCGACACTTGCAATAGCTAGTATTCATCGTTTAGGGCGTGGAATACAAGGGTATCTAATCCTTTTCTATCCCCACGCTTTCGTCTTTCAGTGTCAGGACTGTCCTAGTTGATTGCCTTCGCTTTTGGTGTTCCAATTAATATCAACGGATTTCACTCCTCCACTAATTGTTCCATCAACCCCTAACATCCTCTAGTTTACCAGTTTTCCCCGCTTCCCCAAGGTTGAGCCCTGGAACTTTAACGAAGAACTTAATAAACCACCTACAGACCCTTTACGCCCAATAAATCCGGATAACGCTTGGGGCACTCGTATTACCGCTACTGCTGGCACGAGTTTAGTCACCCCTTATTCCTGAGGTACCGTCAAAATTCTTCCCCCAGAAAAGTGGTTTACAATCCGAAGATCTTAATCCCACACGCGACGTCGCTCGATCAGGCTTGCGCCCATTGTCGAATATTCTCGACTGCTGCCTCCCGTAGGAGTATGGCCCGTGTCTCAGTGCCATTGTTGGCGGCCAAGCTCTCACTCCGCCTACCCGTCATCGCCTTGGTGAGCCATTACCTCACCAACTAGCTGATAGGACGCAGACCAATCTTTTACCGATAAATCTTTACCCTTGCGGGACTATCAGGAATTAGCCTGGATTTCTCCAGGTTATGCCTGAGTAAAAGGTTTGTATCTACGTGTTACTAACCCATTCGCCACTGCTATATTGCTATAGCCGTTCGACTTGCATGCCTTATCCACGTCGCCAGCGTTCATCCTGAGCTAGGATCAAACTCTCAAAAAAAATTTAAAATTAGCGGAACAACTCTAAAAAACTTACTTAAAATTGTTGTCTAATATCCTACTAAAAATGATTGCTGAAAAATGCTTTATTAATTTATCAAACTACTGAGAACAAATAGAATCTTACCCTTTCTTTCATTAGTTGTCAACTATCAAATATGAGCCGGCAGACGGATTCGAACCCCCGACCTACTGTTTACAAAACAGTTGCTCTACCACTGAGCTATGCCGGCCAAAAACTATCCTTTTTTCTTCTTAACTGAAGCTTTAATCTCCTTCCAATAATTATCTAAACCTTTTGTTCTTTTTAATGATCTTTCTCTTAACTTTACTATCCAATCAGACATTTTCTTATCAATCTTCAGCGATAATATTCTAATCTTACTTAGTAATTTGTGTAATTTTGATTCTAAAGAATTTGATCTTTCTTTAATTACTTCTTTTGTTTTTTCTCTTATCTTCTTTTTTAATGCTTTTTTGAAAAAGATAGCTTCTGGTTCTGGCATTGCCTTTAATTGCGGAATTTTCTTAAAAATTAAAATTAACAAAGAAACAAAGCTAACAATTAAAATAATTAAAGCAATAATATCAAAATTCATATATTATGAATCTTTTAATGACAATATTCTCTCCTGTCTTTGCAATGTACTCATTTATCAAAACTTGAATTGTTTTTGTGTCATCCTTTATCCATAACTGATTTACTAAACAAATATCTTTCTTAAACTTATCCAATTTTCCCTTAATGATTCCTTCAACAATTTCGGCTGGTTTATTCATTCCTTTTACCTGTTCTTCAACCATTGTTCTTTCTTTTCCTATAATATCTTCAGGAATTTCTTCTTCTCTAACGTATGATGGTTTCATGCTTGCAATCTGTAAACAAATTTCATGGGCAAGGGTTTTAAAATCTTCTCCGCGAGCAACAAAATCAGTCTCGCAGTTTATCTCGAGCATAACTCCCAATCTTCCACTTGAATGAACATATGTATCGACAATTCCAGCACCAACCGCCCTTTCTGTCTTTTTTGCAGCTACGGCCTGTCCCCTCTTTTTTAAATATTCTTTAGCCTTATCAATTTGTCCTTCTGATTCTTCAAGAGCTTTTTTGCAGTCAGCCAAAGAAATGCCTGTTTCCTCCCTTAGTTGTTTAACTAAATCTATGTTTACTGCCATGTGTTTTAATAAATTAGATTTATTCGGCTTTTTTGCCGTTTAATACTTCCTCTATCTTATAGAGAACGTATTCTATAGATGTATAAGCATCATCGTTACCCGGAATAGGATAATCGATTAAATTTGGATTAATATTGGTGTCAGCCAAAGCAATAATTTTAATTCCACATTGTCTTGCTTCTTTTAAGGCTATTTCGTCTTTCATGACATCAACTATGAAAACTGCTTTAGGTAATTCTTCCATATTCTTCACACCATCAAACTTCAATCTCAATCTTTCTAGTTCCTTTAACATGGTCAATCTTTCCTTCTTAACGTACTTCTTTTCAAAATCAATTTCTTTCGTCTTTGCTTCTAATTCTTTAAAGTAATTAATTCTCTTTCTTATTTCTTTAAAATTAGTAAAGACTCCGCCAATCCATCTTTCAGTTACATATGGAGAATTACATTTAAGGGCAATATCTTTTACTAAATCTCTGACAGCAACTTTAGTCCCAACAAAAGCGACAGATTTTCCTTCACTCTTTAACTCTTTTAAAAAGTCCAAAGCCTCAGTCAATTTCTCTGCTGTCTTATCCAAATCAATAATATGAACTCTGTCTTTTTGCTTGGCGATATAGTCTTTCATTTTAGGATTCAATTTTGATTTATCGTGGCCATAGCCAAGACCAGCAGCGATCATATCGTCAACTGAAATATTGTATCCTATCTTTTTTTCTATTTTTGTTTCTTCCATAATGTTGGGACTGAATAAATCACATTCGCATAGTTGCGAAGTGACATAACTATCATATTTGTCTTAATTTTCTTATGGTTAATATATATCATGAGAAAAATAAAAAGGCAAGAGCCAAAATTAAAGACCCTAATTGTTAAGGGTCTGTGTTCAACATTCTGTACTTTTTGTCAAAATACTCTTCAAACTCTTTTAATAATTTAGAGAAATCGACTATCTCTTCGTTTGTTTCCATGGAGTCGATTAGTTTGAAAAAAAGTCTCTTTTTCTCTTCTGCGTTATCTTCGAGAAAACTAAGATAGGCATCTCTTGCTACTCTATAAGCATTGCTAAATACCATTGTTTCCCCCCTACTTATTCTAGAATAGAATAATATCACATACTTGTCAAGAGCCGCCAATCCTGTCCTATATTTTAATATATTAAGAGTTTACTTCAGTTGAACTAGATTTTTCTCCCATAATAATTCTTTGTAGTTCAACTGGAATTTTTTCTTGGTTAGGGTTACTCACTAAATCGTTAATCCTGGTTTTAAATGCTTCCTTTATTTTTTGATCGCTTAAAAAGCTAACATCCATTTCTAATTTACTAATAAAATTAGCTATACTGCTAAGGCTATCCCCGAAAGAAAGCCGAGCCAAAACTTCTTCTTTGACTGTTTCTTTCATAAAATCATCTGGAATATTGAATTTCTTCTGTAGAGAATTAGCTCCATTAACCAAGTCTTTCACGAAACGCATTTTAATTTCTGCTTTAACAGCACTATCCATAAAACTATCATCGATATTAAAAATTTTTTGGGTTTCTATCGCTTTATCAATATTGTCTAAAGATAATATACTTTGAATTCCAATTTCTACTGCTTTTTTTGCTTGCTCACTTTCTAAAAACTCCTTATTAATATTTAAATCTCCCAATGCCTCGTAAGCATTATCAATTTCTCCCTGAGATAACTTCAACGCTACCCTATCCTTTGCTAATTCAATAAATCTTTCATCATTTAAAAAATCTTCTCCGATCTTAAAATGATCCAACATGTATAAAATATCTTTATGGTTTATTTTTGTAAAATTATCCAATACATAACTCTCAACTATCTCTCTAACTTTATCCTCGCTAATATTATTTTTTTCTGCTATCTTTGTTGCATTATCTAAAAAACCATTTCTTAATTTTTCTTCAAAATCTTCTTCAAAACCATATTCATTTTCAAGGTTTTCTGCCTGCTTTTTCTGTTCTGTTCCCTCATTATTTAATTGCTCCCCTGGCTTAAAACTCATTGATTCAAAAAGCATGTTTTTTTATTTAATTTGTATTAACCAAATAATATCACGCTCTACTCTTGATTTCAAGCTAGTTTTTTGCTATACCTTAATTATTAAAAGGTAATTACGGAATATGAAAAAAGACATTCATCCAAAATACTTTGAAAATGCTAAGATTCGCTGCGCTTGCGGAAATGTTTTTGAAGTTGGTTCAACTATTGAAAACATGGAAGTGGAAATCTGTTCACAGTGTCATCCTTTCTATACAGGAAAAGAAAGAAGCTCTGACCAGGTAGGTAGAATCCAAAAATTCAAAGAAAGAGCTGCTAAAAAGAGAAAATAATCTTTTATGTCAGAAGAAAATCAAAAATATAATGCGGTGATTATGGAAATAAGGGCGGGCGTCGGAGGAGAAGAGGCCGCTCTTTTTGCATCTGACCTAGCAAGAATGTACACTAGATACGCTCAAACAAAAGGCTGGAAAGTCAATGTTTTAGATGAAAGCAAAACTGAAATCGGAGGAATTAAAGACATGACCTTAGAAATATCTGGCGATGATGTCTATTCCAAGTTTAAAAACGAAGCAGGAGTTCATCGAGTACAAAGAATTCCTTCGACTGAAAAGCAAGGCAGAATACATACCTCAACTGCCACGATTGCCGTCTTAGCTAAACCAACTGCCACTCAAATTAATATTAAACCACAGGATATAAGAAGCGAGTACTACAAAGCTTCTGGAGCGGGCGGACAATATGTTAATAAAAGAATGTCAGCGATAAGAATTATTCATATTCCAACTGGAGAAATAGTTACCTGTCAAACTGAAAGAAGCTTACAACAAAATAAAGAAAGTGCTCTTTCTGTCTTAGCAGCTAGATTATTAGCCAAACAAAAAGAAGATTTAGATAAACAAATGGGTGGGGCAAGAAAAGCACAAATTGGAACAGCGATGAGAGAGGAAAAAATGAGAACATATAATTTCCCTCAAGACAGAGTCACTGATCATAGGATAGGAAAAAACTTCCACGACATAGAATCAATAATGAGTGGAAAGATAGACAAGATGATTGATAAGGTTGCCGAAGAATTAAAATAAAAAGACAGAGTTAAAAGTTCTGTTTTTTTAATATTTCTTGACTTTTAATAAAATTTCGAGTAGATTATTTTTAGTAAATTAAAGGGTAGTTGGTCTAGTCGGCTATGATGTCTGCCTGATAAGCGGAATGTCCTGAGTTCGAATCTCAGACTACCCATTCGCCTTGGTAACTCAGAATGGTAAGAGTGGAAGAATGTTAATCTTCATGTCGCGGGTTCAATTCCTGTCCAAGGCGCTTCCTAAAATAAACAAGCATTGACTTGTTTTTCTTTTATTTATCACCTCTTGACATATATTTATATTAGTATATAATAGTAAATGATAAAAATGCAGGAAAAGAAAGAAGTATTAAAAGCGAGGGGGCTGAAAGCATCTTTCAACTCCTTCATGAATGCATACAAAAATGCACGACAGACTGTTGATGACGATCATCTTGGCACGAGAAACATTGCTAAGATAATCGAACCATGCGTAATAAAACACGCAGAAAATCCGCAATTCCCAGTAGAGGAATTGAGGGAAAATATCAACTGCCTACGAGAGGCTGTTGAAGACAGGAACGTACATAAAGTACACACCTGGCGAGAAAAAATCGAAAATCTTCTCTCCGAATGGGAAAATGTACCGGCACCGATAATCATCGGTTCCTAAGAGACATACTGAGCCACGAACACACCAAGTTGTTATAGTGGCTCTTCTTCATTTAGAAAATCAATCCCTGACAATAGTCAGACATTGAACCATTAACTGTATAATCATTAATACACCAAGCTCTAGTTGCTACACTTGAAGCATAGGCAGAAGAACCTCCGTAATACTTTGAAGCAGCCCTATACTCTCCTGCTTGCGTTCCCCCACCCAAGGCCTTTAAGTATAATCCAGCAGCTGTAAAAGCGTCTTGAATGTTCCATGGATCAGCATATGATTTTCCAGTTTGAGTTTTAACTTTTTCTTCGTATAAGCTCCATGTACTAGGAATAAATTGAGCTGGACCCATTGCTCCTCCAAAACCATAGGCTACGTATCCTGATTTTGCACAAGTAATTGCTCCCGATTCAGAAACAGATGCCTTGCAGTGATAAAGCTTGCTCCCATATTGAGAAACACAATCATTGATCCAGCAAGAGACTGGAGTTTTTTCCATTGTTCTTCCAGACTTATTAATAATTTCTAAAAATATTGGCAAGTCACGAGTAGGATGCATGATTCTTGAAATTAAACTTCCATTACTATACTTCCCTGCTCCAGTTTGAGCATTGGTAACATAGCATTGTCCAACGTTCCTTCCGATGGCCGACTCCTGACTAATGATAGCTAACAAAAATGCTGGCCTAACGCCAATAGCATCTCCTATTTGTTTTGCTAAAGCTAGCGCTTCCCCAAAAGTAGGAGCTTTCTGATCTTCAGTTAGACCAACCATTTGAACCAGTTTAGCTGCAATCTCTGCTGTTTTCTTGGTAATACTTTCTTTTTCTTTTAACTGTGCTTGATATTGAGCTTCAGTTAAAGTGTATAATTGATCTTTGGTTGCTTTTGTTGCTGCCGACTCCTTCTTTTGAACACTTTGTAATTCTAAAAGACTTTCTTTTTGACCCTTATCTTCTTCTAATGTTACTTTTTGATTTTCGAGAGTATCCTGTAATTTCTGAAAATTAGTTAAAAGTTCTTGATTTTTAACGTTTAATGTATCCAAATAAACAAGGTTGTCAAAAAAATCTGAAATAGTTTTGCTGGCAATTAAAACTTCGACAAAAGACTTCTTGTCTTCCTCGGCAACAGCCCTTAAAATTAATCCTATTTTTTCCTTTTGTATTTCTATTTCTTTTTCCGTTTCTGAAATCGAAGATGTTGTGTCAACTATCTGAAATCCCAAACTTTTAATTGAAAGGTTTGATTGATATATCTGATAATCCAAATCCTTTATCTTTTTTGTTAGAGTGGTAATTTGATTTTTTAAAGTATCTTTTTCGGCGCTAGTTTTAGTAATATCTGACTCAATCTCCTTCTTCTTCCCTTCAAAATATGTCTGACATTGATTTAATAAATTTTGACACTCAGAATCAGATATTGCATCACAAGCTGTTTTCCATCCCTCATTAGCACACATTTCATCTAAATTAGAAATGTCTACTGCTGATGCAAAAATAACAGGAAACAAAATTCCTGTTATCGCAAGAAACATTAATCCTTTCCAATTCTTAGTTTTAGAAAAACTAAAAAACATGAATAAAGTTTATTTTTCCTCTTCAGGAACTACTTCTTCCTCCTTTTTCGGAGCAGCTTGTTCTGGTTCTTTATTAACTTCTTCGATTGGTTTAGCTAACTCTTCTTCAACATCTTCAGGTTCAACAACTTGAACAATTATTTCCTCAGGATTTTCTACCTCAATAGTAACTCCAGCAGGAACCTTAATATCTTTAACTGTAATTGCATCTTCAAAGGTATTCAATGTCGATACGTCGATAACAATCTTGCTTGGTAAGTCTTTAGGAAGCGCTGAAACTGAAATTTCTTTCATGTTCATAATCAATGTTCCACCAAGCTTTAATGCTGGAGCTTCTCCGATTAATTCCAAAGGAACCTCGGTTTCAACCTCTTCTTTTAAGTTCGGCTGATAGAAATCGACATGGATTAATTCCTGAGTCAAAGGATTAACCTGTGTGTCATGGATTAAAACAGAATATTTTTTTCCATCTACTTCAAGATCAATTAAAGTTTCTCCAACATCTCTAAAAACTTTTTCAAAACTCTTTTTATCTATTTCTAAAGACATGTTCTCAACATCTGAACCATACAAAACTGCAGGAATTGAATCCGCACCATATCCTGCTCTAAAAGCAGTACCCTTTTTTTCTCTTATTTTTGCTATTAAACTTGTCATTTTATTAGTTTATTTCAAATTCATTTGAATATATTATCTTGTCGACTCTAAATTGTTCTCCGATAGCACAATCTATGCAAACTGGAATAGCTAATCGATGCACAGCAGGCTTTAAAAAAACTTCATTTGATACGATTATAAAAGCTTTTGATTGATTAGGATTAATGCATGTTTCAACAATGTCCTCCTTGTCACACTCAGAATAAGAATAACTATTCCAATTACTATTCTTCACTTGTATTTTGTACGGATAGCAAGCAGAAAAACATATTGTTTTATTCTCTTTATTCTCAATTTCCACTTTTATCTCGTCTGTCTGAGAATATTTGGTTTTTTCTGTAAAAGCTTTGACTATTTCAGCACTAGCGTTGTTATTGTTCTCTGTTTTATAATAAAAAAATACTCCAACAATAAAAACAGATACTAAAAAGACATAAGATAAAACCTTTATTATTTTAAGTCTTGTCTCTTTTTCCATATTATTTTCTTGAAACCAGTATATACTGTTTTTGAATTTTTGGCAATAAAGTTAAACGATTTTAGTTCTCTCCACTTTTATCTTCTCTCCTACTTTCTTTAAATCAATTCCCTCCTCTAATAATCCATTAATTGCCCCTCTTACCTTAATACAAGAGACTGAATTGGCGATTCCTAGGCGAATTGCCCACTCAATATCCATATTTGATTTAATTAAACCAGAAATAAAAGCTGAAGCAAAAGCATCTCCCGCTCCCGTCTTATCAACTACCTTAACTTTACATGATGTAGCCTCAAACAAAACGTCTTCTTCTAAGACTAAAACTCCTTCTGGACCTTTAGTCACAGCATTAATTCCTGGATGAATCCTATTTAATTCTCTCATTATTCCCATTTCATCCTTGCTGTCAATCCCAGTCAATAAAGAAGCTTCTTCTAGATTTAATAAAAGAACGTCTACTTTTTTTAATATCGGCTCAAGTTTTTCTTTACCTAAAATAATTTGAGAATTACCTAAGTTAATGGCTACTTTAATTTTATTTTTCTTAGCAAAATCAACAATGTCTTCAGTCAAAGAACTTAATTTTCCAGATAAAGGAGCCAGATAGAACCATGACGGAGACATGTCTCCCCAAAGTATTTCTTCCTTGTTAAGCATCTCTGATGCTCCGCGGTAAGCTAAAACCGTCCTCTCTTCCTCAGAAGTATTTAATATTATTGAATTATTAGTTGGTTTTTCATTTTTTTGAATAAACTCAGTGCCTATCCCCGCTTTTTCCATTTCAGCAATAATTTCTTTGCCGGGAATATCATCACCCACGGAACCACAATAAGCAACTTTAAATCCTTGCTTCTTGAAAGTAAAAGCTGTATTCATTCCTCCGCCGCCAAAACTAAAATACATATCATTGATATCAATCTTTGCTCCTAAATCAAAAGCTACTCCCAATCCAGAAGGAAGTTTATCGCTCTTTAAAGTATTCTTTTTATCTATCTTTAAAGAAATATCCCATGTTGCCGAACCAAATGTAATTATATCAAACATATTATTTTAATTTTCCTAAAGCTATTATTGTTTTTAAAACTGTGTCGCCATTTAAAGAAATGCTTTCAATTCCCTCGTTAACTAAGAATTCTGCAAAATCAGGATAATCAGATGGAGCTTGTCCGCATATTCCACAATACTTATCCTTTTCTTTGCAAGTCCTAATTACTTTCTTAATTAATTCCTTAACCGCTTCATTTTTTTCATTCCCAATATATGCAAGGCCTCCATTATCTCTATCCAATCCGAGCGTTAATTGAGTCAAATCATTTGAACCAATACTCATTCCATCAAAAACCTCCAAAAATTGATCAATTAAGATAACATTGGAAGGAATTTCACACATTACATATACAGGCATTTCTTCTTTCTTTAATCCAAACTCTCTAATTAATTCAACTACTTTCTTTCCTTCTTCGACTGTTCGGCAGAAAGGAACCATTACTGCCACGTTAGTCAAACCAAACTCTTCTCTGACTCTTTTAATAGCCTCACACTCCATTTTAAAAGCTGGCTGGAAGCTTGGATCAATATATCTGCAAGCACCCCTAAAACCAATCATTGGATTCGATTCCTCTCCTTCAAAAGGATTGCCTCCAATTAAATTTTTATATTCATTAGTTTTAAAATCAGAAAATCTGACAATTATTTTCTTAGGATAAAAAGCAGCCGCAATCTGAGCGATTCCTTCAGCTAGTTCATTAACAAAATATTCTTTCTTATCGTTATACTCCCTAGTTAATTCTTCGATGGCCTTTATCTCTGCTTCAGAAATCTTGATTTCTCCTTTTTTAATTTTATCATAGTTATACAAAGCTAAAGGATGAATTCTGACTTTTTCTGCAATAATAAACTCTTCTCTGGCCAATCCAACTCCATCATTAGGTAAAAATGAAGATTTAAAAGCCATATCTGGCGCTCCAATATTCAATGTTATTTTTGTTTTAAGCTGTGGGATTTCATCTAAATTATATTCCTTAACTGTAAAAGGAACATCACCCTCAAGGATTCTGCCCTTCGCTCCAGAACTGCAATCAACAGTTACCATCATTCCTGTTTTTAATTTTTGAGTCGCTTCTTTAGTTCCGACAATACAGGGAATCCCTAATTCTCTTGAAATAATAGCTGAATGACAAGTCTTTCCTCCTTCGTCGGTAATAACTGCAGCCGACATGGTTAAAATAGTATTCCAATCAGGATCAGTCATTTTAGTAACTAAAATTTCTCCTCTTTTGAAATCTTTCATTTTTTTAACATCGGTTATTACCCGCACTACTCCCTTACCAATCTTATCTCCAATACTGATGCCGGTTAATAATGGCTTCATTTCTTCATCAATTTTGTATTCTTGATAGGTATTTCCTTTTTTTGATTTCAAAGAATGGACTGTTTCAGGACGGGACTGAACAACATATAATTTTCCGTCTTTTCCGTCTTTAGCCCATTCAATATCCTGAGGACATTGATAGTGTTCTTCGATCAAGCATCCCCATTCAGCCAAAGTCAAAACTTCTTCATCGGTAAGTGAATATTTATCAAATTCTTCTTTAGTTGTTTTAACTTCCTTTATTCCACCACTCTCTCTATAAATATATTTACCGTCTTTTCTTCCTAATTCTTTATTAATAATCGCCTTATACCCCTGCTTCATGGTTGGTTTAAAAACAAAAAACTTATCAGGAGTAACTCTCCCCTTAACAATCATCTCTCCAATTCCCCAAATTGAATTGATTAAAACAACATTATTGAATCCGGTATCAGTATCAAGAGTAAACATAATTCCTGAAGAAGCTAAGTCACTCCTAATCATTTTTTGAACCACTACTGAAAGATAAACTGACAATTGAGGAAAACCTTTGTCTCTTCGGTAAGCAATGGCTCGATCGGTAAATAAAGAAGAAATACAATATTTAACAGCTTCGATAACATCTTTTTCTCCTTTAATATTTAGATATGATTCGTGTTGTCCAGCGAAAGATGCATCGGGCAAGTCTTCGGCGGTAGCCGAACTTCTTACAGCCACATCACAATTCTCTCCGTATTCATCACAAAGCTTCCTGTATCCTACTAATATTTCCTCCTTTAAATCTTTAGGAAATTTTCCGTTTAAAATTAATTCTCTTGATTTCTTTCCCGCTTTTTGTACATTTTCTAATTTATTTAAATCAAGACCGTCATATATCTTTTCTAATTTCTTATCAATTCCATTGAAAGATAAAAAATTCTTGTAAGCATCAGCCGTAGTAGCGAAACCATTAGGAATTCTGACTCCTTTTGTTGTTAATAAAGAATACATTTCACCAAGCGATGCATTCTTGCCTCCAACAATTCCTACGTCCTTCTTTCTTATTTCTGAAAAAAATAGTGTATTTGCCATTTTGTATTAAAATCCTCCAAAAAGATTTATTATGCTAATTATTAAAAACAGTATCACGAAAATGACATCCAGAATGAAAACTATTATATTCCCTTTTTCTTTGTTCATTTTTTTATCAAACTATTAATACTCTTAACTGCTCTTTTGACATCAGTATAGTTAGGTATCCTATTTGATTCTAAATATTCAATCGCTGAATTAACCGATTGTCCGCCCAAAAAACAACAAACAATTGGCTTAAGAGGATATTTATTTCTTAATTCTGTTATTATTTTAGCATTTTTTTCATGCTCTGTCATTAATTGTGGAGTAGAAATAACAATTAAACCATTAATATCATTCTGCTTGAGCAAACTTTCGATAGCAACTGCGTATCTGTCAGATAATGCATCACCCAATACGTCTAAAGGATTATTTTTGCTTACCACTTTTTCCATTACTTTGTTCTTTTCTAAAAATGAAATTGTTGTTTTGCTCAAACTAGGAATCTCAATCCCCATTTCAGAACAATAATCAACCGTTAAAACACCCAAACCTCCTCCATTAGTAACAATTCCAATTCCGTTCTCGCATTTTGGCAAGGAACTCAAAACAAGAGAAACATCAAACAACTCTTCTAGTGTATCAACTAAAATAACGCCTGATTGTTTCATTGCAGCTTGATAAACACTATAGTCTCCAGCCAATGTTCCAGTGTGAGTTCCAACCGCTTCTTTTCCTTTATCGCTTCTTCCTGATTTAATAGCAACAATTGGTTTGATTTTAGAAACTTCTTTAGCGATACGCATAAACTTACGCCCATCTTTTACTCCTTCAAAATAAATAGAAATTACTTTTGTTTCATTATCTGTTTTTAAATATTCAATAAAATCAGCTAAATCAATACCAGCTTCATTTCCGTAAGAAATAACTTTGGAAAATCCGAGTTTATTTTTATCAACAACTGAATCTAATAATGCTCCCGATTGAGAAAGAAAAGCAATATTCCCCTTTTTAGGGGTTATGGGAGCAAACGAAGCATTCAAATTGATTGAAGGATTGATTATTCCTAAACAATTAGGTCCAATTAAAGGAATTTTGTATTTTCTTGCAATATCCCTTATTTCTTCCTCTTCTTTTACGTTGCCAGCCTCTTTGAAACCAGAAGAAACAATAATGATTGTGCCCACTTTCTTTTCGCAACATTCAGAGACGATATTTTTAACTAGTTTTGATGGAACAGCAATAATAACCAAATCTATCTTATCTTTAATATCTAAAATAGTATCAAAACATTTTATTCCTAAAACTTCTTTCCTTTTTGGATTAACAAAATATATCTTTCTTAAATCTTTGCCTTCTAAAAGATTTTTAGCCAAGCCCAAACCAACCGTTTTTAACTCATCACTTGCTCCAATCAAAGCTATAGATTTAGGATTAAATATTTTTTTCATACAATTATTCTAAAATCAGCAATCAATACTTGCTTATCTGTAACTATAACTGGATTGAAATCAATTGATTGAATCTTTTCTTCTTTAAGAGAAAGATTAGAAAGATTGACTATTGTTTCGGCAATATTTATTAAATCAACTTTCTTCTTTCCTCTCGCTCCATTTAATATCTCAAATCCTTTTGTTTCCTTTATCATTTTGATTGCTTCTTCTCTGTCAATCGGAGCAATTCTAAAAGCAACGTCTTTAATTATTTCGATAAATATTCCTCCTAATCCAAACATTAGAACAGGACCAAATTGAGAATCTCTTTTCATGCCAATAGCAATTTCATTTCCAGAAACCATTTCCTGAACTAATACTCCTTCAATGTTCTTCCCTTTAATATTTTTTTCAATTTCATCCCAGGCAACACTAAATTCTTCCTCATTTTTAATATTTACCTTCACTCCCCCAACCTCAGACTTATGAAATATCTTTTGAGCGTGAATTTTTAACACAATCGGAAAGCCTATTTGTTTTGCAAACAATAATGCTTTTTCTTTTGAATTAAAAATCTCCGTTCTACAGAAAGGGAGCTTATATTTTAAGAGAATTTTTTTAGTTTCTTCAAAACTTAATATTTCCATGTTTTAATTTTACATTAAAATTGGAATTGCTGCAATAAAACAAAAGCCCGAGGATAAAACCTCGGGCGGAAAAATAAATCCTAAATACAACCACTATAACCGTTAACATTAACAAGACCATAAGGGACCAAATCAGCACCATTATCAATTAGAAATTGACAACTTGTTTGCGGTTCGGCATTTTTACACATTCCACAACCATCACATATAGACCAGTCAAGATACCCTCCGTGAGTTGTGCAATTAGCAAGCGTACGTCCAGCATAACCACAAGTATGATCAGGATGATAATTAGACGTATGAGAGGCAGAACAATTAACTGTGGCTCCTCCGTCTGATCCAGTGCATTGCCAGGTCCAAGGACCAACATTGTTGTCAGGTGATAAATTAATCATATTTCCGGAGACACACCAACTATAGTCTGAAAAATTCACTTTACTACTTCTTTCATGAGGTCCACAACTAAAAGGATTTATATTTGAATATGTATCAGGAAGTGTACATTCACCAGCAACAGCTGCTGGTCTAGAAGCAGAACAATTAGCCGTGGTTCCATCGTTAGATCCTGGGCATGTCCAAGTAATTGTCTGTCCTTGATTCGGGAAAGCAGGAGAAGCAGGAGTAGAAGCTCCAGCAGTAGTACAAATTGTATCAGAGCCGTAAGTAGTAACATTCCAAGCATAGGTCTTACTTCTAGTACCACAAACACCGTCCACTTTCTTATTAACAGTACAAGTTCCACTGGTTGCTCCTCCGTTTGTTGATGCACAAGTCCAAGTCCAGGGACCAGAGCCAGAGACAAGGGAAGCGTTTCCAGGGTTGCAGAGGTTAGTTGTTGGAGAAGTGTATGAATTCGTACCATTAGCAGATCCACAGACACCATCTACAGACTTGCTGGCGGTACAGGTTCCACTGGTTGCTCCTCCGTTTGTTGATGCACAAGTCCAAGTCCAGGGACCAGAGCCAGAGACAGAGGAAGCGTTTCCAGGGTTACAGAGGTTAGTTGTCGGAGCAGAGGGGTAATACGAGCCATTAGCAGATCCACAGACACCATCTACAGACTTGCTGGCGGTACAGGTTCCACTGGTTGCTCCTCCGTTTGTTGATGCACAAGTCCAAGTCCAGGGACCAGAGCCAGAGACAAGGGAAGCGTTTCCAGGGTTGCAGAGGTTAGTTGTCGGAGCAGAGGGGTAATACGAGCCATTAGCAGATCCACAGACACCATCTTCAATTTTGTTAACGGTACAGGTAGAAGAAGTGGTTCCTCCATTTAATCCGACACAAGTCCAAGTCCAGGGACCAGAGCCAGAGACAAGGGAAGCGTTTCCAGGGTTGCAGAGGTTAGTTGTTGGAGAAGTGTATGAATTCGTACCATTAGCAGATCCACAGACACCATTCAAGGCTCTGTAGGCAGAACAAGAAGCTCTACCTCCACTATAATCTCCTTTGCAATACCAAGAAACTGAAGCTCCTTCTTCTGGGAAAACAGGAGTTGTACCATCAAGCGTTCCTGTCGAACAAAAACTTGTATCGGTAATAGTAGGCCAATCAGTAGCACTAGGATTGTTATATCCATTTGTAGAAGTATATTCAGTAGAAAAATCTCCACAAGCCCCGACAATAACAGTACCAATACTATAATCATTAGTATCACAATTGTATGCATATATATCATTAGGAGCAGGAGTAGAGAGTTTGGCATAAATTTGGCAACTCTTTCCATCTGTTGAAGCATAAGTATAATAATTTCCAGAATCAGGGTCTATTGGAAGATTCGGTAAATATGCTTCTAAAAAAGTAATAACATCCGTGTTGCAACCACCGTCCTCCACTGCCGCTCCAATATTACATCCATCTGCAACAATAGGTTTGGGAGCATAATTTTCAGAAGAATAAGTAGTAACGGCATTGGCTAATAATTCAATATCTGCTTTTCTTTTAACGTCTTTTCCAGCATTAATAGAATTATTTGTTTGCACAATCACAAAACCAGTAAGAATAGAAATGACGACTATTATTACTAATAGCTCAATCAAAGTAAAAGCTTTTTGTTGAGACATATTTTTTAATTAAAATAATATTAAATATATTATAATAAATAATAAAAAATAATGCAATGAGCCAGAGGCGAGAATTGAACTCGCAGTCTCTTCTTTACGAAAGAATTGCTTTACCGTTAAGCTACTCTGGCTTAAATAAACCTTTAATCCAGTTTACAAATCCTGTAAAAATTTGCAATACGTTATTATCACTGTTGTTGTTTTTCGAAACATTGCTATCTTTCTTAATTATCACTACCTGTTCTCCTGGTTTTTGCATTCCTAAATCTTCTCTAGCTACTTTTTCTAAATATTCGCTACTATTAGTTTCTCCTAAACTAAAATTGAGGGAATCTTTCTCTTTCGTTAATGATTCAACAGTAGAATCAAGGGTTTCTAAATTCTTATTTAGTTCTGTTCTTTTCTGAAATATTTTAATATTTGAATACAATAAAAAGAAGATAAACCAAAAGCCAAAAATTGACCAAAAAACGATCGAAATCTTTCTTTTGTTAAAATGGATTCCCCACTTCACTTTTTTGTATTTTTTTGCTAACATATAAATATATGATAAATAAAAATTCTAAAAAATTCAGAATTATTTGGATTGTCCTTGTTTCATTAATCACTCTCTCAATGATAATTTCATTGGTTGGACCAGCTCTATTTTCCAGATAATTAAGAACCAAAAACTTTCAAGAATACTTCCGAGGGAATCTTTAATTTCCCTCTTTCTTTCATTCCTTTTTTTCCTTTTTTCTGTTTTTCTAAAAGCTTCCTCTTTCTAGTATAATCTCCTCCATATAAAGGAGCAAGAACATCTTTTCGACGTGCACTGATTGTTTCACGCGCTATAATTTTACCTCCCACTGCTGCCTGTATTGCTACCGCAAACATTTGAACTGGTAAAACTTCTTTTAATTTTTCAACAATTCTTTTGGCTTCGCCTTGAACCTTAGTTTTGGGCAAAATTCTTGAAAATATCTCTTCTTCTTGCCCCGCAATTAAAATCTCTAATTTTACTAAATCGGCTATCCTGTATCCAGTTTCTTTATATGTCATTGAAGCATAACCTTGGGTAACATTTAAAAGATTCTCGTAAAAAACTCCAATAATTTCTCGTAAAGGTAGTTCATATACCAATAAATATCTGTCTTTTCCAAAGGGACGAGAATCAACATGTTTCCCATCTAGCCCACCCAACAACTCGAATACTCTTCCTAAATATGCAGCCCCAATAATTAAGGTTACCTCTGTCCATGGTTCATAATGTTCTTTAAAGTTGTCTGACCAATTATTCGGATTATAGATCATCACTTCGTTACCTTTTCCATCCGTAGCTTTATAGCAAACCTGCGGAGCACCGATAACTAATTCTAATCCAAATTCTCTTTTTAATCTTTCTATTGTTATTTCTGTATGTAGAGTTCCTAAAAATCCACAAAGAAAGCCTCTACCAAAAGCCTGAAAGTTTTGATGCTGATAAAACAGGGCTGAATCATTAAGTTTTAATTTAGATAAAGCTAATTTTAATGTTTCAAAATCGTCCTGCTCTTGCGGATACATAGAAACAAATATTTTCGGTTCAGGATCCTTATACCCTGGTAATGGTTCCAATTTTAATTCTTTGTCCTGAATTAAAGTAACTGTATCACCAATTCTAATCTTTTCTGGATCTTTGATGCCAGTAGCGATAAAACCAATTTCCCCAGATTTTAGTTCTTTAATTGGAGTCATGTCAGGCTTAAAAACTCCCATTTCTTTAGCTACTCCTTCGGCTCTAGTGTTTAAAAGAAATATTTTGTCGTTAACTTTAATTTTCCCATCAATAACACGGATATATGAAACAACTCCTAAAAAAGTGTCGTATTGAGAATCGAAAATTAAAGCACGAAATGGTTTTTCTTCATTAACTTCTGGACCTTCCACTTTTTCTATTACTGTTTGAAGCAACTCTTCAACATTTTCTCCAGTCTTCGCCGAAATAGAAATTATTTCATCTTCCGAAACTCCTAAAAATTCAGCAATTTCTTTTTTGACTTCTTCGGTTCTGGCTTGAGGAGAATCAATTTTATTCACTGCTGCAATAATAGTCAATCCTTCTTTCTTTGCTAGTTCTAAATTAGTAATTGTCTGAGCTTGTATTCCTTTGGTTGCGTCAACCAAAAGAATGGCTCCTTCAACTGCAGCCAAACTTCTACTAACCTCATAATTAAAATCAATATGTCCAGGAGTATCAATTAAATTAAGCATTACTTCTTCGCCATTCCTATCTTTATACATCATCTTAACTGGAGTCATTTTAATCGTAATCCCCTTTTCTCGCTCTAAATCCATGGCATCTAAATACTGGGGTCTCATTTTGCCTTTTTCAATCGTTCCGGTTATTTCCAAAAGACGGTCAGCTAAAGTTGACTTGCCGTGGTCAATATGGGAAATAATGACAAAATTTCTAATCTTCATTTCTTAATATTATATTCTTAACTCTTCCAATTTCAGACATCTTTAAAATCATAGTTAATACACAATAAATAATAAAAGATATTAAACAAATGACGGTAAATTCAATTGAGACCCCAACAAAAGAATTTCCAAAAATTGTTTTTAAATATGGTAATAAATACCAAGCCGCAATTCCCATAACAACCGAAGAAAATAATATCTTCAATAAAGTAATTCCTATTTTTTTAATTCCAAAATCTCCAACTGTTTTATAAAAGAAATAAAAAAGAAGTATGAACTCGAAAAGCATTCCAATGTTAAAAGCAACTACCAGTCCTAAAACAGAAAAATTAGCTGTTCCATCAAGCTCTAAAATATTTTTTGTAAAATTAACTAAAAAATTATTTCCATTAAACACACTCACAAATAAAAATGAAAGGCATATATTTGCCACAACCGAAACAATTGCAATAATTGTTGGCGTAATAGTATCTTTAAGACTAAAATATCCCCTTAAAAGCACAGGGACCAAGCATTGAGTTGCCGTGCTCACAAAATATAATCCAAGAGCAGCCGCAGTAATAGTAACCGCAGTTGAACCAAAATTTCCTGTTCTCAGAATAATATCAACAATTTCATTCCTTAGGATAAAAATTAAAACACCAATAGGAAAAGAAATATACAATACTTCATTGAATATTTTTCTAAACTCTTTAAAGTATTCTTCTTTTTTATTCTCCGCCCACAATTTAGAAAGCAAAGGAAAAATTGCTGTCGCAAAAGAAACTCCAATTATTCCAATCGGCAAATACCTTAAATTATTAGAAAGATTGAAGATAGAAATAGCTCCGACGCCTATTCCTGAAGCAATAAGAGTAATAAAGATGAAATTGATTTGTGATGATGAAGAAGCAATTGTTCGAGGAATAATTAATCCAAAAAAATCTCTAAGAGCTGGGCTTTTAAAATCAATAATGAATTTGTATTTGTATCCGCATTTAAGGGCTGAAGGAACTTGGATTAAAAAATGAAGAAAAGAACCGATTATTACTCCTAATCCTACCCCAAAGACTCCAAGAGATGGAGAAAGAAAAACAATTCCTAAAATAATTCCTAAATTATATACAATCGGAGCCAGGGAATAAGAAACAAACCTATTAAAATAATTCAGAATCGTTGAAAAAATAGAAGAAACTCCGAAAAAGAAAACGCTAGCAAAAATCAATCTCGTTAAAGCAATAGTTTTCTGAATTGAAGCTTCGTCAAAACCAGCAACCATTGAAGATATTATCTGCGGAGTATAAATAATAAAAAGAATAGCTGAAATAATATAAGAAATAAAAAATATATTTAAAATATTATTAATGACATCCCAACTCTTCTCTTTGTCTTTAATAAAATTCTCGGCAAACAAAGGCAAAAGAGAAACTATTACTCCCCCGGCGAACAAAATACTATAAACTAAGTCGGGGATCCTAAAAGCAGCAAAATATATGTCCAAATCAGGTGAAGCTCCAAAAGTCCCTGCTAAAAGTCTGTCCCTAACCAAACCTAAGATTCGGCTCAACAAAACAGCTATTGTTAAAATAACTGCTGCCCCTGTAACCGTATTTTGACTTGAATGCAAAGCTTTTCTGAAAGACATAATATGAATATATAATAGCTTAAAACAAGAATTCGGTAAACTATTGACCATAAATAAATATTGTTTTAGAATAAGGTGCCTTAACAAATCGGACAGTCGCCTTTAATTAGGAGGAAAGTCCGAACTTCCATTCCCGATTCGTCGGGTCTAAAAGAGTAGCGGGTAATCCCCGTCATTCGTGAGAAAGAGGTGCGAACAGAGACGCTTCAATCGAAAGAAAGAAGCACCCCTCGGGGTGAGCTTTAAGAGTAATCTTAAAGGTGAAACGGCTAAATCCTTACTTGGAAGCAAGAACAAATCCCGCAAGGGAAAAAAGTAGTTCGCTCGAGGCAAAGAGTAATCTTTGTCCCAGATAGATGACTGTTTAAAACAGAATTCGGCTTACGGGTTTGTTAAGGTATTTAAAAACCGCTTGATGCGGTTTTTTTGTTAAACTAATAATGATTTTAATTCCTTTACGTCTCCTTCAAGCTTCTCTATTCTTTCTCCGTGGTTAACAACAATTTTATCTAGTTTCTTTTCCATTTTATCTAAACGTTTATCTACCCCTTCAAAACGTTTATTAACATTTTTAGTAGATTCTTCAAATTCCTTATGAACCATTATTGCTAAATTATCAATTGTGATGTTTTTTTTCATATTTTTATTATATTCTTCGATTAAAAATTGTCAAATATTTACTAAATTAAACTTTTAATCAATTAAATATCAAAATGTTTTAATAAGTAATCTTTTACTATTTTAAAAGTTTCTTGATTTATCTTGCCTATTTTATTAACAAATCTTAAACGATCAAAAGAAACAATATTATAAACTTTTATTATTGAATCAAATTTGAGACGATTATCTTTATCGGCTTCAATAAAAATATCGTCATCGGTTTTATTATCTAAATTAGAAGTTAATGGTAAAATTGTAACTAAATTGCTTCTCATAATTTGTCCATCCGATTCAATCACTAATGCTGGCCTTTTACCCTGATACTCGTGTCCAGAACTAGGATTAAAATCAACTAAAAATAATTCTCCGCATTTAATTTCTGGCTCAATTATCATAAATTTTCATAATATTCAACTTCTTCTCTTGATATATCCCCTAGGTCATCAAGAATATCCACAGAGGAGGCGTCTCTCATTAAGGCCATCTCGTCAGGTTTTTTCATCACCCTAACAACTTTCCCACAAATCAAATAACTATCTTGATCTTTTTTGCTTATATATATAGGAGGAAAATCTTGACTTGATTCAGATAAAAGAATTATTTGATTATTAGGCTTATCAATATAAAACTTTTTAATATTCACAACTCCATCAATAATAGAAACAACACAATCTCCGTTTTTAGCGGTGGAACCCTTACTAATAATTACAAAATCTCCATCTTCAATATTTTTATTATTAATCACCGCCCTATTCATAGAATTACCGACAGCTTTTAAAACAAAAAGTTCTTTAATCTTATTAATTAAATTTTTTTCTAATAAATTACGAGATAATTTTAAATATCCTTCTATTTTTTCATCTGCAAATATTAAAGCTTGTCCACAATTAGCTGATCCTAATATAGGTAAAGATAATAACCCTGATTTACCAAGCCCTCCTTTCATTTTTTTTGTTTTCTTACCATCAGGAGTCACAACTAACAATCCCTTACCAATTAATTGATTAATGTGGTGTTTTATTTTTTGTGGACTATTAGGTTCATGCACAAGTTCGCCTATCTTCCTTAAGGTTAAATCTGATAGATTATAACTATCGGCTAATTTTATTAATTTTTCTTGAATAATGTGCATACTTTAAAATAAGGTTATATTATTGTAATTATATCAATTGCTTGACGCTTGTCAAGTTATTTTAATTATTGACAATATTATTTACACTGCGCCTCATTAAACTCAATAGAATATTCTACTGACTCCTACATAGAAAAAGACCCAATGCAACATTGCACCAGGTCTTCTATTAAGACTAAATTACTTTCCAATTTTCTTCGCTAATTCAACTAATCTGCAAGAATAGGCCCACTCATTATCATACCAAGCCATAAGCTTAACCATATTTCCATTAACTTTAGTATATTCTGGGTCAAAAATTGAAGAAAAAGAATTGCCTTTAAAATCAGAAGAAACCAAAGGTTCTTTTTCAACAAAGAAAACTCCTTTCATTTCCCCTTTGTTTGAATATTTATCAAAAGCTGCATTCACTTCTTCGACTGTGGTTTCTTTTTTAATCTCACAAACTAAATCAACTAAAGAAACGACTGGTGTTGGAACTCTCACCGCGATCCCGTCCATTTTTCCTTTAACTCCTGGAACTACTTTCCCTATCGCTTTAGCTGCTCCGGTTGTCGTAGGAACAATATTCTCAGCAGCGGCCCTAGCCCTTCTTAAATCTTTGTGTGGCAGATCTAAAAGATTTTGATCATTAGTGTATGAATGGATGGTAGTCATAAAACCCTTGACGATTCCGAATTCAGCTTCAAGTATTTTAACTACTGGCGCCAAACAATTAGTCGTGCAAGAACCCATGTCTATTATGCTTTCATTCTTGTATTCATCAGCATTAATTCCTAACAGATAAGAAGGAATGTCATCATCTTTAGCAGGAGCAGAAATTATAACTTTTTTAGCTCCAGCAGTAATATGCTTAGTTAAACCAATTCTATCTCTAAATACTCCCGTACATTCTAAAACAACATCGATTTTTAAATCTTTCCAAGGAAGCTTTTCTGGATCTTTTTCGGCTAACATTAATATTTTTTTTCCATTAACAACCATATAATCTCCTTCGAGTTTGACTTCGCCATCAAAAACTCCATATGAAGTATCGTATTTAAATAAATGAGCCAATGTCTTGTTGTCTGCTAAATCATTAATAGCGACAATCTCAATATCTAAATTTTCCTTAATTGCTGCTCTTAAAGAACATCTTCCTATTCTCCCGAAGCCATTGATTGCAATTTTTGTTGCCATATATTTTTTAATCTTCTATTTTTAATAACTCACAAATCTTTTTTCTATCAAAACCAACTACGAATTCACCGTTAATATCTATAACGGGAACTGTTGTTTGTTTTGTTTTATCAATCATTTCTTTTTGAGCCGTTAAATCAGCTGAAACATCTATTGATTCTACTTCTATTCCCTTTTCTTCTAAAAATCTTTTCAAAGCAAAACAATATGGGCAAGTGGGGGTTGAAAATATTCTTACTTTGGTCATTTTTTTAAAGTATTATTTATCTTTTCTTCTATTCTACATAACCTATTGTATTTTGCCAATCTTTCTCCTCGACATGGTGCTCCTGATTTAATGTAGTCAGAAGAAATGCCAACCGCTAGATCAGCAATAAAACTATCACAGGTTTCTCCAGAACGATGAGAAACTATTGTTTTAATTTTGCTTTCCTTGCAGACTTTAGCTGCTTCCAAAATTTCTGTAACTGTTCCCACTTGGTTAATTTTCAATATTGCTCCATTGCACGCCTTCTTTGCTTGAGCTTCTTTAATAATGCTTGAATTGCTAACCAATAAATCGTCTCCGATAATCATAATTTTATCACCCAATCTATTGGTAAGCTTTTCAAATCCTTTCCAATCTTCTTCAGAGAAAGGATCTTCAAGACCGATAATCGGATAACATTTTACTAAGTCAGAATAATAATTAAGCATATCGGCGACAGAAAACACTCCCATTCTTAATCCATAATATCCCTCAGACACCTCTTTTTCTTTTTTGTAAAACTGACTGGAAGCAATGTCTAATATTATATTTGCCTTGCCTGTATATTCTGAATCATCAATTGCCTTAACCATTAAACCTAAGGCAACTTCAGGAACTTCTATTGGAGGAACAAAACCACCTTCATCTCCAACATTAATTGCAAAACCTGGATAACTATTTTTTAAAAATTTCTTTAATTTATAATATATTTCTGAGCCCATTTGCAATGATTCTCTAAAACTTTCTCCAGTAGTAGTAATCATGAATTCTTGAAAATCAAGACCATTATCAGCATGAGCTCCGCCATTAATAACGTTAAAAGCTGGATTAGGCATTTTCAAATCTTCATTACCAAATAATTCAGCGATGTATTCATATAATTCAAGATTTTTAGCTTTTGCTCCAGCTCGACAAACTGCCATTGAAATTCCGACAATTCCATTACTCCCTAAATTATATTTTCCACTTGTTCCGTCTAATTTAATCATTGTCTCATCAATCTCTTTCTGATTAGTACAATCCATTCCTATTAATCTCGGAGCAATTATTTCATTAACATTTTTAATTGCTTTCAAAACTCCCCTTCCTCCATATCTATGATTATGATCCCTCAACTCATACGCCTCCCTTGCTCCTGTTGAGGCACCCGAAGGAACTGAAGCTGTAAAAACTCCTTCTTCGGTTATACAATCAACTTCAATCGTTGGATTACCTCTTGAGTCAAGTATTTCCCTAGCTTTAATGTTTTTAATCTTCATATATTAATATATTTATATGCGTTAATCACCGCTACTGCTCCTTGCCCGCAAGCAACAACAATTTGTTTTACTTTTTGCGAAGTAACATCTCCTACGGCAAATAATCCTGATGTTTTAGTTTCAAAAGTTTCAAAGTTAACAACAATCTCTTTTTTTTCATTTAATTCTACTAAGTCTTTTAAAAAAGATGTAGCTGGCTGGTATCCTGCCTGAACAAAAACACCTTGAACATTTAGCACCTTCTCTTCTCCTGTTTTTCTATCTTTAAAAACAATTTGATTAACAAAGTCTTCTCCTTTTATTTCCTGCAATTCAGAAGATGTAATAACTTTTATCTTCGTAATTAAAGAAGCCTTATCCTGATTTTCTTTTCCGCATTTAACAACGTCTCCATATTCTAAAATATATATCTTATTGGCATAATTATTCAAAAATAAAGCAGCCTCAAATCCAGCCTCTCCCCCTCCAATAATTGCCACGTCTTTATTATTAAACAAAGGGCCATCGCAAGTAGTGCAATAACTCACTCCGCGTCCTAAAAATTCTTCTTCGCCTTTTACCTCTAGTCTTCTTGGTTCTGAACCGGTCGCTATGATTACTGTTTTTGATTGGATTGTTTTTCCTTCTTTGGTTAAAACAGAAAAAAAACCATTTTCTTTTTTTAATTCAGAAACTTCGTCGCTCAAAACTTCAATTCCTTTGTGTTTTAATTGATCTTCAAATTTAGCAATTAATTCAAAACCAGATATTTTTTCAAATCCTGGATAATTTTCAATATCAACTGCTTTATGTCCCATTTGTCCGCCAAATTCTTTAGTTATGACTAAAGTTTTTAATTTCTGCCTAGCAGAATATATCCCTGCGGTCATTCCGGCTGGACCTCCTCCGATAATAATTAAATCGTAATCCATTATATTTTTCCCTTTAAAAATTCTTTAGCTTTTTGTCCGAAATCAGGATGATCTAATAATAAGGTCAAAAATGATTTAAACCAAGTATTTTTGTCTCCACATTCAAGCCAATCTCCCTTTATCTCGTAACCATAAATAACCTTGCCCTCTTCGGCCATTTGTCCTAAAACCTGACTAATAGAATAATCATTCATCCTCATTGATTTATCATTTTCAATCCTCTCAAAAACTTCAGGAGTAATAATATATCTTCCCAGAATAACTAAATCAGATGGTGGTTCCCCTTTTGGTTTTTCAACGACCTTTTTTATCTTAAAAACATTATTTGCTATTTTTTCTACTTCCACTACTCCATATTGTGACAGTTTATCTCTTGGCATTCTTTTAAGGCCAATTACCGGTCTCTGGCATGTTTCATAAATTTCTTTTAATTGCTGAAAACCAGGAAGTTCTTTTGAGTAAATTATATCATCACAGAAAAAAACACCTACAGGCTCATTGCCAGCAAAATTCCTGGCCTGATATATGGCATCTACATTTCCAGAAGCTTTTTTTTGAATAGAAAAAGAAAATTTTATTTGCTTTGAAACCTCATTTAACCCTTTCACCATTTCTAATTCTTCTTTCTTATTTCTTTCTCGTAAAAGAGCCTCTAATTCAGGATTGGAATTAAAATACGCTGTTACATCTTTTTGGCTTTTTCTTGTTACTAACTGTATCTCTTTTATTCCTGACAAAAGAGCCTCCTCAACAGAATAATGAATTAATGGCTTATCAACTAAAGGAATTAATTCCTTTGAAACTACCTTAGATAAAGGTAAAAATCTAGTTCCCATTCCTGCAATAGGAAAAATAGCTTTTTTAACTGTTTTTTTCATATATTATTAATTCTTTTTTGATTTTCTTAAAAAGGCTGGAATTTCAAATATCTTTTCTTCTTCCTCTTCCTTTTCCTCTTCCTTCTTCTCCGCTTCTTTTATTTCTAAGGCTGATCTTCTTACTTCCACGTCTTTTTCTACTTTTTCTACCTTCGGTTTTGTTTTTTTTGTTTTCTTAGGGATTTCTTTTTCTTCTTTTTTAATTATCTTTTTTCTTTTTGCTTTCTTTTCTGCTTCGGTTGATGTAGCCAAGATAGTTACTTTGATTTCATTTCTTAATTTTGGATTTTGCGAAAGACCAAAAATAATTTTGGCGCTAGGAGCCAATTCGCTTATCTTCTCGCTAATTTGAGATAATAATTGAAGAGATAAATCTTTAGAAGCTTCAATATTAAACATGACATTATCAGCATTCTCAAAACGATATTCAAGGATAGGGTTCTTTAATAAAATTTTAGTAATATCTTCGGCTGTTTGATTTGATTTTCCTTTGGTAAAATTAAGATAAGCAATTTTTCTCTTTCCTTCTAGTATTGTTCTAATATCAGCCCAATCAATATTTATCAATCCAGGAGAATATATTGTTCGCAATAATCCCTCTAAAGATTCAGCTAATTTATCATTTAAAAGATTCAAGGAATCGGCAAAAGAAACCTCTTCTTTGGTCAATGAAAATATCTTTTCATTAGGAAGAACCATAAAGGCATTAAGATTGTCTTTTATCTTTTCTAATGCTTTTACTGACATATCCATTTTCTTTTTCCCTTCAAAAGAAAAAGGTGTTGTGAATATGCCTAAGGTATTCAATCCTAATTCTTCAGCAATTTTAGTCAAAATCGGAGTAGCGCCCGTTCCTGTCCCTCCCCCTAAAGAAGAAATAAAAATATATAAATCTTTATCATCAGAGAATAAACTTTTTAATTTTTCAATATCTTCCTTAGCTGCCTTCTCCCCCACCTCTACATCTCTGCCTGTTCCTAATCCCCTCGTTAATTTATTCCCAAAAGAAATTGTTTTCAGCGCTTTAGGCAAAGATTTTAAAGCTTGATTATCGGTATTTAAAGCGATGAATTCTACTTTCTGAGCAGAAAAATCTTTTAATTTCTTTAAAAGCTCGGCAATAATATTACCTCCTCCACCCCCAACTCCAATAACTTTAATTTTGACCTTCTTTCCTACAGATTCTACTTCATTTTCTTTATTCAAAACTGCTGGTTTTTGAACTTTTTTAATTTTTGGTTTAATTTTCTTCATTTTTATATTATACCTCCTTATTCTTCTATTTTCAATTTGATAGCTATTTCCTTAAATTCTTCCGCAGAAACACTTGCCTTACTAGTAACATTAAAATGGAGATTATCATCTTTTCTTCTGGGAATAACATGTAAATGAAAATGAAAAACTGACTGCTCAGCGCTAATTCCTGAAGCATGATATAGATTAACTCCATCAGCACCAAAAACATCTTTCATCTTCTGAGCAATCTTCTTGGAAACCGAAATTATTCTTTCTAAATACTTCTCTTCAATTTCAAAAACATCTTTAACGTGTTTTTTAGGAATAATTAAAACATGCCCCTTGCTAGCTGGGTTAATGTCCAAAAAAGCTAAAACCAAATCGTCTTCATATATCTTATAGCTTGGAATTTCGTTATTAATAATTTTACAAAAAATACAATTTTCCATATTTTTTAAATTAATTTACTAATTCTCCGCAAAAAACATTTATTTATAATTTAAAAATATTCCCTAGTTCCAAAGAAAGCAAATAATCCAAAAAATCCTAAGAAGCCACTAAATCCTGGAATTAGTCCAATTAATCCCAACAATCCCCAAAATCCTACCTTCCATAAGTCAGTTGGTTCTTTGGTGATTATAAACTCCATTGTTGCGTAAATCAAAACAATTATAGAAATCACTATAAACAATCCCAATAAAACTAAAGAAATCCATTCTTGCTTACCCGAAATAAAAGTTAACAAACCGTTAATAATAGCCAATATCACACTGATTAAAAATGATATATAAACTTGCTGAACCCTTTTGCTTATTGTCATATATATTTTTTAATTATTATGTTCGGAAGTAGGGACTCGAACCCCAATTACCAGGGCCAGAACCTGGTGTCCTACCATTAGACGACCTCCGAATGTGATTACTTTTTACCATTAAAAGGACTAGAAATCAATAGAAGAGATTCCTTAATTTTTAAATAATATTCAATAGAACTAAGAGATATTGTATTATTAATCTCTTAAATATTTTCTTACTGCAAAATATGAAGAAAGTAATCCTAGACCAAGACCAACTATTAATTCTAATAATATAATAATCAGAAGATTTGATTTAAAGAAAACCAAACAATCAAATCCCATAAAGAGAGTGGTTAGTTGGGAATTAAAGAGGAAGAGAACGATGGTTAAAAGCATGAATGATATAATAGAGGCAAAGAATCCACAAAGCCCTCCCTGAACCAAAAATGGGCCTCTAATGAAACTATTCTTGGCACCGACCAGTCTCATTATTTCAATTTCTTCCTTTTGGGAATAAATACTTAGTCTTAATGTATTAAAAGTAATAATAATAGCAATTAAAGAAAGTATGGCAGTGAAAAATAATCCTAGAACCTGAACGCTTTTAGTCAGCTCACTTAATTTTTCTATCATCACTCCCCTTTTACTATCATTAACTTCACTAATCAAATCTTTATATTCATCTTTAGTCAAATATTCTGAAACTTCTTTGTATTGTGATGGTTCTTTGGTTTGTATTCTTAGCGCTGGTAAAAATGGATTAGTTCCTAATAAACTCAAAGCTTCCATGTATTGATCTCCCGCATGGGCAGTAACAAAAGTATTATATGCATCTTCTGAAGAAATATAGTCAACTTTCTTAACTTGTTCTAAGGTTAGTAAGCTATCCTTAATTTGAAGGATAGCATCTCTTTCTACGCCTGCCTTAAAAGTAACTGATATGTCTATTTTATCTTCCAGTTGCTGAGTTAAATAAGAAACAGCTCCTTGAAAAAAGAATAATGCTGTTCCTAAAATAACTGCAATAAAAATAACTAGAGAAGTGGCAAAGGTTAAAAATCCTTGTCTCCAGAAATTATCCCACCCATTTTTAAATGTTTTTTTAAAAAAGTTTACCATATGTATTACAAGGAGAAGACTCCCTTTTCTTCATCTCTAATTATTCTTCCATTTTCTATTGTTATTACTCTTTTCTCTAAAGAATTAACGGTGTCTTTATCGTGAGTTGATAAAATGACGGTTGAACCTGATTCATTAATCTTTAAAAGTATTTTAACAATTTCTCTAGTGTGATACGGATCAAGGTTCCCCGTTGGTTCATCAGCTAAAATTACCTCTGGCCTATGAATTAAGGCTCGGGCGATTGAAACTCTCTGTTTTTCTCCACCTGACAATTCGCGAGGAAGACAATTAATTTTATTCTCCAATCCTACCAATTCCAACACCTGCATTACTTCGTCTCTAACTAGTTTATCATTAAAATCAAAAGCTTCTAAGGCGTAAGCAACATTTTCGTAAACAGTCTTGTAAGCTAAAAGTTTGTAGTCTTGAAAAATGAAGCCGATTTTTTGCCTAATTAAATGAGCATCACTTTTTTTAACATCCAAAGTATTAATGTCATTAAACATTACTACTCCGCTCGTAGGTTTTTCTTCACAAGAGATCATTTTTAAGATTGTGGTTTTCCCTGCTCCTGATCTTCCACAGATAGTAACGAATTCACCTGGTTTTATACTAAAAGAAATGCCCTGCAAAGCAACCTTTGATTCTTTTACTAAATTAGGGGGGTATTCTTTTGAAACGTTTTTAAATTCTATCATATTTTAATTTCTGCTTCTATGAATTCATCTAATTCTCCATCTAATACCTTGTCTGGCTGGGTTGATTCAACTTCAGTTCTTAGGTCTTTAACCATCTTATATGGATGTAAGACATATGAACGAATTTGATTCCCCCAACTAGCTGAAATATGCTCTCCTTTTATCTTCGACATTTCCTTATCTTGCTTTTCTAAATTATACTGGTATAGCTTTGACATTAACATCTTCATGGCTCGTTCTTTGTTCTTTCCTTGCAACCTTTCTGATTGGCAGGTAACAACTATGTTTGAAGGATTGTGGGTTATTCTAACCGCTGATTCTCTTTTGTTTACATATTGTCCTCCTGGCCCTGAAGCTTTATAATAATCAACCCTTATATCATCTGGCTTTATTTCCACTTCTCCTTCTTCTATTTCTGGCAAGACTTCAATTAAAGCAAAGGAAGTGTGTCTTAATTTCTGAGCGGAAAAAGGCGATATTCTTACTAATCTGTGCACTCCGTTTTCTTTTTTTAATAATCCGTAAGCATACTTTCCAGAAATAGATAAGGTGGCTGATTTAATTCCTTCTTTTCCTTCGCTTCCTCCTCCTTCGCCAAATGATTCATCCAATACTTCAACTTTGAATCTTTTTCTTTCGCAATATCTTTCAAACATTCTTAAAAGCATCGCCGCCCAATCCTGGGCGTCTTGTCCTCCCGCTCCGGAATATACCGACAGGATTGCATTTCCCTTGTCGTATTTTCCGCTGAAGAAAGTTTCGTTTTCTTTTTCTTTTAATTTCTTGTCTATCTTTTCTATCTCTTTATACAATTCTTCTTCATCTAATATTTCTATCAAATCAGGAAGATCATTAATGCTTTCTTTTAATTCTTCAATTGAATCAATTATCTCCTTGTTGTCTGATAATTCTTGAGAAAGCTTTTTTGCTTTTTCCTGATTATTCCAAAAGTCTGGTTTCTCTACTTCTTTCTCTAATTCAGCTATTCTTTTTTGAATTTTTGATAAGTCAAAGACGGTCCTCTAGGGCGAGGATTCTTTTATTCAAGTCTTCTATTGTCTTTTCTTTTTCCATGTTTGTATTATATCAAAAAATTAGAATTAATAAAATGCCTTATTAGGGTTATTGTTTCTCATAGTATACAATAATTGTATACTATTGGTAATAAATACCGCACTATATATCAATTAAAACTCTCTTTTACTGTTTACTCTCAATAGTAAACAGTAAACATACAACTACTTCATAAATATTATCAAAAATTAACAGGATCTCCTTCTTTCACTAAAAATACCTTCTCTTTTTTTGCCAAAGCAATCATTTCTTTGGTAAATCCACTTTTACTAAATATTATAAAATACTCTTTCCTTCGTTCGTTGTTCCATTTTACTTCAACTGATTTTCTTTTTAAATCGTAAAAAATCGATTTATCAACAAGATTATTTGACCATTTACATTCACCAAAAATAATTTCTTTTGTTTTTTTGTTGACCCCAACAATATCTATTTCTTCTTCTTTTTTCCACCATCTACCTATTCTTTCAAAAGAAAATATTTTATTTCTAAAATCAGATAATAATTCTCTACAAACTTTTTCGTAAGTATTAGCTTTTATCGCTCCAAATGTTTCTTCTATCTTTCTTGAGACCTCATCATATCTTTCTATTTCTAAATCACTCTTATAGGGGAAAACGTACTGAAACCAAAATCTTAAAAAATTATCTGATATTTTATATATCCCCTGTTTTGATTTTTGTAAATTTTCTTCTGTAACAGGCACTTCTTTTTCCATTAATTGCAATTTAACAAGTACATCGATATATTTGGTAAGAATATTTTTTTCAAGTCCAGTATCATTAGATATTTCTCCAAATTTTGTTTTGCTCCAAGAAATAGCCCTTAAAATAGATAAATAGCTTTTAGGCTCCCTTAATTCTTCTTTTAAAATAAATTCTACCTCGTTATATAAAAAAGATGTTTTTTTAAAAATATTGGTTTTAATATTTTCATCAAGAGATATTTCTTTTTTAATCTCTAGGAGATAAGCAGGCATTCCCCCGCAAATAGTGTAAATACTTAAAAAATCATCAAAACTTTTTTCAGGAAAAAACTGCCATGCCTGCTTAAAAGTTAAAGGATTTATCTGAGCCTGTCCAGTTCTTCTTCCAAAAAGAGGAGATTTGTAAGATAATACTTCAGACTCCATCATAGAAATACTTGATCCAGACAAAATTAAAAATATTTTACTTCCTTTTAAATACTCTTCCCACCCTTTTTGAAATAAAGAACTAATAGATTTATTTGTTTCAACAATATAAGGATATTCATCTACAGCAAAAACAAATCTATCTTTAGTCTTTTCTTTCAAATATTGAAAAAGATCAAGCCATTCGTTAAAACCATTTTTAACTAATAGCTTATCGTTAAAATAATTCCCAAAAAGCATTCCAAGTTCCTTTAGTTGATCCCTATCAGATCTTTTATCGGCTACAAAATAAATAGAAGGCTTGTTTTTAATAAACTGCTTAATTAATTCTGTCTTTCCAACCCTTCTTTTTCCATAGATTATAAAAAACTCAGAAGAATCTTCTTTCCATCTTTTGTTTAATTCATCTAATTCTGATTGACGATTTATAAATTTCATATATTTACCTACTTTAGATAAGTATACTCACGAGTAGGTTTTATGTCAAGGCTTCCCTTTTTCTTTTATAAAAACCTTATTATCATTTAATTTAATTTTAAGATTACAATCCTATGATTACATTCAATTTTAGGATTGCTAACATTCCTTATTTCCCCTTCTTTAATAATATCTTATAAACCCCATCAAGGAAGTCTCCTCCGGCATATCCGATGATAAAGGCAGTGGCTGAAGAAATATATTTAACTCCTTCAAACGAAATGAATGAGTTGTTTATCGCTAACGCAACTAATAATCCGACTATTCCTGACAAAAACATCATTACGAAAAAATACGGGAGATTGAATCCAGTATTCTTATAATCATATTGATGTTTTAAAAATCCAATTAGACCCCTTACTACTCCTCCTCCGAATCCGGCGATTAAGATAGAAATGTAAAATGCCATGTTATTTTAATTAAAATTTTAATTTGCCTTGAGAGACAAGATAAATAATTACTCTTAATAAAACTATTAAAAGTTCCTCCTTATTCATTTGGTTTAATGGCTTTTCAATCGTAAAAGGAAGCTTGATTGTATTATTGTCGGTTTCTACTTGATTTTCTTTGGCATAGGTATTAGCAGTCATAGAATAAAAATAGGTCTGACTGTCTGATTCTTTATTATTATCACTAACTGATGGAATTACAGTAACTGAATATATGTCTTTCCCTATATTAGAAATAACTAATTCTGATTCAAAATTTTTATCTAATCTCGTAAAACCAATGCTCATTTCTCCAGAAATACTTTTAATAATATGTGGTATTTGCTTAATTGTCCCCGAAGGATTAGAAATTTTAATCTTTAAATCTCCACTTCCACCAGTAAACTTTTGCCAATGAGATGAATAATTATTTAAAAATTGACCTAAATACAAAGTACTGTCTCCTGAAAAAGGAAGGAAGTTACTAAAAGGAATAACATGTAAATTTATTAAGTTCTTATCTTTAAAACAATATCTTGCTCCCATTGAACAATCATTAAGATATGTGGCTATTGTCCAATCAGAAAAAACATCAGAAAATGTTTCTTTGTGTCCATTTTTTAACAATGCCTCATTGATACTTTCGATTCCATTTTTATCTGATTTTAAAGAATCTGTTAATATCACTAATCCATATTGATCCACCAAGTAATGAATAAAAGAATTAATTACTCCGTAATCATATGAAGAATTATTCCATTCGGTTAAGGAATCATATGGTTTTTCTAAAAAACTATTCAATCTTGATTTAAGATAACTATTTTCACCGTCATTATAACCCATTAAAGTAATAGTATACTCAGCCCTAGCCTCATTAAGCCATACAGCCTCACTGGTTCCATTTTTTAATTCTTTTTGATTTAGGGTTATTAAATGGGTAAATTCATGAGCTAACGTTTCTTTAAGAAATTGTCCAGTAAGCAAACTGACATTAATGTAAGCCATTTCCCTTTGATTAGATAAAGGATTAACTGTTTTTTCGTATTCATCAATATTCCTAACATACCCTTTAACATTACTATTGGTTTGATAGAATAAAACCGTTATTCTTCTGTCTTTATCTACTCCAGGAATAGCTTCAGTTCCAAAAGTTGAAGTCAGCTTAGGGTAGATATTTAAATTAAATTCACTTCCCAAGCTTTCCATAACAACACCGATTTGGTCTTTTTCTGTCTGAGTTTTTGAATTCCACCAATCAGTTTCGACATAAAAATACAATCTGTCTGGAGATTTAATTAGGGTAGCTGAGACCTGACTTTTGTTATTGGGAGTAAATCCCTGTTCGACATAAAAATTAGTCTTATCCCCGGTATTATCAGCCATTACAAAAAATGGCATAACAAAAAATATTGATAAAATAAAAATATATAATTTAAAATTAGTTAATTTCATTATTTTTTATTCTAACACATGGAAATAAAAAAACAACTAGATACGATTTTTATCATGTTATGTCTTATGCTTTTGAAAAATCAAAAACCTCCCAAAAGGGAGGCTTTTAAATTTTCTTTCTATAGATGAGTTAATTTTCCTTGTACTATTAAAGTTAAAATTAATCTTAATACTGTATTAATAAGCTCATCTTTAGTCATTTCATTTAACGGTTTACTTATAGTTATCGGTCCAAGCTGTTGAGTAGTTGTAGTCGTTGGGGTGGTTGTAGTAGTGGTAGTTGGAGTAGTTGTAGTCGTTGGGGTGGTTGTAGTAGTGGTAGTTGGAGTAGTTGTAGTCGTTGGGGTGGTTGTAGTAGATCCTCCACTAGAACCTGAACCACTTCCTCCGCCATAAGAAATTTCAAAAGGAGAAATTGCAAGAGATGTGCTAGCATTTGAATAAACATCAGTAACGATAATGCTGCAATTGCTGTATCTTGCTGGACTCATAGAAACAAAAGTAATGGTATTGTTTCCGGCTGTCGCTGATGTTGTTGCACTACTACATGCTCCGCTATAAGCGATTGTACCAGCTTCAGTAGCGCTAAATACATAGCTCGGGGTTAGCGTATTTGCTGTTCCAACTGCAGTAACCTGAGCTAAAACAGGGGCAAGATTGTCAGTAATGGTTTTAGCTGTCGAAGCATCTGCATTGGTGGGAACATCAGTTACTGTTGCGGCAGGATTTAAAGTATCTCCACTAGCAACAGTTGTACTTGCACCCAATGTAACTGTTAAAACTGTATTGCTAACAGTCCAACCTACGGTTACGCTATCAAAAGTATGACTACCACTTAACCCTAAGTCGGAATCTAAATGAGCCTTAGAATCAACCCTAACTGTGGCTGTAGCTATTGGTTCACTAAAAGTCAAAACTAATTTATCAGTACCATCAATAGTTGTATTACTGTTGCTATCGGTCCAAGTAACGGTTAATACTTTCGGACCAACATTATCAGTAATAGTTTTGGCTGATGAAGCATCTGCAACACCTGCGATATCAGTTACTGTTGCGGCAGGATTTAAAGTATCTCCACTAGCAACAGTTGTTCCTGTTCCTAAAGTTATTGTTAAAATTTTGCCTGTAGCATCCCAAGAAGCAACAACCGCTGCTCCACCAATTGTATGTCCACCGCTTAATCCAATATCTGTATTTAAATTAGCAACTGAATCAGTCCTTACTGTTGCTGGATCTATTTTTTCACTAAAAGTTAAAACTAAAGTATCTGTAGCATCAATCTTTGTACTGCTATTTGTATCAGTCCAAACAACAGTATTAAGAGTAGGAGCAACAGTATCGGCAGCAGGAATAGCTACTGGCGCGAGAGTTAAATCTCCTGCTCCCCCAGCATCGGTAACAGTATCATCTGGATCGCAGGTATCAGCCGCGGCGACAGTTGCGTCAGTACCCAATGTAACCGTTAAAATAGTATTAGTTGGTCCATTCCAAGCAATGGCTAATCCTGCAGCTGACGTACCGAAGGTATGAGCACTTAGACCTAAATCACTATCTAATTGAGCCAAGCGCACGGTTGCTGTAGCCATAGCTTCACTAAAAGTGAAAGCTATCGTGTCCCCTGTATTATAAGTACCACTGCCGTCAATATCGTTCCAAACAATAGTATTAAGAGTCGGCTCTCCAGCAGCGAATACTGTAGACAATCCTGTAATCACCATTGTTATAGCAATTATCAGTCCGAATATTTTAAATTTTGAATTCATATTTAATTTTTATTTTATTATTTTAATAACAAAAAACCGCTAAAGAAACAGCCTGTCGACCCGACAAGTTCTTTAACGGTCTATTTATGTTTATAACTTTTGTTATCATTTTACTAACAAATAATATCAGGATAAATAACAACAAAATAAATTATATATTTATATTTTAGCCTTATTACAATTATTGTCAAGAATTTCTTTCAATTAAAAACAAGCATTACTGCTTGTTTAACTTATTAGCTAAAATTTCTGAATAAGGAACCGCTTTGTCTCCCTCTCCTTTCTGCTGATAATAATCAATTATCCATGAAAGAAGATCTGGATTATTATTAGTTTTGGCCAAACCATCATCGATTAATATTTTAATCTTTGCTTCATCATCATTAAACCTATATTCATACAAATAGGCAAGCATCCTATATCCTTGAATAAAATCGGGATGAGCAACTAATAATTTTTTATAATACTCCTCAGCCTTAGCCCAATTACTTAAATCAGAATAAGCATCAGCCGTATTGTTTAAAAGTAATAAATTATCAGGATTATCTTTTAATAAAATTAAGTATCCATCCAAGGCCTCCTGGACCTTACCCTGATTAGCTTTTTCGACTAATTCTAATATTTTTTCTTTTATTTTTTTATCAGCCTCAGTTTCTGTATTGTTTTCTGGATTAATATTTTGGTTCTGTTCTTGATTTTGATTCTTGTTCGGTTCTTCGCCTCCTTTATTTTTATTAAAATAAAAAACGAAAATTATTGCTAAAACTATTAACAACGCCAATATAGAGAAAATGTATTTTTTATTCATTTTTTTGATATTAAACATATGTTTTATATCTTAGCACAAAAATTAATGAAAGCAAGAACTGAAAAACCTCCCCGAAGGGAGGCTTTCAGTCTAATTACTAATCACAAGGAATATTAGTAGGTTAGAGTATTTCCGTTAACAGGATAAGAATCTGCCTGAGTCTTGTAAGAGGCTAAACCGCCAGATGCAAGAGGTGTGTAATTCCAGTCTAATCCACCAACAGTTGATGTTAAAGGACCCTTTGCACCAGGAATAGAGGCGCTAAATCTTACGTTTCCACTAGTTACACCTGTCTTAACAGCTGTTGTGTCAGCCTTTACTGTAATGGTCATTGTTTGACCAGCAGTAATGCTTGGAGCAACTGATAAAGCAGTGTCGCCAGTATCACCCTGTGTAGAATTGAAGTGTACTCTGTTGTTCCAGATAGTTACAGTCTTGTCCTGACCAATAGCGGGAGAAGTACTAAATACTATTGAAGGATCGTCATCACCGGCGCAAGCACTAATTGTGTCACCAGTAATGCTTAAGATTGTAGCTGTAGCTGTTACAGCTGAACCATCATAGAATGTTAGAGTATCACCAACTGCCCATTTGTCAAATTCGTCTTGAGAAATAGCAGCTAACTCATTAGCTTGTGTATTATTAGCACCAGAACATACTGTTACTGTTACACCACTAATGGTTGTGGCACCGCCAGCACCATCATCGGTTGTACCAGCAGCAGATGTGTTAGCAACCTCAGCTAACATATTGCTACCATTCCAAATAGACATCTTTGTGACGTATCTGAAAGGAGAGTTATCTCCACCCTTCTCAACAGTCAAGCTGTCAAAAGTCATATCTCTACTTCCAGCAGCCTTAATGTCGAACTTAGCAACTTCTTCATATGAATTAGTACTGCCAGGGCTAACTTTGCTGTCTGCAGCTAAAGTAATAGTTGGTTCAACTTCTTCGAACCTCATAATGTTACCAACTAAAGCGTTAGCAATACTTGCGTTAGCAAATTTAGCAATACCATCATCAGCATCGATAGTAACATTAGCTCCGTCTAATACTATAACGGCTCCACTATTAGCAGTGTAAGCAGTTGTTACTACGTGCCATCCTGTTGAAGCTGAATTATCTGTACCATCTACGTCACCGTAGAAGTATACAACATCACCAACAGCTAAGGCATTGTTTGAATCTGTATCAGCATCGATTTCAACAGATGTAGGTGTTAACATTGTTACAATTTGTCCAGCTGTCCATTTTGTAATAGTAGCTCCACCATTTAATCCCAAACCATTATCTGTTAAGCCTTGACCACCACCACCGGGTTGTGTTGTAACCATGTAGTAGCCAGGTGTTGTGTTTGTACCAGAAGCAGCTGTGGTTGTGAAGTAAATAATATTACCAACTGCGATAGCTTCTGAGCCATCATCGGCAGACGCTGTATAAGATGTACCTGTAACAGTGTCTTGAACTATAGCACCAGAACCAGAACCGATAGCATTCAATGTTCCGAATCCGATTGTTCCTAGCGTACCAGCTGTTAATGTACCAATATTTGTTGTATCAGCAGCGACAGTTAATACCTTAGAACCATAAGCAGGAACGATTATTTCACTACCAGAAGCAAATGTGAATACTGCTGTTCCAGCAGTTACTGCAGCAGTTGGATCTGAAGCTAAACCTGTTCCTAAAAGTTTGACTTGAGCAATGTTACCATCACCCTTAATTGATCTTATTTCTAAACGATCTATTTTCATGTCTTCAACTGTAGCAGCTAACTTTACTTTAGCTAATTCAACACCAGCTAAGCCAGTTGTTAAGAATTGAGCTGAAGCTGCACCAGATGTTTCCATAGCAACAGTCAATGTACCACCTTCAACTATAGCAATAGTTTGACCTGTGATACCAGCAGCAGCTGAAGGTCCAGCAGCAGTAGCGCTTGAAGTTGCTCCTGTTCCTGAAACACCATTTTGAAGAATCTTCGTTACTAGTGTGTCAGCAGAACCACCATCGGCAGCAGCTGTTGTTATATCAATGTATACATCAATTTGTGCAGTTGTATTTGCTGCAATGTTCAATTCTCCAGATACTGTAAATGCATTTGCAGTAGCTCCGTCAATTACTGGAGATGTTACAGCTGATCCAATTTGTGTGCCATCAGCTTTCTTTAGTTTCAAATTCTTGAAACTTGCATCTACATCAGCAGCGTCAGTACCAGTTATAGCGATACCAATACTTGATACGTTAACACCCTCTGTTGAGTTTGTTTGTAATAAGTATGAACCGATCTTAACTTCTGATTGACCTTCTACTTTTGTACTGCTACCTAAAGAACCATTCTTTACTACAGTCAATGTACCAGCAGAAGCGCTCAATTCATTACCTGTAATATATGCAGAGGCTGAATATGTAGCGTATGCATTGCTAGTTAATTTCTTGTAATAAATATCTGAAATTCTTCCATAAATAGTATCAGTTGCATCCATTGCGCTACCTGTGTCTACGACAAGGCTGATCTTCTTTGTTGTACCAGCAGGAATTGTGTAGTAAGTGCTCAATGTGTAAATATTTGCAGCTGTACCAGCGGCTGTATTAGCAACTAAACCAGTAGATGTAGGAGAAGCAGACCACAATGTCTGACCGTCTTCAGTTACTAATCTTACTGTTCCAGCAAGCTCATCATTTGCTAATCCTGAACCATTGATATTAATAAATAATTTCTGAATTTCGAGAGCCTCGCCTCTAGACTCAAAATTAAATGTTGCAATGGTTGCAGTAGATGCACCAATGCTGATTGTTCCAGAAGGAGATGTTGTAGCTTTTGAAACATACAAACTTCCAGAAGCAATAGTCATGTGGTTGAATCCAGCATTACCAGTAGCGATATCACCGATTGGGAAGCTAGAATCGACAGAAGCTCCAGCAGTAGGAATAACATTTAATCCTGTAGAAGCTCCAGTGGCTACAACATCGTAGTCGTTCTGGATGATGAATTGAGCGGTTCTTGAAGAACCGTTAACAACATCTACTTTAACTGATAGATCTTTTGTTAAACCTTTTGCAATCTTATAAGGAGCAGCTGTTAGATCAAATGTTACATATTTATTAGTTGCAGAAGCAACAGTAGATAATACTGTTCCATCTGGAGCAACTAATTTAATGTTTGTAATATCTGCATCAGCAACTGTTCCGTTCTGATAAATCTTTAAAGATTTTAAATACATGTCTTCATTGGCACCAGCAACGAAACTGAATCTCTGAATTTCGTATCCAGTTGTTCCAATGTCCTTAGAAACAGTAGCTGTTGTCAAAGATTTGACATCGGCTGTTAATGTTCCCAAGGTTGCGGTTGTGTCAACCATAGAGAAAGTATTACCGATTAGAGGTAATCCAGTAGGTGTTCCTGACATTGCTGTCAAGTTAGCACCAACTGTTCCTGCTAATCCGTTAACACCACTTACCATGTTGAACTGAACCTGAATTACTTTTGTTGTTCCGGCAGGAACTGTAATTGGGTCATTAGCGAAAGTTACTGTAGCTACGCCATTAGCGAAAGTTACAATATTTCCATGCCTTACACCGTTTTCATCAGCAACTACTACTCCAGCAACATTTGTGTCTATTGAAAGACCTGTTTTCTGGACTGTTAAACTTGTAACAGTTTGAGCTGTAGCTCCGGCTGAAACATTAATCTTTAATACTGGGTTGTAAGCTGAAGCTTCACCTAATGTACCAGAAGGCTGACTAGCAGCTAAAGATACAGTGTAGGCTCCTGTAGCAGGAGTTGTGGTTGTAGTAGTTGTTGAACCACTAGCAATCATAGCATTAGCCTTTGCTCTTGAAGCTGTTCCGAAGAATCCTGTTCCTGCGGCTAAGCCGTAAGGAGTTAGAACTTCAGAAGCATACTTATTTTGGAATTTTACTACTGCAGCTTTTGTCATGGCACCAAAGTAAGTTGTTTCACTTCCTTTGTTTCCGACAGAAGTTGCTGTGTCTGAATTTAATAGAATCTGTAGGTATTTTACGTTGCTACCTGTAGAACCTTGCGCTAAGTTAGTAGTAAATGTAAAACCAGCAGGAATGCCAGTTATTGTTCCAGTTCCTGTTTGTGTGCCTGTCTGTGAACTACCAAGTAATTGGACGATCAAGGCCATAAGACCTGTAGAATCACATTCACTTAATGTAGTTAAAGAGCAAGCAGCAAAAGCTGGACTTACTACTACTGATAGAGTCAAGACTATACCAGCAACAATACCGAATTTTTTTGTACTCATTTTTGTATTGTTTATTTATTATAACTGTCGTTTGTCGACCGTTATGTCCGATATTACCCTTTGTCACTCCGCTTTGCTTTGTTGGGCAAAGCGGAATGACAGTGAGATAATATGGAACAAACGACTATTTTCTTTGCGAACCCCTTTCCTAAGGCTCATCCTCAAAGCATTAGCTCTGAAGATGAACCTCTTAAAGAATGGATCCGCAGAAGATTCTTATTTATTCACCTCTTTCGTATCTATTCTTTATTCACTAAAAAAATGAACAAAGAATAAAAGCGAATTATTCAGTTGGTTGGATCTGATACAATATTTCTATTGCTTCACTGTACTTCGAAACGTCAAAATTCTCCTTTGCTTGTTGTAGGAGACTCTTCTGGTCTATTGTTAAATTGTTGATGTTAGCTTCAAATTCTTTAATTTCACTTTCGGCAAGAATCTTATAGAAAGTTTGATAATCTTCACTCTCATTACTCATGATTGATGCATTAGTTGTTTCTTCGATCTTTGAAATTTTAGAAACAATACTTTGAACCAATTCTGCTTTCTGACTCTCCGGAAGTTTTGATAGTTGACTAGACGCAACTGACAAAGCTTTTTGCACTTCAACTATTCCGGCAGCTAATTTCTTTCCCTGATTTTCGCTTACTTTAGAAATCCTGTCAAGTTCACTTAATCTTTGATCTGCTTGTTCAACTTTAGCAATAGCCTGAGCCTCGGGTGATAACAAGGAAATCCTCACTGATTCATATGCTTGTTTCAAACTGTATAATCTGTCTCCTGGTAAAGTTCCTTGGGCAGTAATCATGGCGAATCCAAAAACAGCAACAATTAAACTTGATAACACTGGCATCAATACTTTAGGAGTTTCAAAGACTGTTCCAATAGTATTAAAAAATGAAGCAAAGATTGTAGCTGTTGAATTCTCTTCAAACTGCTTAGAAAGAATATTTCTCTTACTAAAAGAAACCCACTCTGAATTGGGTTTCACTGCTTTCAATGCTTCTAAGTTTTTTATAATCTTTATTTCCTCCATAGTGTCTCTTACTAATGTAGACGTAAAAACAAGAGTTTTGTTACAGTTTGAGCTATTTAAGCCATTCCCCTAAAGATATTCCAGATTGTTTGACTATTGCCTTGAATGTTCTAGGTTTTAAGGTTTTAGATCCATGAAAGGGAACCTGGACGATTCTTGGCTCATGATTACGGTTACCAGTATAGAAATAATGACTTCCTTTGGTGTAAGAATAGATAAAACCGTTTTCCTTTAAAAAGTCCTTTACTTCTGAAAATGTCCAGTTAAATATTCCTTTTGTCATAATTCTAGGCAAATACTGGAGTATTAAACGGAGCGTGCCCAAAGCTATAAACCTGTTTTAACTTTGAATCCTTTTCCGTCTTATCTTTTTCTAATCCTTTCCACATTTCCTCATATTCCTTATCAGGCTTTTGATTCAAAGGCATGGGACGCATTTTTAATCTTTGAGCAGTCTCAACATATCCTTCTATCGCTTGAAACAAAGAAGCCATTACCTCTACAGGATTATCCCCTTCTTCCACAATATTAAATTCTAATGCTACTCCATACCAAACACTGTCCTCCTTAAAGATTATATATCTTACAGAGCCTTTATTTAATGTGTTTTTGTATTTCATATTTGTAGGTAGATTATACTAAAAATACTGCTAAAAGTCAATAAATCAATTAAAACTTCCTATTTAGTTTAGACGTAAAAACTAAACTTTTGTTACATTTTTAAGATATAAAAAACAAGGATTCTTTTCCTTGTCTTTTATGCTTCTAGTATTTTCTTTAATTGCTTCATTCCTCTGGAAACTAATACTCTAGTTGCTCCTTGGGATTTATTCAGTGCTTTAGCCACTTCAGAATATGGCTGTTGCTCAATGTAATACATGGAAACAGCAATTCGGCAATCTTCGCTCAATTGTCCCAAAGCAGCAGTAACCATTCTCATGTCATCGTTCTGGACAGCTTGTCCAGCAAGGTCTTGGCTTTTGTCCAGAATGTTTTCAGGATTGTCCAGAATAACTGGATTCTGGTCTTTGGTCCTATAATGATCAATAATCAGGTTCTTAGCGACGCGAAACAAAAAGCCTGATGGACTCTTCACTTCTTTATCAAAAGAAATCTCTTTCCAGAGCCTGGTAAAAGTTTCCGAAGTGATGTCTTGAGCTAATGCTTCATTGCTAACCTTAAAAAAAACAAAGCGATAGACTTTATCTATATGCTCGTCATATATCTGTGAAAAAAATTGTTCTTTAAATTCAGTCGATTGCATTGTTCTTTTTAAACTATTAATGTCCAGAACCTTATCGTTCGTGTCCTAAACTGTCCTGATTGATTGTCCACAATTGTCCACGATTGTCCAGAAGTTGTCCACATTGTCCAGAACCGTGTCCAGAATGTCCAGAATAATGTCCACATTGTCCAGAACCGTGTCCAGAATGTCCAGAATAACTTTCTATCAGGACTCGCTAATTTTATAGGCCGTCATCTTGCCTCCACCCATACAAGAAATAATTTTCATTTCCTTTAATCCTTTCAGTTCTCTTCTGATGGTTCGGGGATTCATTTCTGGGAAACATTCACTAATTTGATTGGCCTTTAATTGACCCTTACTTTGAAGAATCTCTAAAACCTTTAATTGAACTGATGAAAGCTCTTCATAATTAAGATGTTTGACTTCCCTTTTTACCATTTCTACTTTTTTATCTTCTTTTGCCTTTTCTTCCTTTATATTCCCCATGTTAGCAAAAACAGCAACCGATTCTTCTTTTTGTATCTCAACAGCGATAGGTTTTTTTACTTCCTTGTCCTTTATTACACTTAGACCAAGAGAATCTTTCAAAACTTCGTATTCCCTCTCCAAAACTTCAAAGTTTCTTTCAGCTACCCATTCCTGTTCTTTAGCAATGCTAAAATAGGTCTTAATCAGTTCTATTTTTGATAATACTTTATCCAAATACTGCTCCTTTTCTTTTGGAGTTGATGAGAGAGATTTACCCTTTACAAGGTTCGAGAAAAACATTACATCAAGGCCCTCTTTACGAATCGCAAACTTAAGGGGCTCCTCTTTAGGAAAGAGGTCGGTCACCTTGTATAAGGCGTTTGTCAATTTAATGATGTTTTCCTCTGTCATAGTCCATATTATATGGTAATGAAAAAGAAAAGTCAAACCAAATAAAAAACGGCCTAATTATTTAAAAAAGTCGTTATTTTTTGCTGACATCAACGAAGAAATATTCCTTCCCGCCAATAGTAATTTTTTCGACCTTGGTTTTGTCGATTTTACCAACAGGACAATAGCCGGCCAGAGGAATACCATTGCCCTTTTCTAAAACACACATTCCCCTAGCTCCTCCACCGCCAGAAATTTCTGGTCCGCAGATAAATCTTCCTTGGCTGCTCCGATTAAGAAATTTACAAAAAGGATATTTCACGATAATTCTTTTTTCGTCAATCCAGATAGCAGGATGTTCTCCTCTGGCTTCTTTCTTTTGAAGAAACATCGTTATCGCTTCTTCTAAAGAATTAACCCCTAAGACAAGGTTTGTGTCGACAATAGGACAAGAATCAGTTTTGATTTTTTCTAGAATCAAATTCCTTTTTTTGTCGTATTCAACAATAACCCCAATCCCACCAACCTCAACAAATTTAGTATGAAGAAAAGAAGAACTCTCTCCTTCAAAAATTCTTGTGAGTCTTTCTTTTACGGGTATGTCAATATACATCCATAATCACTCCAAAATGTTGTTTTTTGTCAAAGTTCAAACACAATCCTCCTTGTTTTTAATAAGAATAAATTGCAATCGTGAGTATATAACAAAATTATAGGTTGTCAATAAAATAACTCAAAAAATTTAAACAAAAATACTATTTATATAAATTATTATGATTCCCTAACGTTAAAAAAACAACAACATTTCCGTCGTCTCTAAAAATAGCACGCCAATCACCTGTTATATTTATACTTCTGAGTTGAGAATACTTTCCCCTTAAAGAATGATTATTAAGCAAAGGATTGAATTTATTAACCAAAAAAAGATTAAATTTGTCTTCGAAATTTCTTTTAATTAATAATGGCGAAGAATTAAAACGTTTAATAAAATTTTTATTAAATTTGATTTCCATACTTCCTGTTTTTGTCATTCAGCCATTTTATAGCATCTTTAGCATTATTAAAAGATGGGGAAATATTTCCCTCCTTAGCTTCTTTATCAGCCTCCTTGAGCTCATTAATTAGCCAATCTGATGGTTCTTCTAAAGAAATATGTATTTCTTTTTCTATTATAAATTTCCTTAAATAAACATTTAAAACATCACTTAAATTAAGACCCATCCGATTAGCTATTTTTTGAGCTTCGCCCTTTACCTTTTTATCTGTCTTAAAATTAACTATTGTGGTCATACGCTTTATATATACTTTATATATACATTGTATATATAAATAAAAATTTGTCAAGCTGTAAAAGAAAACGGCCTAAGCCGTTTTAAATATCTTTATTGATAATTTTTCTTAAATATTATTAAGATATTCAATATCTAAAAATTATATCAACCCAAAACTTATCTCTAATGCTCTATCAACTTTTTGCATCGATTTTAAATTTAACTCTCCAATTTTTTTAACAAGCCTTTTCTTATCTATTGTTCTTACTTGATTTAAAATAATAACTGATTTCTCGGATAAACCTCCTTCAGGGGGGATAATTAAAACTTCTGTTGGATAAATAGTATCATCAAAGTGAGAACCAATAGCTGCAACAATCGTTACTGGACTATAATGATTACCAATATTATTTTGTAAAATAAGAGCTGGTCTAGTTTTACTAATTTCTGAACCAACAGTTGGATCAAAATTAACAATATATATTTCTCCTCTCTTAGGTGTTAACATGCTTCGTCAATCAAAAACCAATCTTCAGCAACCGATAAATCTCTCTTAGAACGAATAATAGCCCCTTCGCGAAGTTGTTTTTTTAAATTAGCTTGTCCAACCCCTTCAACATAGAAACGCACTGCCTGATCAACAAATGAACTTCTGGTTCCCTTTTGAGCAATATTATCAAGAAGTTGAATAGTTTTATTAGGCAAAGTAATATTTATCCTTTTATATTTTGTAGATGTGTTTATTTTCATATTTTCATGATACACACTATCAATGTGTAAGTCAAGGGAGTGCACTTAAGAGACTGTGCACCCCCACAATAAACTACTGAAATACATCTATTTTATACACCCGCTGTGTATCAGAGAAAAAAGTTTCATTATCACCGATAGAGATAGAGTCACCATAATAACTACCTGGGGAAACATAAAACATTCTATCTTCCATCTTTTCAGGCATATTATTAGAATCATATCCAAAGATACCACCAATCTTAGTAAAATAAATTCTATTTAATGAATCGGAAACTACAAAATTAACACCACTAAAAGTTCTTTCCCATTTTGTTTCTCCATTAGATATGTTGGCCGCGCCTAAATACCAAATCATTGGATAAGAACCTGCTAATATTTTCGAATAATAAAATTCGTCCTCATTAAAACCTAGTGGACCATGATAATCATCTTTAAACCACAATATTTGAGAAAGATTGCTATCTACGGCATATAGAACTGGATAAGTTTCTCCCAATTTTACATTTCTTCCATTACTTAAACTTAATAATAATATTCCTTCAAAAGAAATACTTACCCGATCGATTATAGCAATGGTATCAATCGGACCAGAATATGTTTTTTCGTATTTAGGAAAAAACTGTTGCTTTATTATTTCCCCGTTGCTGTACTTTATTACAAAATCATTGATTGAAAAATATATATTGTCTGAATCGTCAATAACTAACTCCGTAAATGAAGCTGGATTGAGACCTTTTAATATCTCCTGATCATTATATAGCTCTATTTCCAATCCATTTTTATCAATTGAGATTAAACTCGGTCCAGTTGCTTCTTTGGTAGCTAAAAAGTATATTTTTTCTTTAGAATCAATTATTATTGACCTAGTAAACACTCTTGTGTAGTCTTTTTTCCATACAATCTTACCTGAAGGACTTAAGGCATAGATAGAATGCTCGCTCGAAAGATATATTGTTCCATCTTTACCCAGCGAAGGATAAAAACCACAAGCATCAGAGCAATGGATACTCCACTTCTTTTGAAGATGATTGTAAGCGTAAAAATCATATGATTTGTTATTACTTCCCCAGAAATATAATGTTCCGTTTTCATCGATCACTAAGCTTGAAGTAAAATCATTATTAAAAGTAAATTGCTGATTTCCTTCAATTAAAATATCAGGAACAAAAGATGTTCCTATCGGTCCATCAAATTGGCTATGACCACTTCTTCTAAAGTCATAATAAGGAGCTCTTTTTTGATGATTAGCTTCGGCTATTGAAAAAGAAACTCCTTCTGACAATGGAGAAATATTATTTTCTGGATCTTTAGCTATTATCTTAAAATGATATTCTGAATCATAGAAAAGATCTTTAATAACAACGCTTCTTTTATTACTTTCTCCTAAAATAATATCTATATCGGTATATTCTTTAATATTAACAAGATTATTATCATCTATTTGATTATTGCGAGAATAATATATCTCATAATCAAGATTTTCAGCAGCAGTATCTTCATCAAAAGGAGCTGTCCACGACAATACTACTGAATTTTTTTGTTCTTCGTCTATTAAAGCAACTAAATCTTGTATTTTCTCAGGAATCTTGGGGACATGATTTCTCGGGCTCGAATTTTCAGATTGAAAATCATTTAAATTATTATCTGTATCTCTATATTTTCCATTAGACCATTTTCTTCCTATGACCTTGTCTGATTCAGAGATAAGAAACGATTCACTTTCTTTAACAATTGGGCTGATATCATCGCTTCTCCAAGAAACCGTATCTATTTTAAGAGCAATCGTGTTGACTGTCTTTTCTTCATTGGTTGGTTCAACCACTTCTTCTCCTTCTTTAAATTCAGTCTTTACGTATTTAGGATTATTAGAAAATATAGAAATAGATCCGGACGAATTTCCTATTTGTCCTGTTTCGTAATATTTGTCTTCCATAGATTTAACCTTCCAATCAGCCCCATTTCCCATCATTGCATCACCGCTATCTCCAAATATATCTATAATATAGTAAGAATTTGAATTTATAATAGCTCCCTCTGGAAATTTCCAATTACGATAAGGATTATACCATTCAGACGCTGGAGAATAATAAGAAAGATAAAAACAGTTTTCTTCGCTTGGGCACAAATCTATTGGATTTTCTGTTTGATTATACATTTCTATATATTCTACTCCTCCACTCTCTCCTGTTTGAACTTCGGTTATTAAAAGATGATTGCTATTATCAATTAATTGCTCATCTTCTTCGGGTTGTTTTTCTTCTTCTGGGTCTTCAACAGCTGTTTCAATGGTATTATCAGCTTTTGGTGTTCCCCATAATCCACTTAAATTATCAACTGATTCTGAAAAATAAGTATGCCAACCGTTTAAGTCATTATTTCTCTCCATTGTTTTCCTCTGCTCGTTATCTCCAGCTGGCCAATCAGGATTAGCTAAAACTTCGTCCATTAATTGACAATTTGAATTAAATAATCTTAATGATTCGTTATTATTTGATAATCCCCCAGAGTATTCTTTATCCATCTGAATATTAGAGACAGAATCATCATCGGTTCTCTCAAGAAGATAAAATCCTTGAGGACTAATAATAGCAGAATTGTCAAAAACAATTTTAATATTATCTGCGTCTAATAGTTGCCAATCGGCTAAATTAACTGTTTCATCAGAAATATTCTTTAATTCAATCCATTCGTCATTTGCACTGTTTTCACTTCCCATCCAGGCTACTTCATTGATAATAACCTTGCTATTGTCAGGAGCAGATAGATTTAATTGAGAACAATAAGTAATTACGGGAACGCTCGAGCTTCCTCCATAATTTACGGTTGAGGATAAACTATTTGTCGAAACAGCAACTGAAGCCGTGGCTTCTTGCTTTAAGCTACTATTAGTTTCCTTTGGTGTTCCCCAAATATTATTATTTTCACTTCCAGAATAGGTGTGCCATCCGTTTAAATCGTCATTCCTTTCCATTGTTTTTCTAGTAGAACTATCTCCAGCCAGCCATTTAGGATTACCAGAAACAAAATCTTTTAATTGACAAAGGCCATCAAAAAGATATAGTTCTTCTTCAGAATTAGACAATGAACCCTTATAAATTAAATCTGCAACTTTAAAAGGGACAGAATCATCATCAGTTCTTTCTAATAATAAAAAACCGTCCTTCGGCACGGTAATATCTTCAAAAATAATGTTTATCTGGTCTTCCTTGTCTCGCAATGTCCATCCCTTTAAATTAATATCCGAAGCAGAAATATTCTTTAATTCAATCCATTCGTCATTTGCACTGTTTTCACTTCCCATCCAGGCTACTTCATTGATAATAATATCACGAGAAGAAACATATTGAGATGCATTTGAACAGACTACGGGAATTACTTTTTCTTCGGTTTTCTTTTCAACTTCCTTGATTGCTTCTTTCTCTTTGTTTATTTTGCTATCCTTTTCGTTTATTTTTTCTTTTTCAACAACATCTTTCTTGATTTCCTTCACAGGATAGTCTTTTTCTAGTGTATCGTTTTCACTCATCGACTCGACTTCTTTGTTTATAGCTTCCTTATTAGTCGTATCTTTAAAAATATATTCTGTTAAATCTCCTGTATTATTTCCAGTTAAAAAGTTAAAAACATCAGAAAAGTTATTAATCGTATTTTTTATAGGATTAATAATATATTTTTCCTGCCAAGTCTTAGGTTTTAGTCCAAAATCAGGAACCACCTCTGGAAAAATAGTTTTAATTGTTGTATTTTTTTTATCCCAAAAATACGATCCAAATAATCCATCTTCCATTATCCCATTAATTTCAACAATAAAGGGAGAGATATTCTGACCATATTCAAGGCTATTTGAAAAACCCCTGACTCCACCAATAGAACCTCTACTTGCAGGAGGAACAATTTCCTTCGGGGAATATATTCGAGCAACAACCTTACTTCTATTATCGTCAATCCGCTTATACATGATTATGTATTGTAGTGGACTATCAACCTCTCCGGATTCAGTCTTATACTTCATTTCCATCGCTCCAAAAGAAACTTTAATTTGATCTTTAAAAAAATACTCCTTGAGATAATTAACTGCCATGCTAACTGTTCCTTTTTCTAATTTTCCTATCATTCCAGAAGTATCTTCTGTTCCAATAAGTCTAGCTATATCTAATGATTCCTTGACGACATTAAAAGAAGCGTCTAATGGAAGATCTTTGAAAAAATAATTCCACATACTCAACATATAAATATGCTTAAGTAATGATACAACGGTTGTTTCCATTGGATTAGAATAACCATCAGATTTTGATAATATCCATTGGCTATATAACAAATCTGGAAAATTTTGTAATATTCTTTTACTTTCAAATTCAGAAAGAACCTGATAGTTGTCTTCTTCAACGAAATTAAAAAAATTAAAATCTATAGCAAAAACTTTTTGTGGTACGGCTAAAAAACATACAAACAATAATGTTAATACCGCACTGTCTAATAAATTGTAAAGTTTCATTTTTTAATATTAACTGTTGTTAAGAAATTATTAAATTCTTGAAGGCATACCTCTTTATCCTGTCCAAAAAGATAGGAATGGAAGCTATAGATTATATTATTGTACGGAATGCTAAAACTAGTAAAAATGCCCTGATTTTCTCCTTCATTTTTAAAATCATTTTCTTCAAGACCGTTTAATCCGGAAACTTCTCTAGTTTCACATATTTTTTGCTCATCGTTCTGATATCGAGAGCAATAATTACTAGCTATCTTATCTTTCAAATAACTATAATCTATGTCGTAATTGCTTCCTTCTTTTTGTAATTCAGCATAAACTTCAATCCAACATCCCTTTTGGGGAATAAAAAATGAGTCTTTTTCAAGAGGAATAAAGTCGGAGCTATGTATAGATAATCCTATGCTATCTTTTTTTATTTCCCACCCATCAGGAACAGCAAATGTTAACCCAACCTCCTTATTCTCTATATACTTTTTGCCATCAATTTCCTGCTCTAAAACTTTTTCGAAAGAAACAAGGCCCATTTTTGATTCCTGCCATTTATTATATAAAAAATATCCAGTAGTAATTAAAATCAAAGTTAAAACTGACAGAATTATTATTTTGCTAATTTTATTCATTTTATTCAATTATTAATTCATCTTATTAATCTAACAAAAAGAACTGTATCTTTTAAAAAGAACTATTTAAAGAACTTATCGCTAACTATTTAAAAATTTAAAAGAGACTATTCCTGTCTCTTTTTTAACAAATCACTACCCATTCCAAATAATTTACCACCCGCCCACAACATGAATGATGCAAAGATAATCCAAGATGTCATGTTCAATAATTGCGTTACTGTATTTTCTGGAATCATTTGGCTAATTTGATCTTTTACGATATTTCCTATTTGATTCTGAATGTCTGTTCCTGTTGTAGCACCGTTGCCTGTCGTGGTCGTCTGATTATTAACAAATACCTGTGGAAATTCCTTCTGAGCAGAAAAATAATAATAGGACGTAGTAATATCCCAAAAAACTACAAATAACCCTGCAGTTATTAAAACCGACGCAAGAAATTGTCTGATAGTAAATTCCATAGAATATTTTTAATTTGATAGATTATATGTCTTTTTTAATTTCGATTCCCGCAGAATTTAAAATGCTTTTTATTGTTCCTAATGGTAAATTTTTAGAATGATACGGGACCACTGCTCTCTTTTTTGTCTTATTGTTATAAAAAACGTAATGACTGCCCGTTGTATGATCTATATAAAAATTATTACTCTGTAATAATTTTATTAATTCTTTTGAGGTAAAACGGGGAATCTTAGGCATAAATAATCTCTAGTGTAGCAAATAAATTATCTTTATCGCTAAGTATGTGTCCTCCATGCTTCTTCACGCTTGCCAGATAAGCACCAATTGCATCATAAGCCATTTCTTTAGCTTCTTTTAAGTTCTTTCCATAAGTTATACATCCAGGAAGGGCAGGAACAACAACAGTAAAACCACCTTCTGGCTCAGGTCTTAAAATAATATTATATTGAAGAATTTTCTTTTTCATGTTTAAATATTAACATTGCCCAAAATACTTGTCAAACAATAATTTAATATTTTCTTTCTAAAATATCTAAACCGTTATTAATTGCATCACAAATAAAGTTTTGAAGTTGAGTAAAGTCATCACTCAACTGAGACTTTTCTAAATAAACATAATAAAGATATTTTGTTCCCTGTTTAATAACTGCTGGAACTAAATTTTCTCTTAGAAGTATTGCGGTTAAGAGAAGCCTACCCACTCTTCCGTTACCATCAGAAAAAGGATGTATCTTTTCAAAAGAACTATGCACTTCTGAAGCAAAAGCTATCACATCGTTATTCTTCTTTTTATTAAATAAATCGGATATTAATTCGGGAATTTTTAAATAATTAGCTGTCGGAACGCTTGTACCCAATATTCTTACTGGATGAACCCTATATCTTCCTGCGTCATTTATTATTCCATTCATTAAAATGCTATGTAATTTTAAAACTAAAGATTCATCAATTTCTCCTTTATTAAGAATGAAATCAAAAAGATAATTAAGGGCAGTCTGATGATTTTTTGCTTCAAGTTGTTCAGATAGTGTTTTTTTAGAAAAAGAAATATTATCAAATATAATCGAAGCTGTTTCTTTTTCGCTTAAGGTGCTTCCCTCTATTTTGTTTGAATGGTAAGTTAGTTTAAGAATAAATTCTTGTTTAATGTCCGGACTTGAAATAATTTCTTTTAAAATATTGCTATGCTTCTTGCTTCTTTCTTTTATTTGTTCTTTTTTATTTTTTAAATATTCCTCTGTTATCTGTTTTTGTCCTGTTAATTCTAAATAAAAGCTTCCTATTAAATTTTGCTTATCAATCCTTGGTTTTGATTTTCCATTATACCAAGCATTTAGTGTAGCAAAAGAAACTCCAAACTTTTGGGCCATTTCTGTCTGTTTTAAACCAGATACTTTTTGAATAATTTTTAATTTCTCCGATATTGTCATAACTTTATATAATAATAACAAACTATATAAAGTTTGTCAAACTATATAAAGTTACAAACCGGAAAAAGATTTAATCTTTGAGACAGGAATAATGTTTATAAAATCATTAATATCCCTATATCCTATTCCCAAAACTTCCCCCTTAATATCGAAAACAGGAGCACCATTAATTTTTTCATTTTCGATAATATTAGTTTTAATTAAATTTTCATCAAAAGTTTTAACAATTCCTTCGTTTACGCTATTTGATAAAATAAAAACTCTCGTTCCTATTTCCAATTTAGATAAATCAAAAAATCCTTTAGCTTGAAGATTATTTTTATCAAGCTTAATTAAAGCTAAGTTTTCATTTAGGTCTCTTTTTAAAACCTGATAAGAAATACTGCTCCCTCCGTTAATTGTAATATTTACTTTAGATCCTTGGGGTACATTTTCAGCAAGAGTAATAATTAATCCATCGACAGTTAAAACTAAACCAAAACCTTGAATTTCTTTTTTATTATATTCAGTCTTTAAATTAACGACCGAATCTTTTACATTTTTGATAGCGCTTGTTAAGGCTGTGTTTTCCTCAATATATACCCTTTCCTCCTTATTAACTAGTTGAACAAAGGCTGATTGATTTTTAAAAACAAAAAGCCAGGCGATCGTTCCACCTAGTGTTCCCAAAAGAATAACTATTATTACTTTTAAAAAATTATTTATTTGCATTAACTTTCGCTAAAGGTTTTTTAGTTTTCTTATTAGATATTGTTTTTAAAAAAATATCATCTTTATCAGCATCTATTGAGATGGTATCTCCATCTTTTATCTCATCGGTTACAATCTTTAAAGCCATGGGATTTAAAATCAATTTCTGGATTATTCTTTTTAGGGGACGAGCTCCTAAATTAGGATCAAATCCTTGTCTCGCTAATGATTGCTTAGCTTTTTCAGAAACAATAATTCTAATATCCTTTTTCCCTAATCTCTTTTGAACCTTATTTAACTCTAAATCAACAATTTGTTTGATTTCTTCTGCTCCTAAATAGTCGAAGATAACAATTTCATCGACCCTGTTAATGAATTCGGGCTTGAATTTTTCCTTCAATGCTCCTTGAATTTTTTCTTTTAGCCCTTCTTTCTGGCTTAATTTTCCATTATCAATAAAACCCAAAGGAGCTTCTTTGGCAATAATATCAGAACCTATATTCGAAGTCATAATTAAGATAGTGTTCTTGAAAGAAACTACTCTTCCCTTAGAATCGCTCAATCGTCCATCTTCTAAAACCTGAAGTAAAATATTAAAAACTTCGGGATGAGCTTTTTCAATTTCGTCTAAAAGAATAACACTATATGGCCTTCTTCTTACTTTTTCGGTTAATTGACCCCCCTCATCATAACCAACGTATCCTGGAGGACTACCAATCATTTTTGATACATCAAACTTTTCCATATATTCAGACATATCAACTCTAATCATGGCATTCTCATCATTAAACAAGAACTCAGCTAGAGCTTTAGCAGTCTCTGTTTTTCCAACTCCTGTTGGGCCTAGAAACATAAAGGAACCTAGAGGCCTTGATTCTTCAGATATACCAGCCCTAGAACGCCTAATAGCATTAGAAACAGCCTTAATTGCCTCTTCTTGGTCAATAATTCTTTTGCCCAACTCTTTCTCCATATTCTCCAATTTAAAAGCTTCTGATTCCATCAGTCTAGTTACGGGAATTCCTGTCCAACGCGAAACAACTCGACTTATTTCTTCTGGCCCAATCTCTTGTTTTAAAATAGGATTCTGTTTTTGCAATCTAATTAGTTTATTCTCCTGTTTTTTTAATTTAGCAAATAAATCAGGCAAGGTCCCATATTTTATTTCCGCAACTTTTTGCAAATCACCTTCTTTTAATAGTTTCTCTAGTTGATATTTTTCCCTATCAATATTCTCTTTTAAACTTTTAATATTAGACATGGTTTCTTTTTCGGTTTTCCATCTAACTGAGAAAGTATTAGCTTTTTCCGAAAGTTCGGCTAATTCACGACTAATAACTTTTTCTCTTCTCTCTATATGTTCTTTTTCTTTATTGTTAGCATTTAAAATTTCTTTCTTTAAAGCTTCTCTTTCAATTTCTAATTTCTGAATTTCTTTTCTTAAATCTTCTAATTCAATCGGGTTAGATTCTATTTCTAATCTTAAGGCTGAAGCAGCCTCATCCATTAAATCAACTGCCTTGTCTGGTAAAAATCTATCAGTAATGTATCTGGCTGATAATTCGGCGGCAGCAATCAAAGCTGAATCTTTAATTTTTAATCCATGATGTAGTTCGTACTTCTCTTTGATTCCTCTTAATATGGAGATTGTGTCTTCAATGCTCGGCTCGGTAACAAAAATTGGTTGGAATCTTCTTTCCAATGCTGCATCACTCTCAATATATTTATGATATTCTTTAATTGTTGTCGCTCCAATAGCTCTCAATTCTCCTCTTGATAACGCAGGCTTTAAAAGATTAGAAGCATCAACCGCACCTTCAGCTGAACCAGCTCCAACTAAAGTATGTAATTCGTCTATAAATAATAAATATTTTCCTTCTCCTTTCTTGATTTCTTTCAAAAGCATTTTGATTCTCTCTTCAAATTCACCTCTAAATCTTGTTCCAGCAATCATTGCTCCTAAATCAAGACTAACTAATTCCTTATCTTTTAAACTTTCAGGAACATCTCCTCTAACTATTCTTTGAGCTAGACCCTCAACTATAGCAGTCTTTCCAACTCCTGGCTCTCCAATTAAAGCTGGATTATTTTTGGTTCGACGAGATAAAATCTGCATTAGTCTTCTAATTTCGTCATCTCTTCCAACCACAGGATCAAGTTTTCCCTTTTTAGCTAAAGTAGTTAAATTTCTGGTATAATTTTCTAATATCTTATATCTAGCTTCAGGATTGGGAGTAGTAATTTTTTCGCCTCCCCTTATTTGTCCAAATACTTTTTGAGCAGAAAAATAGTCTAACTTTTCTTTTTGCTCTTCGCTGCCCAATGTCCTCAAATATGTAACTCTTTTCAAAATGTCTCCAGCAAGACTACTTGTATTTAAAAGTGATAAAAATAGATGCTCCAATGAAACAAAATCATCTCCCATGTTTATCGCTTCATCTTTTGCTCCATTTAAAACTCTGTCCATATCTTGAGTAAGATAAAACTGCCCTACTATTTTATTGTTTGTTATAGTCGGAATTTGGCCTAAAGCACTTCTTATCTTTTTCTGTAAATCTTCAATATCAACATTTAGCTTGTTTAAAAGGGTAAAAACAATATTGTCATTGTCCGATAATATAGCAAAAAGTAAGTGCAAGGCATCAATATGCTGTTGCCCCATATCTCGGGCCAAATTTTGTGCTTGCATTACTATTTTTTGAGCTTTATTTGTAAAATTTATTCCTTCCATATTTTTTAAAAATGATAAACTTTATATATCAATCTTACCCCGAAAGTGATAAAAATGCAATAATAAAACCCGCAAAATCTTTTGTTTAAAAGAATGCGGATTTACTTTAAAGTGATTGCTTTAATGGTGATGATAAGCGCTAATCCACAGACTGTCTCGTTGATAAAAATATCCCTATGATCAACTTCTTTAAATGCAAGATAAATCCTACGGAAGATGCCTATCTTTTCAACTTCGACTAAAGCTTCTTGATAAGAATAATCTCCTATCTCAACCGAAGCTTTAACCAAAATTTGTTCCACCTCTTCGTCCTTGTTTAATTTTTCATGAACTAAGTTGGCGATCTGTACATTATGCTCTCTTACGAAGGTTTGGAGTAAAATTCTTGCCACGTCCTCTTTTGCCTTCTTAAGATATGTATATTTAGAATCACATGTGAACATAAAAATGCCTCCATAAATCTTACAACTGTTGTGTATTTTGTCAATAATTAATCAACAGTAAATAAAAACCCACCTATCTTGAATTTTTCTCAAAAAGATGGGTTATGAAACTGAAAGAACAGTATCTGAACAACTGTTCACAATGAACAGAAATTTCTTGATGGTATCTCCCTTTCCAAAGAGATGGATCCGAAGAACGCCTTGAGAAATATTTCTGCCTTCTTTTATCAGTTCCCTTTCTTTGACTCCTATAATGAAGTCATGCTTAATGGTAGTTGCTGCTCTGCTTAGGGCCTTTGCTGGCCTTAAGCTTTTCCTAACTAACACAGTTTCCATAATTATATTATACAACATCTATATATTTTGTCAAACAAAATAAAAACAGGCTATATTTTGTTAATATAGCCTGTATGCACCATTAGGAATACAGATTTCAAATCTTGCTCCTTTTCCATATATCCCCTTTTCAGCGATTTCGAATCCTGTCATTTTTAAAATTTGCTTCGCTAAAAATAAACCCATACCAGTATGCTTCCCAAACCCTTTTTTAAAAATTAAAGATTTTTGAGAATCAGGGATACCCACGCCATTATCTTCATAGATAATGGTGATACCGGTGGAAGTTTTTTGCCAGTCAATATTGATTTCAGTTACTTCTTCTCCTCCATGTGCAACTGTATTGTTGATCATGCTGTACATGACTAATTTGAAGGCAGGGATGCTGATGATGGATATGTTATCGTTGATGATATTAATTTTTATTTTTGAATGAAAAATACATCTTTCAAAAATTTCCGACAAAGTCTGCTCTTGCATTTGGTAACCAGCCCTTTGGAGGCTAGACCATTCATTCAATAAGTTAGTCATTTCATCTAAAGAAGCAGACATCTTCTCAAGCATGTCCAACCTCTTTTGTTCATCTTTCGTCTCCTTAAGAAGATGGGTGTAAGAATTAATTACCAACTGGCAATTTATAATTTCATGCATGAATAATTGATGCATGAAATTCATATATCCTATCTCCTTATTCTTCTCATTAATGATGTTTTGGGGATTTTTAATTACCCCTACTAAATCATTAAGAATTTGCTTAAGAGCTTGCTTAATAACCATCAAATCATCCTTTAGACTGATAAACAGCCTAACTTAAAAAGACTAAATCGTCTTAAGTTAAGCTGTTAATCAATCTTAAATTGTTAATGTCCAAATCTTTTATATTTTATATAATATTTAATTGATTTTGTCAACAAAAACTTTGAATTTATTAATTGCCTCTCTTCGCATAAAATTCCCTTCTTTTTCTTCAGAAGTTATTTCAGCAAAGGTTTGACTGTATCCTTCGGGCATAAAAATAGGATCCCAACCAAATCCATTTGTTCCTTTTGGCTCTTTGGCTATTTCCCCTCTTGTTTCCCCTTTAAATATTTTTAATTCTGCCCCATTAAAATATGCAATACAAGTAATGGCTATTGCTTTTCTGTTTTCTTTAATTAAAGAACAAATTTGTTTTAATGTTAATTTTTTTAAAAAAAATTTAACTAATGCTCCAGGCAAACCATTCAGTTCTTCAAAATATAATCCAGTATCTTCAACAAATACTGGTTCTTTTAATAATTCATAAGCTTGCTTTACTTTGTGAATCGCCACCTCTTCAACATCAACCGACTGAATCTCGTCCAAATCTAAATCTGAATGGCTTAGTTTGATTTCTAAAATCGACTCAAACTCTTTAAGTTTTTGATGATTACCAGTTACGAAAATCATTATTTTTTGGTCACTAAATTATATGCAAAAAATATAAACAAACAAGATGAAGCTAGGATGATTGAAATTATTGCATTAAACATTGAAGAAACAAGAACAAAAAGGGCGGTTATCACCAAGACCCCTTCCTCTGTTTTTGGATTTAGTTTATTCATTAATAATATTATATATTAATTGAGGATAAAAAGCTAGAAAATTTCGGTTTAATTCTACAAGATGATATAATTTTTAATAAATTACATCGAAAACATTAAAGATATTTGGACATCACCATACTTGTTGATCAGAAACACTAACATCATCTATGTACCAAGCAGTTTCGGCATCAGAATCCGATGAAAATCTTAATGTTTGCAAACCATCAAAAGAAGAAGTGTCTATATCTATCCGAGAATATTCTAAAACTTCATAAGAAGACGACCATGCTTCCGTTCCTCCAATCAAAATTGATCTAAATCCAAAAGGAGCAAGTTCCCAGAATGTTAAAGTGTTTACATTAGTAAAGTCAATAGTCTGTTCAATATATGTTGTTGCTGTCCCATCAGTATATACATATGCAAAATATGAACCAGAACGAGCATACTCAGAGTCAGAATAAATACCTGCATCGCTATATGTTGTCCATCCAACATTTCCCAACTCAAATCCTCCATTGATTAAAATTTCACTTCCTCCTCCTGTTTCACTCGCAAACCCAGTTGTAGAATTATAAGAATAAATCGTTGAATCGGATAAAGTAGAACTAATGGTAAAATCAGTTCCGTCTGAGGCGTAAGTATAGTAGCCAGAGACAGGATCAACTGGAAAATTAGGAATGATTGAAGTAATAACAGTGCAAGGAGTAGTTCCTCCACCAATAGTACACACATCTTCCTCGACTGGATATAATCCGTCTACACTTTGAATTTTGTAATAGATAACTGCTCTTCTTATCGTATCAATATCCGTTCTTCTCCTAGCATCATTAGCAGAATTAATTGCTCCATTTACACTAACGATAATTATGCCAGAAAGAATTCCAATGATAGCAATGACGACTAACACTTCAATCAAAGTAAAACCTTTTTTGTTCATTGTTTTAATTTATTATTTTTATTTAATATATTTTAACAAACAAAAAGAAAAAAGAAAAGACTAGGAGTGATGGAACGACACTAGAATTTGTTTGAGGTTAAATTAAACATACTTGACGAATTTACCATTGTCAAGATCGTTAATTTGTGTTAGAATATAGAAAAATAATGACCATTTGGTCTTTTTAAAATACTAATGAAAGTTGCTATAAATATTACTAGAGAGCCATTGGGCGGAATAACTTCTGTTAATTTAAATCTTTTAAACTATCTCCACGGATCAAATATATCTTTCTTGGGTATAGAGTTAAATGCTTTCAGAAAATTTAAATCACCGAAAGTATATAGGCATTTATCTCCTAATTGGTTCGACCATCAAATTATTAGTATTTGCGATTTTTCAATAAATGAAATAACAAAAAACGCCAATTCTCTTAAAGATGTTGAAGAAAAATTTAAATCAATAATAGAAATAGTAAGAGATATTTTAAGAAAAGAAAAACCTGATATTTTTTTAATAAATGGAACGTATTATATTCCATGGATACTATCAATAGCGGCTCGCAAAGAAGGAATTCCGATTATTTTGTGGTACGCAGGAGTTCTTGCAAAAGAGACTGCTCATTTTAAGCAAAACCAAAGAAATATTTTCTTGGAAATGGAAAAAAATATTATTAAAAATTCTTCTTCAATAATTTTTCCTTCTCAAATATGTAAAGACCTGGTTTTAAACGAAATATCGAATTTTAAAAAAGTAAAGGATGGATGCGTTATTCCTAATCCAATATCGCCCGTTTTTACTAAAGAAAAAAAACAAAGCAAATCACGAACAAATAAAATAGTTTTTATTGGTAGAGATGCTCCTATTAAAAATATAGAAGCCTTCATTTCTCTTCATTTATTATTAAAACGAAAAGGATGGAAGCATGAGGCTACGATAGTAAATGGAAAAGAATATAAAGCCATTAAAAATATGCCTAGCGATATAAAGATAGTCCCAATGATGTCTAATGGAGAAATGAGTTCTTTTTATCAAAAACAAGGGTTAGTAATAAGCCCATCCCATTTTGAAACATTTGGCAATGTTCCAGTTGAAACAGCTTGTACGGGAACCCCCGTATTGGTAAATAAAAATATGGGCTGCTCGGAAGTATTTTATCGGGCAGGATTAGAAGAAATGGTTGTAGATTTTGATGATTTAGAATTGGTGGCCAACAAAACCATTAATTTTTGTGGTAAAAAATTAGAATCTTCAAAGGTAAAAAATCTTAAAAATTTAGTAGATTGTGAAAATGTTTCCCAAAAAATAATTAAAATCTTAAAAGATTTCTCTAAAAAATAGTTTATTAATTTTGAAGTTACAGGGTGATTATTAAAAAATATTAAAACTTAATTGAAGTTAAATTATGTATAAAAAAAGACCTACACATTGGTAGGGTTTTAAAACTGTTGAAGTTCTGGTCTGTTCAACTCGCCATAACGGTCCCGAACAACACATTGTTTTTGAGGAATGACGCAAGTGCACATACACTTTGCTCCGTTGGCCGAGCAGTACTGGTCTCCCTTCTCAAAGGAGTAGAATTTGCATATCCCGAAGTCTAGGCCATGGTTAAGGTACAACTGGTAAACCAGCCACCTTGCAGGTAATGGACTCCAAAATATACTTTCTGGAAAGAGCTCCATTAATTTCTCAAATCGTTTCTCAAGATTCGAGCATTTCGCCAAAATCTCAATATATTTCTCTTCAATAATCGGAAGAGCTTCTTCTGGGGTCATCAAAACAAACGCCTCTTTTTTGTTAATCCTGATTAGGGATTAACAAAATAATAACATATTACAATATTAAGTCAATGACAAGAAATAATGAGACAAACTCTAAACCTTTTTAAAGAATATTTTTATAAATTAAGGCTTAATTTTCTTTAATTGATCTAATGAATTTTTTATGAATTTTCCAAATTTACGATCTTTTCTTCTTTTTTCAATATCGGTCATTTCGTAATGCTCAGCTTCTTTTTTTAATTTAATATAATTTAGATATTTTTCTTCGTCTATTTTTTTTGTTCTGACAGCTTCTAAAACAGCACAGCCGGATTCTTGTGTGTGAGTACAGTCGGCGTATTTACAATCTTTGGCCAAAGCAACGATTTTGTCAAAAATATTATCTATTCCGGTATTTGCTCCCGCGACTCCCACCTCTCTTGTTCCCGGATTATCAATGACAATCCCGCCATTTTCTAGAAAATACATTTCTCTAGTTGTGGTTGTATGCTTGCCCTTATGGGTTGAAGAACTTATTTCGTTTGTTTTAATTTTATTTTTTCCGATCAACTTATTTATTAAAGATGATTTTCCTATACCAGATGAACCCAAAAAACAATACGTCTTTCCTTTTTCTATGTAATACATTAATTCATCTAATCCTTGCTCAGAAATCGTACTGGTTGAAATAATATCTATATTATTAAATCTGTTTTTTATTTTATCTATTTTTTGATTTAATTCTGTTTCTAAAATTAAATCAATTTTATTTAGTATAATCATCGGTTTAATTTTGCCCTCATTTGCCAAAACAAGATATCTCTCAAAGCGATTAAGATTATAATCCCTATCAACAGATTCAACAATGAAAGCTGTGTCAATATTAGTAGCAATGATTTGAATATCTTGCTTATTGCTATATTTTTTATAAAGTATGGTTTGTCTTGGTAGGATTTCATGAATAATTGCCATTTCTTTATCAGGCATAGTTACAGCTACCCAATCCCCAACCGCCGGATAATCTTCTCTTTTTGTAGCATTAAATATCTTTTTTCCGGTTACTCTTGCCAAATACTCACCATTTATATCCTTTACTTTGTATGCTCCTTTATATTCAGAAATAACCCTAGCAATTGAATATTTTTCCAATTTTAAAAAATTTCTTTTCGATTCGAAAAAATCATTATAGCCTAAATCTTCAAATTTCATTTTTATTGTCTCATTAGACATACTTTTATTATACTTATAAAATTAGAAAGTACCAATAAAAAGCTCCAAAATCATATCATGGTTACTTAAAAAGCCTTACAAAATAAGGATTCTTATACTGACAGGGGCGATGGGACGAACTCGGAACCTTTTTGAGGGTAGCTATACATAATATTTGACTTTTATAATAAATATGTTATTCTATGGAAAGATATTAGTGGGGGCTTGAAGTTGAACTGCAGAGAATTTCTAGATGAATTTAGTTTCACAGAGTTTAGGCTAAGAATTCTCATATATCTTTGGGAAATAAGACCTAAAAGCTATGAGACAATTAGGGGGGTATCAATTCCCTACCTAAAGGTATCGCCGTTCCTTTTAAGGAAAAAGCTATTCCATTCAAAGTATTCAAGAGGATCGGTGTGGCTTCACAAACTTGATGGACCCTTAATGATATTCATTACTGGTCCAGATAAGTTTTGGAGATATACTATCTTCCATGAATATTGGGAAGGAAAATTACTCAGAGAGAAAAAGAGTAATGAGCAGATCTTTGAAACTGTATTTTCCAAAATACGGTTAATAAGAGAAGCCCTAGATGCTCCCTCTCCAGAGTTCGTTTCTGAAGAAATAAAAAAAGCTGTCGAAGCAATGGTAAATAATTATCATCCGGCAGCTCATGTCGAAGCCATCTTCGAAGAGCTACTATTAGCTAAAGAAGAATTGGCCCCTGATGACTTTATTATTCTTCGGAAAAATATTATGGATCGTCTTAAGTAAAATTAAGACGACTTTTTTATTTAGTAATTTGCAGGGGAGAAAGGATTCGAACCTTCAAAATATAACTAATTCTGAGCGGTGTAGTCGGGTTAAGTACCCGAGGTTACAAGTGTTATAAGGGTATTTTAGCATGAATTTAGGTCTCACTTCAATGTATGTGGCTCTGTAACATTTTCGGTAATAGTCCAAATTGTATAAAAACGACTGTATTGGCGTCTGATTAAAACAACTGTCTTGTCGGATGATTTATAAAAATATCCTGATCCCATTTGATCCGTATATTCATATCCACGATCTTTCATAAACACCTCAACAGCCATTGGTCCACCTTGGCTTTTTGTTAGATATTTATTATCCGAGCCAGACAATTTTACAATATCCGACTTATCAAAAGTTAGTTGGGTAATGCCTTTAATTTGTGGCCAAGGATTACCTTCTTGGAAAATTACTGAGGAATATAAAGATAGAAAAACCCCAACAATCAAAATAATTGCAGAGACAAGTAATAATATCTTTTTATTTTTTGAATAATGTTCAAAAATCATAAGCTATTAATATTACATCAAGAAAACGCTCTTATGATAGAGAAAATAATTTGTCAATTGGAGTTTTTAACTCCTTCGCAATATTAAGCGCTAATTTAAGAGAGGGATTATATTTTCCTTGTTCAAGAAAAACGATAGTCTCTCGTCTTACTCCAACTTTCTCTGCCAGCTCCTCCTGAGTAATACCGAATTTAATTCTATTTTTTTTAATCTCGTTTTTCATCTTTAGGGTTATGTTTACTGTAATATTTAAAAATGAATGAGTAGGTAATCATCAGGATACAAACTGAAAAAGCCAAAGTCATAGCAATAGGTTGATAAAAAGGGTTTGCGTTACTAAGGGCGTACAAGATGAACATAATAATTACTCCAATCCATGATGTCAGTTGGATAGCAAGCAGTGCCGATTTTCCCCCAATTTGGTAATCTCTCTCATCCGCTACAACTTCGATTACTTTTTTCCTTAAATAAAAGAGTGTAAAGGATGATAAACCCAAAACCATGATCGGAATGAAAAAATTACGAAGAACCAAAAACTGACTAAATATAAAAGTCGTGATAACAACTATTCCCAACTTTATTTTGTTGTATGTTTTTAATGTCATATTATTTGTTAATTATTTCTAACTATTTATATGTTAGAAAAACATAACATTATTGTCAAGTAGGCATAGATAAATGGGTTGACTCCGATAATAAATTGTCTTAGCGGAGAGGGAGGGATTCGAACCCTCGGTACGTTTCCGCACACAGTCTTTCCAGGACTGCCAATTAAGCCACTTTTGTACCTCTCCTAACTAAATCTTCATCCCCCTCAAATTAGCCACCCTTTCTTCTACTGGCGGATGAGTTAAAAATAACTTATTAAACCAGCTCTTGCTTTCTTTTCCTCTAAAAGGAGAAGAAATAAAAAGATGGGCATTGGAACTATTAGCTGTTCTTAATCGACTATCGTCTGAGGCAATCTTTTCTAAAGCACTTGCTAGTCCTTCTGGATATCTAGTTAATAATGCTCCTGAAGCATCGGCTAAAAATTCTCTTTTTCTAGAAATTGATAATTGAATTAAAGTTGCGGCAATTGGAGCTAATATCGCCACAGCAATTCCAACAACCATCATAATGGCATTAGAATTAGAGTTATCATCATTATCCCTGTTCCCTCCCCAGAAACTTATTCTCAAGAAAAAATCTGTAATAATAGAAATCACTCCCACCAAAACAACGACCACCGTTTGCAAAAGCATGTCTTTGTTTTTAATGTGAGACAATTCGTGAGCAATAACTCCTTCGATTTCTTTCTTTTCTAATTTTCCTAAAAGACCCTTAGTTACTGCAACTACTGCATGTTTTTCGTCCCTACCTGTAGCAAAAGCATTAGGCTGAGCTTCATTTAGAATATATATTTTAGGCATAGGAATACCAACCGTAATACAAAGATTTTCAACAATTCTATATAGTTCTGGATTATCGCTTTTTTCAATCGGCTTTGCTCCTGTAGACATCAAAACAATCTTATCTGAATACCAATAAGAAGAAATACTAGTTAAAACACTAAAAATAACTGCAATGTATAATATTGCCGAGCTATTCATGATATAACTGAAGAGCCAGCCTAAAAGAATTACAAAAACAAGAAAAAAGGTTATCAAAAACCATGTTTTCCTAACATTAGAATCAGCTATATTATATAGCGTTGGCATACTATTTCTTTTTATCGAGCCCCCTCCTCTTCGTATCCCTTTCGGTGAGCTTATTGAATTTTCTTCTTAGTCTTTTTTTCTGCTTTAAAATACACTTAGAAATATTTTTCATAACTTTAAAATTTAACTTATTAAAAACTGACCTTTGGTGTTATTTTCTCCCCCTCTTCAGCTACAAAAAATTCAGAAGCCTTGAATCCGAACATCTGTGCAATCATATTACTGGGGAACATTTCCAGTTTAGTGTTGAAATCCATAACATTGCCATTGTAAAATCTTCTAGCTGCCTGAATCTTGTCTTCAGTATCTGTTAATTCCTTTTGTAACTCAAGAAAATTAACTGAAGCTTTCAAGTCAGGATAACTTTCTGATAAAGCGAATAAACTCTTTAATGTTCCTGATAAAGCATTTTCCGCCTCTCCTTTTTCTTTTAAACCAGTTGCGGACATAGCTTTGTTTCTTGCTTCAATAACCCTATCAAAAGTTTCCTTTTCGTGAGAAGCATATCCTTTTACTGTTTCAATAAGATTAGGAATCAGATCATATCTTCTCTTTAATTGAACGTCAATATCTGACCAGGCTTCTTTTACCCTGTTTCTTAAAGTAATTAGTCCGTTATATGCCACCATGACATATAATAAAACAACAAATATAGCGGCTAAGATGATAACAATTGTTGACATATTATTTTTTTTTATTTTTAATTATTCTTTTTTTAACTTTTTTGACTTTTTCATTAACAATCTTAGTCTCCTTCTTGAATAAATCATATATTACACCAAATGGCTTGGTTTTCAAGAGCTTCTTTACTGCTTCAATTAATTCTTGAAATAAACTCTTTAATGAATCTACTCCCTCCTCTATTTCATCAATTTCTCCCTTAAGTTGTTTTAATTTTTGAGAAACTTTTAACTCTGGATACTTTTCCGAGGCAGCAAAAGCAGCTCTCAAAACAATTGATAAAACACTACCAGCTTCTTTTTTTTCTTTAACTGTTGTTGCTTCTTCTGCCCTTCTTTTCGCTTCAGAAATGTTCTTCACAAAATCTTTTTCATAAGAAACATATTTTGATATTTCTGAAAGAACCTGATTAGCTAGTTCAATTTTTCTTTTTAAATAATTATCTACTTCTTTAAAAGCCTTAACTGTCTGTTTTTTAACTCTTATTAAAAACAAAAAATTTCCTAAAATGAATAAAAAGAAAAGAATAATTATTATTAATAAAACGTATAGGGTTTGCATATTTATATTATATCAGAAAAAGAAACAAATTAAAGGTTCTTATATATATCGTGCTTGCCGATAGAAATAAAAACCGCGTTATTATCTTCCAATTGAAAAATAATACGGTATTGCATATTTACACTTATTGACCATAAGCCCCTAAGCCTCCCCTTAAGCGGATGCAACCTTAAAGAAGGATGAAATGGACTTTCTTTTAATATTTTTTCTTTTTTAACCGCCAAATCAACGATTTCCCGAGGAAGATCCTCTATATTGTTTAAAAAATCAGAAGCGTAGATAATGCTCTTAATTGTCATTTAATTGAGCTCTATATTTATCAGCATTTTTAACAAGATCAGCAATAGATTTAGCTCTAATAATTTTACCCTTCTTATAATCTTCTCTTGCCCTTTTTGAACATTCCAATAATTCTTCTTCTGAAATCATATCGTCATTCATGGAAAATAAATAGTTGACATACTGACTAACATTACTAAAACCATTTTTTTTAGCATTACGTTTTGCCTTTTTTTCCATTGCTTCTGTTGTTGAAATACTTAAAACTTTGCGCATAGTTTTATATTTTTATTTTATAATACAATTGTATTACAGGATATCGAATCTGTCAACTATTCTTCAATTATTCCCAAAACATCTTCTTCTTTTAAAACCAAACAATTTTTATCTCCTATTTTAATTTCATGAGAAGTATATTTACTAAACAAGATTATATCCCCTTTCTTTATCTCCATTGGTATTGCCTTTCCTTGAGAATTTCTTTTACCAGGACCAACAGCAATCACTTTTCCCTGCTGTGGACCATCCTTTTCGGTTGATTGAAGAAGTAATATTTTTCCTTTATTTTTTTCTTCTGCTTTTAATTGTTCGATGACAATATTGCTTGATAACGGTTTTATCTTCATATTTTTGTTTTGATTATATCAAAAAATCATCCAAATAGCGAACCTAAGTTGTGTTAAATTTTGTACAAAAAAATAAGAAAATGTATCACAGTTAAGTAATAATGGGACGAACTTGGAACCTTTTTGAAGCTAAGTGTTTCTTTTTAGGGACGACATTAAGGCTTCTTTTATTCCATCTCTGATGGGAGCGTCTTTTTCTAAAAGTTTTATTTCTTCAAGAGATACCCATCTGTATAATTGATGTTCTTTACTTAACTCAATTTTTTCTAAATTAGATTCTACTTTATAAAAAACTAGAAGAAGGTCTATATCCTCAACCGTATCTAATCTATGTACAGCATCAACATTAAGAATATTTTTAACTCGAAATTCTTTAATATTAGGAATCTCTTCTCTTAATTCCCTATCCATGGTTTGTTTTATTGTTTCCCCCTTTTCCATTCTTCCTCCAGGAACGTCCCAAAACGTTTTTCCATTAACAGTTTTGAGCATAACCAGAGCTTTATTTTTGGGATTAACTATAACTCCTTTTATTCCTACCTGATATATTTGTAGTTTTTTTTCGTCCATATTCTTTTAAAAAGTTTTACAGAGTTATCATATCACAAAACAAAAACCGACAGAAGTGTCGGCTTAATTTTGCAGGGGCGGTGGGATTCGAACCATCTCAAAACTCTAAGAAAAAAAGAAGTAAATAAAATGAAAGAATTTTGTGATTATTTTATTTTCTGATATTCAAGATATGAGTAAATAAATAGATAAACAATCGAAATGATTAAGGGAACAAACATAAACCATATTGCGTATTGACTAAAAAAAACTCCTAAAAGTGTACTCAAAGCGGTTAGTTTAAACAACTTTTCTCCTAGTTTATGCGTTTTATCCCATACTGTTTCGCTAGCTAACGTCCAAGGTAACTTAATTCCAATCGTATAATTCATTTTAGCATTTTTAAGCAAATCTCCACAAAAATAGAAAAGAAATGCAAATCCGGGCATCAAAACTACATTCATATTCATATTAAAACCCCTATTCCAAGCAATAGTTATAGAATAAAGATAAAGAAAGAAAATATTAAAAGCGAGAATAAAGTTATCGTAAGAATCATAAAATTTCTCGATATTTTTCTTTTGTGGATCTATTTTGGGAATAAAATAGAAAAGAATATTTACAAAAATCATTAAAAAAGGAAAAAAGAAAAGAGCTAAATTTTTATTCATATATCCATCGACATTCCCCTGCCAATTCCAATGCGAAGCCATTTTTGTTGGCATTATGGGTTGAAAATATATAGCAATGGCAAAAGCTAATAGAACCGTAATTATGTTTAAAATTTGTCTTTTATTCATAAAACTAGATATTTATAATCTGTATAAATATCATATCACGCTGTTGACTTTTAACGCAAATCTGATAATATTGCTATATATGAATAGTTTGATAGCCAAACTAATCTCGGGAATAATAGGGATAGGAATATCAGCATATTTTCTTCCTGGCGTAACCTATGATGGTAATTTTAAGACCATAATACTTGTTGGCCTAGTTATCGGATTACTAATGTATTTTGTCAGACCAATTCTTTCACTAGTCACCCTGCCCTTAAGGATAATAACATTGAATCTTTTCTCAATTATTATAATGATGTTTCTGGTCTGGCTAGTTGATTGTTTATTCCCTGCCGATATGTTCGAAATATTCGGAATTAATAATATCTTTTTTACAACCCTAATCATCTGGGGAACTGAACAAATATCCTCAATGGCTTTTAAATAAAATGAACAATAATTTACTTATCGCACAATCAGTAGTTTCGATTTTAATTGTTATCGCTATTCTTCTTCAGCAGAGAGGAACCGCTTTAGGTTCTGCTTTTGGAGGAGGTGGAGAAGTTTACAGCACAAGAAGAGGCATCCAAAAAAATCTTTTATGGGCAACTATAGTCTTGACCATCGCTTTTCTAGCTCTTACCGTGCTAAACTTGGTATACTAATTTAATGAATTTAAAAAATAACAATACTCTTTCCGTCGGCAAGTGGCCGTCGAAAAAGCAATGGCTGCACTTCTTTAAGGTTCTAGAAAAGAAAGAAAAAATTGCCTTTGGCATTCTTTTAACGTTATTTATCTCTTCTCTTATCTTTCTTGTCTCATCATTCTACATTAAAAATACTAATGTAGTTCCCGCAGACTACGGAAGGATAAGAGAGGGGGTATTAGGACAGCCTCAGTTTATTAATCCCCTTTACGCTCCCTTATCAGATATTGATAAAGATTTAACTGAGCTAATCTTCTCTTCTTTAATGACTTTCGATAATAATGGAAACATTGTTCCCGACTTAATTAATGATTATTCTATTGAAGACGATGGAAAAACTATTAATTTTTCCATTAAAGAAAATGCTAAATGGCACGATGGAGTTCCCTTAACAATTGATGACGTTATTTTTACTATTGATTTAGTTCAAGATCCTGAATACTTATCCCCATTAAGAACTAATTGGCAAGGAGTTGAAATTGAAAAAATTTCTGATTACAAAGCACTTTTTAAATTAAAACAAGTTTACAGTGGATTTGAAGAATCTTTAGTTAACTTAAAGATATTACCCAAGCATATTTGGAAAGATGTAAGTGTTCAATCAATAACATCAAATACTCAATTGAATGTTTTATCCCCCATTGGAAGTGGACCATATATGGTTAGTAAAACACTTCAAAGAAACGATAAAAGTATAAAGTCAATGATACTTAATGTAAATAAAGATTATTACGGTAAAGTTCCTCACATTCAAAGAATTGATTTTTATTTCTATAACAACGAAAAAGATTTATTGAATAATCTAAAAAAAGGAAATCTTGATTCAGGAAATATTGAAATCAGTAATTACACAGACAAAAATTTCAAAAAATACAATTTGTATTCATTAGATACTCCTAACTACTTTGCTATATTTTTAAATAACGAAAAGAAACCTTTTGATTCAAAGGAAATAAGACAAGCCTTATCATACATAACTAACAAGCAGGAAATAGCAGACAAAATTTTGGATGGTAAAGGAGAAATAATTGATTCTTTCCTTCTTCCTTCTTTCTATGGATTAAGCGATCCCACCAGTGTATTATCTTACGATGAAGCTAAAGGACAAAATCTTTTAGATAAAAATGGATATACATTAAAAGATGGATTGAGAAAAAAAGTTATAGAAAAATCTAGCGGCTTCAAATTCAGTCAAACCCTACAGATTGGAAGCAACAATGCTGAAGTCAAAAAACTTCAAGAATGCTTGGCTAGTGATTCAGAAATATACCCATCGGGAACGATTTCTGGAAAATTCGGACAAGAAACTAAAACAGCAGTCATTAAATTTCAAGAAAAATACAAAGACGATATTCTTACTCCTAATAATTTAACTGAAGGAACTGGCAAGGTTGCCGGAGCAACAATTAAAAAATTAAATGAAGTTTGCTTCGTTGTCCCTAATGAAGAAATACCATTATCGTTCGTTTTAAAAACTACGGACAATCCAATATTGATTGCAACCGCTAATTTAATAAAAGAACAATGGGAAAAACAAGGAATAAAGATAGAAATACAAACAATGAATGAAAACGATATTAAAAAAGTTATTAGAGAAAGAAACTTTGATATTCTTCTTTTTGGAGAAAAATTAGGAGGCATCCCTGATCCAATTCCCTTCTGGCACTCTTCACAAAGAGTTGACCCAGGACTAAATCTTTCTTTATATCAAAACACTAAAGCTGATCAATTAATGGAGAAAGCTAGAAAATATTCTAACTTTGAGGATAATAATAGAAAAAAGACATTAGAAGACTTACAAAATATTATAATCGATGATGCTCCAGCTATTCCCCTTTTCACAACTAATTACTTGTATTTGATAAATAAGAACGTGAAAGGATTTTTAACTCAAAAAATTATTGAATCATCAAAAAGATTTGTTGATATTTCAAATTGGTATATTAAAGAAAAAAGAGTATGGAAATAGAATTAAAAAATCCTGATATTAGAAAAATAAAAGATATTGAAAGCGTTCTCTTTGACGAAAGAACTGCCAAGGCTATTCCTGAGCAAGAATTATATTACATGTACCGTGGAGTCAAAGAAGAAAAAGGATTAAGATATGATATCACCGTTATCCCTCCATTTTTAATGGGCGATGAATTTGTTAAAACTAAAGGACATTATCACAGTTCGGGAAATTCTGAATTATATATTGTTCTTGAGGGAGAGGCCATCTTTTTAATGCAAAAAGGTGCTGATGAAGTAGAAGATGTTTACGCAATCAAGGCTACAGTTGGTGATGTTGTTATTATAAACAAAGAATATGGACACATAACAATTAATCCTTCGGCTAAAGAAACTCTTAAAATGGCTAATTGGGTAAGTGATAAATGTTGTTCAGACTATGCACCCTTTGAAAACAAAAAAGGTGCCGCCTATTTCTATACTATAAAAGGTTGGATTAAAAATAATAATTACAAAGATGTTCCAGAAATAAGATTTGAAGAACCATTAAAAGAGGTTCCAAAAAATCTCGATTTTTTAAAATAATATGCAAGAAAAAACTATTCTCATAACTGGAGGCTGCGGATTTATTGGTTCAAATGCTTCTAATTACTATTCTAAAAAAGGATATCGGGTTATCGTCTATGATAATCTTTCAAGAGTTGGCTCAAAAGAAAATCTTAAATGGTTAAAAAAAGACAAAAATATCATTATTATTAAGGGAGATATTAGAAATAATAAAAAATTAGAAGAAACTTTTAGAAAATACAAACCTGAATTAGTTTTACATTTAGCTGCTCAAGTAACGATGGTTACTTCGGTCAAAAAACCAAGAGAAGATTTTGAAATTAATGCCCTAGGAACCTTTAACGTCTTAGAAGCTTTAAGAAAAGAAACTCCTAATGCTTCACTACTTTATACTAGTACTAATAAGGTATATGGAGAGATGAATGATTTAGAAACAATAGAAAAAGAAAAAAGATACGAATACAAAAATTTTAATGGAATTTCTGAAAATAGAAATCTTGATTTCCATGGGCCATACGGCTGTTCGAAAGGAACCGGTGATCAATATACTCTTGATTGGGCAAGGATATATGGTTTAAAAACTATTGTCTTTAGACAATCAGGCATATATGGTCCTCATCAGTTCGGAATCGAAGAGCAAGGCTGGCTAGCTTGGTTTATCAATTCCCTACTCTTTAAAAGGCCTGTAACGATATATGGCGATGGAAAACAAGTTAGAGATGTCTTATATATCGATGATGTTTTAGAAGCCTATGATGCAGCATTAACAAATATTAACACTACCAGAGGAAAAGCATATAACATTGGGGGAGGATTAGATTATTCATTATCAATCTGGGAATTATTCGAGATTATAGAAAAACTAGATAAAAATAAATTTAAATATTCATTCGGAGAGTGGAGGCCAGGAGACCAAAAAGCCTACATTTCCGAAATAAGCAAAGCAAAAAGTGACTTTAATTGGTCACCCAAGGTCTCACCACAAGAGGGAGTGGAAAAACTATATAATTGGATTAATGAAAATAAAAAATCCATTATTAAATCGGGTGTTTTCCCTCAAAATTATCCGATAGTAAAATAAATATGATAAACGAAACACAAACAGAAACAAAAAAACACACACAACACGCTCGGCATAATGATGGAAGAAAACAATACCACCATAAAAGACCGACTGTAAAAAAGAACTACATTAAACAACCACAGCCTAACGATGAATCAGTAAGAATTATTCCTCTAGGAGGATTAGGAGAGGTTGGTAGGAACATGATGGTTTTAGAATATAAAGAATCTATATTAATTATTGATGCTGGTTTCCGTATGCCTGAAGAAGACATGCCAGGAATCGATTATATTATTCCAGATATTTCATATCTTTTAGAAAATAATAGATATAAAAAAGTTGAAGGAATAGTAATAACCCACGGTCACTACGATCACATTGGAGCAATTCCATATGTTGCCCACAGAATTGGCAATCCTCCCATTTATGCCGCTCCTCTAGCTCGTGGAATTATTATGAAAAGACAGGAAGAATTTACTGACCATCCTAAGCTAGACATTAATGAAATCAAAAATGGTTCTATTGTAAAACTAGGAGAATTTGAAGTAGAATTCTTTAGACAGAACCACAACATTCCTGACAATATGGGATTATTTATCAAGACTCCCGTCGGAAATTTTGTCCACACTTCTGATTTCAAATTTGACAACTTCCCTGTTAATGAAGAACCAACTGATTTTAAAAAATTAGAAGAAATGGGAAGAAGAGGAATCACTCTTTTAATGTCTGATTCAACTGGAGCCGAAGAAGAAGGGCACTCTTTATCAGAAAAAGAAATCTTTGAAAACATGAATAAGATTTTTGAATCTGCCAAAGGAAGAATAATTATGGCCACCTTCTCTTCTCTTGTTAATAGAGTCCAGCAAGCTATTACCATTGCTGAAAAGCATGGACGCAAGGTTGGTTTTATCGGACACAGCATGAAAAGCAACGTAGAAATATGTAAAAAGCTAGGATACTTAAAATCTCAAAAAGGAACTATTTTAAAAAAGGTAGCAGATGCAAACACATTGCCAGACAAAAATGTTGTTATTCTTTGTACTGGAGCTCAAGGCGAAGAAAATGCTGGACTAATGAAAATAGTAACCGGAGAACATCCTTCAATTTGCATTAAGCCGGGAGATACAATCATCTTCTCATCTTCAGTTATTCCTGGAAACGAAAGGACTGTTCAAATGCTTAAAGATGATCTAATGAGACAAAAGGCTAATGTGTTCCACTATAAGATGATGGATATTCACGCTGGAGGCCATGCCAAAAGAGATGAATTAAAGCAAATGATAAAATTGATGAACCCTAAATTCTTTATGCCGGTTCACGGACAATTCTCTATGCTTTTCGCCAACTCAAGATTAGCTCAAGACGAATGCGGAATGAAAGAAGAAAATATTATTCTTGCTGATAATGGACAAATAATAAATATTACTCCAGAAAAAGCTTACATTGAAAAAAGAGTTGTTCCATCAGAATATATTATGGTTGATGGTCTTGGAGTTGGAGATGTTGGAGAGATTGTTTTAAGAGACAGACAAATGCTAGCAAAAGACGGTATCTTTGTTATAATAGCAGTAGTAAATAGGAAAACAGGAAAAGTTCAAGACTCTCCTGATATTATTTCCCGTGGTTTTGTTTACTTAAGAGAATCAAAAGATCTTCTCTATCAAACAAGAAAGAAAATTGTTCAGACGATTGAAAAAGCAACTGACTCAGGACAGGTTGTTAATTGGACATACATAAAAGACAACGTCAGAAATACTTTAGGAGATTTCCTTTTCCAAAAAACAAAAAGAAGACCGATGGTTCTACCAGTAATAATCGAAGTGGGATAATATGAAAGTTAAAAAATCAATAATTGCTGGAGGAGTCGTTATCAACGAATACGATGAAGTTATTGTCGTTAGCCAAAAAGGAAATAGCTGGTCGCTACCTAAAGGACATATTGAAAATAATGAAACAGAATTAGAAGCGGCGATAAGAGAGATTTATGAAGAATCGGGAGTTAAAGGTTTGAAATTAATAAAAAATCTCGGACAATACGAAAGATACAGTATGGACAATCAATCAGAAATGAAATTAAGAACCTTTTTCCTTTTCAAAACTTTGAAACAAAAATTATGCCCAATTGATCCTGAAAACCCAGAAGCAATATGGGTCGATAAAAACAAAGTTAGTGAAACATTAACGCATCCAAAAGATAAAGAATTCTTTTTAAAAATATTAAAAGAAATATAAAAATATGAAAGTATTTTCGGGAATTAGGCCTACGGGCGAAATACATTTAGGAAATTATTTAGGAGCAATCAAACAATGGATTAGTCTTCAAGATAAAGAAGACTGCCTTTTCTGTATTGTTGATTGGCACGCTATTACTACTCCCTATGATGAAAAAACTCTTCAAAAGAAGATGTTTGATTTGACTACCACATATTTAGCGGTTGGCTTAAATCCTGACAAATGTAATCTCTTTATTCAATCAGACGTTAAGGAGGTTGTTGAATTGCAATGGCTATTAGGAACTATTACTCCCTTCGGAGAATTAAGTCGCATGACCCAATTCAAAGATAAATCAAAAAAACATCCTGAATATATTAATGCTGGATTATTCAATTACCCTGTTTTAATGGCTGCTGATATCCTTCTTTACGACACTGATATTGTTCCAATTGGAAAAGATCAAACTCAACACGTTGAATTAACTAGAAATATTGCTGAAAAATTCAATAAGAAATATGGCAAAGTCTTTAAATTACCAAAAGCTTTCGTTCCAGAACAAGGAGCAACGATTATGTCTCTTCAATTTCCTGAAAAGAAGATGTCAAAAACTGATGACGTAAAAGGATGTATTGGTTTATTCGATACGCCAAAAGAAATAAAAGAAAAGATAATGTCAGCAACCACTGATTCGGGAAAAGAAATTAAATACGACACAAAAAACAAAAAAGGAATTTCTAATTTAATGACCATCTATTCCCTATTCTCTGATAAAACATTCAAAGAAATAGAAAATGAATTTAAAGGAAAAGGATACGGTGACTTCAAAAAATCTCTAGCTGATTTACTAATTGAGAAATTAGAACCGATAAGACAAAAAAGAAAAGAACTAGAAAATAATCCTGAATATATTAATAGAGTTCTAGAAAAAGGAGCGAAAAAGGCTAGAAAAATCGCTGAAGAAACAATGGAGAAAATTAGAAAGAATATGGGATTGAAATAATTTAATATTGTGTATAAAAAAGAGGACATATTTAACATTGTGTCCTTTTTTATTTGAATACCTCTTGTTTTGATTTTCTACCAACCACCTTAAACAAGGGTCTATTGTTGGCGATAAAAAATGCCTCATTTGTCAACTTTCTTTGGATAGACAATTTTAATCTTCTGCCGTTGGATTTATTATTATTTTCCATCGGAGGAATATATGATTTTATCAGTTTTTGCTGAAAAATATTTACTCCCTCTTTTATTTTTCCAAAAAATCTTAAGATGCAAATGCAATAATATTTTTTAGAAAAATCATCATAGGCAGATATAGAACCAACTAAAAAGCGTGCAGTTCCATTGAAAACTGCGTTAAGACTTTTTTCAATCGCCTCACACTCTTTTGTTTTAATTGGAAAAGAGCGTTTTTCTCCATCGTATTCGATGATCAAATACGATTTTTCGGTACATATATGCAGGTCTCCGGCCTTAAAAGCCCTATTGATTTCCCTGCAAAAACGTCTATCTTCAATTCCCTCAAGGCTATCTTCAATTCCCTCAGGGATTAAATCCAGACCCATGAAATCTTCTTCGAATTCGATAAAATCCAATTTCATATGTCCAGACCTCCTAAGGACGAACAACTCTTGTATATTATAAATAAGATAAAAAATCAAGCCCTACTGGGCTTGAATTATCTCTTCTATTTCTTTTAATTTTTCTTCCATTATTTCTTTAGTCTTCCCTTCAACAATTAATCTCAGTATTGGTTCAGTATTAGAAGCTCTAATAGAAAACCACCAATCATCAAAATCTATTCTGACCCCATCAATTGTTAATAATTTTCCATCAATATATTTTTCTTTTACTTTATTGATAATCTCTTCTTTATTGTCAGCCTTAAAGTTAATTTCTCCAGAGTGATAATATTTCTCAAATGGCTCTATTAATTCTGATAATTTCTTTCCTGTCTTTTTAATTTCTTTAAGTATTGTAAAAATTACAAAATAAGGAGCTTCGTAATAACTACCACTTTGTCTTAAATAGTAATGACCGGCATATTCTCCTCCAAAAATGATATCCTTTTCCTTCATTAAAGCTTTAATAAAGGAATGTCCCACTTTACTTATTATCGCTTCGCCTTTCAGACTATTAATTGTTTCTCTGACAACATTACTGCAACGAATATCGTAAAGGATTTTATTGTTTGGATTATCTTTAAGAATTAATGAAGACATTAAAGATAAAATCATATCCGAAGGAATAACATTTCCTTTTTCATTAATAAAGAAAACCCTATCTCCATCTCCATCAAGAGCTACCCCAAAGTCAGCCTTGTCTTCAATAACTTTTTTTTGGAGCTTTTCTATATTTTCTTTTTTATGCGGATCAGGCTCATGATTAGGAAAATCACCGTCAAGTTCACTAAAAATATGCGTAAGATTAACTTGATTAAACATTTTAGGAACAAGAACACCTGAAACACTGTTAGCTGTGTCGACAATCATTTTTATATCAAAACTATCTTTTTCTTTATTGATAGAGATATAATCGTCTGAAACATCTTTTCTAATAATTTTTCCAATCTTTTCAACCTCGATAAAATTATTAGAAAGAACTAATTCTTTTATTTCTCCTATCCCAGAATCCCCGCTTAAAGGAATAGCTTCTTCTCTTACCATTTTAAATCCGTTGTATTGTTTGGGATTATGACTGGAGGTAATGTTAATCCCTCCATCATATTTATAGTTAGCAACTGAAAAATAAAGCGTTGGCGTGGCCGACAAACCGATATCAATAACATTAGCTCCTTGGCCGATTATTCCTTTTTTTAATTCATTAAAAAGAGAATCTGAAGATTTTCTATTATCACGCCCTACTACTATCTGTGGATTATCCTTATTCGAAACTTTTTTAATAAATACCGCAAAAGCAGCCCCTATTTTATAAGCCGTTTCTTCATTAATTTCTTCAGGATAGATACCCCTAATATCGTATGCTTTAAATATTTTTTGATTTAACATGTAAATTACATATTAATTTTACATTAAAATTGGAATTGCTGCAATAAAACAAAAACCCGAGAATAAAACCTCGGGTAGGGAAAAATAATTCTAATAACAACCTCTTGCAGTTATGTACGCGTGACAATTATGATTCGGATAATCCATACAACCTTCATATATCAGACTGCCACAATTATCACATGCAGTACTACCACATCCAGTACAACAAGCCCAATTATAATTATCACCCGTCATATAAGGCATAGACTCAATAGCATGATTACTCCAACTATGAGATCCAGCAGTATATGGAATACTATACCCAGCATGCGAATTATGAGTAGTAGAACCACAATAACCACCATATATTGATCGATCAGCAGTTGTAGTCCAATTTTGATATTGTGTCCATCCAGAAGGACAATCTGGGTAAAGACCATCAACCTGAGTACCAATATCAGTAGTAACCGACCAACTGAACTTACAAACATAACACGAACTAACCCAAGTTAACGTTCCGCCAGCACTAGTACATTCATTAAGAGTATGGACATTATTGCATATAATAGGCGGACTTAACTTTAAGGCAGTACAAGTCTCACTAGTCGTTCCATCGTTCACTCCAGCACAAGTCCAAGTCCAGGGACCGGAACCAGAAACAGAAGAAGCAATTCCAGCAGAACAGAGATCTGTTGTCGGAACAGAAGAATAATACGAACCATCAGCTGAACCACAGACACCATCTACAGATTTATTAGCAGTACAAGTCTCACTAGTCGTTCCATCGTTCACTCCAGCACAAGTCCAAGTCCAGGGACCGGAACCAGAAACAGAAGAAGCAATTCCAGCAGAACAGAGATCTGTTGTCGGAGTAGTATATGAATTGGTGCCATCAGCTGAACCACAGACACCATCTTCAGTTTTGTTAACGGTACAGGTAGGAATATCCCCAACATATTTTCCTTCACAAGTCCAAGTCCAGGGACCGGAACCAGAAACAGAAGAAGCAATTCCAGCAGAACAGAGATCTGTTGTCGGAGTAGTATATGAATTGGTGCCATCAGCTGAACCACAGACACCATTTAAGGCTCTGTAGGCAGAACAAAAAGCTCTATCTCCACGATCTCCGTCACAAGTCCAAGAGACTGAGGCTCCTTCTTCTGGAAAAACAGGAGTTGTACCATCAAGCGTTCCTGCCGAACAAAAACTTGTAGCGGTAATAGTAGGCCAATCAGTAGCGCTAGAATTGTTATATCCATTTGTAGAAGTATATTCAGAAAAATCACCGCAAGCTCCGTTAACAATAGTACCGATAGTATAATTATCAGTATCACAATTGTATGCATATATATCATTAGGAGCAGGAGTAGAGAGTTTGGCGTAAATTTGGCAACTCTTTCCATCTGTTGAAATATAATAATAATAGGTTTCGGGATTAGGATCTGTTGGAAGATTTGTTAAATATTTTTTTAAAAAATCTTCAACAACAGAAGAGCAACGAGTAGCCACGTCTCCTCCTCCAATTGTACATCCATTTTCGCCTGTAATAGGCTTGAGGGCATAATTTTCAGAAGAATAAGTAGTAACGGCATTGGCTAACAATTCAATGTCTGATTTCCTTTTAACATCTTTTCCAGCATTAACAGAATTATTTAATTGAACAGCTATAAAACCAGAAAGAATAGAAATAACAACTATTACTATTAGTAACTCAATCAAAGTAAAAGCTTTTTGTTGCGACATATTTTAATTTAAAAAATAATATTATATTAATTATATATAAAAAATAATGAGAAGTAAACAACCTTGACCAAAACCCTTTAAATTGCTATATTATTAATACCTTAAATTGCCTTCGCTAAGTAATATAAGGAATAATAATTAATACAAACAAATGCTATTTTACGAAATAAATTTGCTGATTTCTCCCAATTTTACCGAGGATGAAATCTCCACTTTCATTGCTAAGATGGAAGCGGATCTGCAAAAATACGGAAAAATCGTCAGCGATAAGAAGGCTGAGAGAAAGAAACTGGCCTACTCCGTAGAAAAACAAATAGAGGCATGGTTCTACTTTTTACAGCTTCGTCCTGAGATTCAAAACAAAAAAGAAATGCTTGATTCAATAGAAAAACTATTGAAAGAAGAAAAAGAAATTATCCGTTTCTTAATCATCAAGAAAGATACTAAAAAAACAGAAGCTCCGGCCAAACCTCAAAGGACAAGACCTCATAAAGAAGAAAAAATTGAAGAGATTGTTCCGACAGAAGAAACTGGGGTAGAAGAAAAACCTAAAAAGCAAAAAGTTCAGCTTGAAGAAATCGATAAAAAGCTGAATGAAATGCTAGGAGAATAAACACTTAAAGCTAAATATAATAAATTAGCAAAAATATGAATCTAAATAAAGTGTTTCTAATAGGAAGAATAGCTACAGACATTGAAATGAAAACTACTTCTTCTGGGCAAAGCGTTTGCACTTTCTCTCTCGCTACCAATAGAACTTGGAAAGGTAAAGATGGACAAAAACAGGAAGAATCACAATTTCACCGTATTGTTCTCTGGCAAAAACTAGCTGAAATCGCTTCACAGTTTCTAACTAAAGGATCTCTTGTTTTAATTGAAGGAAGAATACAAAATAGAAGCTGGGAAGATAAAAATGGAGTCAAAAGATACACCACTGAAATTATCGGCGAAGGGATGCAAATGGGTCCAAGAATGCAAGGAGGTAGTAGCGATCCAGCTAAAAGCTTCTCTGCTCCCAAAAAACAAACTGAAGATGAAGATATTCCAATAATTGAAGACGGAGACGAAATCGACGTCAAGGATATCCCCTTTTAATATACTAAATTAAGAAAAGATATGTATTGTTATTTCTGCAAAAAAAACTTACAAGAAATCAATTTCCACGATACAGAAACTCTTTCAAGATATGTTTCTAAGTCAGGAAAGATTAAACCTAAAGATAAAACTGGCGCTTGCGCTAAACATCAAAGGGAATTAACTACCGCCATTAAGAGAGCAAGAATAATGGCATTGATGCCCTTTGTAGCAAAATAAAAAACAGCCCTAACTAGGGGCTGTTTTTAATTACTCTTAGCAATAATTTCTTTTTGAAGATCTTTTAAAATCTTTGGATTTTCTTTTAAGAACTCTTTAGCTTTTTCTAATCCTACTCCTAGCTTTATTTCTCCATATTGTAAACTTGCTCCCGATTTCTTAATCAGCTCTTCCTTTACTCCCAAATTTATTGCTTCAGACATCCTAGAAATTCCTTCATTGTAATAAATATCGAATTCGGCTGTCTTGAATGGAGCTGCTACTTTATTTTTAACAATTTTGGCTTTCACCCTATTACCAACAATGTTCTCCCCCACTTTGATTTGAGCTATTCTTCTTAATTCAATTCTAACCGAACTGTAAAACTTTAAAGCCAAACCACCGGGAGTGGTTTCTGGATTACCAAATAAAATTCCAATCTTCATTCTAGTTTGATTTAGGAAAACAATTATTGTTTTTGTTTTAGAAACAATTCCCGACAATTTTCTTAAAGCTTGAGACATTAATCTAGCTTGTAACCCAATCTGCATTTCTCCCATCTCCCCAGCTACTTCTGCCTTGGGAACCAAAGCTGCTACGGAATCAATAACTATTACATCCACCTCTCCAGACCTAACTAGGCTCTCGACAATCTGTAATCCCTGTTCTGCTGAGTCTGGCTGAGAGATTAAAAGATCGTCAGTATTAACTCCTATTCTTTTAGCGTAATCGGGGTCTAAAGCATGCTCAGCGTCTATAAAGGCACATACTCCGCCCAGCTTCTGAGCTTCAGCTAAAATACTTAAAGACAATGTTGTTTTGCCAGTACTTTCCCCTCCATATATCTCAATAATTCTTCCTCGAGGAACACCCATCACACCTAAAGCTAAGTCAATTGAAAGAGAACCGGTTGGCACAACATCAACATTGGCTTTTTGCGCATCTTTCAATTTCATTATCGCTCCTTCTCCAAATTTCTCTTTAATTTCTGATATCGCTTCAGCTAAATTTATTTTTTCTTTTTCTTCTATTTTTTTTCTTGCCATATATTTAAATTATTTTTCGTAAATATATTGTATCAAATAAAAAGCAAGAATCAAAGTTCTTGCTCATTATTAGTGTCAACAGATTCATCAGCGACGTAAACATCTCTCGGCTTAGCTCCTTCTTGCGGTCCAACTATTCCTCGTTCTTCTAAGATGTCCATTAGTCTTGCTGCTCTAGCATATCCAACCCCTAACCTTCTTTGCAATAATGAGGTAGAAGCTTTGCGAGCTTGAATAACTGTTCTTTTCGCTTCTTCATACATTGGATCTTCTTTTGAATAAAATGAATCCATTTGGGCCTCGGGAGTCTCGGCTACTCTAGTTAATTCTCCCATTAATGAATTCTCCTCTTTCTCAACTTCTGTTTCGATAAATCCAGACTCTCCCTCCTCTTCTGTTTTTTCCTTAACCTCTACATTAGAATCTGTTATCCAATTAACAACTTTTTTAATTTCCAACTCGGAAATATATGGACTCTGAACTCTTTTCGGTTTTGAATATTCTTTAGATAACAATAACATATCTCCCCTTCCTAGAAGTTTTTCCGCTCCTGAAGCATCAAGAATAGTTCTTGAATCAATCAAAGAACCAACTTTTAAAGCAATTCTTGAAGTAATATTAGCCTTAATTAAACCAGTAATAACTTCGACGGACGGTCTTTGAGTGGCTAAAATTAAATGTATTCCTGTGGCACGAGACATTTGAGCCAATCTCACCACATATGATTCTATCTCTTTTCCCTTAACGCTCATCAAATCAGCTAACTCATCAATAACCAACACAATGTAAGGAAGTTTAGGTTCTCCTTTCTTTTCCTGTTTCTCATTATATGAACCAATATCTCTACTGTGTCCCGCGGCTAAAACAGTAAATCTTCTTTCCATTTCACCGACTAACCATTTTAGGGCAACTAGAGTTTGAGTGGCATCATAAATAACGGGACACAATAAATGCTCAAGATTAGCATAAACTGGAAATTCTACTCTCTTTGGGTCAACTAAAACTAATTTCATTTCCTCAGGACTGTTTCTATATAATAAGCTTAAAATAATAGAATTCAAACAAATAGTTTTACCAGAACCAGTAGTTCCTCCAACTAATAAATGAGGCATTTCCGCTAAGTCAGCAAATGATGGTATGCCCTTTACATCCTTTCCCAAAGCCATTAAAAGGGGTGCAGCAGAAGCTTTAAACTCGTCTGTGTCTAATATTTCACGCAAGCCCACAACTGCCCTCTTTTTGTTTCCTATTTCGATTCCGACTAAAGATCTTCCTGGAATAGGAGCCTCGATACGAATCGTTGGACTAGCTAAAGCCAAAGCTAAATCATTCTGTAAGGTTGTGATCTTAGAAAGCTTGATTCCCTCGGCTGGTTTTAATGTGTATTGAGTAACAGTTGGTCCAATATTAATTTCTGACATCTCAACAGGAATACCGAATGTCTGTAAAGTTCTTTTGATGACCGACGAATTATAGGTAATGTCCCCGCCCTCAGGAGCGCCTCCTTTTTTAGATAACAAATCAAGCGGAGGATATTTATATTCTTTATTTTCTTGCTTTTTCTGTTCAAATGTCTTTAAATTCTTTTCTTCTTTCTTTTCAACCGGTGGTTTTGCTTCTTCTGGTTTCTTTTGAATAATTCTTTCTAAAACAGTTGGTAATTTTTTATCTTTTTTAATTTCAACTTTAATTTCTTCATCATCTTCTTCATCTTCGTACTCCTCAATCGCTCTTCTAAACGGCTGAATAATGATCCACAAAGAAACAATTAAAACAATAATAAATAAAGCAAAAGTAACAATATAGTCAAAGCCCCTTAGTAATGGCCAAGAAACCGCATAGCCAATCCAACCTCCTTGTCCGACGTGATCCCAAATAAATTCCTTAACTATATCAGGGTTATTTTTAAGTTCTAATAAAGAAAAAATTCCGCTCAAACTTAAAATAAGCAAAACAGTTGAAACAATTAAAGAGTTTTTATTTTCTTTAAAAGATTCATCATCTTTCAATAAAACTATTCCGAAAATAATAGAAATAATTGGAATAATGTAAATTACATTTCCAATCAAGGTATCAAAGATGTTTTTTAATGAATTTCCAATAGCTCCTGCTTTTCCTGAAAAAGAAAATAGGAAGATAACAGCCAGAAGAAAAGATAAAGATGAAAATAAATATCTTTTTGTTTTTTCTGGTAAAGAAAAACGAGGTATTGATTTAATTTCTCTTTTTTCTTCGATTCTTTTTTTAGAATTAATTACTTTATTTCGAGCTCTTCCCTTTTTCTTTTTCATGGTATGAGAAAAGTATTATTACTTATCCTCTTTATTATACCTTAAACCAGTTCCAATTGGAACAAGCTTACCAATGATAACATTTTCTTTTAATCCTTTTAGTTTATCTTCTTCTCCTCTTAATGCTGATTCAATCAAGACTCTTGAAGTTTCCTGAAAAGAAGCGGCTGATAAGAAACTATCTGTGTTTAACGCAACCTTTGAAATTCCCAAAAGTAAATCATCTGCTTTAATCGGTTTTTTGCCTTCTTTTTCTAAGGCTTCATTCTCCTCAATCATTCTTGCCCTAGAAATAATTTCATCTGAACTAAAACGACTATCTCCAGAATCTTTAATTTTTACCCTTGAGAACATTTGTCTAACAATTAATTCAACGTGCTTGTCGTTAATTGATACACCCTGAGAAACATATACTTTCTGAATTTCTTTAATGATATAATCTTGAACAACCTTAACTCCAAGAAGTTTTAATAACTTCTTTAAATCAAGAGAACCAGCACATATTGCGTCTCCTTTCTTAACGTCATCTCCGGCTTTTACTAATATTTCTATATTGGGAGAAATCCTATATTCTATTTCTTCTTCCTCTTTTTTCTTTTCATCCTTTAAAACCATAACCTTAATGATTCCTTTTTTGTCATCAACCTCAGTAACTTTTCCATCCTTAATAATCATCTCAGCTTCTCCTTTGGGTGGCCTCTTCTCAAATATTTCTTCAATTCTCGGTAAACCACGAGTAATATCTGCTTCACCAGCCACACCTCCAGTATGGAAAGTTCTCATTGTTAATTGAGTTCCTGGCTCACCAATAGCTTGAGCAGCAACTACTCCCACTGCCTCGCCCATTTTAATCAATCCTTTCCAGCCTAAATCGAGTCCATAACATTTCTGACAAATTCCGCGAACACATTTACAAGATAAGGGAGATCTAACTTTCAAGCTTTCAATATTTTTCATTTCTTTAATCTTTTGAGCAGTTTTTAAATCAATTGCTTGTCCAGATTTAAGAATAACTTCTTTTGTTTCAGGATCTTCAATTTTTTCTAAAGAAATTCTGCCAAATATTTTATGAACAAAATCTTGGTTAATTTCATTAGCATCTTTTTTGTAGGCTATTATTCCCTCTTTATCTCCACAATCTTCTTCGTTAATAATTACATCATGGGCAACATCAACAAGTCTTCTGGTTAAATATCCTGAAGTCGAGGTTCTAAGAGCAGTGTCAGCAGTACCTTTTCTGGCACCGTGAGTAGAAATAAAGTATTCCAAAACATCGAAACCTTCTTTGAAAGAATTTTTAATCGCCAACTCAATAATCTTTCCAGCTGGGTTAGCAACCAAACCTTTCATACCAGCCATTTGCACTGGTTGAGACCAAGAACCTCTAGAACCTGAATCAACGATGTTGAATACTGGACTACTTGAAGAAATAGCCTTAGGAACCAATTTTTCAATTTCGTTTTTTACCTTTTTCCAAATTTCAATAACCTGGTTTGATTTCTCGTCACGTGACAATAAACCTTTTTCATAATACTTTTCAACCTCTTTAATTTTCTTTTCTGCTTCAACAATTAAGGCAGGTTTTTCTACTGGAACTGTCAAATCATCCATTCCCCAAGTAATACCTGATCTGGTTGCAAACTTAAATCCCAAAGCTTTAATTTTATCCAAAGTCTTAACTGCCTCATTGCCGTAGATATCAATAATCTTGTTAATCATTTTCTTAACCGTCTTTGAATCCATCATATCGTTCTGGTATTCAAAACCTTCTGGTAAAACTTCGTTAAAAATAATTCTGCCAACACTGGTTTCAACAAACTCTTCGTTCATTCTAACTTTAACTAAAGCTCTCAAGTCAATCATCTTTAGATTGTAAGCGATCAAAGCGTCATCTTTAGAACTGAAGAACTTACCTTCTCCAGAAAGTCCAGGAACAATCTTAGTTAGGTAATAACAACCTAAAATCATATCCTTAGTTGGAATCATGATTGGATCTCCAGTTGAAGGCTTTAATAAGTTAACACTGGAAAGCATTCTTTCTCTAGCTTCTTGTTGAGCTTCATCAGACAATGGAACGTGAATAGCCATTTGATCTCCGTCAAAGTCAGCATTAAAAGCCGTACAAACCAAAGGATGCAATCTAATAGCTTCTCCTTCAATTAATATTGGATGGAAAGCCTGGACACCAAGTCTGTGTAAGGTTGGAGCTCTGTTTAATAAGACTAATTTTTCTTTAACTACCTCTTCTAGGGATGCCCATACTTCTTCAGTTTCTTCTTCAATTAATCTTGAGGCACCTCTAACATTAAAAGCTAATTCTTTTTCTAATATTTTTTTAATTACAAAAGGCTTGAACAATTCCAATGCCATCTTCTTTGGAACACCACATTGATCAAGATTTAAATTAGCACCGACAACAATTACGCTTCTGCCTGAATAATCAACTCTTTTTCCAAGTAGGTTCTGTCTGAATCTTCCCTGCTTTCCTTGTAGCATGTCAGCCAAACTCTTTAACAATCTTCTGCCTCCTGTTGAAGCTTGAGTTGTAGTACTCTTACGCATCTTATTATCAATCAAAGCATCGACTGCTTCCTGAAGCATTCTTTTTTCATTTCTAACGATAACATCGGGAGCGTTAATTTCTAATAAATATTTCAATCTATTGTTTCTATTGATAACTCTTCTATACAAATCGTTCAAATCAGAAGAAGCATATCTTCCTCCATCTAATTGAACCATTGGTCTTAAGTCTGGAGGCAAAACTGGAAGAACATCAATAAACATCCATTCAGGTCTTACTCCAGCATGTTTCATGTCTTTAAACATCTTCAACCTTCTTAAAATGATTTTCTTTTCTTCGGTTGATTTCTTTTCTTCAATCAATTCTTTAACTTTTTCAATTGATTTATCAATGTCAACTTTCATGAAAAGTTCTTTTAATGTTTCCGCTCCTGTTCCCGCCTCAAATATTTCACCATACTTCAAAGACAATCTGTGATAATCAAGCTCAGTTAAAACCTCTAAGGGTTTAATTGACATTACTTCCTGTTTAGCTTTATCTTTAGCTTTCTTTAATTCTTCTAAGGCTAAAGATTGCTGCTTTTCGTTTTCCGTATTCTTCTTTATCTCTTTGCTTTTTACTTTGAACTCATCTTCAATCTCAGCTAAAACCCCTTCTTTCAAATTTTCATCAACTTTAGTAATAACATACGAAACAAAGTAAACAACTTCTTCAACTTTGTGCAAAGGAATGCCTAAAACCATTCCTATTCTTGAAGGAACTCCTTTTAAAAACCAGATATGGGAAACGGGAGTAGCCAATTTAATGTGACCCATTCTTTCTCTTCTTACTGACGACTTGGTAACTTCAACTCCACATCTGTCACAGATAATTCCCTTATATCTCACTCTTTTATACTTTCCGCAATAACATTCATAGTCTTTAGTCGGTCCAAAAATCTTCTCACAGAACAAGCCATCTTTTTCTGGTCTTTGTGTTCTATAATTGATAGTTTCTGGCTTAGTCACCTCTCCGTGAGACCAATTCAATATCTCTTGAGGAGAAGCCAACTTTATTTTTATTGATTCTAAATTAGAGACAAACATATTTTTGTATTTTTAATTTAGTCTTCTTCCTCAGTCTTCCCCTTGATGATTGGATTCAAGGAAAGGGCTTTAAACTCTGCTAATAATAGATTGAATGATGCAGGGATACTTGGATTCTTAATCTTCTCCCCTTTTAATATTGATTCATAGGTGGCGGCACGACCAGCAACGTCATCTGATTTAATGGTCAACATTTCTTGAAGAGCATATGCGGCACCGTATCCTTCAAGAGCCCATACTTCCATCTCACCAAATCTTTGTCCTCCAAACTGGGCTTTACCTCCTAAGGGCTGTTGAGTAATTAATGAGTATGGTCCAATTGAACGCATGTGAATCTTGTCTTCAACCATGTGCGCCAATTTAATCATATAAATATATCCAACCGTAATTTTCTCTGGGAAAAATTCTCCAGTTTCAGGATCAACCAATCTTAATTTTCCATCAGAAGAATATCCAGCTTCTTTTAATTCAGCCTTGATATCAGCTTCATTTGCTCCTGATAATGCTGGCGTCTCTGCTAAATATCCTAATTTCTTAACAGCTAATCCAAGATGGGTCTCAAGAATTTGTCCCAAGTTCATTCTCGAAGCAACTGATAATGGATTTAAAATAATATCAACCGTCGTTCCGTCTTCTAAGAAAGGCATTTCTTCGGCAGGAAGAATCTTCGCAATAATACCTTTGTTTCCATGTCTTCCGGCTAACTTATCTCCCACTTGAATCTTTCTTACTTCAGAAATTCTTACCCTGATTCTTTTAATAACTCCTGGTTCTAATGTGTAACCCTCGCTTCTGTCAAAAACTTTAACATCAGTTACTCTTCCCCTCTTTCCATGTTCTAGCCTCATTGAAGTATCTTTAACTTCTTTAGCTTTTTCTCCGAAGATGGCTCTCAATAATCTTTCTTCCGCTGATAAATCAGCTTCACCTTTGGGAGAAATCTTTCCAACTAAAATATCATTTGGTCCAACTTCGGCTCCAATTCTGACAACTCCATCTTCATCTAAATCTTTTAATCTATCTTCTCCAACGTTAGGAATATCGGAAGTAGTCAATTCAGGTCCAAGTTTAGTTTCTCTGACATCGCAAAAAAAATCTTCAATATGAACAGAAGTAAAAACATCTTCTTTTACTAGTCTGTCTGATAAAACAATAGCATCTTCAAATGTATTTCCTCTCCAAGAAATAAATGATACTAACAAGTTTCTTCCCAAAGCTAATCTTTCTTTATTAATTGAACCTCCTTCGATTAAAACATCTCCCTTTTTAACTATGTCTCCTTTGTTAATTACAGGAGTCTGATGGAAACATGAATATTGGTTTGTTCTATCAAAAATCCTAACTGGATAAGTTTTAACTTTTCCCGAAGTTGTTCCTTTAACTTCAACAACAGTTGCGTCAACTTTAACAACTTTTCCAGCTTCTTCAGCCATAATTAACTGTCCCGAATCTCTAGCAGCCATAGCTTCCAAACCTGTTCCAACTAAAGGAGCCTCTGGATTAACCAAGGGAACGGCTTGTCTTTGCATGTTTGAACCCATCTGAGCTCTATTGGCATCATCGTTCTGTAAAAAAGGAATTAAACCAGTAGCCATGGAAATAAATTGCTGCGGAGAAACATCAATATAGTCAATTTTTTCTTTTTCAATCTCTCCAGTCTCTCCTTTGATTCTGGCTTCAACTCTATCTTTCACGATATTTCCCTTCTCATCTAATGCCACGCTAGCTGAAGCAATGTTATATCTTTCTTCCTCATTAGCATCCATGTAATAAACTTCATTAGTAACTCTTTCATTTGTAACTTTATAATAAGGAGTATCCAAGAAGCCATATGGATTTAATCTAGCGTATAGAGATAAATGAGTAACCAAACCTACATTCGGACCCTCGGGGGTCTGAATCGGACAGATTCTTCCATAATGAGAAGGTTGTACATCTCTAACATCAAAACCAGCCCTTTCTCTAGTTAAACCTCCAGGACCAGTAGCAGTTAATCTTCTTTTGTGTTCTAATTCTGAAAGAGGATTGGTATTATCCATGAATTGAGAGAATTGACTCGCAGTAAAGAATTGAGTTACTTGCGCTGAGAATGGTCTTGGGTTTATCAATTGAGTCGGACTTAAATTCTCAAAATCTAAGGTCGACATTCTATCTTTAATAATCCTAGCCATTCTAGAGATGCCAACTCTTAATTTATTAGACAATAATTCAGAGATAGTTCTTACTCTTCTATTCCCCAAATGATCAATCATGTCAGCCACAGCTGTTTCATCATTATTCATTCTAATAATCTCTTTCATTACTGCAATTAAATCATTAACAGATAAAACTCTGTCTTCTTTTGTAATTTCTTTTTCTTTCTTTGGCTTTAGTCCTGGCATTCTTGACCACATCTTCCATCTGCCTACCTTTGATAAATCGTATCTTTCAAAATTAAAGAACATATTGAATATCAATTCTCTAGCTGCGTCTGGATTAACCATCTCTCCACTTCTTAGTCTTTGGTATATTTCCAATAATGCCTCTTCTTGATTGTGAGACGGATCTTTCTTTAAGGTTTCTTCAATAAAAGCTGTTTCTCCATTATCAAAACCGACGAACATACCCTTAATGTCGTCATCATTAAATCCACCCAAAGCCTTTAATAGTGTTGTTGCGGGAACTTTTCTCTTTCTGTCTATTTTTACTGATAAAACTCCTGTTGCCTCAGTTTCAAATTCAAGCCAGCTTCCACGATTAGGAATAATTTTTGCGGCAAAACATCTTCTTCCTTTATTGATATTTAAAGGAAAGAAAACTCCCGGAGAACGAATCAATTGAGAAATAACAACCCTTTCAACTCCGTTTAAAATAAAGGTTCCTTTTTCAGTTAATAAAGGAAAATTACCAAAGAATATCTCTTGTTCTTGGCTTCTTTTGGTTTTTAAATTGTTTAGCTTAACAATAACTCTTAAAGGAGCAACAAATGAATCATTATTTTCTCTTGCATCAAAACCAGATGCGTAATTAGGCTTACCCAATTTATAGTCTAAAAAGTGTAATTCATATTCTTTGCCAGTATAGTCTTTAATGGGAGACACCTCAGCGAAAAGGTCTTTTAACTCCTCTTCCCAAAATTGTCTACCACTCTCCTGTTGCATAAAGATTAAGCTAGGCAAGGGATAGGATATTTTACTTTTAGCAAAGCTTTTGGTTTTGATTTTCATAATTTTAATTATGTGTGCTTAACTTAAAGACTAAAAATTTCGATATTCAAACAAAAAATACCCTGATTTATTATTTTTTTGTAGGGTTAAAGAAAACAATTAATTACTGAAAAATGTGTGATGAAATCAAAATACCTAGTAATTATTTTGCAAATTAAATATATCCTATCACAAATGAAATAATTGTCAATAGCTGTTGTTTTTTATTAGATATATTCCCCAATCAATACTCAAGACTCATTAATCTTCATGTTCTGTAAAATACCCAAAGCGATAAAAGTAAACAACAAATTACTACCCCCATAACTAACCATAGGTAAAGGAATTCCAATGACTGGCAAGAATCCTACATTCATTCCAATATTAATTGCCATTTGAATAAAAATTGATAAAGCAAGACCAGTAGCAAAAAGTCTAGTAAAATTAGAACGGGCATCAAGAGCAATTTTTAATATCCTCCAATACATTAATCCGAATAAAGCAAAAATAACTGTAGTTCCCAAAAGTCCTAATTCTTCTCCTATTGAAGAAAAAATAAAATCTGTCTGCGGCTCAGGTAAAAAACCATATTGAGTTTGCGAACCATTGCCTATTCCCTTTCCAAACAATCCCCCAGAACCAATACTTATCTTCGCTTGATTCTGATTCCAACCACCACCAAGCGGATCATCTTGAGGGGCAATAAAATTAAAAACTCTTTCTCTTTGATAATCTTTGAGCATAAAAGACCAAATACCAGCAAAAATCAATACAAAAGCTAAACATAATAGAAGAAAGTCTTTCACTCTTATTCCAGAAACTAAAAGGATTCCTATCCAAATAGAAATCACAATCATCACTGACCCAAACTCTGGATGCAAAAATATTAAAACAGCAGGAATAAAAGCATAAATACCAGAGAGAATAATGTGTCTTATTCTATATAATTCAACGTGCCTTTTAGAAAAATATTTAGCCAAAATCAAAACTAAAACTATTTTAGTCGGTTCAATCGGATCAAAAGAGAATATCCCTATCTTGTACCAAGACTTAATTCCTCTAATCTCTGGAGCAAAAAAGAATACACCAATTAAAGCTAATATACACAAAAAATATAAGGTAAGGATTATTGATGAATTTTCCCTAATTGTTCTGTTGTCTATAAAACTAACTAAAAACATACAAACTAAACTAAAAACAAAAAAACCAATTTGCTTGTATAAATTAGAAAAATCTCCTGACGATGAAGAGCTATATATTGAAACCATCCCTATTATCGCTAATAAAGAACTGGCAACAATTAACGTCCAATCCATTCTTTTAATGTGGCTCAAAAAAGGCATATCAAATTATCATCTTTAAAAACTCTTCTTCTTTTAATATTTTAACCCCTAACTTTTTTGCTTTTTCGTATTTGGAGCCTGGATTAACTCCAGAAACTAAATAATCAATATTCTTAGAAATTGAATCAGAAACCTCTCCTCCTAAAAGAACTATCTTTTCTTTGGCAACATCTCTACTCATTTTTTCTAAAGTTCCTGTTATAACAAATTTTTTTGCCAATAATTTTCCCTCTCTTTTTTCAATAAAATATTTAACTCCCCTATCTTTTAATTTCTTTAAAAATTCTTTGTTCTCTTTTAGGTGAAACCAATCATATATCGATTGAGCAACTACTGGTCCAACATCAGAAATGCTTTCTAATTCTTTAATTGAAGCATTTTCTATCTTCTCAATTGATTTAAAAGAAAGTGCTAAGTCAAAAGATGTTTTTAGTCCTACATTTCTTATTCCTAAAGAATAAATAAAACGAGAAAAAGAAACTTCTTTTTTGTTTTGAATATTTAAAACTATTTTTTTTGCTGATTTATCAGCAAATCTTTCTAGAGGAAGAATGTCACCTTCTTTCAATTCAAATAAATCTGAAGGGTCAGACAACAAGCCTTCTTCTATAAATTTCTCAATTATTTTTGGCCCCAAACCATCGATACTGAATGCCGAACGAGAAACAAAATGCTTAAACCATCCTATCTTTCTACTAAAACAATTATGATTAGGACATCTCCAAACGATTTCATTTTCAGGCTTAACTAATTTTGTTTCGCATGATGGACAATTTGTAGGCATTTCAAAATTATTTTCTTTTCCTGTTCTTAATTCAGGAAAAACTTTAATTACTTCTGGAATAACGTCCCCAGCTCTGCCAACAACTACTGTATCTCCAATCTTCAGCCCTAATCTTTCTATTTCTTTATCATTGTGTAGTGTTGCCCTACTAACAGTAACTCCATTAATCTCTACTGGTTTTAAAATCGCAACTGGTGTCATTGCTCCGGTTCTTCCGACTTGAATTTTAATATCTTCAACTATTGTTGTTGACTGCTTCAGAGGAAATTTTAAAGCAATTGCTCCACGAGGAGCCTTGCCAGCCACCCCTAATTTATCAAAAACTTCATTATTATTTATTGATATTACTAGGCCGTCTATCTCATATGGAAGCTTTTCTCTATTTTTTTGCCAATAAGCATAGAAATCAAAAACCTCATTCATATTCTTACACAGTCTATTGTACTTATTATTTGTTTTAAATCCTAATATTTTTAATATTTTATGTTCTTCTTCATGTGTCTTTTGACCAAAATCAGTTACTAAATCGTAAACATCTGCATCGAGATTTCTCTCAGATGTAATTTTTGAATCAAGTTGGCGTAAAGAACCAGCTGCTAAATTTCTTGGATTGGCGTAAAGAGGCAAGCCATTTTTTCCTCTTTCTTTATTTGTTTTTTCAAATTCCTTTTTTGTTATTATCGCCTCCCCCCTAACAACAATATGAGTTAATTTTTTAAATGGTAACTTTTCTTTTTTTAAATCCTCTACAATATCCTTTTCTTCTCTTAGTTTAAGCGGAATTGCTTCAATTGTTTTTATGTTTTGAGTAACATCCTCTCCAATCTTTCCGTCTCCCCTTGTTGCACCAATTTTTAATATTCCTTTGTCGTAAATCAATTCTATAGCCAATCCATCAAGTTTTGGTTCGCAATAATATTCAATCTTTTCTCCGTGAAGAAGTTTTTTATTTCTATTTTCCCAATTATCCATATCTTCTCTTGAAAAGGCGTCATTCAATGACCGCATCATTTCCTGATGTTCAAATTTTTTAAAAGCACCTATTGGTTTTCCACCCACTCTCTGAGTCGGAGAATCGACAGTTACAAATTCGGGAAAATTTTGTTCTAAGTCAAAAAGTTCCTTTTTCAAGGAATCTAGTACTGATTCCGATATCTCTTCTTTATTTAGAACGTGATAAAGATAGCGGTGATGATTAATTAAATCTCTCAGTTTTTCTATTCTTTTTTTAGCTTCATCTTTATTCATATTAAAAAGCAGCTTCTATCTTTCTGTTTATCGTATTGTATGTTCCTGTAGATTTTATACTGGTTCCTGACGCAACACAATTTGTTGATGGATTAATGATGACGGTATAATAATAATCGGTATCAAAATTATTTGTAAAGCTATCACAACTGCCGAGAATTCTGATATTATACAATGCTTCCTCTATTCCTGTATCAGCCGCATGAAATGCTTTAACTGAACCATCTAAACCCTCTACCATCTTTGCCCCTCCAATAATAATACTAGATAATCCCAAAGTAATGGTTAAAAGAACCGACATTATAATTACTGTTATATAAACTGAGACCCCTTTTTGATTATTATTTATCATGTTAAATATTTAATTTCCTTTGAGAAATGGTTGTCTGTACGATTAAAACTGGTGAATACATCGCTAAAGGAAGTGCTTTCATCTTAATCATAATTGTTATTCTTGGTTGATTCATATCTTCTGCACTACCATCTCCTGATACATTAAAAGTTAAATCATCAACGCTAACCGAAGAAGATGTTATTGGCACCGCTGTTGTGCCAGGATTCTCATCCGTTGATCTAATTTCTTCTATTGCACCGTTATCAAGTAAAAATTTAAGACATTTATAAGTCAATGTTTTAGTATCATATGTTAAAAAAGATATAGAATCTGTTCCCGTTGCATAGTTCTCTCCTGCATTCTCCGCACCAATACAACTTCCATCCGAATCTTTCTCTGCCATTCTTATTGCTTTTGACATATACTCCAAGGCATAGCTTGATTGATTTAATAACCCCTGATTTTGTAAAATTCTTGTTTGAGTATCTAAAACAGAAGTAAAAATATTTACCAAAAGGACCGAAATAAAACCAAAAATAAGGATAGAGACTAACATCTCAATTAAAGTAAAGCCTTTTGTCTTTTGATTATTATTTATCATTTCCAATTATATAAATTTTCTTTTACTACCATTGAATTTGTTTTCCAATAAACAGTAACTGTAATATCTAATTCATCAGTTCCTTGTGATAAAATTTCTATTTTCCTTGCGTACGGCGTTTCAATATCGCCTGTATTATTGCCATATTTATAAAATCCCGTAGAACCATCTATATATAAGCTTCTTCCTGGTGAAGACCAAAGAGTTAAAGCTCCTACGCCTTCTAAACTATAATCAGCCTCACAGCCAACAGTATCAATACATGTCTCTAGACCGCTATTCCAAGCTGCTTCTGCAACCCAATTACTATCTCTTATGTTCTTTACAATCTCTATTCCTTCTTGGCAAAGATAAGCAGCAATAAAACTCTCCCTTTCTATTTGAGTTTTTTTATTATATTTATAAACCGCCTGATAAATGCCCAAAACTCCTATTGTCACAATCAGAATAGAAATAAGCATTTCTAATAAAGTAAAACCTTTTTCTTTTTTAAAAATATTATTCATGTAATTATTTGGTAACCTGAACCATCCCTGCGTTGTTAATTGTTATAGTCCTAGTCTTAGAAACATCGCTTGTTATACAAAGAGTAATTATTGCTGTCTTGCCAGAAGGAACTCCATCGATATAAGTTAAAGGATTTGGGGGCTCAAAAGAAACACTAAGAACATCTACAGAAGGAGGCGCTGTATCTACGAGTGTACAAATTTTAATTCCATTTTCAAGACTGATTGACTCTTTGGTGTAATCTATTGATTCCCCATCATAAGCCATATTTACATCATCATCCTTTTCTTCATAAATAATATAACTATTGGGACTATTTAATTTATCAAAATATAATCCATATCCGTAAGTAGAAGTCCCTCCTGTTCCTATAGAGCCTGCCATTGCCATGTCTTGAGCTCTTCTTATGTCCTGTGCAAGCTTCTGGGCTGATCTTTCTAATGCAAACATTTCATTATTTTTTCCATAATTTGAAAAAAGTGCAACTGTCATCACAGTTATAATCGATATTATAACTAGTACTTCAATTAACGTAAAACCTTTAACTTTTTTCATAATTATACCATTAAAGAAAAATACCAATTAATAATGTTATTCCCAAAGAAAAAACTAATTATCGTTCCTACTACAAGGAATGGTGCAAACGGGACTTCTGACCCAAATCCCTTCCTTTTCAAAAATACTGCCACTGAACCTATTATAGCACCCAAAAGAAAACCTAAAAAGAGTGCAACAATGGTATTAGGAAAACCTAAAAGAAGACCTATTAATAAAGCTAACTTAACGTCTCCAAACCCCATCGCCATTCCTTTCGAAAAAAACCATATCAAAAAGAAAAATAACGCTGCACCAAGAGATGAAGCTATCGTCAAAATTATTTCATGACTACTAATCATTCCATTAAAAAATGAATATAATAACCAGATAATTGATAAAAAAATAGCTGGATAAACAACTTCATCGGGGATAATAAAATACTTTAAATCGAAAACAAAAATGACTATTAGAAAAGCCATTATTATCAACCAAAAAATTAATTGCAGAGAAAATATTGAACCAAGATAAATAAATACTAAAGAAAAAATAATAGCTGTTATTAATTCAATTAAAGGATATTGAAGAGAGATTTTCCTTTTACAATACCTGCACTTCCCCCTTAAAAAAACAAAGCTTAAGACTGGGAACAAATCCCATAATCCTAAACCATGATGACAATGAGGACAATATGATCTACCGACGATAAAGCTTTCTTCTTTGTATAGCCTCCAAATAACACAATTAAGAAAACTGCCAATTATTAATCCAAGAATGAAAATTAGAATTAATTCTATCATAAGTAAATATTAACATATTTAAATAAAAGAAAACATCCCCCAGGGGGGATGTCACAAAATATTTAAATTACAGACAATCTTGACTTGTTGAACATCCAACATTCGTTGATCCAACATTTCCAGCACTATCAATACACCATATTGCACCTCCCAATAACTCCTTTTGCATGCACCATGCTGTTGAGGTCGCATTTACTAATAATGTTCCAGATCCTTGAAGTTGGATATCGTCACATAGAGTAACACCATCAGGATTGCTAGCAGTTCCAAGAATGGAAGTAGCAACTTGATTTGCGGTACAAGAATCGGTTGTTATGCTAACGGCTACATTACTACCATAACTGCCGTTATTGTTCATCTTATAAATCTCTGCTGTTGATCTAAATTGATCCATAGCTGATTTGATTCTAGCGTCTTTAGCAGAGTTTTGCGCACCAGACATAGAAACGATAATAAGACCAGATAAAATACCAATAATAGCAATAACGACCAATAACTCAATTAAAGTAAAACCTTTTGTTTTTTGCATATTTTTAAAAATAGTTAATATCCGACCTTTTTTCTTTTTATATTTTAATTTTATTAAATAATCACTTTATTGTCAATGAGTTTATTTTGGAACAGTCGTACTGATCTGGTATATCGGCAACAAGACAGCAGCAACTAAAAATCCAACCATTAACGCTAAACCAATAATTAATATCGGCTCAATAATGCTTGATAAAGAATCAACAAAAATATCTGTCTCTCTCTTATAAAACCTAACTACGTTAGCGAGAGAAGAGTCTAATCTTCCTGTTTTTTCTCCAACTGATACCATTTGTACGAATAAAGGAGAGATAACTTCGTTATATTGACCCAAAACCATACTTATACTTTCTCCTTTAACAACTCTGTCTCTTGTTTTAAGAATTGTATCTCTGTATATATTATTCCCTATTAAATTTGCTACCACCTCTAAAGCCTCGTTAATAGGAAGACCAGCAGAAATAAGAGTAGAAAAATTTTCTGCAAAACGTGTCAAGAAAAGATTCTTTAAAAATGGTCCAAAAATAGGAATTTTTATAGCAATTTTATCAAAAACATCTTTTCCTTTTATTGTTTTAGGATAATAGACAAAGAAAGCTGCTATTCCTATTATTCCTCCTATAGCTAGATACCAAAACTTAACAAAGAAATCAGAAATGGCTATAATTATTTTTGTTGCTATGGGAAGCTCTTGTCCCGATTCAATTAAAACCTTAACTAATCCAGGAATAACAAAAATCATTAAAACTATAAAAATCAAAACAAAAATAACCATAACTACCATTGGGTAAGTCGCCGCTCCTATCATTTTAGAACGAATAGCATATTCACTTTCTAGGTGATCAGCTACTTTATTCAAAATACTGGGAAGGTTTCCAGAAACTTCTGCTGATTTCATCATGTTGATATAAAAAGGAGAAAAGATTTGAGGAAATTTGCCAAAAGCCTTTGACATTTGAGTACCGCTCCTAACATCATTAGCAATAATATATATTTTTTCTTTGAAATCTTGATTCCTTGTTTGATCACCCAAAGCATCAATAGCTTCTGCTGGAGGGACATTTGAATCAATCATAATTGCAAGTTGTCTTGAAAACATGGCCACGTCTTTCATTGAAGTCCCGGAAAATAATTTAATACTAATCTTCTTGTTTAATACGTCTTTATTTTTTTCATCTTCTCCTTTAATTTCTATGGGAAAAAGGCCATTATTATTTAAAACCTCTAAAGCTGCCTCTTTTGAGGTAGCCTCTATTACTCCAGAATTATTTACTCCTTTTATATCTTTTGCTTGATAAAGATATTTCATATTAATTTTCTTAATTCTCTTAGATTGCTTGAAAATTTAGAAGCATTCTCTACCGTCACCAATCCTTTTCTAATTAATTCAGATAATGATCTGTTCATAGAAACCATTCCCGACTCAGAAGATGTTTCTATGACCAACGGTATTTCATATATCTTATTGTCTCTTATTAAATTAGAAATTGCGGGAGTATTCAGCATTATTTCACAAGCTGGAACAACTCTTCCATCAGTTGAAGGAACTAGCCTTTGTGAAATTATTCCAACCAAGGAACTGGCTAATTGCGCTCTAATTTGCGATTGTTGATCTCCATTGAAGTTATCTACTATCCTATGAATAGTTTGAGCAGCAGAATTGGTATGTAGAGTCGCAAAAACTAAATGTCCAGTTTCAGCCGCGGTAATTGCGGTTGCCATTGTTTCAGGATCTCTCATTTCTCCCACCATAATAACATCGGGGTCTTCTCTAAATGTTGATTTTAATGCTTGAGCAAAAGATAATGTATCTAAATGTAATTCTCTCTGATTAATTATTGACTTATCGTCCTTAAAAATATATTCAATCGGATCTTCAATGGTTATAATATGATTAGCTCGAGTATGATTTATCTCATCAACCAATGCAGCAAGAGTTGTACTTTTACCATGACTTGATGGTCCAACGACTAAAATAAAACCTTGAGTATATTCACAAAACTGATGAAGTCTAGTAGGAAGATTTAATTCTTCTAGTGTTCTAATATTTTCTGGAACAAGCCTTAAAGCAGCGCTGACTGTTCCTATTTGATAAAATATATTAACTCTAAATCTTGCTCTTCCTTCAAAATCATAAGAAAAATCTATTTCTTTATTCTTTTCAAAGCTTTCAATTTGTTCTTCGTTCATTAAGGCAAAAGAAATTCCTTTGGCATCTTCAGCAGTTAGGCAATCCCCCTTTAAACAAATCAATTCTCTATTTATTCTTAATACAGGAGGATGGCCCTCTGAAATATGAAGGTCCGAAGCATTATTCTTTATGGTCGCTTCTAAAAGCTGCTTAAGATATGTTTGATATTCCATTTTAAATTTGTTCTTGAATTGGTTCTTGCTGTTCTTCTGTTGTTCTAAATACTTCTTCAACAGATATTAATCCTTGAAGAGCTTTAATCATTGCATCCTGTCTCATCGTTATCATTCCTTGTCTTTTAGCCTCTTTTATAATATTTTGCTCAGACGGATCTTCAAGAATAGCCCTCTCTAACTCAGGAGTCATCTTTAATACTTCAAAAATACCAATTCTTCCTTTTTCTCCTTTATTATTACATTTAGAACACCCTTTTGGTTTATAAATATATATTGGGTTGGGAGCCGTAAAAAAACTTTTAGTAGTTTCGGGCATTTGGGATATTTCCTTCATTATCATTTTTTCTACTTCCTTGTTCGGTCTTACCTTTTCTTTACAATATGGACATAAACGATGTCCTAGTCTTTGGCCTATTACAATGTTTAGTGTTGCTGGTAAAAGAAAAGGTTTGATTTTCATATCAATCAATCTAGGAATTGCTCCAACAGCATTATTAGTGTGTAAGGTTGACAAGACAACGTGACCAGTCAAAGCAGCATGAGTAACCAAAGAAGCTGACTCTTCATCTCTGATTTCACCAACCATAATAATATCTGGATCTTGTCTAACTACCGATCTCAATCCTTGACTAAAGTCATATCCAATATCTGGTCTGATTTGTGATTGATTAACTCCTTTTACAAAATACTCAATTGGGTCTTCAAGAGTAACCACATTAACTTCTGGCTTGTTTAATTCTTGAAGGATAGAATATAGTGTTGTTGTTTTACCAGAACCAGTTGGTCCAGTTGATAATATTAATCCAAAAGGTTTAATAATAGCTTCTCTTAATGTTTTTAAATTATATCCCAAAACTCCTATTTCTTCATAAGTTTTTAATCCTTCAGAAGAATCAAGGACCCTAATTACAACTTTTTCCCCAAGCTTAGTTGGAAAAGTTGAAACTCTGAAATCAATATCTTTATTGTCTATTTTCGCTGAAAATCTTCCATCTTGAGGAACTCTCGTTTCATCAATTCTTAAATTAGAAACTATTTTAATTCTTGCTACTATTGAAGGATGAGTATGAATTGGTAAAAATAAAGAAGAATACAAGCTTCCATCCATTCTAAAACGTATCCTTAGCTGATTTTCTTCCGGCTCAATATGAATATCAGAAGCATTTCCATCAACAGCATGCCTTAAAATAACAGCTACCATTTTAATAATCGGGGCGTCTTCAGAAAGTCTTTCTGCTTTCGGCTTAGAGTCGGCTGAAAAAAGCTCAATACTATCATCCTCCCCTCCCAGTTCTGTCTCAAGAGCACTCAAGGCCTTACCTACTTCCTCTCTAATATTTCTATATTGTTTTAAAAAAACTTCAAAAGAATTAGCGCTAATAAGATATGTCTTATAAGTTATTTTATTTTGCCTAGCTAAAAAATTAAGTGCTTCTTTGGCTTTTATATCGTCTGGATTTACCACTCCAACTTCTAAAACATTTCCCTGAAGAGTTAATGGAACTATTTTGTAAAATCGGGCTGATTCTTCGGGAATCATTGATAGAACATTATTAGGAACTTCTAACACTTCGGCGTTCTCAAAAAAAGGCATATTAAATGTTTCTGCCTTGATTTTATTAAAATCATTTTCCCTGAGCAATTTTTTAGAAATTATGAATTCTTCCTCGCTCCCTTTAAAATTCTTGAATTCATTTTGCAATTCATCTCCTTGCTCTTTGGTTATTATTTTCTTTTCTAGTAATTTTTGTAAATAAATCATATTAAATTTTATTTAATGGGAGCGAAGGGATCATCTCTTCCCTTGGGAATATCTCCTGTGACCTCATTAAAAACATTTGAATCAGGAATGAATTTTAATTCTGTAAAAGCATTTGATGTTAAAAAATTTGTATCAACATCAATCTGAACATTTCCCGTGTTTGCGACTGGCAAAACATTTGTATCAGTTGAAACGACTTTAAATTTTAAAAAAGCAAAATAGCCAAGGATAATTACTCCAACTACTAAAATATAGGGAGCTATTTTTTCTAAAGCACTTTTATTTTTTTGATTTATTGATTCTTCCATGATTATAAATTAATAAGAATAAACATCTAATATTATGCTAAAATTATAATTATTAGCTACAACTTTGCCTTTTGATTTTTCTTGTGTAGTCGCTGAAGAGACAGCAATGCTTTTTATAGTAACTATTCTCGTCTGACCTTCAAATAAAGATAATAAATTTTTAAAATTATTATAAGTTCCTGAAACATTTAAATTAACTGCTGTTTTTCTAATTGATCCTTGTAAAACATCGCTATTTTGTTGAACTGATGTTTGTGTGGTCCCAACGACTTTGCTAGTTTTAGCTCCACTCTCAGTCGTAGTTTTTGCTTGTGACTGACTACTTGTTCCTTCTGGAAGAGAACTTGTCATTCCGTCTAAACTCATTCCACTTGATGCAACTATGGTTCTAAAAAAATTATTAATTTTAGGGGTAAAAAATAAAGACGAATCAAAATTAATTGCAATGCTATCTTTCTTTTGATCCCATCCAGCACTATTAAGAGCCTCTATCTTAGAATCAATATTGGCATAATAACTTTTCTTCGCACTGATTAAGGCTTCCATTTGTTTTATCTGGCTATCAACACTATTAATCTCTTGCCATTTAGAAAAAGCTAAAAAATATGCGATACCAATAGCTGAAATAAAAATAATAACTGATATTAGTACTTTTATGTTTTTTCTTTTTTTAATATCCATATTATTTTAAAACCTCAGGCTTTATAACTAATTCTAAATTAAATTTGACTAAACCATTTTCTGCCAAATTAACATTTGAAATTTGATAACTTTCAATGGTTGGTTCTACCTTCATAATGGCTATCTGTTGTATAACGTTTTGGAAACCATCTGTTGAACCAGACATGGTAATTTTTCTAGAAGTAACATCAAAAATAAATCCAGAAAAAACTACCTTTGGGTGAGTCCATCCTTGGAAAGAAGCAAAAAAACCAGAAATTTTAGGATTATTTTCAAAAAGAGTTTTAAAGTCTCCAATATATTTACCAGCCAACTTTAATTGCTCTTCTTTAGCTCTAATATCACTTCCAGCAAGAGTAGTGTATTCATTGTTAGATTTAACTAATTCAGCTTTTTTTTGGCTAAGAATAATATTATTAAAATAAAAATAAACACTTAAGGACATCAAAAAAACAATAATTGAAAAAACCAAAATAAGGTTTTCTTTGAAGTCTGCTTCTTTTTTTTCTGGCGTTATTTCAATTGCCATAATTATTTTTTAATTCTTTTATATATTATACTTGCTTATTCAAATTTTCTCAAGGCTTCCCCTAGCGCAATAGCATAATTCGAATTAATTTCTTTAATTTTTTTATCTAAAGCTGACGGATAAATAATATTTTTAAACGGTTCAGCTATTTCAACAACCAAATTTGAAGATTCGTTCTGTCTAAAAATTTTATCAAAATAATCTTTTACTCCTGGTAACATTGAAGTTCCTCCGGCTAAAATAACTTTCTCTACTGTTTTCCCTTCTTTTATTTCAAATTCTTTAATCAATGTTTTGGTTTTTTCAGATACAATAGATAGAATCGGTATTAGAATATGAGAAATTTTTGTATCTCCAGAATCAGTTAATCCTTCTCCTTTTTTTATCATTTCTGCTTCTCCAGCTGGAATATTTAAAGTTTCAGAAAGACTATAAGTTAAATCTTTACCAGCCACATCAAAACTGGAACTCATTTTCATAAATCCCTCATCAACTATATTAATATTAGTACTTTGAAATCCCATTTCTAATAAGCAAGTAGGGGGATCGCTCTCCTTGATTACTGCCCTCTTTAAGGCCATGGCTTCGGCTTCAAGAGCAACCAGCTCTAATCCAGCTTTTTCGGCAATAGTTTTATACTGTTCAACGATAATTTTAGGCACGGCCATTACTAAAACTCTATTTCTTTGTTTTAAAGATTCTTTATTCATTAACTGCCAATCCAAGACTAACTCTGATAATGGTAAGGGAATATATTTTCTTGCTTCAAAGCCAATAGCATTAGTTATTTCTTTTTTAGACATCGGTGGCAATTCAAATGTTGTAAAAAATGTTGCAAAGTCTGGCAAAGAAAAGACAACTTTCTTGGTTTTTATTCCAGTCTCCTCTATTATTCCTGCTATAGCTATTGCAATATTATTGACTGCTGGATTTAAATTTTTCCTGTCAAAAGATCTAAAAAATTGCTTGCAAGCAACATCTAAATTAACCTCTCCATAATTTTCTAGAGTTATTTTTCCCTTATTTTCTGATATTTCAACCGCTCTAATAACTTTTGTTCCAATATCAATACCCAAACTATTCTGCTTTTTTCCTTTTGCAAAAAACATATTAAAAATATTATAGCATTTTTAAATTAGTTGACAAATGCTATAATCACATAATACCATTTTTAAAAAAACAATGGAATACCTAAAAGCAATTTGGGACATAATTTTCCCTAAAAAGTGTATTAGCTGTGGAAGAGAAGGACAATATCTTTGTGAAGATTGTCTTTCTTTAATTTCGATCAATCCCTTTGAATATTGTTTGTGTGAAAAAATGGAAAAAAGAAATAAATGCGAAAATTGTAAAAACAAAAATCTTGATAAAATAATGTCGGCCACGTCTTTTGACAATAAAATCGTTAAAGATGCTATTCATAAATTAAAGTATGGGTATATAAAAGATTTAAGTATTCCCCTCGCCTTTCTTATTTTAAGCCACCTTAAAACTATTGATTGTCAAATTGACAACAGTTTTGTCATTATTCCCGTCCCTATGCATATTAAAAAGAAAAGAAAAAGAGGTTTTAATCAATCAGAAGAAATTGCCAAACTAATTTCTGAATCAACTAGGATTAAACTATCAACAAGTCTTATTAAAACAAAAGAAACAAAACCACAGATGGAATTAAATAAAAGTCAAAGGATTGAAAATATTAAAAACTGTTTCGCCATTACTAATAAAAAAGAGATTGAAAATAAAACTATTCTTCTCTTAGACGATGTGTATACTACAGGCACAACAATGAATGAATGTGCTAAGGTTTTAAAAGAAAACGGAGTTAAAGAGGTCTGGGGTTTAAGCGTTGCAAGGGAAATATAATTGGGTTGACCAATACTACTATTTTGTATATTATGACAACATATTGGAGAGGTGCCAGAGTGGTCGAATGGGGCACCCTGCTAAGGTGTTAGTTGCGAAAGCGACTCGAGGGTTCGAATCCCTCCCTCTCCGCCAATTTCCATTTTTTATAAAATCGGGAGCTAAATTTGATGATTTATTAGTAAACTTTTATGGAAGGCTTTGAAAAACAATTTAATCAACCTATACCGACAGAGGAAACAAAAACACCGGAACCTAAACAAGAAACTCCGTCTGCTTCAGAATTCATTCAAAAAACCTCAAAACATGAAAAAAAGGGAGGGCCGGGTTTATATGATGTTAATGAGGTTGATGGTGGTTTTGAAGTAACTATACCTGGGCTTTTTGATAAAAAACTCGAAGTAATAATTGGAACAAGTAAACAACGTTTTGAAACTAAAGAAGAAGCTGAGCAAGCCGCAGATCGAGCGCGAGAAAAAGAAAAATTATATTTTGAAAGAGCGTCTCTCGAAAAAACTTTTACAAAATATTTTTATAAAATTGACGAGACGCAAGACGGAAAATTTCGCGTTATACTTCCCGGACTTATTGATTCAAAAACTGGCTATTACGTCGGTACAACGCAGAAAGATTTCGAAGCCTGGCAACAAGCCAAAGATTATTTTTTACAACAAAGAGAGAATGAGGAAAGATTAACTCAAAAACCGCTCCTTGAAATTCAGACGTACCAAAATGAAAAAATCTCTTTTTCCGACCTCGACTCTTTTAATCCGCAAATTGCCCCTTCAGAAAAAACTCAAAAAATTCCCAAATCAATTGAAAAATACTTACTAAGCAAAGAAAAGCTTGCAGGCATAGAACCCGGAGCTTCGACCTACCAAGAAACAGTTAAAGAAAAAGACTGGGAAAGAAAATTATACTCTTTTATTTCTTCATATCTTGAAAAGGATGGGGCAGAAATGGTCAAACAATTAAGTATCGAAAGTTTGGATAGTCTCACTCCAAAACAAGCAATCGAATTGACGACACAAATTGTAATTGACCTAACAAAATATAAATGGAGTGATATAAAAGAACAGAAAGTAGGCACAAAACCTGAAAAAACAAAAGCCGACCAAAACACTGCTTTACAACTTTTAAGAGAGGGCTTATTGAGAAGAAATGATTATGATTGGGAAGGTAATGGAGTATGCAGAAATTTTGCTAGTTCGGTAAAGGCTGTTTTTGAAGCGCTAAAAAATAATCAAACAAACTTTAGCCAGCTTCGTAACACCTATTGCACATATGAAAATAGTACAGAAATTTTTGCTCCTAAACGAGAAAAGAAAAATATCTTTGATTTGAACAAAACCAGTCACGCTTGGAATACGTTTGTAACAATTTCAAAAGAAGGAGCGGCAAACGCAGTTATTGTTGATGCAACCTGGGCAAAGCGGAATTTAGAAACTAAGAAGGTCGAAAAATTGGACTACACACTTACACGCATGGAACCAATCATAAATGCGGTCGGACAAGAACTTAAAGAAAGCACGCCTAATAAAGAGGAACAGTTAAAACACATTCTGTCGTTTTATATGCTCAAAATGGAAAAGCCGAGCAATATAGGTGGCCTTGTAAGTCCAGAAGAAGAAAAACAATTTTTTACAACAAGAGCATTAAAATTAATGGCGCTCCAAGGAGTGCCACAAGAATTACCAAGGCCGCTTGTCGAAGCTGTCGGACAAGAATATTTAAGGATCGCTGATAGTGCAGACAAATTAGAGATTGAAACTATTTATAAAATTTCGCAAAACAATCCCGAATTAGATTTTATAAATATTTTCAAAAATTATTTAAAAGATAAACAACTTTCAAATTATCATGCTGATGCCTTAATTTTTAAAAACGATGATTTGCAAAGAATGGCTTTTGAAGAAATAAAACTCGACAATGGTTTTAGTAAATTATTAAAAGACAGTCCAAAATTTAGGATACGCATGAGAGAAGTTTTGCCTAAATTGTTTATAGATTTTTCGCCAACAACAAAACCAGAAGATGCGGCAGAGTTAAAATATATAATAGGCAGTCAATCGATGTTAAGAAATTATGAGTATATGATTGACCCCCAAAAACTATCAGAAAATGAAATAAAAAGTTTTTTTGAGAAAGCGCGACAGTTATTAAAAACTGCGAATCCGCAAAAATACAACGATAACTTTACCAAGCTTGATGATTATCAATTAGTTAAGCAATTTGATAAAATTTATAGAGAGTTAGAAATATAAAAACGGCATTCTACAGAACTAAAAAGGGCTATCTCCCCCACTCATACGCATACAATATTAAACTCTACGATAACTTATTAAATTAAACTTATGGAAGGTGAAAAAATGTTTTATCCAGAATATCAAGAAAAAGAACCGAAGAACCTTTTACTCGAAGGCCCTGAATTAGCTTCACCTGAAAAAGAAATAAAACAAGAGGGCGAAATGAGTTTCTCTTTTTCTTCTGACACCAGACGATATTATCTTGGCAACGAAGACGATCAGCCATTTTTTAGGATTGAGTATTTTGATTCATTGCCAGATGAATTAAGCGACGAAGAAAAAGAAAAATTTACAAAAGAAACGAGAGGATGGGGCAAAAATGAAAAAACGGTTTATGTTTTGAAATACGGTAAGATACCGGAGCCAAAAGAAGAAACGAAAGAGCTCGACCCAAATAAAAACAAAAAATATCGTGTTGCCCTGCCTAGAGATTTTGGAAGAGACATGATTAATGATTTTTTTTCCAATGACGAACATAAACAAGTTATGGGCGATATTTTGACAAAAATTTTAAAATTTAAACCCGAAAAAGCTTCACAAATGGTCGAGCAGACTTTCGAAACTTTTCGCGAACAAGACAACGAAACAATTCACGATCTTTTTGATCAATTCTCAAAAGAAAATATAGAAAAAATTAGATCTGAAATTAGAGAAATAATGCTACCTGAACCGAAAGAAATTAAATTAGTAAGGCTAGTTGATATCTTAAAAAATAAAAAAGTCCTATTTTATACTGGTGCAGGTATTTCAATGGCAAGCGGGGTCCATAGCATGAATCAATTGCACGAAACACTAGGAATTGAAATGTCAGAAAAAATAGACGACTTACTTAAAAAAGCTGTTACTAACCCCCAGAGCGTAATTGAATCATGGGAAGAATTTACAAAAGCCACTGTTGAAAAGCCCCCGACGCCTACCCATCAATCACTTGGCAAGCTTGCTCAAAAATTAAATTCACAAATTATTACTGAAAATGTTGACCATTTACAAGAAAAAACAGGTGTAAAAGCGATTCATCTAACGGGCCCTTGGCTGAAAGAAAATATCCAGCCAGAATGGTTAAAAGATATTGATGCAGTAATTACGGTTGGTTTAAGTTATGATGACAGAGGCTTCCTTGGCTGGTACAAAGAAAACAATCCGAATGGAAAAATTATTGCGGTCAATTTAAGCCAACCTCCCTATCTAGGAGATGAAGATTTTATGCTGAAAGGAGATTGTCAAAAAATTATTCCGGAATTAGGAAAAGCATTTAATGAAAATAAATAAAAAATTTAATAAAATAAGCAACATAATCGATCATGGATTTAATCAATATCATTCTTCATATAGACACTTATTTAACCGACATTGTTAATGTCTACGGAGCCCTCTCGTATATTTTATTATTCGCCACTATTTTTATTGAAACCGGATTAGTCTTCATGCCTTTCCTGCCTGGCGATTCCTTACTCTTTGCTGCTGGAGCAATTTCAGCCATTAGCTCATTAAATATCTGTTTCTTGATTGTAGTACTATTCTTAGCCGCCTTTTTGGGAGACACCACAAATTATTTTATTGGAAAATATTTTGGCGAAAAAATATCCAATAGAATGAATCAAAAATATTTGATTGAAACTCAAGACTTTTATAATAAATACGGAGGCACAACTATCTTCCTTGCCCGCTTTGTTCCTATCGTCAGAACTTTCGCTCCATTTGTCGCTGGCTTAGGAAAAATGGACTACAAGAAATTTATCGCTTACAATGCAACTGGAGGATTAGCCTGGGTTCTGCTTTTTACCCTATTAGGATACTTTTTAGGCAATACCCCCCAGATCAAAGCGAACTTCTCAATCATCGTCATTTTAATCATTTTAATATCTCTAATTCCGGTTGCATTTAAGTTTATCAAAAAATCAAAATAATATGAGCAAGAAAAAATATTACGCCTATTCTCTAAACGGAAAACATGGCATCACTGATAATTGGCCGGAATGCCAGAAAATTGTTTCGGGAATGGAAAATGCTAAATACAAAGGATTTGAGACTAAAGACCAGGCAGAAAGATGGCTTGATTTAGGCGCTGACTATAAAACAAAAAATACTGCCTCAATAAAAGGAATATATTTTGATGCAGGGACCGGAGCTGGCAAGGGAGTTGAAACTAGCGTTACCGATGAAAATGGAAATAGTTTATTAAATATTGTCATGAAAAAGAAGGATATTGATGAAAAAGGCAATCACTTGATTGTTGATAATGTCACCAATAACTTTGGAGAATTATTAGCTTGTAAATACGCTTTAGAAATAGCCTTAAAGAAAAACATTAAAAACGTCTTCGGGGACAGCAAGCTAATAATTGATTATTGGTCAAAAGGATACATCAAAAAAGAAATGCCCGAAGAAACTATTTCCCTAAGCAATGAAGTCAAAAAATTAAGATATGCTTTTGAAAAAGAAGGTGGAAAAATAGAACATATTTCTGGAGGAAGCAACCCCGCTGATCTAGGTTTTCACAGAGGATAATAAATTGACAATTAACTCCTTTTTATATATTATTTCCCTATCACGGAGGGATGCCAGAGCGGTTGAATGGGATAGTCTTGAAAACTATTGTGGGGAAACCTACCGAGGGTTCGAATCCCTCTCCCTCCTCCAGTTATAAAATCATTAAAATGGAAACACAAAGACCAAAAGTAGGCGTTGCCATTATTATTGAAAGAGATAATAAAATTCTTTTAGGCAAGAGAAAAGGCTCTCATGGAAACGGCTCATGGGCTTTTCCTGGTGGACATTTGGAATTCAATGAAACGATTGAAGATTGTGCTAAAAGAGAAGTAATAGAAGAAACTGGACTAATTGTTAATAATATTAGAAAAGATACCTTTACTAACGACATAATGAAAGAAGAAAACAAACATTATATCACCTGTTTTGTTAGGGCCGATTGCAACTCAGGAGAGCCAAAAATAATGGAACCTGAAAGATGCGAAAAATGGGGTTGGTTCAAATGGAATGAATTACCTAGTCCGCTCTTTATTCCCTTCCAAAATTATTTAAAAGAAAATAAACATTACTAAAATAGTAATGTTTTCTTTTTTATTATCGCTTGTTTTTAATCTCTTTTTTGTATAGTATAGAAATACGCCCCCGTAGTTCAATGGATAGAATACCAGCTTGCGGAGCTTGCGATAGAGGTTCGAATCCTCTCGAGGGCACCACTACATAATAGAAATAGACATACTTTAATCATACTCCTGCAATAGAGGTATCGATTATATCAAAAATTTTGAGAAAATTGCGAAAACCCTTAGTATCTCTTAAGATAATTTAATAAATTAAAATAGTAAACAAAATTATATGGTCAATAAACAAATTATAGACTATGTTCAAAGATCGCTTGAGGGAGGATATTCGGTCGAGCAAATAAACTCGGCTCTTGCTATGCAGGGGTGGAACCAAACTGAAATAAACGAGGCGTTATTGAAGGCTCAAGAAATTATACAGCAGAAATCAATCAAGCTAGTCGTACCACCTGCTCCACCGAAAAATTCTGAATGGAACATTGAATTAAAAAGTTTATCAGCCTCACAGATTTTACTGTATCTCGGTGGACTAATTGTTGTTCTTGCAGGGACAATTTATATCGGTATTAATTGGTCGCAATGGGGTTCGATGGCGCGTATTTTTGCAATTCTCCTTCCAATATTAATTTGTTATGGAGTTGGCTCGCCTATGTTCTTTAGTAATGAACACAAGAAACAAAGTATTGTATTTTTGGTTGTTGGTTCATTGCTTTTCCCTTTCTTTCTGTCAATTATCTTTAAAGAATTGGAAATATTCCCCAAACCATTTAGCAATAACTTCAATCTAACTATTTCATTTTTGTCTTTTATTTTATATCTTGTTTCCAGTTTTATTTTCCGTTTTCCCATCTGGGCCTTTCTTTATCAGGCCGCAGGTCTTTTTGTTTATTATTTCTTCCTCGGACTCATTGGTATTGAAAACTTTTTTGAAAAACCCGCAATAGCTTGGCTATTTCTTATTCCCGGAACAGTATACTTATTACTAAGTTTATTTTATGATAAAAATGAAAGAAAAGATGAAGGAAATTATTCTTATACCATTGGGGCTTCAGTTCTCGTTCTTTCTTTCATTAGACTATTTGGAGAAACATTTTCTTATAACAAGGAACATCTAGCTTATCTGCTCTTCTTCTTCGGAGTGGCATATTTTCTCCTTGGTATTTTTTATGAAAAAATCAATTTCAAAAAATATTGCGAAGCCCCGTATTTTATTGGAGCAGGAATTGTTTTCTTCTCACTTTTCCGACTCGCTATTAATGGTACTCTATTAAAAGATTTTACTGGAAATATGACAATTAACGATCATAATATTATAGGTTGGTCAAATATTGTTGTCGGTTTAATTTATCTTGTGTTTGCATATATTGTTGAAAAGTTAAAAAACATTCAACTTGAAGAGGCACCGAAATATAAAGAATTCTTTAATCTCGTGGGGCCGTTTTTCGTTCTTGGTGCGATATTTTATCTTGGGCTTGATGGCAAAAAACCAATTTACGAAACTTTGCTTTTATTGTCTAGCTTAGGATTTATCTTTGGAAGTATTCCAAAACTTGCACGACAATATCTTCTCGTTGGGACATTGTTCTTAATAATTTACATTTTTTCAATCGGTGGAGAATATTTCCAAAACGAAGTTGGCTGGCCAATCACACTCTTTGTTGCTGGTCTTGCTTCAATGGGAATCAGTATTGTGATGGAGAAAGTTAGACGAAAATATTTTACAGTTGCAAAGGTTTAGTGGTGCATCATTTTCGGTAATAATAAATTCGGTGACGGAAAGCAAAGAGGAATAAGAATTCATTCCTTCTTTAACCACTTTTCCTTTTGCCCATGCGATCGTTTAGAATCATATATGCCACATTTCATGCGCCAACCGTTCATTTTTTATTAAAAATGTTTAAGCATATAATTGAATAATCCCGTATATGAATTTCTCAACCAAAATAGAAGAAATTCCTCGCGTCGGAACAGTTTACGGCAAAAGACTTAAAGCCATGGGCATTAAAACTTTGGCTGATTTAATTTACTATTTTCCGCGAGAATACAAAGACTTCTCTAAGATATCTAAGATAAAAGATATTAAGATAAATGAAAAAGCTTGCGTCCAAGGAAAAATCATTTCTCTTGAGCAAAACAAAACTTGGGTTAAAAGAATGATTATCACAACTGCTTTAATTCAAGATGATACTGGAGCAATAGAAGCTGTCTGGTTTAACCAGCCATATATAGGAAAAATATTAAAGGTTGGAGATGAAATTATTCTAGCCGGGAAACTTTCTTTTCAAAATAGAACTATCCAGCTCTCCTCCCCTATTTATGAAAAAATATCTTTAAAAGAAACTGTTCATTTGGGAAGAATAATGTCTGTTTATATTGAATCGCAAAATGTTTCTTCAAAATATTTAAGATATATTCTTAAACCAATTATTGAAAATATTAAAAACAAAGTTCCTGAAACTTTGCCTGAAGAAATATTAAAAAAATACGAACTTCTTCCATTAAAAAAAGCCTTAGAGCAAATTCATTTTCCTGATTCTCTTGAGCTAGCAAAAAAAGCTGAGGAAAGGTTTTCTTTTGAACAAATATTCTTCATTTCTCTTTTTAATTTAAGAAAAAAGTTAGAAATAAAAAAGGAAGAATCTCAAGCAATTCCAATAAATAAAGAACTAATAGAAAGAGTTAAAGCCTCTCTTCCTTTTGAACTAACTAAGGCCCAAAAGAAAACCCTGAATGAAATATTGAAAGATATGGAAAATCCAAACCCAATGAATAGATTGTTGCAGGGAGATGTTGGCTCAGGAAAAACTGCCGTTGCTGCTTTAGCTTCAATCAATGCCGTCAAAGCAAAAACTCAAGTTGTTTTAATGGCTCCAACCGAGATACTAGTGAAACAACACTTTAAAACTTTTTTCCAAATGCTTAAAAATTTTAATTTAAACGTTGGATTGCTAACTGGAAAAGAAGATAAATATTATTCAAAAAAGCTCCACTCTGATACTATTGAAATATCGAGAAATAAACTATTAGAAAAAGTTGAAAATGGAGATATTGATATTTTGATTGGAACTCAAGCTTTAATTGTTAGCAGCAAAAAGAAAAAAGAAGAACAAAAGGTAAAATTCAAAAATTTGGGATTAGTAATTGTTGACGAACAGCACCGTTTTGGAGTCAAACAAAGAGCGGCTCTTTCTAAAAAATACGATAACAAAATTCCCCACTTACTTTCTATGACCGCTACCCCCATTCCCCGAACTCTAGCGTTGACTGTTTGGGGAGATTTAGATTTATCAATTATCGATGAAATGCCTAAAAATAGAAAAAAAATTATTACTGAAATTGTTTCTGAAAAACAAAGAATTAAAAAATACGAATTTATTAAAAAAGAAATATCTAAAGGAGGACAAGTTTTTGTTGTCTGTCCAAGAATAGAATCAGAAAAAGAGGAAGAGGAAATCAAAACCGTTAAAAAAGAATATAATTATCTTTCTCGTGATGTTTTTCCTGAATCTAAATTAGCCATGCTTCACGGAAAAATGACTAGTAAAGAAAAGGATAAAACAATGAAAGACTTCAGAAGTAAAAAATATGATATTCTTGTTTCTACTTCGGTAATAGAAGTAGGAATTGATATTCCTAATGCTACCGTCATGATGATTGAAGGCAGCGATAGATTTGGCTTAGCTCAATTACATCAATTCAGGGGTCGAGTCGGAAGAGGAAATCAACAATCATATTGCTTACTTTTTACTGATTCGAAAAGTAAAAAAACAAGAGAAAGATTAGAAGCAATGATTAAATATGATAACGGATTTAAACTTTCAGAAATGGATCTAAAATTAAGAGGTCCTGGAGACTTTTTTGGCGTAAGACAATGGGGACTGCCTGACTTCGCTATGTCCGCTCTGAAGGACCTAAACAGCATAAAGAGAGCGAGAGAAGCAGCGGAAGAAGCATTTCCTCAAATAGAAAAAAACCCTCTCTTAAAAAGAAGGTTAGAGGCTTTTGAGGAAAAGGTTCATTTGGAATAAAATAAAAAGCCAAGACATTTAGCTCTCTTCTTGTATTATCGTTAAAAAAGTTCTGAGTGTGAACCAATTCTTAATAATAAAATAGTTATTTCTGATTTTTCTATTTTATAGATAAGGAGGATGTTCGGCTTTATATGACACTCGAAACAATCTTTAAATTCTCCAGTCAAGCGATGATTAGCATTTTTAGGTGATAATTCTTCTCCCTTAATTAAGCTGTCTAAAACTTTCTCCAATTCAACAAGGACAGCTTTATTGTGTTTATAAAGTTTTAGATCTTTCTTGAATCGACTGGAATATTTTAAAATAAACATAAATCAATCTTCTAGTGCATCATTGATAAGATCTAAACCTTTATTAAAAGATTTATTACTATTTTTTGCACTCGCAATCGATTCACGCAAAACTTCAGCGTTTCGTAAAGTAAATCCGTTCTCCCCTCTTAATTCGCAAGGAAAAGTTTTCGCGTTTATTACTTGGTGGAAAAAAATCTTAATAGCTGAACTCATATCCATACCTAGGCTATCTAAAATCTTTTTGGCCTCATTTTTAGTCTTAGAATCAATGCGAACTTGAATCTGTTCGTTATTTTTAATAATCATATAATTATATTGTATTGCATTTTTAATTAATTGTCAATACGTTATTTTCTTACTTTTGGTGTTACCCAGAATCCCATATACCTACCAAACAGCCAATGCATCTGAGCATGTAGGGCTGGCAATGCACTAAAAAATATCATCACGAAAGGTATTAAAATCCATTCTAAAGCCATTAAAATATACTTAAAGCGTCCATAATTGACTGGTTTGGGCGGAAGCAATAACATACTTACCCAAATACTAATAATCAAACTCGACATAGTTATAGTTAAAATCACACTAGTAATTTTGGGTAAATTATACGACACCAACGATTGAGCAAATTCATTTCCTCCTAAATACAACGGCAACCATCCTAAAGCAAATATTAAAATTGAGGAAATCGCCCAAGAAACATGTCCTTCAACCAACTCAAACCCCATTTCAAACTTTTTCCTAAAAGAAATCTTTTTATCTTTCAAAGAAGCGAAAATAAAGAAAGGAACCTCCCCCACACCATAAGCCCATCTCTTTTGCTGTTTATAAACATTCTTTAATGTTTTTAAAAATGTTTCGGCGCAATTGGCATCCATAGAAATAGGATAATACATTGGTTGAACCTTATAATCTCCATCGTATTCAAAAAAACATTGCCAAAATATTCTTGAATCATCAGACACAACATTTTTTTGTTTAAAGCCAACATCATTTAAAGCCTTGAAGGGCATCGAATGAGAAGAAAAAGTAATTAACTTTTCTGGTCTCTCTTGATTCATGGTGTGCCAAAAAGTTGAGGAAAAAGAAAATACCCTAGATAGCGGAGGAGATTGCCAAACATTATTTAAATATAGTGGAATTGGCTGATAGCTAGTTCTTAGTGGTTTATCAACCGTTAAATAATAATAAGTTAAACAACTAAAATATTTAGGGTAAACACAAGCATCAATATCAAAAGAAGAAACAATAATATTTTCGTAAGGAATGCTCAATGGATCAATAATCAACTCTTTAGCTTTTTGCGTTGCCCAAGCATCGTTTGCTCCATGACCCGCCAATTCTCCAGCTAAACCCATGGGGTGACAAGTGATTAACAATTTATAAAAAATATCACCATATTTTTCTCTTATCTTTGAAGCAATCTCTCTAGCATTATCTTTATCCGCCTCTTCGCAAGCTAAAACGATTATAATTCTTTCTTTTGGATAGTCTGTATTTAAAAGACATTTAAAAGTAGATTCAACGATTTCAAACGACTCTTGATACATTGGTAAAACTACTAAATGATAAATATTTTTCCATGATGAAATATTGATTCCATTCTTAGGAATTCCCAATAATTCGAGCTTTTTGATCCAATCTTCTTCTTCATTCTTTTTCATTTGAGAATATCCAGCCTTTAAATAGAAAGCAAAATAGATAGTTCTTAAAAGCCAGTAAATGTCAAAAAGAATGATAAAAAAAGCTACCAATACGGGAAGCTTGTAAGAAAGTAAAACCGACAAAAATAATAATGAAAGGCTTAAAAGTCCGGTGAACATTTCCAAGAAACGATACAAACTTCTCTCCTTCTTATCTTTCAAGTCTGCCGCTCTTCCTATTTTTAGATAGTATTTTTCTTCCATTGTGACCCTACAGGGAATCGAACCCTGATTACCAGATTGAAAATCTGGTGTCCTAACCGTTAGACGATAGGGCCAAAGATAGATTATATATATCAAAAAGAAGACAAAAAGACAAGCTTCTGGATTTAAAATTTGATAACCTCTCCAGGGTTAATAATTCCTGTTTCTTTAGATTCTTTTTTCTCTTCAATTTTCTCTTTTTTCGCTTCTTTTATCACCTCTCGCAATCCTTGAATATCAATCTTCTTTCTTGGCTTATTCATGTCAACTGGTTCTGATTTGACTGTTCTCTCTACCCTTTTTTCTTTCTTAGTTGGAATAAATTCCTTAGCGGTTTCCTCAAGACTTATAAATGGTAACTTTTCGAAATTACTCTTTGGTTTTTCTTCATGAGTATTGCTAGTACCATTTTTTCCCAAACAAGATTTACAATATACTGGACGTTTTCCATCTGGCTTAAAGGGAACCTTAACTTTCTTTCCACATTTCCCGCACTCAGCATCAAACAATTCCGAAGTAGAGGTTCTATTAGTTATTTTAACTTCCATTTTTGGCATGTTCTCTACACCAGCATATTTAGAAATTTTCTCCTCAACTATTTTTCTATCTGTTCCATATTTATTTCTTGAAAATTCTATAATCTCTTTTTCAAAATCATAATCAGAAACGGCCGGAGCAAGAGTTTCCGCAGAAAAAGGCCTAGAAGTTAATCCATCTATCATTAATTTAACATAGATGTTTTGCTTAGGAAGATTTACTAAATCGTGAGTATAAAATTCGGGAGAAAATTCTTTTTCTAAAAATTCTCCATCTTCAGCTCCAACCCTAAATGTAATCATCGTTCCTACGTTTCCAAAAACAGCATCTCTAACCTTTTCTTCCATTTGATTAATATATTGGTGAGCCAAAACTAAAGATAATCTATACTTTCTGGCTTCTGACAAAATACTAGCAAAAGAATCTGTTGAAAAGTTTTGGAATTCATCAATGTATAAAATGAAATCGTTTCTATCTTTCTCTGGAATATCTACTCTCGACATTGCAGCCAATTGAAGTTTGGTTACTAAAAGAGCTCCCAATAATCTCGAAGAATCCTCCCCTACTCTTCCCTTAGAAAGATTCATAATTAGGATTTTTTTCTCATCCATTATCTTTCTGATATCTATTGTTGATTTTTCTTGTCCAATAATATTTCTAATTAAAGGAGAAGAAATAAATTGTCCGATTTTATTTTGAATAGCAGCCGTCGCTTCTATTTCGTATCTCTGACTATATCGCGCAAATTCCTTAACCCAGAAAGCTTTAACCACTGAATCTTTAACATTTTCCAATATTTCATTTCTCCACTCTGGATCAGCCAATAATCTATTAATACCCAATAAAGTTGAACCAGGAGTTTCAAGTAAGGCTAGAATAGCGTTGTTTAAAATGTATTCCATTCTCGAAGACCAAACATCAGGCCAAATTTTCTTAAAAACACCCATCATACCTCCAGCAATTAGGTGTCTGTATTCGACATCAACATCTTCCATGATATTAAAGGCTACTGGATTTTCAACATCAGCTGGATTAAAATAAACTACATCTTTTATTCTGTCTTCAGGAACAAACTTAAGAATTTCTTCAGCTGCTTCTCCATGAGGATCAACAAATCCAACACCGTTACCATTTTTAATATCTTGAATGACCATATTTTTCAAAAGCTCGGTCTTACCCATACCGGTTTTTCCAACAACATATATATGACGCCTTCGATCGTCTGTTTTAATCCCGAATCTTTTTCTTTCTCCTCTAAAGGTCGTTTGACCAAAAAATATAATTTCTTGTTTATCCATAATATTATTCTATTGGTAATGTCGAAGGAGGTGCTCCTTTCTTCATTTCTACTCTCTTTAATGCCGTAGTCGGCACAGCAATACCTGGGAAATGCCAAAGAGTGGCCAATTCTTCGCTATTCAAAAAATATGTTGCTCCCTCTACGCTAAAAGGATCAAAAGCTGGATCTCTTGTTCTATAATTCTCAATTAAGTCTCTTTTTCTTAAGTACAGCCTTCTAGCAGTAAAAATGTCTGGTGACTGAATTTTAGTCGTCGTCATTCCCCACGGTTTCATATTGTTTAAATTCTGAGTTCCAAATTGAGCAAAAAAACTCACTCCAAATCCTTTTGCTCCACTAAAGAAAACTTTTCTTTCAGCAACGTAAACATATTTAATAAAACAAAGAAAACAATTCTTTGATTTCTTTCTTTCAATCGCCGTAACAATATCTCTTTCTCCAGCAGTTAATTTCATTTCTGGCGGTAAAACAGTTTCTTCTTTTTTTTCTTCTGTAGGTATTTCTCCGTGTATTAAAAGGTAGAAAAAATCAGCCAATAATGTTCTCTTTGCTGGTTTTTCTGACCTCTTAACTAATTTGTCGACTTCTTTTCTTGCCCTATCAAAAAGAGTTGTTTCTTTTGGACCTCTTGGTTGAGCAAATATTTGTATCCAAATTTGTTCCCCCTTTGACATTCTCGATATCACTTCAAATAAAGAAGCTAATGGATCAATTCTTTTTTCTTCTTTATTAACATCTGGTTTTTCTTCGAAAAATTGCTCATATGTTTTAATCGGATAAACATCTGATTTTATCAATTCAAAATCTGTTCCCCACATATCCCAGTCTTGATTAGGAATATCTGCAGGAACCTGTTTGGTATAATCTGGAACCTCTACAATTTCCACCTCTGGATATTGAGCATATATAGACGACTCAATTAATTTCCTATTGCTTGAAGGAAGCCTAATATACATATGTGGAACGCCGTCAATTCCTGCTATTTCAAAAGAAAATCCTAATATTCTTTTCCCTTCGAAATGTTCAGCTCTCCAATCTTTAGGAGGATCATAAGAACCCCAAATAGAAGTAAAAACGTTTTCCATGGCCCTTAGTGGCCTAATAATATCTTGAGGTATTCTAATCTCTAAAACTACAGGCTTTCTTGTTTTATCGCCAAACCACCTATCGCTTATATATAAACTATAGGTAAATTTTAATTTATTAAACAAATAAAATGGAACAACCGTCCACCAAAATTGAAATATTAAAGCCTTTAGTGCCAAAAGATAAGGAAAAATGATTTTCCAGAAAGTGGAAAATGCTTCAATTGTAAACGATATTTCTGCTGGCATTAATTAATTTTAACCTTATGCTTCGCGAATCTTGTATTTTCCTTCTTCGTCTCTAGTAAAGAATTTTTTATTTTGTAAATTAAGAAGAATTGTTGATTCTTTTACCATCCTTTGCTGTAAAACAGATTGAACTATTGCTTCTTTAGGTAGGGCTTGTTCTGAACTATTTAAAACTTGATAAATAACATCTTTGACTTGTCCAGGATTATATCCCCAATCTTTCAAAGCGTAATATCCCCTCCCAACCAAAACAAAATCTTGATTTCTAATCAATTCGTTATGCACTGTTTGAGGATGTAATTTTTTAGCTCTATTAGATCTACCAACTAATGATTCGTTTAATCCAAAAATCATATCTGCAATCTCTTTAAAATGTAATGGTTTTTCGCTCTGCTTTAAAATTAATTTAATCTTGTCTTTTACTGTTCTTGGATTTACTTCTGGCCATGATTTTAATCCAATCTTATTTCCGTCTATTGTTTTTAAAATATTTTTTGATATTTCTAAATATGAACAAAAAGCTTCTTCGCTGACTTTTCCTCCCTTTTCTTTATAATCCAAATAAGCTGCTTTTATTGTTTTAGGATCACCAGCTTCTCTTAATTGATTAACAAAATCAGATGCAATTTTTTTGGCTGAAAAAATCAAATCTTTATTAGTTGTCCAAAAAGAATAAAAATTATCATCTTCCTTTTCTTTAATAAGACTATCAGCCAAAGAAAGTAAAAACAAAATACAGTTCTTGCTCTCATTTGAGCCAATCTCTTCTAATAACTTTTCTTCTTTTTTAACTCCCCCACAAGCATCTATCTTTTTTTCAAAAATAAGTTTAATTTTTTTGAATTCGTCTTTAACTTCGGAATTATTTAAAATCTTTTTGGCTCTTTTTATTCCATCAACTTCAATCTGTCTTACTCTTTCTCTAGTGATATTATAACTTTTACCAATGGCTTCTAAGGTTTCTGGTTTTCCAGATTTACCTAACGAAAATCTACGAGAAATAACAGTTCTTGTTCTATCTGGAAGGTTTTTCAGTATATTTTGTGCTATTTTTTTATAGTCAAATTCCATAGTATTTAACTTATAACATTTAATATTAAAACTGTCAATAACCTACTTACCTGCCTTCTTTTGTTTTAAATTGTTCCAAAAAACTAAGACTGGGCTTGCCAAAAATGTTGAAGAAAAAGTACCTGCTATGACTCCCACTCCCATCAATATCGTAAAATATTTTAAGCTCTCTTCGTTGCCCAAAAAGTAATATAAAACACACAAAGCAATCATTATAGCTAACGATGTATTCATACATCTAGCAAATGTCTCATTTAAGCTTTTGTTAACAATATCCTCATAAGAAGATTTTCTGTCTTTTGTAAGATTTTCTCTAATTCTATCAAAAACAACCACAGTATTATTAATACAACTTCCAACAATAGTTAATAGGGCTGTAATAACAGGAATGGTTAGTTGAGCTTCATAAAAATGACCCAATAATGCTAAAACTCCTAAAGGAATAATAATATCATGGAAAAGCATAAGAGTAGAAGACAAGCCATATTGAAATGAAGTGATTGGTTTTGAAACATTTTTAAAAGCAATTGCGATATAGAATAACATTGCAATTAAAGCGACTGTAGCAGCTATTATCGTTTTATTTTTTAATTCCTTTCCGATAAGAGGACTGATCGTTTCACTACTAATTGACTTATCGTCTATCTCCCCTGTTTCCTTAATCTTAGAAATGATATTATTGTAAACATTTTGAGAAACATCCTTTTGACTAATCTTTAAAGCAATTCCAGTGTTTCCCATCGGCTGAATTTGAACATTTTTAGTTTCCTCAATTCCACTTAAAGCGTTTTGAATTACTGACATTTCTGGTCTAGAATTTTTATAATCTAACTGAAGCAAACTTCCTCCTTCAAAGTCTATACCCACCTTTAAACCAAAAGCAAATAATGCATAAATACTTAGAATAATAGCAACTATTGCAACCGTAAAATATAATTTTGAATATTTTAAAAAATTCATATTTTTATTTCCATAACAATTTAATCTTTCCTACTTTTCCCAAAGCAACGAACTCTAAGAATATTCTTGAAACAACCATTGAAGAAAATAGATTCAATAAAAGGCCCAAAATTAATGCAAAAGCAAAAGCTTTAATAAAGCTTGTTCCTAAGAAATAAAGAATTATCATAACAATTAAAGCTGTAAAATGCCCATCTCTAATTGACGGCCAAGCACGATTACATCCTTCAACGATACTACTCATAACATCTTTTCCTGCTTTTAATTCTTCTTTCATTCTTGAAAAAATCAAAATATTAGCATCAACCGCCATACCGATAGACAAAATTAAACCACCAATACCAGCCAAAGTTAATGTCACTGGAATTAATTTAATTAAAGCTAAAATTATTAAACAATAAACAATTAGAGCAACCGAAGCGATTAATCCTGGTAAACGGTAAAATAATATTAAGAAAATAATAATACCAATTATACTATAAATTCCTGCTTGAACTGATTTATTTAAAGAAATCTCTCCCAATGTTGGTCCAATCTTTTTCTGAACAATAGGACTTCCTAGCGGAACTGGCAAAGCTCCCTGATTCAATCTCTGAACTAACGTTTTAGCTGCCTTTATATCTGTCTGTCCAGTAATGATTGCCTCTCCTCCGCTAATCTTGTTTTCTACCCTCGGAGCATATAGATCTGAGCTATCTATCTTTCCATCTCCATTAGTGTCAACAATTGATGCTCCATCCAATGTTATAGCCAATGTTTTACCAACATTTCTCTCTGTAATAGCTTCAAATAATTTCGCACCTGCATCATCAAACTTTAATTGAATAATAGGAGCATAAGTTGTTTGATCAAAATTTAAAGTAGCTTTCTTTAAATATTTTCCTGTTAATTCTGTTTTTTGATAAGGATTTTCAAAAGCTACTTGCCAATCAGCAACTTTCTGTATTTCTTCAAGAGTGGTCAATCCTTTTATTTCTGCTATCTTAGCATTAATTTTGTCTATATCTGCCTGAGGTCTTTGTTCCCAAAATTCTAGCAAAGGAGTTTCTCCAATCCAAGCGATAGCATCGTCAACTGATTCTACTCCTGGTAAATCAACTGCAATCCTGTCTGTTCCATAAACCTGAACAATGGGTTCAGTCACTCCAAAAATATTAACCCTTCTTTCAATCACATCTCTTAAGCCTTCCATAACAGCAGATTTATCCTGATCTCCAATCTGACTTAAATCAGCTTGATATTCTAAATGAACTCCTCCCTTTAAATCTAAGCCTAATTTAAATTCGGTTTGAGGAAAGTGCCATATCTTCAAATTATATTTTGAATTAATATTATCAACTAATTGATTGTATCCATTTGGGTAACAAAAAATCCCAGCAACTAAGGCTAAGGCTAATATCGAAATTAAAGAAATTACTATGTTTTTATTGTTCATAATTGTTAAAAGTATAGTTATAATATAAGCTTAAAAATGTTTTTCGTCAACCGTGTTTGCGAAAATGTCTTTTTTCGTTTACAATTTAAACAATAGACCAAATAATGTCAAATATGATTATCCTTGCTATTGAAACAAGCTGTGATGACACAGCAATAAGCATCATTAAAACCACTGCCTCTGCTCTAAAGAAAAAACAGCCTGTTTTCAATGATTTTGAGATACTTTCTGATTATGTCTCCTCTCAAACAAAAATTCACGCTCCTTACGGAGGAGTATTTCCTGCTGTTGCCAAAAGAGAACATCAAAAAAGTCTTACTCCCCTTTTAATCAAATCTTTAAAAAAATCGGGACTATTAAAAAAGACTAAAAAACCAATTAATGCTAAAAAATTATTAAAGGTACAAAAAATTCTCGAAAGAAATCAAGACATCTTTAATGATATTAAAGAATTTTTAAAAGAATACGAAATTCCTGAAATAAATAAAATTACTGTTACTAATGGCCCTGGGCTTGAACCATGTCTCTATACTGGAATTAATTTTGCAAGAGCTTTATCTTTTTATTGGGACGCCCCTCTTATCTCAGTCAACCACCTCGAAGGACATATTATTGCTAATTGGCTTGCTCCAATTGAAAAAATTGGATTCCCGGCAACTGCCTTGGTCGTTTCAGGAGGAAACACACAAATTATTAATGTTGAGGATATAGGAAAATATAAACTTGTGGGAGAGACTAGAGATGATGCTGCTGGAGAATGTTTTGATAAAACCGCCAGAATATTAGGATTAGGATATCCTGGGGGACCAAGTATCGCTAAAGAAGCAAAAAAATTCAAAGAAAAGAAATTCAATATTTATCTACCCCGTCCGATGATACATGATAAAAATTTTGACTTTAGTTTTTCTGGTTTAAAAACTGCTGTTCTTTATGATTTTAAAAAAAAAACGAACGAAGAAAAAAAATCAAAAGATTATATTGCGGAAATATGCTATCAAATAGAAAGATCTATAATTGATGTCTTGGTTTTTAAAACCATGAAAGCTGCTGAAGAATTAAAAACAAAAACCGTTCTTCTTGGTGGAGGCGTTTCCGCCAATAAGGAGCTTGTAAAAGAATTTAAAAAGCAATGTAAAATAAAAAGATTAAATTTTGTCTCTCCCCTGCCTAGATTCTCTGGGGACAATGCTTCAATGATTGCTTTAACTGCGCTGTTTTCTTCTAACGCAAAAAAAACATCTTGGCAAAAAATAAAACCTAATTCTAATTTAAAAATAAATGGATAATAATATTTTAATAAATTTATCGTTCGCTATCCTTCCGGGAATTATCTGGTTACTTTTCTTTCTTAGAAAAGACAATCTTCCCGAACCTAAAAAACAAATTCTAAAAGTTTTCTTCTGTGGAGCAATTGCCGCTATTCCAATTGCCTTAATTGAGTTATGGCTTTTAAATGAATTATCAACACTAAATCTATCATATAAAGCTTATTATATTATCAAAGGATTATTTGTTGTTGGTTTAACTGAAGAAATATTTAAATATGTAGCAGTTAGATATTCAATATTAAATAGCTCTCATGTTGATGAACCAATTGATATTCCACTATATATGATTATCGGAGCCTTAGGATTTGCTACTGCTGAAAATGCATTATTTTTCTGCACTCAAAAATTCTTAATACTCAACGATCCTCTTATTCTTTCTTTTACCAGATTCATCGGTGCAACACTTCTTCATGCTTTGGCTTCGGGAACGATAGGATTATTTTTAGTTTTAGCCTTCCATAATTTAAAATTCCGCCATATTCTTATCGCTCTAGGTTTTGCAATTGCAATTAGTGCCCATGCCTTCTTTAACTTTTTCTTAGAATCATCTATAATGAAAGAAACAATGTCTGAAATGGGATACTCATCTTCACTCTATGCCCTAGCAATTGTATATGTACTTTTCTTAATTCTATCAATCTGTCTAAAAGAAATTAAAAAATTAAAAGGTGTTTGTAAAATATAAAATATGGCAAAGAAAAAAGACGAACAACAAATAGAAGAAAAAAAGAATTGGGATGGACCAAATGGACAATTAGTCGTTGATGTTTATGAAACAGAAAAAGAATTAATTATTCAATCAGCTATTGCTGGAATTAAAACAGAAGAAATAGATATTTCTCTTGAAAATGATATTTTAATTATTAAGGGAGAAAGAGATAATCCAAGTAAAGACAAGGGACAAAGATACTTCCTCAAGGAATGCTACTGGGGACCATTTTCAAAAGAAATAATACTCCCAAGAGAAATAGATACGAGCCGAATAGATGCTAAAGTAAAAGAAGGAATACTAACCGTAAGAATGCAAAAAATAGAAAGAGCAAAAAGCAAAAAAATATCAATTGAAGAATAATAAAAACCACCTAACAAAGGTGGATTTTATATATAAGTGTGCCGAGGGAGGGATTTGAACCCTCACACCTTGCGGCATATGCTCCTAAGGCATACGCGTCTGCCAGTTCCGCCACCTCGGCAAATAAAACACCCACCTTCTGTGTATATCAAAAACAAGGCGGGTGTCAATAAGTTGTCATAAAAACTAAACTCCAATAATCATTTTTACCGCTGAAGGAATAGCTCTTGATAATAGAGCCACAGCAATACCAACTGCAGCAAAAAGTATAAGCTGTCTTGCTTTTGTTACACTATCAGTATTTCCCTGAGAAGTAGTGAATAATACAGCTCCCCAAATAATCATCAAAGAAGATACGGCCATCAAAAGGACAAAAACCCAATCTGTAATCCTGTATACTCCATTCAATAAACAACACATTCCGCAATTACCGTTACTACTATAATTACAAACCTCCGTACATCCTAAGTCTACAGGAAGCCTATTAGTATTCTCAATAGTGCAAGCATCCAAAGTTCCTGCAGCAGACACAGAGCTTATTCCCATAAAAGAAACCGCTACTACCGCGCACATCATTAAGGCTAATATTTTTTTCTTCATAATCGTATTTTTATTTTTTATCCGACCTTTGAATTGTTTACTTTTCTATTGGATTTACAAAACCACTAACCACGCTTGCTATTGCAGCAGCCAATAATATAACAATTAATCCAATTGTTGTCGAGCCTATAATACTTTTAGCCATCTTTGCTCTTTCTGCGCTTCCGCCATCACTCATCCATAAAAATCCCGCTATAACATACATTAATACTGCTAATCCCGCAGAAATGGTTATAATCCAATTTGTAATATTTGATATAGTATCTGTTACTGCATCAGCAGAAGCAAGAAATGGAATAAACATCGCTCCCATCAAAACAATGGAGGCAGCAAGGTGTTGTTTTTTCATATTTATTAATTAATTTTAATTTAAAATTATTTTACCACTAAATCTTTAAAATTGCCAATAAAGATAACACACTATTATTATTTTACCACTAATCCCTTTAAAATATCTATAAGAGACCAAGCTAAAAGTGCCAATATTAATCCTATGGCAGCATAAAGTATAATCTGCTTTGCCTGATTAACCTTACTTGTGTCACCAGCTGCCGTCATATACGTAAGACCTCCATAGACTATAACTAATGGAGCTAAAACCATTGCCATATCTAAAATCCATTTAACTACCATACTAATAAGATCACCAAAAGTTTCTGCACTAATCGGATTTGTTATCCCTCCAGTAGAACTACCAGTTCCTCCTGTATTTGTGCCTGTTCCTCCAGTATTGGAACCAGTTCCTCCTGTATTTGTGCCTGTTCCTCCAGTGTCTGTACCAGTACCTGTGCCACCAACAGGATCACCATTACATTTAATGCCTGCAGATGGATTTATTGTTTTATTGTCTGAACAATAACACCAACCGAATGTTCCTTTCGTTCCACCGACATCAGCACACGTTAAAGAATAATCAGTTGCAAAAACAAATAAAGGAATGATAAAGAAAGAAATAAAAATAATTAAAAGTATTTTTTTCATATTTTTCTTAAGATTAAACCCCAATGAAAGCTACCAGCTTTAAATTCTTTTTCTGAACTTAATCCAACTTCTCTTGCTAATTCTTTAATTTCTTCAATTGAAACTCTCCCCTCTTTTGAACCTATGGGGGCATCCTTTTCCCAATCAACAATCAATATCATTCCATTATTTTTTAATAACCTTTTTCCTTCTTCTAAAACTTTTTCTTTATCTCCTATCTGAAATAAAAGATTAGTCATTAAAATTAAATCAAAATATTCGTCGGGCATCTTTATTCCTTTTTCTATATCTCCAATCACTGGCTTGATATTGAAAATCTTTTCGGAAGATATCTTTCCATTTAAAGCCGAAATAGCAGTATCTAGAATATCTACTGCATAAACCATTCCTGATTTTAATTCTTTGGCTAATGGTATTACCCATCCACCAGATCCGCAACCAAAGTCACAGGCAACCATATCCTCTCTAAGAGAAATATTCTTAATAATTTGTTGTGGATTTAAGAACCCTTCGTTCATATAAGAATATTGTATAAGATAATTTAATAAATGTAAATTATTCAACCTCAACTTCTTCAATCACGCAGGCTGCTGAAGCTACTTTATCTCCTAACTTCATCTTCATTATTTTAACTCCTTGAGTATCTCTTCCTAACTTAGGAATACTTGAAATTTTAGTTCTAATGACTTGTCCCTTTTGAGAAATAACTATTAAATCTTCCTGTCCAGCAATTACTTCAATCTTTGCTAATTGTCCAGTTTTAGTTGTGATATGAGCTATTTTAACACCAGAACCACCACGTCCCTGAGTCTTGTACTCAGAAACTAAAGTTCTTTTTCCAAATCCATTATCTGTTAAAACCAAAACATAATCTTTTTCTTTCAATCTTTCTTTTTTAACAACCTCCATTCCGATAACTTCATCTCCCTTCTTTAATCTTATCCCCCTAATGCCCGAGGCTGGCCTTCCCATTTGCCTAACTTCTTTTTCGGCAAAACGAATAGATTGGCCATTCTTAGTAGCTAAAATTATTTCATCGCCATCAGCAATTTTCTTAACATTACACAACACATCATCTGGCTTTAATTTAATAGCAATTAATCCTCCGCGTCTAACATTTTCAAAATCTTTCAAGGGAGTTTTTTTAATCACTCCATTCTTAGTAACCATGATTAAGTACTTAATCTTTTCTTCTTTGTCTTTTTTATCCAAAGGTAAAACCGAAAGAACCTTATCAGATGTCGAGATCTCAAGGAAATTCATTAAACCTCTACCCCTATTCGCTCTCTGACCCTCTGGAACCTCGTATACCTTCGTTTGAAAGACTTTTCCTGAATCAGTAAAGAAGAATAACGAATCATGGGTTTTAGCCGAGAAAAAGTGGCAAACTGCGTCATCTTCCATGGTTTTCATTCCTAATATTCCTTGTCCTCCCCTATTCTGTTTCTTATACTCAGAAGGATTAATTCTTTTAATATATCCTCCAGCAGTCAAGGTAACAATCGTATCTTCTAGCGGAACTAAATCTTCTTCAGAGATTGTTTCGGGACTATGAGCCATAATTACGGTTTTTCTTTCATCTCCATATAGTTCCATCTCTTTTTCAATCTCTTCTTTCATCACTCTCTTCTGTTCAGCCTTGCTATCCAAAATCTTTGTTAATATTTTTATTTGTTTTAATATTTCTACTAGTTCGTCTTCAATCTTTTGTTTTTCTAGCTTAGCTAATTGATGTAATCTAATTTCAACAACAGCTTCAGCTTGAATTATCGTCAATTTAAACTCTTTGACTAAATTATGTTTAGCATCCTCTTTATCTTTTGATTTTCTTATCGTTTTAATTACAGCATCAACATGATCCAAGGCTTTTGAAATACCTTCTAAGATATGCGCTCTTTCTTTCGCTTTTTTAAGATCAAATTGAGTTCTTTTAACTACTACTTCCTGTTTGTGATTTAAATACAATTCCAATACATCTTTCAAGCTCAAAACTCTTGGTTCTATTCCATTAACCAGGGCTAGCATGTTCAAATGATACATTTTTTGAAGATCGGTGTATTTATATAAAATATTTAGTATCTTCTTTGGAGCAACTCCTTTTTGCAAATCAAGCACAATTCTCATTCCATCTTTATCGGATTCATCTCTAAGGTCTTTCACTCCTTCCATTCTTTTTTCGTGAACCAAATTAGCCATTTGAACAATTAAAACCGATTTATCTACTTGATAAGGAATTTCCGAAACAACTAATTGATGTCCTTTTTCTTTTTCAACAACATCAATTTTTCCACGAGCCAAAAACGAACCTTTTCCTTGAGAATAAGCAGATAAAATATCTTTCTTATTATAAATTATTCCCGCAGTTGGAAAATCAGGCCCCTTAACAAATTGGAACAAATCTTCAGTTTCTGCTTTAGGATTATCGATTAAGTGTATTAAAGCTCCACAAACTTCCCTCAAATTATGAGGAGGAATGTTAGTCGCCATACCAACCGCAATACCAGTTGAACCGTTTAATAGTAAATTAGGCAAAGGACAAGGCAAAACGGCTGGTTCTTTTCTAGTAGTGTCATAGTTATCATTCCAATTAACTGTTTCCCTATCAATATCTTGCAATAATTCTTCTCCTATTTTAGATAACTTACATTCAGTATACCTTTGCGCAGCGGGCGGATCTCCTTCAATTGAACCAAAGTTTCCTTGACCTTTAATTAAGGGGTATCGAAGTGAAAAATCTTGAGCCATTCTCGCTATAGCTCCATAGATAGAACTATCTCCATGGGGATGATATTTTCCCATAACTTCTCCCGTGACAGCAGCTGATTTCCTGAACTTAGCATCAGACCTTGAGCCCATATCATACATGGCGTAAAGAATTCTTCTTTGTACTGGTTTCAATCCATCTCTAACATCAGGCAAGGCTCTTGAAACTATAACCGACATTGCATAGTCGATATAGCTATCCTTCATCTTTTGAGAAATTTCTCTTTCTTCAACGCTTCCCAGTATTATATTGATATCTTTTTCTTCTTTTTTTGCCATTTTACTTTTCCTCTAATATTACTATTTCAGCTTTTTCTTCAATTGATATATTTTTCTTTTGGATGCTTAATTTTTCTTGGGGTTCAATCTCTTTCTCCCCCATCGCTTTCAAAAATGGTTTTAAACCCTTTTCTGTCTTTTTACTATCATAGCACATTGGAATTACAATTGCAGGCTCAATTCTAGCAACAATCTTAGCTGCCTCTGCATAACTGATTGTCTTGTCTCCATCAACTGGAACAATTAAGATATCTACTGTTCCCATTTCCTCAATTTGTTCTTCAGAAAAATCACTTTCTCCAAAATATCCTAAATGAGCAATTCTAATATCTTCCGCTTCAATTATATAAATAATATTTCTTTGTTTTTTATCTACCTGAAGAGACTGAATTCCTTGAACAAAAACTCCTTTTCTTTCATATTCTCCACATGAAGAAATAACGAACTGCTCGTCCGTTTCAAATCCATTCTCGTAAGAATGGGTTTCGAGTATAATATCAGCCTTGGCAGACTTTTTCCCTTCTTTGGGGTCGACAATAGTTAAAACATTGTCTTTGTCTTTAGAAACACTCGCTATTTCGAAACAAGAATCTCCGTACCAAGTTATTTTCATAATTTGTTTAAAATATATTATCTAATTGGAGCGGGTGAGCGGAATTGAACCGCCGTATTATGCTTGGCAAGCATACGTACTACCATTGTACTACACCCGCACTTTGTTATTTTTTAAATCTTCGCTTGATAAATTTATCCAAACTAATATTTTTTCTTTCAGTCCTGAACTCTTTTTAACTCTAATTGAACAAATTCCATTTTCCAGTCTTTTAGTTGGGTGTTTTCCATATATAACTTGCACCTTATCAAACTGCCATAATCCTACCTTATCACTCCAAAATTTCTTACATTTCTCTTCTACAATATCAGGGTATATAAATAAAGACAAATAGATATCTTCTCTTTTAACTCTACAAATTTCCAATAAAAACTTCTTGAATAAAACTATCATTCTATGATTTACGTTCGTCAATCTAACTGGATATTTTAAATTTTGATCACCTTCTCCCCAATAAAGCATTACCCCAGCAATAAATAAAGGTTTTAATTTTATTTTTACAAATTCTTTTTCTGCCTCTTTTCTAAAGCTTTCTCTTCTATTATCCCATCTTTTTCTATTAGACTCAATTATTCTTTTTATTCTTTTTCTAGAAACTCTTATCGCTTTTTCTGTTAATCTTTCTTTAATCTTTTTTGACCATATTAAATCTTTAAACCAAGCATTCAAGGTACCTTTAGAGATATCTAATTCTTTGCTAATTTCCTTATAGCTTTTACCTTTTTTTCTCAACTCTAAGGCTAAATGATGATCGTTTCTCATAATTGAACCTGTGATGATTATGAATATATTATATCATACTGGTTCTAATTTTAAAACTACGGTGCCGAGGTCCGGAATCGAACCGGAATCTAATGTTTTTCAGACATTCGCCGTGACCGACTTGGCTACCTCGGCATATCGGTGGGCGATAGAGGACTCGAACCTCTAACCCCTTCGGTGTAAACGAAGTGCTCTACCAATTGAGCTAATCGCCCGTTATCCATCTATGTGGGCGGGGCGGGACTTGAACCCGCACGGGAATAATCCCCTATGCACCTCAAGCATAGATGTCTGCCAATTTCATCACTCGCCCCTATTCTGTAATTTCTTTCCTTTCCTTAGTTTTTAATTTTGCTTTCCTCCCTTTTGCAGTTCTTAAGTAGTAAAGTTTTGATTTTCTTGTCTTTCCACTTCTTTCAATTTCTATCTTTTCAATTAAAGGAGAATGAATTGGAAAAATCTTCTCTACTCCTACCCCATCAATAACTTTTCTAACGGTAATTGTAGCCGAAATTCCTTTTCCATGCTTTCTGGCTAAAACTTGTCCTTCAAAAGCTTGAATTCTTTCTTTAGTTTTTCCATCTTTAACTTCTTTAATTTTTTGATAGACCTTGATCATATCTCCGGCTTTAATATCAGGTAAATCACCTTTCAAATTAGCCTCAATAATACCCTTTTCTTCTAAGGGTTCTTTTATTTCTTCTACAGCTTCCGTTTCAACCGTTTCAGTCTCAACTTCTGCAATATTTTCTTCTTTTTTTGTTTCTTCTGCCATATATTTACTTTATCTTAATTAGCTTGGTGGGCGTATCCTGACTCGAACAGGAGGCCTTTACGATGTCAACGTAACGCTCTAACCAACTGAGCTATACGCCCCATTAGGTTTAAAGAGCTCTTTTATATATTAGGCGATTTAAGACTTTTCGTCAACAAAAACAAATTAACAGAAAAGTCTTTAATTGTCTATCTCTTCTCCCTCTTTTAGCACATATATCTCAATTACCTCTTTTTTAATTTCTGGTAATTCTACTTCTTTTCCATTCAATTTTTAGAAGAAATTTCTATATTCTTTTTCTTGTTTTTAACACTATCGTCTAAAAATTGAATAATTTCGAATTTTTTAGATGAAATTTCCTTTAATTTACTTGGATTATAGATATAGGCCACTATACTGTCGCAAATATCTTCTTCCATGTTCTTTTTTGCATAGTCATCAATGCATTCTTCTGGTTTAAGTGGATACTGAGTTCCTGGCGCTATTTCTCCTGTCTTTTTATTAATATATTGAGATATTTGACATTCTCCGTTGTTAACATATCTTTTCTCCCACTCTTCTTTATTAAAATCAATCCACTTAAAACCTGCTTCTTTCCATTTTTCTAAAAACTTATCTTGAATAAAATGTCCTATTTCGTGGGTAAGAGTTCCTTCAAAATTAGATATTTCTCCTACTCGATGATCATTATTAATATCAACTCCTCGTGGCATAATCTCAATCGCTTGCCAATTTTTTTTAGCAAAACCATTTAATGGATAGTTTTCATTTCCAGACAAGCTTTGTTTTTGATTATCTTCTAGTAATATCCATTCTATATTATTTAAAGCATCTGGAAATCTATTTAATATTTCCCTGAATGCTTTTTCAGTCTTTTCCATGTGTTCACTAGAAAATTCTTTTTCGTTACTAAAATTATAAAAAACTATGGGTTTATTTTTTGTACTTATAGAAAATTCAATTTGCTCGGCTGGCATTCCTTTTCCACGCCAATAATCACTATAAAACCATTCGCTATTTTCATGAACCATCTTTACGCTTTCTTTAATTTCCTCGTCTGTTCTTATCTTTCCATCCTCAAAAAACATTCCATCTACTTCCCCTCCTTTAATTTGACGTATTTCTTTGTTATATAAAGCATCTTTATTGTTTGTAATTTCATATTCAAAAGGAAGATTAGGTAAAGATTCTTTTACTTGATCAAATGATTCAAATTGTGACTCAAATCGTTCCATAGTGCGCGTGGATGGACTCGAACCATCGACCTTTCGATTATAAGTCGAATGCTACTAACCAACTGAGCTACACGCGCAGGGATTTTTATTTCCCTATCAATTCTTCAAATTCCTCTCTCTCTATTGTTTCTTTCTCAATTAATCTCTTTGCTATCTTTTCTAACACATTTTTATTTTCTTGTAATATTTTTTCAGCTTCTTTTTCGGCTTCAGTTATGATTCTTTCAACCTCTTTATCTATCTGCAATGCAACTTCATCAGAATAATTCCTACTTTCTGTTTCCCCATCTAAGAACATCTGGCTTTCTCTGTCGCCAAAAACAATTGGTCCTAATTTAGACATTCCATATTTTTTAACAATATTTCTAGCGATAATAGAAGCTTTGTTTAAATCATCCGATGCTCCCGTAGTCATATCACCAAAAATCATCTTTTCAGAACAATACCCTCCTAATAATACGGCAATTTCGGCTTCGAATTCTTTTCTAGTTCTGAGCATTCTTTCTTCTTTAGAAACTTTCAAAGTATATCCGGCAGCCATTCCCCTACCAATGATTGATATCTTTCTAATTGGTTCGGTATCATGAACTTTATTCCCAATCAAAGCATGTCCGGCTTCGTGATAAGCAGTAATTTCTTTTTCTTTATCAGTCATAACATGACTTCTTCTTTCGGGCCCAAGCAAAACTTTTTCAATTGATATTAATAAATCATTTTGCATCACTTGTTTTTGCTCATTCTTAGCGGCTAAAATAGCTGCTTCATTAAAAACATTTTCTAAATCAGCGCCAGAAAATCCTGGAGTTCTTTCAGCTACTTCTCGCAATTTAACATTATCAGCCAAAGGTTTGCCTCTTGAGTGAATAGATAAAATATCTTCTCTTTCTTTAATATCGGGTAAGCTAATAACAACTTTTCGATCAAATCTGCCTGGTCTTAATAAAGCTGGATCTAAAACATCTGGCCTATTTGTAGCCGCAAGAATAATAATTTTATCGTTCTTTTCAAATCCATCCATCTCGGTTAACAACTGATTCAATGTCTGTTCTCTTTCTTCATGTCCCCCAGTTATAGCTGGACCTCTTGTTTTGCCGATACTATCTAATTCATCTATAAAAACTAGACAAGGCTGCTGTTTTTTGGCAGCTGCGAATAAACTTCTTACCCTGCCTGAACCGACTCCAACGAACATTTCAACAAAAGAAGAACCCGCCACAGAAAAGAAAGGAACATTACTCTCCCCTGCAACCGCTCTTGCCAATAATGTTTTTCCGCATCCTGCCGGACCAACCAATAAAACTCCCTTCGGAATTCTTGCTCCCATTTTTAGATATTTTTGAGAATTTTTTAAAAAGTCTACTATTTCTTCTAACTCTTGTTTCTCTTCTTTTAGTCCCGCAACATCCTTAAATGTTATTTTATCCTTAGGATGTCCTTCGGCTCCAAATAAAGTTGCCTTAGCTTTCGTAAAGTCAAAACTTTGTGCAGCTCCAGTTTTGGCGTTCTTAAAAACCATAAAGAAAAAAATAGCGAATAAAGCCAACGGAAATACTACCATTATTAAAAATGTGCCAACCCAATCCCATGAAGTATTGGGCTCATTAAAAACAAAGGAAACATTCTTTATTTTATCTTGAGAAGCACCGTAATTAATCAAAGCTTGACCTAAAGTATCCCCTGTTTCTTTCTTGCTTATGGCTTTGGTTCCATCTAAATACTCTATAGAAATATCGTTATTTAATATTTTAATTTCCTTTACTTTTCCATTATTAACATCAGAAACTAATTGAGTAATTGAAATATTATTAACTGTTTCCTTGGGATTATTAAAAAAACTAAAAGCAATTCCGAGTATTAAAAAAACCAGAACAACTAAAAAGAGATTTTTAAGGAGACCTTTGATAGGACTCTTCTTCATATTTTTTATTTTATTCTTAAAGACATCCAATGTCTTTGAGGCTGGAAGCTTAATATCTGGAATTCGTATTCCTTATTTAATTCAAGCTTTTCTTTCATTTTTATTTCAGAACCAAATTCAGAAATATGTATTAATCCTTGTATCTTAGTATCAGATTCTTTTGAATTATTATCAATAAGTTGGATAAAGGCTCCAAAAGGATTAAATCTAACAACCAAACCCTTAACAACATCGTTTGTCTTGTAATTTAAATTCTGCCAAGGATCTTTCTTTAAATTCTTTATAGATAAAGAAACTCTGCCTTGTGAAATATCAATAACCTGAGCTTTAACGTCTTGCCCTACTTCAACTACTTGAGCTGGGTCTTCAATTAATTGCCAATCTAATTCAGAAATATGAACTAGCCCTTCTAGGTCTGAATCTTCTGGGCCTGCATCAGGAAGGGTAAATTTAATAAAAGCTCCAAAATTAACAATTCCTGAAACCTTTCCTTCGACGATATCACCTACCTTTAACGATTTAATCGCTTTCTGTAGTGTTTCACTTTCTTTTGATTCTTCGGTTAATATGATTTGTCCGGCTTTTTCATCAAAATCCAAAATCTTAACTTTAATATCTTGACCAATAAAAGATTGCAGTTTTCTTAAAATCTTTGATTTATCACCTTCTGGAACTCTGGGATAGTTATCGGGAGATAATTGAGAGGTCGGCAAGAAAGCAGGAATACCAGCAACTTCGGTGATAAGGCCTCCTTTATTTACCTTACTAATCCTAACTGCAAATTCTTGATTTAAATCTTTCTTTCCTTTAATTGTTTGCCAAGCTAATTCTTTCTCAGCTTCTCTTAAAGATAATTCAACAAAGCCTTCTTCATTTTCAGGCTCAACAACTTTAACTGAGATAGTATCTCCTATTTTAATGTTTTTTAAAACGTTTTTTGCGTTTTGGTATTCTGCACCGTAGATAATGCCTGTTTTTCTCGGACCAATATCTAAATACATAGCTAAATTCTCGATAGCGAGAATTTTACCGTCTATAATTTCTCCATTTCTGGGAATTTGGACGTTATCGGTTAGTTTTTGTAATGTTTCGTTTTGCATATATCTCCTTATATCATAAAGGTTTAATATTATCAAGTCAAAGAAAAAGCGCCTCGGAATACGAGTAGCGCGAATAGAAAAAGAAAAAAATTAGAAACAACGAGTAGTGAATTTAGACACCATTGCAACTATTTCTGTGTTGGTACTAATCGACATTCTTTTCTTTGATTTTTCGAGGGAATCAACTATAACATGATCTGACTCAGGATCAAGCTCGATAATTACCACTGGCAATACTACAGATTCTTCCTTTCCCCTCTTTTTCTTTGGCTTTATTTGAAGAAAGATTTTTCCTCCTTCTTGTAAAAGGTCTTCTAACTGTCCCATGACATTTAAAATCATCGCTTTTGTTTTTGCCATTTAGGACCTCCGTCCACATGGATTTTACATTATAATCCCTATCCAAGTCAAATATTGACTAAAATGGCATGTGGACAAAACCATTGACTAAAACAGCCCTATGAGTTAAAATATGTTCATTCCTGCTGAGCAGGATTTTATATATGCTTAATAAGCAAAACTTCACAATTATACTTTTTGCGGTTATCATTTTCTCTTTCTCGGCACTGATATTAACTATTGACGCCAAATCGGATAATACTAACTTGGCTCAAGGTTCCATATCAGAAAAGAGTTATTCTTTGGAAAACAATACTTTAGCGGTATTTTCCAACAAAGAAGACAGAGACGAGGATGCTGACCAATCAAAGCATAAGAAGATAAAAGTTATCATTACTGCCTATTCTTCTACGACATGGCAAACCGATGATACCCCCTTCATTACCGCTAATGGTTCAACAGTAAGGGATGGTATAGTGGCAAATAACATGCTACCATTCGGAACAGAATTAAGAATACCTGAACTTTATGGAAATAAAGTATTCACAGTAGAAGATAGAATGCATTCTAGAAAAAGCGACTACCAATTAGATATATGGTTCCCTACTCTTGAACAGGCTCAAGAATTCGGAGTTAAGGAAACATACATTGAAGTATTGGAGATATAAAAACACACTGGTTAGACCAGTGTGTTTTTTATGTGCCTCGGGTGGGACTTGAACCCACAAGGGTGTTTACCCGCAGCATTTTAAGTGCTGTATGTTTGCCAATTTCATCACCGAGGCATGTTTATTTCTTGCGACCACGATAGTTTGGTTTTAAGCTATGACAGTTGGGACAAAGTATTTGTAAATTACTTAAACTGTTATTATGAGAATCACCATCTATATGATGTAGTTCTAATGGCAATCGACCATCAAAACTTTTTTGCGACCAACCACATTCCTCACATTGTGGTTTTTTCAATCCTTCTTTAATTAACCTATTCTTAAGTTTATAACTCTGGAAATTATTATCTTTAATTAAAATTTTGTCTAGAGGTATCTTTGGTGTAAATAAAAATTGTAATCCCCTATTCCATCCCTTTCCTTTAAAATGAGAGATGTCAAAATCATATTCTTTGATATATTTCTTTAATTGCGCATAATTTCCTCCAGCTGCTTTCAAGTTTAATTTATTTAAAACTTGCCTATAACTATATGAGCTTTTAATAGCTTCTTTTAATTGAATTTTTGTCCAGGTTTTTCTATCCATTAAAACAATCATACCATTAGGCATACTCACAAGTCAATTACTCTCTTGCCTTTACTTATTTTGAAAGATCTGAGGCGTGGGCGGGAATTGCACCCGCGTATAAGAGTTTTGCAGACTCTCGCCTTACTGCTTGGCCACCACGCCCTAGCCATATAAAGAGAATACCAAGATTATTCGTTTTTTTCAATATCCTCCTTTCTTATCTTCGCTAATAGCTCTTCTATTCTTCCCGCTTCCTTTGTTTTTGTTTCTTTCAAAAATTCTATCTTGGGAACCGGTCTCATTTTCAATTTCTTATTTAATATCTGTTGCAATTCATAGATATGCCTATTTAATAAAGACAAAACATTATCAAAATTTTCTTCAGGGATAACAGAGATATAAACCTTACATTGGAAAAGACTACCTGAACATTCAACCCTTGTAATAGTTAAAAGCGTCCCCGGAAAAATATCTATTTCTTTTAAAATAATATCTCCCAACTCTTGCTGTATCAAGCTATTAACTTTTTCTATTCTAAACATATTATAGTTCTTCTTGCTTATACTCTTCCTTAAAAACAACCAAAGTATCTCCTTCTTTTATTCTTTCGCTACCCTGATAAAGTATTCCACACTCTTTTCCTTTCTTAACAACATCGAAGTCTTTTTTGTTTGACTGTAATTCAATTATTCTTCCATGACCAATCTTTTCTTCTTCTCTAAATATTTCTAATAATGCTCCTTTTTGCACCTCTCCTTCAATAACATTACCTCCCACTATCTGCCTATTTTTCTCTGTTCTAAAAATAGCCAAAACTTCAATCTCTCCTAAGTCAATTCTTTCTTTTTCTTTAGTCAGTTTTCTTTCCATTAATTCTCTTACTTTCTGAGCTAACTCATAAATAATAGAAAAATCGTAAACTTTAACTTTATTATTTTCAGCACTAATTTCTGCCACTTTGTCTTTTTTTACTCTAAAAGCAATAATTACTGCTTCACTGGTTTTTGCCATTTTAACATCCTGCTCTGTAATATCCCCCACCTCACTTCTGATTACACGGATACAAATATTATCTTGTGGTAAAATTTTCAAAACTTCTTCTATTCCCTCAAGAGAACCCTGTGCATCTCCCTTAATTACTAAATTTAAATATTTTTTACTAGGGTCAAATTCAAAAGCATCTCTCTTTATTTCTCTTTGCTTTAAATTAGCCTTAGCTTCTTCATAAGAGGAATATGCGCGAAACTTTTCTCCTACCGCGGGGACATTTTCAAACCCAATAATTACCACTGGATCAGATGGATCAGCTTCTTTTATTTCTTTTTGTAAAAAATCTCCTAAATTCTTAATTTTGCCCACAACAGAATCAGTTCCAATAAAATCTCCTCGCCCTAATGTCCCATTTTCTACTAAAACAGTAGTTGTTGGTCCCTTCTTTGGATCAAGATATGCTTCGACAATCGTTCCTTCGGCTAAAACTCCTGTTTCTGCTTTTAAATCTTCTACTTCGGCAACTAATTGAATCATATCTAATAAATCTGTTATACCCTGTCCCGTCTTAGCTGATATTTCAACCGTCGGAACTTGCCCCCCCCACGATTCAACAAGAATATCTTCTTTGGATAATTGTTGTTTAACCATCTCTGGATTAGCTCCTGGTTTGTCCATTTTATTCAAAGCCACTATAGTTGTTAATTTAGCATTTTTGATAAGAGCAATAGCTTCTTTAGTTTGTTTTTTAACTCCCTCGCCAGCATCAATAACTAAAACAGCAATATCTGCCAATTTAGATCCTCTACCTCTTATCGCTGAAAAAGATTCATGACCAGGAGTATCAATAAAGGTTATCTTCTTTTGATTGTGTTCTATTTGATAAGCGCCAACGTGCTGAGTAATTCCACCTGATTCTTTTTCTAAAACATTGAATTCTCTAATTGCCATCAATAAGGAGGTTTTGCCGTGATCAATATGCCCCAAAACAACCACCACTGGCGGTCTTGAAATTACATCAGGTTGTTTATTATTTTCTGCCATATTTTTAGTCCTTAAAGCGGAGAGAGTGAGATTCGAACTCACGGTGAGAATTACCCCACAATGGTTTTCGAAACCATCCCCTTAAGCCGCTCAGGCATCTCTCCTAAATATGTTTAAAGACTATCACTTTTCCCCCTTAAAAGCAATTTAAAAGAAGGAAAATCATTATCATATACCATCTCTTTTGGGAGAATATTAGAAAATCTTTTTCCTATTGTCTGGACTAAATAATTAGATATCTGACCTTTTAATATTTTGAATTTAAAAAATCTAACTGTTTCCTTTTTATATTTCTTAAAATCAGGAAAAGTTTTAATTAAAATATCAGCAGCGTAAAGACCCCAAATTATTCCTCCCCCACTCCATGGCTTAGTTAATCCCATCGCATCTCCGCAAAGAGTAACGTTTTTTTCTTTTGGAAAAATTAATCCTGCATTGAATAATGAAAATTTAGGACAAGGAATAGCAGCGGCAGAAAAAGAATCTTTCTCAATTCCCCTTATTTCCAATATCTTATCTGCTTTCTTTTTAACCTCCGATTGATTGCCTAGTGCTCCATATTCAATCTTCTCTCCCTTAGGAATCTTCCAACAAAAACCAAAAATATCTGACGACGCAAATGTTTCAGTAATATTTGAATTGTTCTTTATTAAAGAATAAGCCTGAATTCCATTTTTAATTTTAGGATCAGGTAAATTTAAACTTCTTCTAATAGCAGAAAAGGCGCCGTCACATCCGATAATCCTATCAAATCCTTGCGGCACCTTTTTAATCTCTTGTCCTAGGATAATCCTCGTCCCAGCTTTCTTGTTTAAATCTAAAAGAATACTTATCAACATTTCCCTATTAAGAGCCAAATGCTTAGGATTAAAATTAAGTTTAACTTTTCCTTTAGGAAAATTAATGATACAAAAAAATATTTTATTCTCTATACACTTTCCTGTAATAGGGATAAACTGCTTAATTCTTTCTGAAACCAAAGATGAACAACATTTCTTACCAAGAACGTCTTCTTTTTTCCTGTCGAAAAGAGAGACTTCGTGTCCCATTTCTGATAATTTCCAAGAAATATATAATCCCATCACTCCCCCGCCAACTACGGCCACTTTTATTTTTTTATTGTCCATTATTTTCAGGAGATATAATATGGAGCGAGTGAAGGGAATCGAACCCTCATGTACAGCTTGGAAGGCTGTCGCTCTACCATTGAGCTACACTCGCGAGAAACCCTTTCGGGGCACTGAGATTCGAACTCAGAATAAATCCTCCCAAAGGACTCGTGATGGCCGTTTCACTATGCCCCGTGCTACTTCCTTTTTATATCATCTTTCTGTTTCAGAGTCAAAAACATTCCTCAACTTTTATTGATATTTTTATAACATAGTAAATCTTAATGTGTTTCAAGTCCCGTTAGTCACCCATTAAGGGAAAATTGGCGCAAAACAAACCGGGAGGTTATTTAAGATAAAATTAAATATTTTACGTTATATTGGTAAAATATTTTTTTTATTCTTAAATGCTATAACTTCCGAATTTCTAATAAGAATAGTTCTTGTGGTTGTATATGTCATTCCTTTATTTGGTTGCATTTCAAATCCAAGATAAATACAATTTATTCCTCTAGTAGAAACCTCTTTAATAGCTGGCTGCAAATCAGAATCAGAACTACCTAAAATTATTAAATCAGCTTTTTTATCACAAGCCAAAATAACCATATCTACTCCAATTCTTACGTCTACACCTTTTTCCTTAAAAACTAATATACCAGCTTTATTAATATTTCCCCTAACACTACCAGCCATTATCACTTTAAAACCACAACCCTCTAGGTGGGTCTTAAGCAGTCTCTGCTCTTCGATTAATTGCTTGGATTTTCCCGAACTTTTAGAATGCTTTTTAATACGAGCGAAATAAAACCATACCTCATTAACGTCTATTCCTTCAAGAACCTTATTAAAAAGACCCTCAAAGTCGTACTCATGCCAGACTAAACTATTATTTACTTCAGATTGAAAAACACTTTTTATTTTACCTTTAAAATTTTCTCCATCTATAAGTAAAATGTTTTTCATGTATAATTGGGGTATATTTAATAAAAACCCCAACGGACCTTTCGGCTGGCTGGGGCGTGTATGTATTCAATATAACCCATCTAAATTTAAAGTCAATACCCTGTCAATCTTCTGATTAAAATCAAGTAACTCTACTCCTATTCCCTTCCAATTTAAAATTATGAATGCATCACATAACCAACCAATTATTATATCCCAACAAGACAAACTCCTTGACGTGGAATATAGTGAGAATTAAAACGTTCTTTTTTTACTGTTCCATCGGGATAAGTAACTTCATAGTCAAAATATGCATCAGCTCCATCGTAAGCAGCATAGGTACATTTTACTTGACCACTAGCTAAACTATAAGTCTTAATGATCTTATTAGGATTAGGTTTGACTATATTATAAATAACTGGTTCTGTTCTATTTACAGTTCTTCCATCTTTTATTCCCCACAATTCAATAGTTAATTCTTTATTTTTTACTTCCGCCTGTATCAAAATGTAATTTCCTGTATCATTGATAAATTTAAAATCCGGGGAAGGACTATAAATTGTAGCATCAATTCCTGCTGGTTGATAATAAGGCATATTATAAGAATGATTTTGACGCATAGTTATTGGTAGCCCTGCATCAAGGGTCGCCCTAAAAAGAGTAGTACTTGTATGACAAAGCCCCCCTCCAAATTCATAAGAAATGGCATTGCCTTTTATAACCGCCTCCTTAACGTATCCATGCTCCTCATCTATGGAACCAAGAGCTTCGAGCATAGAAAATTCTTCACCTGGTTTTAGCAATAATCCATTAAGAGATTTGGCCCCATTTTTAATATTTGAAGTTCTTGCATTTGTTGAACCATCAAATCCTAAAGAATATTTACCAATAATTTCTTTAATTCCTAAAATATCATTAACTCCTTCATTTTCATTAGAATAAGGTATTATTTTAACAGAAAGATTCAATTCCTCGAAAGGATTAGTTAATAAACCAGCTAATAAATTTACTGTTAAATCAATATCTAACTCTCTTCCCTCTTTGCCTGGTATAAAATTTTCAACTTTCCCGTCGTTTAGGGTAAATTTTGGCAAAACATAATCTTGATTTATTTCTGTTGCTACGTTTTCTTCTATGTATTTTTTAATTTTATTTTTATCTAAATCAATAAACAAATTTGATTCTTTTTTTGACAAAACTACCATTTCTAATAAAGATGCTTTATCAATAATCCATTCATCTTTATTATATTTTAATTTAATCGGAGCTAAAGCTAAATTACTCTCTACTTTGTCTTTCATTGCCAGACAATCGGCTTCTGATATCTCAGGATTAGCATCATTGCCCTCTAAAATAATATTAGAAAAATCAAGTTCACCTAAATTATTCCTTAAAGTATTCATTGACTCTTCATAATAGATTACTTTACCTGCTCTTCCTTGTTTGATCAATAAATTATTTTCAGAATCAAAATAATAAACAGCATTTTGGGGATTAAGAATAGAAAAACCTTGTTTTAAATCGTTAATAATTTTATCATTATCAAAATTAACTATTAATTTAACGTAGTGATTATTGCCTAAAATTAGATCTAGTCTATCTTTAGAATCATTCACAAAATTACCGCTTCGCCCAAACAACATCGCCTTATTAATAGTTTCATCAACTTTAAAATCAACTAAAACATCCACAACAGCTGCATCGGAAGAAGAATTAATAGGATAGACAGTCACCTTATTATCGTCATAATAAAAAGAAATACCTTCTTGATCGACAATATTCAATTTTTCATCTATTAAGCTTTTTGATTCTAATATTGTTTTTCCTTCCATATTTAATCCTCCGATGTAAATATTGGGATAAATTTTTTCGGCATACTTAACTTCAAAAATATAATAAAATGAGCCAATTATAATGGCTATAAAAATTAGTAAAAATATTAATCCTAATCTCTGCTTAAACATGCAGTTAGTTTAATGTTGATACAATTATCTTGTTATGAAGAAAAAAATTATTGAAAGAATTACTAAAGGTAACCAAGCCCAAACAATTTTCTGGTAACGGAAAAGAGATTTTCCTCTTTTCTCTCTCATTACTCTATACCATTTTTCAAATCCGAAGAAAGCGGCACTACCGATAAATATAGTTAAAATTAACTTATCCATTCCCCATAATGTATGATATTCATTTCCGATAACTTCAATTGAATGAAGGGGCCAGATAACCATTGCGTAATAAGATAAAATTATTAAAATATCTCTGCTTTTAAATCTAATATTCTTTTTGTTAAGCCACTCAATAGTCCACATGATTAAACCCACTGTTAATCCTCCAATCCATAAACCGGTAATAGTATCATCTATTTTTAACCATCTTGCTAATCCTAATCCAGCAGAAACTCCGATAACACAAACTGGGCAAACAGCCAAAGCAGCTTGAGCAAAAAACAAACCAACAAAAGATATTAAAGATGTAATTGTTATTTTATTCATTATTTTCTTTCTTTAAGAATCGTTTCTAATTTAATCTCTTCTCTATTCCTTAAAACTAATAGATGTATATTTTCTCCTACTGCACATTCTGCTAGGACATCATTAATCGAATTATCTTGAGTTATCTTCTTACCATTAATTTCTAAAATAATATCGTACTCTTTTAATCCAGCTTGATCAGCGCTAGAATTTTTAGCCACAGCTGGTTCACCAAACATTTCTCTTACTATTAATGCTCCGTAACAACATTCTAATTTGTTTGCCTTGGATATATGGTCGTTTAGAATAATATACTTTACTCCTAAATACGGCCTCTTAATTCTTCCTTCTTTTTTAATTTCCTTTAAATCTTCTTTGATGTAATTAATTGGTAAAGCAAATCCGATATTCTCTGCTCCCATTATCATGGCTGTATTTATCGCTATCACTTCCCCATTCATATTTACTAGTGGTCCTCCTGAATTACCAGGATTAATAGCAGCATCGGTTTGAATCAATCCTCTTAAACTAGTAACTTTTGATGTAGTATTCGCTCCATTATATGCTGTAATTTTTCTACTTAATCCAGAAACAATTCCCGCTGATAGGGTATCTTCAAATTCTCCTAAAGGATTTCCAACTGCGATTACTGCTTCTCCTAGCTCAACATTATCAGAATCTCCCATTTTTAAAAAAGGAAAAGCTACTCCATCTTCAATTTTTAAAATAGCTGTATCAGTCAAAGGATCTCTTGATAGAACTTTTGCCTTATATCTTTTGTCTGGATCAAGAATAACTGTATAGTCTGCATCCATTTCTTCAACTACGTGATTACAAGTTAAAACGTACCCATCTTTAGAAACAATAAATCCACTTCCCCCTCCAATTTTAGTCATTTGTTTTTCACTATTTACATTTTTAGGAAAAGCAACCTTCTCTCCTTTGTAAGGAAGGAAGTAAAATTCATCGATTTGTGGTAAATCACGAGAAGCGATAATTGTTATTACCGCTGGACAAATCTTCTTCGCTATTTCTACGATTGGAGATTTTTTCATAGATTAATTCTATCATAAAAAAATATAAAATAAAACATCGCCATGAATTAGTGATGATTATTTGTGGACCCAGCGGGATTCGAACCCGCCGCCTCGCCCATGCCATGGGCGCGCGCTACCAAATGCGCTATGGGCCCCTATTAAATCTGTGTCCCCAGCAGGAGTTGAACCTGCGGCCTTTGCCTTAGGAGTGCAACGCTCTATCCAACTGAGCTATGGGGACTCATTTTTTCTATCATCAAACTAATAAGATTATATATTTTTCTTCTAACTGTAACATCATAAACAGAAAGCCTACAAATACCATTTGGACACCTTTCCAGACTCTTGCTGTTTTCTTTTAATTTTAAAATTTCTGGTTTTTGGAATCTATCCATTGATAGGCCAGTAATTTTCGACCAGTAATTTTCAGCTCTTTTTACGTCACCCTTCTCGCCTATCCTTACCATTACCTTCATTTTACTATTATCAACTAAAAGTATTTCCCTAAAAAATCTCATCATTATTTTTACCATCTCAGGATTGGTATTTGTAAAAATTGCACTCTGATTAGTTCCACTATTATATCCTTCTGCCCAATAAAGCATTGCTCCTGAAACTAATAAAGCATTTTTATCTATATTTACTTTACTAAATATTTTATTCGCCCAAAGTCTATCTTGTTCTTTATTTTTAATAGATGTTTCTATTAAATTTTTAATAAGGGGCACATTTCTTTGCTTATCCTTTATCCTATTTTTTTGTTTTTCTGTCAATTCTATATCGCAACACCATCTCGATATTGTTCCATGACCGACAGGTACGATATCTAAAATTTCATTATAAGAAAAGCCTTTCTTTCTTAAGGATATTGCCTTAATATAAGATTTTTCTTTTCTATGCATTGTATTAATAATATCAATTTATATATATAATATCAATATAAATCCTATCTTAAATTAGTCAAAAATTAGTCTAACTATTGGTCTAACACAAAACCGCTCTTACGAGCGGCTTTTGTTTTTAATTTTATCTAACAGCGTCTTTCAATCCTTTTCCAGCTTTGAATTTTGGAGTCTTCATTGCAGGGATCTTGATTTTTTCTCCTGTTTTAGGATTTCTTCCTTCTCTGGCAGCTCTTGCGCCTACTTTGAATGTTCCAAATCCTGTCAAAGTTACATCTCCACCTTTTGATAGAGTTTTTGTTATTTCTTCAATGATTGTATTTAAAGCCTCAGCAGCATCTTTCTTTGCCATGGCTGTTTTTTTAACAATTGCTTCTACGATATCGTCTTTTGTCATTTTAGTGTATATATTTAATTCTTATATATGATGTTATCGACCTTTTATTATTTCGCATATTCGGTTACTCTCGATTCTCTTATTACCATAACCTTAATTTCTCCAGGATATTTTAATTCCTGTTGAATCTTTTGAGCTACTTCTCTTGCTAGCTTATGAGCTGTTAAATCATCTACTTCTTTTGGCTTAACAAATACTCTTAATTCTCTTCCTCCTTGAATAGCATATGATTTTTCAACCCCGTTAAACGAATTAGCAATGTCTTCTAGGTCTTCCAATCTCTTTAAATAATTCTCTAAAGTATCTTTTCTAGCTCCTGGTCTAGCTCCTGATATCTGATCAGCAGTCTGAACAATAACTGCCTCTGAACTTTCGTACGGATATTCTTCATGATGCGATTTCATCGCAGAAATAATTGCTGGGTCTATGTTAAACTTCTCTAATATCTTAGCTCCAATATCAGTATGAGACCCTTCTATCTTATAGTCAAGGGCTTTTCCTATATCATGCAATAAACCAGCTTTTTTGCAAAGAGCCACGTTTATTCCTATTTCTGAAGCCAATGCGGCAGCTAAATGAGCTACTTCGATTGAATGATTTAATACGTTTTGACCATAACTGGTTCTGTATTGTAGTCTTCCTAATACCTGAATTAATTTTTCAGGAAGATCTAATACTCCAGTTTCATATACCGCTGCTTCTCCTGCTTCTCTTATCTTCTTATTTACTTCTTCTGTAGCTTTTTCAATCTCAGTTTCAACTCTCGCTGGTTGTATTCTGCCGTCTCTTAATAATTTTTCTAAAGCAATCTTCGCTACTTCCCTTCTGACTGGATTAAAACTAGAAATAATTACTAATCCAGGAGTTTCATCAACAATTAATTCAACTCCGGCTGCTTTTTCAAAAGCTCTAATATTTCTTCCTTCTTTTCCAATAATTCTTCCTTTAATTTCTTCAGAGGGAAGAACAACCGAAGAAGTAGTGATTTCCTGTGTTTGAGGAAGAGCATAGGACTGAACGGCAGTTGCAATAATTTCTTTTGCTTTTTTTTCGTATTGCTCAATTCCTCTTAATTCAAGTTTTCTTATTCTCTCTAATACGTCTACTTCGTATTCTTTTTCTGTTTTTTCTAATAACTCAACTTTAGCCTGTTCTTTATTCAGCCCTGCTATTTTTTCTAGTTTTTTAATAGATTCAATTCTTAATTGATCTAGTTCGTCTCTTACCTGTTTTGCTTTCTCTAGTTTTTCAACAGCTTCCTTTTCTTTTTCTACGGTTTGTTTGTCTTTTGCTTCTATTTCTTCTTCTTTTTTAAAAAGTCTATTTTCTGCTTTTATAACTACCTTCTGTCTCTCTTCTATATCGGCATATGATTTATTCTCTATTTCTTCTGCCTTTGCTTTAGCCTTGCTCATTATCTCTTCAGCGGTTTGTCTAGTCTGAGTAATCTTTTTCTGCAATTCTGCTTCAATAGTTCCTGCTCTTTTTCTAGCGATTGACTGACGAATGTAATAACCAATAATGCCACCCACAAACAACGAAACAATCGCTGCCACAATCAATAATGTTTCCATATTTTCATATATGAAAATTTGGCGCACAATAAATAATCAATTTTCAGTTTTAAAATTTTCTACTAAAATTCATTCTTGAGATTATTAAATAATTACCAAAAATTCAAAGTTAACGTTAATATTCTTACATTATTAGTATAACAAAAAACCCTTGCAGAAGCAAGAGTTGTTTGATTTCTCGCGTTATTTACAGATTTCTGCTGTAGGATGATCAAGACAAACCAGTTGCTTTAACGCATCATTCTCAGCTTTTAGTTCTTTTACAGAATTTATTAGAAGAAAGGTTACAGCATGAGCATCAAAATTCAAAAGTTCTGTTTCAGTAGTATCAGTTTCATTTAATTTTGCCTTAAATGTATTAATAGTATACGGATATACCTTCTGCATGTCCTGAGCAACAACACCGATATATTCTTTTCCGTCAGCAGTAAAACCAGCCTTACCATTATATTTATACCATACGGGATTAATTTCTTCTATTACAGAAAGTCCATCAGTAAAACTTCTAATATCTTTCTTTATTCTTTCGTCAGAAGCAATAGTCCAGCTACTAGAAGTGGGTTTAGCTGCCGAATTAGTTGAAAGCTGTAGTTGATATGAAGGTGTTATTCCTCCTATACCGACACCAGTACTTGTGATCCGAAATGCCTCAGCACCTTGATTTAAAAACTTATAACCCTGTTGATCGTTATCAAATCTAAGATAACCGTCCGTTGGATCACGACCAATATCAGTATAAAATGCTCCTGTTATTTCTGAAAGTCTAAGTTGACTATTAGCACCATTAGCAATATGTAAAGAATTTCCTGGAGCAAGCGATCCTGATCCAAAAGCTGATCCAATACCGACATAACCAGTATTAGCACTCACTGTAAGACGCTCACTCCCTGCTTGAATTATAGAAAATCTATCACCTTGATAATAATCTGCATCAGACACTATGCCTAAATGAAAATTCTTAAAAGATTCTCCACTTGTATCTGAAAATGGATTAGAATTAACACTATCTGTCGCTTTAAAAGTAATAAGATTTTGTTGCCTCGTAACACTACTCGACCACCCTCCACTTAATATTAATCCTCGATAAAGTATCGTTCCATTTGCTGTTCCCTCACCTATTTGAAGTGGTGCAGATGGATTTGCTGTTCCTATTCCTAATCTGTTATTCGACGCGTCGACGCATAAAGAACTAGAATTACATTCCATAGAGCTCCAAGTATGACCTGGATTGGGAGTACCAACTGCTACAGCAGAAACAATTTCGGCTTTAAAAGTTTCTAAATATTGAAAAATTGAGAAACCTAATCCTAGCAATAAAAGAAGAAAAATAATAAAATATTTTTGTTTTTTCATATTTTTATATTAATTATTTACTTTCCGTTGTTTTTATTTGTGTTTGATCGGTCGTCGTAGTAACTCCCTGTTTTATCGCCTTTACAACCTGGGAATCTTCTCTTAGTTTGGTAGTCCAGACAATATTATCTCTACTGATATTAATTTTATTCTCTGGATCAAAAATAGAATTAGTAAATTTTTCTAGTCCTAATGTGTTATCTGTTGTATTCTTCTGAATATAATAAACATCCGTTAAAATTAATGATGGAAATATTGAAAAGTGTCCAAAATACAAATCACCAGTTTTTAAATAAACTGCGTAATATGAATTGTTCGTTCGGCTTAGATAAAAAAAGCAACCAGAAATTAAAAGAATTATTATACAAAAAATTAAAAAGATGATATTGTTTTTTGACATATTTTTTATTATTTATTGAAATGGTGATATCTCTCTCCATCTTGGCAATATTGATAAAGTTGTGCCAGCACAAAGATTACTATTAATACTTAAGGTTGCTTTTCTTGTATTATCAGCAACATTAAAATTAAAAACTGGATTAGGAATAGTTAGGCTATCCACCGTATAGTCTGAAGAAGATGAATGACCGCCCGATAAAGTCCAACTATATGTGTTTCCTCCAGAATAACAAGAAACTACATTATTGCTTGAATCTTTACAAGTACTACACTTCCAATCAGAACTAGTTAAATCAGGGCTTCCTGTTCCTTTCCAACATATTGAATAACAAGGATCTGCAGAATTTGTGATATCAGCATCGGAACATAATTGAACATTTCCCGCCGCAGTTATTGATGGAGTCGATAATATTCCTACAGTGCAAGAACTAGCAGGGATACCTGAGGTACAACAAACCTGGGTTGTATATACACCACAAACTCCAACATGAGCATTTGTACCAGCATCTCCAGAACCAGCGTTCTCAGAAATTGAAGCCAAGCAAGCATAATTTGAACCAAGAGAAGCACAACTACTTGCATAACTGCAACTTATTGAACCCGTCTTAGAAATACAGGCCTTATTTGAGTCGTACGCACTATTGCTTTTATCATTTTGTTCCACATGAGCGTTGGCCGTATCAGATAATCTTAAAACGACTGCATAATTTGATGAGCATGAATTTGATGATATTCCCGTACAACAAACCTTATAGCGATAATTACTTCCGCTATATAATTCAGCATGACCCCCAAGATAATTTTCCATATTAAAAACTGTTGTTCCGCTACAAGTACCACTGGTAATAAAACAACTCAATGCGCTACCACTAGATGTTGCAGACACATAATTTTCTTCGGTTCCAAGTGATGATGTTGGTTCAACTGATGAATATTTACGAACAAAAACCCAATCCCAATAAGCCTCGTAAGATTGACCAGACTCATATAAGCCACCATATAGATCATCATATCTTGATCCTAAAACAATTGGCTCATTTAAAACTGTATTATTAATATCAGACACGCTTTGATAAGATGCGCCTGTATCATAATTAGTCACAGAAATATCTACTGCCGAATCACTCTTTACTGAAATCTTTGTTCGTAAGTTAGTTGATGCTGGTGGCGGCGCTGCCATACTCACCCAATTAGCATCATTACGATACCATTCACCAGAAGGATGATTAAGATACCCGATACCGTTAGATGATGAAAGATAAAATCCTGCAACCTGATAACCATTAGTTGGAAGAGAAGCATAACGAGATTTAGTTTCTAAAACAACCCCACTATTAAAGGTTCCTACAGATGCTAATTTATCTAAGGTAGTTGTTGATTTTAATTCTCCACTTAAAAGGGCCATTGATCCTCTCCAAGTTAGTAATGGCTGAGTAAATTTTGTAATAACTATTCCAGAACTACCGTTACCAGGTGCGCCCGCACTAGATCCATCATTGCCAGCTCCACCGCCACCAGAACCAGTGTTCACTACCCCATTTCCTCCATTCTTATTTGTAGTGAGATGACCACCCCCCGCTCCACCCACACTTGAACCACCAAGTCCAGCTCCATAATAAGAATAACTTGATTCTTGATCCCCTCCTCCACCGCCTCCAGCATAAGTAACACTAGAACCTGTAATAGAACTAGTAATTCCGGCTCCACCATCAGGCCTTGATGATAAGCCTATGCCAGCTCCTCCAGCTCCTCCTCCTCCTCCAGTATTTCGACGAGCCAATATACCATAATATGAATTACCTCCAGCATATCCTTGCCCAGCAATTCCAGTTCCACCATAATGTACGTATGAACTAGTCCCCCACCCTGTCCCTGAACCACCACCAGATCCACCATTGTTGCCATCAACCCCAAAATAACCACCTCCACCACCACCCGTAACCGAAACATCATTAAATGTTGAACCTCCTCCATTAGCGTCTGACCAACCACCACGGCCGACAGTTATCGTAACAGCAGAGCCTGATGCTGGTAAATTATCAGTGCCAGATAATACTCCTCCAGCTCCTCCTCCACCACCACGATCATCCCCACCACCTCCTCCACCACCGACAACAAGATAATTAACGGCAGTCACACCATAAGGAAAAGCCCAATAACTTGTTTCAGAGGTATTACTACCAGTTGTTCCAGGTATAGTAAATTTATAAATAACATCTGATCCTATATTTGATGCTGTGCAAGTTACTGAAGATCCATAGACCAGAGAAGGACAAGTATTTATATAACCATAACTAGTATTTATCCATTTAGATCTATTTATAAATTCGTTATTAAAATCATCAAAAAAATCAAAGGTATCGTCTCCATTAGAAGCGGTAGTTGCAGAATTTTTTCCGTAATATATATATATTGTATTATCGCCACTACTAATAGAAGGAACTTTCACCCAAACTATTGCTGGAGTTGAGGCAGTATACGATTCGATCCAATAAGAAAGCTCGGTTGCTCCATCTGACGATGTAAATCTTAAATCACTAAAATCAGTATTCATTTTTGAAGTAACATATGGAACAGTTAATTTAATCTGATAATTACTTAGTGCTGAAGCACTATTTACGGTCACTGTTTTTCTATATCCATAACCAGATAACCAACTTTCTCCCGCCGCTGAAACAGGAATAAGATCAGAAAAAATTTCTGATTTATGTAAAAACAAAAATGCCCCAATAATTGAAAACAAAATGATTGAAATAAATGCAATAAATTTTTTGGTTTTAATTATTGAGGACATGCCGAGTGTTTCGATATTATCTTATGTTCCTATTATCTCAATATCAAAACAAAATGTCAATAAATTTTATTTCTTGGGAACGATGACTTCATCAACTACTCCATATGCTTTCGCTTCTTCGGCCGAAAGGTAGAAATCTCGATCAGTATCTTGAGCAATTTTTGATAAAGATTGCCCTGTATGTTTCGCTAGTATTTTATTCATCTGCTCCTTTATTCTTAAAATCTGTTTAGCGGTAATTTCTATTTCTGAGGCTTGTCCTTTTGCTCCTCCCATTACTTGATGAAGAAGAATTTCTGAATTAGGTAAAGCATATCTCTTTCCTTTTGCTCCAGCAGCAAGAATTAAAGCTCCCATTGAAGCTGACATTCCAATAGAAACCGTAGAAACATCTGGTTTAATATATTGTATTGTATCGTAAATCGCTAAACCAGCTGTTACTGAGCCTCCAGGACTATTAATATATAATTGAATATCTTTGTCTGGATCTTTTGATGCCAAGTGTAAAAGCTGAGCTACAATAATATTAGCTACGTGATCATCAATTACTCCAGCCAAAAAAATGATTCTTTCTTTTAAAAGTCTTGAATAGATATCATAGGCTCTTTCTCCGGCTTGTGTTTTTTCTATAACTGTTGGTATTAACATATTTTTAACAGTCAAATAATTTAAATATTCTTTCTCTTTTTAATTCATCTTCTATATACATTTTTGCTTGTTCCATGTTCATATTCTTCCTGGCCATTTCTTTGTCTGGGTATTGACTAAGTAGCTCTTCTATTTTCTGATTTATCTCCTCCTCTCCTATCTCCATTTTCTCATCTTTGCTTATTTGATGCAAGACCAAGAATCCTTTTACTCTTTCTTCAGCTATTTTTTCAAAATCTTTTTTTAATTCTTCTTCAGTTTTCTTTATTTGTTTTAAATATTCTTCTAAGCTGATTTGCAATTCAGAATTAACTCTTGATTTAATATTGTCCATCATAAATCCGACTTCTCTTTCGACTAATACTTGAGGAACTTCAAACTTTGTTTTTTCTAAAATCTTTTTAACTGCCTCTTCCCTTCTTTGTTGTTTTTGGGCAATTTCTTTCTCTTCGATTATTCCTTTTCTAATATCTTCTTTTAAAGAATTAACATCTGTAAATTTACCTAGAGTTTTAACCCATTCGTCATTGATTTCTGGTAACTCCATTTTATTTACCGAATCAACCTTAACGCATATCTCTAATTTTTCTTTTTTATCTTGAGGATTTTCTGTTTCAAAATCTTTGTGTTCTCCTTCTTTCATTCCTAATAAAGCTTCTTCCATTCCAGAGATATAATGACCTTTTCCAATCACAATTCTATCTTTTTTCTCAGGATCATTTTCAATATTTAAACAAGAAAAAGAAAATTCAACCAAGTCATTGTTTTCAGCTGCTCCATCTTTCTTAGTTGTCTTAGCTCTTGATTGTCTAAGCCAATTAAGAGTATCTTCAATTTCTTTCTCTTCAATTTTTATTTCTTTTTTTTCTACCTTAATACTTTTTAAATCAGGCAATTTTATTTCTGGAAGTATTTCAAATTCAGCAGTAAAAACAAAGGGGTTTCCTCTGGCAACTTTAACAATTTCTACTTTCGGTTGCGACACTGCTTCTACTTTTGATTCTTTGACTATCTTAATCCAATTGTCTCTAACCGCTGCTTCAGAGGCTTCGCTAAGAACACCTTCTTGACTTACCTTTTCTTCAACTATTTTTTCAGGAACTTTTCCTTTTCTAAAACCAGGAAGTTCAACTCCTTTTGATATTTCTGATAGGGCTTGAGTATAGTAATTTTCAAACTCTTCGGAAGTTACTTCAACCTCAATCATTCTCTTTATTGTTGATATTTCTTTAATTTCGTATTTCATTTTTTTAAAAAAAATTATTCAGCTGTTGATTCTTCTTCGTCAATATCTAATTCTTCTTCCTCTTCGTTCTTTTCGTTAATTTGATCTTCACTTTTAACGTCGATTTTCCAGCCCGTTAATTTGGCAGCTAATCTAACATTTTGTCCATCTTTTCCAATAGCTAAAGATAATTGATCTTTAGGTACAACAACGGTAGCAACGTTTTTAGTTTCAGCAATAACATTAATGATTTTTGCAGGAGATAAAGCATTGGCGATAAACTTCGTTGGTTCTTCGTCGTATTCAATGATATCAATCTTTTCCCCGCCTAATTCAGACATTACCGCTGCCACTCTTACTCCCCTTTGTCCGACCATGGCTCCAATCGGATCAACTCCATCCGCATTAGATAGTACTGCAATCTTAGTTCTTGAACCGGGCTCTCTAGCAATTGATTTAATCTCAATTTGACCACCTGATATTTCAGGAACTTCTAATTCAAATAACTTAGAAATTAGTTTTGGATAACTTCTAGATAATAAAATAATCGGTCCTTTAGGGGTAGTATCGACACGTAGAACATATAGCTTTAATCTTTGTCCTTCCTTGTAAAATTCACCTCTGATTTGTTCTTCTTTGGGTAATACTCCTAATGATTTACCAATATCAAAGTAGACATTGATTCCTTCAATTCTTTGAGCAATTCCTGAAACAATCTCCCCTTCTTTTGATTTGTATTCAGCTAAAACGACTTCTTTTTCTGCCTCTCTTATCTTCTGCAAAACAACCTGTTTAGCAGTTTGAGCAGCAATTCTTCCAAAATCTTCTTTTGTTTCTAAGGGAATAACTAATTCATCTCCAGCTTTTAATTTTGAATCTATATCTTTAGCTTCTTCTATTAAAATGTGCTTCTCGGCATTATACCTTACTCTTCTCTCTGGTTCTTCACCTTCTTTTTCTGATTCTTCAGTATTTAATTCCGCTTCGGTTGGTCGATAACTATCTTTAATTTTAACTGATATTTCTTCTTGTTCAGTTGGTTCTTCACCTTCAACTTCAATTTTTTCAGGAATATATACCATTGTTTCGTCAACAACATTCCTGACTCTCCAAAACTCAATCTTTCCTCCTTTAGAATTAATCTTGGCTTTAATAACTTGACCTTTTTTGCCGTATTCTTTTTTATAGGCTGAAGCTAAAGCATGTTCAACTGTTTCTAAAACTCTTTCTTGTGACAAGCCCTTCTCATCTGCAATCTGGGATATGGCTGATAAAAATGATTGAAAATCCATATTCTTTTTTGTTTATTATTTTTTTCTTAATTATTTATTAAAAAGATCGGAACAATCCGATCAATCAAAAAACTACCTTTTCTTAATTACATTCTAGCAAAAGAAATGCAGTTGTCAAGTTAAATAAATTAAGATATTATATACTCATGAAAAAGGATTTAAGTATAATTCCTGAAAAAGTTTTCTTTTGCCTAGACAACCTGCACAAGCAAGGCTTTGAGGCCTATATTGTCGGAGGCTGTACTAGAGATTTTTTAAGAGATAAATCCCCTGCTGACTGGGATCTCACCACTAATGCTACTCCCGAAGAAATTCAAAAAGTTTTCAATGATTTGAAAATCAAAACCTTCTATGAAAATGACTTTGGTACGGTTGGAGTCGCTTTTCTTCAAAAAAAGGATAATTTTGAGATTATTGAAATAACTACCTATAGAAAAGAAGCTATTTATAGCGATAATAGGCATCCCGATAAAGTTACCTGGTCAAAAACTATAGAAGAAGATCTGAAAAGAAGAGATTTTACGGTAAATGCTATTGCTATGACTATCAAAAATAGGTCAGAAATTGAAATCATTGACTTGTTCGATGGTCAAAAAGACTTAAAAAATCGAATCATTCGTGCTGTAGGTACCGCAAAAGAGAGGTTTTCTGAAGATGCTTTAAGAATGATGAGAGCAGTTAGATTAAAGACTACATTAGGCGAAGGATGGACTATAGAAGAAAAAACTAAACAAGCTATTAAAGATAATGCTCCATTATTACAAAAAATATCCAAAGAAAGGATAAGAGACGAGTTGGTTAAAATAATTAATAACGAAAATGCTGCACAAGGAATTGAATCATTGAGAAATAAGAGATTATTAACCTATATAATACCGGAACTTGAGGAAGGCTTTGAGGTTGGTCAAAATAAACATCATGTTTATGATTGCTATAAACACAACCTTGAATGCTTGAATTATTCGGCTAAAAAAGGCTTTAATTTTCATGTTCGCATGGCTTCCTTGTTGCACGATATCGGAAAACCAAGAGCCAAAAGAGGTGAAGGAATTAATTCAACCTTTTACAACCATGAAATAATTGGCGCTCAAATAACTGAAAAAGTACTTGATCGTTTAAGATTCTCCAAAAAAGATATCATTAAAATAACTAATTTAGTTAGATATCACCTCTTTTACTATAACGTAGATGAAGTTGGTGAAGCTTCCGTCAGAAGATTAATCAAAAACGTTGGCCTAGAGAGCGTTGAAGAACTATTACAATTAAGAATGGCTGACCGAATCGGTTCTGGTTGCCCCAAGGCTGAACCATATAAGTTAAGACATCTTAAATATATGATAGAAAAAGTGTCTAAAGACCCTGTTTCTGTCAAAATGCTTAAAATTAATGGCCAAGAAGTAATGGATACGCTAAAAATTAAACCATCACCTACAGTAGGAATGATATTAGATATATTATTGGAAGATGTATTAAAGGAGCCTAAAAATAACACAAAAGCATATTTAAAGAAGCGATTAAAGGATTTGGGCAAATTAAATGATGAAGAACTAAGCAATCTTGCTAAAGAGGCTAAAGAAGAAAAGAAAAAGGTGATTACAAAGGAAGATCAAGAAACAAAAGAAAAATACTGGGTTGCATAGTGTTTCACGTGAAACACTTATCCCAAATGTTTCACGTGAAACATTGTATGGGCCTGTAGTCCAACGGTAGAATACTGCATTCGCATTGCAGAGATATGAGTTCAATTCTCATCAGGTCCACAAGATTTACTTCTTTCTAAGTTCAAATGTTTCACGTGAAACATCTTGGGACCTGTAGTTCAGTGGCAGAACACTACCCTCACACGGTAGTAATATAAGTCCGATTCTTATCAGGTCCACAGTTTGTCCAGAATCATGTCCAGAATTGTCCCCAATTTGTCCAGAATGTCCACAGTTTGTCCAGAATCATGTCCAGAATGTCCAGAATAAAATCTCACAAATGTTTCACGTGAAACACACATCGGGATGTCATATAATGGCATTATGCAGGCTTCGGGAGTCTGTAATCCGGGTTCAAATCCCGGCATCCCGACTATAATTAGCTTAATAATAATATATGGATCAAAACATACTATTGATAGTCTTTATCGTCTTAGGTTATTTTTTCGGTTCTATTCCTTTTGGATATATCATTACTAAATTAAAGAATATTGACATTCAAAAACAGGGAAGTGGTAATATCGGAGCAACTAATGTTTCAAGGGTCTTGGGATTTAAATATGCAATCATTGTTGGATTATTAGACGTTTTAAAGGTTATCTTACCTGCAATTATTGCAAAACAATATCTAACTAACGATTGGTACGTTTGTTTGGCAATTATTGCCCCTATGCTTGGACATCTTTTTCCGTTTTGGCTTAAATTTAAGGGAGGAAAAGCTGTATCGAGTGTTTTTGCTTCAATGATCGTAATAATAGGATGGAAATATTCATTAATATTCCTTTTATTGTGGATTATCGCTTTAAGATTGATAAAAATCATGAGTTTAACTAATTTAATTGTTATCTGGTTTGTTCCTTTATTGTTCTGGTTTTTTACTCATTCCATTGCTTATTTTTCTCTTGGATTGCTATATATACCAATATTATTTTGGGCTCACAGAGAAAATATTAAGAGATTGAAAGAAGGTACTGAGAAAAGAATCATTAAAGGTTGATTGATTGGAACTAACTTTTGATATATAATTAAAATGATGAACTTCCTATATATACTATCTTGCATATATTTCTTTATTCCAGCGTATATTGCTAATGCCATACCACCTTTGGCTAATACTTTTAATATTTTAAATCGTTTAAACAAGCCCATTGATGGGGGATTAGAGATAAAAGGAGTGCCAGTATTGGGAAGTCACAAAACATGGAGAGGTTTAGTTTGCGAAATAATAACCTGTACTTTTTTAACTCAATTACTCGTATATATCAATGATTATTACGATTTATCCATCTATAATAACATTGGACTTAATATTCATTTAATAAATAGTTGGTTATTGGGACTATTATTGTCAATAGGAATAGTATTTGGTGACATATTTTTTGCTTTTGTCAAGAGGAGATTAAAATTAAGACCAGGCACTGCTTTCATACCTTTCGATCAAACCAATTATGTTTTTGGGGCTTTTCTCTTTCTTCAGCCAATTATAAAACTTCCTTTATTATTTTGGCTAACTCTTTTCCTATTGACATTATTCGTACATATTGTTTCTAATAGAATTGGGTATAACTTAGGGTTGCATAAAGCTAAATGGTAAGATAGAATTAATTTATCTAAATAATGTATATAAAAATTATGCAAGAAGCATTTTTTCTATTTTATCAGGAAATATTATCTCGTTTACCAGACTTTACTTGGGCATTAATTATCATCATTTTCGGTTGGATTATTTCTAGCAGAATCAAAATCTTCTCTATTAAATTTTTCGATAAATTAAGATTGAATCAAATTCTTAAATCTTTAGGTTGGGAAGGATTTTTTGACAGATACGACACAAGAATGAATTTTTCTAAGTTTTTTGGAATCATAATTGAGATATATTTCTTCTTACTGTTTTTAATTATTTCTTTGGAAGTTTTAAATCTAGAGACTGCAGAAAAATTAATAAGTGGAATAGTAGAATATTATCCTAATATATTCATTTCAATGATTATCTTCGTATCTACTGTATTTGTTGCTGATTTTAGCAAAAAAATAGTTGTTGGAAGCCTAGAAAAGGAAAAAATAACCTATTCTAATTTTTTAGGAGATATTATTTCGTCAGGAGCTTGGATTTTAGCTATCCTAGCCATTTTGTATCAATTACAGATAGTCCAAACACTTATTCTAGCCATCTTCATTGGAGCCATTGCCTTAATAGTTGTTTCTCTAGGCTTAGCTTTTGGAATTGGAGGCAAAGACATGGCTAAAAGAATATTAGAAGACATAGAAGATCGAGTAAAATAAGAATTTACTATATAGTATATTCTTTTTTATTATGCAAGAAATATCACAAAACGAATTAAAGAAGATGATCTTGTTTTCTTGTGAAAGAATAGAAAGAGACAAGGAACAAATCAATAAAATCAATGTTTTCCCTGTACCAGATCAAGATACAGGAAATAATTTAGCCGCCACATTAAGGGGGATTAAAAACTGTATCGAAAATATAGACTTCAATAGTATTGAAGAACTATCAGCTAAAGTTTTAGATGGTGCCTTAACTGCTGCACAAGGTAATACGGGAATAATCTATACTGGTTTTTTAGCCGGATTCTTTCCATATATTGCTAAGGAAGCAACAGTTAATGGAATAATACTAGGAGAAGCTTTAGAAAAAGGATACGAAAGAGCTAAAGATTCTATTCAAAACCCTAAAGAGGGAACAATGCTTGATGTTATTAAGGCTTTCGCCTTAGAAGTAAAAGAAAAATCTAACAAGGAAAATGATATTGTTAAAATCTTCCATTACGCCTTAATTAAAGCTAATGAAGCTTTACTGGATACTCCTAATAAGATGGAGCTACTTAAAAAAGCTGGAGTAGTTGACGCTGGAGGATTAGGTTTTTTAATGATTCTTGAAACATACTTAGATACATTACAAGAGCAAGCAGAACCATTTACTATTAAGTCATTTGAAAAAGAAAATGTAGGAACAAGAAGATTTGTTCAAATACTATCAAATCGATATGAAGTAGTAGCTTTGCTTGATGATGGCGACTATACCGAAAAACAAATTAAAGAAAAACTGCATCACTTAGGAAACTGCCTTGATGTTATTCAAATAGGGGAAAGAACTAAAATTCACATACATACTGACGATCCATATGAAGTTAGAAATCTTATAAAAAGCTTGGGAGTTATTGAAAATCTAAGGATTGAAGATATGGCTAAAGAAGTAACTGGAGAAAAGTCCGTTGAAAACGTTTCTATCGGAATTATTGTTGATGAAAGATCAGGATTAAGTTCAAAAATCGTTAATCATTATGGAATAGAGGTTATACCCCTAAGAATTACTTGGCCAGAAGGAGAGAGTATCCCTGGAGATAATATCTGCCAAAGAATAAAAGAAGCTAAAAAGCAAGGAATAGTTTCTCAACCTAAAATAGAACCAATCACTCCTGAATTCTTCATGGAATCATACAAAACCCAACTGCAAAAATTTGATGATGTTTTGTGTATTGTTTCTTCTTCCAAACTTTCAGATAATTATGAAGCAGCTATAAAGGGTAGAAACATGTTAAATCTCAACGAAAGAGAGCATATTTTCGTAATTGATTCAAAAAACATCAGTGCTGGACAATCAATTGTTGTTCTTGAAGCTATAGAAATGGTGGCTGAACAAAGAAAAATAAAAGAAATCTTAAAAAAAATCGAAAAGACCATAGAGAACGTTAAGCTTTATTGCATAATCGAAAAATCAGACTGGTGGAATAAAGAAAAAGCAAAGCCTTTCTGGTTTAGTAAAAAACAAGAGGTTCGATATGCTTTAGGAGAAATGAAAAATGGGAAAATTATTCCTATGGAAACATTAAGAACTAAAAATTTTGCTGCTGCATTATTTAGTAAAATAGAAAAAGAATCCAGAAAAGACATACGAGAAGGGAAGAGAATAAGAATGGTTATTACTCATGGAGATAATTCTCCTCAAGCCGAAGAATTAAAAACTAAAATGAAGACTATTAAAAAGACTGATATATCATTTATTAATGTTACCGATCCAGTTACGAGTATTAATGCTTGTCCAGAGAGTTTACTTATCGGCTGGATTGTGAAATAATATATATAATAAATAATATAATAATAAAAATTATATGATCAAAAGAAAAGCTTTTACGTTAATTGAGTTATTGGTCGTAATTGCAATCATCGGAATTCTTTCCGGAATGATTGTGCTTGCAATGAATGGATCTACTGCTAAGGCAAGAATCGCTAAATCTCAAGTTTATAGCAATTCTTTAAGAAGCGCTTTAATGTCAAACGTTAAAGGAAATTGGTCTCTTGATGCTACTGGTGATGATACTTGGAATCATATCACAGGAACAGTAACCGGGGCGACATCAAACACAACAGATTGCGCACAAAATACTTGCTATAGTTTTGATGGAGGTGACTACATACTAACTGCAAACACGGCAGGACAATATTCTATTCTTACCAATGGTATGACCGCAATGGTTTGGGTTAAAGGAGCTTCTCAAGCAGGAAACACTGTTTTTGCTAATTGGGACTCAAATGCTTCATATAAAGAAGCATGGAAAATAGCAACTAATGGTAATTTATTGCGCGTAATATTAGCAGATACTACTACTCAAGCTACTACCAAAAATTATTACTCTACTAATGATGTAGCATTTGATAATACTTGGCATTTAGTTGGTTTTTCTTGGACTGTTGGCGGTGGAGCACTAACTTTATACATTGATGGAACTTCTGTTGCTGTAACAAAAACTGCCGACGGAGCTGTAGCTAGTCTAAATGCAAACGGAGGATCAGGATACGCTCCCATATCAATAGGTTGTGATATGTCTAATAATTCAGCAGCAAATCTTTTCAATGGATCAATAGATAATGCTTGGCTGTTTAACGGACCCATTCCAACGTCTCAAATTAAAGAACTATACTACGCTGGATTAAATAATTTGTTAGCCAGTGGAAAAATATCAGCTGACGAATATTCTCAAAGAATAAGCACTCTTAGCTTAAACAAGTAATGGATACTGAAAAAGAAAAAATAGGCTTCGTGACTGATGAGGTTTGTGATCTTCCAGAAGAAATAGTTAATGAAAATAATATTGGCGTCGTAAGGTATAAGCTAGACCCTCAAGAACTATCAGAAATACCAGGCAATATTTACCAAAAGATAAGAGAAGGGGAAAGAAGAGGTATTAAAAACCTATTAGTCAAAACATCTCAGCCCTCAATTAATGATTTTCTTTCTGTTTTTAAAGAAAAACTTGAAAAATTTGAAGAAATTTTGTGTATCACGTTTTCTTCAAAAATATCAGGAGCGTACAACTCAGCCATGCAAGCCAAAAAATTCCTAGAAAAGGAACTGCAAGATAAGATTCATATTTTTGATTCTTTAAGAGGAACTGGATGTGAAGGATTAATTGTGCTCAAAGCAATTTCTTTGGCTAAAGAAAAAATGGATATTCCTGATATTATTTCTAATCTTACAAAAGAAATACCTAATGTTAATATGGTAGCAATGTATAAAAACTCTAGATGGCTTGAAGCTTCAGGAAGATTTCCTACTATTGGAAACATTATTATAAATCAAGCAGAAAAAATAGATATTAAACCTATTTTTAATTTTAAAAATGGGAAATTAAATATTGTAACAATAAAAAGGAATGTAAAGGAGTTGTCTGTTGCTCTTTTTGAAGTATTTGAGAAGACCACCAGAAATGCCCGCGAAGCAGGGAAAAAAATTAAAATAGCCATAACTCATGCTGATAATATGGAAGAAGTAGAAAAACTTAAAACTATGGTTTTAGGTTTAAAAAATACAGAAATTTCTTTTATTAATCTACTTTGTTTTCCTGTTGGAGGACATGTAGGTCCAGGGACATTGGTTCTTTCTTGGGATCAATAAACAAAGCTATTAGAAACATTAAGCTTAAAATTATGAAAAAAGCATCAATCATTATCGGCGATAGCGCATCATTAAGAGACGAAGATGTTAAAAAATTTGGTTTAATTGTTGTTCCTTTTGTTATGGAATGGCCAGATGGAGAAAGATTAAATGGAGACAATATTTTTGAAAAAATGAGAGAGGCTGAAAAGCAGGGGATAAAAACAACCCCTAAAACATCTCAGCCATCTATGGGAATATTTAAAAAAGCTTTTGAAGAAGGACTAAAAGATGCTGAAAGTGTGATTGCTATTACCATTAGTTCAGAAATTTCTGGAACATATAATTCAGCCGTGCAGGCTAAAAAAATGTTCGACGAAGAGACTCAAAAGAAGATCTTCATTCTCAATTCTCTTAATGCTGACTTAAGTGAAAGTCTTTTAGCGATAAAAGCTGCAAAAATGGCAGAACAAGAAAAATCAGGAGAAGAAATAATTAAAGAATTAGAAACAATGGTTCCTAAAATATTTCTTTTCGCAATGCTTGAAAGTCCGAGATGGCTTGAAGCAGGAGGAAGAATAAATCACGCCATGTCTGTTATTCTATCTCAAATGCAAAAAATAGGAATGAGACCTATTTTATCTATGAAAGACGGAGTAATTAAACCAGCTAATTTAAAAATGAAAGCCAATGATACGGCTGATGCTTTATTTAGACAATTTGAAGATGTTACTAAAAAACCTTTTTCCGAAAATAAAACTTGCCAAGTAGCTATTTCTCATGCTGACAACCTTGAAACAGCTCAAAAATTAAGAACCTTGATTGAGGATAAATACCCACAAATTAATATTGAATTTATAAGCTTAACAAGCATGGTTATTGGTTGCCATGTTGGTCCAGGAACAGTAATGTGCTGCTCAATAGAAAATTAACATCAAAGTATGATAAACATTAATTACATTTTAATTTCTTTAATTGCTTATCTTTTAGGTTCTATTCCTTTTGCTTTAATTTATGTTAAATTGTTCCTCAATAAAGATATGAGGACTTTTGGCTCTAAAAATACTGGAGCCTTGAACACCTTAAGAATTGTTTCTCATGAAAAGGGGAAATTGATTGGATTAATTTCTTTCCTGATTGTATTTTTATTAGATGCTAGCAAATCAGTCTTAGCTGTTATATTAGCAATGCACTTCCTTCCTGAAAATCTAACTCTAGCAATAACATTAGGAACATTCTTCTCTATTTTAGGACATAACTATCCAATAATTCTTAATTTTAAAGGAGGTAGAGGAGCAGCATCATTACTAGGAGTATTATTATTCCTAAATTGGAAGATATTCATTGGTTGGTTAATCACTGTTCTTTGCTTTATGATGCTTTTTGAAATTTTCTTAGGAGGAAAAATTGATAATAAATTTATTAAAAAATCTATTTCTGATCAAATAGTCGGGAGATTGATAGGAGAGATATATGCAGTCTGGTGGATTTCTATAGCTGCGCCAACATTACTCTATCCAGTGTTGTTCGGAACAATTCTTATTATTATTTCTCATAAGGATAGGGTCATAGAACAAATTAAAAAGAAAAATGTTTAAAGAAATTATAATTTTAATTGTTGCTTATGTATTGGGTTCTATTCCTTTTGGGTACCTAATTACTAAATTTACAACTAAAAAAAATCTATTAGAAATAGGATGGAAAAAGAATTCTGGCTCTAATGTTTTTAAAAATGTTGGCTTATGGCAAGGAATTTTTACTTTTGTTTTTGATGTTTTAAAAGGATTTCTAGCTGTTTATCTTGCCCAATATTTTGGTCTTTCCTTATTATTCCAAGTTTTCTGCGGAGTATTAGCAGTTATCGGTCATAACTGGTCTTGCTTTCTTGGTTTTAAAGGCGGAAGAGGATTAGCAGCTTTAATTGGAGCTCTCTTCGCTATTTCTCCTTTAGTTTTAATTATTGCCTTGATTCCTTGCATAATCTTTACTATAATCTGGACAGCCTCGGTGGGAACCCTTTTATCCTTCTTAACCGCCATTATCTTCTGTGTCACCTTTAGGGAGTATGAAATGGCTGGATTGTTAATGTTTATTTCTCTAATTCCAGTCTTAATTAAAAGATTAAGTCCAATAAAAGAACTACAAAATAATCCAAATTACAAAGAATTGCTAGAAAATCGACTAATCTTTGATCAAGACACAGTTCCTCCAATTAGGCTAAAAATTAAAAAGAAAAACTAAGCCCCCGTAGCTCAACGGATAGAGTGCTGGTCTTCGGAACCAGTGGTGCGAGTTCGAATCTTGCCGGGGGCACAGACCGCCTTGATTTTTTTTAAAAAACAGGATATACTCCAGACACATAACAAAGCCGATGAACATGTTTAAAACAAAGCTAAAAAGACCATTCTTTGCTTCAATATTGTTTTTTTTGTTTTTGAATTTTACACCAGTTTCAGCAGCATTAGTTAGTTGTGGAAATGACGGACAAGCTGCTTGCACTTTTGGCGATCTTATGGCAATGATAAATACTGTTATTAGTTTCGTTATCTTTGATATTGTTCCTCCTATTGCCGTAATTACAATCGTTATTGCGGCAATCAACCTAATGACTTCTTCAGGAGATCCAGCAAAGCTTGAACAAGCTAAAAAAACTTTAATCTGGATAGTTCTTGGATTGATAGTTGTTTATGGTGCTTGGGCAATCGTTACGGGCTTTATAACTGCATTGGGTGCAAAAGCAGGGAGTGATGTATTTCAATTTTTTGATAAAAAGTAGTTTGCCCCGTTAGCTCAGTTGGTAGAGCAGGAAGCTCTTAACTTCAAGGTCAGGGGTTCGAGCCCTCTACGGGGCACAGAAAAATATATAGTAAAGATAAAAATATGTTAACAACAGAAGAAAAAACAAAAATCGTTAGTGACAATAAGATAAATGAAACCGACACTGGCTCTGCTGAAGTTCAGGTTGCTTTAATTTCAGAAGAAATTCAAAGACTTCTTGAACATTTGAAAAAGCACAAAAAAGATGTCAGTTCAAAAAGAGGCTTATTAAAAATGGTTGCCAAGAGAAGAAAGCTTTTGAAATTCCTCGAAAGAACAAGTGAAGATTCATACAGGGAATTAACCAAAAAGATTGGATTAAAAGCCTAGGTGTTAAAATATGAAGAATGAATCTTTTAAACTTAAAATTGACGATAAATTTTTAGAGGTAGAATTTAAAAATCTAGCAGAGAGAACAAATAGTTCTGTTTTTATAAAATTTGGAGAAACCTGTCTTATGGCCACTGCCGTAATGAGCAAAAAAGAAATCGAGGGAATCGATTTTTTTCCTTTAACTGTAGCTTATGAAGAAAGATTCTACGCAATAGGAAAAATATTTGGTTCAAGGTTTATGAAAAGAGAGGGAAGACCAAGTGAACAATCCATCTTAACTTCAAGATTAATTGATAGGGCAGTAAGACCATTATTTCCAGCAGACTTCAAAAGAGAAGTACAAATTATTATTACTTGTCTTTCTTGGGATAAAGAAAGCGATTTGGCCAGCTTAGGACTAATCGCTGCTTCAATAGTACTTTCGGCTTCAGATATTCCTTGGGATGGACCAGTTGCTCCCGTAAGAATAGGGATGAGAGATGGTAAAATGGTTGCTTTCCCAACCTTTGCCGAAAGAGAATCTGGCAATATGGATTTATTATTATCAGGTTTAAAATCAGAATCAAAAAAAGAAATTTTGATTAATATGATTGAAGCTGGAATGAAAGAAGTTCCCGAGGAAGATATTCTGAAAGCTGTTGAATTAGCTAAAAAATATCATGAAGACATTCTTAATTTTGAAGAAGAAATTGCTAAAAAAATAGGAAAAGAAAAAATAAAACTAGAAGAGAAGGGAAGAGACGAAGAGATAGAAAAAGAAGTTAAAGAACTTTTAGGAAATAGAATTGAAAACATCTTAAAAAAAGATTCAATTGACGATCTTCATATTATTAGAGAAGAATTGGGAGAATTGTTGAAAAAACATGAAGACGCGGAAAAAACTCGTTGTGGATTTTCTTTCTTCGAAAAAGAAACCGAAAGACTTGTTCACGAAAAAATAATTGAAAAAGGAATTCGTTTTGACGGAAGAAATTCTGACCAAATCAGAGAATTAAGCTGCGACGTTAATGTCATTCCTAGAGTTCATGGAACTGGATTATTCTGCCGTGGAGAAACAAAAGTTCTATCATTCTTAACCTTGGGTGGTCCTGGCGATCAAAAGATATTTGAAGAGATGGAATTAAACGGCAAAAAAAGATTTATGCATCACTATAACTTCCCACCATCATGCGTTGGAGAGACTGGACCATTAAGGGGACCAGGAAGAAGAGAAATTGGACACGGAATGCTTGGAGAAAAAGCTTTGCGTTCAATGATTCCTGATGCTGAAAATTTCCCTTATACAATCAGAGTTGTTTCTGAGGTTTTGTGTTCTAACGGTTCTTCATCAATGGCTTCAACTTGCGCTGCTTGTTTAGCTTTAATGGATGGCGGAGTTCCAATTAAAAATCCTGTTTCAGGAATTGCAATGGGATTAATGATGGAAATGAACGATCAAAAAAGCACTGAAGACAAGAATTATCTTGTTTTAACTGATGTTCAAGGAGAAGAAGATCATTATGGAGACATGGACTTTAAGGCTACAGGAACTAAAAACGGAATCACTGCTTTACAAATGGATATTAAAGTTAGGGGAATAACCGTGAAAATAATGAAAAATGCCTTGGAACAATCTAAAAAGGCCAGAATGCAAATTTTAGCCAAAATGTTGGAAACGATTCCTGAACCAAGAAAGGAACTATCTCCTAATGCTCCAAGAATATATACTATTAAAATTAGACCAGACCAAATTGGAGAGGTTATTGGAACTGGAGGAAAAATCATTAATGAAATTATTGATGAATGTGGAGTTTTAATTGATATTGAAGAAACCGGTGAAGTTTTCGTCACAGCAGAAAATGAAGCTTCAGCACAAAAAGCTATTGAATGGATTAAAAATTTAACTAAAGAAGTTATAGTGGGGGATATATATCAAGGAAAAATAAAAAGAATTCTTGAATTCGGCGCCTTCGCTGAAATTCTTCCTGGACAAGAAGGCATGATTCATATTTCTCAACTAGCCAAAGAAAGAGTAAATAAGGTAACTGATATCGTTAAGATTGGAGACATCGTTCCTGTAAAAGTTATCTCTATTGACGAACAGGGTAGAATTAATCTATCATTAAAAGAGGCGAGGAAATAATTTTATAAAAGTTAGTTCGCCTTTTAATTTTAAATCAGTAAATCCTACATGCAGGCAATTTTTTTAGACAAAGAAAAAATTAGGACAATGCTAAAGGACATTAAAGAAGCTGAGGGAATACCTGTTTATCCTAAAGGTAATGAAATTGAAGAAATAAACCAAAGCTTTATTGCAGAAAAAGAAGAAGCAATTCCTTCAGAGCCTAATTTACTAGAACCAGAAAACGCAGAAACAACGCCCGAAAAAGGTCCTCTTTCTGTAGAGGAAGAAACTAAAAAAGCAGAAGATCTTGCTTACGAATTAGCCCTTTCAACAAATAAAAGTGAGGATAATATAAAACAAAAAGTTTTACAAGAAGAAATTTATCCCGAAGAAAATACAGAAAAACCCGAAGAGGTACCTGTTACCTTTATGAATCCTCCTGAACCTGAACCACAAATTCCTGAGCCCGAACCTGTTTCAGAGCCAGAACCCGAAATAGAAAAACCACAAGAAGAAATTCCTGTAACTTTGCCAGTTGAAGAACCAACTCCTGACATCAAAGAGCTTGAATTAAATATGTCAGAAAAAATTCCTAGCGCAAGAGAACTGGGACTAGAAGAAGCTGAAAGAATACCAAGTGCCGAAGAACTAGGACTAGAAGAAGCAAAAGAAAAAAAAGAAGAGATAAACATTATTAATGAAGACGAAGAAAGACTAGCTAAAATATCTGAAGAAACCCTTATACTTGAAGAAGCTTTAAAGGATGTTAATAAAGAAAAAGCTCCATTTGAAGAAAGAAAAAAAGAGATTGAAGATGAAATAGGCAACATCAAAAAGAAATTAGAATTAGTTCTTGAAAAGAAAACCAGGATAGATGAAATAAAGAAAGATTTAGAAGAAAAAGAAGCTATTGCTAATACACCTGAAGAAAAAAGAGTCATTGAAAAAGAAAGGTGGAAGGTAGAAGACGAAAGAAATAATATTGAACAAGAAAAATACAATAAAGAAGACGAGATAAAATCATTAAAGTTGCAGATAAGAGAGTGTGATTTGAATGCTGAGAAAGTAATGGCTAAAGAAAAAGACACCCTTCTACAGTTAGAAGTCTTAAAAAGAGATAAAAATAGAATTATTCTTGGACAAACAAAGAAAGATTTAGAAGAAAGACTAGAACCGTTAAACAAATCTGTTGAAGATATAAAGAAAGAAATGTTTGAAAATACTAAACAAAGAGATAAATCAGACAAGGGATTGTCAGATATTGGATTAAAAGAAAAAGCAATTGAAGATGAAATTAAAATCCTAGAAAGAAGACAAAATGAAACAACTGATGAAATAATATTGAGAGATATTGAAATGAGAAGAAAAACTGCTGAAGAGAAAAGAAGAAGTCTTGAAAAAGATCGTTGGGAAATAGAAGATAAGGTAAGAGACTTTGAAGAAAATAGAAAAATCATCAAAGAAAAATATCAGGAAATTTCTTCCCAGATTAAACAAATCAAGGACGAACTACTAAGTATTGAAGAAAAGATAAAATAACAAGCATGGCCAAAAAACAAACCAGGAATTCTAAGCTATTAGTACGAGCGATAATAGTAATAATATTTCTCTTGATAGTTTTAGCCATTATTAAAATATTAAATATAATATGACACCAGAATTTATAGCTCAAAGAAAGAACGACCTAGAAGGAAAGAAGAAAGATTTAGAGGAACAATTAAGAACTTTTGCCAGTAAAACAAGTAAGGATAACTGGCAAACAGCTTATCCTCAATTAACCGACACTCCTGAAGATAAGGTTGATGAAGTAGAGGAATATGAAAATCTTTTACCAGTTGAACACTCTCTAGAAGAAAGCTTAAAAGATGTTAATGCAGCTCTAGAAAGAATAGAACAGGGGACATACGGCAAATGTGAGAACTGTGGATGCCCAGATTGTGAATGCGAAATACCAGAAGAGCGATTAATTGCTTTACCTGAAGCTAAAACCTGTAATACTTGCAAATGTAAATGTAATGAATGTAAAAAAGAAGGGGAATAGCCCTTCTTTTCTTATATCAAAAAACCGAATTATTATTCGGATTAATTAATTTAGTAAGAAATTTTACTACCTCTTCCGTATACAGCTAATAGTGGGTTAGACGATCCTCTAGTTTCAAAATGCAAATGAGATCCTGTTCCGCCAATGCCCCTAACGACATTACCAGTATTTCCCATATATCCAATAACTTGACCTTGAGAAACAGTAACTCCTGACTCTATTCCTCTAGCAAAGAAACTTAAATGAGCATATAAAGTCACAACTCCATTAGGATGAAGAATTGTAATATAGTTTCCATAAGGCCATTTATTCTTAGCGATTTGTATTTGTCCTCCAGCAGCAGCTACAATTGGGGTTCCAATAGCATTAGAAATATCAATAGCTGTATATGATGCTTTTCCATTTGAACTATATGAATAGTGAGCTCCTTGTGTAACCGTTCCAATGGTCGGAACGATAAAATATGAATTAGGTAAAACAACCTGGGCATAGTTCTGAGTTGTCGTATTTGTTGTCGGAGTAGTTTGTTTTGGCATTTTTCCATTAGGAATAATTAAAACATCTCCAATATATACATCTCCAGAAGAAGATAAATCATTGTAGCTAATGATATCATCTTTTTGGACACCATATGTCTTAGCAATTCTATCTATCGTTTCTCCTTTCTCTACCATATGAATAATACCGTTGACTGGTAAAATTAAAAGCTCTTGGCCAGGTTGGATTTTGGTACTATCCAATTCGTTAGCCAAGAGAATGGTTTCTGTTGAAATACTATATTCTTCAGCAATAGAAGAAAGAGTTTCTCCTTTTTCTACTACATGTTTAATAATATCTTTGCTAGTCGTCTCTTCATCAAACAAAGACCCTAAAGTCTCTGATGAAACAAACAGGGGAGAGGGCAAGGCAGATAGAATTTTCCCTTGTTCAAAAATTAAGTTATTAGTAATAGGTTGAAAGGCTGATTCAAGGGTTAAAAAGTTATTCTGAAGCTTAGAAATGCTCGTCTTAGAGGTATTTGCATCCTGGTTAAGGAATATATTGCCCCATACGCAAAAAAGCACAAAAAAGGCTAGAAATAACCTTTTTTTACCTATTTTGCCTATAACTTTCTTAATGTTTTTTTGAATAGAAATAATCAGAGCTGCAGGGTTTCTATTAAAAATCCTACAAAGTTAACAATTCATAATTCTACCTATATGTTATATATTTTAGACCTATCCACCCATATGTCAATGAAGTTTTCCACAAATACTCTCTCAATTTGACTTGAAGATTTATCTGATAATTATTAAACTTGACTTGAAGATTTATCTGATGTATAATTCAATAATAACCATATAATTACACATATGAATATTAAAAGAAGTCTATTCGAGGAAATAAAAAATCATCTTTCTAAAAAGGAAATTACTTTAATTGTTGGTCCTCGTCAAGTTGGAAAAACAACCATAATGGAGGAATTAATAAAGCATTTAGAGGAAAAAGGTGAAAAAACTGTCTTTTTCAACCTTGACTACGATTCAGATAAAAAACTATTCGATTCGCAGGAAAATTTAATAAAAAAAATAGAATTCGAAATAGGGAACAAAGGATACGTTTTTATCGATGAAATTCAAAGAAAAGAAAATGCTGGATTATTTCTTAAAGGCATTTATGATAGAAATTTATCATATAAATTTATTGTTTCTGGTTCGGGAAGTTTAGAGTTAAAGGAAAAAATAACCGAATCATTGGCTGGAAGAAAAAGAATGTTTCTCTTGCGCCCAATAAATTTAAAAGAATTGATAAATTTCAAAACTAACTACAAATACGAAGATAGAATTGACGAATATTTTGATGTCGAGCCTAAAAAATCAAAAATGTTTTTAGAGGAATATCTTAATTTTGGAGGATACCCCAAGATTATACTAGAAAAAGAACGTTCTGAAAAAAACAAAATAATGGACGATATTTTCCATAGCTGCATAGAAAAAGACTTATTGAGCCTTTTAAATATTGATAGGCCAGAAGCTTTTTCTTTAATGACTAAAATACTTTCAAGTCAAACTGGACAAATATTAAATTATTCAACGCTAGGAAAGCAAGTAGGACTAACTTTTGAACCTCTTAAAAAATATTTATGGTATGCTGAAAAAACTTTCCTCGTCGAGTTATCTTTTCCTTATTTCCTAAATAAACAAAAAGAAATCACTAAATCTCCTTTAGTTTATTTCCTAGATCTTGGATTAAGGAATTTCTCAATAGATATGATGGGGAAGATAGATAGTCCTGAAAAATTTGGCTTAATTTTCCAAAACTTCATCTTTAATGTTTTGAGAGAAAAAACTGAGGGGACGGCAGCAACAATAAATTTTTGGAGAACACTGTCAGGTTCTGAAGTTGACTTTATCATAAACAAAGGTAATGAAATTATTCCAATAGAAGTAAAATATTCAGATATTAAAAATCCGGACATTGAAAAATCATTAATAAGTTTTATTGAAAAATATGACCCTAAAGAAGCATGGATAGTTAATTTGTCACTTAGGGCTAATAAAAAAATAGGAAATACAAATGTAAAATTTTTACCTTATTATGATTTACTTAAAACAGGCTCAATATAGATTTATTTTATTCAAATCTGTTAAATAACTAGATAGGTAATAATATATTAATTAATGAACACCGTAAGACTCAAAAAAGGACTAGGCCAAAACTTATTAAAAGACAAAAACCAAATTAGGAAGATTATGGCTTCTATTAATCTTTCTCCTAATGATATTGTTCTAGAAATAGGTCCTGGACTAGGTGCCATAACCCTCGAAATGGCTAAAATTGCCAAAACTGTTTTTTGTATAGAAAAAGACCAGGAAATGGTTATAGCTTTAAATCAAACAATTAAGGAAGAAAATATTAAAAACGTAAAGATTATTAATGAAGATATCCTTAGATTGTTTATTAACGACAAATTAAACGTTAAAATTAAAAATTACAAAATTGTTGCCAATATTCCTTACTACTTAACTTCTGTTTTAATTAGAAATTTATTAGAAATCAAAAATCCACCTAAAGACATCTTTTTGATGATTCAAAAGGAAGTAGGGGAGCGTATTTGTGCTAAGCCAGGAGACATGTCTATCTTATCTATTGCTGTTCAATATTATGCTAACCCTAAAATACTATTTACTGTCCCTAGAGGTTGTTTCTATCCTTCTCCTAAGATAGATAGTGTTTTTATCCGTATCACTCCTAAAGGAATTGATAAAAATGATGAATTCTTTAAATTAATTAAAGCGGGATTTTCTCATCCCCGAAAACAATTGATTGGTAATTTGCATAATCAATTAAAGATAGATAAAGAGATAATAAAAAAATGGCTAGCAGATAATAACCTGAAGCCAGGGGAAAGGGCAGAAGTACTTTCTTTGCCTCAATGGGATTCTTTATTTACTTTACTAAAGAAAAAATTACAAAAGATTTAGGAGTAACTGTAGGACTACATTCTTTGTCGTTCATTTTATAAACGTAACTATATTGTGGGACATTAATGCAACCAGCATTGGTTTTTTTAATAAACTGACATCTTCCAGATCCATTTGCTGCCGCTGCTTTAAGCAATATTCCAACATTAGCTCCAGACTGAATTGACGTAATTTCTCCTACAAAATCCGGACAAGCTTCTGAAAGATTCTTAAATCCGCTTCCACCTTTAATAATGCACTTATTATTTTCTTTGCACTGAACACTGTAATTATCTGGTCTATATTTACAATCAATAGTATTGTAAATTGTGATATCACCTGCGTCTCCATTAGTTTTAAAGATAAGAATTGAAGCAAGATTATCTTTACCAATAGGAGGACTATTTTCCTTATCATTGGCAATACTCAAATCAGGAATATCACTAAGTGTATATGAACAATCTCCCCTTAGGTCTGCACCTGAACCCTTGTCACTGTTTTTTAAAGCAGCGAAGAGAACTGCTCCGAATTGAAATCCAGAAGGATTATTAAATCTGATCGATTCCGCTTTATTGTTAAAATTAATATTGCTAAAACTAGCCATTGTTTCCGTAACTCTTACTGGTTTTTCATTTTCACTTGAAACATAGTCAGGAGAGTCGTAAAGATAGACTCCTGATGCTTCAGGAATAACTACTTTCGTTTCAGGGGTCTTTTCTAATTGATCAATTTTAATGCTTGTTAATTGAGGATTAATGATATTTAAAATCATAAAAGAGGCAAGCAATATTGTTAACCCTAAAAAAGTATTTTTTATTTTATTCCTAGCACTTTCTAATTTTGCTGGTTCTCCGCGAGCAGAGACATATTCAATTCCAGCCATACATAAAACTGCTCCAGCAATAAAGGCTCCCGCAGCAATAGCTAAATTAAAAAAGTAAACAACAAATTGAGCTGCGGTAGTATTTTCATTAATATCAATTCCGGCAATCGTTGGATATTGTGTTGCCGCAAAAACAGGGAAGGAGATTAACATTCCAAAAAAGAGGAATAAAATTGTAATTTTTATTTTTTTCATTCTAACTTTTAGGTATAATTATAATAGATTTAGGATTTATTCCTCCGGTTGTATATATATTTGTACCTTCTAACTTAGAAAAACAATTTGACCCTTTTAAATATGTTGGATCAAAATATTTACAACGTGTTCCTGATGTTAATAGCGTCCCTGAACTACCTTGTCCAACTTCTGAGGTGCTTAAAACAATTCCAATATCTCCAGTGATTTCAAAAGACATAATAGTATCAGGACCAGCGCTATTGCCTTTGCCAAGTTTTATCTTACAATCATATTGATCAGATAAATCGTTTATATTTTGCAAACCCTGAACATCTCCATTATCTACTGGTATATGGCAAGCTTTAATTTCTGTTGCTGACGCTGTAGCATCTGATTTTCCACAATTATCTTTAGTGTATAGAATGACTTCTCCTCTCGATTTGGAAATAACGTTTTCATCAGGATTAACCGCAGCAACTATTATTGAAGAAACAGTGTCATTTCCAATTGTGTCAGAATAACTTTTACCATCATTAATACTCATGCTCATATCTGGAACATCCATTCCAATAAAAGCACACCTTCCTTCATAGTTTGGATCTTGAAAAACAACTGCATAATACATAGTTTCAATACCACTATCGTCCTCTTTCATTAAAATATTTCTTTCTATTGATTTTGTATAATTATCAAATTCCATTGATGTTTTAGATAGATCAGGAATACTAGTTGATGTAAATAGAGGAAAACTCTTCACGCCTGGCTTAAAACTGGTGCCATCGTATAAATAAATACCCGCTCTATTTAATACAAAATAAATTGATTTTGCTCCAGCTATATTTCCATTACAAGTTCCTTGAGAGCAATTAATTTCCGTTGGTGTTCCCTTATAATCAACTTCTGGATAAGTGTACACTTTAAATAAGTAATCTTTAGGAAACTTCCATGTTACGCTCTGAACTTTTCCACCAACACTTTTTTCAATATCTGTTAGATTAGTATCAATACATTTTTGTTTTTCCTTTCCTTCAGACGTTAAAACTTTTGCAATAATACCATGATCGCAATATAAATCATCTATTTTAACGGTAGTTAAATTATCGTTTATCGTCTTAAGAATCAAATAACAACCAACAAGAACGGCAATCCCAAAAAGAGTATTAACAATCTTACCTTTAGCTGACTCTATCTTGCTGGGATTTCCACTTGAGGTTACCCATTCTATCCCAGCCATAACCATCATAATTACCGCTGCAAGAGCACCAAGGGCTATGCCAAAATTAAATAAATAAATAATGAATTGGGCTGCGGTAGTATTTTCATCAATAGTAATGTTACCATATTGCGTTGCCGCAAAAACAGGAATAGCAAAAAAAGATAAAAATATTACTGCTGTTGCTGTTATTGTTTTAATCTTCATACGTATTAATATTATTGACAACAATAATAGTTGTCCATGTAATTTTTAGTAATTGTTAAACACCCTGGGTCGGTTTCGTCTCCCACACGATTAATATTATAAAAACATTTTTCTTTTTCTTTGGCAGTCAAGTTATCACTATTATAGGGATAACAATTAATATATGGAAGATCTCCTTCTTTCTTTTCATAGTAGGGAGGGAATAGGGGAAGGATAGTCAGACTAGTATTTGATGCTTCGTAACAACTCATAACCCTAACAGTACTGGAAGCTTCTTTGTATGGACGACTGTATCCCTTTACGCAACCAGTTAATCTTTCCCTTGAGTCTTTTAACATATCAAATAAATCAAACCTCTTTTTTAACTTTAGATCCTTACTTAATGTTGCATCACAAGTAAAATTACTAAGATCAAAAACCATATAATCAGGACAAACAGTTCCAATAAGATCTGATGTGGCGACACTTTCATACTCCTTCGGTTTACCATTCTCGTCTAAATCCTTTATTTCTCCAACCTGAGCTAATTCAAACAACATTGCTTCTCTTTCTTCCATTTTTTGGACATATCCTACTTTGCTTCTTTTTAATGCTCTTGAAGATTCTTCAGTGGTACTATCTGTCTCTTCAAAACAAGATCTCTCAACAACCCTGGTTTGATATAAATCTTTCATAAGCATACAAAAACTTCGATAAGGACAAGTCCAATAATCATCTTGAGGCACAAGCACTGCGGGACATATTAAGGTACAACATGTAGAACATCCTCCGTATTTCTTTATTGATTTTTTTGAACAAATAGTTGAATTACCAGTTCTATCCATTTCTTCCTGTTCTTTAATTTTGCAAGTAGTTTCTTTCGGCTCGCAATATTTACAACCATCGATGCTTACCGTAGGAGGGCAACAGTCTCCTTTACAAAAACAACTAGGATGCTCGCAAACATTTATTAAATTCGGGCTACTGTTAGTACAATTACTGCTATTACAATCATTAGGAAGACTAGCTACCGACATACCCGTATTATACATTCCTTGAACTTCTTCTTTTATCTTTTCTATCCTTTTTGATACTTCTTTCCCCCAAGCTTCAGAATAATCGACTGTTTCTCCGATACGAATCAATCCTCCATACATTTCATTGGCTACGTCTTTAGTTTCAATATTGCATGTATAATCAGTAGCGTCTGTTATCGCATTTTTATCTTTCATGTCTGCATTATATTCAGGACTGTAATAGAAAGTTGCTCCATCTCCATTGTATGAATAATATTCTTTACATTGTAAGGCCTCTGAAGCTCCTGTAGCTTTTGTGCATGCTTTGTCTTTATAGGTTGATTCCATCTCACAAACTCTTTCTTTTGCGTTTAGTTCATACTTTATATCTTTTTCAGGGCAAACCTTTTTTCCATCTTTATCGGTTGCTGATTTTACACAATTAGATTCTCTACAATATCTAGAAATATCAGTATCAACTTTGGGATCAGGTTTAAACGCTTCTTTCGTTACAGAAACATTTTCCATTGTTTGTACATAATTATATACCTCAGCTAGCGTTATTCTTTCACCATATGGTTCTTTCATCTTTAATTCAGCCTCTTCTAATGCTTTAATCTCTTTATCATAGTATTCCTTAAAAGAATTTAATCTCTTAATTCCTTCATTAATTGTTAAAAGATTAAATGGCTGTCTGTTTTTTATAAATGGTCCACCCTCGATTGATCCATCGTAACAAATCTCATCTGGTTTGCTGCCACCCATTAATTCTTTAATTTCCTGACTTTTGCACTCTATTGCTAGTCTATTGCCACAAGTATCATGATCATACTGCCTAATTTCTCTGCCGTTTACTGTGGCTATAAGTTTATATGGATTCTTTGGATCTTTTGTACATCCTTGTCCAGCAGCTCCACAACATTCGCAATAAGATGTGCCAGAAGGAGAAGGACAATCCCCAGTACTCCAAAATACTTCTCCAGGAACAGTATATGGAGGAAGGAAATCATAATAAGCTCTTTTACAGCTGCAGTTACCTTTAAGTAAAGAATTTAAGTCTGCGATTAATGTGTTTAAATGGACTTCCACTTTTTGTTTAATAGCATCATCTAAAAGTTTAATGCAGTAAAACATGTCTTTATCTAAAAGAGCATCTTCTTTATCTATCTTTCCATCTTTATTTCTATCAATTGTATTACCAATAATAAGATTACCACTATCATCAAGAGCCTTGTGCTCATATTCATAGCAGGGGACTAAGTTTACTACTGATGATGTGCCAGCTAAAATTGCTTCGGTTAATGTTCCAATTGGAATTTCTTCAAAACTATAATTCTTGGGCTTGTCTGTTTCTGGCGTAGGAGTAATTATAGGAATTGTTATACCTGTTTTACCTAAAGAAATATTTTCAACATTTATTATTCCCGGATTAATTGTTGTTAAAAGAATATAAGAAGTTAAAATAACAGTTAAACCAATAAGACTATTAATAATTCTTTGTTTAGCGCTTTGTATTTCAGAAGGATTGCCACGCGACTGAACTATTTTTATTCCAGCGGCAATAATAACGATAAAAGCTAAAACGGCTACTGCGCCTAGAGAAAAATTAAAAAGATAGATTATGTATCCTGAAAATTCCATTTTATTCTTCTTCTAAATTATATAACACTGACAATGTCCAAAAAGGAAGACATCCTAAGTAGGGAATTAGCTCTAAAATTGACGCAGTAAAAAATTTACTTGTTTTTCCAGTAAAGGCATTCTTAATGCCATTTATTGCTCCTTTTTTCCCTTGCTTATGTAAAGCTTTTTTCCCTCTCAATAATAGCCATGTGTTTATAAATGCGATGCCTATTATATCTGTTATTCCAAAGTCATCTAATCCAAAAAAAATTAAAATGATTCCTATCAAATCAAGCATTAATGCGAAAGGAAGCATGAAAAATGTTTCAGGAGTAAATTTAATATTAAACATACATTTTAATTATACTTTATCGTTTAAAAGCGTACAAGCTTGACAATATTACATATAGACATTATAATATATATAGAACCTTGGTAGTCTCGGAGAGTCTACAAAGTTCATCACAATTATATACATATTTGGAGGAATTAAAAATGAAGACTATATACGCATTTATTCTTATCGTAATCTGCATCGCAATTACGATTGTTGGCTGGAATGGATTAATGAAAACCTACTCTGCACAGTCTTCCTCAGACAATGGAAACAGGGACATAAGCACAGCAGATGGCATGAACTACTACTTGAACCGAATAAGTGAGTTCGACGATCACTCAGAAAAAAAGAATCCATTTGTTGCTCCAATAGGATCCACTGCCATAGGAATCGTTGGGGCTTGTTATGGAGCTTATTCTATAGCAAAAAACATGCACCCAAAATTACCTAAGGATTCGAAACCAATGGGAGGCTAATTTTAAAAATTATTCGCCCATTTTTTAATTCAAAAGTATTTACAGTTAAACATAAGTTATATATAATAAAATTAATATTATGTTTAAATTTAAAAAAATAAAAATAATAGCTTGTTCTTTATTTATTTTTTTAATAATTATTTTACCGTTAGGAAATATATTAGCGGCCGACCCATTTGAGAACATTGCTAATCTTTGGTTTATGGGACCAACTTCAATCCCTGCTGGAATTTTATTGACCGGACTTCAGTATGTTAATCTTCTACCAGAAACAAAAGAAGGAGGAGATATAAACAATCCGGTTGATTTTGTATTTTCGGGAATAGCAAAATTTGGATACACACTTTTATATACTGGATCTACCGCACTGCTAACGCTTGGACAATCATTATTGGGTTACGTTATAGATGGAAATTTTACAGGAATGGGCATAACAGATTTTAACACAAAAAGCCCTACTTATAATCCAGTCGTAGCAGAAGGATGGGGAATAGTAAGAAATATTGCCAATGCAGCATTAATAATAGGATTAGTTATTATTGCCATTAATATAATAATAGGAAGAGAAGAAAATAAAGCAAAAAAAACATTAGTTAATTTTATAATCATTGCTCTTTTAATAAATTTCACTCCTGTTCTTTGTGGATTCTTGATAGATGGTTGTAATATTGTAACAAAATCATTTATAACTGGTGGAATAAATCCAGCGTTTTCTAATTCAGTACTATCGTCTTTCGATGATATAAGAAAAAAAATTCCTAGTCAAAGTATGACTTTAATTTTTGCAGGAATAATTTTTTTAATATTTTCTCTTATTTCTTTTTTTATTTATGTTCTCTATGCTATTTTATTCGCCGCTAGATATGTAATCTTGTGGATACTTGTGATAGCTTCGCCAATAGCATTTGCAACAAAAGTTTTCCCACAATCAAAATATATTAGAAATATTTTTCCAAGCATTCTTTATTGGGATGATTGGATACAAAGCTTTGTTCAGTGGTGTACAATAGGAATACCTGCTGGATTATTCATATATCTATCAAATATGATGATAACTACGGCTCAAAAAACTCCAGCTCCAACAAGTTCAGGAAATATTATTACTGATGTTATTGGAGGACTTCTCATATACTTCATTCCTCTTTTGTTTCTTATTGCAGGATTTTTTGTCACTATATCTACGGGAGGACAAGTTGGTTCATTTGTCGGAGGTATTGCTACTGGCGCTTGGGCAATGAGTGGAGGAAAAATTGCAGGAAGATTAATGGGAGGAGTAAAAGATACTGCTGAAAGATCTCTAACTCTAGCAAAAGAAGGAATCGCTGGTACTGGAGGAGCAATACTTACAGGAAAAACTCCTTTGTCTTTCGAAAACAGAGAAGAAGGCAGAAGAACTCTTGATAAATTATCATTTGGGGCTCCAAGCGCTAAAGATGATAAAGAGGCTGCTCAAGATTATCTTAAAAAACATCCTGGAGCTTATGACTTTAAAACTAGAGAAGGATTAAAAAGAACCGAACTTAATAAAGATGTTGGAGAATATATAGATGGTGCAAAAACACCCGATGAATTAAAGGCCATCATTAAAGACATTGAAACTCTTGGAAGTCAAAAAACTAAAGATATGGCTGCTATTAAACTTGCAGGAAAAACCGATATACTGAAAGATGGCTATAGCAATTTTGTTAATAACACAGACAACAAAATTAATATAACAAATAAGATCGAAGGAATGAGCGCAAAAACTGCACAAAAAGATATTAGTGCTAAAGCTCTTGGTAATTATGATATATTTAAAAATCTTAATGTAAAACAGATAGATTATATTGCAGATCAAGGCTCTGAAAAACAAAGACAAGCAATGAAAGAAATGATTTGGGGAAGTGGCAACGCAGAGTTTGCAAAAAAAATGAGTGATTTAGTTTTAAAATCTCAAAATAAGGTTGCTGGAAAAACTTTTACTCCGAAAGAGATGGCTGAGGCAAAAGCAGAATATGATAAAAATGTAGAAAATATACAAGCACTTCTTAATAAAAAAATTGTATAAAATGTTAAACATTTTACCATTTGTAGAGGAGTTAGTAGATAAATATGAATTAGAAAAAGACATCATAGAAAATGATGAAATTTTAAAAAACAAATTATCTGGAGTGAATGATTATTCAGAGAGAGTTTTTATTAAATTTCTTTACAGCGACGAATTAAAAAACTCTATAATTAATGATATCCCCCTAAATACTCCTTTTGCCAAAATTAAAAAAATAATAGACGGTTTGATAAATAAAAAAATAGACAAAGATAATTTATCATTGACGCTACAAAAAGAATTAGTGATATCTCCGGAAATTTCGGAAAAAATATCCGAAGATATATTGGGAAACGAAGACATAATGAACGAAGTAATCGCTGTAAAAATTATTGAAAATGAAGAAGAAGGAGAGGACGGTCAAAAAATAGAACCAAAAAAAACAACCAAAAGTATTGGTTATGAATTGTTAAAGTAAAAAAATAAGGCTAGTCATCGTCATCTTCTTCGACAACGACTCCCGCCTTTTTAAGTAATTCTTTTTTTCTCTTACTTTCACTATCCGGCTGCGCTTTTTTTGATGATGAACCACTGCTTTTATTAGGAGCTGCTTGGTCAGCCATCATTTTACCTACAGCTATTATGGAAGCTAGTGAACCAAGCTCCCCAGTAGCGTTTGTTTCAAACTGGAAATATCGTCCCAACTCAGCTTTCCTGAGTGTCACCACGATAGCAAGATTATTTTCATAATCTTTGCCATATTTTTCCTGGAAAACTTCTGGTTGTTTTTCTTTGATTTCTCTTAATTCTCCAGTATTTACTCCTCGTTGAGAAGCTGTCATTTCCACTGCAGTTCCAGTAATTTCTTGTGCTAGTTTGTATGCACTAGCACGAGCCCCAATTTCGGTCACAACTTTTTCTTTTTCTGCAGTGATCTTCTTTGTGGTCAGTTTTCTGTAATTTTCATCAGGATCCATATTTTTAATATTGAGTTTGCTCAATTTAATGCCACAAGTTTTTATTAAATCATCGAGCATTCCTCCTTCTTCCCAGTCTCTCATCATTTTTTCACTGAGAGCTGATTTTATTTTCGTGCCACCTGATGAATTATCTGAAAAACACCCAGACGTAGCAACAAGTTCATCGTAAGACTGCCTTCTTGTTTCGTCCCTTAAATAGCTCCATATTCTTGCAAACACAATTTGGAATGGATTTTGAACCTTAGTTGCAGCCGCAATGTCTACGATTTCTAAAACCACTGAGAAGCCCCAGGCAATTGGCATATTGTCTTTATCTTCTGCTTTTTTAAGAGTAGAAGAATAAATATCTGGACGAACCAAGATGTAGTCCATTTCTTCTGTTCTTGTAAGATCTTCTCCCTCCTCATTCGTACTTGTCCATGTAAATTTACGGAAGGGGATTCTGTATAAAGGCCATAGACCGATAAAATGAATTCCGAAATATCTAGGAAAAAATCCTGGACCGTCTTCACAATCGGTTGCATTGCGAACTTTAAATCTACTATCAAGAACATGGTCTAAGAAAACCAATATTGCAGAAACAAATGTTCCTCCTCGATAAATTCGCTTTGCTGTTCCTTCCTCTATAAAAGTAAAATTAACATTGTTGGGTGCCATCACAAAGATACTTAAAAAATAGAACACAATGAGCGTAACAATCAGTGAGATTATGACGCTTATTATGCTTAAACCCATAACAACGATCGGACCAATCAGGGTCGCGAGCAGAGCAATGGTGGTCGACAGAAAAACGATACTTTCTTTTTCAGTATGGTACTTAAGTAACATTTCTTTCACTCCTGTAAATCTGAATATTTTAATGTAAAGGGTTCAAATTACGTAAACGTAATATCCTTTGGCTCCGCCAAAGAACAATATTATTATGTACTATTTATATATATTTGTCAATGTTGACACAATCACCCTAAAACACCATAATACTACCAGTTAATAATCTTTTAAAAAAGTCTTACTGGAGGAAAGGTTATGATTAACATTGCACTAATTAGCCAAGGATGGCAAACAAGAACAACGATTACAAGCATTTTATCAACATGGCTATCGAACAATGATTCATCTCTAAAAAAACGGGGTAATCATAATGATACTCCATTAAAATGACCCAAAAGGTCTTTTTTTTATAACAAATTTCATCTATTTTATTTAAAAAGACCACTTTCTCCCTTATTTTTAAAATATTGACGTACAATCCATTATATTATATAGTAAAAATGGACGAGGGGAATAATCCTCAATGAGTTCTTTAAAAATTAGTAATTTTGAGAAGTCTCAAGCTCAAAATACAAAAATCCATAAAGAGCGTATTGAATTCAGAACTAAAGAAAAGGAGGTATCATGACAGAATATTCTATCCCTAATGATGATCTTCAGATCCTCGACGAAGGAACAGATTGCGGAACAAGGACCGGCAACGTTGGAAAAGACGGTTGCGGGTACTAAAATTCTTCAATTTTTATTTTTTGAGGTTGTTATCATGATTAAATGGTCAATGTTTAATTTCTTCATCGATGATGGCGCTTACTTAATTATAAAAAATACTCTTACTGCTTCTGTAGTAAGAATCAGTAAAAAATTAAAAAACGAACTAGATAGTTCATTGCTATTAATTAATTATGAGCATCTCTTCAATCTTAAGGATCCAACAAGGCAAGATTTAATTGTCAAAAAACTTTTAGAAAAGGGCTTATTGGTAGATTATGCGATAAACGAAAAGCAAAAATATAAAAAATTATTCTTGAATTATCGAAAGAAAGATACGGTGTTTGCTATCTATCTCGCTACAACAACAGATTGCCAATTAGACTGCCCTTATTGCTTTGAAGGAAGAGAAAAGAAAAAAGATTACATGTCCATAAAAGAAGCTGACGATATTGTTAGATGGACCTCTAAATATCTTGATCAAAACATATGTAGTAAATTAAGAGTGGTTCTTTATGGGGGAGAACCATTATTAAATAAAAAGATTATCAAATATATCCTACCGAAATTTAAAGATATTTCTGACAAAAATTTCATAACTCTTGAGGTCGGTATTTTAACAAATGGTGAATTTTTAAATTTTGAAATGGGTAAATTTCTAAACGCTTACAATCTTGATAAAGTCCAAATTACCATTGATGGTCCAGAAAAAGTTCATGACTCAAGAAGGTTTAGAAAAAAAACAAAAAGGGGGACTTTCCAAAAAATAATTAACAACATTATTTGTTTGCTTGAAAATAATTTTGTCTCTAGAGTAGACATTAGAATCAATTTTGATATACAAAATATAAATCGTATCCCCGAACTATTTGATGTTTTAAAATCAAAAGGGGTAGGAGACAAGGTAAATTTATCTTTTGGAATAATAACCCCAACTATTCCTACTGGCCAAAGAAGTTATTTTAAAGAAAATGGCCTTAAACAAGTGGATAATGCAGAAAAATATATATGGCTTTGTTCTGAGGCCAAAAAAAGAAACCTTAGGATTCCTAAAGAATTCTTAGCAGGACCTTGGTGTATGGCAAGAAAAATACATTCAGCCGTTGTTTTACCTAAAGGCGGCATACTAAAATGCATTAGTCTTGTTGGAAGAGACAAATTTATTTTTAACGACATATATAACCATGTAAACCTTATAGATAAAAGGTTTACAAACTTTAAATATATTGATTATTGCTTAAATAGTAACTGTCCATTTGTCCCTATTTGTGGTGGCGGATGTAGATTTGAAGCATACTTGTCAACAGGAAGTTTCTCAAAACCACACTGCCAGAAACAATTAATAGAAAACATTAATAAAGGATTGATCATCCTTAATTACAAATAACCAATAAATAGGTTATTTTTTAATATTTATCTTTGTGGTATATTAAAAACATGGAATACAAACAAAACATATCTTGGTATAAAAATGACTATCTTTATAAATCTTTGGCTAAAAAAGAGTCTCTTCATTATAATTTTTATTTTTTAAAAAATTCTTTAGCTGAAAAAGATATTAAAAAAATTGTAAAACTGAAGGAAAAACATTATAAAAAAATACTGTCTTGGTTAAATTTAAATAATACTAGAAAAATTGATTATTATATATATTCGTCATTAAAAGAAAAATCTTCTTTAATGGGGGATAATAGTCCAGGCAATGCTATCTGGAAAAAATTAAATACTTCTAATGTTCCTCAAAAATTTGAAATACATTGTGTTTACAATAAAAGCTGTAAATTTATAGGAGAACACGAGGACACCCATTTACTATCTTTGCCTTGGGGATTATCAATCTATTTATTTTGTGAAGGATTATCGCAATATATGGAAAATAACTTTATGGGAGAAAAATTAAATATTGCCGCTATAAAATTATTAAAAAATGGCAATCTTTATCCCATTAGATATCTTTATGATAATAAAAATTGGGAGAATGTAAAACAGATTATTATATATCCCCAAGCCGGATCATTTACCAAATTTTTAATAAAAAAATACGGTAAGAATAATTTTAAACATCTTTATCAAAATACTTCAAGAAAAAATACCGTAACCTTTAATTTATTAAAAATTAAAAAAATATATCGTAAAGACATAAAACAACTTGAAGAAGAATGGATAAATTATCTTAAAACAACTACTAAAAGTTAATTTCTATTAAAGATAAAGAATATTCACATCTTTTTGTCAATATTTAAACATTGGACATATTTTGTTAAGATATTAATATCATGAACGAAGAACAAATAAAAATACTATTAGAAGAATTAGAAAACGACTTACAATCAGCCGAGTCTTCTGTTGCTATAACAAAAATATGGCATAAATATTTTAGCGACACCGGATCTTTTAAATTATTAATAAAAAAAATAAAAGATTTACCAATAGAAGAAAAGAAAACAACTGCTTTGATAATTCAGCAAGCATATAAAGAAGCTCAAGAATTATTTACTGAAAAAGAGAAGTCAGTAAAAGGAGGGGAGTTATCAGGAAATATTAAATCTCAATCAGAAGACATTAATCCAACTGCCCCTAAAATAGGACATTTACATCCTATATCAAAAACCATTAGAGAAATGAATGAACTTTTCGTCAGTATGGGCTTTAGTATTATGGACGGACCAGAAATAGAAACTGATGAATTTTGTTTTCAAAGATTGAATGTTCCTGCTGATCACCCAGCCAGAGACATGCAAGATACTATATATATTAAAGAACCTGATTTTCTATTAAGAACTCAAACTTCTTCAATTGAGGCTCAAGTTTTAGCTAAATACAAACCTCCCTTTAAAATTGTTTGTCCAGGAAGATCATATAGAAATGAAAGTGTAAATAAAAGCAATCATTTCGTCTTTCATCAATATCAAGGGGTAGTTGTTGCAGAAAAAGCTAATATGAAAGACCTCTTTGGCACTTTTCAGATTTTATTTAAAAAAATGTACGGAGATGATGTGGTTACTAGGTATAGAAATAAATACTATCCTGAAGTTGAACCAGGAGTAGGTCCAGACATGCAATGCTTCAATTGCCACGGTAAAGGCTGCCCGTTATGCAAGGGTGTCGGTTGGATTGAAATGGGAGGAGCGGGAATCATCCATCCTAATGTTATGAAAATGGCTGGACTCGATACTAAAAAATGGGTTGGTTTTGCTTTTGGATTAGGACTTGATCGTTGGGTCATGGCCAAATACAAGATTACAGATATTAGAACGTTACTAGGAGGAAACTTAGGATATAAATATTACGAAAATGAAAGTATTATATAGTGAGATAAAAGAATTAGTTCCAGGATTAAAAGCAAATCCTAAAGAAGTAGGGGAAACTTTGACTTTGACCGGATTCATGATGGATGGCTTTACTGAAATTTTATATAAAGGAAAGAAAGACTATTTATTAAGTTTAGAAATCAGACAGAATCGCGCTGATTGTCTTTCGGTTATCGGTCTTGCTCAAGAAGTAGCCGCTTATTACAATTTGAAATTAAATATTCCGACCGTAAAGCCAATTAATAAAAATACTAAAAAGCTTGATATCAAAATTGAAGCAATAAAAGAAACTAAAAGGGTTTTAGCGATTAAGATTGATAATGTTAAGAATATTGAATCTCCAATATGGCTTAAAGAATATATGTCTTTTTACGGTTTAAACAGCGCCGGACTATTGGTTGACCTTTCTAACTATGTGATGATGGTAACTGGATATCCGTCTCATTTGATTGATTTTGATAAAACAGAAGGGCCTATTTGTTGGTCTATGAATAACAGCTTCAAAGAAATAACTACTTTATTAGGTTCAGTTACCAAACTAAATAATAATGAAATCATTATTAGAGACAATAATAATATTTTAGCTTTAGCAGGAATCATTGGAGGCAAAACTGACAGCATTGATATTAAGACAAAATCCATTATTGCCGAAATCGCCATTTATGACCGTTCAATTATCAGGAAGAATTCAAGAAGTTTAAATATTACAACCGAGGCTAGTAGAAGATTGGAAAAAGACCTTGATCCTAATGGAGCTGATTACGCAATGAAAATGCTAGTTTCTTTAATTATAAAATATGCTGGAGGACAAGTTGTCAGTTCTTTGTTCAGCTACTATCCTAAAAAATACGTTTCTCCTAAGATTCAATTTGATAAAGAACTACCGAGTAAATTAGCCGGAATTGAAATAAGTCCGAAAGATACATTAAAAATATTGAAAGGATTAAATTTCCAAATTATTTCTAAAAACAATAAATTAACAGTTATTCCTCCGACTTCAAGAATGGACGTATCTTTACCTGAAGACTTGGCTGAAGAGGTGATAAGGATATACGGATATAATCATATTCCAACCAACGAAACTCCTTGTTTGGAAATTGTTAAAAATATCACTCCTAAAAATATTATCTTATCAGAAAAGATTAGAGATATTTTAACGGCCTTAAGATTTGATGAAACACTATCTTGGCCGTTAACCCAAGAGGGGATTAATGACAAATTCAATTATTTCGATTTAAAAGAAATAACCACTCAAAATTCGGTTAATGATCTGTTTCCCAACCTAAGACAATCAATGGCTCCAGGATTATTAAATCAAATGAATGAATATTTCAAGAAAGGAGTTGAATACATTGATATTTTTGAAATAGGAAAAGTCTTCGGAGAAAAGAACAAAAATTACTTAGAACATGATTCTTTAGGAATATTGTCAGCAACAAAAAACAATACCTTCCCTCAATTCAAAGATAAGGCTGAATCATTATTGAGATTGCTCGGATTTGACGATGTTAAATACTTTAAATCTAAATCAAAACCAAAGACATCCAATCCTGAATCTTGCTGGGATGTCTTTGTTAATAATCAAAATATCGGCATTCTTTATAAATTGACTCCATCAGAAACAAAGCTTAACATCTACTTTGCTGAAATTGATATTGAAAGGATTACCAAAATGTTAACCAATGTAGACAATAATCCGGTGGTGGAATTAACTCAAAAATTAATTCCTTTAGATGTAAATATTGAACTAGATGAAAAAGAATCAATCTTTGAATATTTGGATAATTTAGAGAAGAAGATAAACAAAAAGAATATTTGGAGTATTAATATTGCTGACATTTATCAAATGAAAGGGAAAAAGAGATATACCTTGAGGGTGACTTACGAAGAATTATCTGACAAAGAAGCTAAAGATACTCACCTTAAAACATTCGGGCTAAACAATATAAATTAATTAAAGCTCCTTTAGTGAAAGCTTTTCTTATGGCTCAAATAAGCGAAAATTCCTACAATTTTTATAAAATTTTAATTCCAAAATTTTTTAATTCTTCTGCAAGTCTATTTATTGGTAAACCCATTGCATTAAAAAAGTCACCATCAATTTTTTCTATCAGAATAGCTCCCATATCTTGAATAGAATATCCGCCAGCTCGTTCTAGTGGTTCGCCAGTTTTGATATAGGCCTCTATCGTTTCTGGAGACATTTTCTTCATAAAAACTTTGGTTGTTTCATGAAAGGAAACCATGTGATTATTACTAGTATCAATAATTGTAACACCTGTAATAATATTGTTTTCTCTTCCGTTTAACATATTTAACATTTCCCTAGCTAATACTTCTGTTTTAGGCTTACCTAAACATTTATTATTATAAACAACAAAAGTATCAGCGGCAATAACTATTGCATCATTGTTTTTGTCGGTAACCGACTTCGCCTTACCTAAAGAAAGATATTCTGAAAGTTCTCCAGGAGACATCTGTAAATTCATGTCCTCTTCATAATTACTTTCCTGAATGTCAAAAGAAAGACCAGTTTTTAAAAGAATCTCTTTTCTACGAGGAGAAGTTGATGCTAAAACAATTTTCTTCATATTCAAAAACAAATAAGATTTGCTATAAGTATATTCTTTCTCATAATTTTTATCAATATAGGCTAATCCAAAATTTATTCCAAGCCTATATAGTCGTTTAAGGTATATTACACGACGAACATGGCATACCTAAAACCAAAACAAGAATATGCTGATTTCTATGACCGCTTAACGGTTGATTATTGTCGGGAAAAGGAAAAAGAATTTGAGGATATAAGGAAGGCGAAAAATAAAAAGGTTCCGGAAAAAGACATTGCAGAATATCTAGACGTTTTAAATAAATTCCTTGCGTTAGGAATGTATTGTATTATTGGCGACAAATATGAACAAAAAGAGAAAACTATTAAGGAATGAATGGAAAGAGATAGGAAGAAAGATGAAAAGCTCGAAAACGCCGAACCTCCATTGGGAATAAAATGCTTGGTTTGTGGTAGTGAAATGGATCCTAATTTCAGAGACCTGTTCGGAAGTGAAGAGCGGGTCATATTTATGTATGACTGCCCGAAAGGATGTCATCGCAGAGCTTTCTATGTGGGCGGAGAAGAATATATCCCAAAACATCTTGATGGAGATATAGACTTATCAATTCCTGAAAAGAAACCCGATCCTGATTTCCTAAAAGATAGGGAAAGGTTTTGTCTTACAGAAGAAAAGGGAAGAGAGTATATAACAGCAAAGGAAAGTATAGAAAAATCTACCGAGCACATGAGAATGCTTGATGAAAAAGAGAAAAATCAAGAAGCTCTATCTAAAATAGAAAAGCTAACAGCTTTTGAATTAGAAAAATTCCTTTCACCTAAACTAGGAAGGCAAGGATATATGGGTTTTAAGTTTGGAACGCCAGAAATAGGGAAGGAGGTCTTTTTACCTTTTACCGTTACCGATACTCATCCAAGAGGAGAAAGAGAAAGCTCATATGACCTAAAAAGGCTTGTCCATAAGGTATTAGAGGGTGTAAACTGGAGACTAATGAGTGATGGCATCTCTTATCGTGTCGGAATCCTTTCGGGAAGGTTGAGAGCATATGAAAAAGATGAAGATATATTAAAATTAATTAAATGATATGGCAGTTGATAAAGCCTTTAATATAAAAATTGAAACGCAATATTTGCATCCTGAATATCTAATAAATTCAGAGAAACAGGAATTCATAGGAACCACAGGGTTATTAAAAATTTTTGAGTTAACATCGCCCAATTCATTAAAGCCGTTTTTCTGGGGTCGTTGGGATCCCAAAGAAAAAGTAATGGACATTGATATTTACAACACGAATAATAATACCAAAAAATATTTTAAAAATAATAAAAAAAATTGTAGAGGTCATCACCCTGAATTGATTGATATAGTCAATAGAACATTTAAAGTGTCGATTTCTATATTAGGAGAAAATATTTATCAAGGTCTTGTATTCTTCAGCATAAATCACACATTACGTGCAGAAACAGGTATATTTGCAGTAACTGGATTTCCAGTGAATTTTGAGCTAGTAAGAAATAATTTGTTTTCGAAAATAATAAGTAAAATATGGCCTCAATCAAAGAAGAAATAGGTGTTAAAATTTATGACTATCTAGAGAAGGTGGCAAATAAAGAAGTTGCATTAGCAATGCAGTTTCCAATAGTTGATCAATACAAGCAAGATCGTTATTATTCAAGACATCAATTAATATCGACACTACTTGCAGAGTTTGAATATTTTCAAGAAAAAGGACTGCAATATACTCCAACAGATATAGTAAATATACTATTTGAAGCGAAACTACTTTTTGCCGTTAAGACTGAAAAGGAATTTGATCAAAGAAGAGGAGGAGGTAGATTTATGGTAGAATCTCCATTTCTATTTATGTGGGAAGAAAGAGATCAAACTATAGAAAAAGTAATTGAATTTCATCTGCAAAACATTGCAATCTCAATTTACGAAAAAACTCTAATTACCGAAATTAGAGATTTTATCGCTGATAATAATCTTGGCAATTCTACATTATTTTTTATAAATTTATTCAAAAAACTTTCCCTTCCTTTCCACTCATTTTTTGACGAATCAACTCTTATTGAAGAATATAAAAAATTTAATTTCGACTCAAGAGAACCTACCTTGATTGAGGCAAGAAAATTTTTTAATAGTCCTTCTTTTGGGTATACAATGATAGGATCAGATAGTTATGTTTATTATTATGCTTCTACTCAATTAAGAGCCTTCCTCAATTTACTTCGAATCGCTGGATTCTTGCATCATGGACAAGTTGATTTTGGAGGATGGGGAGCCGAACTGATGGCACCCACAGGCTCAGTTTTATTGGGAACAAATTCGATGGGAGTATTATTCTGGGATGAAGATAAAAAAGAACCTTGGGAAAAAATACCCGACGGATGTCTTTATAGATCTTTTGGATACAGAGGCCTTACTAAAATATTTCTTGATGATAGAACATTTAAGGGAATCGAAAATATTTTTATTGAAAATAGCATAATATTCGAAAAGTTAAAAAAACCTTGGAGTAAGACTAGTATTTATGATATTGCACCATCATTAGATATTCTAAGTTCTGCAACTCAAATGCCTGACTTGGGTGCTAAAATACTACAAATTTACTGTTGTCTTGAGCATCTTTTTGTTCCCAAAACAGTAAGAAAAGATAATGTAAAATACATTATTGGAGGTATAAATGCTCTTAAACCAAATCTAATTCCATGGTTTGACAACTTATATAAATTACGATGCGATTACGCACATAAAGGCTTTGTCCAGCGCAATGATGAAACCTTAGGTTTAGTTTTTGATTCTATAAAAAATACGCTTATCTTGCTTACTGCGAAATTAAAACAATAAATAAGACATGTAACACACCCTTTTATACTGTCTCATTTGTCTCATTTTCCTAGACCCTGATACCTCAAATTGACTATCCCCAAGACCTCCAAAGAACCCTTACACTGCTTGGAGGGTAGGGGTTCTAGGCCTTCCTTGCCTACCCGCTAGTATCAATCTATAAGATTAAAATATCAAAACCAAATTGGTACTTTTTGTTTTTAGATATATAATAAAAATATGACATACAAAAATTCGACCAACAAAAAAATTAATATTAATCAAATTAGACTTTTAAGAAAGTCTATTGGGTGGCAACCGAGAAGCGAAAATAAATGGAAAGAAATATTATCTAAATCATCTTTTGTTTATAGTGTTTGGGATGGAAAAAAGTTGATAGGAATGGGGAGATTAATAGAAGATGGAATTATGTGCATGCTTTATGACATCGTGGTTCATAAAAATTATCAAGGAAAGGGAATAGGGAAAATAATCGTAAATAAAATAATTGAGCAAACAAAAAATAAAAAGTATTGTTCAATAGCTTTATTTACAGACAAAGATAAGATTAAATTTTACAAAAAATTAGGATTTAAGGTTGCCATTGTTGCTATGGAATACAATTGGCACATAACAAAAATATGGGAAAAACAATCCAAAAAGAAAAAATAGAAATAAGGCCTCCTAAAATGTCTGATGTTAATTCTTTACTTGAGACGATAAACTCTTTAGTCGAAGAAAAAGCAATGATTATCGTTCAAGATAAGGTAACTCTTAAACAAGAAAGAAATTATCTCAAAGGAATAATAAAAAGCAAGAATGCTGTTTTCTTGTTTTTAGTCATTAACGGAAAAGTAATGGGAAGCGCAGGAATAACTAAATACGAAAATATAAAAAGCCATATAGGAGAAATGGGCATTATAATTAAAAAAGAGGCTAGGGGATTAGGACTAGGAGAGAAACTATTCAAAAAAGTAATGGAAGAAGGAATTAAGAAATTTAAACTAAAAATAGTTATTCTTGATGTTTTAAAGGGCAACAAAATAGCCCAAAATCTATATAAAAAGATGGGATTCCAAAAAATAGGAACGATTAAAGGTGGGGCGAAATATTATGGAAGATATGAAGACAGCGTAATGATGGCTAAATACTTAAAATAGCTTAAAACTTCAATAAAAAATATTGCCCAAAATTAAATATGTGCTAAAATAAGAATATGAACGAACAAGAAAATTCGGAAGAATTCTTTTGGAAGACATACGAAACACTTCCCGACAATATTAAAGAAGCTCTTTTCTCTGAAGAGAATTTTAATGTTGTCTCAGAAATCTGCGAAAAGAACGGAATAACCGATGAAGAAATCAAATCTCAATTGGTAAAATACGTTGGCAAAACTTTAATGGGATTGTTGCCGATAAAAGAATTTTCAATTATTCTTGAATTAGAATTAAATCTTGATTCAGAAGTGGCAAGAAACATCAGCTGGGATATTGACAGTAGGATTTTCAGCCACTTAAGAATATCTTTAAATAAACTATACTCTCCAGACATTGCAGAGAAGAAGGAATTAGTAGATAATACTAAGAAGGAAGAAGTGACAGAAGGAGAGATACAAATAGAAGATAAAAAAGAGATGCAAACTGAAACTGCTAATCCTAACGATAAATACAAAGAACCTTTAATCTAATATGCAATACAGAGTTCCTCAATTTATAGAACACGAGGCCAAAATATTGGGGCCACTGAATATAAAACAAAGTCTTCTTGTGGGAGGAGTACTTGCTGCTTGTTTCTTCATGTACTTTTCTATCGGAAAAACCAATTTCTTTCTTTTTCTTTTAATAGCAGCTGGTTTAGTTGGACTTGCTCTAGCTATATCCTTTACTAAAATTGAAGGCCAAGAATTACCAATAGTAGTAAAAAACTGGGCAAATTTTAATACCAATCCTAAAATTTTCCTTTGGAAAAGAAAACAATCTCCTGTTTTTCTATCAACTGAAAGAACTAGAAGAGATATAACAACAAAACAAGCAGAAAGATCTCCTCTAAGGGTAAAACAAGAAGGACGAATAGGGGATATGATTAAGAAAATAGATTTTGAAAAATAACCTATGACGATGGTTCCGTCTCAACAATTTATGCCTGTTGAACAAATCAGGGAAGGAGTGATGATAATGAAAGATAAATCCTTAAAAGGAATTCTTTTGGTTTCTTCATTAAACTTTGCTTTGAAATCGGAAGATGAGCAAATGGCCATTATTTATCAATTCCAAAACTTTTTAAATTCTCTCGATTTTAGCTGCCAAATTATTGTTAATTCGAGAAAAGTAAATATCACTGGATATATTGATAAAATTAAAGATTTAGAAAATAAACAAAAAAACGAACTATTAAAAATTCAAACTGCCGAATATAGAGCATTTATTGAAGAAATTATTGCTAATGGCTCTATTATGAGTAAAAGTTTCTATGTCGTTGTCCCTTATTATCCAATGACCGAATTACCAAACATTAGTGGTGGTGGAAAAGAAAGTAAAACCAATTTAACTGAAAAGAAATTTCAAAATGGAAAATATCAATTATGGCAGAGAATGGAATATGTTTCATTAGGAATTAGAAGGTGCGGATTAAAATCTGCCACATTAGGGTCTGAAGAATTAATTGAATTATTGTGGGGATTGCATCACCCAAAACAAGCAGAGCTAGGATATTATCCTGATCTACCTCCGGAAGTTATAATATAAAAATATGGGATTATTCGGAAACAAATCAAAACAGGAAAAATTCCTGGAAAAAGAAACAACTACGGCAATGGATATAATCGCTCCTGCTTCTATTGAGGTAAACCAAAATTATGTCCAGATAGAAGAAAAGCTAGCTAAAACTTACTTTGTTTTCTCTTATCCCCGATATTTAACTACGGGATGGCTTTCTCCAATTATTAACATGGACATTCCTTTAGATATTTCTTTCTTTTTTCACCCAATTGAGACAGGAACCATTTTAAAACAGTTGAGAAAAAGTGTTACTGAAGTTCAAGCAGAGATTATTGAAAGAGAAACCAAGGGATTAATTAGAGATCCAGCATTGGAAACTGCTTACCAAGATCTAGAAGACCTAAGAAGTAGACTACAAACCGCTCAAGAAAAAATGTTTAAGTTTGGACTATACATTACTGTCTATGCTGACAATATTAAAGAATTAGAAACAATAGAAACGACATTAAGATCGGTTCTTGAAGCAAGGCTAATCTATATCAAGCCAGCTCTATATCAGCAAAAAGAAGGATTGATTTCTTCTTTCCCCTATGGGACCGATCTATTACAGATACATAATACATTAAATACAACTCCGCTATCTAGTATTTTCCCATTTATATCCTTTGATTTAAGTTCTAATGAAGGAATATTGTATGGCATCAATAAACATAATAATTCTTTAGTATTGTTTGACAGATTTAGCATGGAAAATGCCAACATGGTAATCTTTGCTAAATCTGGTTCTGGTAAATCATATGCAGTTAAGCTTGAAATTTTAAGATCTTTAATGATGGGAGCAGAATGTATCATCCTTGATCCTGAAAATGAATATAAACCATTAGCTGAAGCAGTAGATGGTTCTTTCTTCAAAATATCACTAAGTTCTGATAGTCATATTAATCCTTTTGACTTGCCAGAACCAAGAGAGGATGAAACATCTGAAGATGTTTTAAGATCGAGTATCATTAACCTTGTTGGTTTAATGAGAATTATGCTTGGAGGATTAACCCCAGAAGAAGATGCTATTATGGATAGAGGATTATCCGAAACTTACGCTGCTAAAGATATTACTCCAAATTCAGATCCTAAAACTTGGGCTGATAAAGTCCCAATTATGTCTGATTTAGAATCGGTTTTAGAAACTATGGATGGAGCTGAATCTTTAGTTGAAAGATTAAGAAAATTCACTAAAGGAACTTATGCTTCTTTCTTTAACCAAAAATCAAATATTTCCGTAACTAAATCATTAGTTGTTTTTGGTATTAGAGATATGGAAGACGAATTAAGGCCCATGGCAATGTTTATTGTTATGCGTTATATCTGGAATACAGCTAGATTATCTTTAAAGAAAAGGATACTTGTTATTGATGAGGCTTGGTGGATGATGAAAACCGAAGATGGAGCTTCTTTCTTGTTTGGAATTTGTAAAAGAGCAAGAAAATATTGGTTAGGAGTAACAACAATTACTCAAGACGTTTCTGATTTCTTACAATCTGATTATGGTAAACCAATTATTACTAACTCTTCGATCCAATTATTATTAAAACAAAGCCCAGCAACAATTGATTTAATTCAACAAACATTTAGTTTAACTGACCAAGAAAAATTCCTATTACTAGAAACTCCAGTAGGAGAGGGGATATTCTTCGCTGGACAAAAACACGTCGCCATCAGAGTTGTAGCCTCATATACCGAAGACCAAATAATCACTACTAGCCCAGAAGAAGTGATGAAAATAAAAAAAGCTAAAGAATTATTGTAAAACAAAACCAGACTTCATCGTCTGGTCTTTTTTTATAATACTGGCTTGATAATTATTCTCCTCTCTTCTCCTTCTCCAATACTTTCGGTTGTGATATCTTTTCTATCAGCTAATTCCATATGGACTACTCTTCTGTCAAAAGAAGATGTATATGGTAACTCCTTTTCTCTTTTTGTTCTTGAAACTTCATCAGCGACACTTTGAGCTATATTTCTTAAATAACTTTCTTTGTTTTTTTTATATCCATCAATATCAAGACTTAAATAGAATTCTTTGTCTGTTTTCTTTTTAATAACTTTCCTCAAAAGTAATTGGATATCAGCTAAAACCAATCCTTGTTTTCCTATTAAATTTTGCGCTTCACCCGTTTTAATATCTATTTCTAAAACATCTTCACCTTCTCGATTTATACAATTGCCCTCTACTTCTACAATAAAGCCAGCCCTTAAAAAGAATTCTTTAATAATCTCTTTAATATTTTCTACCTCTTCTTGATCAATCATATTTCTTTTTTATTGAAAATACTCCTTTGTTGGAAAATAGTAAACACTGTCGTTATCAGCCAATAAAGACCTAAAGCAGAAGGAAGGTTATATAAAACAAATAAGGTAATTATAGGAATAAAAATAACCATTTGTTTTTGCATCATATTGGTCATTTGTGAAGTTTTGTCCTCTGCCGCTACTTTTGGTGCTGTTGGAGTTGATGTTTTTGCTTGGAAAAATTGCGCTATTGCGGTAAGAACAGCTAAGTAGATATTAGGCTTAGACAAATCAATCCCTAAAAAGTACGGATTAATTGTTTGAGGCAGAGAAATAAAAGAATATATCTGCGCTGGGTCAATGCTTATCCCTCCCTTAAAAACATAGAATAATGCCCAAATAATAGGGATCTGAATAAAAAGAAGGAATATCCCTGAAAAAGGATTAAACTTCTTTTCTTTATACAAAGCCATCATTTCTTGAGCTTGCTTCTCTTGGCTATCTTTATGCTTATTCTGAATTTCTTTAAGCCTCGGCTGAATCTCGGCCATAGCTTTTTGAGATTCTAATGCTTTTTTATTTAAAGGATTAGTTACTAATTTAACTAAAAGAGTAAGTCCGATTACGGCGATACCAAAATTATTGGTATAAATATATATCAATATCAAAAAATTCAACATCGGTTGGTATAGAATAGTATTAAAGATTAATGAAAAAATATTCACAATAGTTTATTTAATTATTTCTCCCTTACTTAAAAGATTTTCCAGGTCTTCTTTTATTTCCTTATACGTCATCTTGGTAATTGAGGGAAGCGAAACAACTACGATACTTAACCCTTCTTTTAGTTTATTTCTTTTTAATCTGACAATATCTCTCATTCTTCTCTTTACCTTATTTCTAACAACAGCTAACTTAGAAATTTTTTTACTAACCACGAAACCAATTCTTGTTTTATCGGTTCCATTTATAAGATACCTTAAAAAAACATATTTGCCTTTTAGGGTTCTTCCGCCTTTAAAAACCGCTTCGAATTCTTTTTCTTTTTTAAGCCTGTTTTCTTTAGGCAACATAATTTTATCAGACAGATAATTTGGCTCTGCCCTTACTTCTTCTCTTTGCTAAAACTTTCCTTCCACTACTAGTACTTGATCTTTCTAGAAATCCGTGAGATCTCTTTCTTTTCTTTTTTGCTGGTTGATAAGTTAAACTCATATCATTATTTTATCTTAATTATGTTTTAAATCATATCAAAAAATGAAGGTTCGGTCAATCAAAAAATACTCTCAAAAACGCTCAAATTTATTAACCTTTTGTCCCCAGTCTTTCCACATCGCTTTTCTTACCCCTTTATTTTACAAGGCTTTTTGCCTGTTTGACATTATTTAAGGTATAATATGCTTAATATTAATAAACAGAAAACCATGACTAATGAAGAAATTTGGCAATCAGTGTTGTCTCAGATCCAATTGAATATTTCTCCGGCCAACTTTGCTACCTGGTTTGCCAATACCAAGGTCTCTTCTGTTGAAAACAATGAGGCGACTATTTCTGTCCCAAATTCATTTTCTAAAGAATGGCTAGAGCAAAAATACCACAAAGATATTTTAAAAATATTAAAATCACTAGATGATAGTATTAGAGAAATAAAATACGTTGTTACTCCAATTAATGTTAAAATGTCTAGTTCTCAAAGAAGGGGAGTTAAAAAAGAAGAAACTATTGAACAATTAGGATTTTCTGAATTAGAGGTAAGTAAGGAAACCAATCTTAATCCAAAATATACCTTTGACAACTTTATCATCGGACCATTCAATGAAATTGCTTACGCTGCTTCTATGGCTGTCGTTGAGGAACCAGGGAAAAACTACAATCCATTATTTGTATACGGAGATGTGGGACTAGGAAAAACTCATTTAATTCAAGCGATAGGAAATAAAATAAAAGACGGCGATTCCAACAAAAAAGTCAAATACATTCCGGCTGAAAAATTAATTTCTACAATAGTTAACGCAATTAGAAACCAGAGCGTAGAAGAACTGAAGAAGAATTTACGTGACATTGATGTATTAATAGTTGATGATATCCAGTTTATTGCCGGGAAAGATAAAACCCAAGAGGAGTTCTTTCACACTTTTAATTCTTTATATCAAAAAAACAAACAGATAATTCTTTCTTCTGATAGGCATCCTAATAATATTCCCGCCCTAACCGAAAGACTAAAATCTAGATTCAATGGGGGAATGATTGCTGATATTAATACTCCCGATTACGAAACTAGAATGGCTATTTTAAAACAAAAAATTGAAGAAAAAAATACAAACATTCCAACTGATGTTTTGGAATATATCGCTAATAATATTCAAAAAAACGTAAGAGAGCTTGAAAGCGCTATTAATAGAATAATTATTTATAAAAAAACGAACAACAAGACGATAGAATTAGAAGACGCAAAAAAATTACTTAAAAACATTATTGTTTCTCCAAGCAAAATAACAAATTATAAGAAGATAGTTGAATCAATTACTGAATTCTATGATATTCCTTCTGGCAACATGTTCTTCTCTTCAAGAAAAAAAGAGTTCGCTAGACCAAGACAAATTGCCATGTATTTATTAAAAAAAGAGTTAAAAATGTCTTATTCAGAAATAGGTAGAAAGTTCGGAGGAAAAGACCATACAACCGTAATTCATGCGTGTCAATTGATTGAAAAAGAATACGAAGAAAATGAAAAAATACACCAAGAAGTAGAATTAATCTTACAAAGAATATATAGTAAATAGTGTGGAAAACTTGAGAGGTATGAAGGGAAAAAGTATAGATAAAAATTGATTTAAAAAAGTTATACAATTTACAACACAAAGATAACCATAAAAACAACCCAACTTATCCACAATATTATTTTAATAAAATCATTTTAAATAAAAGAAAAATTAACTTTAATTAAGTTTATCCACGAAATTAAGAACACTAATAGTAATAATAAAAAATAAAACTTATATTTATAAGATAAAAAAACAAACATATGAATTTCACAATTTTAGTTAAAGAATTTAAAAAAGGAATAGGCATGGCAGAAAAAATTACAGGGAAAAATTTAACCCTACCTATTCTAGATAATGTGTTGATAGAGGCGTTACCTAATTTTTTAAAACTATCCTCGACAGATCTTGAGGTTGGTATTCAGTGGTGGGGGCTTTGTAAAACAGAAAAAGAGGGCAAAATTGCCGTTCCTGCAAGATTTTTAAATCAATTAATAGGATCATTGCCAGACGATAAAGTTAATATCAAAGAAAAAGGAAATTCTTTGACAGTAGAATCAAAAAACTTAAAAACTCAGATTAAAGGATTCTCTGCTGATGATTTTCCGATTATTCCATCTTTTTTAAGAGAAATATATATTGAGGTAGACGGAAAGAAATTAAAAGATGGATTAATGAGCGTTGTTGATATTGCTAGTCCATCACAAATTAGACCAGAAATTTCAGGGATATATTTTACCTTTACCAAAGATTCAGTTAAGCTGGTCGCTACAGATAGTTTTAGATTAGGAGAAAAAACAATTCATTTGAAATCTGGATTTAAAAATTTATTTAACAAAGAAGTAAGCTTTATCCTTCCTCAGAAAACAATTAGAGAATTAATTAACGTTTTGCCAGATGAAGAAAAAATCGTTAGAATATATCTTTCTGATTCACAAGTATTATTCGAAACGTTTTTGTCTAATTCAGATCATCCAGAAATTAATTTAATTTCAAGACAGATAGACGGAGAATATCCTTCATACCAAGAAATTATTCCTAAGGAAAGTAAAACGAAATTAACATTGAATAAAGAAGAATTAATTAAGCAAATTAAAACAGCAGGATTGTTTGGAGGAAGGACTAACGAGGTGGTTATAAAAGCAGAAGCAGGAGGGAAAGAAATAGAAATAAAAAGCCAGGATTCAGAAATAGGGGAAAGTGAATTATCTGTGTCTTCAAAAATAGAAGGAGAAAGCGTAAAAGCTTCTTTTAACTGGAAGTTCGTCCTAGACGGTCTTTCAAATATGAAAAGCTCAGAAGTACTATTTGAGCTTCAAGGAGGAGATGGACCGGCAGTAATTAGACCCATCGGAGACGCTAGTTATATTTATGTAATTATGCCGATAAAGATGTAAGATTTCATGCTAAAAGGTGGGCTAAATTATGCCCACCTTTTGTTTTAAGAAAGATATTGTTTTCAAGCTGATTAAGTCTAATCCATTACTAACGGCACCTCTGACCCTGGTTCTACTGGTTGAGATGTTTCTTGGTCTTTTGCTTTTGTATTTAATTCAATAGATTTTAATACTAAGGCTCTCCATATTGGACCAGCTGCCTGTTCACCGATTGCAGACATTTTAGTATGATTATTATTACCAGCCCACACAACGACTACGGCGTCACTAGTATATCCGACAGTCCAACCATCTTTACTTTCTTGAGATGTTCCTGTCTTTACAGCTACTTTATAATTATCAAATCTTAAAAGTGAGTGAGCGCCGAACATTGGAGCTCTAGCATCATTGTCTGATAAAATACTAGTAATTGTTTCACAAACGCTACTTTCTAAAACTTTTCTTGGAGTTTTGTGGTTTTCATAAATAACATTTCCTTGACTGTCTTCTATCTTTAAAATAACCGATGGGTCTATTTTGTAACCATTACTAGAAAAGACGCTAAAAGCGGTAGCCATATCAAGAAGTTTTACATCGGCTGCTCCTAGGGCAAAAGACAAACCATATTTTGAATTGTCATTTCCTAATGTAGTTATCCCCATTGCCTTAGCCATATTAATAGCATTTTGTAGTCCCGCGTATTCGTTTAAAACCTTAACAGCAGGGATATTTAATGATTGAGCCAATGCACTTCTTATAGTTAGAGCTCCGCGGAAACGGCCATCATAGTTATTAGGGGCATATCCATTATAATTAACTGGCTCATCAACTACTATCGTACTATCGGTCGCTCCATTACGAAAAGCGGTAGCATATATTATTGGTTTAAAAGAAGATCCTGGCTGTCTTATTGATTGTACGGCTACATTATAGCTTGGTACAAATTTACAGGTTGTTGCTGGATCACAACCCTTAGGCAGTGGTTCACCATAAGGATCAGCTGAACCAACCATGGCTAAAACTTCGCCAGTCTTGGGAGCCATGACAATCGCAGCCGCATTGTAAGCTCCAAAGTTTACCATATTTTTAGCTACATTTGTTTTAACAATTTCTTCGGCTGATTTTTGCAGATCCCAATCTAAAGTAGTATAAATTTTTAAACCTTTAGTTTGTAAGAAGTCAGCACCGTAAGTGTCTTCGATTTGTTGTTTAACATAAGTAACAAAATGATAGGCTAGGGTGGTATTTGGCAGTTTTGAAATTTTTATTTCTTCAGCTGCTGCTGCCTTTTCTTGCTCTGCAGTTATATATCCCTCTTCTCTCATTCTTTGTAGTACAAGATTTTTCCTTACCATCAATTTGTCAAAATTAGGTCCGTAAGGGGAATAATAGCTAGGCAATTGAATTATAGCTGCAAGCATGGCTGCTTCAGGAAGGCTTATATCTTGGATTGGTTTTTGAAAATAAGTTAAGGAAGCTTCTTCAGCGCCATAAATATTTACTCCGAAAGGAACCTGATTAAGATACCATTCTAAAATTTGATTCTTAGGGTACTTTCTGTCTAGTTCTATAGAGAGAACAGCTTCTTTAATTTTTCTGCCCAATGATTTTTCTGGAGTTAAAAAAGTAGAACGAATTAATTGTTGAGTGATTGTGGAAGCTCCGCGCAATTCTCCTTTTTCTACATTTGATATTAACGCTCCCAATAGGCCAGTTAAATCAATGCCAAAATGACTGTAAAAACGATGGTCTTCAGTGGCGATCACGGCTTTTTGTAAATTGTCGGGAATTTGAGAGAGAGGAACGTAGGTTCTTTTTTCTTCTCCGTAAACATTCGATAACAATATTTTGCCAGTGCGGTCATATATTTTAGTTGACTGGTTTATTTCTGCTTCCGTGAAGACTTCGGGACGAGGAAGATCTCTTAAAAAGGCAAAAAACATAAAAATACAAGCAGCCAAAAAGGCTATAAGTGTAAAGACAAAGAGTCTTTTATTGTTTTTAATTTTAAATTTAATCATGTTTTAATACTATCATTTCTTTTTATTTTTGAACATATTTATGCTATAGTTTAAATATATGAAAATAATAGTAGATGAAGAAAAAATAAACGAAATATTAAGCAGGGGAACCGAAGACATTATTGATAAAGAGCATCTTAAGAAAAAATTAATGTCAGGCAAGCAGCTTAATATTAAGTTTGGTATTGATCCAACCGGACCCAAGATTCATTTAGGGAGGGCAACTATATTAATGAAGCTAAAAGACTTCCAAGATTTGGGACATAAGATTACTTTAATCATTGGAGACTTCACGGCTTTAATTGGAGATGCTTCCGATAAAGATTCAATTAGAAAACCTTTAACAGAAAAAGAGATTAAAGAAAATTTGAAAGATTATCTTTCTCAAATAGGAAAGATCTTAGATTTAAAGAAAGTTGAAGTTAAACACAATAAAGACTGGTTTGGTAAAATGAAAGCCGAAGAATTAATTAGGTTGGCGATGAATTTTACAGCGCAACAAATGATTCAAAGAAGAAACTTCAAGGAAAGATGGGATAACGAAAAGCCAATTGGAGTCCATGAATTATTATATCCATTATTACAAGGATACGATTCGGTGGTAATTAAATCTGATTTAGAAATTGGAGGATTTGATCAATTATTTAATTTAAAAGCAGGGAGAGAACTACAAAAGATATTCAATCAAGAACCACAAGACGTGATGACCTTAAGAATGATTTATGGATTAGACGGAAGGAAGATGTCTACTTCATGGGGCAATGTTATTAATATCTTAGATAATCCTAAAGACATGTTTGGGAAATTAATGACATTAAATGATGATTTAATTATTGGATACTTTGAATCTTGCACGAGAGTGCCGATGTTACAAATCAATGAATTTAAAAATAGCCTAGAAAGGAAGGAGATGAACCCCAAAGCTATTAAAAAAATACTGGCCAAAGAAATTATTACTTTCTTTTACGACGGGGAAAAAGCTAAAGAAGCAGAAAAAGAATTTGAACAGGTTTTTGAAGATAAAAAACTTCCTTCAGAAATAGAGGAAATTAAAATAAACGAAAAAAAGATAAATGTTCAAGATTTATTAGTCAAGTTAAGCCTAGCTTCTTCAAAAGGGGAGGCGAAAAGATTAATAGAGCAAGGAGGAGTAAGAGCAATAAAAGGAGAAAACATCGAAGAAATTAAAGATTGGCAATTGGAAATGCAGATAGAAAAAGGAATAATTATTCAGGTAGGGAAAAGAAATTTTAGAAAGATTAGTTAATCAAATTTACACTTATCAGCGCAATAGATGGCTAAAGCTAATGCGTCAGCGGCATCGTCTGGTTTAGGTAGTTTTTCTAGACACAATAAATTTTGAACCATTTTTTGAACTTGATTTTTTGTTGCTTTACCATATCCAGTAACAGAAGTTTTTGCTTGCATAGGAGTAACTTCAATAAAGGGGATATTCTTTTTTGAAAGCGTATAAATAATAACTCCCCTGGCTTGGCTTACTGGCATCGCAGTTTTAAGGTTTTTAAAAAAGAAAAGACTTTCTACGGCTGCCATTTCTGGCTTATACTTCTTAATGATTTCGTTTAAATCAAAATTGAGTTGAATTAATCTTTCTCCCATGTTTTGTTTAGGGGAAGTTTGGATTATTCCATAATCAAGACAAACAATTTGTTTCTTGTTTTTCTTTTTGTAATCGATCACACCGAAGCCGGTAGTAGCAGTGCCCGGATCAATACCTAAAATTATCATATATTAGTATATATGTTTTGTACGTCGTCATGTTCGTCTAGAGATTCAAAGAATTTTTCGAATTTTTCTCTAGTAGCATCATCAACAGTCATATTTTCATTAGGAACCCATTCTAAAGCAGCTGATTCTAATTTTAGTCCTTTTTCTTCTAGGGATTTTTTTGTTTTTTCTAATTCTTCAGATTTGACGTAGAGGTAGAGAGTATTTTCTTGCCATTCAATATCTTCAGCTCCAGCTTCAATAGCCGTTAACTCTAAATCTTCTTTATTTTTATTGGTTGAGTCAATAGAAATAACTCCTTTCTTTTCAAACATCCATTTAATTCCTCCCTCGTTTACTGTCTTTCCTCCTTTTTGATTGATAATAAGTTTCAATTCTCCAAACGACCTGTTTTTATTATCAGTAATTCCTTCAATTATTACAGCTGAACCTCCTGGTCCGTAGGCTTCTAATAAGAATTCCTCATATGTAAAACCTTCTAATTCTCCTGAGCCTTTTTTAACTGCTTTATCGATACTGTCAGCCGGCATATTCATTGCTTTAGCTTTTTCTACAACCGACCTTAACTTTGCATTAAAAGTTGTGTCCGAACCACCATCTTTAGCTGCAACAGAGATTTCTTTAGAAAGTTTAGAAAATATTTTGCTTCTCTTGGCATCTTCAGCGCCTTTTTTGATTTTAATATTATGAAAATGGGAATGACCGCTCATATTTTTGTTTCTTTAACTATATAACTGCATCTTAACCTAAAAGGTTAAAAAATTCAACCAAAGAAAAATCCCGCTTTTGCGGGGGAATTTTTCTATTTATTTCTGATTTCAAATCTCTTTTCTAGCTTTTCCATTTTGCTTACTATTCCGCCATATTCTAGTTCGCTATAGGGGAGCATAGCATTCCCAAAGAATCCTTGTTTTCTTATTTCTAAAGCTTTTTTAGAAATATTATCTCTGACATGGTCCCAGAATGGGTGATCGAAAGCATCAACTGCTTCAGTAAATTTTCCATGGTGAACACAGTAGGCAGCACAAGAAACTAAGGGAGGACCATCGAAGAAAGAAGTTGGACAGTTTTGTTTAACTGGCATTAATGGTCCAGTGTGACTACCACGCATAAAGCCAGCAACGTATGGTCCGATGGGATAAGGAGAAAGGATTTCTCCTGTTGCAGGAAAAACTCCTTGAGTTCTAACTAAATGAATCGGATCATCTTTGCCAGTATATTTTCCAGCAATATTTCTTAGTCTAGTTGTAGAAACTGCAACTGCTTTTTCGCCGTTTTCTCTAGAAACTATTTTTTCAATAACAAATCTTTCTGGATCTCTTAGTAAAGCAGCGATGTCGTAAACTTCTTCAGGAGCGTTTAGAGATATTATCCTATCGGCTTCAGTATATGAAACATCCATAATATCAAAACGGAATCCTTTAGCCATATTAGGAGAAAGAATTAATCCTGAACAATACATTGGGTCAGTGAAGGCTAAATAAAGAGGAAGATTATAGGCTCCTGGGTCAGTTTTATCAGCGGCGAAGAAAAGAATTGGTTCATTGGGTCTTTCCTCAAATTCCATTTCACAAACAGCTGGTCCGAGTCCTTTTACGTTTCCCGAGAAAGCATCTTTTAATAAATCTTGGCCAGCACCGTATAATCCTTGGTCTTTAGCGACTTCAGTTCCAGCCTTAAATGCATCCCAAGCTAAATGATGAATTTCATCATTATTTTCCCCTCTATTATGAGTACAAAGAATAGCAATATCGTCTCCAGTATAAGTTATTCTGAAATCAATAAGCATTCCTTTGTGATTCTGTTCAATATATTGCTTTACAGCGTTAAGAACTCTTTCGCTAGGTTTGATATGTCCGCCAATGCTGCCGATGTCGGCTTTAATGGCAGTAACCGTGATTTTGTCTCCTTTTTCCATATAATTATTCATTATATTTATACTTTAATTATATTCCTATTCTTTATTAAATCAATTTTTCTTGAGCTTTAGGAATAGGAAGATTTAAATGCTCATATGCTAGTTTTGTAGCTAGTCTTCCTTGAGAAGTTCTTTTTATTAAACCCGATTGAATTAAGTATGGTTCGTAAATATCTAAAATGGAATTTTTTTCTTCTGATGTTGCAGCAGAAAGAGCTTGTAATCCAGCTGGTCCGCCGTTGAATTTTTTAATAATAGCTTCAAGTATTTTTCTATCTCCTGGTTCAAGACCCATTTTGTCAATTTCTAAAAAGTCTAAAGCTTTATCGGAGATGTCTTTAGTTATTTTTCCTTGCCCTTCTATTTCTGCAAAGTCTCTCACTCTCTTTAAAAATTTATTAGCGATTCTCGGAGTACATCGAGATCTTTTAGATATTTCTTTAATTGCGTCTATTTCTATTTCTACATTTAATATATTGGAAGACCTTTTAATAATTTCTTCAATTTCATTTAATTCGTAAAAGTTTAATTGAAATGTCGCTCCGAACCTGCTTCTTAATGGAGAAGAGATTAAATCGAGTCTAGTCGTTGCTCCGATTAGGGTAAAGCGAGGAAGGTCGATATCAATATTTTTTGCCATTGGTCCTTTCCCTAAAATTAAGTTAAGCTTAAAATCTTCCATAGCCGAATAAAGATATTCTTCGACAAAATGATTTAGGCGATGAATTTCGTCGATGAAAAGAAAATCACCTTCATTTAAACTAGTTAAGAGGGCAACAAGATCGCCAGCTTTTTCAATAACTGGACCCGAGGTAACACGAATATTGGCGTTAGATTCTTTTGCGACCAGATGAGCAAGAGTGGTTTTGCCTAATCCAGCGGGTCCGTAAAACAAAATATGGTCTGGAGATTCATTTCTTTTTTTTGCCGCATCAATCATGACCTTAACATTCTTTTTAATTCTTTCTTGTCCAATATAATCAGCCCATTTTTTAGGTCTTAGGGTGTTTTCAATGATTTCTTCGTCAGGATTAAGTTGTGGGGAAAAGCTCTTGACAGACATTTTAATAAGTGTTATGTTATTAAGGCTCCCAAAAATGAACGATTATTGAACTGGGGGGAAAGGGAATTTCTTTAGTTAATGGATAACTTGGTTTCGACTGGGTTTCTCCTCAAGAAATTTCTTTAGCTTAGCCCAATGCTAACAAGGACCCCCAGTTCAGGAATCGTTTTTTTATTATCCAACAACCCTTTTAACTTCTTCTATAGTTGTTACTCCTTTTAGAATTTTTATTAGTCCATCTTGCTTCATCGTAGTCATCCCTTTTTTAATGGCTATTTTTTCTAGGGCTGAAGTTGATGGGGAAGTTAAAATGAAGTCTTGAATTTCATCATCAATTGATAGAGCTTCAAAAATTCCAACTCTTCCTTTGTATCCAGTAAAATTACAATATTCACAACCTTTTATTTTTGCTATTTTCATGTCGGGTTTTAATTCTGGCATATCAGATCCTTGAGGCATATTCTCAAGGTCTTTTTTTATTTCTTCAAATAACTCAGGCGAGATTGTTTCTAGTCCTCCACATTTGGGGCAAACTTTTCTTACTAGCCTTTGAGCAATAGCAACGTTGATTGCAGGAGCAATATTAACTGCTTTTTCTCCTAAAGCTTGTAGTCTAGCAATAGTCCCAGCGGCGTCATTGGTGTGAAGGGTAGACAAAACTAGGTGACCAGTTAAAGCAGCCTGTAATGCTATTGAAGCAGTTTCTAAATCTCTGATTTCTCCAACTAGTATAGCGTCAGGATCTTGCCTAACGATTGATTTTAGTCCAGCGGCAAAATCATATCCCTTTTTTGGGTTAACTTGGGTTTGAGAAATTCCGTCTAAATGATACTCGATTGGATCCTCAATGGTTACAACTTTAATTTCTGGGTTACTCAATTTTTTCAAGAAAGCGTAGAGAGTCGTTGTTTTACCAGAACCAGTAGGACCGGTGACGATAATCATTCCATTTGGTTTTTGTGCTTGCTCGGTAAATATTTGGTAGATATCTTTTCTTAATCCCAAGTCTTCCAAGCTTATTAAATTTTTAGGATTCAAAACCCTCATAACGATAGTTTCTCCGTATTCAGTGGGTAAGGTAGAAACTCTAACTTCTATTTCTTCAGCAATTTCTCCTTTATTTACAATAATAGAGAATCTTCCGTCTTGTGGTTTGTCTTCAACGTTTAATTTTAGTCCCGAAAGAAGTTTAATTCTAGAAACAATTCTTTGGTGTCTCTGGACATCAAAAGAGGTAACTTCTTGTAATATTCCGTCAATTCTTATTCTTAAAATTGATCCATTTTCAATTGCTTCAATATGCATGTCTGAGCTATCAAGGATAATCGCTCCAGACATTAAAATTTTAAGAAGGAAAGAAACGTCTTTTAAGGCAGCTGCTTCAATTTTGCTTTTTAAAGTTGGGACACCTAAAATGTCCTTTTCAAACTCAGCTTCCAATTCATTCTCTATTTCTATTTTTTCCGTTATTGTTTCCATGGTTTTTATTTTAAGAAAGAAAGTACCTTATCTTTTGCTAAACTTATTGATGATTCTTCAGTTAGAAACATTGCTCCATTGTTTTTAGAGACTCCTTTGAAATTGTTTACTATCTTCATTACTTCTGATTTATCGTCTGAATAAAATATTCCTTTAACAGATAGTGGGGAAGTCCGGCTTTCCCACAAAAGAAGGAAGGAAGGTATTTTAAAGAAATTTTTGATTTTTTCAATTACGAAGGAAAAATCTTTTGAAGTAGCATCATTATCAAGCATGTTCTTTTCTGACAATGTTGATATATAAATATTTTCATTTTCAGAAATAGTTAGATTACTCAAAGCCAATTCAAGTATTTTTACTTTCGGATCGTTTTTAGAAATAAGGTTTAAATTTCCTCCTTTTTTAAACAACCACTTAATAGTTGGTATGTTTTTCTTATTGTAAACGTTTTTAGGGCTGATGGTCAACCCATAAAGAAGGAAACTTGCTGATTCGTTATTCACATATTCTTTCCCCAGGTCTTTAATTAGGCAAGAGATAGCTTGGGACAATGATTGTCCGTCTTCAACTAAATTTATTTCTCCATAGTTTTGATTGCTTAAATCGTTATCAATATTAATAATTGTACAACCATACAGTTGGTCAAGATTATTAGAGCATAATTGTTCAACTTCTTGAAACTCTTGAATGCCAACAGTTATTAGAATGTCATAATTGGCACTAGATAATAATGAATCGGTTCCAGAGATTATTTTGCAAGAATAACTTTCATTGTTTATGTCTCCAGTCTTGGGAGTAAGATATAAGTCAATTCCTTTATTATTTTTTTCATAATATACCTCTGAGATATCTTCTTTAAAGGAAATATGGAATTTTTTTTGTTCTTTTTCTTTCAAGATTTCATATATTTTATCTGGAACTTCGTCTAAAGGGAAGAATATTTTCTTATTTGTTTTTCTTAAGGCAAAAAAAAGAGCCAAAGTAGCTCCTATAGCATCGTCATTTGCATTGATTTTGGTTAAAATTCCTATATTTTTACCACTTTCTATGCTGTTTTTTATCTTCAATATTTCTTCCATGTTCTTGCCTTAACCTTACTGTATTTAGGGGTAAAAGTCAATTAGTTTTCTTTTTCTATTTTTAATAGTATAATCAATGAATATATGGAATATTTAACAGAAAATTATCTAGAAACCCAAGAGGTGGGAAAAGGCTTAGCAGAGGAAATAAAGAGAGGGTCAAGGGCTGTAGTTTTTGGACTGAAAGGAGATTTAGGAGCTGGTAAAACAACATTTTTACAAGGCTTTGCTAAGGGACTGGGAATTAAAGAAAAGATAATCAGTCCAACTTTTGTTATTATGAATAGGTTTGATCTTAAGGGTAAATTTAATAATTTCTATCATCTTGATTGTTATCGCATAGAGAAACCTAAAGAAATGGAAAGTCTTGGTTTCGAAGAAATAATTAACAATCCTAAAAATATTGTTTGTATTGAGTGGCCAGAGAAAATAAAAAAATTACTTCCTGAAGATTTAATTTCAATTAAATTTAAGATTCTTGATGGAGACAAAAGAGAAATAATAATTGATTATGGAAAATAAAGAAAACTTTGTCATTATCGATAGTAACTCAGTAATTCATCGAGCATTTCATGCTTTGCCTCCTCTGAAAAACAAAAATGGGGAAGTGGTGAATGCTGTATACGGGTTTCTTTTGGTTTTATTTAAATTGCTCAAAGAATTGAAACCTAAATATTTTGTGGCTTGTTTTGATCTACCCGAACCGACCTTCAGGAAGAAAGCCTTTGAAGAATACAAGGCTCATCGAAAAAAAGCTCCAGATGAATTGTACAATCAGATTCCAATGGTTAAAAAAGTTTTAAAAGCTTTTAATGTCCCTATTTTTGAGATGGCTGGGTATGAAGGAGATGATTTGATCGGAACATTAACTAATTCTTTAACTAAAGGAAAAGAGGATGGTGTTAAAAATATTGTTGTTTCTGGAGACTTAGACAATCTTCAATTAATCAATGAAAATACTTTTGTTTATTTTTTAAATAAAGGGGTTAAAAACGGATTGATATACGATAAGAAGATGATAAGTGAGAAATTTGAAGGATTAACTCCGGAACAATTGATTGATTATAAAGGTTTGAGGGGTGATGTTTCTGATAATATTCCTGGGGTCAAGGGAATAGGAGAAAAGACGGCTTTGAAACTTATTAAAGAATTTGGAAGTATCGAAAATTTATATGTTAATATAGAAAAAAAGAACCTACCTAAGAGTGTTAAAGAAAAGCTTATCTCAGGTAAAGAAAAGGCTTTTTTGAGCAGGGAATTGTCAGAGATAAAAAAAGATGTGCCAATTGAAGTTAATATGAAAAATTGTGAATGGGGAGGATATAATGAAGAAGAAATTGTTTCTATGCTCAAAGATTTCGGATTTAATAGTTTAATTAAAAATATATCCACGGAAGAAGAAAAAACTGTTGGTCAAAATTTGAAGTTATGGTAAAATAAAGCTTAATGTCGGAAAAAATATTAAATTTTACAGAGACTAAAGAAGACGAACTCAGAAGAGTGAGAGCGGCTCTTTTGAATATTTTAGAAGACACTGAAGAGGCTAGAAGGGAGGCGGTTAGAGAGAAGAATAAAACCATGGCAATTATTGAAAATCTTACTGACGGTATTTTTCTTTTAAATAATAAGAATGAAGTAGAAATTATCAGTCCCTTAGTAGTCGATTTTTTTAAAAAAAACAAAGAAGAAATTATAGGGAAAAATATTGTTGATTTATTCGACAGTGAAGAGCTTAAAGAATTTAAGGAATTATTAATAGATTCTAAAAAAGGAAAGATTAATAAGGTTACAAAAAAAGAGATTTCAATTGGCCAAAGGATGAATATTGAAGTTTATACGATCTTTTTAGAAGAAAAACAAGAAGAAGGAGGAATTTTGATTATTCTTCATGACGTGACGAGAGATAAATTAATTGAAAAAATGAAGACAGAATTTGTTTCAATTGCCGCCCATCAATTAAGAACTCCTTTATCAGCGATTAAGTGGACTCTCCGCATGGTATTAGACGGAGAGACAGGGGATATTACTCAGGAACAAAAAGATTTATTGGAAAAGACTTATGTTAGTAACGAGAGAATGATTAGTCTGATTAACGATCTTTTAAATGTATCAAGAATTGAAGAAGGAAGATTTTTATATAAGCAAGAGATGGCTAGTCTTGAAGAAATTATTTCAACCGTTATTGATAGCTCTCAAGAGCTATTAAAGATGAAAAAAATGAAGATAATTTTCGACAGACCTAAAGAAATATTGCCTCAAGTTTATGTTGATAGAGAAAAAATGGAATTAGTTGTCCAAAACCTTTTAGAAAACGCTGTTAAGTATACTCCCGAAGGAGGTGAAATTAATATTTCTTTGGAAAAAAAGAATGACGAAGTTATTTTTAAGATTAAAGATACAGGCGTTGGCATTCCAGAAGCTCAAAAAGAAAGAATATTCACTAAATTTTTTAGAGGAGATAATGTTATTCGAATGGAAACTGAGGGTTCCGGTTTAGGGCTATACACAACAAAGAATATTATAGATGCTCATAAGGGTAAAATTTGGTTTGATTCAAAAGAAGGAGAGGGAACTACTTTCACTTTTACCATTCCAGTCATAACAAAGTCTTGACCAATAAACATAATAAGTTTAAAATGTGTATATATGTTTAAGAAGATATTATTAATCGAAGATGATAAGTTTTTGAGAGAATTAATGAATAAAAAACTCGTTATTTTGGGTTATGAGGTTGTTTCTGCCGCAGATGGAGAGTCAGGACTTATCATGATTAAGGAAACAAAACCAGATGTGGTTTTATTGGATTTAATTTTACCAGGAATTAATGGATTTGAAGTTTTAGAGAAAGCTAAAAAAGATCCAGAAATCGCTAATATTCCAGTTGTTATTCTTTCTAATTTAGGACAAGGAGAAGATATCGAAAAAGGATTAGCCTTGGGAGCAAAAGACTTTTTAGTCAAAGCTCACTTTACTCCCCAAGAAATAGTTAATAAATTAAAAAGTATTTTAGGATAATGCCTGAACTTCCAGAAGTAGAAACAATAGTCAGAGATTTAAGAAAAGAGGTCCTCCATAGGACCTTTATTGATATTTGGACCGATGCAAAGGGAATGATCAAGAAAGATACTCTTGAAAGTTTTAAGAAAAAAATAATAGGAAAAGAAATAATCAATATTAGAAGAAGGGCCAAGAATATTTTAATAGATTTATCTGATGATTACGTTCTTTTAGTTCATCAAAAAATTGCAGGACATTTACTTTTTGGAAAATGGAAAATAGAAAAAGGGGTTTGGGTTTCAGAAAGAGAAGGTCCGCTCTTAAGTGATCCTATTAATAAATATATTCATGTTATTTTTTTATTAGACAATCACAAGCAATTGGCTCTATCTGACGCTAGAAAGTTTGCTAAAATTGAGCTATGGAAAAAAGAAGAATTAGAAACATCGAAAGAATTTATCAAATTAGGGCCAGAACCACTAGAAAAAGATTTTACCTTGTTAGAATTTAAAAAATTGTTCGAGAAAAAGAAAGGAAAGATTAAGCAGATTTTAATGGACCAGAACTTTATTTCTGGTATTGGTAATATCTATGCTTCAGAAATTCTTTTTAGGGCCAAGATTCATCCCGAAGAAGAAATTAAGAATTTGAAAGATGAAGATTTGAAAAATATATATACAGCAATGAGAGATATTTTAGAGCGGGCAATTGAATTAAGGGGAGATAGTTTTTCTGACTTTAGAACATTATATGGAGAAAAAGGAGAAGCTCAAAATATGAATAAGGTTTATCAAAAAGATGGTCAGTCTTGTCCAAGATGTAAGGGAATGATAAAAAGAATAACACAGGGGGGAAGAGGAACGTTCTTTTGTCCTAAATGTCAAATAAAAAGATGATAATATTATTATACGGAGAAGATACATATAGGCAGAAAAAGAAACTAGGAGAGATAATGGAAGAACACAAACAGAAACACAAAAGTGGGCTTAATTTAAGATATCTTGAGGGAAAGAGCATCTCTTTTGATGATTTAAGAAATGAGGTGTTGGGCATTTCCATGTTTAAAGAAAAAAAGTTGGTAGTAGTTTTGGATCCATTTTCTAATCCTAAATTAAAAGAAGACCTATTAGAAAAAGGAGAAGCTTTTGTTTCTTCGGATAATGTTTTACTTTTAGTCGAACAATCAAAAATATTAGCGAAAGACAAGCTTTTGGCTTTTTTAGACAAAAATGGTAAAACTCAAGAGTTCGAATTATTAACTGGGGTAAAATTAAAAAATTGGATTCAAAAAGAAATTGAAGCAAAAGGAGGGATTATAGATGATTCTGCTTTAGAAAAATTAATTGAATATGTTGGTTCTGACTTATGGAGGATGGAAAATGAAATTACAAAATTAATTAGTTATTCGAAAAGCATTTTAGAAAAAAATATAGACTTATTAGTTCATCCGAGTCACGAAACTAATATATTTGATACGGTTGATGCTATTGCGGCAAAGAACAAAAGAAAAGCAATTAATTTAATTAAGAGCCATATTGAAAAGGGTGAATCAGCTATATATATCTTAGCGATGATCGCTTCACAAATAAGAAATATTATTTCAGTTAAAGGAGGTGGAACAGGACAGCTAGGAATGCACCCTTTTGTTTTTAGAAAGACGACTTTTCAAGCTAAGAATTTTAGTTTAGAAGAATTGAAAAACATGTACGCAAGAATAACCCAATTAGATTCAGAAATAAAGGTTGGTAAAATTGATCAAAGCATCGCATTAGATGTTTTAATTTCAGAAATATGAAAAAAGTTATTTGTTTTGATGTTAATGGAACATTGGTGGAAGAAAATTCATGGGAGCTTTTTACTCAAGGAGACAAGTTAATTGAAAAAGAAATCGAAGAAATATTTAAAGGATATTATTCTGGCAAAAAATTAATTGATGATGCTTGGGGAGAATTAGTTGTTTTATTAAAAAGAATAGGAAAATCAAATAAAGATTTTATTCATAGCTGTTGGGGACAATCTAACACTTTTAAGGAAGGAGCCAGAGATATTGTTAAATACTTAAAAGAAAAGGATTATCAAATATATCTCATTTCTTGTTCAATTGATATTTATCTTGAATGTATAGTTGAAGAATTAAAAATAGATGGTTTCTATGCTGGTAGCCATTTGATGTTTGATTCTTCAGGAGAATTAAATAAAATTACCAGTGAATGTGTGAAAGGAAGAGAGTATAAAAAAGAAAAATTAAAAGAATTAGCAGAAAAAGAACATATTGCAATTGAAGATGTTATTTTTGTCGGAGATGGGGACAACGATATCGGGGTTTTTGAAATGACCAAGCATGGGATTGCAATGGGGAATCAGAATGAAAAGCTACTTAATTGTTCATGGAAAAAAATTAAGTCGTTAATAGAGATTAAAGATATTTTATAAGAGAAAACCGGGCTTCCCCGGTTCTTTTATTTTTTGATAGATTTGCTTATCTTTTTCATCATTCTTGATTTTTTTCTCGAAGCAGTGTTTTTCTTTATCACCCCTCTTTTAGCTGCCTTGTCAAGAGCTTTATAAATTTTTGGAAGTAGTTTTTCTGCTCCAGCTGCGTCATTTGCAACTAATAAAGCATTAGCTTCTTTGATAAGCTTTCTCATTTCTAAAATTCTCTTTGAATTAACGACTCTGCGTCTTTCGATCTGAGCAGGACGTCTTTTGGTTGTTTTTGTAACTGGCATATACGATATATATACACTAATTGTTTAAATATTGCAAGTTTGATATACTGAATTCAATGATAAGTCACATTTTCGGAAAAATTATACATAAAGACGACAAAAAGATTATTCTTGATAAGTCAGGGATAGGTTTTGAGGTATTTTTAGCCCCTTCAGACCTAAGAGAGCTTAATATTGGTGAAGAAAGGAGTGTTTTTACCTTTCTTTTTTTAGGAGAAAAGATAATTGAGCTGTACGGATTTTTAACACCTGAAAAACTCGAATTATTTAAGATATTAAAAGGTGTTTCTGGAGTTGGACCTAAAACAGCTATGGGTTTAGCGGTGGCTGGTTCTCTTGAGAAATTAAAAGATTCATTAGAGAAAGGAGAATTGCCTGAGGATGTTAAGGGAGTTGGAGTGAAAAGACTACAGAAGATACTTTTGGAAATAACAGGAAAGATAAAAGAAGTAAAAAAGGTTAGTCCTAAGAAAATTACTAAAGATGAAGTATTTGATGCTTTGACAGCTTTAGGTTTTAACAAACAAGATGTAGCTGATGCCATTAGTCAGATTCCTGAAGATGTTAAAGGAGCGAAAGAAAGACTAAGAGAAGCTTTAAGGTTGTTAGGAAAATGAGCATTAAGACAACAATTAGAAAATTACTTCCTAAAAATTTAATCAATCTATATCATTTGGGATTAGCTTTTTTGTCAGCTTTAATTTACGGTTTTCCTTCACGAAAAATAAAAGTGATAGGAATTACGGGAACTAATGGCAAATCAACTACATTAAATATTGCTTCTAAAATTTTAGAAACTAATGGTTTTAAAGTAGCAGCTTTAACTTCCATTATGTTTAAGATAGGAAAGAAAGAGGAAGAAAACAAATTAAAGATGACGATGCCAGGAAGATTTGTGATTAATAAGTTTTTGAGCGATGCGGTTAAGGCTAAATGTGATTATGCTTTTATTGAAACAACATCAGAGGGAATAGTACAGAATCGTCACAGGTTTATAGATTTCAAAACAGCCGTAATTACTAATTTAAATCCTGAGCACATTGAATCTCATGGTGGATTTGATAATTACAAAAAAGCCAAAGGAAAGTTCTTCAATGATGTTAAGGGGACTCATATTGTTAATATTGACGATAAGCATGCTCCTTATTTTTTAGAATTTAAAGCTGATAAAATCATAACTTACGGAATTAAAAATGAATTAGCAAATATTAGAGGAGAAAATATTATTGCTAATTCCAATGGTTCAACTTTTAGTGTAGATGGAATTAATTTTAATTTAAAGATTTTGTGCGATTTTAATATTTATAATGCCCTAGCGGCAATTGCAATTGCTTCTTCAGAAGGAATTATTGTTGAAAATTGCAAGAGAGGAATTGAAGTAGTCAGTCAGATCGCAGGAAGAATGGAAAAAGTAATAGCAACTCCTTTTGAAGTTTTTGTTGATTATGCTTTTGTTCCCGAGGCTTTAGAAAAAGTTTATCAATTTGTAAAGCCAAAGAACGGGAAGCTTATCTGCGTTTTAGGTTCTTGTGGTGGAGGAAGGGATAAATGGAAAAGGCCTGTTTTGGGTGGATTAGCTAATCAATATGGAGACGTTGTCATTATTACTAATGAAGACCCATATGATGAAAAACCAGAAGATATTATTGATCAAGTTAGCGTGGGAGTTAAGGATAAAGAAAAATTAATTAAGATTTTTAATAGAAGAGAAGCAATAAACAAAGCAATATCATTAGCTAAAGAAGGGGACGTAATTGTTGTTACAGGAAAAGGATGTGAGCCTTGGCTTTGTTGGGAGGGAGGAAGAAAAGAAGCTTGGGATGATAGAAAGATAGTCAGAGAAGAATTTAGTAAAATAATGCAAGAAATATAGATTTCTTGACACAAAGCTCTTTTTAGGTAGAATAGAAATGTCTTATGAATATACATATAGCTTTAACAGGAGAGCCAGTTTTTAGATTTTTGGGAATAAACTTTACCAACACTTTTGTTATAAGCATATCTATAGCAGTTTTTATTATCATCTTTTTTCTCTTTGCATTTAGGAAAAGAGAGATTATTCCTGGTAAAATGCAGAACTTTTTTGAATTTATTTTAGAAACAATCTTCTCTCTTTTTGATGGAATGACAGGAGACAGTAAAAAGACGGAAGAAATTTTTCCTTTAGCAGGAACATTGTTTATTTTTATCTTATTAAATAACTTATTAGAAGTACTCCCCGGATTGGGGATTTTTCATTTCTTAAGATCGCCTAGTTCAGACATTCACTTTACCTTGGCTTTAGCGATTTTTTCAATGGTTTTTATTCATTATACGGCAATCAAGAAATTGGGAGGGATTGAATATTTTAAAAAGTATATTAAATTTGAAAGTCCGATTATGTTTTTTGTAGGAGCTCTTGAGGCGATGGGAGAAATTACCAGAACAATGTCATTGGGAATTAGGTTATTCGGAAACTTATTTGCGGGAGAAATATTGCTAATGATTATATCCTTCATGGTTCCTTATATAGTTCCGCTTCCGTTCCTAGGTTTGGAGATTTTCGTTGGATTTATTCAAGCATTAGTATTTTCATCATTAATAACAGTATTCTATGTCACAACCACAGCCGAAGAAGGGCACTAATATTGGATACGCGCTTTCAATGGGAAGTCAATTAGGATTTTTAATTGCTTTTCCTTTAGTAATTTGCGTATTAATAGGAGTAATGATAGATAAGAAACTGAATACTTTTCCCTGGTTCCTTTTATTGATGGTGTTGGTGGGAATAGGATTAACAGTTGTTGATGTATATAAAGTAATAATTCCTTTTTTGGAAAAAAGGTCGGTTAATATAAATAATAAAAAATAATTTAAATAAAAATATGGAATCATTAACAGCAATTGCAGCTGCATTGGCTATCGGTTTAGGAGCAATTGGACCGGGCCTAGGTATTGGTATGATTGGATCAAAAGGTTCTGAAGCTATCGGAAGAAATCCAGAAGCAGCTTCAAAAGTTCAAACAGGTATGATTTTGGCTATTGCCTTCGCTGAAGCTATCGCCATTTATGCATTAGTAGTGTCTTTAATTATATTATTCGTCTAATTAAAAAATAATGAGCAGTGTAGAAATAGATTGGAAAATATTAGTAGGCCAAATAGTTAACTTTGCCATTCTATTTTTTATTCTTAAAGCCTTTATTTATAAGCCTTTTCTTAATCTTTTGAAAACAAGAAGAGAAAAGATAGAGGAGGGAATTAATAAATCTGTTGAAGCCGACAAAGAACTTTCAAAGATAGGAGAAATGAAGGTAGATTTAGAAAGAATCAACGAGGAAGAAAAAAAGAAAGTTTTAATTAGGGCAGATGAAGAGGCAAAAAAAAGATTAGAAGAGGCGAATAAAAAAGCAGAAGAAGAAAGGTCTGCTATTTTAGCAAAAGCGCAAAAAGATGCAGAAGTTTTAAAAGAATCTGAAAAAGAAGTAACTAAGAAAAAGACAATTGAAAATGCTTTTTCTTTAGCAGAAAAGCTTTTAAAAGAAAATATTGACGAGAAGAAAGGAAAACAAATTGCTGAAGATTTTTTAAGCAAACTTAAGATATGAAGATAGAAAAAGAAATTTCATCTTGGGCTCGCGCCCTATATCTCTCGCTTGAGGAGCACCCAGAAGATGCCAAGAAGCTTTTTGCTAATCTTAAAAAATCATTAGATAAAAAATCTGTTTTTATTCCCGCAATAATTAAAAAGCTTAAAAGAATGTATTTGAAAGAAAAAAGGGCAGAATTGTTTTTAGCTCAAGAATTCAGTGAAAAAGAAAAAGATGAAATTAAGGAAAAAATAAAAGATATCGTTAAGGGAATTGAAAAAGTCGACGATGTTTTAGATGAAAGCCTTTTAGCTGGTTTTCGTTTAAAAACAAAAGACGTGTTAGTTAAGGCTTCAATGAAAGATGTTTTGTTGAAGTTAAAAAACAAAATATATGGATATAATTGAACAATTTAAAAAACAATTAGAAGGATTGGATGTTTCTCCAGAGATGGAAGAGGTGGGTGAAGTTATCGAGATTAAGGACGGAGTTGTTAAGATTTCTGGACTTAAGGGAGTCGAGAATTTTGAGATGATTGAATTTGATGGAGCTAATGTTATGGGATTGGTTTTGAACTTGGAAGAGTACGAAGTCGGTGCTGTAATTTTAGGAAGTGACAAAAATATCAAAGAAGGAACAACAGTAAAAAGGACTAAAAAGGTTTTCTCCGTGCCGGTGGGAGAGGGACTTTTGGGTCGTGTAGTTGATCCTTTAGGAAGGCCATTAGATGGTAAGGGTGAAATCAAAGCTAAAGATTTTTTACCTTTGGAAAGAAAAGGACCTTCAGTTATTGAAAGGCAGCCGGTAACAAAACCTTTGCACACTGGAATTAAAATGGTTGATGCTTTGATTCCGATTGGTAGAGGACAAAGAGAATTGATTATCGGAGATAGAGGACTAGGAAAGACTGCAATTGCATTGGATGCAATCATTAATCAGAAATATGAAAAGAATAGGCCATTCTGTATTTACGTTGCTTGCGGACAAAAGAAAGCAAAGGTTAGAAGATTGATTGCTACTTTAGAAAAAGAAGGAGCAATGGAATACACAACAGTTGTTTGTGCTTTTCCTGATGATCCAGCTAGTTTTATTTATTTAGCTCCTTTTGCCGGAGCAACAATTGGAGAATATTTCAGAGACAACAAACAAGATGCTTTAGTTGTTTATGATGATTTAACTAGACAAGCTTGGGCATGGAGAGAAATTTCTTTAATTTTAAGGCGTCCACCAGGTAGAGAAGCTTATCCCGGCGATGTCTTCTATCTTCACTCAAGACTTCTTGAAAGAGCAGCTATGATGAGTAATGAAAAGGGAGGTGGTTCTCTAACTGCTTTGCCAATTATTGAAACTCAAGCAGGAGATATCTCTGGATATATTCCAACTAACGTAATTTCTATTACTGATGGTCAAATATTCTTGGATTCAACTTTGTTTAGAAAAGAACAAAAGCCAGCTATTAATATTGGAACATCTGTTTCAAGAGTAGGTTCAACTGCTCAAATGAAGGCAACTAAAAAAGTTGCTGGAAGATTGAAGCTTGATTTGGCTCAATTCCAAGAACTAGAAAGATTTTCAGAATTTACTGAAGAATTGGATCCTCAAACTAAAAAGACAATTGAAAAAGGTAAAAGAATGAGAATTCTTTTAAGGCAATTTGATTTGAAGCCTCTTCCGATTGAAAAAGAAGTTATCGTTATTTTCACCGGAGTTAATAGCGATATTGAGGAAGTTCCGATGGACAAAATCAGTGAATTTGAAGAAGAAGTTTTGAAAATTGTTCAATTAGAAGCTCCTCAAATATTAAAAGAGATTAAGGAAACAGGAGAGATGAGCGATAAAAACAAAGAAAGCCTCTTAGATTTAATAAAGAAAGTTAAAAAGAACTATGGAGCTTAAAGAAGTAAAAGCTAAAATAGGTTCAGTCAAGAATATTTCCGAGATAACTAGTGCTATGGAGACTTTCTCGGCTTTGAAAATGAAGAAAACTCAAAAGAGGTTTTCTGAATCAAAGTCCTTTGCTGAAGAAATGGCTAGAGTATTAAAGAATATGAGAAAGGATTTAAAAGAGCACAAGTCTGTCTTTTTTGAAGAAAGACCAGTGAAAAATATTCTTGTTTGTGTCGTTGCTTCTGATCGCGGTTTTTGTGGATCTTTTAATGCTGGTATTTTAAAGTTTGCCGATAAAGAAATTGCAAAGATAAGAGAGGAGGGAGAAGTAGAAATTATGCCTATTGGTAAAAAAGCAGTTAAGCATTATTTAAAAAAAGAAAGAATTAGGTATAGTTTTTCTGGTGTCGGTGATTATTGGGAGTTTAAGCAGACCAAAGAAATATCAGACTTTTTAATTAAGTCATTTTTGGAAAATAAATATCAAAAAGTATATATTTTCTATACCCATTTTCAATCTTCTTTTATTCAGAAGCCTTCATTGGCACAATTATTTCCCATGGAAGACAAAACAGTTGAGAATTTCTTAAAGAAAGAAGAGGAAATGAGCGGAGGTCATAGTGCTAATTATTTATTGGAGCCATCTCCGGCAGTAATTTTAGATGAAGTTATACCTGTTTTTGTTGAATATTTAATCTATCAGTTTATTCTTTCAGCTAACACTTCTGAACATTCAGCTAGAATGATGGCAATGCGTAATGCATCAGATAATGCAAGAGATTTATTAGAAGGATTGAGGTTAGCATATAATAAGGCAAGGCAACAACAAATAACTTCTGAGGTTTGTGAAATATCATCGACCAAAGAGGCAATGGAATAAAAAATAAAAAATATATGGCAAAAATAATACAAGTTATTGGGCCGGTGATAGACGTCGAATTCGAAGAAGGGCATGTTCCCGCCTTATACACCGCGCTTACAATCAAAGAAAAAAACCTTGTTCTAGAAGTAGAGCAAGAGTTGGGCGAGGGCAAGGTAAGATGTCTCGCTATGGGCCCAACAGAGGGCTTAAAAAGGGGACAATTAGTCGAGGATACTGGTAAACCAATTGAGGTTCCAGTTGGCAAAGAAGCTTTGGGAAGATTATTGAATGTTTTAGGAGAACCAATTGATAATGCTGGAGAAATCAAGGCTGGCAAAAGAGAGCCTATCCACAAAAAAGGACCAGAATTAAAGGATCAAAAATCAGAGATTGAAATTTTGGAAACTGGAATTAAAGCAATTGATTTATTATGTCCACTACCTAAAGGAGGGAAGGTAGGATTGTTTGGTGGTGCTGGAGTAGGTAAAACAGTTTTGATTCAAGAGCTTATCACTAACATTGCTAAATTCCATAATGGATATTCAATTTTTGCTGGTATCGGAGAAAGATCTAGAGAGGGTAATGATATTTTTGGAGAAATGAAAGATGCAGGTACTCTTAAAAATACTTGTTTGGTTTTTGGACAAATGAACGAAACTCCTGGAGTCAGATTGAGAGTTCCTTTTACCGCCTTAACTATTGCTGAACACTTTAGAGACGTAGAAAAGAAAGATGTTCTATTATTTATGGATAACATTTTTCGTTTCGTTTTAGCTGGTTCAGAGGTGTCAGCTTTATTAGGAAGAATTCCTTCTCAAACTGGATATCAACCAACCCTATCTTCCGAGGTCGGATCGTTACAAGAAAGAATTACTTCAACTGAAGACGGTTCAATTACTTCAGTCCAAGCTATATATGTTCCAGCTGATGATTTGACTGATCCAGCTATCGTTGCCACCTTCTCTCATCTTGATTCATCACTTGTATTGTCTCGTGCTATTGCTTCGCTTGGTATTTTCCCAGCCGTAGATCCATTGGAATCAACCTCATCATTATTGAATCCAAGAGTTGTCGGAGAGAGACACTACAAGGTTGCAACTGAAGTTAGAAAAATTCTTCAAAGATACAAAGAGTTGCAAGATATTATTGCTATTTTAGGAATTGAAGAGTTAGCTGATGAAGACAAGATTGTGGTTAGCAGAGCCAGAAAGATTCAGAAATATTTATCTCAGCCATTCTCAGTTGCTGAAGTTTTCTCAGGTATTCCTGGAACATATGTTAAAATTGAAGAAACAATTGAAGGATTTGAAAAGATTGTTTCTGGAGAATTGGATCACAAGTCAGAAGAAGCTTTCTTTATGAAAGGAAATATTAATCAAGTTATTGCATGAAAGTAGTAATATTAACACCGGAAAAGAAAATATTTGAAGGAGAGGCAGAGATGTTGACCGTGAATGCTCGCTCGGGTCAAATTTCAGTTTTATCAAATCATGCTCCTTTGGTTGCCGCTGTTGATACTGGAAATATTATTTTAAAGACGAAAGAAGGTAAGAAAGTTTTTGAAAATGAGAGAGGAGTTTTAAAAACTAGAGATAATCGAACCAGTTTGCTTCTGAGGAAGTGTAGAGAGAAATAGAGAACGGGGCTAGGCCCCGTTTTTGTAATTTTATTGAATTTGAAGTATATTGAATGCATAATAAGATTGAATAAAAATACTATGAAAATACAGGAAATATTTGATTTAGCGATACAGATGGGGATTGATTCTGACTTTAGAGGCAAAGAAGGAGTTGTTAAGGTTTTAAATAGAAAAAAGAAAAAATATGAAGCTTTGTCTCCCGAAGCTAAAGAAGAATTTGATCAGGAGGCTTTAACTAATCCTTATTTAGATACCAGGATTTATAATATTGCTGAAGATAAAGAAATTAAAAAGATTTTAGTAGGAATTGATATTGATACTTCTGAATTATTATTAGCTAAACAATTAGGAGATATCGATTTGGTTATGGGCCATCATCCAATAGGAAGAGGACTAGCTAACTTAGCTGATATTATGGAAATGCAGGCTGATGTATACAATCATTATGGTGTACCAATTAATGTTGCTGAGGGTCTTAATTCTCCAAGGATAAGTGAGGTAGCAAGGGGAGTTAGTGGTTCTAATCATCAGAAATCAGTTGATGCCGCTCGCATTCTAGGAATTAATTTTATGAATGTTCATACTCCGGCTGATAATTTAGTTGCTAGATTTTTAAATAATTTAGTTGAAAAAGAAAAACCAGAAAGAGTAGAGGACTTAATAGATTTATTAAAAGAAGTTCCTGAATACAAAGAAGCAATTAAGATTGGTGTTGGGCCTAAGGCTATAACTGGAAAACCTGATAGTAGATGTGGAAAGATTGCAGTGACAGAAATTACTGGAGGAACAGAAGGTTCTCCTAAATTATTTGAGAAAATGTCTCAAGCAGGAATAGGAACTACCTTAGCAATGCATGCTTCAGAAGAACACAGAAAAGAAGCAGAAAATGCTTGCATTAATGTTGTTATCGCTGGACACATTTCTTCTGATTCTTTAGGTATGAATTTGTTCTTAGATGAATTAGAGAAAAAAGGAATTGAAATTGTTTGTTCTAGTGGTTTAACAAGATTTAAAAGATTTTAATTAAGATTTGAATCTTATCATTTGAACCAACATGAAAAAGCATCAAAAGATTAAAAATGTTCGAATAATTAATATTAATTTCATAAATATATGAGTTTTGAACAGCCTAATTTTGAAAAAGAAGAAAACCTAGAAAATGAAGTTGAACAAAAAGAAAAAGAAGCCGCTTTTAAGGAGAGGGTTATTGATTTTTTAAAAAAGCGTGAACGATTTCTTTCTCCTGAAGATAAAGTCATCCCTAATAGTGGAGACAGAGAAATGATATTAATAAATAGAGAAGCTTTGCTTAATCAGGCAAAACAAGAAAATTATCTAGGGCATTCTGATATTTCAGGTGAATATGATGGGGAGGAAGTAATACAAGAATCTTCTTCTATTAGTGAAACTATTGATAATGACATACTTCATTTATTAGAAAATTTTAAAGATACCAACATAAAGGAGGAAGCTTTAAAGGAGCTTCAGGAAGAAGCGATAAGTATTTCTGAAACGCTAGGCCAGCTTATGGAGAATAATCCCAAATTTATCACAGAGCACAATAAAAACTCTAAAAGAAATCCAAAGTTTGAAAAAACAGAAGAATTTAAAAAAGCTTACGAATTTGCAAAGAGTAAGTATGCCTCTGTGCCTTATGGAGAGCAAACCATAAATAAGTTGAACTTGGACATAGAAGAGGGTAATTATTCTGATATTTTGGAGATATATCAAAATAGAGATACGACAGTATAGCGCTTTTTGGCGAAGTTGTATTTTGGGATAAATTTAAACAATGATTATTAAAAAGGTTCCAAGTTTGTTCCATTTCCCGAGCAAATTAATCTATAAGCGACTTAATCATGTATCCATCTTTGAGTTTGTATCCTAATTTTTCTTTGTAGTAATTCCTTGCTCCTATTCCAGAGATGATGGCTATTTTATTTATTCTAAATTCTTCTTTAGCTATCCTTTCAGCTTCTTTTATCATTTGTTGTCCTAGTCCTTTATGTTGAACTAGAGAATTTTGTTTTGATATTGAAGCAGCTTGACCGTAAACATGGACTTCTCTGGTAATCGCTGAATCTTTTAAAACAGGAATAACATTTTCATTATTTGAATTTATTCTTAATCTTAAAAGAGAGTAAATGTTTTTTCTTTCTTTGTCTTCAAAGCTCAAGAATATTTCCTTTCCATTAGAAGCATCGTAGTCTTCTCTCATTAAACATATTTTATCGTTGCTTTTTGAATCTTTTATTTCTCTACATCTAATACACTGGCAGTGCCAGTTTTCTTTTTCTGCCTCAATATCAATTATTTGTCTTAAGTTTGATATTTTTGCTCCTCCTTCAACGATTAAGGGTGAGGGGATATCTCTGACAATTCTTTCTATTCTTACATATCTAGGAATTAGTTTTTTAATTGATTTTATCGTTTCAATTAATTCTCTTTCTTTATATGGTTTGTATTGTTTTTTAAGATACAGATTATATAGTGGAGCCTCTTTAACTAGAGCGCAGGGATATATTTTAAGGGAATCTGGTTTAAAGTTTTGATTGTTAAACAATTCTTTAAACATTTTAATATCTTTTTGAGGATTTGATTTGGGCAAATTAAGCATCATTTGATACGCCACTTTAAACCCAGCATTTTTTAATAGTTCCGTTGCTTTTATTGTTTCTTTGATTCCATGGCCCCTTTTATTGAATTTCAAAATATCATCATAGATTGATTGAACTCCTAATTCAATTTTAGTTGATCCCAATCTTCTCATTTCAATTATTTCTTTTGAATTAATATAGTCAGGTCTAGTTTCAAAAGACATTCCGATAATTCTACATTTAGCTTTTTCATTTTTCTTTTGAGCTAATTCTAGTTCTTTCCATAGTTCATCAATCTTTTTTGTTCTAAAGTTTTCTTTTTTATTTTTCTGATTATTAGCTGCTTCAAAGCACTTTTTCACAAACCATATTTTATATTTCAAATCATAGAAGGACCAAGTTCCTCCAATCATTCTTAATTCAATCTTATCAGTTGTGTGCCCAGACATATCTAAAACTTCTATTCTTTTTTGAGTTTGTAAATATGGGTCAAAGTTTAATTTTTTAGCTCTTTCAACGGCTGGTTCGCCAGAAAGATAGCTTTTAGGGATGTCAGTTTCAGAAGGACAATAAAGGCATTTTCCTGGACATTCATATGGCTTAGTTAAAACCGAAACATTGACTATTCCCGATAATGATCTAACTGGTCTAGTTTTTAGTAATTTTTCTATTTTTTCACTCTTTTTAATTCTTTTTTTAAAAATTAGATTGTGGTAAGATTGTAATAAAGAGATATTGGAAGGGCAGGAAACCTTGTATTCCTTAGATATTTTCCTTTTTGCCGACGATAAATCTTTCTGGGTTTTAGTCCCTAATTTAAGTAATTCTTTAATTATTAATTCGTTTGTTTTCATGAATAGTAAATATGCTAAAAAAATATTAGATAAGACTGTTTTGGATTATAACAGTATTGCTGATAAATATTCAAGAGTGAGAGAAAAGGACTGGAAAGAGTTTAATTTTCTTTTTGATAAATATCTTTTACAAAATGATAAGGTTTTAGACTTAGGATGTGGTAATGCTCGTTTCTATCAAGCTTTTAAAAATAAGAATGTTGATTATCTAGGAATAGACGTTTCTTCTAAGTTAATCGAAATTGCTAAAAATAATCATCCAGAGGGAAGATTTGAAGTTTCTTCTATTAATTCTATTCTAAGCAATTCTTTTGATAAGGTCTATAGTATTGCTGTTCTTCATCATATTCCTTCTCGTGAATTACGTTCGAATTTTCTAAAGGAAATGAGAAGAGTTTTAAAAGACGATGGATATTTAGTTTTAACAGTTTGGAATTTAAAAAATAAAATAAAAAAAAGAAATTTTCTTGATTGGTTTAGATTAGACAAGGGCGATGTTTTTCTTCCATGGTATGGAAGTCATGACACATATTTCCATTGTTTTAATTTAGAAGAATTGATACAATTAGCTTCAGAAGTTGGATTTGATATAATTGATAAGGGAGAAATATTAGTTGGAGAAAAACCTTATTCTAATTTCTATATTGTCGGAAGAAAAATTAAATAATAATATATGGCAAAAAGAAAACAAGATATCGAGGTTAAATATAATATAGTTGTCTCTGGTGCTGCTGAGGTTGGGCACTGTTGTGAAAAAATAGAAGAGATATCAAAAGAAATTGGAAGAGAAATTGCTAGACAACAGCACACTTTAGTTAGTGGGGCAACAACTGGTGTTCCATACTTTTCAGCTGTTGGTTGTAATGAAGAGGGAGGGTTTAATATTGGTTTTTCTCCAGCTGCTTCTGAAAAAGAACATTTAAAAGCATATAAACTTCCATTAGAGCCCTTTAATATTATGATCTATACTGGAGCCGATTATGCTGGACGTGATATTATTATGACTAAATCAGCCGATGCCGTAATCATTGTTTGTGGAAGAATAGGAACTTTGCATGAGTTTACAACTGCAGTTGAAACCAAGAAGATTATTGGTATCCTCGAAGGAACCGGGGGAATGGCGGATAAGATTAGAGGTCTTGCTGAAAGTTATTGTAAGGTATCAAAGCAAATTATCTATGATAGGGATCCTAAATCTTTGATTAAAAAAGTAATTAAAGAAATAGAGCATCAAAAAGGTGATAATTCAAAAATACTTGATAAATAATATGGCAATAAAAAAGAAAGTTGTTAAAAAACCAACAAAGAAGATTGTTAAAAAGGTTATTAGAAAAGAAAAAAAGATTGGAAAGATTACTCATTATTTTGATAAAATTAAAGTAGTGGCAATTAAATTAAGCGATAATTTATCTATTGGAGACACGATTAGAATCGTCGGGGGAGAGAATACTGATTTTAAACAAAAAATTGTTTCAATGGAGTTTATGGGCGAAAAATTAAAAAAAGCTAAAAAAGGAAAAGAGATAGGAATAAAAGTAAAAGATAGGGCTAGAGAGGGATACAAAGTTTTTAAAATATGAAATTCATAGCTGATTTCCATATTCATTCAAAATACTCTAGAGCAACAAGCGGACAAACAGACTTGGAAAACATTTCTAAGTGGGCGGAAATTAAAGGAGTTAAGGTTATTGCCACAGGGGATTTTACTCATCCGCAATGGATTAAAAGTATTAAAGAAGAATTAAAGCCGGCTGAACCTGGCTTATTTCAATACAAAAATTCTAATACTAGATTTTTATTAACCACAGAAATTAGTTGTATTTATTCTAAAAAGGAAAAGACGAGAAAAATTCATCTTATCGTTTTATCTCCCTCAATAGAGATTTCAGAAAAGATAAATGAAGAATTATCTAAAATAGGTAATTTAAAATCTGATGGTAGACCAATATTAGGTCTTGATGCTAAAGAACTAGTTAAAATTGTTTTAAATATTTCTTCTGATTGTATGGTTATTCCAGCTCATTGCATGACTCCTTGGTTTGGATTATTTGGTTCTAAATCAGGATTTGATTCAATGGAAGAGTGCTTTGAGGAATTATCATCTTCAATCTATGCGGTTGAAACTGGGTTATCAGCTGATCCTTCAATGCTTTGGAGAATACCTGATTTAAGGAATATGGCCCTTATTTCTAATAGTGATGCTCATAGTCCAGAAAAGATTGGTCGAGAAGCTAATGTTTTTGATACCAACCTAGATTATTATTCAATTATTAATGCGATTAAAACCAAGAAAGGTTTTTTAGAAACGATAGAATTTTATCCTCAAGAAGGGAAGTATTATGGAGACGGACATCGAGCTTGTAATATTTATATGGATTCCAAAGATTCATTAAGATATAATGAGATTTGTCCTATTTGTGGAAAGCCTTTGACTGTTGGAGTGATAAACAGGATTGAAAAGTTGGCCGACAAGCCAGAAGGATTTATTCCAGATAATGCAATTCCTTTTAGAAGCATTGTTCCTTTGAAAGAAATAATCGGAGAAGCCTTAGGTCTTGGTTCGGGAACTAAAGGAGTTGATGCTGAATATCAAAAATTAATTAAGGCGTTTAAATCAGAATTTAATATTTTGTTAGAAATTCCTTTTGAGGAACTTAAAGAAGTTGTTTTTAGTGATATTGTTGAGGGGATAAAGAGGGTAAGAGAGGGTAAGGTGAACATATCTCCTGGATTTGATGGAGAATATGGAAAAGTTAAAATATTTTCTGAAGTGGAGAAAAGAGAAGCAATAAGGCAGAAGACCTTGTTTTAGAAGTTAATAGGTGATAATCTTTTATTATAATAATAATTAAACAAATATATGGACTTTTTTATAATAATAGTCATAATCATAGCGATTATTTTGATTTCAATTAGGCAAATTAATCAATATGAGAATGGGATTTTATTTACCTTGGGAAAGTTTACTAGAATCATGAAACCGGGTTGGAATATTGTTCTTCCTGTTATTCAATTTTACAAAAAAGTAGACATGAGAGTTAAGGCGGTAAATGTTCCCGATCAAGAAGCCATAACTAAAGACAATATTTCAGTTAAAGTCAACGCTGTTATTTATTATAAAATAAATTCAGCCGAAAAAGCAATATTGGAAGTCGAAGATTTTTATTATGCTGTTTCTCAATTAGCCCAAACAACAATGCGTAATGCAGTTGGTCAGGTTGAATTGGATGAGCTTTTATCTCAAAGAGCTACGGTTTCTGACAATATCAAGGAAATCATTGGAGAATCAGCTAATAATTGGGGAGTTAAAGTTGAAAATGTTGAGTTGAAAGATATTACTTTGCCTGAAGAAATGAAAAGAGTTATCGGAAAACAAGCTGAAGCAGAAAGAGAAAAAAGAGCTGTAATTATTAAAGCAGAAGGTGAGGTAGTTGCTGCTGACAATATGTCCAAGGCCGCTAATATTCTTGCTCAATCTGATGGAGCCCTACATTTAAGAACATTACAATCAATTAATGATGTTAGTTCGGATCAATCTAATACAATTATTTTTGCGATACCATTGGAAGTTTTAAGGGCATTTGAAAGGTTTGGCAAAAAAGAATAATTAAAGACCGGGATTGCCCCGGTTTTTTATTTTAAGTATTTTATCTTATTTCTATTGTGCTCTTCTAGTGTTTTGGCCCAAATCGTTGTTCCGTCTGGAGCAGAGAGATAATAGTAATAATCTGTTTTAGTTGGATAAACAGCAGCAATAATACTATCTATGCCTGGATTACTAATTGGACCCAAAGGAAGTCCATCGTTTCTATATGTATTATATGGAGAATTAATTTGAGTATCTTTGGTATATACCTTTGAATTTTCATTCCCCTGAGCGTAAAGAACCGTAGCATCAACTTGTAATCTCATTCCTTTATCTATTCTTTTCCAAAGAATTCCCGAGACAACTTTTTTATCTTCCGTGGTTTTAACTTCTTTTTCTATTATTGAAGCCATGGTAATTATTCCAAATAATGTTTTATTCTGTCTTTTGATTTCATTCTTTAAGTCTGGGGTTATTTTTTCATCAAAATTCTTTAGCATTTTATTAACAATGCTATTTATATTATCTGTTTTATCAATATAGTAAGTGTCAGGAAAAAGGTATCCTTCAAGACTTAAATTTTTTGGTTTATCAGAAAGGAAGCTAAAACTATCTATGTTAACAGATTCATTTTCTCCAGTTGGTTTTCCTGTGATAGTGTAAAATTCTTTTTCTGTAGTTACTCCTTTTTCTTCAAGATATTTAGCAATATCTCTTAAATCCCAACCCTCGATAATAGTTATTTTTTCTTTATTTATTTCTCCGTTGGTAAAAATATTTATTATCTTCGATATGCTCATCTGTGAAGAAAGAAGATACTCACCAGCTTGTATTTTAGTATATTTACCAGAAATGGCTGCATAAATAATAAAAGTATATTGATCTTTGATTATTTTTTCTTCTTTTAAGTTTAGAGCTATTTTTTTGACTGTCTGGCCTTTTTCAATAGTAAATAGTTTGGCTTCGACTCCTTCATTAGAAGCAGAAAAAAAGGAATTAATCAAAAAAATAACTAAAAATAAGCAAAAGATAGAAAAAAGGTAAATGATAAGTTTATTTATTTGCATAGATATATCATATTTTACAATTGCAGTCTTGACAAGTGCAGAGCAGAGAGTATAATTTAATCGTAAATATGGAAAGAAATACTACAAAACAGTTATATACGATTGTAAATGTCTGCACCAAAAATGGGGTATGGTTTTTGGCTATGATTTCAAATAAAAATAAAGGGAGGGGAAATTAAACATAATTAATAAGATTATAAGACAAAATCCTCTCCCCAAAAATGGAGAGGATTTCTGCTTATAAAACAAAAATATGATAAAAACATTTTACTTAACAAGAGAAGGTCTAGAGAAAATAAAGAAAGAATATGAAGACTTAAAATCGCTTCAACGGAACGAGATTTTAGAGTCGGCTCCTTCAATGCTTGAGGGTGATGCTTTAAATCCTGATTATTCATTTTTTAAGGAAAATTTAGAAGAGCTCGAAAAAAGAATTGAAGAATTAGATAATATTTTAAAGAATTATAAGATTATTAGAAAACCAGGAAAATCAGAGCAAGATAGGGTTTCTTTAGGAGCTAAAGTTGTTTTAAAAAATGATTCATCTAATCACGAAGAATATAAGATTGTTGGAACCCTTGAAGCAGATCCTTTTAAAGGGTTAATAAGTGATGAATCACCATTGGGCATGTCTTTTATTGGAAAAAGAGTTGGTGAGTCTATTTCTTTTAATGGTAATAATAACTACAAAATATTAAAGATACAATACGAGGAATCTTAATATGAAAAATAGAACAAAAATATTAATAGGTGTTTTTGTGATACTTAGTCTAGTATCTGTTTTGTGGTTTGATTTGGTTTTCTTGAAACACAATGGAGATACTTTTGAAAAAGAATTAATGAAGGCGGGAGAAACCAGCGATGTGGTTATTGTTTTTAATTCTGGGGGGTGGGGAACAGTTCCTTTTGATCAAGCTTTCGATTTTAATCCCATAATTAATGAAACAAAGGAACTTATTGAAAGTAAAAATTATAAAGTTTCTATTGTCCAATATTACAGAACTCAACAAAACTTTTTTGCTAAAGTTGCTTCATTAAAAGAAACATTGTTTAATTTTCCAGATAGTTCTAGAGTTTTTTCTGATAGAATAGACGAATTTTTAGAAAAGAATCCTAATGATAAAGTAATTATCGCAGGATTATCTAATGGAGCATCTTTTATTGATTCAGCTATGGAAGATTTGAAAGATAAAAAAGATAATGTCTGGGCTATTGAATTGGGTGCTCCTTTTTGGAAAAAAAATACCAAAAGCGAGAACATAATTTCTCTTAATAATCAAGCTGATATTTTAGCCAATGGAAAGTTAGGCCAAATTATTATTTCTTTAATCAAAACACCTTTTATCTGGATATATAATAATATTTCAGGTAATCATATTTCATTAACTCAGGCAATGCATGTTAGAGGGCATGATTATTATTGGCAAGAGGTTAAAGATGATATCACATCTTTTGTTAATAAAGAGTTCTAAAATCGGCTTGTAAGGCCGGTTTTTTTATATTAGAATAAGGGTATGAGTTTTTCAATTAAACAAAAAGTGTTGTTTGGATTTTCCTTGATTTTAGGATTGATTATTTTTATTCAGCTGGGAAAAGTTATTGGCTGGGAAGAGATAGGAGAGGCTTTTTCTGTTTTTACTGGTTGGCAGGGTTTGGTAATTATATTCCTTTCTTTTTTGATTGCGGCTATTGGCAATTGGAGATGGCAGGAGATATTAAAAGATTCAGGAACCAAGGTTTCATTTTTTACTCTTTTTAAAATCTATCTTGGAGGATATTCTATGATGTATCTTATGCCAATCTTGATCTGGGGCGGAGAGGCTTTTAGAGTTTATGGATTAACTAAAGAAAAAGATATTTCTTGGAAAAAAACATTTGCTTCTGTAATTATTGAAAGAATACTTGAATGGACAGCTAATATTCTGATTATCTTTTTGGGGTTAGCCTTCTTTTTGTATAATGTTTATCTTCCTCCTCAAAAATTAGTAATAATATTTGGAGCGTCTCTTACTTTCTTTGTTTTCTGTATTTCTTATTTTTATATCAAAGCATTAGGAAAGAAAAGTATTATTCGTGATATTGTGAAGAGATTCTGGAAGAAAGAGGTAAGTGATGATAATGGTTTTATCTCTGTTGAAAACGATGTTTTTAAATATTTTCAATGGGGAAAAAGTTTTAATAAAGGAGTAGCACTTTCAATATTAAGAGCTCTTGTAATGCAATTAAGAGTTTGGATATTAATAATATTCTTGGGTCATACGATAGGATTCTTTCCATCTTTATCAATTTTAGGATTTTCATATTTATCATCAATGATTCCAATTCCAACCTCACTTGGTTCGCACGAAGCAATTCAATATTATGCTTTTACATCTTTAGGGTTATTAGCTTCAACGGCAACGGTTTTTACATTGATTATAAGAGCAGCTGAAGTAATTGTTTCTAGTATCGGAATGATGTTCCTTTTGAGGACTGGATTTAAATTAGCAGAGAGTAAGATTTTTAATTATGACAAAAGTAAATAAAATAGTTAAGTATCTAATATTAGCAGATATAGCTTTTTGGACAGGGTGGGGATTAGTGAGTCCGGTTTTTGCTATTTTCATTGTCGAAAAAATTCAAGGAGGGACAGCTTTGGTTGTTGGTACAGCTACTGCTGTTTATTGGTTTTTTAGATCTTTACTGGTTCTTCCTTCAGGAAGATTATTAGATAAGTATGCGGGAGAAAAAGATGATTATCTTTTTCTTGTTGCTGGAAATTTTATCTCCACTCTCGTTTTATTTGGATACATTTTTGCTATTTATCCTTGGCACATATATGTTCTCCAAGCTTTTTATGGTATTGGAATAGCAATGGGTTTGTCTGGTTGGCGAGCAATATTTACAAGAAATATTGATAAAGGCAAAGAAGCTAGCGAGTGGGCATTAGACGATACATCGTTAAGTCTTGGAACAGCAGCAGCTGGAATTATCACTGGGGTATTGGTTACAAAGATGGGATATACTATCACTTTTGGTATCGCTGGATTTTTAGGAATTTTAAGTGTATTATTGCTTCTTTGTCTAAGAAAAGAAATTGAGGGAGTTTTTAATAGAAGATTTCACTCTAACTTGAAAGATATTTTTAGAGATAAACAATGAAAAATCAAGAGGTGGCTCAAATTTTATTTGAAATAGGAGAATTCCTTGAATTGCAAGAAATTCCCTTTAAGCCTCAAGCCTATCAACAAGCAGCAATTGCGATTGATAATATGGAAGAGGATATTTTGGATTTGTATAAGAAAGAGGGGATTAAAGGGTTAGAAAAGATTCCAGGGGTAGGAAAAAGTATTGCTGAAAAGATTGAAGAATTTTTGAAGACAGGTAAGGTTAAATATCTTAAGGAAATAAAGAAAGCATCTCCGATTGACTTAGAGGAATTAACTAAAGTTGAGGGATTGGGGGTGAAAAGAATAAAAAAGCTTTGGAAAGAGTTGGGAGTTAGAAATCTAAAAGATTTAGAAAAAGCACTAGACGATCACAAGATTGCTCCTTTATTTGGTTTTGGAGAGAAGATGGAACAAAATATTCTAGAATCAATTCAATTCTTAAAACAGGGAAGAGGCAGATTTCTTTTACGAGAAATTATCCCTGAAGTGGAACGTATTTTGGAAAAGTTTAAGAAAATTAATGGTGTTGTTAATTTATCAGTTGCTGGTTCAACACGAAGGAGAAAAGAGACGATTGGTGATGTAGATTTTTTAGTAGCTATTAAAGATACAACTGATAAATATTTAGTGGAGAAGATAATGAATACTTTTGTTTCGATGGATGAAGTTATTAAAGTTGTAGGCAAAGGAGAAACTAAATCTTCTATTAGAACCAAAAATGGATTAAGTATGGATTTAAGATTGGTAAGTGAAGGTTCTTTTGGAGCGGCAATGCAATATTTTACTGGTTCAAAAGATCATAATATTGCTTTGCGTCGCATTGCTATAAAGCAAGGATATAAGCTAAATGAGTATGGATTATTTAGAAACGAAAGAAAGATAAAAGGAGAAATAGAAGAGGAGATATATGAAAAACTAGGGATGGATTGGATCCCTCCCGAAATGAGAGAGAATCAAGGAGAAATAGAGTTGGCTACTGAAAAGAAATTACCCAAGTTAATTGAATTAAAAGATATTAAGGGTGATTTTCATTGCCATACTTCTTGGGATGGAGGAGAACATTCAATTAAAGAAATGGCAGAGAAAGCAATTAGTTTGGGTTATGAGTATATAGGAATTGCTGATCATACTCAATCATTAAAGATTGAAAATGGTCTTAATGAAAAAAGACTTCTTGAGCAAAGAAAAGAAATCGATTTATTGAATAAGTCTTTTATTGAAAAAGGAATTGATTTTAAAATACTACAAGGCTCAGAAGTAGATATTTTAAAAGACGGCAGCTTAGATATTAATGATAAAACATTACAAATATTAGACTATGTTTCTGTTAGTATTCATTCTAATTTTAAAATGGGAAAAAGAGAGATGACGAAAAGAATAATTAAAGCGATTGAGCATCCACTAGTTAAAATATTAAATCATCCAACGGGAATGATTTTAGGAAGGAGAGGAGAGTATGAAGTAGATATCGATGAAGTATTAAAAGCAGCTCAAAAAAATAATGTTGCATTAGAGATGAATTCATATCGTTCAGATATAGGATATCAAACAGCAAGATTAGCAAAAGAGATGGGAATTAAATTAACAATTGGTAGCGATGCTCACAATAAGAAAGAATTAGTTGATATGCAATTTGGAGTTTATCAGGCCAGAAGAGGATGGCTAGAAAAGGGAGATGTTCTTAATGCTTTAACATTGGATAAATTAAGCCTTAAAAAATGAATAAAAATCAAGAATTATTTCAAAGAGTTAAAGATTTAGGATTGCCTGATGGTGAATACGCTATTTTTGGTAGTGGCCCTATGGGGATTAGGAATATAAGGGAAATGCACGATGTAGATATTATTGTTTCAGAAAGAGTATATAATGAATATGTAGGCAAGTCAGGATGGAAGATAAAGAATATCTATGAAAACAATGGTTGTTTTAAAGGGCTGAATAATGATGTTCTTGAAATAGAAATGTGGAAGGACTGGTATACTGATTGGGATGTTAACAAATTAATTAAAGAAGCTGAAGTTATTGATGGGTTGTCTTTTGTAAAGTTAGAATATTTAATTAAGTGGAAAAACTTTTTTGGAAGAGATAAGGACTTAAAAGATGTTGAGCTGATAGAAAAGTTTAAAAAATATGAAAAAATATAAATGTTTGGTTTTAATGTCGGGAGGACTTGATTCAATGCTCTCGGCTAAAATATTAAAAGAAGAAGGATTAGAAGTTACGCCTCTCTGTTTTGAGAGCTTCTTTTTTTCTTGTGTTGCAGCTAAAAAAGCAGCTAAACAGATTGGATTAAAATTAAGAGTTGAAGATTTTAGTCGTGAACATTTGAAAGTAATTAAATCTCCTAAACACGGAAGAGGTTCGGGAATTAATCCTTGTATCGATTGTCATTTATTAATGATTAAAACTGCTGGAAAGATTATGAAAAAAGAAGGCTATGATTTTATAGTCACAGGCGAAGTTTTAGGACAAAGGCCAATGTCTCAGAATATTAATTCTCTTAATTTAATTGAAAAAGAATCAGGATTAAAAGGATTAATTGTTCGTCCTTTATCAGTTAAAGTTCTACCTCCTACAATTCCGGAAAAATTAGGAATAATTAAAAGAGACCATTTCTATGATATTTCGGGAAGGGGAAGAGGGAGACAGATTGAATTAGCGAAAAAGTTTAAAATTAAAGAATATCCTAGTCCAGCAGGAGGTTGTATCCTAACTGATCCTAACTATTCTAAAAAGCTATTCGAATTATTTAAAAGAGTTCCTAAATTTACTGGGAATGATGCAGAAGTAATTAAATTTGGTCGAGTTTTTTGGAATAAAGATTTATTAGTGGTTGTTGCTCGAGACGCTAAAGAGTGTATTAAATTAACCAATATAAGAAAAAGAGGGGATGTAGTATTAGAACCTCACAATTTTTCTGGTCCAACTGTATTAGTTCGTAAATACAAAAAATCACCTCAAGAAGAGATGATTGATTGTGGGATTGATTATGTTTATCAATATTCTAAGAATATTCCCGATGATTTTATTTTGAAACTTTTACCTTCTCCAAAACCTTTATAAAGATTTCTGGATTTTCTTCGGCTAATTGAGACAATATCTTTCTATCTAATTCAATGTTGCATTTCTTTAAAGCGGGAATGAATTTACTGTAAGTCATTCCGTTTTCTCTTAATGCAGCATTCATTTTAACGATCCATAATGATCTTTTGTCTCTCTTTTTTACCTTTCTGTCTCTGTAAGCATATGACCATGCTTTCATTAAGGCCTGCTTAGCAGCGATGAATTTAGATTTTCTGCTCCATTTGTAACCTTTAGCCGCTTTAATAACTTTCTTTCTTCTTTTGTGGGCGGCAACACCCCTCTTTACTCTTACCATATGTTTATTTTCCTAATATTTTTCTAATAATCTTAGCTTCTGACGGAGACATTTCTACCATTTTCTTCAAAGATCTTTTCTTTTGAGAAGACTTCTTTGATAAAAGGTGGTCTTGTCCGACTGCTCTCCTCATGACCTTTCCTGATTTTGTTATTTTAAATCTTTTGACTAAAGATTTTCTTGTTTTTGCTTTCATGTTATTTTTTTGAAATAATCATTGATAATCCTTTCGGTTCTTTTTTTAACTCTCTATCAATCTTTATTTCTAATTTAGTTTTTAATATTTCTATAAATTTATTCACCCTTTGAATTCCGAAGTCGGCTAATGATTTTTCTCTTCCTCTTAAACGTAATTCGATGTTTATTTTATCTCCTTTGTTTAAGAATTTTTCAGCAGCGTTAACTCTGGTTAGGATATCATTATCAGAAATATTGAAAGTCAGTCTGATATTCTTTGTTTCTGATTGTTTGCTGCCGGCAAGATTTTTTCTCTCTTTTTTCTGGAGTGAATAGAGATATTTGCCGTAATCTCCTAGCTTACAGATAGGGGGGCTAACCTTATCAGTAACCATAATGAGATCAATGCCTTTTTCTCGAGCGATTTCCAATGCCTGAGGCAAAGTAAAAACGCCCAATTGTTGGCCGTCTTCTGCGACTAGCCTCACTTCATTAACTTTTATTTGATTGTTGTATAATGGTTTGTTCATTATTGTGGAGGTGGCGAGTAATGAGCTCGCGTCCAAATATTATCCGATAATAACTCTACAAGCGTATTCCAATCTATTTTACAAGAATAAAGCTTAAGACTGGAAAGAATGCTTTAGACTCGAATCCTTGTTTTTTAAGTAATACATCTTGGATTAGGAATGTACTACCGGCCTCGCGATTTTAATGCCCTTTACTGCCCAGCGAGAATCGGCAGGAGGACACGCACTAAGCGTATGCTAATGCGGGTTGTTCAAATAAGTTGGCACTTGATTTGAGTTCTCTAAGTTTTACGAGATTTGAGAATACTCGGCTTGCATATTATTTTCAAACACTTGTCGAAGCGAATTCACCCCCTTACATTTAACTCATTTCTTATCTTTCTATCAATTTCTCTTTTCTTGATAGATTCTCTTTTGTCAAACTTCTTTTTGCCTTTGGCTAAGCCAAATTCAAGTTTTATTTTGTGTTTCTTAGTATAAACCGAAATAGGCACTAAAGTCAAGCCCTTTTCTGTTGATTTTTGAAGCAAATATTCTATTTCTTCCTTGTTTAAAAGTAGTTTTCTATCTCTTCTTGGATCGTAGCCTTTATCAGCGTTTTCCGGTTGATAAGGAGGAATATTACCTCCAATCCAGAAAGCCTCGGCTAAACCGTTCTTATCGCGTTTAATGAGGATATAGGTGCCTGAGAGACTGGTGCTTCTTGTTCTTAAACCCTTAACTTCTTGTCCATTCAATACTAAGCCGGCTTCGAACTTTTCGAGGATTTCATAATCAAAATATGCTTTTTTGTTTTCGGCTATACTCATATCTTTATATTATCTGATTTTTATGGATATTGAAAGGAAAGTAACAAATAAAAAAAAGAACGGGGTAATATTTATTGCTTTAAATAACATATTACCCCCTAAAGATTTGCGAATATAGTGTGTATACATAAAGGATATCGCAAATTAACACGATTATCCCTGCAAAAAATACACCACATCCCATAATCTTTTTCACCTTACTCTTCATCATCATTCCTGTTGTAAGAATGATGCTTCCAGAGACGATAAGCACGATGCTTATGATCCCGACGATCAATGTTGTTTCAGCTCCTGTCAAAGTTCCTCACTATATTAGTATGCAATAATATATGATAAATGTCAAGAGTTACTAATTCACAGATATCTGGTAAAGTATATGCATGAATATAAGGGAGGAAATTAAGAATAGCATCTTAAAATCAATTGAATTCCTTGATTATAAGGGGGATTTTTCAGTTAAAGTGTTGAAGTCCCAAAAGTCTTCCTCTGGAGACTATTTTGTTAATATTGCTATGGAAATTGCTAAAAAGGAAGGAAAAGATCCAATGGAAATAGCTAAGAAAATAAAAGATAATATCAAAGGTAAGTATTTTGAAAAGATTGAAGTGATGAGTCCGGGATTTATTAATTTTTTTATTTCAAAGGAGTACTTTTTAAAAGAGATTAGAGAGGCTCTAAAGAGAGGAAATAAGTTCGGACATTTTTCTAAGAAGAAAGAAAAAATACAAATTGAGTTTATTTCCGCCAATCCAACTGGTCCGTTGACGGTAAGTCAAGGAAGGGAGGGTATTTTTGGGGATGTTTTAACCGATGTTTTTAAAAGGTATGGGTTTAATGTTAAAAAATCATACTACATTAATGACCAAGAAAAATTAATTTTAATCCTTGGCCATTCAGTTTTGAAAGATGATGAGGCTGAATATAATGGAGAGTATATTGATAGATTACATAAAAGTATAAAAAGTAAAGATCCTTTTATTGTTGGTAAAAAAGCAGCCAAGATTATTATGCAAAAAATAATCAAGAAGACAATCAGAAAATTAAAGATTAAATTTGATGAGTGGACACAAGAAAGTGTTTTATCTAAAAATAAAGAAGCTGATAAAATATTTAATCTTTTGAAAGATGAAGGATTGATTTACGAACAAGAGGGGGCTGAGTGGTTTATGTCGACAGCCCTGGGAGATGAAAGAGATAGGATGGTTATTAAAAGTGATGGCGAAAAGAATTATTTATTAGATGATATTGCTTATCATAAATATAAATTTGAGAAAAAGAAATTTGATAAAATTATTGATATTAGGGGGACAGATTATTTGTATGATTTCCCAGGATTATTATCTGGAGTTGAAGCAACTTTGCATATAAATAAGTTACAGGCTATTTTTTTACAGTCTGTTGTTTTGGTTGAAGGAGGGAAAACTGTCCGAATGTCAAAGAAGGGAGGAGAATTTATTGTTTTAGATGATTTAACAGATGAATTACCTGTAGATGTTATTAGATTTTTCTTTTTAATGGAATCAGCTGAAAATCATTTAAATTTTGATTTAGACTTAGCTAAAGATATTTCTGAAAAGAATCCAGTTTTTTATATTCAGAATGCTTACGCAAAAATATCAAGAATTCTTAAGGGTTTGAAAAATATATTGGGCATTAGAGAAATTAAAAATGTTGATCTTTTGAATAGTAAAAAAGAAATTGATCTAATGAGACAGATTTTGAGATTTCCAGAAATTATTGAAGATACGGTTCACGATTGCGAAGTCCAGAGAATTCCTCAATATGCAATTGACTTAGTTAACTCTTTTTATAAATTTTATACCAGGTGTTATATCTCAACTAAAGACAAAAAAGTAAAAGAAGCTCAATTAAGTTTAATTGTAATGACAAAAATTGTTCTTAAAAATACTTTAGATTTAATGGGAATTTCAGCGCCAGGGAAGATATAAGATTTAAAGTCTCTATAAAGTGTGATATGATATTTTCAAGATTAATAAATCAATAAACATGAATATAAATCAAAAAGGATTTGCTCCTATTATCATTGTTTTAATAGTTCTAGTTTTAGCTGGAGTCGGAGGAACTAGTTATTATTTAATAAACAAACAACTTTCAAGACAAACAGCTTGTACTATGGATGTTAAGATTTGTCCTGACGGTTCATCAGTTGGACGAACTGGTCCGAATTGCGAATTCGCAGCATGTCCAGAAGCGAAAATAGACGAAACAGCTGATTGGAAGACTTATACAAATACTAAATATGGGTTTGAAGTAAAATATCCTAAAGATTGGCTGTTTGAAAATGAAGAAACAGGAGGTGTTCATAATTTTTTAGATATTCATTTATCTAATAATAAAACTTCTGAAAATCCTTTAAAATGTAATTTTGATTATATAGGATTAGAAATTCAAATTAACCATTCAAAAAATGAAAATGAAAATTTTTCATCATTTGTTAAGCCTCAAATTTCAGAAAAGGTTGGAGGTCTTAGTCCAGCAGGCTCATTAAGTGAGATTAAAATAGATAATCGTTTAGCATTTAAAGTTGATTATTCTGGTTGGAGTAGTCCATGTGCTGGTCCTGGTTATTTTATCGAACAAGATAAAAGTCATTATGTTTATGTCTTCAGTGGTGTTGGTAATAATAACGAAGATGGATTTAAAAAAATTGATCAAATACTTTCTACTTTTAAATTTATCTCTACATCCTCTAATGGTGTTATTTATAAAAAAGACTTTAATGGTTCTGATTTAACTGGAAGGTTATATAAATCTGAAGATAATGGAAAGACCTGGAAAGAAATACTAAAACAATATAAGGGAGAAATTATCTATGCGGTTGACCCTAAAGATTCTAACATTATCTATGCAGGTGATGTTTCGGGCAATATGATGGCAGATGATATGGATATTGATTTATTAAAATCAACGGATGC